>TARA_R110002051_G_scaffold4124_1_pt1 | contig 302766 bp, 272 predicted proteins | sample TARA_R110002051 | Tara Oceans TARA_R110002051 (sample SAMEA4397023) | marine metagenome | biome: Polar Biome; feature: [MES] marine water layer (ENVO:01000295) within the mesopelagic zone...; material: water (ENVO:00002006), including particulate matter (ENVO:01000060) such...
TATTAACTTCAATACTGATATCTGCTGGTATCGTGTATATGCCATCAGCTATTATAATATTAGTGGTGTCGGTTGTAGCTGTTGGTCCGTCGCCACTTATCCAACTGCCATCACAGTATAACATGGTACCTGCAGGTATGGTTACACCACAGCTATTTCCTGGTGATAAGTACTGAATTAATGTCGCTTTTGTTGTTGTAGCACTATCCGAAGAACCACCACGACCTCTTAAATGTGTACTCACTAAATCGTTAATACCGTCACTATAAAGTTGAAGTCTTAAAGCATCAGCTTCTATTGGGTTTTCTGTTGGGCCACCCCATTCGTAAATGCCACCATCAATCCAACCTCCCTGACCTTGTTCATGTACAAACCAGTTTCCGTCTACACGATAGCTAATTTGCCATAACGTATTTGGTTGCGCTTGCACATTATTATTTGTTGTATAAACACCGCCAAAGGTTATATAGTTTATATATTTTACGTTTGGCCAATTAAATTGTAACTTAATACCTTCATTAATGGTAGGTGTACCAATATTTTGGTTAAACCCAATACCAAATTCGTTAAATTGTGTTACTGTACGGTAGTTATTTAGTAATGGGTCGTACAGAATTTCTTGTATAGAACCTCTACCTCCTGAAATATTTTCGGTAAGTACAGCTTCATTTAGTAGCGCTAAATTAATTGTTGCATCTGGCTCGTTATCTGGTAAGCCATTGTTACTGCATGCGCTTGGTGCTTCGAATGCACTTTCTTGAGAATAAAAACATTCTGTATTATCAGAAAAATTAGCTGTAATATCAACTTCTAATCCATCTGCAGCTAAACCAGTTAATGTTACAGTCTGCGGACTTGTACCAATAGTAAATGATTGTCCGTTTACAATTAAATTTCCTGTTGCTGGCGCATCAGAATATTCTACTATAATGTCTTGAGAGTACGTGTCATCAATAGCTGAGCAAGCTCCTAACGATCCTATTATAACGTTATCAATCGGACAATTAGAATCATAAAATAATTTTAGTATTGGTGGTTGTCCACTATTAAAAGATCTAGCCACACGCTTACCTGTACCAGAAAAAATAAAGGTAACAGAATTACCAAATACCCAAGTTGGCTGTGTTATAATTTCATTTACAATATCAGTTACATAAGGTGTTCTTTGGTCTAAACCAGCTTCACCAATTGCATCCCATATGTTAATGTCATTCCAAGTCTCAGAATTTATAGTTAACGATCTTGAAGAAATATTACTAGTATTGGTTGTAAAAGTAGTACTAGACGGACTTAATTCTCCGTGAATTAATAAATTTGTGGGATCTAAAGAGCTATCTGTTTCATCTGTTTGAAATTGAATATATGCTCTATATAATGTTGCACCATCAGGGATTTCCACATTATTAAAACGTACACCAATAACTTGGTTTTCTGCATCAACAACAAGCTCAAGATCTGTACTTGTAATTGAAACAGCACCAGTAGAAACGACTTCTTCTGCATCATCACTCGAAACACTTACTTCTATAGAACTTTCAGTTAAATCGGCTGCTAGTAAACCAACACAATTACAGTTGCCATCTTCTTCATCAAAAATCGTATTTGTATTGTTGTCATCACAAGGACTTCCTGAGGCAGGACAGTTAGTGTCTACCATATTTGATATAGTAACAACGTCTCCTGTAGGTGGTGAAAACACATCTAAGTTAACAGGTAAGGTAAAAGGGTCTGTATTAGAAACTTCTCCTACAAGGTCTGCATTATTGACCCTTATTGTTCTAAGTTCTATCTTGTTTGCATCAACAAAAATAAGTTTGAATTGATTGAAAGAGCCAGAATTTCTTGTCCAACTTTTATCATCATCACTAGGTCTTAGAGGTGCTCCCCAACATCCTTCACCGGTATAAACAGTTCCGTTGGTTTGTTCAATTACAAAACCTTCGTCATTACTATCACCAGAAGATGGTTTTACTGGCCATGTCGTTTTTGCCATATGAGAATCACAATCCACAACTAAGCGAACACCTTGGTCATAAAATAATTGTGCCCATGCGTTGTACTGATTGTTATTTTCTGTTTTCCATGCAGTATGTGGTCGCATTGGCTTATGGTATTGTGCCATTTTCCAGGTTAAATTACTAGATGATGCTAAGTCACCTTGTAACCAAGTTAGTTGGTCGCCAAGTACAGATATTTCACTATTTAGTGTGTAAGTTCTAATTAAATTATCACCAAATGTTATGGCATAATATGAGTTTGTATTTGTTGTGTCAAACAAATTATAAATGGTGTTTGGATCGTACTCGTGGTTGCCACGTGTTGGTACAATAGGAAACATTCTTCCGTCACTTGCAGTGGTTAATTGCCAATCATCAAACCAATCTAACCATTCTGCTGTTGTGTTATCATCTGTCATATCACCACCAAAAAGTACAGCATGTGGTTTTAATTTAGCGACTAATTTGTTAGCGTTTCTTCTTGGTGTTCTGTTATTACGAGAATCACCTCCTGCAATAAAAGATAAACGACTTGTGTCATTTGGTGTGGTTTTAAACCAAAATCTTTGGCTCGTATCATTACTGTCTTTTATAATAAAGTAATAGTTTGTGTTAGGTGTTAAACCTGTTAAGCGCACAAAGCGGTTATCCATACCTCTATAACTAATTACCCTATCTACACCTTTTGTGAAGTTATACAACAAATCATTGGTGCCATAATCTACAGTGTCGTAATGTACAATAGGGTTGGTACCGCTTATTTGATTCCACGCAATGGTAATTGTTGTAGATGGATCATCTGTAATAACCAAACGGTACTTATCTGTGTTTGAGTAACCAAGCAAAACAGTGAGTAAAAGCAAAAATGTTAATTGTAAATTCTTTTTCATAACCCAGAAGGTTTAATTGTTTTTTTTCTTTTTTCCATTAATAAAACAATTAATGGAATAATACCATGTGATAATCTATATATCATTAGGAACAAACTACCATGTAATGATGCTGAAATAAAATCTTGATTAAAACTAGAGAACGGCCTAGCTAAGGCAGTTAAGAATCCCCATATAATCATATAAATTAAAGCATACTTAGATAGCTTTGGTACAAATATTAATAGTGATAAAATAAGGTCTAGTAAACCAGCAACAAACAGAAATTGTGTAGCTTGATTCTCGTTAACACTAAGTAAACTAATAGTCATATCAATAAAGTGACCAGGTAAATGAGGTATACCCATAGCAAATAGACCGTGAGGTATAAATGTTAGTGCAATAGCAATTTTTAATGCAAAAACAGTTTTTTTATGTTTTAGATTTTGTAAGTCTGATTTTAATAACAGTAATAGTGGTGCGGCAAATTGTAAGGTTAATTCAAAAAACTGAAAGTAGTCGTAGTTTTTATCTTTTACCATGCAAATAGCTAAGAGTAATAAAATAAATAGTCCAATGCTTAAAATGATTTTTTTGAAGCGATAAAATTTAATTTTATCCCAAAAGAGACTTGTTAATGCTGCTATAAATAACAACCCACTACATAGTTTTGTTAAAGCTTCTATCCAACTATTTACTTTTGCATTTGAAGCATAATTATACCAACTTGTATTAAAAAGACCTTCAACTATTGGTGATAATAAACTTTCGTCCCAAAAAAAAGCACGAAACGGAGCACCGAAGAAATAAAACTGATAAGCCCTTCCGATAAATACGGTAAAGGCACAGATTTTTAATAGCGATATTATATTAAGTTTATTCATTGAGAGCACTTAAAATTAATTCATTGTCTACCAAAAACATTTTATATTCGTTTAATTGATAATAAATCCTTTGAATTGGAATTATCTCTATATTTTAACGTTTAAAAGTTTATAATCAATTGGTTACAATATGCTGTTATAAATTTGGTAAATCTTATTTCATATTAATAAGATTCATATAATAGATTTAAGTCTCATAAGATGGTTATCTATTTTAAACATATTAATTAAGGTTTAAAATTGAGATATTAGATTTTCTTTAAATTCAATCAAATTATATTTCTTGTTTGTTCGTTTCAATATGCTCATATCACTTACTTATTGCTTTTTAGTTAAAAAACAATAAGACTAAAGAGTGTCAAAAAAATGTAAAAGAAGTGTGAACAGTCGTAGAATGTCACAGAATTTAGTGTTATTTACATCACTTATGAAACACAGTTGTAGTTCTTATTTAAAATACGCAGTAATTCTGCTTTTATTTATAGGTGTATCTTCTTGCACTAGTACTACTAATATTGATTTTTCTCAACGCACAAAAATTGCATTACGCGATATAGGTAATAAGTTGTTGCTGTCTCAAAATGATTCTACCTCATTAATTTTACCGGTTATTGCTTTAGATAATAACACCTATCAATTGGCATTTAGTAATGCCTTAGGATTTGAACCAACGACTTTTGTTGCACTAGCAAAAGAAAGTTTTAAAACGTCTAATTTACCTCAGTATTATAGGGTAGAAATCATAGAGTGTAAAACAGAAGAAGTAGCATACAGTTACCAAATGAGCGACACAATTGAAAATACAATTATACCGTGTTCTGGCCGTTTTTTGCCAGTATCATGTTACACAATACATGTTTACTTTACCAATATAGCTAATGAATTATCTTCAATTAAAATTTTAGTCTACACCCTTTCATTTTTAAGTGCAGTGGGATTGGTGATTTTATATTTAAAAAGAAAGCCTAAACGTTTTATAGTAGAAAATGATACCTCTGCCAAATTAGGTAGTTTTTATTTTTATCCAGAACAGAATAAACTAATTAAAGAAGCACAAGAAATAGCATTATCTAAAAAGGAATGTGAACTTTTAACATTATTTGTAGAACGCCCTAACGAAATTATAAAGCGCGACGAACTGACAAAACGTGTTTGGGAAGATAAAGGTGTTTTTGTTGGTAGAAGTCTAGATACGTATATTTCTAAATTGCGTAAAAAACTAAAAGACGATACGTCTATTAAACTTACTAATGTGCACGGTGTAGGTTATAAGTTAGAGTTAGATAATTAAATTTTATCTGTAGTAACTTTGGCTTGTTCCTTTGGTACAGGCACAATTACTTACACCTCTTAGTAAATCTAAACCAATGGTAACCATATGCGTGCCTGAGTTAAAACCAGACAAATCATTTATAGTTAATTGGTAAGAATATCCAAAATATAGATTATTCCATTGTGCACCAGCCATGGGTCCAATATTTAATGGATTAAAAAATTGGTCGTTAAGAAAACGGTAAGAAGCACCAACCCAATAATAATCTCCAGCTCTATTAAATTTTCGATATTTAAAATTGATGTCTGTACTCGAGCGGTTATCACTATCAAATAATTGAAAGAAAACAGACGGTTCAAATTCTACATCTTTGTTATTTTTACTTTTTATAACTAAACCAGAATATATTTGATAGTTAAGTAATAACGAGGGCTCAATACCACCTGTAAATTCTTCAGTGTCTTTAGATATAAGATTATTTGCATTGAAGCTTATGTAAAAGTTATCAAATCTATATAAAATACCTGCATCAAAATTATTGTTTGAAATGGCTCTATCTCCATTTATAGCAGGATCTAAAATGGGGATTTCAATAGTTGTATTAAAATTTTGGACATCAATTCTAAAGTTATTTATGTTGTACGATATACCAAGTGATAAAAATTGTTTTGTTTTATAATCGAGAGTTAAATGGTGCGCAAATGAAAATTTAACACCTTTTTGCCGTGTGTTTCCATTCTTGTCATTGTAAGCAGACAGCCCTATACCAGAACGATTGCCTAATCTAAAATCGGCATAAATAGACTGGTTATCTGGTGCGTTTTTAATACCTACCCATTGCGTTAAGCCGTTGGCTCTAATTTTTAAATTATCTCCAATACCAGCATACGTTGGCGAAATAACGAAATCATTATCTGCAAGATATTGCGTAAATACAGGTAAGTTTAACTCTTGACTATAGCCTAACGAAGCGGCTAAAAGCATTATATATAGTGTAATTTTTTTCATCTTTATAGTTTTTGGGGCTTGACTTATCATTACCTATATAGTGTAAAATGTCCAACAAATTCGCGTTCTACATTTGGATCATTAGTTTTAACAACAAACCAATAATCACCAGTTGGTAGGTCTGTACCATTATATTTGCCGTCCCATACTTCGCCAACACGATAGGTGGCAATTTTACGGCCATATCTATCAAATATGTCAAAAGTGAGATTCGGATAATTTTCAGCACAACCTGGTGCCCAAGTATCATATTCGCCATCATCATTTGGCGTAAACCAATTTGGTATACATAAGTCTATAAATTCTAATTCTATTTGTGCAGTTGCAGAACAACCACTACTATCGGTAACCGTGACTTCATATAATCCCGATTCTGTAATTATATAAGCATACGTGTCTCCATAATCTTCACCATTCATGGTAAATTGGTAATCACCAGTACCACCTGAAGCATTCGCTATAAATTCGTTGAGCTCACCTTCTGTTAAGGTTAAGGTTACAGGTTCAAAACCTGCTATATCAAACAATTCTGTTCTTTGTATACAGCCATTAGTGTGTCTTACATCTATATAATGACCTATACCAACAGCTACATTTGTAAAGCTATTACTAGCTTGATAAACACCACCATTTAAAGCATAATCTAAATCGTTTAAATCTGTTATTGATTCATCTACAGTTACAGTTACGGTATTGCCTTGCGTATTGTTATCACAAGCATATGCAACGATAATCTCAGGATTTATAATTATAGCATCTGGGAAGGTGATATTCCATTCAGATTCACAACCTAGCGCATCACGAACAAAAACCGTATGGTCACCACCAGCTAAATCTGTAAAATCGAACTGTGTCTGGGTTGGTGCACCAGTAAAATAAACACCATTAATGTTATCTAAACTCACACTATATGGCATATTACCACCAGAAATTGTAATACTAAATTCTCCGTTTTCATCTCCATCACAATCTTCGGCAAATAATGAATTAGGTACAATACTTAATAGTACTGGTGCAGGTTCTATTATGGTAACATCGAAAGTTAGGTAACAACCCAATTCATCTTGTACGATAAGATTATAGTCTCCAGGTGATAAGTTATCGAAGGTGTTTGTTTCAAAAAACTGATTTAGTTGTGGTGATATGGCATATTTAATAACTCCGGTTCCACCTGTTGCTATAATTTCAATCACTCCGTTATCTGTACCAGGACATGTAATATTACTTACATTAATAACAGCATCTAATGGTGCTAAAGGTTGTGTTATAGTTATTAGCGCAGATGTGAAATCACAATCACCACTTTCTACATATACGATATAATCACCAGCAATAAGTTCTGTAAATACACCAGGCGAGTTTTGAATAGCAGGAATGGTATTACCTAAACCATCTTGTAAGGTATAAACATAGTCGCCTAAACCACCTTGTGCACTCGCGTTTATAGTCCCATTATTGTCACCCGCACAATTTATGGTTGGGTTTATAGATTCTAAATTAATAGTTAAATCGGGTATGGTTTCTATTGTAATTTCGTTTGATACATTAATACTACAATTGTTGGCATCTCTAACATAATATGAATACGTGCCAGCAGCCACAGGAAATGTAATTGATGAGACAAAAGACCCTAATACTGTTGTAAATGTATTCGTGGTGCTATAGTCATAAGGACCTGTGCCACCCGAAGCGCTTAAGGTTAACGTTGCTTCCGTTAAACAGGTTTGTGTGCTAGTTGTAACTAAACTGGATTGTATTTCTGTGGGATTTGAAATGGTAATATCTAAAGATGTAAATTCACAATCAAATCCGTCTGTAATAGTAACGGTATAACTACCAGCAGCTAAACCATTAAAAACTGGAGTATTTTGTGGGCCAGAAGTGCTTACCGTTGGTGATAATGTATTTAATGTATAACTGTAATTAAGACCTTGCCCGCCAGAAACAGTAGTTATACTAATACTTGCATTTTGGTCACCAAAACAAGCTAATTCTGTTACACTTTGAGCAAACGTTGCTGTAATTGGTGCTGGTATATTGAGGGTTATCGTTTCTGATACGATACAATTTTGGGCATCACGTGCATTAATTATATAAGTGCCTGCAGATAAATTTGTAAATGTACCATTTGGTGAATAAGCTATTGTTGCACTACCTGTTAATTCATATTCATAATTTCCCCATCCACCTTCTGCAATAGCGACTATGGTACCTTCACTGTCAGTGCACGTCACGCTAGAGGTCTCTGAAACTGTAAGCGCTAATACTTCTAAAGGTGATGCGATAATGACATTGCTTGTAGCCTCACAAAAAGGATTTTCTGTTTGTGTAATTGTGACGGTATAGTTTCCTGCTGCCAATCCAGTAACAATTTGCGGATTAGTAGCTGTATTTGATGCAACCACACCAGTTACTGATGCATTTAAATTATCGAAAACTTCATAGGTATATGCCCCTGTGAAGTTGGTAATATTTATTTCAAATTCTCCTGTATTACTTCCAAAACAGGTTATTACTTCGGTTGGCACTAGCGTAAATGTTGGTGCAATAGCTTCAGGAACAACGATGGTTACATTTTCTGTACAAGCGGTTATAGTATCTGTAATAGTTATGGTATATGTACCAGACGGTACACCTGTAAATAGGTTTCCGCTTAAATTTATTGACCCAGGATTTGGTACTATTGTATATGTAAACGATCCGGTTCCACCTGCAGCTGTCAGCGCTATTTCGCCATCGTCATTATTACAAGATGGCAAAACATTTAGTGTCGGAACTATATCTAATGGTGCAGATACGTCTATGGATATGCTGTTGCCACAACCATTAGCATCTAAAATTTCAACAGTATGTATACCAGAAAATATATTACTTATGGTAAATGGAGCTGTTTGCGTTTGAAAAGCTCCACCATCAATACTATAACTATAAGGTGCAACGCCAGCTGAATCTATAACCACTTCAATTTCATAATCACCATCGGTAACTGTACATGGATTAACAACACTAGCTGAGATGACAGGTGACGGATCTTGCGGTAAAACAATAACAGGACTAGAAACAATACAACCATAGGTGTCCTTAACATGTACAAAATAACTATTAGCATTGACATTAAAAGTACTAGCAGAAGTCCAGCCTGCAGCTGTTGCAAGTGGAGGAGTGGCTGTTGTTGTAAGTTGATACTCATAAGGTGCTGTACCATTTTGTCCGATAGCACTAATTACACCAGAATTTAAATTACAATTTGCATTCTGATCTATAGTAACAGCCAAGTCTAATAATATTGCAGATTCTGTAATATTAAATGGTAGCGTAACAATACCACAACCCGTATTTGGACCTGAGGTTTCAGTAATAGAAACAAAATAGTTACCAAAAGGTAAAGGGCCTAAATTTGTAATATCAAATGATCCATTTGCTGGTATATTTGAAGACCCAGTAATACCGGTACTATTTAAAGATAATGAATCAAAAATTTCATAAGTAACATCTACGTCTGTTCCGTAAATACTATTTATAGTAAACGACGCATTACCATCTGCACTACCCGTACAGGTAATGTTATTGGCGCTTACTGCAGTTGCTGTTAATGTTGAGTTTGTTGGTATTGGTGTTGTTGCAGGTTCGTAATAACTACAATTTGTAGATTGGTCATACACGATAAATGTATAAGAAACACCAGGTGTTAAACCTGTAAATGTTGCAGATTCACTACCAGGTACATCTTCTGGCAGCCAAGATCCAGGTGGATTTGGATAAACAGATAGTGGACCTTGATAAATACTAAAGAAAAACGGACCAGCACTAGTTAATGTTGAACCGATACTTACAACGGCTTCACCACCAAGTAAACAATCTACAGTCGTGGTAATATTTATATCTAAATCTGTTGGTGGTGATGCTACTAAAACATCTTGTATAAGCACCGAGCAACCGTTAGCGTCTACAACATTTATTTGGTATAATCCAAAATCAACCACATCAAAACTAACAGATGTGGTTCCTGTAGAATTTAACTCTGAATTAAAATAGCCATTTGTACCTGTAACAAAATAATTATATGGTGCAGTTCCACCATTTACAGCATCTATAATTACAGATCCTTGAGATATACCGCCAAGTCCACATGTAATATCTACAGTGCTATGAGTTACAATAATAGGATCAGGCTCATCGATTGTAATGGTTTCAGACGTTGTACACAAATTACCGTCTGTTAGTGTCACTGTATAAGTGCCAGCTGGTAAACTTGAGGTTTGCGTACCATAATTTGTAGATGTAGTATCATTATTTACATTAATACTAAAAGGAGGAGTCCCCATGGTGGTATCTATAGTCACATCTATAGACCCATTGGCATCACCATTACATAATATAGGCTGATTTAGAGCGACCAAACTTAGCTCTGGCAAAACCAGAGGATTAATTGTTATTACGCTTGATTCTGCAATACAACCATTTGCATCTGTAATTTCAAACTGATATGTACCATCGGTTGGTGTTGTATATGTAAAAGGTGACGTTACGATACCTAAAGGCGAATAAGGGTTTGCATTAATAGAAACCGCATACGTAAATGGTGCTGTACCAGTAATAGTACCCGTTATAATTGCATCTGGTGAAACCGTACAATTAAGGTCTTGCGTTAATACTGCATTAACTGTTGGTGTCGCAATAGGATTTAAAGTATAGGATTCTATATATGTACAATCATTTTCATCTCTTACTTGAAATGTATAGGTGTCTGGTTGTAAACCTAAAAATTGATTTGATGTTTGGTAAACTGTAACCGCTGATGCAGGAGCTATTATTTGATACTCTAAAATACCCGTACCACCTGTTACAGATGTAATAGTAATGTCTGCTGTTAATGCAGGACATATTACAGGTGTATTGCCAAACTCTAAATCGGTTGGTGGATTTAATGGAATTATAATAATTTCATTAGTCAGTGCTGTACAATTATTAGTATCTCTTATGGTAACCGTATAAGTACCTTCTGTTAAGTTTGAAAACACATTACCCGATTGAAAGTTAACACCGTCCAAACTATAAGTGTAAGGTGCATCACCGCCTGTTACTGTTGTAACTGTAATTGTACCAAAACCAGTACAGGTTAAGTCTGATGTTAATTCAGCAGAACCAGATATAGCAATATTTTCGTTAATCGTAACCGTTTGTGCAGTTGTATTACAAATAGATGATCCAGAGGTATATTGTATCACAACATCGTAATCTCCAGCAGTAAGATTAGCGAACACGGATGAACTTACAAAGGTTGTACCCCCATCAATACTATACGTAATTGCATTACCATTTGGGTTAGTTACCTCTACAGTTATAATACCAGTATCACCAGTTCCTCCGCATAAAATATCTTGAGTAGTAATATTGAACACAGGTTCTGGAATAGGATTTACGGTTAGCGAGGTGAAAGCACTACAATTATTAGAATCAATAACTTCAATAGCATAGTTTCCAGGTGTAGATACCGCTATTTCTGGTACTGTTTGAAAATCTGTAGTACTATTAATAAAGTAGAAATAAGGCGGTGTGCCACCTTCAGGATAAATAGTGATTTCACCATCTGTACAAGTCAGAGGTGTTGTAATCGCAGCAGTAACTGTCAATAAAAGAGGCTCTATAATCGTAACATCTTCTGAATACAAGCAACCATTTTCAGTTTCTACAGTTGCTGTATATGTACCAGGATTTAAATTATCAAAAATATATGTATTATCTAAAAGTGGCCCAACGCTATTGACTAAAGTTCCACCATTAAATAATGAAAATGAATATTGTGGATCTACATCATTTGCTGCTAATTGAATACGTCCTAATTCACCATAACAAATTGGTTGTAAAATTGTTGACGACACTGTAAAATCTCTATCTCTAATTTGAACATCTGGTACCGTAAATACACACGGATTTGTTGCTACCCCAATTTGTCTTATGTAAATTGTGTAGGTTCCAGGTGTTGTAACAGCAAATATAGTACTCGCTTGAAAATTGATATTATCTAAACTGTACTCATAACCAGACGGCACATCATTTACGGTAATACTTCCAGATGTAGTGCATATAATATCGGAAGCAGTAACGGTTGCATTTAATACATTTTGGTAGACATTAAAGTAAAATTGAACAAAACATCCACCTTGGTAGTTAATTGTTAGTCTAAACTGCCCAGCAGTATTTGCTAAATAGTTAGATCCTGTTGCAACTTCGTTCCAAATACAAGAGCCATCTTCATTAGCGCAATCTGTATTAGTAACAGCATCACAACTTGTTTCGTCTAATTGTTCCCAAATTATAGATGTAGAATCTGAAATACTTGTTTCAATTAATCTAGAATCACCAGCACCACATAAAAATATATTTGGTAATAATTTACCGTCATTAGGACACGTAACAACTTCATCTGCAAAAGGAATTACGGGGTTTGGTATGGTGCCACCAAAAAGCTGAACGTCGTATGCTTCTACAATAGATTGACACGGGGCAATTGCCGTATTAAACGAATAATAAGTGCCTGTTGCGGTGACTGTAATTGTTTGTGTATTTCCTGTAACAGGAGTACCTGTAGCACTTGTTGACCAAGAATATGAATCGTAACCGTTAGCTGCCGTTAATTCTAAACTAGTTCCACATAAAATTTCACTTTGACTAAAGATACAATCGTCTAAATCGGCTAAAAAATTAGTAGCTTGTGGTGATAATAAACAACCTGTATTACTATTTAAACTAGGGTCATCGCTAATTGTAAATGTAGGATTGAAAAAACCGCTATAGGTTGCAAAGGCTTGATTATTTATAATATTAGAACACGCATCTGCAAGTTGTTGACAGGATTCTACAGTTTCTACTTCTATACGAATTTCATAAACTGGATCATTTTCTTCAACTAATGAATTGTCAATATCAAATATTAATTCGCGCGTTAAGGGATCATAACTTGCCACGGTTACACCAGGCGGAAGAACTAAATCTGTTGGATGATTGTAAATAATGTTTATTGGTAAGACATCTCTAATTTGAAAATTAGTAGCATTGTCATTACCGATATTCTGAAAGCCTATCACATAATTTAGAGGTGTTGCAAGACCAACAAATTCGCCACCAATGTCATTTCCAGCATCATCTTCTACAATTTTAGTTAATACAATATCAGGCTCTATAATTTCTACAGCAAAAGCAAAAAAGTAAGGAAAATAGGTGTCACCACTAGTTTCTAGTCTTATAGTTGCTGAGGTTGCATCATTTGCAATAACTGAATTTCCTGGGTTTGGGATAGCAATAATACCGGTATCAAAACCTAATGTATTCGTACTGTTTGGTACACGGTCATTAACAGGTAAAGCACTTAATTGTGTTACTGAGCTATTAAAAAAGTTAGTAACAGGTCTATCTGCGGTAGATAAACTTACACCGTTTAAGCGTAACCTATCACCTAATATAGGGCTGTCGCCTTCTAAAGTAGCAAAAGCGAAATTTGCTCTTACTGGCGCAGGTGCAGGAATAGTTCTAAAACCATCAACAGGAATGTCTAAAATTGTATTGCCACCTGGTACGCTTATCGCACTAAACCCATCAAAACTTGTAATTGATTTACCAGGTAGAGTAGGGTCTTCATAGACTATAAATAAAGACCATCCTGCAGACTGACCAGTACCATTATAAGGTGTGAAAGTTGAAGTTTCACCTAAGGCAGAAGATACATTTCCTACAGTGTAAGTTCCTAAATCAGCACCAGACCCAAAGCTTGTGACTATGTCAGTAACATCTGCAAAACAAGCATAAGAAAAACTATCACCACCATCTACAGATGCACCATTGGCGTTATAAATAATAGTACCATTTATATCATTATAACCACCGCTTGGGCCTCTAAATTTTACGTCTGTAATGGGTTCTATACCAGGACTAACTGCGCCCCAATATAAACCTGCATATATTATTCTGTAACAATTTGGATTCGGAATTGTTAAATCTGCACTAGACGAGCTAAATGTATTTGCATCACCATCAATATCAATATACTGCATATTAACATTATGATTAAATACATTGTTTTGATTAAATGCATTATTATCTGGTCCTAAAATATTATTACCAATAAGCACAATGTCCCCTTTTAAGTCTTGGTTAAATCTTGGTGTAAATGGCTCATAGTTTTGAGCGTAAGACTTTAAACCTATAACAAGGAGTGCTACAATAATTACAAATCTAGAAAAAGTAGGTTTTTTCATGGTACTTAATTTAAATCTTCTTATCTAACTCTAAGGGCAATAAAGTTTTAAAGAAGTGCTTAACTATTAGTTTTCTATTTTAACGAGGGACATTTTTACATTATAAGGTCTATTTCCTTTAGACTGCATAGCACGATTTGCAGCTTCTATAGTTTCAAACTTATCGTAATAGATATAGTATTTACTTGTGGTAACATCGTAAAAGAAATCTATATCTTTTCGACCTGATACTGCTACTTTGGTTAAAAAATCATTTCTTTTAGAGACGTCATTGTGAACTGCAAGAATGATATAATAACCATTATCAACATTTTTAATATTTTTTAGTATTTTAATATTATTTCCTAAATCTTCACCAAAATCAAAATCTTGAGATATTAATGGCACCTCATTTAGTGCTGTGTTTTCTATAATATTTTTTAAGGTGTTACGGTCTTGTTTATAACGATCTTCTTCACTATCAAATGCTGCTCGCTTTATTCGTCTTCTTCGTTCAAACTCTATAGCAACTCTAATTGATGCTAACTCAGTTTCAAGTATAGATTTAGAGTTTATTGCTTTTAATTGTTCTGACGTTAAACGTTTTATCTCTTTTTTATAGAATAAGCTAACTTCATCTAATTCTGTTGTACCTATGTTTGTGCGTTCATCATTTAAAGTTTTTAATTCTTCAATTTTATTAGATCGTTGTTCAATGATTTCATCTAATTGACTTTTAACAGAATTAAGCGCATTGTTTTCTTCTGTTAAACTCTTAAAAGGTTTTGGCGCAACTACAATTCCTTGATCGCTTAAATCATTTTCTTCTTTTAAATCTTTAAGATTCTGATTTTTTATAGAAATGGCTTCATTGAATTTCTCTAATAATTCATCCTGAATTTTAGCACTTTTGTTTGCCTCTTGGGCAACATCGCGCATAGATTTACCTATATCATCTTTAGGGTTTTCTATTAATTCACTTTGTGTTTCTGAAGCTTGTTGTGCCTTTTGCTCTGCTATTAATTGAGCCTGTGCTTCTGCAACTTGTTGTGCTTTTTGCTCTGCTATTAATTTAGCCTGTGCTTCTGCAACTTGTTGTGCTTTTTGTTTTGCTATTAATTCAGCTTGTGCTTCTGCAGCTTGTTGTGCTTTTTGTTCTGCTATTAATTGAGCTTGTGCTTCTGCAACTTGTTGTGTTTTTTGTTCTGCTATTAATTTAGCCTGTGCTTCTGCAGCTTGTTGTACTTTTTGTTCTGCTATTAATTGAGCTTGTTTTTCTGCAACTTGTTTTGCTTTTTGTTCTGCTATTAATTTAGCTTGTGCTTCTTGTTGTACTTTCTGTTCTGCTGCTAGTTTAGTTTTTGCTTCTGCTTCTTTTTGCGCTTTTTGCTCTGTTGCTAGTTTAGTAGACGAATTTGCTTTAGTCTTCGCTTTTTGTTGAGCCAATCTTGCTTCACGATCTTCGCGATCTAATTTGGCTTGTGCTTTTCTATCTGCAAGAATTTTTCGATTTTCTTCTGCTTTTTCTTTAGATACAGACTTAGACTTACGCTTTATTTTTGTGCCGCTAGAAATTAAACCAACAACGTCATCATCACTTCCATAGTAATAATTTTCTTTATTTATAAATCTGTAGGCTAACGTAATATCATGAGATGAGCCAAACGTAATTAAATCGCCCATCGCTTTTTCATAATTATATTCAATCGCAATTTGTTTCGTTATATTTAGTCCTAAACCTGCAGAAACACCATATAATGTATTATAGCTAACTTGGCCCCAAATTCCTTTAGGGACTGTTAACATTGCTGTTGCAGAAACGATTGTTGTTTCTTTTTGAAATTCGGATCGTATTAAACCAGTAAATTTACTTTCATCAAAAAAACCACGACTATCCATATACCCACTATACATTAGATGAGCTTGAATACTTTGTTGTGGATTATCATTTATCAATTCTGAAGATTCAAAATTATAGAGTACAAGATTATTTGCAGACACACCAAAATCAAAAAACTCGGTACCAAAATTAATTCCTGGATTTACGGTAAGTAAAAAGTTTTCTGAAACATTCTGTAATGAGGGGTCAGAGAAATTAGTGACTACATTAGCTGTGTTTATACCGCTTTTAAAAGTACCGATGTTTAAGCCGAATGTTAAGTTGTTTTCTCTTCCTAGTCTTGCGTTATAAGCAAAATTTAAAATACCACCAAAGGTTGTTAAAACGCCAATATTTTGTTGAAACAGACCTAAACCTGCACCAATGTTTTCACCAAAACGACCCGAATAACTAGCGAGATAGGTGAGAGGGGCGTTTTCAAAATCTACCCATTCTCTTTTATTATAGATACTAATAAATTTAGATTGTTCTCTAACAAAGCTAAAAGTTGGGTTAATTACAAACCTGTTAAATGTTAAAGAATTTCTTATAGGTAAGGCAAGCGAAACTACTCCATCGTCTTCTTGACAATAGGATATCTGTGTAATACAGAAAAATAACACGATGTTAAGTAGTCTTTTTTTCACACTATTTTATAATGGTTATAGAACCTTTTTTTGTTTTGTTATCGTTTGTTGTAATGATGTAATAATAGATTTGATTTATAGCAGTTAAACTCAAGTCGTTTTCTGGCCAGTTATTTTGATAGTCGTTAGTTTTTAATACAACTTTACCTTGGTTTGTTAGTATTATAACTTCTGTATTTGTGCCGCTAATATATTGTTGTGGTAACACCCAAGTGTCATTAATTGTATCGCCATTAGGACTAATAACATTTGGTATGTTTGCAACATCTGGAAACGGATCTAAGGTTTCATTAATTTCAAAGAAATAAGATTTAGAGCCTTCACAACCCAATGTTTCTGTAATTACAACTTGGTAGCTTCCAAATTCAGTAGCTTCATATATGTCTGCAGTTGCATCTGTAATTAATGTATTGTCTAGATACCATTCAAATACAGGATTATTAGCAGTGGTCGTGACTATTATATTTAGAGTTTCGCCAAATGCTATGGTATTAGTTTCAGAAATATTGATGTCGCTTTCAAACAATTCGCTAACCAAATTTATAGTGCCTGATGCCGAACAATCACCTAAATCTACTTGGACAGAAAAGGTGCCAGAAGTATCAGTTTGATACATTTGATTTGTAGCATCGGCTATAAGATTTCCGTCTTTAAACCATTGGTAACTATTACCACCAATAGTAGATAATGTTGTTAGACCTTGCTCTGGGCAATATGGGTTACCTAAACTAGAAACTATTGTTGCATTAGCTTCGCCTGTAATAGCCTCACTAATAGTAACACGATTAGAAAACGAGTTAGATGTACAGCTACCGTAGTTAGTTTCTACAAAATAAGTTCCTTCTTCACTGACGGTTAAAGTGGCACCTTCACTTATAAAAATAGAAGTTGTCGGTCCCGTTTCTTTAAACCAATTAAATGTTAGAGAAGGGTAGAGTAATGGTGAATCGTTATTACCATTACCAGGATTATCTATAGTTAATAAATAGTTACCACTAGTACAATAGGCACCTGTTGAGACTAAGTTATTTATAGTAAATGGTGAATCTTGAAGTTTATAATATGCAGGGAAAGGTGTTGAGGCAGAACTTGTTGCTGCTGGTTCAGTACTTTTAACACGAATTCTGTAACCTTCGCCAGCAGTTGTTTCTGGTATTGAAAAGTCTAAGGTTGCTGGTGAAATTGTAATACTACCAGGTGTTGTTGTTAATAAAACTATGGCATCTGTAAAATCTCCTACAGCATCAGATAGTTCTATACTAAACTGATTTGAAGCAACTAAAGCAGCTTCTGGTGAAAAAACAAATGTTGCACTAAACGTATTAAAGTCGTCGCTTGCACATGCTTGGCTAAATCCTAGATTAGGTGTGCCAATTACTAATTGTGCGTTTATCGTTTGTTGAAAAACAAAAGATAAAAAACACATTATTAAAAATGACTTTATAACTATTTTGGTTTTAAACATATGGGGGTTTGTTGTAGTTTTTTTATCCTATAAGCGTACTGAATTCTAAGTGAATAAATAGTGTGTAAAAAAGATGTTTAGTCTTCATCATTATCATCAATAAAATCATTAGATGCAATGATGCCATTGATACGCAATCTAAAATCTGGATTCCTGCTGCTCTGTACGTCAATAAATGTTTGAGAGTCTGGTCCTTTTGAATAGACATTATTAAAAGATCTACTCCCATACCAACTTTCTAAATCGTCATTATTTGTATACCCTTTAACAAAAATATTGCCATTACAATTATTGAAATAAGTTCTTTGAAATTGAATCTTCTGAAGATTCTCGTTGTTGATTTTTATTTCACCATCAAGAAGAACGGCTGGATTAAAACCAGAAATAACACTTTTATCTATTAAAAAAGAAGTGTCTTTGTCAATAAAAATAGCTTCTTGCACTAAACCAACATTAATATCTGACTCTAAATCGTTTGAAATATTAACTAAAGTTAAGTTCTCTGCTATAACATTTGTAGATTTTTTAGTAGAGCTTGCACTTTCTTTATCATCATAAGATGAAACATACAGACATCGCGATCCATCAGAACTAGATATGTATGGTGATCTTATGGCTAAAGAATTATATAAACTAGATTGTGCACCATAATTAAATTTATAATCATTTTGGTTGACTTTGTACGATACGAGTTGTTCTAGCTTTGTATCACCACCAAAAACATTAAATGCATCACCTTCAGAGTAACTTACCATAACATTTTTTATAACAGTCATGTTGCCAACACCAGCAAATGTTAATGCACTAAAATTACCATAGTCTATAGTCTTTTTACCAGCATACTCTATTCTTAAATATTTTAAAATACCAGAATTACTCTCTGCGTTTTCACCACCATAACTAATAGTATTAAAATCAGCAGGTCTTAATCCGTTGTTTAAAGAAGAACCATTGCCATAAGTATTTAATGGTGCATCACCCAAAATAAAAAGTCCTCCCCAATCACCAGGTTTTTTAGAGCTTCTGCTAGATGTAAAAATAATAGGGTCAGTTTGTGTACCTTCTGCTATAATCTTAGAACCATTGCTTATAGTTAGAGACCCTTTAGATTTAAAATCTCCTAATATTACGGTTCCGGCCTCAATGGTTAAAGTCGTACTATCTGTTACAAATACATCGCCTAGTAAAAGATAAATATCACTTTTCAATAATTTGATATTTTCAGAAATAGTACCACTTAAAATTTGAGTAGGTTCATCATATTCAATTTTGTTAGGTTTAAATTCTGTCCAAGAATTAAGCCAATTATTATAGCCAACAATACCTTTTTCTTGCTGTGCAAATAAAGATCCAAAAGCAATAAATACTAAAAAAGCGGTTTTGGTAATTTTTTTCATATCGGTTAATGTTTAGATTTGGGGTGCTAGACAAATAATATCAAATATAGCATTAAAGACTATGAAGTACAAATATTATCGATAAAATACACTTTATTTATTTGTATTAGCTATTTTTCTTACAAAAATCGATTTTTTTTAGTAGAAATCACTAAAAATATTATACATATTAATTAGTTTATAAAAAAAAGACCTTAGCAAATTTGCTAAGGTCTAATCTAACTAACTAATCTAAAAATCACTTTACTCAATCTTTTTTGAAATCATTATAAGTGTGTAATGATTTGAGCGTTTCTTCGTAAAATAAAATGGCGGCAATTAAATCTTTTGTATCAGAATAAGGTAAAATAGATTTTTGAAATTCTATAGTACTATCAAAATACGTTTCTGAGGCTTCTATATTTTCTTCGAGTGCTCTTTTATTATCTTTTGTTTCAGGAATACCGAGGGAGGCCATAGTAACACCTGGTTTTGTTGCAAATGCAATATTTGGTAAAATATTTACAATGACTTCTATTCGTTCTATATACAAGACGAGTAATTCTCCTTTGGGCATCTTGTTTAAATCTTCTCTACTATGATATTTTGAGATATTAACTTTACCACTAATAATGCTTTGAGATTTTCCTTTTTTCTGTGCATAATTCATATTAAATATCAGAAAAAAAATAGCACTAAATAAAGTAATTTTAGTTTTCATGTTGGGTTTTTGATTTAATCTTATGTGGACAAATCTATATAAAATATTGATAAAAACAAGTAAATTTATGGATTTTAGTATATTTTTTTAACACTTTAAATGCGTATTTAAGCGATAAAGTGCGTAATCAGTAGATTAAAAGCGTTTTTAAGCGATGAAATACTTTTTGTGTTTTTGTGATGTTTAATGCTAATTTTTGCATTAAAATTTTAAATTTTAGACTGTAATATGTGTTTAACTTCTCTCGATTATTTAAAAATATAATTTATTTTAATAGTATTTATAGTTGTTGTTAAAAAGGACATTTTTGTATAACATTAATGTTTTATCGGTTATGAATTTGGGTATTTTAACGATTAAATATGCTTCTAAAATCACTTTATCGTTAAAAACGGGTATTGGTTTGGTTTGTAAGGTTTTATGATTTTTTTGATTGATTTTTGGAGCAACCCAAACTTTATACACATGAAAAATCTTTTCACGCTTTTTTGTTTATTGTGTTTTTGTATCGCATTTAACGTCGCAGCAGCACAGAATGATAATTCGGAAAATCTAAGTCCGCTTTACGATCGTTTAGACTCTCAATTAAGTAATACAGATACAATTCCTGACTTTAGATCTAAAACCAATAAATTAAAATTAACAGGTACTATTTATAAAAGTGATGGTGTTACACCTGCAAAAGATGTTATCTTATTTATAGAACAACCCGATGAAGATGGTGATTTTGATTTAAGACGCTCAGGTAAAGATCGTTATGTTTTTCATAGAAGTTGGGTAAAGACCGATAGTGATGGTAAGTACACCTTCTACACTTTTGTGCCTGGTAACGACAGAAGGTATAACCAGCTGCAACAAATATTTCCTGTTATAAAAGAACCTACAAAAAAAGAATACGAAATAGAAACTTACCTCTTTAACGATGATCCTCTATTAACTAAGCGTTGTCGTAAAAGAATTGTAAAGAAAAGTAATATTACAAGAATTTTAGAGCCAAAGTCTTTAGACGGATTACTTGTAGCTCAAAGAGATATTATATTAAAGTGATATAACTAACTATTTTAAAGCAAAACAAAAGCCAACTGATAAAAGTTGGCTTTTGTTTTGCTTTATATTTTGATAGAATTATTAATCCTTAATTCTAATAGGCTTTAATTTAATAACACCAATAGCATCTAACAATTTAATGATAACGTACGTCATGTCTATTTCGTACCATTTTACACCAAAATTGGCTCTGCTAGCAAATTTATGATGGTTATTGTGATAGCCTTCACCCATCATTAAAAAATCGAATCTAAATAGATTTTTACTCGTATTTTTCATTTTAAAATTAACATAACCATAAATATGACCAAACCAATTAATTATAACACCATGTATAGGTGCCATTAAAAAGGTTATTGGTAATAATAACCATTGCCAAGGTGTTGTTACAAAATAAACAAAAAATAGTATGTAAAGAGCTATCCATAATACGCGAGATGCTCTAGAGCTTGCAAATTTATCAAAGGCTTGCCATTGTGGTACGTTTTTAGTAAAACGTTCATCAACAGCAATGCGCTGTGTATTAATGTCTTGGTAAATGGTTTTGGTTTTCCACATCATTGCAAATAAATTGGCATCGTGAGATGGCGAGTGCGGATCCTTCTCTGTATCTGTATATGCGTGGTGCATACGATGCATTATACCATAACCATATGCACTTAAGTAACTAGAACCCTGAAATACCCATGTTAGAATAAAAGTAATACGCTCCATGGTTTTAGACATGGTAAATACTTGATGTGCGGCGTAGCGATGCAAAAAGAAGGACTGAAAAAATAAGCCTCCATACCATAATAACAACACAAAAATGATTACTGCCATAAGTTTTTTTTGCAAAGGTAATTTGATGTGATGCACCAAACAATGAACCCAAATCAATAAATGGAGCTAAAGTATAAGGCGCTTTCTAATTCTACTTAATGCCTGCGCTGTTATGCCTATGTAAGAACTTATATATTTTAGGGGAATTACCTTTAACAACTCTGGTCGTTCTTTAAAAAGTTTTACATAACGCTCTTCTGCAGAAAGATTTAGCAGGTTTTGCTCGCGTTTAGACTTAAGTAAGAAGAGACGCTCTGCCGTTAAACGACCTATTAAATTTCCTATTTGTGTTTTATTGTACACGTCTTGTAAATCTGCATAAGTGATACTTAATATTTTGGTCTCGGTAAGTGCTTGTAACTGATAAGCAGAAGGAGTTTGTGTTAAAAACGAATCATAAGCACTAATAAATTGATTTTTAAAACTAAAACCAAATGTAATTTCTTTCTCTGGGTTTTCCTTTGGAATAAACAAGCGTACAACACCAGACTCTATAAATGAGATATGATTTTCTACAGCATTTAATTTAAGAAAAACGTCTTTCTTTTTAATGACACGTGGTTGCAATTTTGAAATGAAAAATTTCCAATCTGATTCTGAAATTACAGCAATTTGATCTAGGTAAGCTTTTATTTGTTTCAAGTTATATATCTAGGTAATTAATAAATACGGCTTGTATCACTTTTTTAGTAGAGGTTTTAAGGTTTTCCAAACAGTATTTGCCACAATTTTATGACCTTTAATAGTAGGATGAATACCGTCACTTTGATTAAGTTCTGCAATACCACCAACATCTTTTAATATAAAAGGAATAAACTCTAGGTTGTTGCTAGCCGCTAGATCTGCATAAACGGCTCTAAATTCGTTAGTATAATCTTGTCCCATATTTGGTGGTAATTCCATACCCGCAAGTATAATAGTAGCTTTAGGTTGCTTTTCTTTTACTGCATCTATAATAGCTTGCAAATTAAGACGTGTCTCGCTTAAAGGCACACCACGCAAACCATCATTAGCACCAAGTTCTAAAATAAAAATAGCTATACCTTGGTTTAAAACCCAGCCAATACGACTTTTACCACCTGCGGATGTTTCACCACTTAAACCAGAGTTAACAACGGTATAATTTAAATTTAAACTGTCTATTTTTTGTTGTAAAACAGCAGGAAAAGCATCAGCACTATCATCTAATCCATAACCAGCAGTAATACTATCACCAAAACAAAGAATTGTATTAGTAGTGGTTTCTATTATGGCGATATCTGTTTGGTTTTTATTTTGCACATCTTCTTTAGATGTATTGGTCGTTTCATTTTTGCAAGAGAGTGCTAAAAAAGCAAGCAGAATATAACAAAACTTTAAGAATTTAGGTGCAATTAGAGTTCGTGGTTTTAAAAGCATTTGTTTATTTTTCGGGGTAGACATTGGCTGTCGTTAAATTAAAAATTATATGTCAAAGATATTAAAGATTACTGGTCTAGAAAAGACATATTCTAGTGGTAACAAACAATTAACGGTATTGCAAGATATCTCTTTTGAAGTAGAGAAAGGACAAACGTTTTCTATTATAGGACCATCTGGAAGTGGTAAGACAACATTATTAGGTTTGTGTGCAGGTTTAGACCAACCTAATGCTGGTAATGTAGAATTGTGCGGACAAGATTTAAATAGCTTAAATGAAGATCAGCGTGCACAGTTACGCAATAAAGAGGTGGGTTTTATTTTTCAGAATTTTCAGTTGTTACCAACACTAACTGCTTTAGAAAATGTGAGTGTGCCTTTAGAGTTGCAAGGTAATAAGGCGGCTGTTAAAGAAAGTAAAGTCTTATTAGAAAAAGTAGGCTTGGCAGACCGTATGCATCATTATCCATCTCAACTCTCTGGCGGTGAGCAGCAACGTGTGGCTTTGGCTAGAGCTTTTGCTAATTCGCCATCTATTTTGTTTGCCGATGAGCCTACTGGAAACTTAGATGAAGAAACAGGTGAAAAAGTTATTAAGCTGTTGTTTGATTTAAATAAGGAGGCTGGTACAACGCTGGTTATTATTTCTCATGATTTAGATTTGGCAAACAGAACACAACAGATACTTAGGCTAAAGGGTGGTCAGGTTTTAGCCAATCAACGTACAGATGTACTTTAATCTATTTAGTTAGTATGAATTACAATACAACATGGCTTTTTAAAATGGCCTGGAGAGATGCAAAAGCGAGTAGAGTTAGGCTTTTGTTATTTATGGCTTCTATTATATTAGGTATTGCCGCAGTGGTCTCTATTCAATTGTTTAGTGCCAATCTTAAAGATAACATACAGCGCCAATCTAAATCTTTAATGGGTGCAGATTATATTATAGATTCTAGACAATTACCCTCAGCGCGTGCACAAGTTATAATAGATTCTTTACAACCAGATGCTTTAGAGGTAAACTTTGTGTCTATGGTTGCTTTTCCTAAAAATGGCGGCACCAAATTAGTTAAAGTACGAGGTATTGAGGGTGGCTTTCCCTTTTATGGTACTATAGACACACAACCTGTATCTGCTGCTGCAACGTATCAAAACTCAGGTGGTGCCTTAGTAGATGCAACATTATTACTTCAATATAATGTGAAATCTGGTGATTCTATTAAAGTAGGTGAGCTAATACTGCCTATTGCAGGTGCATTAAAGGCAATACCAGGTAGTACTGCAATTTCAACATCTGTAGCACCACTTGTTGTAATGCCTTACCATTTAATAGAGAATACAAAATTGCTTCAATTTGGTAGTCGAAAAGAATATCAGTATTTCTATAAAGCATCAGATACTTTAGATTTAGCAAAATTTGAAGATAAAATAGAACCTTTATTAGATAAAGAAAATGCCGATTTAGATACACATGTTAGCACTAGTAAACGCTTAGGACGACGTTATGACAATGTTGGTAAATTTTTAAATCTAGCTGCTTTTATTGCGTTATTATTAGGTTGTATTGGTATTGCGAGTTCTGTACATATTTATATAAAAGAAAAACTTAAAGCCATAGCTGTATTAAAATGTATGGGAGCTTCACGTTTGCAAAGCTTTCTTATTTTTTTAATTCAGATTTCTGGCATAGGTATTATTGGTGGTTTAATTGGTGCTTTAACTGGTGTGGGCTTACAAGAATTGTTTCCGTACCTATTAAAAGACTTTTTACCATTTACTGTAGAGGTAACTATTACAGCACAACCTATTATTATGGGTGTTTTTCTAGGTTTATTTATGTCTATATTATTTGCGCTTTTGCCATTGTTAAGTACTTGGTATGTATCACCATTAGAGGTTTTACGGGTTAATGAAAACGTTTTAAAAACACCAAAAAAAGTAAGATTTTTAGTCTTTTCTGCTATTTTAATCTTTTTGTTTTTGTTTTCTTTTTGGCTTCTTAACAATGCTACTTACGCTTTTGGTTTTGTAATAGCCACATTAATAACTTTTAGCATATTAGCAGGTATTGCAATGCTATGCATTAAAGGTATAAGCGCTTACTTTCCTAAAAAATGGGGATTTACAGCCCGCCAGAGTTTACTTAATTTATTTAGGCCAAACAACCAAACGATTGTTTTGGTTGTTGCTATTGGTTTAGGTACATTTTTAATAAGCACTTTATATTTTACTAAAGATATTTTATTATCAAAAACAGAAGTAGGGCAGACCACCCAAAATGTAAATATGATAATTTTAGATGTGCAAGGCGATCAACTTAATGCTGTTAAGCAACGTGTTGAGGCTAATAATTTGTCAATCATAGATAATATACCATTAGTTACTATGCGAATGCATAAAATAAAAGACCGTTTGGTAAATAATATAAGGCGTGACTCAATTCGTAATGTGCGTGGCTGGATTTTAAATCATGAATTTAGGACCACTTACCGAAGTGAACTTATTGCTTCTGAGGAAATTATTGAAGGCGAATGGATATCTACTGTAAAACCTGGTGAACCAATACCAATCTCTATATCTGATAATTTAGCAAGAGATGCTGAATTAACAGTAAATGACATCATTGTTTTTAATGTACAAGGTGTATTAATGAAAACCCAAGTGGGTAGTATTAGAAAAGTGGATTGGGGACAAATACAACTCAATTTTTTAGTTTTATTTCCTCAAGGAGTACTTGAGCAAGCGCCACAATTTAACGTTTTTACTACTGCTGTAAAAGATGAAATTAGTTCTGCCAATGTGCAACGCGATTTGGTTGCACAATTTCCAAATTTATCTATTATAGATTTAAGACAGGTTTATACCATAGTAGAAGATATTTTAGACAAAGTCTCATGGATTATTAATTTCATGGCCTTTTTTAGTATTCTTACTGGTATTATTGTTTTAATTGGTTCGGTTAGAACCAGCAAATATCAACGGATTAAAGAAAGTGTTTTACTTAGAACGTTAGGAGCAAAAAACACACAAATCTTAAAAATATCTGCTTTTGAATATCTCTTTTTAGGTTTACTAGGTAGTTTGGTTGGTGTTTTATTAGCTCTATTAAGTAGTTTGTGTTTAGCTCTATTTGTCTTTAAAGAGCCATTTGTGCCGTCATTGATTCCTTTTTTAGTGTTTTTACCAGGTATTACTCTTTTGGTGTTAGGTATTGGTTTAAGTAATATTAAAACAGTACTTAGAAGTTCACCTTTAGAAGTATTACGACGCGAAGTTTAATTTAAATAGGTTGTTAATTTATTAAATAGCATCTGTTTCAAAGTATTTTTTGCCTGATAAACTTAATTCTTTGATGTTTAGTGTTTTTAAAACAATGCTTGCAAGTCCTTTTATTTAACTTATTTTTGTAATGTTAAATTAATATACAAAAACGTAATAATTGACATTATAGTATGTCTTTTAAATTAGTGTTAATAAACAACTATATCAATAATCCAAAATTTTCCAGAGACATAAATCCCGATTTTTCAAAAACATTGAGAAAAAGGGTTAATACCTATTTTAAAACCCATAATATAAGTAGAAATGCCAATGCTAGCATGGTATTAAAAACTGTAATTATGATATCATTATTTCTTACACCATTACTATTTCTGTCTACAGGTAATGTTACTTCTGTAGGTTTGGTTTTTATGCTCTACATATTAAGTGGTATAGGTATGTCTGGTATTGGCATGGGAGTAATGCATGACGCTATACATGGTTCTTATTCAAAAAATAAGAAAATTAATACATTTTTAGGGTATACATTTAATATTATTGGCGCCAATGCGGCTGTTTGGAAAATACAACATAATGTTTTGCACCATACTTATACAAATATTGATCATGCAGATGATGACCTAAACGCACCCTATTTTTTAAGATTTTCTCCTAATGCTAAGCATTATTGGATGCACAAATACCAGCATATTTATATATGGTTTTTTTATGGTTTAGCTACGATATCTTGGATAACTACAAAAGATTTTGTACGTTTAAAACGTTATAAAGACATGGGGCTTTTAAACAAAACAAACGAGTATACAAAGACGCTAATAAGTATGTCTGCTTGGAAGTTCTTTTATTATTGTTACGCTTTGGCACTTCCTATGATTATGTTACCATTTTCATGGTGGATTGTATTATTAGCATTTTTAAGTATGCATTTTATAACTGGGCTTATGGTAAGTATTATTTTTCAAATAGCACATATTATGCCATCAAATGAATTTCCACTTCCTGATGATGCAGGACAAATGAATAATAATTGGTATGGTCATCAATTTGCCACTACCACAAATTTCTCACCAAAAAGTAAGATTCTATTTTGGCTTATAGGAGGCTTAAATTATCAAGTAGAGCATCATGTATTACCAGATGTATGTCATGTACATTACAAGAATCTAACAAAAATAGTGTCAGATACAGCAAAAGAATATGGTATGCCATACCATGTTAAAACGTCACTGTTTCAGGCCATAGTAGATCACACAAAAATGCTGCGTTTGTTAGGAGAAAAACAAAACGTAAGTATTGTATAACACGATTAAAAACAAAAATAATGATTGCAAATTTTATAAAAAAATTGTTTGGTTCTAGTAAAGCAACAGGTACAAAAGAAGGTACTGTTAAATTTTTCAACTACAAAAAAGGATTCGGTTTTATAACACTTAATGATTCGGAAGAAGAAATTTTTGTTCATACCACAAATCTTATTGATAAAATTAAAGAAAACAACAAGGTTACTTTTACTATTGAAAAAAGTGAAAAGGGACCTGTCGCTACAAATGTTCGCGTAATTAAAAAGTAAACAACTTAGCGCAATAGCGTAGGCTGTGTAAAAAAGTATAATACTTTACACAGCCTATTTTATGCCTTAAATTTTCTTATTTAGCTAAATTCCACTATTTACCATTACCTAGCCTTGGTATTGTTATCTTTGCAAAAATTATATGATATGTCGAAGCATTTTTCTGATTTAGGAATTAATGAACACTTACAAAAAAGTTTAGCTGATTTAAAGATATCAGTACCTACAGATATTCAACTAAAAACGATTCCTGTAGTATTAGAAAATAAAAAAGATGTTGTTGCTTTAGCTAAAACAGGTACAGGTAAAACAGCTGCTTTTGGGTTACCACTATTACAATTAATAAATTTAGATAACTCAACAATTCAGGCCGTTATACTAACACCAACACGAGAGCTTGGTCAGCAAATTGGTACTAACTTAGAACAATTTGCAACACACATGCCAGAGGTTTCTATTGCCACCCTTTGTGGTGGTATTCCTATAAAGCCGCAAATAGAGCGCTTAACACAAACCACACATATTGTAGTGGCAACACCTGGTAGATTAGCAGATTTAATAAAGAGAAATGCTATTGATATTTCAAAAATCGACTACTTTATTTTAGACGAAGCAGATGAAATGGTGAGTGCCTTAAAAGAAGGTTTAGATGCTATTATAAAAGAAATTCCAAAAGCAAGGCGTACGTTATTGTTTACAGCGACGATGCCTGGTACGATTAAACAGTTGGTCCAAAACTATATGTCTAAGCATGTAGTGCATATTGAAGCAGACATGGCAACCGTTGGGCATCAAGGGATAGATCATCAATTTGTGGTGGTAGAACCTATTGAAAAGCTAGATGTATTATTACATTTTTTAAATTCTAAATTAGGGCAACGTGGTATTATATTTTGTAAAACGAAAGCGGCTGTTAATAAATTAGCTAAAAATTTAGCTATTAATAAATTCTCTTCGGGTGCTATTCACGGCAGTCTATCTCAGGGTATAAGAGATCGTATAATGGGCCAATTTAGAGAAGGGCATATAGATATCTTAGTTGCTACAGATTTGGCGGCTCGTGGTTTAGATATTAAAGATGTCGCTTATGTTATAAATTACCATTTGCCAGATACTTACGATGCTTATGTGCATAGAAGTGGGCGTACAGCCAGAGCAGGTGCTAAAGGTTTGGCTCTAACCATTATTCAGCAAGAAGAAGTTATAGATATAAATGATTTTGAAGATAAACTGGGTATTGTTTTTAAGGCTTATAAAAAGGCAGATGCCCAAAGTATCGAAGAGACAAAGACGGTTTTATGGGCAAAAAAAATATTTAAAACCAAACCAAATCGTACCATTTCAGAAACGTTAAGAAGTGATGTAAGAACTGTGTTTCATCATTTAACAAAAGAAGAATTGATTGAGAAAATATTAGCAAATCAATTAGCTCAAACCACTTTAGCAGTTTCAAAACAAGAGACGTCTCATAAGAAAAAGAAGGTGTCAAATACATAATATTTACTTATATTTTGAATCGTACTCAAAATAGAACATTATAAGTTTTCATGACGTTTAACTAGATAAACGCATAACCATTAAACGATTAAAAATGGCAAATAACATAAAAGCGCAACAAGAAATTCTTGAAAAATTAAATATCTATGCGCTCAACCCAATGCAAGAACAAGCATTAGAAGCAATAGATAAAAATGAGAATACCATTTTATTATCGCCAACAGGTACAGGTAAAACTTTGGCCTTTTTACTACCTTTATTAGAGGCTTTAGATCCTGAAATTGAAGAAGTACAAGCTTTAATTGTTGTGCCATCAAGGGAGTTGGCTATTCAAATAGAAACGGTTGTTCGTAATATGGGTTCTGGTTACAAAGCCAATGCTATTTATGGTGGTCGTGCTATATCTAAAGATAAGATAGAATTAAAACATACGCCAGCAATTTTAATTGGTACACCAGGACGTTTGGCAGATCATTTTGAGCAAGCTCGTTTTACAACTAAATTTATTAAAACATTAGTTATTGATGAGTTTGATATTTCTATTGAGGTAGGTGCAGGTGGTGAAATGAAGTTTATAATGGGGTATTTAGCTAATGTAAACAAGCGTATTTTAACATCTGCAACACAAGGGGCTTCTATACCTAAGTATCTTAAAATGGATGGTGGTAAAACTTTAAATTTTTTATCCGAAAAACCGAGTTCTAAATTAGATATAAAAACGGTGGTTTCCCCATCGGCAAATAAGCACAATACATTGGTAGATTTATTACACCATGTGGGTAGCGATCCTGGCATTGTTTTTTGTAATAAGAAAGAACGTCTCGAAGATTTAAGTCGATTTTTAGACAAAAAGAATGTGGCACATACGTGTTTTCATGGTGGTATGGAGCAACGCGATCGTGAGCGTGCTCTCATAAAATTAAGAAATGGCTCAGTATCTGTACTTGTGGCTAGTGATTTGGCTGCTCGTGGCATAGATATACCAGAGATGAGTTATATTATACACTACGAAATTCCTGAAGCTATTCAAGAATATACGCATAGAAACGGAAGAACAGCTCGTGTTAACTCAAAAGGTACAGCTTATTTAATAAAAGGTGACCGTGAAGTGTTTCCAGATTTTATTGAAAACTCTAAAGTTATCCGTATTAAAAGTGGTGGTGAAATTAAACCACCATTTTGGACGACCTTATTTATTTCTGGTGGCCGTAAAGATAAAATCTCTAAAGGTGATATAGCAGGTTTATTTTTTAAACAAGGGCACATCACTAAAGACCAATTAGGCGTTATTGAGTTAAAACCAGATTGTGCTTTTGTGGCTGTACCTTTAAGTATTGCAGATAGTTTGGTCGATAAATTAAATAATTTTCGTCTAAAAAAGAAAAAGGTTAGAGTACATGTTATTTAATATAAACCATGCCAAAGCCAAGTTCTAAATTTTTAATAAGTATTGCTTTTGTTGCAATTTACCTTATTTGGGGTTCTACATATTTACTTAATAAAATATCAGTAACAGAATTGCCGCCATTATTTTTAGCAGCGATACGTTTTTTTGTAGCTAGTATTTTAATTTTTGGTATTGCTAAATTTTTAAAGTTTAATCTTAAAATCACCAAAAAGCAGCTTTTAAATTCTACACGCGTAGGATTTTTATTTCTGGTATATGGTAATGGCATTTTTGTTTGGGCTTTAAAATATGTCGACAGTGGTTTTGGTGCCTTATTAGCTTCTACTCAACCACTCTTTGTATTGTTACTTATGCGCTTAATGGATAAGAAGCGAATGCGACCAAAATCCTTAATAGGTGTTGCCCTCGGTATTCTTGGTATGTATTTATTAGTAAGCCAAAAGGAGTTAGTAACTAACGAAGAAACACTATTAGGTATTTTTATGATTATTACTTGTGTTTTAAGTTGGAGTTATGGTAGCGTATTTGTAGCCAAAGCCGATGTACCTAAAAACTATTTTGTAAGTACAGGGTATCAAATGCTAATAGCTAGTATTATGTTAGCTGGAGCTAGTTTATGGTTAGGCGAAACGTGGTCGTCGCCATTAGGTTGGAGTCCCAAAGTGCAACTCGCTATGTTAGCATTAATTACATTTGGTAGTATTGTTGCTTTTACCGCTTTTAATTTTCTTTTAAAACAAGTATCTACAGAAAAAGTAGCAACTTCAGCCTATGTAAATCCGATTGTTGCTATGCTTTTAGGATGGTATGTACTAGATGAGACTTTAAGTACGCAGTCTATAATTGCGGCAGTCGTATTATTAACTGGTGTCTATTTTATTACAACCCGAAATAAGCGTGGTGTTTAAAATTAGATATTCAAAATTTGGGTTATTATCCTAAAATTCGCAACTAAATTTTCAATAAGCGCGGACGTAAGATCTTTTTAATATCTATATTGTTTTTCTGTGGAATTAGAAAAGCTTGTAAATCGTCTATATGACTAATAGTTTCCGTTTTTTCAATAAAACCATAACCTACATATTCGCCACCTTTTATCATAACAAAAGCATCTTCATTTATGTTTCTGCCTTTTTCTTTTACAATAATATCATCTTTATTGTCTGATATATCATAAATAGCCTCGAGCACTCTATTGTTATAATCTTCAATAGATTCTTCATCTTTACAAATACCTTTACAGTTTTTAATACTATAATGTGAACACTCTGTCACTGCTTCTTGCAAATGGCAATATTTTGGACACAAATTATATTTTGCACATAGTTTTTCTATAAATGTTCGCACCTCTCTCACATTATAAAACGTAATGATAGGGTTAGGCACCAAACGGCCTTTATTACTTGCCAAATGTAAAATACCTTTGCGGTCTTCATAAGAGAATATAGAAAACGACTGAATGGTACGTTTTGCAGCTTTATTATAAATAGGAAAGTGATGCTTTATAGCGGCATCTTCCATTAGCAGCGCAACGAGCTCACTACCAGAAATTTCAAAATCAATATCACCAGTTTCTCGCACCATATCTTGTGCTTTTTTAGTCTTACTATAAAAATGACTAAGCACACGTTTTTTTATGTCTTTGGCTTTACCAACATAAATCACTTTACCTTTTTTATTCTTAAAATAATAAATACCTGCACTACTAGGTAACGCTTCAAAAGTAGCTTTGGGTAGGTTAGGTGGTAAGGTGGCTTCTCTAGAGTTTTTGTTTAGAAAATCTTTAAATACATCTGAAGCATTGGGTTGTTGTAAGAGTAACTCAAACAGAATAGTTGTGGCTTCGGCATCACCTCTTGCACGGTGTCTATTTACCAAATTAATGTCTAAATCTTTACATAATTTACCTAAACTGTACGAGCGATGACCAGATAATAATTTTCGAGACAAGCGTACTGTACACAGTTTTTTTCTATTAAAATCTATACCTAAACGTTTAAATTCTCCACTTATCACATTAAAATCAAAGTTAACATTGTGTGCTACAAAAACGGTATCTTCTGTAATATTAAGAATATCTTGGGCTACATCTTCAAAATATGGTGCGTTGGCAACAGTTTCGTTATTAATACCAGTAAGAGCTGTAATATGTGCAGGTATAAAACTATTAGGATTAATTAAGGATGTAAACTCATCAACAACAGTTTTACCATCAAATTTAAAGACCGAAATCTCTGTCATTCGATTTGTCTTTCCGGTAGTTTCAACATCTATTATGGTGTAGAGCATTTATAATTTCTTGCCTTAGCGTTATCAATTTTTGCAAGATAATTACTTTAACTATAACTTTAAAATTTAGAGTTGCTATTGTAGCTGTATTTTTTAGTTAATTGTTAATCTTAAAATAGATGTAGTCTAAATACAACGACAGAAATACCTAAATCTTTACAGAAAGTCTGACTAGCTAAAATATTAACTGTAATTACTTTGCCGGTGTAAAATCCATCAAAAAAAATAAGAGTACTCTTAAAGTCTGTACTATCTTTTGAATCTTCTAAATTTTCTAATTTAAGAATAGGCTTAGGGAAGTCTGTAGCCCAATGATTGGGTTTCATAAGCTCAGTAAAATAGTGATTAAGATTAAAATGGACTGTTTTTAAAGCTAGCTTTGTTTTTGCTTCTGCTTGCCAAACCATTATTAGTGACCAGAACTCTTCATGTTTTAGATTTGACCAATTCGGTGCAAACCGCAACTCTTCAAAACCAATTATAGTAAGTTTTGGTAACCAATCTACAGGAAATGGAATAATCTCTTTACTCCAAGTATTGTCAGCTTTTACAAAAAACACTTTACTGCTTTCTTGTGCTACAGCAGTAAAAGTTATATTAAGAAATAATAAAAGCAATAGTGATTGTAATAGTTTTATGGTTTAAATATATTTTTAAACATATAACTAGCGTTAAATTTTTATTAAAAAATGACAGTTAGACTTTTAAAGTTTCAATTAAATGTAAAAAAATAATAAAAAAGAGTCTGTAAACATAGAGCTTACAGACTTTTATTTTAATTAAGTTAAAACTGAGTTTAGTTTAAACTTACTAATAGTTTTTTAGCAACTAACTCTGATGATGCTGGGTTTTGACCTGTAATTAAATTACCATCTTGTACAGCATAAGCTGCCCAATCATCACTTTTTGAATAAATACCACCGTTTTCATTTAACATATCTTCTACTAAAAATGGAACGACATCAGTAAGACCAACAGCAGCTTCTTCTGTATTAGTAAATCCTGTAACTTTTTTACCTTTTACAAGCGAGTTGTTTTCTGTACCCATAACATTTTTTAAAGCTGCGGGTGCATGACATACAAATGCAATTGGTTTGTTTTGTATATTAAACTTTTCTATTAAAGCAATGGATGTTTTATCATCAGCTAAATCCCATAGTGGTCCATGGCCACCAGGATAAAATACAGCATCAAAATCATCTGCATTTATATCTGCTAATACTTTAGTATTTGCAATGTGAGCTTTTGCTAAATCATCAGCATTAAATCTATTTGTGGCTTCTGTTGCGGCATCTGGTGCAGCGCTATTTGGATCTATTGGTGCAGCTCCTCCTTTTGGTGTTGCAATGGTTATTTTAGCACCTTTATCTAACAAAGTATAATAAGGACTGGCAAATTCTTCTACCCAAAATCCTGTTTTCTTTCCTGTGCTACCTAATTTATCGTGCGATGTTAATACAAATAATATATTCATTGTTGTTTTTTGTTTTTCTAATTCTTTAAGTTATAATTAATAAGCCATTTTTACAATAGCCGCGACCATGTCTGGTGATAATGCTTTGTGTTCACCTAAAGCTACCCAACCACGCGTTGTAAAACGTTTAGAGATTTCTTCAGCAGTACCTTCATAATCCTTTGTATAATCTGATAGTTTGGTGTCTATACCTAACTGGTGAAAAAAGGCTACTGTTTTATCAATAGCTGCATTAGCTTTATCCTCAATACTACCTTCTGTAATATGCCATACACGCTCAGCATACTGTGCTAATTTCTCTTTTTTACTTTCAAAATTAAACGCGTAATGACTTGGTGCAATTATCGCTAAAGTACGTGCATGGTCTATACCAAATAAAGCGGTTAATTCATGACCAATAGCATGCACAGCCCAATCTGTTGGCACACCTTTTTGTATTAGTCCGTTTAAAGCCATAGTGCAACTCCACATAAAGTTTGATGCGGCTTTATAGCCTGTAGGATCCTTTAATACTATTGGTGCAACTTCAATTAAGGTTTGTAAAATACTTTCAGCAAATCGGTCTTGTAACAACGCACCAATTGGGTACGTCATGTACTGTTCTAAAACATGAGTAAAAGCATCTGTTAAACCATTTGCTAATTGTCTTTGTGGAATAGATGTAATGACTTGCGGATCTAATATAGAAAACTGAGGAAATAAGCCAGGACCACCCATAGCTAGTTTCTCTTTAGTTTCTGCTCTGGTAATAACCGAGCCCGAATTCATTTCAGACCCTGTTGCGGGTAAAGTTAATACGGTACCAAAAGGCATCCCTTTTTCTGTCCTTATGTTTTTAGATAAGATATCCCAAGGTGTATCACCTTTAAATAAGGCCGCCGAAGATAAAAACTTAGTACCATCAATAACAGATCCGCCACCAACAGCTAATAAATAAGTAATATTTTGATCTTTAATAATTTTTAGTGCTTCTAGTAATACCGCATATTCAGGGTTAGCAGGTATGCCACCAAACTCTAAAACATCGACATCTTTTAAAGCTTTTTTTACTTGGTCATAGATGCCATTTTTCTTAATGCTTCCACCGCCATAAAGTAAAAGAACTTTTGCGTCTTTAGGTATTTCGCTTTCTAATTTCTCTATAGTGTTCTTTCCAAAAATTATTTTGGTCGGATTCTTAAATTCAAAATTGTTCATTGGTGTTTGTTTTAGTCTTGTTTCTTTAAAAAAGATCATGCCTAATTCCGATAGCTATGGGATCCCATCGAGGAAATATTTCTTATAATAATATCGAGTCGATTGTACCCTTGAGGGATTTTAGGAGTGTCAACGTTATAATATCGTATTAAAAGCTATTACTCAATAACCGTAACTAAATCTGTCATTGGTTTTCTTACTTTAACTAAGTTTACGAGCCAATCGGCATCTTCTTTTCTGTATCCTACAGGTAATAACACAGTGCTTTTAAGGCCTTTTTTGTGTAAACCTAAAATTTCATCTACTTTGTCTGCGCTAAAACCTTCCATTGGTGTGCAATCTACTTTTTCGTAAGCGGCAGCAACCATTGCCATACTCAAAGCAATATAAGCCTGTTTAGCAGCGTGGTTAAAATTAGTTTCTATAGCTTGTTTAGGGTACGTGTCTAGTAACATTTTGCGGTAATTTTCCCAGCCTTCGTTTTTAAAACCACGTATGTCGTTGGTTAAATCGAACATATAATTAATACGATCTGCCGTATAAGTATCCCACGCTGCAAACACGAGTAAGTGAGAGCATTCTGTTACAACCGATTGGTTCCAAGCTACTGGTCTAATTTTTTCTTTTAATTCTTGATTTTTAATTACTATAATTTCAAAAGGTTGTAATCCACTAGATGTTGGTGCTAAACGGGCTGCTTCTATAATACGTCCTATTTTTTCTTCTGCGACTGTTTCGCCGTTCATAGCTTTAGCTGCGTATCTCCAATTTAATTTATCTAATAATTCCATAGTTCTAATTTTATTAATCAATTTATTTTAAGCTTTTATGCTGTTCCATGCTGCAGTATAAGCTTCTTGTATATGTGTTTTGTCTAATTTTAAAGCACCACGTTGTTGTGATATCATTAAAAATGAAAGTGGATTTATAGTATATGCATATAATAGGTAATTTGATATAGGCTTTATAACACCTTCTTTTTTACCACGTTCCCAAAGGTCGAGTAGTGGTTGTAGATGTTTAATTCCTAATTGCCTGCTTTGTTCATCTATTATTGGTGTATTGTCGCATTGTGCTAAAAAGAGGGCGTTTTTACTGTCCTTAAGTTTAAAATTTGCAATGCGTTTCCAAATAGTTTCAAAACCCAATTCTACGGTAGTTTCTGTATTGTAAGTTTCAAAAGCATAAGCTGTATATATTGCTTTAACTTCTATATAAGTTTTATTTAAAAGGTCTTGTTTATTATCAAAATAGAGATAGATGGTCGCTGGTGATACGTTTGCCATTTTAGCTATTTTACTCATAGATGTGGCATGAAATCCGTTATTGTTTACCAAATCTATGGTCGCTTTTATTAGCGCATTACGTTTATCTATACTTTTTTGAAGTTGTCCCATGCTATGTTAATTAATTTGCAAAATTACACAAAAATGAATGTTCATTCTTTTTTTTAACATAGGTTTATTCTTTATAATTTAAAAGGTTAAAATTTAAATGTTTAAGGTTTTGTTAATTAAGTTAAACAAGACATCGTTTTGTTATAAATTTATTAAATAATCTAAAACAACCAAATATTTATAATTATGAAAACGATTAAAACATTAAGCATTTTAGCATTGAGTACCGTATTATTTTTTGCTTGCGAAGAAAAGAAAAAAGAAGCTACTGAACTTATAGTTGAAGAGGTAATTGAAGTTGAAGCTGTAGAAGAAGTGGTTATGCCAAATATTGTAGCTGTAGCATCAGGAAACGAAAACTTTTCTACATTAGTAGCTGCTGTAAGTGCTGCTAACTTAGTTGAAACTTTAAGTGGTGATGGTCCATTTACAGTATTTGCACCAACAAATGCTGCCTTTGCAAAATTACCAGCGGGTACAGTTGATACATTGTTAAAACCAGAAAACAAAGAGCAATTAACTAGTATTTTAACTTACCATGTTGTTTCTGGTAACTTTCAAGCTGCTGCAGTAATTGATGCTATTAATGCAAACGATGGTAAATTTACAGTTACAACAGTGCAAGGCGGTGAGATTGAATTAAGTCTTGTAAACGGAAACGTAATGTTAAAAGATGCTAACGGTGGTATGTCTACAGTAGTAATTGCAGATGTTAATGCTTCTAACGGTGTTATTCATGCTATTGATTCTGTAGTGATGCCTAAGTAAGGTTAATTACTATTCAGAATTCCATTAAGACCATTATAATTTATTATAGTGGTTTTTTTGTGCTTTAAAGTAATAGTACAATTCTTGTTTAAGAATATAAAATCAAAAATACCCCAATCATAATACCAGCCAACGGCACTAATTTTTTTCGCTTATTTTTTTCTTTAAAAACAAGACCACCAACTACAACGGCAATAAGAATTTGACTTCGTTTTATGGCAGAAAGTAACATAATTAAAGCCTCAGGATCTTGCAAGGCTTTAAAATAAAAATAATCTGCTGCCACTAGCATTACACCAACGGCAACGATTGTCCACCGAAACGTAAAGGCTTCTCTTTTGGCTTTAAATGGAAACCAAGTTACTGATAGAATAACCAATAAAATTAAAACGGTGTACCAACAAAACCAAAATTGTAAGGTTTGTGGATTTAAGTCTAAATTTTGGATTAAAAACTTATCATACAATCCACTAGAAGCTCCTAAAAATGTAGCACCAATAATGGCAAAAATCCATTTATTGCGTTTAAAATTTATGCCTTCTTTTTTACCAATTCTAGAGTAGAGTAGTACCGAACCAATAATTAGGAAAAACCCAATCCATTGCAATAGGTTTGGTTTTTCTTGATAGATTAAAATCGCACCAATAAAGGTAAAAAACGGACCTGCTGAGCGTATTGGTGTTACAATAGTAATGGGTAAATGTTTTAAAGCTTGATACGCTAATACCCACGACGCCGCCATAATTGCAGATTTTATAGCTATAAAACCATGTGTTTGCCACGAAATTTTAGCGATATAAAAGCCTAGACTTATCATATCATCTTCATAATACAGAGACGCTATGAATACCGGTAACAATAATAAAAAACCTGAAGAAATAGTACCAAGCAATACCGGAAACACTTCATTGCCTTGAACAGCATGTTTTTTGCACAAGTTGTGCAATCCTAAAAATAAGGCGGCTAAAAGTCCAAGGTACATCCACATAAGGCACGCAAAATTATTATAAGTATAAAACTAGGGTTATAAAGTCTTAATGAATTATTAGGAATTAAATGTGTGACGTATTTCTGCGGTGGCCGATGCATTTAACAGCTCATGAAATAATTTTATATCATCAAAATTTTGAGTTATTGCGTTTGACACTGCAATACCAGAAACACCCGTTGCTAATATCGCTTTAACATCACTAGTCGTAATACCGCCAACACCAATTATAGGTGTTTCCGTGTGTAATTCATCTATAATGGCAGTGTAACCTTTTAAGCTTAAAATAGTAGGCAAATTTCCTTTTGTTTGGGTATCTCTAAATGGGCCTAAACTTATATAATCTACCTGTTTAGATACTAATGTTTCGCAATCTTGTAATGTATTTGCCGTACTACCAATCATTTGCCAAGTATATAAAGTCTTACGTGCCAAAGTAGGGCAGACGTCATCCTTACCTAAATGCACGCCGTCTGCTTTAATAGTTTTAGCTATCTTGTAATGGTCGTTAATGATTAAGCGTGTTTGATAATGCGCTGTAATTTCTCTAGCCTCTGTTGCGATTTTTAAAATCTTTTTTTCAGAAATCTCTTTTAACCGCAGTTGTATCAATTCGGCACCAGCAGTACATGCTTTTCTAATATTTTCGAGATGGGCTTTAGGTGAATCACCTTGAGAGATATAATGTAGTTTGGGTATTATCATCCTTGTATTTGTAAAGTTTTACGACGTTAAGCCGGTACAGCATATTGTTTTAAAAGATCTAAAGACACATGTTTTAGAGCCAATTGGTGTGTGGCATTTAAATCTACAAGTGGTGCAACTTGTGCTTTTTCAGCCTGTTTCCATCGTGACACACACAAACACCATTTATCGCCAGGTTTTAAGCCAGGGAAATTCCACTGTGGTACAGGAGTTATTAAATTATTACCTCGAGATAACGAATACTCTAAAAACGCTTTTGTCACAACGGCGCATACCACATGTGTACCAAAATCATTTGGTGTGGTATTGCAAAAACCATCTCTTAAATAACCGGTCATTGGACTGCAAGAACAATTTTCTAATGGTTTACCTAAGACGTTTAATATTGGTGTATCGGTATTCATAAATAACGCAATTAATAGGGTGCAAAGATACTATTATCGCAGTGTCTATAAAATGATACGGCGTCATAAATTAATGTAAAATAACAAGACGTCTTAAAACTGAATAATAAAATAGCATATTGTAATTCAATTAAGCCGCTTTACATTTTTCTAATAACTATCTAAATATTATATTGGTAGTCTTAAAGCGTAGCCTTACATATTAAAACGCTTAGAATACATGAAAAAACAGAAGCATACTGGGGACAATACGAGTACTTCAGAATTTGTAAATACAGCAGATAGAGATTTAGAACAGGAAGCTAAAGATAAGATTATAAAAAGACAACTGCGTTTTCAAGATCTGTTAATTAGTATTTCTACAACTTATATTAACTCCGATTTATCAGATATTGATGGATTAATTAAAACCTCTTTAAAGCAAATTGGTGAGTTTGTTGAGTGTGATAGAAGTTATATTTTTTCTTACGATCTTGACGCAAACACAACCTCTAATACGTATGAGTGGTGTGCTGAGGGCATAGAAGCAGAGATAGATAATTTACAAAATGTACCTGTAGAATATATACCGCAATGGCTAGATGCACACAATAAAGGTGAAGCCTTTTATGTTGAAGATGTAAGTTTGCTGCCTAAAGACGGTGAACACGGTTTACGTGCAATTTTAGAGCCTCAAGGTATTAAAAGCCTAATAGCCATACCAAAAATTAAAAATAACAAACCCATAGGTTTTATTGGATTTGATGCTGTAAAAACGCTCAACAAATACACCGAAAACGAAAAAGAAATTCTATTTGTTTATGCCAATATGCTGGTTAATGTCATACAGCGTAAAGAACACGAAGAACAAATAGCAGCACAAGAAAAGAAAAAAGAAGAGCTTCTTATAGACTTGTCCCGCCAAAATGAGCAACTTAATGAATATGCCCATGTCGTTTCTCACGATTTAAAAGCACCGCTAACCAATATACATACGTTAATCAGTTGGTTTGTAGATGATCGTAAATCAGACTTAAAAGAAACCGACCTTAAAAACCTCGATTTGGTCTTATTTAATGTTGAGAAAATGGACTTTTTAATTAAAGGTATTCTAGATTATTCTACTATAGACAGATTAGAATCTGAAGATTCTAATATCAATTTTAACACCATGCTTCAAGAAGTGTTACAAACCTTATTAGTTCCCAACAATATAACCATTACAATACAAGATAGCTTACCAAGCCTTTATGGTAATACATGGCGTTTTAAGCAGGTTTTTCAAAACCTAATTCAAAATGCTATAAAATATAGTAATAAAGAAAAGGGACAAATAGACGTTGGTTTTACCGACAAAAATGACCATTTCGAATTTTATGTAAAAGATAATGGTATTGGTATTAACCCCAATTATTTTGATCGCATATTTAAAGTCTTTACCAAACTAGAAAGTACAAGTTCTTCATCGGGAATTGGATTGTCTATTGTTAAGAAGATTATTACTTATTACAAAGGCGCTATCTGGTTAGAAAGTGAAGAGGGTATTGGTACCACCTTTTATTTTACATTTTTAAAACGCGACGTATCTTAAACATGAAATGGCCCAATAACTAATAGCTTAAAACAAATTGAAGTGATAGATCCATTCTTAGAAGAAATGAAACGCGAGCTCATAAGTGGCCCATCCAAAAAAAGGCATCCTTTTCGCTATTTTGTTTTAGCAACAGACAGCAATGGCAAACCTAAGCAGCGTACAGTTGTACTCAGAAAAGTGCTACCAGATTTAAGTTTAGTGTTTTATACAGATAGTCGCACTGACAAAATAAAAGACTTAAAACTAAATAACCAATTTAGCGCTTTGTTTTATCACCCTAAAAAATTAATGCAAATTCGAATTGAGGGACATACATCGCTCATAATAGATAAAGATCAAATAGCAACATATTGGCATACCGTGCAAGACGCTTCAAAAAAAGACTACAGCACAACATTGGCACCGAGTACAACAATAAATAATCCTGATGTTTTCGATTACACGACAGAAAATCATTATTTCTGTCCCGTAAAATTAATACCAAATAGCATTGAATACCTAAGATTAAAACGACCAAATCACTTAAGAATTGCGTTTTCTAAAAAGGATGATGATTGGTTTGGTCAGTTTTTGGTACCTTAAATAATTAGGAAAGCGCTATTACGTAAGTTAAACCAAACCCACAATTTGCTTGTACATAATCTTTAACGTTATAGAATACTACGTGTCATAGAACTAAGATTATGTCAAATATCGCTAAAAAGCGTTATTACGCTAATTGTTATATTTGTCCTATAATTTATATTATGTAAAATAAGAATACTGTTTAGACCTATTCCAATTATATTTAAATTCAAAACAATTAACAGCGCTACAGACTACAATCCACACCAACTAAAATCGTATAACTGTGTATAAGACTAAAAAAAGCCCATCACAACGTGATGAGCTTTCATAACTTAGGTTAAGCACTATATATTAAATAACTTTTACGTTTACTGCGTTTAATCCTTTTTTTCCTTCTGTAAGATCAAATTCAACAGTATCGCCTTCGCGAATTTCGTCTATTAATCCAGAAATGTGAACAAAATGTTCTTTGTTTGAACCTTCTTCTGTAATAAATCCGAAGCCTTTTGCATCGTTGAAGAATTTTACTGTTCCTGTACTCATTGTATTATATTTAATTTATTAATAATACTATAAAGTATTCAATAAGTGTGCCAAAAAATAATTAGCGTGCTAATTTTCGTAATGCAACCCATTGTTTTAGCATTTCACGAGAGTCTACAGCAGGATATCCTAAAACTGTTTTTCCGGCTGCAACATCGTTCATTACACCAGAACCCGCACCAACTGTAGCACCAGAATGTATGGTAGTATGGTCTTTTATAGATGCACTTCCTCCAATTATAACACCGTCACCTAAAGTTACAGAGCCTGCAAGTCCGCTACTACCAGCCATTATACAAGATCGGCCTAATACACAATTGTGCGCTATCTGTACTAAATTGTCTATTTTACAGCCATCACCTACTATTGTAGAACTAAATTTTGCACGATCTACACAAGAGTTAGCACCAATTTCTACTCCATTGCCAATAACAACATTACCTATATGCGGAATTTTAACTAAGCCTCTACCATCATCACTTGGTCTATAACCAAAACCATCTGCTCCTATACTTACATTAGTATGAAAAATACAGTGGCTTCCTATGACACTACGTTCACGTATTACAGTACCAGACCAAACTACTGTATCATTACCAATAGTCGTTTCATCTAAAATAGTAACATTAGGATATAACGTTACATTTGCGCCAAGTACAACATCTTTACCAACGTAACAACCAGCACCTACTCTACTTCCATTCCCAATTTTAGCTGTAACATCTACAATGGCAGACGGATGAATTTCCGCTGAAAAATAAGGAGCTTCAAGAGTAAATGCATCTAATAATTTAGCCATTGCCAAATCAGCGTTTTTTACTTTTATTAAAACACGATTATCGCCAGGCTCTAATTCTATAGTATCATTAATTATGGCTAATGACGCTTTAGAATCTGCCCAAAGATTAGCATATTTTCGGCTACCAATAAATGTAGCTTGGTTAGGTTGTGCTTTTTTTATTTCTTCTAAACCTGTTATACTTTGCGTTGTATGACCAACGATTTCACCATGTAACATGGTATTTATGTCTTGTATAGTTAGTGATTTCATGCGGACTTAAAATGTAAATTTATTAATAAAAAAGACAAGATAATACTATTATCTGAAGTAACCCATTTTGAACGCATAGTGACTGCGATATATGGCACTAAAAATAATAGGTGTTTTAGCAACTTTATACACGGCCAAAAAAAGAGCTATACCAGGGTAAGCGAACTACCAGCTTATAGGACGGTAATCTTTTAAGAATTTACCAGACCAATGTTTACCTGTATTAATACCATCAAACAACGGATCCATAACACGAGCTGCACCGTCTACAATATCTAACGGCGGCTGAAAATCGTGTAAGTCTTGCTTACGTTTTGCCAATTCAGCTGGATCTTCATCTGTTACCCAACCGGTATCTACTGCATTCATGTAAATACCTTCTTTGGCTAAACTACCAGCTGCAGTGTGCGTTAACATATTTAAAGCTGCTTTTGCCATATTGGTGTGTGGATGGCGGTCTTCTTTAAAGAAACTATGAAATTTACCTTCCATCGCAGACACATTAATAATGTGTTTTTGACCTGTATTATCTTTTTTCATCACTTCAGACAAACGGTTACATAATACAAAAGGGGCTACAGAATTAACAAGCTGTACCTCTATCATTTCTGTTGTTTCAATTTCACCAAGTTTTAATCTCCAACTGTTGGTTTTTCTTAAATCTACTTGTTGTAAATCGGCATCGAGTTCACCTTCAGGGAAAACCTCTTGAGCCACCAATGTGTTATCAAAACTATACGGTATCTGAGATAATTTTGCTGAAGAACGTAAACCAATACCAGGTTCTGGTCCATGCCAAGTTACAGGCATGTTTTTGTTAGAAGAAGCACCAGAGGTCAGTTGTTTTAATTCATCTAAACATTGGGTATGGTCGTTTAGTAAATCGCGCGCAAACTTAGGTAGGTCTTCTATTGATCGTTCTTCATTTGGCATTAAATGGCTATAAAAACCTGCTGGCCGTCTTACCGTTTGTGCTGCATTATTAATAAGAATATCTAGTTTTTCGTAGCGTTGTTCTATAAAATTACAGAAAATCTCTACACTAGGTATATGTCTTAAATCTAAACCATGAATCTTTAAACGGTGTCCCCATTCTGTAAAGTCGTCTTCTTTAGAAAAACGCAAAGCAGAATCTACAGGGAAACGTGTGGTTGCAATAACCGTAGCACCACCTCTTAATAACATTAACGTAATGTGGTACCCTATTTTTAATCGCGAACCAGTTATTACGGCAACTTGCCCTTTTACATCTGCAGTTTGAAAACGTTTAGCATAATTAAAATCGCCACATTCGGTACACATTGTGTCATAAAAATGGTGTAATTTGGTAAATAACGTTTTACAAACGTAACAGTTACGAGCAGACTCTAACTCTAATTGTTCTTTAGCTTTTAAGTCGGCCTCAGGCAATAATTTTGGCGCAACAAAAATATGAGCTTCTCTTGCACTACGAATACCTGTTACTTTACGTGCATTTTTATCGCGAGCAGCTTGCTTTCGTTTTGCTGCTTTTTTTGCATCTTTTTTACGACGCGAAAATTCTTCTCTACTTGGGCGAGATAATTGTCCGGAAGCCTTAATTAAAGCGGTACGTTGTGGTTTTGATATTTCAAAAATATCATCTGTATGTGCAACAAGATGCTCTAAAATGCTAATGCACTTTGCAATCTCTTCTTCAGAGAAATCTTTAGATAAATCTTTTTGGTCGTTGCTCATAATTTATTTAAATACCACAATGCTATTAAGTGTCTTGTAATTCTTTCTTAGACTTTCTATACAAATAAGAATTGAAAATACTACGTCTTGCAAATCGCATTTGTTTGTCTGAATTCACAAATTTTATAAACACATTTTTAGGAACTCCAAAATATTCGTAAGTCGCACCATCTTGAAACGTAATCTCTAATAATAAACCTTTATGTTGAAAATCTAATATTGTAGAATTTGTAATAGTTTCTGTATATTCTTCTAAGTTTGAAGCTTTAGTTTCTGGCGCTATACTTACCAAAAAGTGATAACCATCAATAATCTGACGACTTTTTAACTCGGCTTCTTCTTGATTAGCATCTCCATCTTGAAATTTATCTGGATGCCATTCTTTTACTAAGTTTCTGTAAGACTTTTTTAAGACTTTTAAATCTATAGCTCCTTCTACAGAAAATAGGGTTTTGTACTCTTTGATGCGCTTCATTACTAGTGCTTTAAATTAAGGCGCGAATTTACGCTAATTAAAAACAAAACAAACTATTTATTTTTTGATATTAATTTGAGTTATATCTTTCTAATCCTCAGGTGGATGTCCATGAATTTGCTCAAACACGTCATCAAAATTTGTTCTTAAATATGAATTTAATTTCTTTTGATAGTCATCCTTCAACCATTTTAAGAAATTGTAAGTGCTTTTGCTAATACACTTTGCATAGGTTTCTATACGTTGGTTAATATCATCTTTTAAAAGTTTTGCCAAACCAAGCGCATCATAAACATCTTCACTATTTTCTATACAAATCTTAGCGTGTTGTTCTATAGAACGTTCTAAAACTACTTTAGAAGATTCACCTTTAGCCACTGCATCTTTGTAAGTTTGCTTAATATCAAAATAGGTCTCTTCAGATTTAGAAAATTCTTCTTTAACTTCATCAGACAAATCGTGCTTAAACGTAGCTTCAATAACCTCGTCACCTTTAATACGATCTGCATACCAATTTGGTGATTTAAATATAAGTTGCCAATCTAAATCTGCTCCCCAGGGTCCAAATCTGTATAAATTATTCCCTAAATCTATGGTTGTAAATTTAGATTTATTATTAAGTATCCTAGAGCCACGACCAATCATTTGGTAGTAAAGCGTTAACGATTTTGTAGCTCTATTTAATATAATAGTATCTATAGTAGGCTCATCAAAACCAGTGGTTAAGATACTTACAGAGGTTAGTATGGCATCTGGTGTGTCATGAAACCATTGCAAAATTTGTTTTCGCTGTTTTTTGGTTGCCGTGTTATCTAAGTGCATAACAGGTAAATCAGCCTCTTTAAAAGCGTAATATACGTTTATAGAGGTGTTAATTCCGTTATTAAAAATTAATGCTTTTTTACCTAAAGAATGTTTTTTGTAAGCATCTACTAGCTTTTGTAACATAGAAGGGCTAGAATATAAATCTTCAGATGATTTTACGGTATAATCACCGTTAGATCCTACTTCTAAAGAGGTTAAGCCCATATCGTAAGCATACGTTTCTGCGCGTGCTAAAAACTCGTTTTCTATAAGGTTTTCAATAGTTTCACCTGTAATTAACTCGTCGTAATTATCTTTCATTGGGAGCTCTTTATTAGAGCTCAGAGGTGTTGCTGTAACACCTAAAACAAAAGATTTTTCGAAGAATTTAAACAGCTTAGTAAATGAGTTATAGTGTGCCTCATCAATAATAACCAAACCTACATCAGAAATATCTAACATGTTATCATTAAGACGGTTGTTTAACGTCTCTACCATGGCTACAAAACAAGAATAATCTGCTTGGTCGTTTAAATTAGCTTTACTGTTAACTACTTTATTGGTAACTCCAAAATTGGTTAACATTTTAGACGTTTGGTTACACAACTCAACCCTGTGCGTCATTACTAACACCTTTTTATTATGATTTTTAAGATATTGACGCACCATTTCAGAAAAAATAACTGTTTTACCACCACCAGTTGGCAATTGATACAGTAAGTGATAATCGTCTCGTTCGGTATCAAACTTTTCAAAAATCTTATTTATTGCACCTTGTTGGTAATCGTATAATTCTTTATCAGTTTTCTTTTCTTGAATAACTTGATTTGATTGCGTCATAAATGGGTTTTCATGGTTTTTATTGAAAGTGCAAATTTACAACACTTTGTAGCATAAAAAAAGTATGAGAAAAATAATTAGAGCTTTTTTACAGCAAAGAATTTCTAATGTTTTAGACTATCGTGTGACTTTTAACTAAACAATAATAATTATATATTTGCGTTTAATTTTTTTTAAAATCCTACTAGTTTAAATGAAATATTTATGCTGTTGTCTTGCTTTCTTTTGCAGCTTTTTTGTACTGAACGCTCAAAAAGACACTTTAATAAACGCTATTAAAATAAAAGCCCCAAACGTTATTGTTAATCATTTAGATGTTTATAACGAGATAGAAATTCCTATTGTATATAAAACGACTCCTAAAATTAATATTAAGGCAGATTATTGGGATTCTGCAAATTACAATCCCTATAAATCTGTAGATGTAAAATTCCCTTTAAAAATAGCGTTTACAGATTCTACTTATGCTTCACCGATTCCTTATAAAAAAGTTATTACATCGCGCTATGGTTGGCGTCGTGGCAGACCACATAAAGGCATTGATATAGATTTGGTAACTGGTGACAGTGTCGTAACAATTTTAGATGGTATTGTACGATTTGCAAGGTATAGTCGTGGCCATGGCAAAACGGTAGTTGTACGTCATTACAATGGTTTAGAGACGACTTATGCACATTTATCGCGCATTGGTGTTAAAGCAAATGATACCTTAACTAAAGGGCAATATCTTGGTAAAGGTGGCAATACCGGAAACTCAAGAGGCAGTCATTTACATCTTGTAGTGAGTTATAAAGGAACATATATTCACCCTGATTATTTATTTGATTTTACAGAAGCTAACACTGTACGTGCTCAAGAAATTTGGGTGACTAAAAAATGGACACAGCCTGCTTATCATAGTTCTAAACGTTTAAAAAAATTAGACACTTATACTAGTAAAGAAGCTGCTTTAGCGAGTTTAGTAAAAGTGCGTAAAATTTATGTGGTAAGACGAGGCGATACATTATCTCATATTTCACAAAAAAACAATGTCTCTATTGCTGCTATTTGTAAAACCAATGCCATTAGAAAATCATCGACTTTAAGAATAGGTCAAAAATTAGTTTTAGAACTCTAAAGATTATACGTTTCAGAGTATAAATTTCAGTATTTTGCATCTTTATAATCCACATTTAATTTGAAAGTCTGTATAGCCGAAAAACCAAGTGTAGCAAGAGAAATTGCTGCCGTATTAGGAGCCACTACAAAACGAGATGGCTACTTTGAGGGTAATGGTTATGCGGTTACATATACCTTTGGGCATCTTTGTACTTTATACGAGCCTGTAGATTATAAGCCGTATTGGAAAAGTTGGGACTTAAACAATTTACCAATGCTACCAGACAAGTTTCAGGTTAAAGTATCTAATAATGATGGTATAAAAAAACAATTTAAAATTGTAAAAAGTCTATTTGATAAAGCTGATTTGGTTATAAATTGTGGTGATGCTGGCCAAGAAGGTGAGCTAATACAGCGTTGGGTAATTAATGAAGCCAATTATAAAGGTGAAGTAAAACGCTTATGGATATCATCGCTTACGACTGAAGCTATTAAAGAAGGATTTAAAAATTTAAAATCTTCTAAAGATTACGACAACCTCTATTATGCCGGATTTTCTAGATCTATTGGCGATTGGCTTTTAGGTATTAATGCTACGCGTCTTTATACTGTAAAACATGGTGGCTACAAACAAGTACTTTCTGTAGGTCGGGTACAAACGCCAACGTTAGCAATGTTAGTAAATCGTTTTAAAGAGATTGAAAATTTTAAACCACAACCCTATTGGGAGTTGCAAACACTTTACCGAGATACTCTATTTAGTTACGAAGAGGGACGTTTTCTTAAGATGGAAGATGGCGAATTATTAGCGAATAAGGTAAAAGAAGACGAATTTGAAATTGTATCTACCGCCAAAAAGAAAGGTACAGAATATGCACCAAAACTATTTGATCTTACAGGTTTACAGGTATATTGTAATACTAAATTTGGATTCTCAGCAGATGAAACGCTTAAGATTGCACAAAAATTATACGAAAAAAAGGCGGTAACTTACCCAAGAGTTGACACTACATTTTTACCAAACGATGTTTATCCCAAAGTAAAAGATATATTATCTAAACTAACTGATTATTCAATACTTACAGCACCTTTATTAAACCATAAAATAAAGAAATCTGCCAAAGTCTTTAACGATAAAAAAGTAACAGATCACCACGCTATTATACCAACAGGTATGCAAACACATTTGCAATACAATGAACAGCAAGTGTACGACATTATTGTAAGACGTTTTATCGCTGTGTTCTATGACGACTGTAAAGTTTCTAACACAACTGTTATTGGTAAAGCTGCGGAGGTTAATTTTAAAACTACAGGGAAAGAAATATTATCTAAAGGTTGGCGCGTTGTTTTTGAAAAGCAAGATACTTCATCTGCGCTCAGTGTCTCAAAAGACAATATGTTACCGTTATTTGTTAAAGGTGAAAAAGGACCACACCAACCATCCTTCTTAGAGAAACAAACCAAACCACCCAATCAATTTACAGAAGCCTCTCTCTTACGCGCTATGGAAACTGCGGGTAAACAAGTAGATGATGATGAATTAAGAGACATCATGAAAGAAAACGGTATCGGACGACCGTCAACACGAGCTAATATTATCGAAACACTTTTTAGACGTAAATATGTAAAGCGAAATAAAAAACAACTCATACCAACAGTTACAGGAATACAATTAATTGATACTATTAAAAATGAATTACTTAAATCTGCAGAACTTACAGGTTCTTGGGAAAAACAACTTAAGGATATTGAAAAAGGTGAATTTAGTGCAGGTGCGTTTATAAAAGGTATGAAACGTATGGTTGATGCTTTGGTCTATGAAGTACGAAGCGAAAAGGTACAGAATCGTATATCTGCTGTTAATAATAAACCTATTAGCAATACTAAAACCAAAACGGCATCAAAATCAAAAGCTAAAACAGAAAAAGTAGTTGGTGTGTCTTGCCCTAAATGTAAGTCTGGACAGTTAGTAAAAGGAAAAACAGCTTATGGTTGTTCGTTTTACGGTAAATCTTGCGATTTTATATTGCCCTTTCGTTTTGGCGAAAAAACGATTTCAGAAAATCAATATATACGTTTGTTAACTAAAGGCTCTACTGTAAATCTTAAAGGCTTTAAAATAAACGAACAAACCCAAGAAGGCTTATTACGTTTTGATGATAATTTTAAATTAAAACTAGAACCAAAACTTGCAAAAATAAAAGGTACTAATGCAGGTGATACTTGTCCGAAATGTAAAACAGGAAAATTATTAAAAGGAAAAACCGCCTTTGGCTGTAGCAATTATAAGGTGGGTTGTGATTATAGGATAGGATTTTCATAATCACACAATAGACCTAATCTACTAATTATTAGTAAGTTAATATTGGTATTTGTACCACATTCGTAATAACCATAAAACGTCTAAACTGTACACGAGATGATGGCATTACATTTTTAACCTAATTGGTACATAAAAATCCTCTTCGGAGTCTATAATTCCATTTTTATATTTTTTACCCATTACCTGAAAATGTGGTCTGTTATCAATTTCGTAACCCGAATTGGGCAACCAATCTGACATAATTTTTTGATATGTTACAGAAGCATTCATCCCTTTGTGCAGAAACACGGCATAATCGCCTTTTGGTATGATACAATTGGCCATACCTTCGGGAATTATATTTAAATCTGTAACTTCAACACACGCCCAAATTTTAAATGATGTTTCCATATTATTAAAGTCACTGTACTCTTGAAGCGCAATAAACGCTGTGTTAACTGTGTTTTTAATTAACACTCTTTTGGGTATAAAACGTTTCCATAACTCAACTATTTTTTCAAATTGATTATGGTGCATACTGCTTTTAATACCTATAACAGTCTTTTCTGATAGTTCTATAATATTTGGTGTCATGGTTCGGTTTATGGTTGGTAGCGAGGTTAAGCACTTAATTACACAAGTTGTTGGCGTGTCATTTTTATTTCCGTAAATCTTTATCGGTCATTTCAGAATCGTACTTCTTTCCGTCTTTATCAAAACTCCAAATATTTGATATTTCACAAACTTTGGGTAATTCAGATTCATTTGATTTAACTCTCTGTTTTACTATCCTACGATATTTTCTATTAGCATCTTGCTTATTTTCTTTCTCCGATTTCGCAGTTGTGATTCCGCCAATTTTAGTTTTCTTTTCTGATTTACTCATATAAATCTATTTCGGGATTAGAGTTTAAACGGTTTCCATTTTTCTCCAATTCGATTACGTTGTGCTCCAAGTCCAATGGGCATTTCAAATAATTCATTTAGAGTATTGTCTAATTCCACCGCATTTTTCAAAGAAATAATTTTTGCGTTTTCTTCTGCGTGGTCGTTCTTTCCACATAAGAATTGCCAATCTCCTTCACTGTCGTGTGTCGCATATAGAATCGGACTTTTCTCATTAGTCACGTGATTGCAAATAAAAACAGCTTTATTTTCAGCGTCACTAAACTTAAATTCAGTTTTATTTTTGTTATTTTTCCCTTGTCCAAATAAATTGAATATACTCATAAGAGTTATTGAAGTTATTAAAATTCTTTTTATCATTCTCTCAGAGATTGCTGTTGGTGAAATTGCACACAACATGTTTTAAAGGTATAAAAAAACCACCTTAAATATATTTAAGATGGTTTTATATGTATCTGTTATTTATAGATTAGGCTTGTTTTACCCTCACCGCATTCATTCCACGTTGTCCTTTTTCTAATTCGAAAGTTACTTTATCGTTTTCTGCAATATCATCAATAATACCACTAACGTGAGTAAAGTGTTTTTCGTTTGTGTCTAGATCTATTATAAAACCAAAACCTTTAGAGCTATCGTAAAACGATACTTTTCCATTTCTTATAGGATCGAATACTTCATCGCTTTCTTCCTTTGTAGGAATACCAAGTACAATATTTTTAGCTTTAACTTTAATCTTCATAGAAGGATCTGGTGGAGTATCTGTTAAATTACCATCATGATCAACATATGCTATAGGAATTCCTCCTGTACCATTTTCATCTCGATCGAGTTTACGCGCTTCCATTTTCTTACGCTTATCCTCTTTCTTTTTTAATCGCTTTTTTTCTTTTTCACTTTTGCTAAAAGTCTGTTGTGATTTACCCATTCGTTGTTTTAAAAATTAAAATATAACTGCTTAAAAAATACAGTCTTAATTTACAGATTAGTTATATAAAAACAAGTGTTTAAAAACAATCTCTTTTAAGCTGTTGCGGAATTTTTTCAATTTGCAGAGCGTAAAGATACAATTTCTTTTTGTGTTTAAATATAATCTGAGATTAAGTTTTAAACAAATACTCCATCTTCTAAAGCTATGATAACTCCTTCTGCGGCACGTTCACCTGAAATCATTGCTGCATTTAGCGAGCCGTTAAGTAATTGGTCACCTGCTAAGAAGATTGTTGGTTTTAATTGTGTTTCTGTTGGTGATATGTCGTAATGTAAATTATCTAGGTCTGGTAATGCCTTGTTAATTGCGTAACATTTTAAAAAGGTTTTTACTTTTATACCACAATATGTATTGAGTTCTGCTTCTACTCTTTTTACTAAATCTGCTTCAGTTAACTCTGTGTCTTTTACCACTGTAACCGATAATAGTTCTGCATTGCCTTTTGCTTTTGTTGCTACACTGTTACAAAAGAAAATATTATTTATCACGGCATCTTCATTTGCAATAAGTCCAATAATTGGTTGTTTTAGAGTTTTAGTATCTACTTCAAAATAGAGATTATAGCACGATTTCCAATTTTGTTTTTGATTATTAAGGTTTGTTATAAAAGCCTCTGGTGCTGTTGCAATAATAGTATAATGCGTATCTATTAGTGTTTTATCTTCTAATTCTATACTAAAATCGTTTACCTGTTTTACTTTTTTATTAAAAATAAACTTGGTTGTTTTTAATTGGCTTTTTAATTGTTTTGATATTTCTTCTATACCACCAGCTGGCGCGACGGCTAGTCCGTCACCAAACATTTTATAAACAAACTCGAACATACGACTCGATGTTCTTAACTCTGACTCTAAAAAAATACCAGAGAAAAAGGGTTTAAAAAAATTAGAAATAATCTTATTAGAAAATCCTTTAGATTGCAAATAAGCTAAAGTTGTTGTTTCTTCTTCTCTAAATATGGTTTCTAAAGACTTCTTTTTGAGTGCTGTGTTTAGCTTTAATATTTTTAATTTATCAGAGAGTGTGCCTACAGAAGCTGTTAACGTACCTATTAAGAAACTAAAATCTCGTAAAGGGTCACCAATAGTTTCTGTTTTTTTATCTTTAAATATAGTAGCACCAGGCTTAAATGTTTGAAGCTCTAAGGCTTTAAAATCTAAATGCTTTTTAGCATAAGGATAGGCGTTTAACAAAACCTGAAAACCATGGTCTAGCTGATAACCGTTTACAATATCTGTTTTTATGCGTCCGCCAACACGATCTGTGGCCTCAATTATTGTGGGCTCATAGCCAGCAGACTCTAGTGTTTTAGCCGCAATTAACCCGGCAACACCACCACCAATGATGTTAATGTTGTACTCTTTACGATTCATATTTAAATGCAAAAATAAGTTATAACTTTATTAATTTACCTATTTGTGTAATAGTAACACCACTAGATTTAGCGGTTAAAAAAGTGTTTCCGTTTGGTTTAATATCTAAATAGAATTCCGCATTATTCACTTTAAAATTAATAGTAATAATTTGCTTTTCATCATTAAACGTGACTTTGTAATTTTGAATAGATCCTTTGGTTGTTATCGTCTTATTATTAAAAGACAATCCTATAATATTAACATTGGCATTATTACGTTTTACAACTAAAGTGTTTGTATCTGTAGTAAGTTGTTCTCTGTTTTTATTACTGTAAACAAATGTGCCATTAAATTTATAATCTTTAGATTGAACTAACGATTTTATGCTATTATATGTGGATTGAAAAGCGTCTTGTTGTGTCTGCTTCTGTTGTGCTGTTGCGTAAGTTGTAAATACGGCACACACTAAGATAAATACTATTTTTTTCATGTTTTTATTTTGGATCTAATGTTGATTTAATTCGCTCAATACAATCTATGTAATGGTATTTTGTTTCGGTGTTTAAAGACATTTTAGCAACCGATTCTAAAACACGTTTTAATTGATTTAACTCTCCTCTTACAAGCGCTCTAATGTCTGATTGGTTAACGCTAAAGTACTGTCTGCTTCGTCTTGGGTCTAAATCTTGTGTCATTAAATAAATCATTCTATCTAAATACACACGTTGCAAGTTACGTCTAAAAACCGAAACATTTGAAGCTGTTTTTGTTTCTCTCCACAAGCCTAATCTTACATCGCTCAACATATTTAATGCAGAATAATTTGAAGCATCCATAGCGTTATGATCTATAAGTCTACCTAGGCGTTCAAAATTAAGAAGGTTATCTAAATGACGACTTTGTAAGCGCCTTAAGCGCTCAGTATAACCAGCATAATCTATATTTTGAAGTACTGATGTATCTAGCAGCCAATTTGGTGTTTCAAAAGCATTTTTATGCAACCATTGTAGCGCTTCTTTTTGATAGGTTTTAGCTACCGGATTATATACATTACCTTTTTGTTCTGGTGTTTTAGAATCTTCCACAACACCACCAATATGAGTAACAACATGGCCAATATAACGACTCCAAACCCCTTGTAGTTCACCATACAATTCTTCTAAATCCTCATAATTATTTGTTTTATCGCTCGTCCAACTTGGTAAGTTTTTTGCTACTATTTTTAAATTATTTAAACCATAAGTACTCGCTTTAATACTATTGTTACCAATATCTTCTGTCTGTGCAGTTGGGTCGAAACGACTACTTTGTTTTCCGAATTTATAAAGAGGGTTGCCCGATTTTTCCATTACCCATCCGTTAAGTGTTTGTTTTTCATCTTCGGCAGATTTGGCTTCTGGCAAGTATCGATATCCATAATTAATCGCATAATTATCGTACGGTCCCAATTGTCTAATAAAACGAATGTTTGTGTCTCCTGGCTGTGCAATATAATTGTAACGTGCATAATCCATAATGGTTGCGGCAATTCCGTTTTTTTGTGTAAAAGCTCCATCTCTATAGCTTTCTACATCGTAAGCATAACTCGCACTCATATTATGTGGCAACCCTAAAGTATGACCAACTTCGTGTGCAATTACCATTTTCATCATTTCACCAATTTCTTCGTCTGGCGTATTTAAAGTTCTAGCAGAAGGGTTTGCTGCACCTGTTTCTAGCATATAACGGTTACGATAAGATCGCAAATGGTTGTGGTACCAAATAATATCACTTTCTATAATTTCACCACTTCTAGGATCAGAAACACTTGGTCCTGTTGCGTTTCTTGTTGTACTAGCAACATATCTTACCACAGAATATCTTATATCTTCTGGACTAAATTCTGGGTCTTCAGCTTTAGTAGGTGGATCTTTTGCAATTATAGCATTTTTAAAGCCTGCAGTTTCAAAAGCTTTTTGCCACAATTCTATACCTTCTTTCATGTAAGATCTAAACTTTTGTGGCGTTGCTGGATCTAAATAATAAATAATTGGTTTTACAGGCTCTACCAACTCGCCTCTTTTGTAAGCTTCAATATCTTTTGGGATTAGTTTCCAACGTCTTAAATATGTTTTTTCATCTGCTTTTAATGCCTCACTTCCATAGTCGTATTGACTTAAAGTAAACCAACCCACGCGCTCATCAAAAAGACGTGGTTGCATTGGTACTTTTGGTAATAAAATCATCGATTGATTAACCTGTACACTAATGGTTTCGTCACCAGTGTTTACTGGTGGCTCTGCTGCATTGTATGTAAAGTCTTGAACCACTTCAATGTTTTCAGGATAACTTTTCATGCTGTTTATAAAACTTCGAGATTTGTCTAAATTTCTAACTTTATATTGTTGTCTTATATAAGAAGGTAATCCACTAATTGCTTTAACATCTGAACCATAAAAATCACTAACATCAACGACTACAGAAGATGAATCTTTAGAAAATGCAACAATATCAAACGCATATAAGGTTGGTTCATAATTATTAGATCTTACAGAAACGTTAATTGGTAAACTATCTGAAGCGATTGCACTGGATGATTTTTCTTTAATAAGAATTTTGTTTTTAAAGCGCTCCCAATTAATCATTCTGGTATTTGTTTTGGTACCAGCATTAACATAACCACCACCCAAATTAGCTGGCAGTTTAGACAAGCGACTCACTAAAAGCATATCGGTATTTAAATGACGCATTGGTATTTCGTAGTAGTAAGTCTCCCCTACCAAATGTACATTAAACAACCCTTGGTCTGTAATTGCATCTTTTGTTATTACATCATCATAGTCTTTTATTTTACCTTGTTTCTTCTTTATTGTTAATGCTTTAGCTTCTGTGGCTTCCTCTTTTTTATTTTGTTTTCGCTTAGATTGTGCATCTAGAGTTGCACAAGAGAAAACAAGAAAAGCGCAGAGACCTAAGACTATAATTTTTTTCATAATGGATTGGTTAATTAATAATTGACACGCTAAAGATAATTAATAGAATTATAGTTTTAAATTATTTCTTAAAAGCTGTTAAAAAGCTACTGTATTAATCGTTAGTAAAGTACTTTTGTTAAAAATTTGGGTTATGTTAAAATTGCTTCCTACATTTAGAATAATCGCCTTGTTAGAAGGCCTATCTTATATCCTTTTACTGTTTATAGCGACGCCTGTTAAATACCTTTTAGACGATCCGCAATATGTAAAAATTTTAGGTATGCCACATGGTGTCCTATTTATGGTGTACATTGTAGTTGCTGTATTTATTTCTACAGCAATGAAATGGTCTAACAAAACCTTGTTTGTTGTATTAATAGCTTCAGTTATACCATTTGGAACGTTCTACGTGGATAAAAAATATTTAAAACCAACCAATGCTTAACATAAAACATTACATCTACGATGTACTCATAAATAAAGGGCTTTCAGAATCTAGTGCAAAGCTTTTAAACATGCTTATACTACTATTAGCCTTGTTGTTTATTGCTTTTATTGTAGATTTTTTAACAAAACGTTTGCTTTGGAAATTTTCGGCAGGTGTTGCAAAACGTACAAAAACTAATTTTGACGATATCTTAATTAGCAATAGACTACCACGAAATATTGCACATATTATTCCGCTTATAATTCTTGTAGAGTTTGTACCTCAGGTTTTTACTGATTACCAATATTCTGAAAATATAATTGAAAAAACATTAAAGGTTATCGGTATTATATTAACATTACGCATTATACAAACCTTTTTAAATTCGGTTAAAGATTATTTAAAAACATTAACTCGCTATAAGGATAAACCTGTAGATAGTTACACACAAGTCTTTATGATATTTGTATGGGTGCTTGGAGTGTTTGCTATATTTTCTGTTTTAACGGGTGTTACATTTCTTAACTTTGCACTATCGCTTGGTACTGCTTCTGCAGTAATTTTATTGGTGTTTAAAGACACTATTCTTGGTTTTGTAGCTAGCATACAGGTTTCTATAAACGACATGGTGCGTATTGGTGATTGGATTACTTTTGAAAAGTATGGTGCAGATGGTGATGTGGTAGAAATTAATTTGGCAACTGTAAAGGTTCAGAATTGGGATATGACCATAACAACCATACCAACTTATGCCTTAATTTCTGATTCTTTTAAAAACTGGCGAGGTATGAAAGCCTCTGGAGGAAGAAGAATAAAACGCTCGGTAATTATAAAAACATCTACTATTAAATTCTTAACAGATACAGATATTAAAAGGTTTAAAACTATTGAGTTAATTTCTAATTATTTAAATGAGCGCTCTAAAGAAGTCGCAGATTTTAATGTTAATCATAATATTGATAAGTCGGTTTTAATTAATGGCAGAAATCTTACCAATTTTGGTGTTTTTAGAAAATATTTACAAACCTATATAGAAAACCACTCAGCAATTAATAAGAGCATGACCCTTATGGTTCGCCAATTAGCGCCTACACCACAAGGAATACCTATGGAAATTTATGCCTTTAGTAAAGACCAACGCTGGGAGAATTACGAATATATAATGGGTGATATTTTTGACCACGTGCTCGCCTCTGTAGCTTATTTTGACTTAGAGATTTATGAACTTGCCCTAACCAAAACAGATTAGTTTTTACCTTCTAACCGGTCTTTTACAAACTCAACTTCTGTTTTACCATGTGGTTTAGGCTTGCCGTCTTCTCCTAGGTTTACCATTATAATATTGTCTACAGTAAGAATAGTTTCTCTGGTCATTTTGTTTCGAGCTTCACATTTCATAGAAATTGAAGATTTACCAAACTTAATGACCTCCATGCCTATTTCTACAATATCGCCTTGTGTGGCTGATGACATAAAATTAATTTCGGAGATGTATTTAGTTACAATTTTAGAATTTTCAAGCTGAATTATGGTATAAAGCGCAGCCTCTTCATCTATCCAAGCTAATAGTTGACCACCAAATAAGGTGCCATTTGGGTTTAAATCTTCCGGTTTTACCCATTTTCTAGTATGAAATCTCATATGTATTCTTTTTCTTAGCTTACTTTAATAAAATCAAAGGTAATATTAAGTGTTTATTTTATAGGTTATAGACCATTAAAATTGAATGTTTATAGATACGATGTTAATAAAAAGGCTAACAAGAAGTCTAAGATGTATCTATGCTTACAGGGTTAATACGTAACTTTAGTATCTAGAATTAATTTACTATGAGCCAAAGATCTGAAGACCTATTATCTATACGACCAAATATTCCTTCTGCAAAGGTTTATGATGCCATGCGCAGCGAAGAGTTATTTCAAAATAAAACATTAAGACCCGTTATTAAATTACAAAATGATTTAGTAATAGCTGTTTTTAGTAATTACATTACTAAGCGCAAAAATGTGTTTTACCAACTTTCTCTACCTAAACAATTAGCTTATATAGACCATGCTATACATAAAGACACAAAGTTTAGAAATGTCTTAAAAGGAATAATTATAGGCCAGTTTACGTTAGAAGAATATGAACTTTACATCTTAAATTCATCAGCCTTAAACAAGCGAATGATGACCATTGCTAAAGAACGATTAGTTAGTAATATTCAGGTTTTTGTAAAGCCCCAGGTTTTAAAAGCTATTTAAAGCATAGACTCCCCATTGAGGTTAGTCGTTAACACATCACTCATATAATCAAAAAATGGTCTTATAGCCTTAAAAGATGTATTTACATCCTCAATAAAGTCATTAGATATTACTTGCTTATCTGTATATGATTTACTAAATATAAATTGCTTTTTACGAATTAAATCTATGGCATTATGTGTTTTATCAAAGCCTTTTGGAGCCGTTTTTAGTTCATCACCAACAAAATTGCCCCAAGTAGATTTAAATTTTTTATCATTAAGAATAGCTCTTATTTCACTATCGTCCATCTCAAATTCTTTTCTTATTCTTAAAAGATCTTCTTTATTAGGATCCCAAAAACCTGTAGCAATAAAAGATTGATTATTAGGTTGAATATGCACATAATAACCTCCTCTTAGTTCTGGTTTTATTCTAGAGAACGAACCACTAAAATGTGTTTTATAGGGTAATTTGTTTTTTGAAAATCTTACATCTCTGTAAATTCTAAATATCTTGGCTTTTTCTAAATGGTCGTGTACACCCATTAATTCACCTAAATAATTATAAGCTTCTTTTAGCTTAGATTCAAGTAGCTTATATTCGGGTTTGTGTGTATTAAACCACTCTCTATCATTATTTTTAGCAAGGTTATTAAAAAAGGTAAACGTTTCTTTAGGTATGGTTGCATGCATTTTTAATCAATTTTTATAAAAGTATAGAAAGTCCAATAATATGAGCCTGTTTTTTTTTTAAAAAAATAAATATACTACGCTTTTCATAGCTGTAATTATTGTAAGAATTACTGCACATTTACACCTATTATGTAATTAATCACAAATAGTTTGCTAATTGTAAGAATTTTTACTATCATGCACTTCTTAAAAATAAGACACTAAGTATATGGGTAGACCAGCAACAAGACCAACAAAACTAAAGGACGGTTACTATATTGAGATCCGTAACAAAGGCTCAAAATCGGGAGTGAAACTCTACAGCGGAACTAAATTACAGATGCATCGTGCAATAAAAATGTACGAACGTTCTAAAGAAGTAGTCATTTTAGGTGAATCTGTTAACGGAAAATTTGTTGACAAAGAGCCAAAAATACATGTAATAGATTAACTTTACATACATTAATAACTAAAGGGTGAAAATTTATATTTTCACCCTTTTTTTTTCTTATCTATACTCTGAAAATTTCGATTTATTATTTTTTTTATAAATTGTTGGTAAATAGTATATTAATAATGCTAAAAAACTAACTAACAAAATCAACTATTTTATGACAACTTCAATTAACAAACCACCTATTTGGTTCTGGGTTTTAAGCGTGCTTGCTTTAGTATGGAATGGGCTTGGCGTTATGGCCTATTTAGGTAGAGCATTTGCAACCGACGAAATGGTTGCTGCATTACCTGTAGAGCAGCAAGCAGAATTTTTAACAGAATACCCAGTATGGTACACCGCTGCATTTGCATTAGCCGTATTTTTTGGCGCTTTAGGCTGTGTTACTATACTTATTAGAAAAAAATGGGCCTATCCTTTATTTGTGATTTCTGCTCTTGGCGCTATTGTGCAACACGGCTATCTATTTAGTACTATAGAAATGACCACAGCGCAACTAGTAATGCCAATTATGGTAATTGCTGTTTGCATATTACTAGTACTCTTTTCTAAAAGTGCTATCTCAAAAAAATGGATTAACTAAACAACTATAATAACCAACCAAACCTTAAAAAGTGTTAGTCTTATGACTAGCACTTTTTTTATTCAAAATTAACAGCATGTAATATTAAGCCCGATGCTGGTGCTATATAATCCATAACTTCTGTACTATCTTGGTGTAATGTTTCTTTAATATAATCTAATGTAACATCACCTCTACCTAGTTTTATTAAACACCCAAACATAAGCCTAATTTGGTTTCTCATAAAGCCTTTACCAACAACCTTAAAAACATAAGACTGCGCAGGAAAAAAGTTAGCTGTGTAAATGGTATTATCAATAATCGCAGAAGATACAATAGTTCTATAATACTCACCTTTATCTGTTGCTCTGTAGCAATAGGTTTTAAAATTATGACTACCAGTAAAAAGTTTGGCACCTTCTCTCATGAGTTCAACATCTAAAGGTTCTAAAATTGTAGTCATTAAAGGCGCACAAAACGGATGGTTTTTTTTGCCTTGAGAAAATACATAATGGTATTCTTTTAACTTAGAATCTTGTATAATATTAAAGGTCTTATCGACCTCCTCTATAGACAATGCTCTAATATCTTGGGGCAAATTATGATTAAATAGAGCTAAAAACGCATCAAAATCTAAAATAGGTTTGTTATAAATAAATAACTCTAAAGCCGCTTCATTAGCAGATACCATTGCGTCAGTTCTCCCTGCACCTAGTGTTTTAAAACGTACATCTTTAAGTATAAACTTTAGTGTACGATCTATCATTAAATGTACTGTTTTTACATCTGGCTGTTTTTGCCAACCGTGAAAACGATAGCCTAAATATTGAATTTTAATAAGGTAATAGTAACGTTTGTCAAACATGTTAGCAAGAACGTTATTTTCTATAAGATTCCAAAAGCATTGCTTATATTTATGTTTAATGTAAACACATGACGTCCAAATTATATTTATTTATATCATTATTCTTAATTCTATTTAACTGTAAAAAAGAAAACATTGCAATTAAAAAAGGTGAAATTAGGATTAATGAGACATATATTAAATATGGCACTGGCAATTTTAAAAGACCATATATAATAGAATCTAAAGATAATTCTGAAATTTATAACTTAAAACGTCTAGTAGATTCTGGTTATAACCTACCTCACGGTAATTACAAATTAGTATATGCTTCTTTTTATAAAATGCATAACGAAATTGAATTTACAATTAATAATAACAAAAAAACGCTAGATATTTATCCTGACTCACTTGATTATTCTCAAATAAAAGACACTAAATGCTGCTTACTTATTGATGAGTTAAAACCTAAAGAAACACTTTATATTTATAGTAATTTATCTGGCTGCTTTTCAAACTTTAATAAAGATGTAAAAATCACAAAAAGAGACTCAAATTATTATATCAATACAAATTATTACAAGAACAAAAAGCTAAATGCGAAACAATTAAGACTATTAAGAGAATTTGAGTTTGAAATTTACCATTTAGATCTGAGTGATTTTTTTTGTACAACGACTGAGAAATACTTATTTTTAAATTCAACCTCTAAAGCATTTATTTCTAAGTCTAATAGTTCTTGCTGGTATTATGGTTTTGGTCATTTTATGCAAAGCCTGAAAGAATAAAAAATTAATGAAACACCCGTTTGATCCTTTAATAAAACACCACCTTTTAATAGGCCTATTATTAGCAGTTTGGATTTTTGTATTTCTGTATTTCACAGAACCTTTAGATGTAAACGAATTTAATGACAACGATAAACTCGTCTATTTACCTGGCTATGCAATTCTAGGTGGGTTCTGTTATCTACTATTTCTTCCAATACAATCATTTTTATTTAATAAATCACAGAAAAAATGGACTGTTATTAATGAAATTATCTTTTTAGCTATCTTTTCAATTATAACGATAACAATTGCGCGATCCTACTATTTATATATTATAATGATAGACGAGCCCAATCCTTACACGTTAGGTTATATGCTAAAATCTATATTTTTACCAGCAATTACAACCATACTACCCATCATAATTATTGCACGTTTCGCATTTGGGAAATACCACGAAAAACATTTAGAAGATCAAAAAATTGAAATTAAAGGAAAGGGCAATTACGAAGGATTACGGTTACAATTAAATGATCTAATTAGCATTCAATCTTCAGACAATTATATCGAAGTATTTTATATGTGTGATAATAGTTTAAAAAAGACACTAATTAGAAATAAGCTCTCTGTAATTGATAAAGAGTTCTCAGAATTATTAAGAGCACATCGTTCTTATTTATTTAATCCCTATCATTTTCAGCAATGGAAAACAGAAAATGGTAAGTTGTTTGTCGTTTTAAATCATGCAATAGAAGTGCCAATTTCTAAAACGTATCAGTCTGCAATAAAAGCGGCAATAAATTCTACCACAAACTAAGGCCATTTCGCCCCAAACACTTGTTAATGTTGATTAAATACTTGTAACTGAAATATCTTTGTTTCAGAAAGTTTAATCACATTAAAACCAATTTATCATGAAAAAATTAGCAGTAGTCCTTAGCCTTTATTTATTAGGAAGTATTTCATTAAGCGCGCAATCTCAAACTTGCGATTGTAAAACAGATTTAGATTTTATAGTTGAGAAAATTAAAAAAATGCCGTCTTACAAGAAGCAAATAAAAGGTGAGAAAGCTGAAGTGTTTTCAGAAACCTACACACAATTATCTGCAAAAATGACGCAACCTTTATTAATTGAAGATTGTTATAAATTACTTTTAGAACAAATGCTTTTAGTTAATGATGCACATGCCTCGTTAGACTTAAATATTGAGTTTTTAACGACTTCTATTTTAGAAGATGACAATGCGCTATCTAAATATATGATGTCTGATAGTGTTATAAATCACCCAAAAACCAAACGCGATATTTCAGAATTAAAAGATCAACTTGCTAAAAAGGGAATAACTGATTTAGAAGGTCTTTACATAAATAGAAATAAAGAAACTATTGGTATATACTATGCCGAAAACAAGAAAGATGTAATCGGTGTATTGTTAGAAACAGATTTAAAGCATTGGACTATTGGTGACATAAGATTCTATGCAACGCATACTAATACCATAAAGTACGATGTATACTATTACAATACTAAAACAAGAACACCCGGTTTAGTGAAAAGTTTATCTTTTGAAAACGGTAGAATTTGGCACTATAAAAAAATTGGTAATACTAACGGATTTGAATTTGTTGACTACGACAAAGCGATTACTGTATTTAAACAACTCAATGAAAACACACAATATCTATATTTTAAAACCTTTGGGAATTACAAGAAAAAAGATTTAGTTAAATTTTATAATGACACTAAAGATAAGCTGAATGCAAAAAATATTATTGTTGATTTAAGAAGTAATACTGGCGGTAATAGTAAATACTCAGATGTATACATTAAACTTCTAAAAAATAAAAACATCTATGTGCTTACTAATTGTTTTACTGGCAGTAACGGTGAGCAATTTACTTTAAAACTACTAAAAAATAAAGATGCTAAACATTTAGGACAGACTACATTTGGTGTTATTTCTTATGGTCTTAATTATGGACGTAGTTATGCAACACCATCAGATTATTTTACAATTACACCTACTGACATGAACTTTCATAAATATTTTAAATATGAAGGTAAAGGCGTAGTACCAGAAATTCCGCTAGCTTTTAATCGCGATTGGATTGACCAGACTTTAGAAATGATTGATACTAATAACTAATAGAACATATAAATAGTTTTACGTGGTTTTAATGCACGATTAAACTTTCTAAATTTCATTAGTGTAACTGCCGCTATTAAGTTTTAGCGGCAGTTTTTATTTTTCTCTCCTTTTTAAAACATTTACAACATCATTAATCTTAAACCCTTTGGCTTGTAAAAGCATTAAATAATGAAATAATAAATCGGCACTTTCATCTAAAAATAGTTCGTCATTATTATCCTTCGCTTCAATAACAACTTCAACAGCCTCCTCACCTACTTTCTGAGCAATTTTATTTATGCCTTTAGCAAACAATGAGGCGACATAAGACTTTTCAGAGTCACCTGCTTTTATTCTAGATGTAATAGTGTCTTCTAATTGTGAAATAAATCCGTATGAGTTATCATTAGTTTCATTCCAGCAAGTATCAGAGCCTTTATGGCAAGTTGGACCTTTTGGGTTGACCTTAATTAAAAGTGAATCACTATCACAATCTAATTTTATATCCACTAGATGAAGTACATTGCCACTTTCCTCACCTTTAGTCCATAAACGTTGTTTTGTTCTGCTAAAAAAGGTGACTAATTTAGTGTCAATGGTTTTTTGAAGTGCACTGTCATTCATATAACCTAGCATTAAAACTTTATTTGTTATGGTGTCTTGAATGATTACTGGTACTAAACCATCTGGGCTTTTGTTAAAATCTATGTTCATTTACTTTTAAATTTTTGTCGGTTCGCCTGTTATATTTTAACTGAAAGGAAAATAAATCATTTGAAGTGACGAATAAATTACAATCTTACTGCTATATTATTTTTTCTTAATTCTTGTTTTAATTCTAAAATCGGTATGTCACCAAAATGAAATACACTTGCTGCCAAAGCTGCATCTGCTTTACCTTCTTTAAAAGTGTCTACAAAATGCTGAATTGTCCCAGCACCACCAGAAGCTATAATAGGAATATTTACAAGCTTAGATAATCTAGCCAAAGCTTTATTTGCAAAACCTGCTTTTGTTCCGTCATTATCCATTGATGTGAACAATATTTCGCCAGCACCACGCTGTTCAACTTCTTTTGCCCAATCAAATAAATTTAATTCTGTAAGTATTGTTCCACCGGCTAGGTACACCATCCATTCCCCTTCAATCTCTTTTGCATCAATAGCAACAACAACACATTGGCTTCCGAATTTATCGGATAACTCATTTATTAATTCTGGTCGTTTTACAGCAGATGAGTTTATGGATATTTTATCGGCACCGCATTGCAGTAATTCATCTACATCTTCTACTGAAGAAATACCTCCTCCTACTGTAAAAGGTATATTGACCTGCTCTGCAACGCGCAAAACCATATTATGCATAGTTTTACGGTTTTCTAAAGTCGCAGCGATATCTAGAAACACGAGTTCGTCTGCGCCTAATTCTGCATATTGTTTAGCTAAGATCACAGGATCGCCAGCATCTCTTAAATCTACAAAGTTGATGCCCTTTACGGTTCTACCATTTTTAATGTCCAAACAAGGGACTATTCGTTTTGTGAGCATATTAAAAAAATCGTTCTAACTCGTGTAAACTAATTCTGTTTTCATAAAGTGCTTTACCAATAATAACACCTTCACAGCCAATGCTTTTTAATTCATCTAAATCATCAATACCTGCAACACCACCAGAAGCAATAAGCTTTATAGATTGTGCACCACTACTATTGCTACATTCTTCTATAATGGTTTTATACAATTCTATTGAAGGTCCTTCAAGCATACCATCTTTAGAAATATCTGTACAAATAACATATTTAATACGTTTTCGTTGGTAGTCTTTTATAAATGAAATTACTTCTTCCTTACTATTATCTTGCCAACCGTTAATAGCAATTTTACCATTATTACTATCGGCTCCCAATATAATTTTTTGAGCACCATATTTGGTTAACCAACCTTCAAAAGTATCTCTATCGTTAACGGCAATACTGCCGCCTGTGATTTGCTTTGCACCACAATTAAACGCAATATTTAAATCCTCATTAGATTTTAATCCACCACCAAAATCAATCTTTAAATTAGTTTTAGAGGCAATTAATTCTAATATTTTATAGTTAACAATATGTTTTGCTTTAGCACCGTCTAAATCTACTAAGTGCAAGTATTCTATACCAGCACCTTCAAAAGCTTTGGCAACTTCTAGTGGATTTTCATTGTATATTTTTTTTGTGTCGTAATCACCTTTGGTTAAGCGTACACACTTTCCTTCTATAATATCTATGGCTGGTATTATTCTCATGGCTACTTCCTGCAAAGGCAGGAATCTGTTTTAATTAGTATTAGTTTTATTTATTCTATCAAAAAACACCCCTAAAGTCCCCTCAAGGGGACAATTTTATGATTAAAGATTTAGGAAATTTTTTAAAATTTGTTCACCTGCTTTACTACTTTTTTCAGGATGAAATTGTACACCATAAAAATTGTCTTTTTCTAGAGCAGATGCGTATTGTAATTGGTAATCTGAAGTTGCAATAGACTGCTTACATTTCTCGGCATAATAACTATGTACAAGGTACATGTATTCTTCTTCTCGTATGCCTTTAAATAAATCTGATTTAAGATTACTAATAGTGTTCCAGCCCATTTGAGGAACTTTTACGGCATTAGAAAAGCGTTTTACATGCACATCAAAAATACCTAAACCTCTGGTATTGCCTTCTTCTGTGTGATTACACATGAGCTGCATACCTAAACAAATACCAAGTACAGGCTGTTTTAATTGCGGTATGAGTTCATCTAAACCCGTTTGTTTCAATTTTAGCATCGCAGAGCTAGCTTCTCCTACACCTGGAAAAATCACTTTATCTGAATTTATAATGTCTTCTTTATTATCAGTTAAAATAGCCTCGAAACCCAATCTTTGAAAAGCAAATTGAATACTCTTAATGTTGCCAGCTCCGTAATTTACTATAGATAGTTTCATTATAGCATTCCTTTTGTAGATGGTAAAATCATTTTTTCAACATCTTGTTTTACGGCCATTTTGATAGCCTTTGCAAATGCTTTAAAAATGGCTTCTATTTTATGGTGTTCATTATCACCTTCTACCTTAATATTTAGGTTACATTTTGCACCATCCGTAAAAGATTTAAAAAAGTGATAAAACATTTCAGTTGGCATTTTACCAATCATTTCGCGTTTAAAATGGGCATCCCAAACCAACCAATTTCTGCCACCAAAATCTATAGCCACTTGCGCTAAACAGTCGTCCATTGGCAAACAGAAACCATAACGTTCAATACCTAATTTGTTTCCTAAAGTAGTCGCAAATACCTCGCCTAAAGCAATTGCAGTATCTTCTATGGTGTGGTGTTCATCGACTTCTAAATCTCCATCAACTTTAATAGTAAGATCTAGTTGTCCGTGTCTAGCTATTTGGTCTAACATATGGTCAAAAAAGGCAATACCTGTGTCTATATTACTTTTTCCTGTCCCATCAAGATTTAGGTCTATCTTAATTTTGGTTTCGTTTGTGTTTCTTTCAATACTACCAATACGTTCTGTTGTTTTTAAAAAGGTATAAATGATTTCCCAATCATTAGTTTCTAAAGCAATAAAATCTTGTAATTGATTATTACTTACGGTGACTTCATCAGTTCCTAAATTGGTATTATCATTTATAAAAATACCTTTAGCACCTAAATTTTTTGCCAACTCTACATCTGTTAAACGATCTCCAATAACGAATGAGTTTGCTAAGTCGTAATCTTCAGAAAAATATTTGGTTAACAAACCTGTATTAGGCTTGCGTGTTGGTGCGTTGTCTTTTGCGAATGTTCTATCAATAAATTGTTCTTTAAAAACGACGCCTTCTTGTTCAAAGGTTTTAACAACGAAATTATGAACTGGCCAAAATGTGTTTTCTGGGTAAACATCTGTACCTAAACCATCTTGGTTGGTAATCATCACAATTTCAAAATTCAACTCTGAGGCTATTTTGCTTAAGAATTGAAAGACCTTTGGATAGAAATCTAATTTTTCAAAACTATCTATTTGCTCGTCTGCTGGTTCTTTTATTAAAGTGCCATCTCTGTCTATGAATAATACTGGTTTCATTATAATTCTTTTAATGTCTCTATTAATTTTTTATTTTCAGTTGATGTTCCAACTGTAAAACGCAAGCAATTTTCGCATAAAGTTTGATTTGTCCTATTTCTAACTACAATACCTTTTTTAATAAGTTGATTATAGCGTTTAGTAGCATTGTCAACTTTAACTAATAAAAAATTAGCATCAGATTGAAACACTGTTTTAACACATGATATGGTTTGCAATGCATCTGCTAATTTTTGTCGTTCCATTAAAATGGTGTCAACCTCTTCTTTTACCGATTCTATTGCATTTAAACGCTCTAAGGCTTTAGATTGCGTTAATTGGTTTATGTTATAAGGCGGTTTTATTTTATTTAAAACTGAAATAATTTCTTCGGAAGCATAACAAACACCTAATCGAATTCCTGCTAAACCATAGGCTTTTGAAAGTGTTTGTGTTACTATAAGATTGGGGAATTGGTTTAATCTACTTACCCAACTTTCTTCATTTGAAAAATCAATATAGGCTTCATCAATAACGACAATTCCATTAAAATTTTGAATTAAATTTTCTATAGTAGCAACATCAAAACTGTTGGCTGTTGGATTATTTGGTGAACAAACAAATAAAAGTTTAGTACAGTCGTTTTGTGCTTTTAGTATCGCTTCCGTTTTTGGCTGAAAGTCTGAATTAAGGTTTATTTCTTTAATTTTTATTGCATTTAGATTAGCCAAAACAGAATACATACCATAAGTTGGAGGTAATGTAATGACACTATCTTGTTTAGGTTCGCAAAAAGCTCTAAACATAAGATCTAAAACTTCATCACTTCCATTTCCTAAAAGTATCTGACTAGCAGATACGCCTTTTAATTCTGATAAGCGTTTCTTAACCTTTGTTTGTTGTGGGTCTGGATATCTATTGACATTTGTGTTAAACGGATTTTCATTGGCATCAATAAAAATCATACCGTTAGTAACAGATTGGTATTCATCTCTTGCAGAAGAATAGGCTTTTAGATTGCGGATGTTTTCTCTTAAGAGCTTCTCTAAATTAAACGCTTTCTTATTCATTTGACTACTGATTTTTAGAGTTGGTGATTTCTGCATTTGCAGGAGCTAGGTCTTTTAATCGCAATGTTACTGCGTTTTTATGTGCTTGTAAACCTTCAGCTTCTGCCATAAGTTCAATAGCATTCCCTATATTTTGGATGCCTTCTTTTGATATTTTTTGAAATGTTATACTCTTTTGAAAACTATCTAGATTTACGCCAGAATAGGCTTTTGAAAACCCATTTGTTGGCAGTGTATGGTTTGTCCCAGAAGCATAGTCGCCTGCGCTTTCTGGTGTGTAATTTCCAATAAATACAGAACCAGCATTGTCTATATTTGTTACAAAATAATCATCATTGTTTGTTGCAACAATAAAATGTTCTGGACTATATGTGTCTATTAAATCTAATGCTGTTTCAAAATTTGATACGACAATCGATTTAGAATTAGATATTGCACTTCTTGCAAGTTCTTTTCTTGGTAATTGCTCAAGTTGTTTTTTAACTTCAATACTTACTTCTTTTGCGAATATTTGAGACGTTGTTACTAATATAACCTGACTGTCGGAGCCATGCTCAGCCTGACTTAATAAATCTGAAGCTACATAAGATGCATTAGCGGATTCGTCTGCCATTACTAACAATTCACTAGGGCCAGCAGGCATGTCTATTGCCACACCAAATCTTGTAGCTAATTGTTTTGCAACAGTCACAAATTGATTACCTGGTCCAAAAATCTTATATACTTGAGGTACAGATTGAGTTCCAAACGTTAAGCCCGCAATAGCTTGTATGCCACCAACTTTAATAATTTTAGTAACACCACATAATTGTGCTGCATAGAGAATTTCGTTCGCGATTTTGCCTTCTTTATTTGGTGGTGAACACAATACAATTTCTTTACAACCTGCTATTTGAGCTGGTATAGCCAGCATTAATACGGTTGAAAATAATGGTGCTGTCCCTCCCGGAATATATAATCCTACTTTTTGAATTGGTCTTTTTTCTTGCCAACACGCTACACCTTCCATGGTTTGCACATAAACTTTATCCGTCTTTTGTGCTTTGTGGAATTTTTCGATATTTGATTTTGCTAATTGAATGGCTTCTTTTAATTCACTTGAAACTGCAGCCGCTGCTATTTCGATATCTTCAGAAGTAACAGTATTAGATTCTAATTCTACTCCATCAAATTTTAAAGTGTATTTACTAATGGCTTTATCACCATTTTTAGCGACATCTGCAAACACCTCGTTTACTACTGTTTCAATATCTGCGACGGTTTGCGTTGGTCTCTTTAGTAACGATTGCCATTCTGTTTTGGGTGGGTTTATGTGTAGTTTCATTATGAGTAAATTCAAATTAAATAATCATGAGATTTCTGCCTTCGTAGGAATTAAAGTACCATATTCTCTATTGGGCAAACTAATATGCCTTCTGCACCGTTTAACTTTAATTCGTCTATAACATTCCAAAAATCATTTTTATTAATGACTGAGTGTAATGAACTCCAACCGTCTTTTGCTAACGGTAAAATTGTTGGACTATTCATGCCTGGCAGTATATTTATAATCGTTTCGAGCTTATCATTAGGTGCATTAAGTAAAATGTATTTACTCTCTCGTCCTCTTAATACAGACTTTAAACGAAACTGAAGTGTATTTATAAGCGTTTCATTTTCTTTTGAAATTTTTGGTGACGTAGCTAATACAGCTTCAGATTTTAATAAGACTTCAATCTCTTTTAATCCATTTTTAAAAAGTGTGCTTCCACTAGATACGATATCGCAAATACCATCTGCTAAACCAATATTTGGTGCAATTTCTACAGAACCATTAATTATGTGCAATTTGGCTTTGACGCCTGCATGTTCTAAAAATTGATTTACTGTGTTTGGGTAAGATGTTGCAATGCGTTTACCAGCTAAATCTTTTAAACTCGAAGCTTTTGATGATTTAGGGACAGCTATAGATACTTTACATTTTGAAAACCCTAAGCGCTCAACAATAGTAAGGTCTCCACCTTTCTCAATTAATACATTTTCACCGATAATAGCCGCATCTACAACGCCATCCCTTAAATATTGTGGAATATCGCCATTTCTTAAATAAAACACTTCTAACGGAAAATTACGTGCCGAAGCTTTTAGCTGGTCTTTACCATTATCTACAGAGATGCCTATTTCTTTTAAAATCCTCATTGAATCCTCATTGAGACGACCCGATTTTTGTACTGCAATTTTTAATTTACTCATTATTTTAGTTGGTAATGTCTAAGAATTCGATGTGGATTTTTTTAAAACAAAAAACCCGTTTGAATTCTCAAACGGGTTTTTAAAATATATTTTGAAATTAGTCAATACACTTTCACCTCGCTTGAGCGATTATATGAAAATGATGGTGTAATTGATTAAATATCATGTTTATTATTTGTTGATACAAAGTTTGCAAAAATTAATTTACAAAAGCAAGGTATTAACATTTATTTATTGATTTCCTAAAATAATTGGTAATCCAGTATCGCCTGATCCAATAACAATAACTTTACTATTTGGTGATTGAGATAATTTAACTGTAGCCTCTATACCTTTGTCTTGAAGAATCTTATCTGTTAAAGATGCACTTAAAATACGGTTAGACTCTGCTTTACCTTGGGCTTCAATTATTACTTTTTCAGCTTCTTTTCTGGCACTTTCAAGTCTAAATTCGTATTCTAAAGACTCTTGTTCTTGCTTTAATTTACGCTCAATTGCCTCTTTAATTGTAGGAGGTAACGTTACATCTCTCACCAATACTTCATTTAATTGCACATATTGTCTATCGAGTATTTTCTTGGTTTCTTCAAATATTTCAACTTGAATAGCATCACGTTTAGTAGAATACAAGTCGTCTGGAGTATAACGTCCAATTACACTTCTTGCGGCACTTCTAATTGCTGGTTGTATAACACGCTGTAAATAACCTTGTCCAAGTGACTGGTGTAAATTACCTAATTGATTATAAACAGGCTGATACCAAGCTGAAGCGTCAATTTGAATTTCTAGACCGTTAGAAGATAATACCTTCATTTTTTCGAAAAGTTCTTGCTGACGTACTTCATAAATGTAAACCTTATTCCAAGGTGCAACAACATGAAATCCTTCACCCATTGGTGGTTCATCTACAACTACACCATCGCCAAAGGTCTTAAAAAGCACACCTGCTTCACCTGAATCTATAGTAACAGCAGACTTCGCTATAACTATCACTAATATTATAATTGCTACTAAAATTGGCAATCCAACTTTTGGTAATTTTTCCATAGTATTTTTTTTTAAATTAATCCGTTATATTTTCTTATAAACCACTCTACAAATAAGCTTAAACCTATAATAACGAGTAGATATTTCCAATCTATCAAAGGTACGATATTTTTAGTGCTTTTTTGAAGGGTAGCGAAGCGTTTATCTCCCAATAAATTGTTAATTAATTGATCTGATTCTGAAGCAAAATAAGCTTTACCATTACTATTGTCAGCAACTGTTTTTAACTTTGTTATATCTGCGTTTAGAAATTGCTGCTCTACATTGTATGCTAGTATATTAAAACTGCCAGAAGCAGATACCGCTTCAGAATTATGTTGTATTGTAAACTCATAAAGACCAGCGTCAATACCACTTAAATCTACTCTATAATTTCCATTATCTAGTAATAACGGTACTTCTTTTAAGCTGTTTTTGTCTTTATTTTTTAAAAGAATACTTAGCGATGCTTCTTTATCAAATTCAAAGTTTTTATTAAAATATTGCGCTGTAATTATAACATCTTCGTTACCGTTATAAAACGATTTATAATCCATATTTAAACGTTTGCGCTTTTTATTAGAACTTAGATACTGCACTAATTTATTAATAACATTATCAAAATCTACAAAACTCTCGGTGTCTAAATAAGTTTGTGCTCGCCAGCGCCAAATGTCTTCACCATTAAGAATAGCATGTTTAGTTTTGTTAGCTTCAAACGTTGCTAACATTATTTTATCGGTAGAAATGCCATTTACGGTTTTATACAATAAAACATCGTGTGGTACTGAGATATTGAAAGCACCAAATTCAGACTTAAGAGGTGGGAAATTATCAAATTCTAAATTGTCTATAATAAATGTACCATAGTTTCTATTTAGATTGGGTTGGTAATTTTCTGTCTGGTTTGTAATAGTTTGCTTAAAATAAGCTTGCGCATTATTTAGTAAATTAAAATTAGTGGTTGCACCTGTTATTGTAAATGTATTTAAATTTTTATCTTTAATTTCTTTTAAAACAATATTAAAGTTATTGTTTGGCTGATATATAATAACAAGTTGAAAATCATCAATTTTAGAGATGTAATCTTTAGGTTTCAAGATTGAAACACTACGTTGCTCGTTACTTTCAATAGCTTTTTTTAATGCGCCTAAATCTGGGTGTAAACGGTCTGACACTAATGCAATATTTGTTTTTTGATCTATGACTTCTACACCAAAATTCTTTGCATTATTAACTTTATTTTTTTCAGTATTTAGAGGCACTATCTCAACACGATACGTTTTTACACCAATGCTATTAGCAATTAGTGCCGTTGAGATAATCTCTGAAGTTTTTAATGCATTAAATGTAAGAGTCTTTCTGAAGACTACAGTGTTACCTGAAACTATTTTTAGCTCAGTACTTATGGCGTCTTTACCACTGTAGTTTGCTATAATCTCAACGGGAAATTTATTCTTTAAATAGACATAACGATTTACATTTAATTGCTTAATATTTAAGTCTGAATACACTGTTGAATCACCTAGTATTAAAGGATAAATAGGTTGTTTTATGTTTTTAACTGCAAAGCTATAGTCTTCTCCATAAGTTTGATTACCATCACTAAGCAACACTATAGGTGCCGTTTGGTTAGCATAAACCTCACCTAACTGTTTTAAAGCGGCTGCTATATTTGATTGTCGCTCATTATAATTTAAGCTATCTAAAGTTTGAATGTTTTTTCCGAAATGGTAAGATCTTATATTAAATCTATTTTTTAAATCTGTATTGTTATTAAGATATTTTAATGCCTTATCTGCTTTAGTATTCTGTTTTAAATATGAAATTGATTCTGAATTATCAACAGCTATAACCAAGGTTGGTTTTTCATTGAAAGTGGTGATTGATTCTAACTTAGGGTTAACTAGTAATAGTAATATACCAAATATAGAAATCGCTCTTAGTGCTATTAAAATATACTTGCGTTTCGATTTTAGTTTCGATTTATATACATACTGAAACAAGGCTAATAAAATCGCTGTAAAACCAGCAATAACAATGTATAAAACGGTTTCTGTTGTCAATATTATGTATCTATTAAATCGTTATTGTGAAATAATAAACGAATTTTAATGTTTCGTTTATTTCTTTAAAGCCTTTTTTATTTTACTGTTAATATCATTAATGTGTCTAGATTTTAGATTGTAAGAAGACAGCATTCCGGCAACATAATTTCTATAGATTATTTCGCCAGTTTTAGAATTCACTATGTGAATAAACTTCTGTGAGTTAACTCTAACAAAACGTAAATAATAAAATTCTTCACCTGCTAAAATGCGTTTATCGATTTCGTTTTCATCTTGAAATTGAAATTTATGATCGTAGTTTTCTAGTACCTCTTCAAATTCTTCCTTATTATCAGATGCTTTCATCTTCCAAGGATTAAACTTTATAAGGTGGTAATTTGGTATAAATAAAGTGTTGTTTGCGAGTTTCTTTAATTCTGGTAAATAATCGTTTTCATACATCCAATATTCTTCACCGTCTTTTAATTGGTTGTTTACTTTTTGAAAGTAATTTTTTAAAAAACCAGACTTGTAATTATAGAACACATCTTTACTATAAATAGTATCCATAATTACTGATGTTTCAGAAGTTAAAGCTGTAGGTAAAAACGTGTCTTTTGGAAACAAGTCTACTCTCGCAATGTTTTCTTTATTTGAAGAAATTACTCTATTAAGTTTCTTAATATACTTTTTACTATCCTTATTTAGTTTACTTATATCTTTTTTTAGAGACGCAGTATCTAGCATGTAGAATTTAATATAAATATATATGTAATGTGCTACACCACCTGATTTCATTTGTTTCTGCTTGTGTAAACCTTCAAGATTTGCAAAAGAGTGATTTCCGTCAATATATTCGAGGATATTAAAATCATCGCGACTTACCAATTTATAAGGAGTTATGTCCCAAGAGTCACTAAGTATCTTCTCATAGGTTGCAGTATCAATAATATCTGATAAAACAAAGATAGTTTCTGTGCCTTTAAATTTATCTAAACGCCCCTTCGGAAAGTTTTTGGACTTACCAACATGTCTTGGTCCAATACTAACTTGTGCAAAAACTGTACTTAGCATAAATAAACATGCTAAAAAGATCAATTGTTTTTTCATAAACTACTATAAAATATAATTTAAATTACGTTAACATACCACCATCAACATTTAACGTTTGCCCAGTAATATAGGCACTTAAATCGCTCGCAAGAAAAACACATGCATTTGCAATATCTTGTGGTGAGCCACCTCTTTTTAAAGGAATACCAGCTCTCCATCCTTTTACAGTGTCTTCGTCTAGTTTTGCTGTCATCTCTGTTTCAATAAAGCCAGGTGCAATAACATTACTTCTAATATTACGTGATCCTAACTCTAAAGCTACAGATTTAGAAAAACCAATAATACCGGCTTTTGATGCTGCATAATTAGTTTGGCCTGCATTACCTTTTACACCAACTACAGAACTCATATTAATAATAGAACCTTTACGTTGCTTTAACATAGGGCGCATTACCGCTTTTGTCATATTAAAAACAGATTTAAGGTTAACTTCTATCACTTTATCAAAATCTTCTTCGGCCATACGCATTAGTAAATTATCTTTAGTAATACCTGCGTTGTTTATAAGAATATCAATAGCACCGAATTCTGCTAATACATCTTCTGCTAACTTTTGAGCGTCCTCAAAACTAGCAGCATTACTTTGGTAACCAACGGCTTTTATACCTTTAGCATTTAATTCTGCCTCTAGGGCTTTTGCTGCATCTACAGAAGAACTATAGGTAAATGCTATATTAGCGCCATGATCTGCAAACACTTCTGCTATACCTTTACCAATACCACGACTTGCGCCTGTTATAATTGCTGTTTTTCCTTCTAATAATTTCATAATTATATAAATTGATTAGTTATGTTTTTTTTTAGAGTGTTTTAAATTTAGAATATGCAAATTCAGACATTAAACATTATATAACTTAATTAAAAACACCAGCTCAAATATACAATTACAAATTGTATCAAATAAAAAAACCTTACAAGATTTTGTAAGGTTTTTTATCGCTTATTGAGATATATAAATCTGTATACTAGAGTTTATTGTTTAGCTAAAACTTCAGCTACTTTCTTTCCTATTTCAGCAGGAGAATCTACAACATGAATTCCACATGCTCTCATAATTTTCTTTTTAGCTTGTGCAGTATCATCACTACCACCAACTATAGCACCAGCATGACCCATAGTACGACCAGCAGGTGCAGTTTCACCAGCAATAAAACCTATAACTGGTTTTTTACTTCCACTTGCTTTGTACCAATGTGCAGCATCAGCCTCTAATTGACCACCGATTTCACCTATCATAACAACAGCTTCAGTTTCAGGATCGTTTATTAATAATTCTACGGCTTCTTTTGTTGTAGTTCCGATAATTGGATCTCCACCAATACCAATGGCAGTAGTTATTCCTAAACCTTGTTTTACAACTTGGTCTGCTGCTTCGTAAGTTAATGTACCCGATTTAGACACAATACCTACAGTACCTGACTTAAATACGAAACCTGGCATAATACCAACTTTAGCTTCGCCTGGTGTAATAACACCTGGACAGTTAGGACCTACCAAACGGCAGTCTTTATTTTTTATATATGCTGCAGCTTTAATCATATCTGCAACAGGAATACCTTCTGTTATGGTAATGATCACCTTAATACCTGCATCTGCAGCTTCCATAATTGCATCTGCTGCAAAAGCTGGTGGTACAAAAATTATAGTTGTGTCTGCCGCAACTTTTTCAACAGCTTCAGAAACCGTATTAAAAACAGGCTTTCCTAAGTGTGTTTGACCACCTTTACCTGGTGTAACACCACCAACTACATTAGTACCGTATTCTATCATTTGTCCGGCATGAAAAGTACCTTCACTACCTGTAAAACCTTGAACTATGATATTAGAATTCTTATTAACTAAAACGCTCATTAGATATTTTTGTTTTTAAGTTTAATTCGATTATTTGTTGTGCAAAAATAAGAGTTTTCAAACGCAAAACCGAAGTCTTTTATATTTTTATTTCTGAGTAAGACTTAAGACTTTTAGCATTATTTACATCTGCTAGTTGACTAATCTCGTAACCTTTATACAGCTTATTATCTTTTAGTGTCCATATCGACGAAAAATGTGCTAATGCAAGCTCATTTTCGGGATCTTCTATGGTACTTGCAAAAAGCGTGTGTCTTGTTACAACAGTAGATTCTACCTCCATTAAGTGTGTAAACTCAAAACGCACTGTATTGTAAGATTGTCTTGTGCCTTCAAAGAAACTTAAAAGATCATTATAATTTAGTATTAAGAATCCCTTACTACTGCTCCAATGTAATTCGCAATCTTTATGAAAATAAGTCTCAACTACTTCTGAGTCGTTTGCTATATCTGACTCGTAAAATGCTTTAATCAATTCTTTTCCTGACATTTATAGGTCTTTAAGTTTTTTTAAAATTTCGGGCAATTTTTTAATGTAAGCACGTTCTTTAAAGAACGCTCTAGCTTCTATGGCTGGTGAGCCAAAGTACGTTTTCCCTTCTTCGGTGGTGTGACCTAAGCCAGATTGTGCGTACAAAACAGTGCCTTTAGTAATTGTAATACCACTTTTAACACCTACTTGCCCCCAAATGGTAACATTATCTTCTACCACAACACAACCTGCAATACCGGTTTGTGAAGCAATTAAACATTTTTTACCTATTACCGTATCGTGGCCAATTTGTATTTGGTTATCTAATTTAGAACCTTCACCAATAGTCGTATCACCAGTTACTCCTTTATCTATCGTGCAAAGTGCACCAATATCTACATTGTCTTTTATAACTACTCGACCACCAGACTTTAATTGATCGTAACCCTCTGGCCTATTTTTATAATAAAAAGCATTAGCTCCTAATACAGTACCTGCATGTATTGTTACATTATCACCTATAACGGCATCATCATAAATACTTACGTTAGAGTGTATTACACAATTACTGCCAATAGTTACATGGTTGCCAATAAAACAGTTGGGTTGTATTATAGTGCCTTCACCAATGACAGCATCTGTAGCAACTGCAACATTAGCAAGTTTAAAAGGCTTAAAATGATCTGTTAATTTATTAAAATCTCTAAAGGGATCATCAGAAATTAGTAGCGCTTTTCCGTCAGGACAAGCTACGTCTTTGTTAATGAGTACTATGGTTGCCTTAGAATCTAATGCTTTATCGTAATACTTTGGGTGATCTACAAATACAATATCTCCAGGTTCTACAACATGTATTTCATTCATACCTAAAACCTCAAAGTCTTCTGATCCTTTAAAATTACAATCAATTAATGTTGCAATTTGTTTTAAGGTATATGGTTTGGGGAATTTCATATTTTTTAGTTTTCAGTCTAAAACTGAGATTTACTCTTTAACACGCTCTTTATAAGCGCCTTTAGCTGTATCTACCTTTATTTTATCACCTTCATTAATAAATAAAGGTACATTAATCTCTGCACCAGTTTCTACAGTTGCAGGTTTAGTGGCATTGGTTGCTGTGTTTCCTTTAATACCAGGCTCAGTTGAAGTAACTTCTAAAATAACAGACGCTGGTAAATCTACAGAAAGTGGCATACTGTCTTCTGTGTTTATTAAAATAGTCACCACTTCACCTTCTTTCATTAAACCCGGATTATCTAACGCAGCTTCTAATAATCTAATTTGCGTATAATCTGCTTCGTTCATAAAGTGATAAAATTCACCGTCATTATATAAATACTGAAATTTGTGCGTTTCTACACGAACGTCCTCTATTTTATGACCCGCAGAAAATGTATTATCTAACACTTTACCAGTGGTAACACTCTTCATCTTTGTTCTTACAAAAGCAGGACCTTTACCTGGTTTTACATGAAGAAATTCTATGATTTTGTAGATATCATTATTATATCTAATACATAATCCGTTTCTAATATCTGATGTACTTGCCATAATCTTATTTTATTTTTTATGCTACTATTTTATTTTCAATTTTCTAATTCGAACACAACTAAATGGTTTAATTCGATTTAAAATACCCCTTCATAATACCACGATGCGAATTCTTTATAAATTGAAGAATTTCATCACGTTCTGGCGTTGCTTCCATTTCTGCTTCAATTAAATCAGAAGCCTGTGTGTTGTTATAATTTTTTTGATACAGCATGCGGTATATGTTCTGGATCTCTCTAATTTTTTCAGGACTGTAGCCACGTCTTCTTAAGCCTACAGAATTAATACCAACATAAGATAACGGTTCTCTACCCGCTTTTACAAATGGTGGCACATCTTTACGTACTAAAGATCCGCCTGTAACAAATGCATGGTTACCTATAGAACAAAATTGATGTACTGCTGTCATACCTGCTAGTACCACAAAATCACCAACGGTTATATGTCCGGCTAGCGTACTATTATTAGAGAAAATACAATTGTTACCCACTATACAATCGTGCGCAATATGGCAATAGGCCATAATTAAACAATTATCACCAATTACGGTTTTCATTTTGTCTGTAGTCCCACGGTTAATGGTTACACATTCTCTAATGGTAACATTGTCACCAATTTCTACAGTAGTATCTTCATCATTATATTTAAGATCTTGAGGTACTGCAGAAATTACTGCACCCGGAAAAATATTACAATTTTTACCTATACGTGCACCTTCCATAATGGTAACGTTACTACCTATCCAAGTACCCTCGCCTATTTTTACATTGTTATGAATGGTTGTAAATGGCTCTATAACTACATTCTTAGCTATTTTTGCTCCAGGATGTACGTATGCTAATGGTTGGTTCATTTTTCTAATATTTATTTTAATAAAGCGGTAAAAATGTGTTCGCTTTTTAAACCTTTGAACTCCTTTTTTAAATTTGGAAGTCTGCTCGGTTCATTTTTCTAATATTTATTTTAATAAAGCGGTAAAAATGTGTTCGCTTTTTAAACCTTTGAACTCCTTTTTTAAATTTGGAAGTCTGCTCGGTTCATTTTTCTAATATTTATTTTAATAAAGCGGTAAAAATGTGTTCGCTTTTTAAACCTTTGAACTCCTTTTTTAAATTTGGAAGTCTGCTCGGTTCATTTTTCTAATATTTATTTTAATAAAGCGGTAAAAGTGAGCTGGCTTCGAAACTAAATAAATTCTATTAAAGTTTCGAGAATTAACACCTACATTTTATTTAACTTTAGATATTTGTGCCATCAATTCTGCTTCGGCACATAACTTACCATTAGCATAAGCATAGCCTTGCATATGGCATATACCTCGTCTAATAGGTGTAATTAATGAACATTTAAATATTAATGTATCGCCTGGCACTACTTTTTGTTTAAATTTCACATTATCCATTTTCATAAAGAATGTTAAATAATTTTCAGGATCTGGCACAGTACTTAATACTAATATTCCGCCAGTTTGAGCCATAGCTTCTACTATTAAAACACCTGGCATTACTGGTGCACCAGGAAAATGTCCTTTAAAGAATTCTTCGTTCATTGTGACATTTTTCATACCAATAACATGGTTTTTTGTCAACTCAAATACCTTATCTAATAATAAGAAAGGTTGTCTATGCGGTAGCATATCCATAATTTGATTAACATCCATCAAAGGTGTCGCATTTAAATCTACTTGTGGTACATTATTGCGTCTTTCGTTTTTAATAAGTTTAGACATCTTTTTTGCAAACTGTGTGTTTACAAAATGACCTGGCTTATTTGCAATAACTTTACCTCTTATACGTGTGCCAATTAAAGCCAAATCACCTATTACATCTAATAATTTGTGACGTGCAGCTTCGTTAGGGTGATGCAGCGTAAGGTTGTCTAATATACCGTTAGGTTTAATTGTAATATTGTCTTTATTAAAAGCTACTTTTAACTTCTCCATCGTTGCTGCAGATAATTCTTTATCTACATAGACAATAGCATTATTTAAGTCTCCACCTTTAATTAATCCGTGCTCTAATAACATTTCAATTTCATGTAGAAAACTAAATGTTCTGGCGTCAGCAATTTCAGATTTAAATTCTGAAACCGAATTCATAGTCGCATTTTGGGTACCTAAAACCTTGGTGCCAAAATCTACCATTGTTGTGATTTGGTAAGATTTTGAAGGCATTAGTATAATTTCACTTCCAGTTTCTTCGTCTGCATAAGACACAACTTGGGTGACTTCATATTCTTCTCTAAATGCTTCTTGCTCAACTATACCGGCTTCTTCTATTGCTTCTACAAAAAACTTTGAAGACCCATCCATTATTGGTGGTTCAGATGCGTTTAACTCTATAACCGCATTATCAATATCTAGACCAACTAAAGCGGCTAAAACATGTTCGCAAGTTTGTATGGTAACACCGTTTCTTTCTAAGCAGGTACCACGTTGCGTATTTGTAACGTAGTTAGCGTCTGCTTGTATTTTTGGGCTACCTTCTAAGTCTACACGCTCAAACAAAAAGCCCGAATTCTCAGCGCCTGGTTTAAAAACTAAAGTTACATCAGCACCTGTATGTAAGCCTACTCCTTTAAGAGTAACTTCATTTTTAATGGTTTTTTGTTTAGTTTCTGTCTTAATTATCGCCATCTACTTTTTTTTCTAATTCGTTTATAGTTTTTACCAGTTTAGGTAAATTTTTAAAGTATACATAAGATTTATTAAAATCGCCATAAGTAAAGGCTGGTGATCCTTGTAATATTTCGTTATCCTTTACATTTCTACCAATACCAGATTGCGCTTGTATTCTTACATTATTACCAATAACCAAGTGGCCTGCAATGCCTACTTGTCCGCCAATAAGGCAACTCTCGCCTATTTTGGTAGAACCTGCAACACCAGTTTGTGCAGCAATTACTGTGTTTTTTCCTATTTCTACGTTATGCGCAATTTGTATCTGGTTATCTAATTTTACACCAGCTCTTATAATTGTAGAGCCCATTGTAGCTCTATCTATAGTTGTACCTGCACCAACATCGACATAATCCTCTATAATAACATTACCTATTTGTGGAATTTTAGAATACGTACCGTCTTTACCTGGTGCAAAACCAAAACCATCTGCACCAATAATTGAGCCTGAGTTAATAACGCAGTTGCTACCAATTATACAGTCGGCATAAACTTTTCCTCCAGAAAAAATTATAGTATTATCACCTAGTATAACATTATCACCAACATAAGCATTAGGAAAAATCTTAACATTATCTCCAAGTTCTACATTATCACCAATGTATGCAAAAGCACCAATGTAAACATTATCTGGTGTTTTAGTAGTGTCTGCTATGTAACAAGGTTGCTCTATACCCGACTTATTGAGTTTTATTTGGTTGTAGTACTCTAGTAATTTTGAAAACCCTTCGTAAGCGTCTTCTACCTTAATTAAGGTTGTTTTTATAGGATGTTCTGGCTTAAAATCTGCATTTACAATAGTTATAGATGCGTCTGTCTTATATATGTATGGTGTGTATTTAGGATTAGACAAAAATGTCAAACCCCCACTTACACCCTCTTCTATTTTAGATAATTTGTAAACTTCAATAGTTGGGTCACCAACAACTGTTCCGTCTAAAATGCCTGCTATTTGTTCTGCTGTAAATTTCATGTGTTTACATCTATTGTTTTACAACGGTCACATGGAACATTTCAAAAAATGATTCTCTCTTAGCGTTATGTTTTGGATATAAATGTTTCAAGTAATTAATTTTAAAGTGACTGTTGGTTTGCGCAAAAATAGAAAAAATGTATCACAATTTCTTTTTGGGATAACATATATAGTATTTAGTAACAGGTTTACTCAATGCTTTTAGGTTTAATTGGTCAGACACCTTAGTAATATCCTTTATTTTACCCGATTTTAAAAGAATATTAATCTTCTGCTTTTTTATTTGATATGCTTGGTTGGTTATTTTACCTTTAAAGACAAAATAGTCCGCTTCGTGTTTTGTAATTTGGTGTTTATTAACAAGTGCGTTACAATGCGTTTCTAATGCAAGGTTGTCAATAGGTTTATTTTTTAGCTTTATTTTTAGTAGATCTCTATTTATAATCATTTGACACAGATTACTTAAAACAAAATCATGGTGGTATTGCCAATCTTTCATTGCCGAAACAATATCGTAGTCATCTAATTTAGCAAAAACACTTAACGTCTCTTTTGTAAAAGATTGGTGACTTGTTTCTGATTCTAAAAAATAACTTAAAGCTGTACTGCAATGCAAATTTACACCTTTGTCTACTAATTCTTTAGCGCGTTTTAAGACACGTGTTAGCAACTGTTCTGCTACTAAACCTGTTTTGTGAAGATAGACCTGCCAATACATAAAACGGCGTGCAACCAAAAATTTCTCTACACTATAAATACCTTTTTCTTCTATCACCAAAGCATCATCAACAACGTTAAGCATGGTAATTAATCGTTCGCTATTAATATTACCTTCTGCAACACCTGTGTAAAAACTATCGCGTTTTAAGTAGTCTGCTCTGTCCATATCGAGTTGGCTAGATATGAGCTGGCACATAAATTTGCGAGCATACTCGCCTTTAAATATTGAAATAGCTAACGTTAAACTTCCGTTAAACTCTGTATTGAGTTCTTCCATAAAACGAAGCGAAATTTCTTCATGCGAAATATCATTTACAATGCTATGCTCCATAGCGTGCGAAAACGGACCATGCCCTATATCGTGTAATAAAATAGCAATTAGGAGACCAATTTCTTCATCTTCAGAAAGCGCTACACCCTTAAAGCGCAACACATTCACAGCCTTTTGCATTAAATGCATACTACCCAAAGCATGATGAAAACGTGTGTGATGTGCACCTGGATAAACCAAATAAGATAAACCCATTTGACTAATACGACGTAGGCGTTGAAAATATTTATGCTGAATAAGATCGAAAATTAACGAATTAGGAATAGTAATAAATCCGTAAATTGGATCGTTAAATATTTTGAGTTTGTTTTTTGTAGACAATACTTGAAAATTCATTAATTAGATAACAAATATACACCAACATGATAAATATTCTTTGGGTAGATGACGAAATAGACTTGTTAAAGCCGCATATCATATTTTTAGAGCAAAAGCAATACAACGTAACCACTTGCCAAAGCGGTACAGAAGCTCTAGAAATTATAAACGATACTAATTTTGATATTGTTTTTTTAGATGAAAATATGCCTGGTTTAACAGGTTTAGAAACTTTAAACGAAATTAAAGAACGTCGCGCCAACCTCCCTGTTGTAATGATAACAAAAAGTGAGGAAGAGTATATAATGGAAGAAGCCATTGGCAATAAGATTGCAGATTATTTAATTAAACCTGTAAATCCTAATCAGATTTTATTGAGTTTAAAAAAGAATTTAGACCACTCGCGTTTAATTTCTGAAAAAACAACCTCTAATTACCAACAAGAATTTAGAAAAATAGCTATGGATTTATCTATGGTTAATACTTTTGAAGAATGGGTAGAACTTTACCAAAAGCTTGTTTATTGGGAACTTCAGCTTGAAAGTATAGAAGATGTTGGTATGACAGATATTTTAGAATCTCAAAAAACAGAAGCAAATTCTCATTTTGGTAAGTTTATTGAAAAAAATTACGAAGATTGGTTTTTACCAAACACAGACGCACCTATATTATCGCATACGTTATTTAAAGACAAAGTTGTACCAGAGTTAAGCGATAAGCAGCCTACTTTATTAATAGTTATAGATAATTTGCGTTACGATCAATGGAAAGCGTTTGAGCCTATTGTAAATAATTATTACAAAAAAGCGTCAGAATTAGCCTTCTTCAGTATTTTGCCAACAGCAACGCAGTATGCACGTAATGCCATTTTTTCTGGTTTAATGCCCGCTGATATGGAAAAATTATTTCCGCAGTATTGGAAAAATGATACCGATGACGGTGGTAAAAATATGCATGAGGGTGATTTTTTAACCGCACAATTAAAGCGTCTTGGCTTATCTCATTTAAAACACGAATACCATAAAATTACAAATCTTAAAGCCGGTAAAAAGTTAGTTGAAAACTTTAGATCTTTAAAGGATAACGACCTAAACGTTGTGGTTTACAACTTTGTAGATATGTTATCGCACTCTAAAACAGAAATGGATGTGGTTAAAGAGCTAGCATCTAATGATAAAGCGTACCGCTCTTTAACAGTGAGTTGGTTTAAAAATTCGCCACTGTTAGAAATGATACAATTATCTCAGCAATTAGGATTTAAATTAATTTTAACTACAGACCATGGTACTATAAATGTAAATGCACCTTCTAAGGTTATTGGCGATAGAGATACCAGCTTAAATTTACGTTACAAAACTGGGCGAAGCTTAAGCTACCAAGCCAAAGACGTCTTTGCTGTAAAAGACCCAAAATCTGTGCATTTACCATCGTTATCAATGAATAGCTCTTTCATTTTTGCAAAAGGTGATATGTTTTTGGCGTACCCTAATAACTTTAATCATTATGTTAACTATTATAGAAACACGTACCAGCATGGTGGAGTTTCGTTAGAAGAAATGATTATTCCGTTTGTTGTTTTAGACCCTAAGTAAATAATGTAGTTAAAAAACTTCCGCCATCTTGTGGCACATTTTAATTAACGTTGGTTTGTTCCGTTGGGTATTACGATTAAAAAATAAATATAGCTTGTATCGAGAATAAGAATTCTAGTTTCAATTTAGTTCTCGATACAATTTTTATACTTCAAAATCTGTCGATCAGATTATAAATTACGCTTTTATAACAATTTAATTATAATACAGTCGCCTCAGTTTCTCTAGACTTTTAGACTTTTAACTTTGCCAACAAAGCGAAACACAACAGACCATAAATCTTAAAATCATAAGAAGCAACTTAGTACCTTATGCGAAATACCAAGTAATGCTCTATAAATAAAGAGTAGTCTTCTGTTTATACATGAATTTCAAATCTATTAGTGCTAATTTTTCATATTAAATAATCCTTAAAAAGCCAAAAAGTCCGATGAAATACAATTTTTATTAGGATTATACATTAATTATGCTTAGTATTGCCATATAATTTAAATCTCATTATTAAGTGAAGACATTGGCTTTTACATACCATTTAAACGATATTGATTCTGTTGCTAAAGACGTTTTACAGCATCTTACTGCTAAAACAATTTTATTTAATGGTGATATGGGCGCAGGTAAAACAACATTTATTAAAGCCTTAATTAAAGCTATGGGCAGTACTGATAAGGCTACAAGCCCAACGTTTTCAATAGTTAACGAGTATATAATACCTAACGCTAAAGTTTACCATTTTGATTTTTACAGACTCACCTCTGTAGAAGAAGCTTACAATTTTGGTATTGAAGATTATTTAGAAAGCAACCATTGGCTGTTTATTGAATGGTCTGAACGCTTGGTTGACTTGCTACCAAAAAACACGCAAAGCCTAACTATTACTAGCGTAGATAATACTACGCGATCACTAAAATTAAGTATAGAAACTAACAATATAAACCAAAATAGTGCGATGACAGAACCGAAATTTTAGACGAATTTCAAAGACATTTCTTACAAAGTTTTTAAAAATTACGGAAAAACCGTAATTAAAACCTCAAAGTTTATTGGACTTTAACACTTTTTGATTTTAAATACACGTGTATGGCTTTTACATTTGTATTGAATTAATTAATTAAATCCCTTAAATTATGAAAACTAAAAAAAACTTAGTATTAGCGATTGCTATCTTCGGAGGAATGTTGTTTACTGTACATGCAACTAACATTATTGACTTAGATGGAAAAGTTACAACACAAGTTGACAAAAGAAAGATTAGAATTCCAACGCACGGATAAGAATTATTACAATCGAAAGATTTTAAAAGGGAGTATCATTGCATCTATTATTGCAAGTACTCCCTTTTTGTTTTATTTATACGAATATGTTCCTGAATCTGAAACATGGAATACTATGTTTGGCACATATACTAGTCTAGAATACCTTAGTGTGAAAACTGGCATATGGGTATTAATGACTAAAGTCATACCTTTATTATTATCTTTAATTTGGTTTTTTACCTGCAAACATTGGTGGTATCACGTTTTAATTATACCTGTTGCAATGTTTTCATTTCAGTGTATCGGTGCAATAAATGACGATACTCGTTTTATGGATGAATTTCATATTATTTATTTACTTCCAATAATGGCAATAATCTTCCCTTCTATCTATTTAATTAGAGCAAAAATGTTTAATAAAATAAACGATGCTGACAAAACAATGGAAGAGTTAGAAGAAGAGTTTATGTTTAAGCCTAAAACCATTTGGGGAAAGGTGAAGCAGTATTTTTAAAACACTATTGTTAATACAAATCGCAAATATTTAGTGTTACAATAATTCAGAAAATTAGCTGTAATACAACTAAGATCCTTATCTATTTTAAGTCCAAATCAAAAAATATTCGTAATTTGAGTTAGATTAATTATAAGTGCGTTGTCTTTTACTATCTTGCACACGCCTTATGCTAATTAACTAAATCAAATGAGTAAGCCATTATCTCCATTTACTAAAGCACAACTATTACCACAAGAGGAAACCTTAGAAATTTATAAAAAAAAAGGTGAGCTGTTTATTGGTATTCCTAAAGAAACCCATTTTCAAGAAAAACGGGTCTGTTTAACACCAGATGCCGTATCGGCACTAACAGCAAACGGTCACCGCGTGTTATTTGAGTCTGGTGCTGGTGAAGGTGCTAATTTTAAAGATAAAGATTATAGTGAAGCTGGTGCAGAGGTTACAAAAGACACCTCAAAAGTGTTCTCTTGCCCTATTATTTTAAAAGTTGAACCACCATCTTTAGATGAAATTGGTCTAATAAATCCGCAAACCTTATTAATTTCTGCATTACAGATAAAAACACAAAGCAAAGCTTATTTTGAAGCTTTAGCAAAAAAGCGTGTAACAGCCTTGGCTTTTGAGTATATAAAAGACGACGATGGTGCCTATCCTGCTGTGCGCTCTCTTAGCGAAATTGCAGGTACAGCATCTATACTTATTGCATCAGAGTTACTTTCTAATGTTAATGGTGGTAATGGTTTAATGATGGGTAATATTAATGGCGTACCACCAACCGAAGTCGTTATTTTAGGCGCTGGTACTGTGGGCGAATTTGCAGCGCGATCTGCTATTGGCCTAGGCGCCAATGTTAAGGTTTTTGATAGTTCTATTACAAAATTGCGTTGTCTGCAAAACAACTTGGGTAGAACCATATATACATCAACCATGCAACCCAAAAATCTTTTAAAAGCTTTAAAACGTTGCGATGTTGCTATTGGTGCTGTAAGAGGTACCAACCGCTCCCCTATTATTGTTACAGAAAGCATGGTAGATTCTATGAAACGGGGCTCTGTTGTTATAGATGTAAGTATAGATATGGGAGGTTGTTTTGAAACCAGCGAAATTACCACACACGACCACCCAACATTTGAGCATAATGGTGTTATACATTATTGTGTACCTAATATTCCGGCGCGCTATTCTAGAACGGCATCTGTATCTATTAGTAATATTTTTACTCCATACTTATTAGAAATTGGTGATTATGGTGGTATAGAAAATGCCGTACGTTTTGATCGTGGATTAAAAAATGGGTTGTATTTTTACCACGGCATTTTAACTAACAAATCTGTTGCAGAATGGTATGGTTTAGATTACAATGATGCCAATTTATTAATATTTTAAAAAGTAGTTGCGCACCGTGTTTTACTGGTTATAATTATAAATCGCTTGTTTTTATTAAAGCAATTAGGTTTATAAACCTTTCTAAATGGAAGTCTAACCACTGTCTGAGCATCTTAATATTTAATTTTAAAAAAGAATCCTGCGTTTACAGGACATAATTATGAAATTTATTCAGCGATTAGGTTACTATCTTGGCGGTTTTGCCCTTGGCCTTGTACTTTTAATGTTTTTTTTAAATGGTAAAGAGGCTTCTTGCGATTATGGGCCTAATGCCCGAACCGTTAAAAATATTAGTTCTAAACCTATACAGTATTCGAATACCGCATCTCAATTTATAAATGTGCATACATTAGATTCTACAACCGTGACTAATTTAGTAAAATTTGGACGTGTTGACTTTTCTAAAAGTAAAACTGAAATTGATTCTTGTAAAGTCTATTATATAGAAAACAGTTATAAGGAACGCGACATGTTACTTAAAATAAAAAACTGTGATTCGCTAGCGACATTATTAGATATAAACTACACTAAATAATGCATTAAGGGGCACACTTTAATAAAATAACAACGTGTTTTAAGATGAGTATTACTTTACAATAAGTTTTTTGGTCACCTCGCCTCCATCGTCTATAAGCTTTACAAAATAAATACCCGTAGTAAGCCTACTTATATCTACTTGTGCTGATACTGTAGGGTTATAAAACTCATTAGTAATTTCTTTAGTTAAAATACGCTTTCCTGTGATATCATAAAATTCTACTTCCGATGTTTCAAACGTACCTGATAGTTTTATGTTGACTATAGTATTTGCAGGATTAGGATACATATTCATACCTAGATTTACATTACCATCAAAAGCATCTACTGGTTCCGTAGCACAATTAAAATCTACCTCTACAGTTACTGAAGCTTCATCAAAATCTATAGGATTAAACACCGTAACAAAATAATCTGTAGTTTCGGTTGGTGCCACTTCAATAGATGGTGTGGTTTCACCAGTATTCCATAAAAACTCGGTACCACCCGTAGCTGTTAAAACCACGCTTTCGTCCAAACAGATTAAAACATTCTCACCTGCGTAAGCAATAACAGGCTCAAAGACATTAACAACAATACTTTTATCATCGTAGCAATCATTTATATAGCCACGTACGTCGTAGGTAGTTGTTTGCGACGGACTCACCGCTATGTTAGGTTGCGTTGCAGCATTATTCCATTCATAGGCATTGGCACCAGACGCAGATATGGTAATAAAATCACCATTAAGTATATCTACACTAGCCCCGTTTTCTATAATAACATTTGGGTTAGGGTCTACAAAAACGGTAACATTGTCTGTGCTTTGTTGTTCACCAAGCGTAACCTCTACAGTATAATTTGTGGTAGATAACGGACTCACAAAAATACTTTGTGTAGTTTCTGCGGTACTCCAAAGGTAGCTGTCACCTTCTGTAGCGGTAAGCTCAACCAGGTAGTCATCATTTTCACAAACGCGCTCGTCTTCACCAGCCGAGGCCGAAAAAAAAACATCTATCGTTATTTCATCAAAAAGTGTCTCATCAAAAGCACTTGTAAATCTTATGGTTGCCGTACCAATACCAACTGCCGTAACGTTTCCAGAATTATTAACCTCTAAAATACCATCATTACTCGTCGTCCAAGTGCCATTTTGGTTTGTAGCATTTGTTGGGTTAAATATAACGTCTAAATCTACGGTCTCCGATAAGCTTAAACCTGTAAAGTCTTGTGGTGTTTCAATTTCTAGAGATACTACTGGTACGTCTATGATTTCGCCGTCTACTTGATTTGCAAATTCTTCTATCCACATGTATCCACTTGGTGCTAAATCTGTAGCTGAATCACCATTAGTTACATTTGCATCATACCATATTTCTGGTATATCATTACTCTTTGATGAATTGTAATAATTTGAAGGTCTTGTATTGTTAGGTACATTTGTAGCTTCTTCACCGTACTCTGTTTGATAATCTAAAGAGCTTACTTGACTTTGAGTGTCCAAATAACTTAAATATCTTTCAGTTAGATTATCTCTAAATACACCTCTAGAACCATCTGAATTAAGATAATAAATAGCACCTGCGTTTTCTAATACATAAGCTTTAGAATCTACTGCCGAAATAGGTGTTAAAGTATTTCTATTATATGGGTGTATTGAATCTACAAACCAACTGCTTTGAATAGGATATACATTATCATTAAAAACCTCCCAACCTAAACTATTATCAGTATCAAATCCTAAAGGTTTATGATCTGAACTCATGAAATTATTAGTAGTGTAAATTTCAGGACTCATCCAATCTCTAGCCCAAGTCACATTATTTTGTACAGCACTATTACTTCCGCTTTGATAATAATTACTTATTTCATTTAAAGTATAATCCGCTGGGTCAAATCTCAATAATCTATTTTTCCAATTATGTACTACATTATTTAATACATCAAAATGGGCAATACCACCAGCCTTAGGGAATCTATGACTAATATTTACAAAGGCGTTTCTTATAACCGATACGTTTCCCGATAATGTGGTATTAGATAAATCATTCCACTCATCTTGACCTTGCCAAGAAGTACCTACTATTAAGCCTGTTTTAGATTCAAAAAACAAACAGTCTTGAACAGTAATATTACCCATTGCACCATTTTCATTACCCCCTATAGCTAATGCTTCATCGGTTGCATACATAAATTCACAATTATAAACCATACAACCAGTACCTCTATTAAACACAAAGCAGCTTGATTCAGATGAATAATCCCCACTTCTAAATCTAATACCAGAAACAATAATATTATCTTGATACTCAAACCTAATCCTGCCATTACCTTCTATTATTATACCGCCTTCTGGTGCTGTTTGACCAAGTATTGTACAATTAGCCCAATCATTTCTATTTGTTTGCCCACCCATAGCAATACTTTGAGTTAAATTAATAGTACCACTAATATCAAAAACTATTATTCTAGGGAATTTTTTCTTTAATGCCCAACGTAAAGTACCAACATAATTAGGGTGTTGATTATCTGTGTAATCGTCTAAACTTGTGACGTGTAAAACCTGAGTACCTATATGCCTACCACCAGTAATCTCTGAGCCTGCGCCTTCAGCTGTTGGGAAAGATTTTAGATTTTGAGCAACAATATTGTTATTAATAAAAAGAAATAATATAAGAGAAAAGTGTAAAACACAAAAGTAATTAGGGTTATTATTTATGACTTTCATAAGTGGAATGTATAGGGTTAATTATTATATTATTACAGGCAATTTAAAAAAAAATAGTTAAAAAGCTTTATTTAACGATTAAATGATATTTTTAGTCTTTTTTTTCGATTAAAAGTATGAAAATGTAAGAAAATACAAAAACCTATTAATTTATATACTTTAAATACGATAAACATCTAAGTTTAGACGTCGAAAATCGAAAATAATCAGAAAGTCCAAATTTGAGCGTTAATAAACTCGTTTTGTAGAAATATTAGTGTTTTTGAAATAAAAAAGTGTTTTTTTACAAAAATATTATATAATATGTGTGGCATATACTTAAGTAACATAGCTTATGACAAAGAGGTTATAATACAAAAATTAGATTCAATCTCTTTTAGAGGTCCCGACTACATGGGAATCACAAAAAAAGAAGAGCTCACCTTTGGACATCTAAGACTCTCTATTTTAGATTTAGATGCAAGATCGCACCAACCTATGGTTTATGAGAATTTAACCATTGTATTTAATGGAGAAATTTATAATTATAAAGCGGTTAAAAAAGAGCTTATAGATTTAGGCTATACTTTTAACACAGAGAGTGATACAGAAGTTTTATTAATAGGCTTTAAACATTTTGGTAAAGACATACTGCCTAAAATTAATGGCATGTTTGCCTTTTGTATTTATGACGCTATTAGTCATAGCATATTCTCGGCAAGAGATCGTCTAGGTGTTAAGCCCTTTTATTATTATTGGAAGGATGGCAGATTTGAAATTTGTAGTCAAATTAGACCACTACTAAAGGATAAAATAATAAATGAGGATGCTATATCTATGTATTTAGATACTGACTACATACCTAGTCCTTATACTATAGTTAAAGATGTTTTTAAACTACCACCTGGTAAATACTGTACTATAGATCTAAATACAAACACGTTAGAAATAGTAGAATATTGGAATTTAAAAAATATAAAAACCAAGAATATATCTTATGAAGATGCAAAAAATGAACTTCATGATTTATTGAAAGATGCTGTTAAAATTAGACTCCAATCTGATGTACCTATTGGCTCTTTTTTATCTGGCGGTATCGATTCTGCTTTAGTGTCTAGTTTAGCATCTGATATTTCGACAGAAAAAATTAATACGTTTTGTATTGGCTTTGATGATCCTAAGTTTGATGAAAGTAGTGTGGCCGAAAAATTTGCTGAAATTTTAGATACCAACCACAAAACAACCATTTGCTCTTCTCAAGACATCTTAGATTTGGTACCAAAACTGATAGAGGTTTATGATGAACCTTTTGCAGATAGTTCTGCACTTCCTTCTTTATTGTTAAATTCTATTGCAAAGCAACACGTAACTGTGGCATTATCTGGTGATGGTGGTGACGAAAGTTTTTTGGGTTATAACCATTTTGAATCATTAGAACGCAATAAATCAATTGTTAAGATACCATATGGTATTCGGAAGTTTTTGTCTGCACCTTTAATTTTAAGAATCATAGGTAAAAACACACATCGTGTAAGAAATGCACTTACTACCAAAACAGCGCACGATTTTATAGAAAATATCTTTTCAAGAAAAGGCTACATTTTAAAAGAAAAGCACCAGTCGTGGATGAAACATTACCAAGGCTACAAGACTTGGTCTAATACGCTATTGCAAAAGGCAGCAGATTTAAATATAAAATTGTGGCTCGAAAATGATAGTAATGTAAAAGTAGATCGGGCAAGTATGGCTTTCTCTGTGGAAGTACGTAGTCCGTTTTTAGATTATAGAGTTATAGAGTATGCTAGATCGCTTCCTATTTCTTATAGATTTCAAAAAGGACGACAAAAAAGAATATTACGAGACATACTTAAAGAATATATACCTGAAGAGGTCTTTAATCTTCCTAAAAGTGGATTTGGTGTACCTATTGGCGAATGGATGCGTACAGAATTAAAAGATGAATTTGCACAAACACTTACGGACGATTTTTTAAACAAAGTACCAAATTTAAATGTACCCAAATTTAAAAAACTATTTGAAGAACACATGAGTGGTAAAGCAAACCACACTCCTTACATTTGGAAAGTATATGTATTGAGTAAATGGTATAAAGAATTTAATTTTTAGTTTAATTAAAAAATAAAAACATGAAAATATTAGTCACAGGCGCAGCAGGTTTTATTGGATACTTTACAGCTAAGATACTCACAGAAAAAGGGCATACTGTCGTAGGCTTAGATAATATTAATGATTACTACGATGTTAACTTAAAATACGGCAGACTACAAGAACTCGGAATTGCCAAAACCGATGCAGAACCCTTTAATAGCCTTTGTAAAAGTAAATCATCTAATTTTTCATTCATAAGAATGAACTTAGAAGACCGAGAAAACTTACCAGAGTTATTTGAAGCCGAACAGTTTGATATTGTCTGTAACTTAGCGGCACAAGCTGGTGTAAGATACAGTTTAGAAAACCCAGAAACCTATATAGATTCTAATCTTGTTGGTTTTTTAAATATACTAGAATGTTGCCGTAACTATACCATAAAACATTTAGTCTATGCTAGTAGCTCGAGTGTGTATGGTCTAAATAAAAAAATACCATTTGCTACAGACGATAATGTAGATCACCCTATAAGTTTGTATGCCGCTACTAAAAAGAGTAATGAGCTCATGGCACACACCTACAGCCATTTATTTAAAATACCAACAACAGGCTTGCGTTTTTTCACAGTCTATGGACCATGGGGACGCCCAGATATGGCTATGTTTTTATTTACAGATGCTATTGTAAATAACAGACCTATTAAAGTATTTAACCATGGTAATATGGAGCGCGACTTTACCTATGTAGATGATATTGTTGAAGGTGTGGTGCGTATTATAGAAAAATCAGCAGAAGACAGAATTAAAACTAACGCACTTTATAAAGTATATAATATTGGTAACAACAATTCGGTAAAATTATTAGACTTTATAAAAGAAATAGAATCTAATTTAAGTAAAACGGCAACTAAAACGTTATTACCAATGCAACCTGGTGACGTGGTAAGAACTTGGGCAGATGTTGACGAATTAATAAAAGATTACGATTATAGTCCTAACACATCAATACAAGAAGGTGTCAAACATTTTATAGACTGGTATAAAAACTACTACAAATAAATAAACAGTGCTTTAACGGTACTTTTCACATATTTAGGATTGTTTTTGGCGTTTATCGTAAAAACATGTAGTTGATATAAAAATTTATACTAATTGTAATTTTTCGTACACATTTGTCAACGTTTATATACTTTAACCCAAATTAAATGACCTGTAAAGTTAAAAAAGAACATATACACATATATAAAACATATGTATCCTTTAAAAGTTATCTTAAGTTTTTTAAGTTAACAGACCCCTTCCCCTATAGTAAAAGCGTTCAGTTTTTTTTGGAACCTAATGCCACTACTTTAAATGAAGTATTGCGCGTAAAAACATATCTAAAACAAAATTTAACACCAATGACAATCAATAATTAAGAGTAGAATTGGTGCTTAAAAAAAATAAACTTATGAAAATCAATAAAATTTGTTGTATCGGTGCAGGCTACGTTGGTGGTCCTACAATGGCCGTAATTGCTAAAATGAATCCGCATATTAAAGTTACTATTGTAGATATTAATGCAGAGCGTATTGCAGCATGGAACCATACCGATGTTTCTAAACTGCCTATATACGAACCCGGTTTAGCCGAAATTGTTGCAAAAACACGTGGTAAAAACCTATTCTTTTCTACCGAAATTGATAAAGCCATAGACGAGTCTGAAATGATTTTTATATCTGTTAATACACCAACCAAAACTTACGGTAAAGGAAAAGGGATGGCAGCAGATTTAAAATATGTTGAGTTATGTGCCAGAAACATTGCTGAAGTTGCAAAAACAGATAAAATAGTAGTAGAAAAATCTACGTTACCTGTGAGAACAGCACAGGCTATTAAAAGTATTTTACACAATACAGGTAGTGCCGTTAAATTTAGTATTTTATCTAATCCAGAATTTTTAGCAGAAGGAACTGCCATACAAGATTTATTAAATCCAGATCGCGTATTAATTGGTGGCGAATCTAAAGGTGCTATTGAAAGTTTAGCCACTATTTATGGCAGTTGGGTATCGCAAGACAGAATTTTAAGAACTAACGTATGGTCTTCTGAGTTGTCTAAACTTACAGCAAATGCCTTTTTAGCACAACGTATTTCATCAATAAACGCTATTTCAGAATTATGTGAACATACAGAAGCAGATGTTAATGAAGTTGCTAAAGCTATTGGGATGGATTCTAGAATTGGGTCTAAGTTTTTAAACGCCTCAATTGGTTTTGGTGGCTCTTGCTTTCAAAAAGATATATTAAATCTTGTGTACATTGCAAGAAGTTATGGTTTAAATGCCGTTGCAGACTATTGGGAACAAGTTATAATACTTAACGATCATCAAAAAAGAAGGTTCTCAGATAACTTAATTAGCACCTTATACAATACCGTTTCTGGTAAAAAAATTGGCATGTTAGGTTGGGCCTTTAAAAAGGACACCAACGATACTAGAGAATCTGCTGCTATATATGTTGCAGATCATTTATTAAGTGAGCAAGCACATATTGCAGTGTACGATCCTAAAGTTTCTAGCCAAAAAGTACAAGCAGATTTAAATTACTTAGACACACGCTCTCAAAAAGAAAATAGTGATCTTGTTGAAACTTTTGAAGAACCTTATAAAGCTTTAAAAGATACGCATGCAGTTGCTATTATGACCGAATGGGACGAATTTAAAACCTACGATTGGCAAAAAATATATGACGGTATGAAAAAGCCAGCATTTATTTTTGATGGTAGAAACCTCTTAGACAAAGACGCTATGACTGCTATTGGTTTTGAATACTCTTCGATAGGGAAATAATTTATACGTTCAAATTTACACATTGCCAAACATCAATAAAATGGAACATAAAGTTACAGTAATTGTGCCTGTCTATAAAGTAGAAGCTTATTTACACAGATGTATTGATAGTATAATCAATCAAACTTATAAGAATCTAGAAATTATACTTGTTGATGATGGTTCACCTGATAAATGTGGCGATATTTGTGAGGAATACGCTACAAAAGACGATAGAATAATAGTCATACATCAAAAAAACCAAGGCTTGAGTTGTGCAAGAAATACAGGTCTAGATATTGCTTCTGGTACTTACATATCTCATGTCGACAGTGACGATCATATGGCTACAACTATGATAGAAAAATTACTAAGTTGTATACTTGAATTTGATCTTGACATAGTAGAAACGCCGATATACCACAGCTGGAAAAAGAACGATTATGACGAAAAATTAACTATAGAGAATCCTATAAAAGCATCAAAAAGAATATTAGAGACTACTGCATTTTCTGTTTGGAGAAGACTGTATAAAGCTTCTTTTGTAGAAGGGATGAGATTTATACCAGGTCTTATTCATCAAGATGTATTCTATACTTTAGATACAATGAAAAAACTACCTAAATATGGTTATTTAAACATTGGTCTTTATTTTTATAATAATGATAGTGATAGTATTATTAGGAGTAAATACACCTTAAAAAAAATCACTACAGGCATCAGAGCGACTGAATACATTATTAATAACCATTTAGATCACAGAGATATAAGCCAAACTGTGAAAAATTATGTCGTTTATTATTATACTGATCATTTTTTCCTTTTAAGTAGAAACACAGAAGTCGATAAAAATAAATTTTATAGAAAAGAATTAAAAAAATCTATAATTGAAAACTTTAGTATAAAAAACATAAGTTTTAGAACAGTTCTAGTTGTTTTTCTACCTGTGCGGATCATGGAAATCGTTTCTAAGATATACATATCGACTAAAACAATATTAAACAACAAATAATTGTGCTCGGAAAATAGATTACTATTTACTACCAGATAATAAAGTAGCCGTAATCTAAAAATGTACTAAATGGGAAACTATTTTATTCATATATAAATATTACTATGAATACAATACATAAAAAAAACAAATATGATTTAGTTTTAGTTTATTCAATAGATAATAAAAATTTAATTTATAAATACACTATTTTAAACTATAATTCAATATAGTAATTATGTCTAGAGTTGCCTTAACTGTTAAAAATGCTTGGATTTCTCTGATTTTCCAAATATTATATATTATAATTCAATTTTTTTCTAGGGATATATTTCTTGATAATCTTGGAAATGAATTTATAGGAACGGTAGATACACTTAAGAGTATTTTACAATTTTTAAATTTGTCTGAACTGGGTATAGGCACGGCAGTTGGTTTTGCTCTTTATAAGCCCATTTATGATAATAATAGAGAGGCTATAAATGAAATAGTTGGTTATTTAGGCTTTTTGTATAAACGTATTGGTTTCTTTGTTTTAGCTGTATCATTACCACTTATGTTATTCTTTCCACTTCTATTTGAAAATACAACTATTAATATAACATATATAATATTTTTATTCTTGGCATTATTAACTAGCAACTTATTGAGTTATTTTTTTGCCTATTATACTTTTTTACTAAAAGCCGACCAAAAAGGTTATATAAATATTAGTATTGGACAATCTGTTTTTGTGCTAAGGTTAATTTTACAATGCTTAGTCTTAGTTTATTTCCAAAATATAATGCTATGGATTTTATTAGAATTAATTACACCATTTATTTATATTTTTATTCTAAGAAAAAAAGTAAGACAAACTTACCCATGGCTTATTTTTAATTTTAAGATCACAAAAACTATTAGGAATAACCAAAAGGAATTACTAAAAAAAATAAAACAAATAAGCTTTCATAAACTAGGAACATTTGTAAGTAATGGTACAGATAACATAATTATTTTCTCAATGGTAAGTCCAACAATGGTAGCCTTTGTTGGAAATTATCAAATGATAATGAATAATATAAATTTACTTGTCAGTAAACTATTTGATGGTACTAATGCTAGTGTTGGAAACCTTGTCGCAGAAAACGATATAAAGAATATGCAAAAAGTATTTTGGGAATTCATGGCATTAAGGTTTTTCATTGCTGGTTGTTCTACAGTTCTCCTTTACGTGGGATTTGATAATTTAATATCATTATGGTTAGGTGATCAATATCTATTATCTAAAACAATTCTTATAGTTTTAATTATTATATTTTTTATGATTCAGGTAAGACAACCCATAGATAGTTTTAAGCAGGCATACGGTCTTTATGATGATGTTTGGTCTCCATTAATACAAAGTGTAATTAATCTTGCATTTTCAATCATATTTGTCTTTAAATATGGTGTACTTGGTGTATTTTTAGGTACTATGATCAGTCAGTTTATAGTAGTAATGCTTTGGAGACCATATTATGTTTTTAAATATGGTTTTAAAATAAATCACAGTATTTATTGGAAAGGATTTTTACTGCATTTCGTTTATTTATCTTTAGCATTTATTATATACAAGTTATTTATGGTAGAGGTTTTTAAAGTCGGAAGTACTAATATCCTTTCTCTTTTAGGTAATTTGTTGAAATTTGGCATAGTGTTCTTTTTAATATACTTTTCAGTATTAACTTTATTTAGTAGAGGTTTTAGGAGTTTAATCGAACGTTTTTATAATTTATTAGTAAAAAATAAAGTGAAATAAGTATGAAATATATCATTGCTACTTTACTGGTTTTATTTGCTTCATTTGTAGATATTTTTCTTTTTAGAATTGGTATAATACCCGTTCAACCTTCATCATTCTTAATCCCTTTTTTCTTTATTATTTGTTTTTTAAAGTATTCAATTTTTGATATTTTAGACCTTTTTAAATCTCATACATTTAAATTATTTGCGTCAATTTTATTTTTGACAATTGTTTACAGTGCAGTATCCAGTGCCCCTAAGGATAAAATTATCACAGAAATTGTTCTTAGCATTTTCACATTAATCATGTATGTCTATGCCGTTCAATTCTTTAGGACGGAGGATAAAAAGATAGTTTTCCTAGTGGTTTTCTTAGCTTTTAGTGTTTTAGCATTAAGTGTTTGGTTCGATTATTTTGTAGGATTACCTAAATTCACCAAATCATTAGAAAACATGGCGCGGAAAGGTGGTTTTGGAGAAAACCCTAATCAAGCATCTTCAGCACTAAAATTTTTAGCACTTTGCGTTTTAGTGTTTCTACAAGACAGTAAAACTAAAAGAGCTCTATTTATAACCGCAATGGTAGTTTCTGTATTTATGACATTCTCAAGAAGTGGATTCATCTCTATAATACTTATATTAATATTTGGGACGGCTAATAATTGGAGTGCAAAATTTAAAATGAACCCGCTAAGTCTTTTTCAAAGCTCTTTTAAAATGATCCTAGTATTTTCAACAATATATATAGGCCTAGTAATATTTGCAGGAGTTATAAAAAATGAATTTCCAAATTTAGCTCAGGGCGCTATGGGTGATCGTATTGATTTATTATTAGGCCAAAGCGAAGGGAGTGTTATTGCTGAAGACCTAGGTTCTGGCGGTGGTCGTGGTGACTTATTACTAAAATTTATTGATAAATTCATAGAAAATCCTTTAGGTTATGGAACAGCATATACTAGCGATATGAGATACACTACTCATAATACGCATAATCAATATCTTCAATATGCAGTAAACCTAGGTTTTTTGGCATTATTTATATATGTGTTTTATTTAGCTGTAAGTGTTAATATATCAATTAGAAATGACCAATTTTACTATTTAATTTTTATAGTACTATTGATGTTTGAAGGTCTAGTAACTCATTCAATATTTTATAATAGATGTATGCTAATAACCTTGGCTTTTTTTGATAGTTTAGTTTATAGAAAAGTTATTAATACTTTATCATGATACACTCAAAATTAGATTATAAGAGATATTTAGAGCAAGATAGAATTGCATTGAGGATTAAGCATTTTAATCTTAGTAAAGAGGTTTTTAATTTTCTATCGCCTAACATGATTTGGAAATTTCAAAAACTACTACGCAAAGTAGAATATTATCAAAACTGCAAAAATAAAGGCTTAAATAAAATTTATTTCTATTACTTAAAGTACAAGTTTAAAAGAATATCAATAAAGTTAGGTTTTTCTATACCTCCAAATGTTTTTGGCCCTGGACTTTCTATTGTTCATTACGGAACTATTGTAGTTAATAGCGCTGCTAAAATAGGTGCTAATTGCAGACTGCATGTATGTGTAAATATTGGTGCATCAGGTGGAGAAAAAGAAGCGCCACAATTAGGCGATAACATATATATTGCTCCTGGTGCAAAAATTTATGGTAATATTTCTATTGCAAATAATACTGCTATTGGTGCAAATGCTGTGGTAAATAAATCCTTTGCAGAGGAAAATACAGTCATTGCAGGTATACCAGCCAAAGTAATTGGACAAGTAGATATAAAAAAAATAATAAAGCATATTTAAATGTATCAAAATAACCATAATTCTGTTCTTCTTAACCTAAGAAAGAAAATATCTGATGCTTACAGAAAAACTAGTATAGGTTATACTTTGTTAAGTCCCTTTTATAAATTATATGAACTAGTCTTAAAGACAATACCAGATAAGGTTATTATTCAAAATAGCTTTAAAAGACATATGGGTTATAAATTAGATTTAAAAAACCCACAGACTTTAAATGAAAAAATGAACTGGTTAAAACTTTATAACCGAAAAGAATTACAAACCATTGTAGCTGACAAATATAAAGTTAGAACCTATGTTGAAGAGAAAATTGGTAGCAAATACTTAATTCCATTACTCTATAGCACAACTAACGCAGATAATTTAAAACCTGAAAATTTACCAGAATTTAACTATATAATTAAAACAAACCATGATAGTTCTGGTGGACTAATAGTTAGAGATACATCACAAATAGATTGGCAAGCAGCACGTAAAAAGTTTAAACGTCTGTTAAAAGGGAATCATTACTACAGTACTAGAGAGTGGCAGTATAAAAATATTACCCCTCGTATTGTTGTAGAACAATTATTAACTAATGAAGATGGTAGTATCCCAGCAGATTATAAATTACATTGTTTTAATGGAAAACTGTCATTTATAATGATTGATTTTGATAGACATGGTGATTTAAGAACACGGAATTTATATGATCGCGATTGGAATCTTATACCTTGTAACTGGGGAAGGCCTTATGGAATTGAATTAAAAAAGCCTGACAATCTTAACGAAATGATTATGGTAGCAGAAAAGCTAGCAGAAGATTTTATTTATGTAAGAGTAGATTTTTATTTAGTTAAAGGTGAAATATATTTTGGTGAAATCACATTTCATCATGCTTCAGGTTTTCAAGCGTTTACACAAAAAGAGTATGATTATAAATTTGGAAAACAATTAAACATAAAAAACTCTAATGAAAACTAGAAAAAAGATTTTTTTCATATTACCTACACTTTTTGCAGGTGGAGCTGAGCGTGTTATTTCGTTTGTATCTCAAAATTTAGATTTTGAAAAATTTGATGTAACATTAATTATTATTGGATTTAAAAAAGATTGTAAATATGAAATTTCGGGCATTCCTATAATTTATTTAAACAAAAGTCGTGTTCTCAATGGGGCATTTGCAATATTTAAACTTATCTCTAAGCAAAAACCTCAAATAGTTGTAAGCTCTATTTCGCATTTAAATGCAATGATGGGATTAATTTCTATTTGTTTTTCAAAAGTCATTTTTATTGGAAGACATGCAAGTATTCTAGATGTTACTTCAAAAAAAAACAATAAAAAATCATTTTTAAAAAAAGTTTTTGATTATCACAGTTTTGGAACAAAAAAATTAGATTATTTTATTTGTCAATCTAGTGACATGAAAAACAATATTATTGATATTTATAATATTGATGATAAATTAATTAGAATTATACACAATCCAGTCACCCAAATAGACATTATTAAAGAAAAAAACATCTCAAATGATATCATTAAATATATAACCGTTGGTAGATTAAGTAAAATAAAAGGACATCTGAGAATTTTAGAAGTACTTAGTAATGTAACATTTCCGTTTCATTATACTATAATTGGGGAGGGTAGCTATTATGATTTAATTTTTTCTAAAATAAAAGAGTTGAAACTAGAAAACAAAATATCACACATAAAATACACAGATAATGTAGCAAAATATTTAGTTAAAAGTCATATTTTCCTTCAAGGTTCATATTCAGAAGGTTTCCCTAATGCATTATTAGAAAGTTGCGCCGTTGGAACACCTGTTATAGCATTTAAAGCTCCTGGTGGTACGAAAGAAATAGTTCAAAATGGTATAAATGGTTTTATAGTTTTAAATGAAAAAGATTTTTTAAAAAAGCTTTCTAATAACAAAGAATGGAATCCAATGCATATTAGACAGTCTGTAAATGAAAAATTTAATAAGAATAAAATTATAAATGACTATGAACAAATGTTCACAGATATTTTAAATCAACATTTTTAATCAGATGTCTTAATATTCCGGAATTAAAAATTTTATAAAAAAAATATTATGAGACCAGCAATTAATACCGCAAAAAGAATAATTGAAAATAGTAAGTTTTATGTTTACCATAAAGAACAAAATAAAGGTGCAAAAAAGTTTTTAAAAAATATTGAACAAGAAAAAGGTAAGTTAAGTGATGTAAACAAAAAATTATGTTTAGAATACTCTTACGATATTTTTGGAAGTAAAATTTATGCACCATGGTTGTTTGTTTATTGCGCTTATTCTCGTGTATTTAAAGAAGGATGGATACCTGACAACTATTATGGGTCTGTTGTTGTACCAGCTATAAATGGTGAATATGGACAAATATGTAATCGAAATGCTGTAATTAGTAAATTAATAGTGGAGTTTGACTCATTAGATATTTGTTATTACGCTAATAATCTATTTATAGATACTAATTGTAATGTGTTAAGTGAATCTAAATTAATAAAAACAATATTTAGTCAAACAAAAAAAGTAGTATTTAAGTTAGAAGATTCACGACAAGGGAAAGGTATTTACTTTTTTGACAAAAATTCATTTGATGTAAATGTGATTAAACAATTAGGTAATGGGGTTTTTCAAAAATATATTGAACAGCATGAGTTCTTTTCAAACTTCACAAAATCCTCTGTAGCAACCATTAGAATCACCTCCGTTTCTGATAGTTATGGAGAAATAAAAATAAAAGCAGGCTATTTAAGGTTGGGGAGAAAAAATGAAACTCATGTAAAATCAGCATCTGCAATGAGAATAGCTATAAATATTGAAAATGGTAAATTATCAGATGATGTATATTTTCCTAATTGGAAATCATCAAATAAACTTCCTGGAAACAATATTTCATTTGGAGGTGAAATTATTCCCTCATTCAATAAATGTTTAACTGAAGTAAAGCGAATGCATAAAAACATACCTTTTGTAAGATGTATTGGCTGGGATATAATAGTAGATAAAAACGATAACTTTAAATTAATCGAATTAAATGGTGGACATAATTCAATCACATTTAATGAAACATTACAAGGACCATGTTTTAAAGATTTAAAATGGGAAAACTTAAATAAAAAATAACCTTTTATGTTCCAAAATCCTAAAAAAAATATAAGCATTCTTAGTATAACGTTAGGTAGTGGTGGTGCAGAAAAAGTAATTAGCCTTCTATTAAAAGTTTTAAAAAACGATTATAATGTTACTTTGGTTTTGTTTTATAATGTTATCCACTTCCCTATCCCAGAAAATATAAACGTTGTGGTTCTCTCAGAAAAAGGACCTGATAGACCATTTTATCTAAAATTAATAGATTCATTAAAATTTATATTAAAGTATAATAGATTTATAAAAATAAATAAGATTGATAAATCTATTGCCTTTTTAGCATTTCCTAATCTCATAAATGGAATTGTTTCAATTTTTAATAAAAATGTTAGGACTATAATTAGTGAACGCGGTTTCCCTTCTGATAATGTTTCAAGTAAACTATCGCTCTACATTTCTAAACTTTTTTATCCGCTTTTTTATAATAGATGTGATAAGTTATTTTCAAATTCGGTACACATCAATAAAGATTTAAAAGATAATTTTGGAATTAAAATACCGATGGAGGTTATATATAACCCTATTGAAATTCCAACTAAAACCATAGACCCAAAAACTCTTAATACAGATAAAAAACTGAAAATTATAACAGCAGGCACCTTAAATATTAGGAAGAATCAAATAATGATTATAAAAGCCTTAAGTGAGATTAAAAATAATGATGAGCTTACAATACTAGGAGGTGGCGAACTTCACGACTATTTAACAGCTCAAATAAATGAACTTAATCTTAACAGTCAGGTGACTCTAGGTGGTAAGGTTAAAAATGTTAACACCTATTTATTTGAGAGTAATTGTTTTGTTTTATCCTCGTTTACAGAAGGTTTTCCAAACGCACTATTAGAAGCTATGGCAATAGGTTTACCGTGTATATCTACAAATTGTCTCTCTGGACCTTTAGAATTGTTAAATGCAAATATACCTGTAACCATAAATAATGGAGAATTTTTTATTGGTAAATATGGTCTTTTGGTAAATAATGACGACTACATTGGTTTAAGTAAAGCATTAGCATACTTTCGAAATAAACCAGAAGAAAGAGAAAAATATAGTGCGCTTAGTTTAGAGCGAGCTAAAGAATATCATTTGAATACAATATATAATAAATTTAGCAAATTTATTAATAACTAAAAAGCCTGTAAAGCATGTGTGGAATTAACGGAATTATAGATTTAACAATCCCAAACGAGCAAACTGTTACCTCTATTCTTAATACTATGAATGACCTTATTTTACATAGAGGTCCGGATGAAGATGGCCTATTTTCAGAACAGAACAATGCGTATTCAATAGGTATGGGCATGCGACGATTATCTATTATAGATTTATCATCGGGTAAGCAACCCATATTTTCAGACGATAATCAAATAGTTATTGTTTTTAATGGTGAAATCTATAATTATAAAATTCTAAAAGCAAAATTAGAATCTGAAGGTGTAACATTTAAAACATCAAGTGATACAGAGGTCATATTAAAAGCATACGAAAAATATGGCGTTGAATCATTTCAATGGTTAGATGGTATGTATGGATTTAGTATTTACGATAAAAAGATTAACAAACTATTTATTGCTAGAGACTTTTTTGGCGAAAAACCTCTCTACTATACAAAAACAGATAAACAATTTATTTGGGCTTCTGAACTAAAATCTATTATAGACACTATAGATTACACACCTGAAATTTCTAAGACAGGTCTTAATTTATATTTTAGACTAACCTATATCCCAGCACCACATACCATTTATGATGGCATTAATAAATTAGAAGCAAATCACTATATCACTTATGATTTAAAAACTAACCAAACAGAAATACATAAAATAAACGCTGAACCTACACCTAAAATTAGTAACATTACATTTGATGATGCTAAAGCTAAAACCAAGGATTTAGTTTACAAAAGTGTAGACAGCAGGTCTATTGCCGATGTAGGTTTAGGTACATTTTTATCTGGTGGTGTAGATTCTTCTATAATTTCACTTTGTTTATCTCAAGCTACAGATAAAAAAATTGATACCTTTTCTATTGGCTTTAAAAAGGCCTCTTATGATGAGACAGACAAATCTAGAGTTGTAGCAAAAATGCTTAACAGTAACCATCACGAATTTATTATTGATGAAGATGATCTTAAAGATAATATTCATGAAATTTTAGTGAATTTTGATGAGCCATTTTCCGATACAGCAGCATTACCCACACACCTACTTTCTAGTAAAACAAGAGAACACGTTACGGTAGCTTTAACAGGTGATGGTGGTGACGAAGTATTTGGTGGTTACAATAAGTACTATATCGGAAAAATGAATAGCAGATATACGAGCTTAGTACCTAAAGCACTGCATAAGCCAATTTTAGGTTTAAGTAACAAATATCTAGTTAATAAGGATGATAAACGTGGCAAAAAATTTCAAATAAATAAATTACTAAATGCTATAAACTATAATGGTGATTTTTATTGGGATATAATTTCATTAGCCAATACTAGCAATCAATTGGCAGAGATAATGTCGCCCAACTACTATGTCGATAATCTTTTTCAAGAATATAAAGACATTTTACAAAAGCAAAAAGTTGAAAGTTTAACTGATTTTAGAGCTGTTGACAAAGTCTTAAGTCTAGAAGGAGGTATGCTCGCAAAAGTAGATCGTACCAGCATGATGACCTCATTAGAGTGTAGAGCTCCATTCTTAAATAAAGAGTTGTGGGAATTTACAAACACGTTACCCGAAAACTATTTAATGAAAGGTTGGAATAAAAAGCACATTCTAAAAGAAGCATTTAGAGACCAATTTCCTGAAGAATTCTTAGAAAAAAGCAAAAGTGGTTTTGGGTCACCAACTGGCGATTGGTTAAGGCAGAGTTTAAGAAAAGAACTAGAAAGTTATATAGAACCTAGTTTACTAAAATCTCAAGGTATTTTTAATATTGAAATAATAACACAATTAGTAAGAGACCATTTAGACAGTAAAAAAGATAGTACATTTAGAGTATGGTCTTACTATTGTTTTCAAAAATGGTATAAATTTAATTTTTTAAAACAAGCATAATAAAAAGATGAAAGACAAAAGAATATTAATTGTAGCGTCACTCTCATCATCTTTAATTAATTTTAGAGGAGATTTTATTGATAGCTTGGTTAAAAACGGATTTAAAGTTTACGCAGCAGCACCTAATCATCCAGAAGGAATTAGAGCTAAACTTGAAGCACTCGGTGCTGTACCATTACAATTTAATTTAAATAGAACGGGCTTAAACCCAATTAAAGACCTTAAATCTATAAGTGAATTAAAGTCTTTAATAAAAGAAAACAACATAGATTTAGTTTTTCCATATACTGTAAAACCTGTTATTTATAGTTCTATAGCTGCAAACCAATGTAATGTGCCTGTAATTTCTTTAATTACTGGTTTAGGGTTTGCTTTTACGGGGCTTACACTAAAAGCTAGAATTTTACAACAGTTAAACGAAACACTTTACAAATTATCTATACGTAAAAACAAAATAATTGTATTTCAGAATAATGACGACTATCAGCTGTTTTTAGATCGTAATATTATATCCAAAGACAATAAAATGGCACTAGTTAGTGGCTCTGGTGTTAATTTAAACCAATATAAAACACGTATCAATACGAACACCTCTGATGTCATTAGTTTTTTATTAGTAGCAAGGTTAATAAAAGAAAAAGGGATAGCCTTGTATTTAGAAGCTGCAGAAAAGCTAAAAGAAAAATACCCTAAGGCAGAGTTTCATGTTATAGGTAAGCCCGATGAATCTCCTTCTGCAATTAAGTTAGAAGACCTAAATGCTTTAAATGAAAAAGGAATAATAATATACCACGGTAGACAACTAAATGTACCAGAGCACCTTTATAAAAGAGATGTTTTTGTATTACCAACCTATTATAGAGAAGGCATTCCTAGGTCTATTTTAGAAGCTCTATCTGTTGGTTTACCAATAATTACGACAGATACGCCTGGTTGTAAAGAAACTATCTTAAAAGATAAAAATGGAATTCTTATTAAGTCTATGGATTTAGATGCTTTAGTTAATGCTATGGAGTATTTCTTAGTGAATAAAAGTAAAATTGAAGAAATGGGCATTAACAGTAGAAAATACGCCGAAGAAAGGTTTGATGTTACTATTATTAACAGCGATTTAATTAAACTAATTAATGAAACACTAAGCTAAATTTTATTTAATTAAAATTTTATAATTTTTAATGAAACTCTACAACAACATTATAAAACGCCTGTTCGATTTTTTAGCTGCCTTTATTGGTTTGCTACTTCTATCTCCACTTTTAATTGTACTAATTATACTATTGGCTATATCTAATAATGGTAAGCCCTTTTTCTATCAGCAACGCACAGGTAAAAACGGTAGAATCTTTACTATTATTAAGTTTAAAACCATGACTGATGCAACCGATGTTGCTGGTAACTTATTACCACCAGGCGACCGTATTACTAGAACTGGTGATATCTGCAGAAAATATTCTTTAGATGAAATACCACAACTTATTAATATATTAAAAGGAGATATGAGTTTGGTAGGCCCTCGCCCACTGTTGGCAAAATACTTAGAACGCTATAATAAAACACAAATGAGACGTCATGAGGTTACACCTGGTATTAGTGGTTGGGCTCAGGTTAATGGTAGAAACGCTATATCTTGGGAGCAAAAATTTGAGCTAGATGTTTACTATGTAGATAACCAGTCGTTTCTGTTAGATTTAAAAATTATTTTTAAAACTATAGATAAAGTTATTAATAGAAAAGATATTAATAGCGCAGATGATACCCAAATGCAAGAATTCATGGGCTCTAAGGATAAGGATCTTAAATAATATTTAAGTCGTCGTAATTAATAATAAACCCCTTCGGTTTGTGTACATCTGTCATGTAATTACTAGCTTGGTAATGAATGTTTTTCCCATTATCTATAAGCGCTACAGAATGCCAGCCCAAATTATTTGGAGCTATAAAGTCTTTCTTTAAATTATCTGCTATGTACCAATAGGTTTGTCCTGCTATTGCAGATTCTATGGCTTTAAAATTGGCTTCATTTGGTTTTTCGGTACCAAGGGTTTCTGAAATTACGATGTGGTCAAATAATTCATAAATTCCTAATGCTTTTAGTTTGGCAGTTTGTGTTTTAGTTCTTCCGTCTGTAATTATAGCCAGTTTTCCGTTTTTAGAAGTTATAGCATTCATAACCGCTAGCACACCATCAAATAATTGTAATTTTGGTGAATGGAAACGGTACATGTCTATAAGTACTGAAGTGGCTACATTATACTGTGCTGCTAAATTTTTAAATACATTCTCTTGGTTTCGGTAAAGTGATAACATAGAGGCATATAATGGCTTCCAATTAGTAGGCTCTAAATGGTGTGCTATATGCTGGTAAGCAGATTTTAAATAGTCTAATTCGTTATAGAGTGTGTCGTCTAAATCAAAAACAACAACTGTAGAGTTACTAACCTTTATATCCATGTACTAAGATTTCATCATCATATCTAATCATTAGTAAATTGTTTTCCCAAGTATCAAATTTATCGTCTATAGTCTTTCCTAATAAATATTCTTCTATAAGCCACTTCGGAAAATTTGCCCCAGCTAAATACGATAAGGGATAACCACCACCAAATCTTGGATTTATTTCGATAGCACAAATTTGAGAATCATCTGTTTTACTAAGAAAAAACTGAGCAGTAATACAACCAACAGCTCCATCAATTTTAGAGAGGTGTCTCTTTATATAATCAACTAATGCATTGTTTTGTGTTAATGCTTTATAAACTTCACCATCTCTTACTTCTAATCGCTTTCTGGGCACAACACACTTTAAGTCGTGGCTTTTAGAATAATATAAATCGCAGGTAAACTCATTGTACTCATTAGGGTCTATGTACTCTAAAAACATAAACTTATCGTTAGATAAATGCGCTTGGGTTAATTCGCTTTCCTTTTTAATCAAATAGGTATCTACACTTCTGCTGCCATCAAAAGGCTTAATAAATAGCGGGAGTTTGTAATTGTCTTTTTTATATTCTTTAGCGACTCTAACACCTTTAGATTCAAAAAAATCGTGAATAACTCTTTTGTTTCTACATTTTGCAATAAAATCTGTTGATGATATAACGACTTGTATGCCGTGTGAAGCTAATAAAGCACTTTTTTGTGATAACAGTAAAAGTTCTGTATCTATAGTTGGTATAATAAGTTTAATATTATGTTCTAAGCAAATTGATAAAAGCACCTTAAAATAAGTATCATCACTTAATCTTGGGACTTTAAAAAACTGGTCTGAAACTTGGCATGCCGCAGATAGTTGAGGGTTAGAATCTACAGTATACACCTTACCGTTAGAACTAATTTTAGTTACTTCTTTCTTAAACGCTCTTACAAGCGATACTCTTCTGCCTGCTGAAGTTATTAGGATGTTCATTTGCCAGCTAAATTAAAAAAAATATGAGGCTAAATATACACAGATTTAGTAACTACAATAAACTTATACGTTGTAAAACAAATTAAATAGTATTAGAGGTATAATTAGTGTCTTAAAATTTATTTTAATAATGAACGTATTGTAAATAAGTCGCTTAAAAATAAATAGACCTGCCTATTTGATAACGTAAATATCTGCTTTTAATCGTTTTGTTTACTGAAATTAAATTTTATTGGTGCATATTTATCCGCTGTTAATCGTGTCCCACAATCCCTCTACAGACATGAAATTGAATAGTAATAATTAATTACTTAACAATTTTTACTTATGAAACCTAAAATTTGGCTTTCATCACCGCACATGAGTGGTAATGAACAATCTTATATAAAAGAAGCTTTTGATACTAATTGGGTGGCACCTCTTGGACCTAACGTTAATGGTTTTGAAAAAGATTTACAAAAATTCTTAAATGAAGACGTGCACGTTGGCGCATTAGCATCTGGTACATCTGCATTACACCTTTGCTTAATTATGTTAGGTGTAACTAATGGAGACGAAGTCATATGCCAAAGTAAAACGTTTTCGGCTTCTGCAAACCCTATAGTTTACCAAGGTGCAACACCGGTTTTTGTAGACAGCGAAAGAGATACTTGGAATATTTGCCCTGAGCAATTAGAAATTGCAATTAAAGACAGAATAGATAAAGGAAAAAAGCCGAAAGCAATTATAGCAGTTCACTTATATGGTATGCCTTATAAAGTAAACGAAGTGCGTAAGGTTGCTACAACATATAATATTCCCATAATTGAAGATAGTGCAGAATCGCTTGGTAGTCATTACCACGATCAAAAATGTGGTACTTTTGGTGACTTATCTATCTTATCTTTTAACGGTAATAAAATAATAACAACCTCTGGTGGTGGTGCCATTGTAACAAAAACCGAACAACAAAAAAAAGAAGCTATATTTTTAGCGACACAAGCAAGAGATGATGCACCACATTATCAACATTCTCATATTGGGTATAATTACAGAATGTCTAATATTGTTGCAGGTATTGGTAGAGGACAAATGACTATAGTGTCTAGCCATGTTAAAAATCGCCGATCTAACCACGCATTATATGAAGAGGCTTTTAAATCCATAGATCGTATTTCATTTTTAAAAGAACCCGAAGGTTATTTTTCTAACCGCTGGTTATCTTGTATTCTGTTAGACTCTAAAGACACTAGAGAGGGTTTAAGATTGGCTTTAGAAAAAGAAAATATAGAATCTAGACCGTTGTGGAAACCAATGCATCAACAGCCTATTTTTAGTACATCACCAAGTTATTTAAACGGAGTTTCAGACGATCTTTTTGAAAGAGGTCTGTGTTTACCAAGTGGGTCAAACTTAACTGATAGTGAACTAGATAGAGTTATTTCTACTATAAATCTGTATTTTGCATTATGATTGTAAAATTTTTACATAAAATATCTGGAAGATACGCCTCTAAATGGCTGGTTATGTTATTTGATATAGCCATTACTATAGCTACATTTTATATAGCCTATTTAATTAGATTTAATTTTCAGTTAGAGTTCGATCCTTTTATAGTTGCTAAACAAGTGCCTTACATTGTTTTAGTTGCAATTGTTAGTTTCTTAGCTGTTGGCTCTTATAAAGGTGTGGTGCGCTATACCGGTTTTAAAGATATTGTTAACATAATTATTGGCACCAATATTATGGCTACGCTAATTATTGTTATCACGTTTATATCTAGAAAGTACAACGACGACTCTATTTTTAATATCTCGGGCTCAATTGTTTACATTCATTTACTACTTAATATTTTGTTTCTTATTGGTTTTAAGTTGTTTATAAAATCTCTATATAATTTTATAACTCAAGATTTTAATAAAATCACCAATGTTTTAATTTTTGGTGCTGGTAACTCAGGTATGCTTACTTATGATGCCATTAATAACGATACTAAAAGTGGAATTGAAATTGTAGGTTTTATTGATGATGATGAACGTAAAATTGGTAAAAAAATAAATCTATTACCAGTACTTCACCTTAATAAGGTGACACAAGATTTTATTACAAAAAATAATATTGAAGAGGTTATTATTTCTATTCAGAATATTGAACCTACGCGCCTACTTCAAATTACAGGTAATTTATTCTCTTTAGGGTTAAAAGTGAAAATTGTGCCACCAGTTCAAAGTTGGATTGATGGAGATTTAAGTGCCGGACAAATAAAAGAGGTTAAGATTGAAGATTTACTTGGTAGAGATCCTATTAACATTAAAAATCCAGATTTAGAAGATCAGTACAATAATAAAGTGATACTTATTACTGGTGCAGCTGGCTCTATTGGAAGTGAAATTTGTAGAAAAGCAAGCCTCTATAATTACAAGAAACTAATTTTAGTAGATAATGCAGAATCTGCACTTTACGACATACAACAAGAGTTTAAAAACCAAGGTTTAACTAACATTGAGGCTATTGTTGCTGATGTTAGAAATAAAACGCGTTTAAACCAGATATTTGATACTTACAAACCTAAAATGGTGTTTCATGCGGCTGCATACAAACATGTACCATTAATGGAAAATAATCCGTTTGAAGCTGTAAGCGTAAATATTGGTGGTACTAAAAATGTTGCTGACCTAGCTGTTAAGCACGGTGTAGATAAGTTTGTACTTATATCTACAGATAAAGCAGTAAACCCAACCAATGTAATGGGCGCAACAAAAAGAATTGCAGAGCTTTACGTAACATGTCTTAAAGGCAAAGGTCAAACAAAATTTATAACCACTAGATTTGGTAATGTATTGGGGTCTAATGGATCTGTAATTCCGTTATTTAAAAGACAGATTGAAAATGGTGGCCCATTAACCGTAACACACAGCGATATTACAAGGTATTTTATGACTATACCTGAAGCCTGCCAATTGGTATTAGAAGCTGCTGCCATGGGTAATGGTGGTGAAATTTTTGTGTTTGATATGGGTGAGCCTATTAAAATATTTAATTTGGCGAAGAACATGATAATCTTATCTGGCCTACGCTACCCAGAAGATATAGACATAAAAATAACAGGCTTACGCCCTGGTGAAAAAATCTATGAAGAATTATTAGCAGATGGCGAAAGCACTAAAAAAACATACCATGAAAAGATAATGATTGCTAAATCTAAAAGACTTGATATAGAGAAAACCGAAACTGTAATTATTAAACTATCTGGTTTAACTTCTGTAACACAACCTTTAGAAATTGTATCGCTCATTAAATCTATTATTCCAGAGTATATATCTAACAATTCAACATACGAAGTGTTAGACACCAAAACTAAGCCTATATAATCAACAATTTATAATCGTAACCAAACATGAAAAATCAACTTTTCTTAATTTTAATACTTTCAACATTTGTGGCGACTTCTTGTGCTTCACGTAAAAATCTTGTTTACTTTCAAGACGAACCTGTAGAAGAAGGACTTTCTGTAAATGAACCCGAACAACTTGTTTATAAACCAGATGATATATTAACGATTAACGTTTCTGCCCTAGACCCAGAAACAGTTATTGCTTTTACATTACCTGTAGTCTCTAATAATACTGGTGGTATTAGCGCACAAGGTGCAATACAACAACAAAGTTATTTGGTAGATTATAATGGTAATATTGAGTTTCCGGTTTTAGGAACTATAAAAATTGCAGGCTTAAATAGAACGCAGCTTACCAAAATGCTTACAGAACGTATAAAAGAATATGCAAATGATCCTATTGTTAATGTAAGATTAGTAAACTTTACCATTACCATTATTGGCGAAGTCACAAGTCCTGGTACATTTACCATACAAGATGAGCGTATTACACTATTAGAAGCTTTAGGTATGGCAAGAGATTTAACCATTTTTGGTAAAAGAAAAAATGTGTTACTCATACGCGAAGTAGACGGTAAAAAGAAATTTGCTAAAATAGATTTAACCTCAATAAACACCATCAGTTCACCATTGTATTACCTACAACAAAATGATGTTATATATGTTGAACCAAATAAGGCCAGAATACGTTCATCTACATACAATCAAAACAATGGTGTATTGTTATCTGCAATAGGCACTTTAACAACTATTATCACTGTATTCTTAATAAACAAATAGTATAACGATTATAAGATTTTAATGGACACACAATCAACTTCTATAACATCACTTCATATTAGAAAAAAATTAGAATTGTTTTTCTCATACTGGAAAATAATTTTATGCTCTTTAATCATAACAACTGCTGTTGCATTTGTGCATTTGCGTTACGCTACTTATGAGTACAGCGCTAGTGCTACCATTAAAATTAAAGATGATGACCAATCAAAAAAACTTCAAGGCATACCAGGTGTTACTAGTGGCGGACTTTTTACAGATGGTACTAATAAGATTAAAGATGAATTAGCTGTAATGACCTCTAGATCACTTGTTGAGAATGTGGTAAAAACATTAAAGCTAAATATTAGGTGTTTTGAACAAGGTAGTGTTATAGAAAAAGAACTGTATAAAAATCCACCGCTTCAACTTAGCTTTTTTGAGAGCGATTCTGTTATAAATAAAGTAGATACCACTTTATTTATGAAAATTAAATCTCCAACAGAATTTTTACTTTTTACAGAAGGTATTAGCTCTTTTAAAACAAGAGATGATAGTGACGGAAAGTTATATGCTTTTGGCGATAAAATTAACACCAGTTTTGGTGGCATGGTGATAACACCAAATATTGGAAAATTTTCTCCAAAAATTGGGAGTGATTTAAAACTCTCTATAAAATCTGTTCGAAAAATTGTAAATGGGTATCAAAAAAGTGTTTTGGTATCTACTGGTGACGGCTCTAGTATTGTAAAATTAGAACTCAACCAAAGTAATGCTGAGAAAGCTATAGATATTCTTAACGAGCTTATAAAAGAATATAACAATGATGTATTACTAGACAAAGAAGAGGTTATTAAAGTAACATCAGAGTTTATTAATAACAGACTAAATATTGTATCTCAAGAACTAGAAAAAGAAGAATCTAATGTTGAAGAAATGCGTAAAAGCAATAAACTTACGGCACTCGATTCTCAGGCTGATATTTATTTACAAAGTGAAAGAAACAATGAGGCAAAAATTATGCAAACTTCTAATGAACTTAATTTAATTGAGTTTTTTCAAGAAGAGGTAAATGCTGAAGGTAAAGCGTCTGATATACTACCAATGAATGTTATTCAGGATGCAAATGTTGCACAAGTCACCAAAACCTTTAATGATTTAGTAGCTCAGAGAGATCGAATTCTAAAAAACTCTAGTGAAAAGAATCCGACGGTGATTCGCTTAAATAATGAGATTAGAGCTCAAAAAGCAAATCTTCAGAATACATTAAGTAAAATGAAGGAATCTAATCAAATTACATTAAATGCACTAAATAAAGAAGATGCTAGAATACGTGGTCGTTTATATAGTGCACCAAAAAGAGACAGACAATTCAGAAAAATAGAGCGTCAACAAGGTATTAAAGAGTCTTTATATTTATACTTATTAGAAAAAAGAGAAGAATCAACTATTAAACTTGGCATGTACACGTCTAACGCTAAAATAATAGATGAAGCATACTCGTCTTATATGCCAGTATCACCAAATAAAATGTTTACTTATTTGGCTGCTATTTTACTAGGCTTAGCAATACCAATGGGTTTTATTTATGTAAAAGATTTATTAGATACAAAGATTTACACAAAAGATGATTTAGCCGATGTACTCGATATTCCGTATTTGGGTGATGTACCAAGAACTTCTAAAAAAACAACACTGATTAATAAAATAGACTACTCGCCAAAAGCTGAAGCCTTTAGAATCATACGATCTAATATAGATTTTATGTTAAAAAATAACACCGAGCGCTCAAAGAAAATATTTATAACATCTACCAAAGCTCAAGAGGGAAAGTCACATACGAGTACAAATTTAGCATCTTCAATTTCGTTTTCTGAAAAATCAGTACTACTCATTGAAATGGATATTAGAGTCCCAAAAATAATGAACTATCTGGGCTTAGAGAATGAGAAAAAAATAGGCTTATCAGATTATATCGTCGATAAGAAAATTAAACCTCAAGACATTGTAATTAAACACAAAGACAATAGATATTTAGATATTATAGCCTCAGGAACAATTCCGCCAAACCCATCAGAATTATTGATGAGCGACAGAGTTAAAGCGTTATTTGAATATTTTGATGACAAATACGATTACATTGTTGTAGACACTTCTGCTGTTGGTATTGTTAGCGACACGCTATTAATTGCAAATTTTGCAGATATGTTTGTGTATGTAGTTAGTGCAGATAATGTTGATAAAAGACAATTATCTGATGTTGCCCAAACACTGCATGAAGAAAAGCGATTACCAAAAATGACTATTTTATTAAATGGTGTCAAAAAAGGTAAAAATGGTTATGGCTATGGCTACGGTTATGGTAATAATCCTAATAAAGAGAAAAAATGGTATCGTTTCAGCTAACAGTTCTTTAGAAAGAAACTCCTTAAAAAAAACACATTTCGCTAGGCGCAATGATAAAGCGGCTTGCGATTTGTGTTTTGTCAATTCTTAAAACCTTTACTATAATTTAAAATATACTCGATAAAATAATCACAATCGACGACGTTTTTTCTCAGCTTTTATTAAGCTTAATTCTCTGTTAGTTTGCCCAGCAACAGACGTATTTTCTTCTGCCCTTCTTATTAAATAAGGCATCACATCTTTTACAGGTCCAAACGGAATATATTTAGCTACATTGTAGCCTTGAGAAGCTAAATTAAAACTAATATGATCGCTCATGCCGTAAAGCTGGCCAAACCAAACATTATTATCGTTTTTACTAATGCCTAAATCTTGCATTAAGCGCATCGCTAAATAACTACTCTCTTCATTGTGCGTACCTATAAAAACAGAAATAGAGGTGTTGTTTTCTAAAATATAACGCAATGTTGTATCAAAATTTTTATCGGTATCTAACTTTGTTGCGCAAATTGGTGATGCATAACCTTTTTCTTCGGCTCTTTTACGCTCTTTTTCCATGTAGGCACCACGCACAATCTTCATTCCTATTGTAAATGCACCAGCTTTAGCACGCTTATGTAAGGCTTTTAAATAATCTAAACGGTCCCACCTATAAGTTTGTAATGTGTTATAAACAATAGTTTTTTCGGTATTATACAAACGCATCATATCTTCTACCAAATCGTCTGCAGCATCTTGCATCCAACTTTCTTCACCATCAATTAAAACTTCAACATCTTTTTGTTTTGCTAATTTACAAACCGCATCAAACCGTGCTACTACCCTATTCCATTCCTTTTGCTCTTCGTCTGTAAAAGTTTTGCCTTCGGTTTTTTTCTGATAAAGATAAAAGCGTCCAAAACCTGTAGGTTTAAAAACTACAATTGGCATAGCGTCGCGCTCATCACAAAACTGAATAATTTTTAATATCTTCTGTAAAGCACTATCAAACTGATCTTCGGTCTCTTTACCTTCTACCGAATAGTCTAATACAGAACTAACAGCTTGTGTGTATAATTTATCTATTACTGGCAAACAATCATCTTCACTTACACCACCACAAAAGTGATCGAAAACCGTAGATCTTATTAAGCCTTCAACAGGCAGTTTAGCTTTAAGCGCAAAATTAGTAGCCGCAGTACCTATACGTACCAACGGTTGTGAAGATATCATCTTAAATAAAAAGTACGCACGACCTAGTTGAGAATCTGATTTTAATGCAAAAGCAGTCTCTGTATTTTCAAAAATGTTTTGGTTTATCATTCTATAAAAAATTAACGATGCAAATATATTTATTCTAAGTTTCACTTATTGTGGAAAACTAACTAATTTCACAACTTAATTTTAGGGACCTTTATAATGAAACCAATTACAACCAAAAACGCTATTGTATACTTTAATGCTGATGTCTATTCTAGACTGAATGCATACATAGCTACAACACAACCTTCAAAAATATTTGTTATAGTAGATACCAATACACATGAGTATTGTTTACCTCAATTTTTAGAAAAATTAGAGTCAGATACTATTATTGTTGAGGTTATGGAAATACCCGAAGGTGAAGACCATAAAACAATAGACATTTGTACTGGTGTTTGGGAAGCTTTATCTGATTATAATGCAGACCGTAAAAGTTTAATTATTAATCTTGGTGGTGGTGTTGTTACAGATTTAGGAGGTTTTGTAGCTTCTACATTTATGAGAGGTATAAAATATATTAACATACCTACAACACTTTTAGCCATGGTAGACGCTTCTATTGGTGGTAAAACTGGTGTAGATTTAGGGGTTTTAAAAAATCAGATTGGTGTTGTTAATGAAGGCGAAATGGTAGGTGTTGATACTAGTTTTCTTGCTACGCTTCCGCAAAACCAAATGGTTTCGGGCTATGCAGAAATGATAAAACATGGTTTAATTTATGACGCTTCTTATTGGCATACGCTAACTAATCTTCAAAATTTAGACGTGTCAGACTTAGATCAACTTATTTATGATTCTATTATAATAAAAAATACAATTGTTACTCAAGACCCAACAGAACAAGGTTTGAGAAAAACACTCAATTACGGCCACACATTAGGGCATGCCATTGAAAGTTATTTTTTAGAAAACGGCGACAAGACACCTTTGCTTCACGGCGAAGCTATTGCTGTAGGGATGATTTTAGAAGCCTATTTGTCTCATAAAGTTTGTGGACTCACAACCGAGGCATTAGACCATATTAAAACTGCCATTTTAAAAACCTTTAAAAAAGTAACATTCTCTAACAACGATAAAGAGCATATTATAGAACTTTTAAAGTACGATAAGAAAAACAGCCATGGCGTTATTAAGTTTGTATTATTAGAAGCCATCGGATATCCTAAAACAGATTGCGAAGCTCACAACAATTTAATACAAGATGCTTTTAGTTATTATGCCTCTTAGAGGTAGCGTTCTTTAATTATACGGTTATGGTGATTTTCGTGACCTGTAATAATATACCCTAAGGCACGTACAGAAATATTAGAACCACTTGCTACACCAACATCTAATAGCGTGGTAGCACTAAAGTTTTCAAACAAAATAATTGTAGCTTTTCTTACGGTTTCAAATTCTTCAATTATACTGGCTAAAGTACGTGTAGATGTGTTGCTTTCAATTACGTAATCGTCTTGATCAAAACCAGATAATGGTGTTTTATCTTTTCTGGCAACACGCAAGGCTCTGTATGCAAAAATGCGTTCCGTATCTATTATATGTAGTAATATGTCTTTTATAGTCCACTTACCTTCTGCATAGGCATAGTTGTGCTTATCTTTTGGGATCTTGTTATAAAAACCCACCACAGAAACTAAGTTAGCATTTAAACCCTTAAGTATATCTTTATCTGTAGTCGTATTTATGTAGTTTGTATAATACGAATTGTACTCGTTGCTGTGTAATAGTTCTGTTATCATATAAAATAGGTTTAAAAACAAAAAAATCCTTAGCATGTTATAAGACTAAGGATTTTTTTTATAAATGTGATTATTTTTAGAGTTCATTAAAGATGGTATGCATTAGTCGCTTTTTATCATTAATACTTTCTTCTAAAGATATCATGGTTTCTGTTCTGTAAACCCCTTCGATATCATCTAACATAAAAATAATGTCTTTAGCATGCATGGTATCTTTAGCTCTTACTTTACAAAAAATATTGAATTTACCAGTAGTAATATGAGCTACGGTAACATAAGGAATAGAGTTAATACGTTCTAAAACAAATTTTGTTTGCGATGTATTTTGAAGAAAAACACCTACATAAGCGATAAAGGAATATCCTAATTTCTTATAATCTAATGTTAAAGAAGACCCTTTTATAATTCCGGCTTCTTCCATTTTCTTTACTCTAACATGAACCGTACCAGCAGATATCAATAATTTTTTAGCAATATCCGTAAACGGAATACGCGTATTATCAATTAACATATCTAAAATTTGGTGATCAATCTCGTCTAATTTAAATTTTGGCATAATTGTATATTCTTTAAACAATATGCAAAAATAAGACATTTTATTTATGAAATACGCATCAAAAATTGAATTTATTAAGGTTTTAGTGAAGTTTTTTGATTGTTTATAACAACGAAAACGATTTCGTTTGCCACTTTTATGACAGAATTATCACTGTTTTTTACTATTTTAAAATTGGCATCTATTTCTTTATGACCATAGTAAGCGTTTAAATTGGTGATAGCTTCAACCACAGGTACAAACTTAATTTCATTTTCATATAAAACCTCTTTATACTGAATAGCGATATCTGTTGCTTCATCTGTGAGAGTGGACAACTTAGCATTTCGTATTATAATATCATAAAACATTTTTTTGTTTTCAGGAATATTAAAATAGGCATCATAATTTTCAGCCTTAGCACCTTTAGAAATACAATCCAACCCTTTTAAGATAGCTAAAAACATAAAACGACGCACCACTTCCCTACTATAATCGTTAGGATAGTGACCAGCTTCATACAAAAGTGTAGGCACGCCAAAACTTTGAAACGTATCACCAACACAGTTTAAATTAAAAGTATCGTCATAGCGCGAAATTCCGTTTGGCACGTCGGTTTGTAAAAAACTATGTAGCGTTGTTATTACAGACATAGCATCTTTACGGTTTGGTGTTAGGCTGCAATTTTCGTCTTGCGAGGGTGCTAAAAATGACAAAGTCGCAGACACATTAGTAGCGTCTACACTATAAATGGTACGTTGCCCATGAAGATTAAAACAATAATGGGGCTTAAAATCCATAAAAAGTGCTCTTAATACTTTGCTTTCTGGCTGACTTAATTCTTGTGCGTCTCTGTTAATATCAACACCATTAGCATTTAGACGTGTGTAACGCTCAGCACCATCAGGATTTAATATTGGAATGACGCAAATTGTACAATTTGATAGTAAGTGATCTGTAAAACCACAACCCGTTTCAAATAGTTTAAAACAGTCAAATAATGCTTTTGTAGTTGTAGATTCATTACCGTGCATTTGCGACCATAGCAAAATTTTAATTTTACCAGTACCATAAGTCATACTATATATTGGTAATTTATTTACGGAATAGCCTATGGTTAAGATAGACGATTTAGACAAACCATTGAAACATTTTTCTATGTGAGTATTGGTAATATAGCGCCCAAATAATTTAGATTCTTTAACCGATGTATATGCTGTATTTAAGTCGTTTAAATGCATTTGATATTTTAATGAGTTACAAATGTAATGAATTGATTTTTTACATTTGTAAACACATTAAATCACTTTAATTGCTACAAAACTAAACATGCGTTTTTATAAAAACGAAGTCGCTAATGGCGCTATTAACAATAATTCAATGCGATTATTTATAAAAGATTAAAAACTTTAAAATTAGATGTTTAAATAGCTTAATTGAAAGTATTTATTTATATTAAATAAAAATGATTCTAATAAAACACCAATACCAACCACACTATTTGTTACATTTGTAACGTTAATACCTAAAAAACAAAGTTTACATTGATAAACTCAAAAGATTTTACAATAAGGCTTCAAAAAATCATAGATTTTCATGATGAAAGCGCGTCTAGTTTTGCAGAAAAAATAGGTGTGCAACGGTCTAGTATTTCACATATTCTTTCGGGCAGAAACAAACCAAGTTTAGACTTTGTAATGAAGGTACTTCACTCCTATCCTGAAGTAGAATTGTATTGGCTATTAAATGGTAAAGGTGTTTTTCCTAACACCAACAAACCATTAATCTCTGAATCTCCAAAATCTAACCACCCAATTGCAGAAGCACAAATGCACAACGACAAACCAAACTCAGATTCTGAAATCGATAAAATAGTCATCTTCTATAAAGACGGTACTTTTAAAAGCTATAAGCCTTAAAATTTATGATGCTATTTCTTATCTTTGCAAAAAGGGATTTATGAAACGATTAATTACAATTTTGCCTGCTTTAATGCTTTTTAGCTGCTATACTATTGAAAGAGATTGTACCGACTTTAAAACTGGTGAGTTTGAATTTAAATATACGGTTGACGGTAAGGAAAATACAGGCCGTTTTACACGTACAGATCTTTACAATATAGATTATTATGAAGGTAAGGTAGATTCCTCATCTGTGCGCTGGATAAATGATTGTGAGTTTATTTTGAAAAAGTTAAATCCCACCAACCAATCAGAAAAAGAAGCGATACATATGAAAATTCTGTCCACTTCTGAGAATGCATATACTTTTGAATACAAGCTAGCTGTAAAAAAAGCCAATAGACCTTTAGCTGTAGAGCAAGGCACTGCCACAAAAATTAATTAAACATTGCAACTAAATAGGTAAAAAAGTATAATAGTCTCGCTAACACAACTAGATTAAATACTCAACAAGAACTTTAAAGCTATGTATTAATCAATGAGATTAAAAAAAACCACTACCATAGTAAAAGCGTATTATTTATTTTAACCGTTTTTTTTTATTCTTTTTAAAATCCCTAAATAACTACTGCAAATTTGTAGTATATCCCTGTTTTTAAGTCAAACGACTAAAAACAAAACGTTTTTTAGCACATGAGAATTTCGTTTCACTATATTTCGAAAAATTATTGCTTTTTCATCAAATATCCACACCTTTAAAACATTCAGTTAATGCTTTTTAACTCGATTGAATATCTTATTTTTTTACCAATAGTATTTATTATTTATTGGCTATTAAAATCTAATTACAAAAACCAAAACATTCTACTACTTGTCTCTAGCTATGTGTTTTATGGTTGGTGGGATTACCGTTTTTTATCATTGATTGTCTTTAGCTCATTTTTAGATTATTATGTTGGTCAAAAAATTGAATCTGCTTATGGTGATAAAAACAAAAAACGGTGGCTTATTGTTAGTCTTTGCTCTAACCTAGGCTTACTTGGTGTTTTTAAATACTATAATTTCTTTGCAGAATCATTCGCAAACACAATGTCTTCGATTGGCTGGGAAGTAAATGCACTAACCTTAAATATAATTTTACCTGTAGGTATTAGTTTTTACACTTTTCAGACGTTAAGCTACAGCATAGATATCTACAGAAAGGAAATAAAAGCAAGTAAAGATATTGTTGGTTTTTTTACGTTTGTAAGTTTGTTTCCCCAACTGGTTGCCGGCCCAATAGAACGAGCTTCTAATTTAATGCCTCAAATTGAAGGCGAAAGAAAACTTAATGCCACACTTATAAAAACAGGTGTCTTTCAAATATTTATTGGACTCTTTAGAAAAGTAGCAATTGCAGATAATCTAGGCGTTTATGTAGATTCTGTATACGGAAATTATGAAATACACAACGGATCAACGCTTTTAGTAGCCACAGTATTTTATGCGTTTCAGATTTACTTTGATTTCTCAGGGTATTCTGATATAGCAATTGGTAGCGCTAAAATGTTTGGGTTTAACTTTAATCGTAATTTTAATTTACCTTACTTCTCAAAAACATTGACAGAATTTTGGAGACGTTGGCACATGTCCTTATCATTTTGGCTACGAGATTACCTTTATATATCTTTAGGTGGAAACAGAAAAGGCATAGCCATCACCTACAGAAACTTACTTTTAACAATGCTTCTTGGTGGCTTATGGCATGGCAGCTCATGGAATTTTGTGATTTGGGGTGGCATTCATGGTCTATTTTTAAGTTTAGAGAAGTACACTTTTTCTGCCTTAAAAATAAAAACATTTAACGCTTTTGGATACCTATATACATTTATAGTTGTCATTGTTGCATGGATATTTTTTAGAGCACCAGACTTTGAGTCTGCATCAACCATAGTTAGCACTATATTTTCATTTGATTTTGGATCTCTTTTCTTAGGTGACATTAACAAGTTTGTTAACGCAGTGTTGCTTTTAACAATAGGCGTGGCAATAGATCTTAGATTGTTTAAATCTAAAGTTAGTTTAGAAGAATTTGGAGTTCGTTTTAGTACAATTAGACTATCAATAATAGTTTCTATAATAATACTCTTGTTGTGTTTGTTTTACTCAACAACCGAAAACTTTATCTATTTTCAATTTTAAGACTATGGAAACAAAAACACTAAAACAGCTTCTTAAGCTAATTGCTCTTATCCTTGTTCTAAGCTATACTATTGATAAAGTTGCGTTTTTTAGCTTAAATGCCATAAGCGATAATGTTATGTCTGGCCAAGCAATAGGTAAACTCAATCAGTTTTTAAAAGTAAAAGACACAACCAATCTACTCGTTTTTGGCAACTCTAGAGCTAACCACCATATTGTTGTAGACAAGCTAAACCCTAATGCTTACAATATGGGAATTAACGGAATTGGTATTGCCTACAACAGTACTTTAATTAACACACTAAATCCTAAAAAAAAGCAAACTGTAATAGTGCATGTTGATACTAAAAATTTTTTTAATGACACTTATGATGGCTCAGATATTAGAGGGCTAAAAACCAAATACAATAGAATAGATAAAATTACATCTGCTTTAAATGAATCTGGCAAAATATCATCGTTACAGAATATTTTCTACACAATGAATTATAATGGTTCTGCTGTAGGGATTTTAAAGAATTTTATAAAACCAAAATACAACCACCTATCTTACAATGGCTATGATCCTTTGGTGGTAAGCAAGTCCAAAACTGAGGTTAGAGATTATATGCTTAAAAATGATATTGCAGAAAAATGCACCGACAACCACAAAGTCAATCCTACTGCATTAGCATTTTTAGAAAAAATTGAATCTTTTACAGAAGAAAGCAAAAATAACAAAACCTTTATTTTTGTAACCTCGCCTATTCATAATGATGCCTGCGCAGTTGACAACAAGATACTTGCTGATATTTTGAACAAAAAAAATCTAACATTTTGGGATTTTACAAACCTTTACAAAACAAACAATGATGATTCGTCTTTATGGAAAGACAAAACCCACATGTCTAACTTAGGTGCTGAAAAATTTACAACACACTTACTTAAAAAATACCAAGCCTACACAAGCACTTTAAAATAATGTAGCCTGACCTGTAGTATCATCTAAATCTGATTCATCAGTATCATTAGTAGTGCTTTCGCTCGATAACATCTCTTCATCAACGACTTCTAATTCATCTGCTGGTACAGATTCTTCTGCTTCATATGGTAATGATTCTAATAAACTTACTTGATTTATTTTATCTTTAGTTAGCTGATTTCCAAGTGCTGTAATTCCTTTTACCGAAATAAACGCTTCAAGGTTTACCTCCATATTCTCTTTACGCTCTTTACCACGTTCTTTGGTAAACTCTACATCAGCCATTGGTCGCCAATCGGTTGAAACAATCTCTAATTGAGAATTTGAATGGTCTGAAATAAATAACTCTTCTTTGCCTTCTTGCTCAATAATAAAACGCTTTACGTAATAGCGTTCTTTTTCACCATCGTAGTAAATTGCAGAAATTGGCTTTTTAGGAATCCATTTTTCGAGCACAATCATGTCACTATCAAAATGGCTAGTTAATTCTGGTGTCATAGTTTTTACCATTCCGCTTTGCGTAATCACCAATAAACGATCTTCACCTCTAAACTCACCAACTAATTCGCCTCGTGAATCAACATTAAGACGTTGTACTGTGTCGTCAAACCAAATCTTACGTGGTTTTAAAGTCGACACTCCTTTTTCCTTAAGCTCTACACGTTTAATACTGTATTTGGTTACTTGGTTCCCTTTAGACGTTCTTCCTTTAATTAATATGTCAGAAAAGTTAACATCCCATTTCAACTTTTTAATACTACCCGCTTGGCGCAGCATAATGGTTACAATTTCGGCTTCACCATTTGGATTTGCAGAAAAATACAATAAGGCCGAGCCTTTATTTCCATTAGTTAAATCATATTCGCGATCTCTTGTCATACTTGTAACCGCAAAACGTTTAATGTAAGATGGTCCACTTTTACCATCACGGTATATCATATTATAAATGGTACGCTTATCCTTTTTCTTAAACACGTCAACGTGAATAATATTTTTACCAATAAAGGTTTTAGAATCGACTTTAGTCACCATCATTTTACCATCGTTTGTAAAAACTATGATATCATCAATATCACTACAATCGCAAACATACTCATCGCGACGTAATGCTGTACCAATAAAACCTTCCTCTCTATTAACATAGAGTTTTGTATTACGAATAACAACCTTAGTTGCATCTACATCATCAAAAATTCTGATTTCTGTTTTACGCTCTTTCCCTTCACCGTAATCTTTTTTAAGCCTTTCAAAATACGCTATAGCATAATCAATTAGATGAGCTAAGTGGTGTTTTACTTGCGCAATTAAATCTTCTAAAGCATCAATTTTTTGTTGCGCTTTATCTATATCAAATTTAGAGATACGCTTAATTCTAATTTCTGTTAAACGTGTAATATCATCAACCGTAATAGCGCGTTTTAAATGCTTTATATGTGGCTGAAGCCCTCTGTCAATAGCACTGATTACACCATCCCAGGTTTCTTCTTCTTCAATATCGCGGTAGATGCGTTTTTCTATAAAAATGCGCTCTAAAGAAGCAAAATGCCATTGCTCTTCGTATTCAGAAAGTTTTATTTCTAATTCACTTTTTAAAAGCTGAACTGTATTATCTGTAGAACGTCGCAACATTTCAGACACACCAACAAAATAGGGTTTGTTGTCTTCAATAACGCAGCCTAATGGAGAAATAGACGTTTCACAACTGGTAAAGGCATATAAAGCATCTATAGTTTTATCTGGTGATAAACCAGATGGTAAATGAATTAATATTTCAACATTAGCCGCCGTATTATCTTCAATCTTTTTAATTTTTATCTTTCCTTTCTCATTCGCTTTTAAAATAGAATCTATAAGTGATGATGTGGTGGTACTAAAAGGAATTTCGGTAATGACCAAAGTATTTTTATCGCCTGGTGAAATTTTAGCACGCACACGTACTTTACCACCGCGTAGACCGTCATTATAATTAGAAAAATCTGCGTTACCTGCAGTTGGAAAATCCGGTAAAATTGTAAAACGTTTGCCTTTAAGGTGTTTTACTGAGGCATCTATAAGTTCTATAAAATTATGGGGTAAAATCTTTGTAGATAAACCTACTGCAATACCTTCTCCACCTTGCGCTAATAACAACGGAAACATTACAGGTAAATTAATAGGCTCTTTACGTCTGCCATCGTAAGAAGATTGCCATTCTGTAATTTTAGGATTATAGACAACGTCTAGGGCAAATTTTGAGAGTCGAGCTTCAATATAACGCGATGCTGCTGCGCGATCACCGGTTAAAACATTTCCCCAGTTTCCTTGTGTGTCTATTAATAAATCTTTCTGACCAATTTGCACCATTGCATCTGCAATACTCGCATCTCCGTGTGGATGGTACTGCATTGTATGCCCAACAATATTTGCTACTTTATTGTAACGACCATCGTCTAAATCTTTCATTGAGTGCATAATACGACGCTGCACGGGCTTAAAGCCATCTTCTATAGCAGGTACAGCACGCTCTAAGATTACATAAGAGGCGTAATCTAAAAACCAATCTTTATACATCCCAGTAACCTTGGTTATGGTTTCTTGAGGCTCTAAATTTTGTTCGTTATCGTTAGGCTCTAAGGGTTCGTTTTCTTCGCTCATATACTTCAGATTCCTTGAGTTAAAGGAATTTATTCTTATTCAATTCTAATATATTTATAACAATTTCTTACCACTGATACAGAAATTGCAACTGCTTTAATTTCTAACCTTCGTCATCAACAACATCCAATTCAACTTTTAAGTTATTAATAATAAACTCTTGACGTGTTGGTGTATTTTTGCCCATGTAAAAAGAGAGTAAATCTTCAATAGACATATCTTTATCTAACATTACAGGGTCTAAACGAATATCTTCACCAATAAAATGTACAAATTCATCTGGTGAAATTTCACCCAAACCTTTAAATCGGGTAATCTCTGGTTTTGGTTTTAATTTCTCTACAGCTTCTCTGCGCTCTTCTGGTGTGTAACAATAAATGGTTTCTTTCTTGTTTCTAACTCTAAACAAAGGGGTTTGTAAAATATATAAATGCCCTTCTTTTATAACTTCTGGAAAGAATTGTAAAAAGAACGTTATTAATAACAAACGAATGTGCATACCATCTACATCGGCATCTGTAGCAATTACCACATTATTGTATCTTAAATCTTCTAAGGATTCTTCAATATTTAAAGCCGCTTGTAATAAATTGAATTCTTCATTCTCATACACAATCTTTTTACTTAAACCATAAGAGTTTAAAGGTTTTCCTTTTAAACTAAAAACCGCCTGCGTATTTACATCTCTAGATTTTGTAATACTACCAGAAGCAGAATCACCCTCTGTTATAAATAAAGTCGTTTCTAAATTTCTGGCGTTTTTAGTATCCCCAAAATGCACACGGCAATCGCGTAATTTCTTATTGTGAAGACTTGCTTTTTTAGCACGGTCTTTTGCTAGCTTTCTAATACCAGATAATTCTTTACGCTCGCGCTCGGCTTGAAGAATTTTACGCTGAATCTTCTCAGCGGTATCCGGATTTTTATGTAAAAAGTTATCTAAATACTTTTTTACAAAATCATTAATATACGTCCTAACCGTTGGCAACTCACCACCCATATCGGTAGATCCTAATTTTGTTTTGGTCTGACTCTCAAAAACAGGCTCCATTACTTTTATAGCAATGGCTGTGACTACAGATTTTCTGATATCTGATGCCTCATAGGTTTTACCATAAAACTCTCTAATGGTTTTAACTATAGATTCTCTATAAGCTGCTAAATGCGTTCCACCTTGCGTGGTGTTCTGTCCGTTTACAAACGAATGGTATTCTTCGCTATATTGTGTTTTGCTATGTGTAATTGCTATTTCTATATCATCGCCTTTAAGATGAATTATAGGATATAGCATGTCTGTTTCATTAATATTTTCAGACAATAGATCTTTTAGTCCGTTTTCACTAAAATATTTTTCGCCATTAAAAACGATGGTTAAACCTGGATTTAGGTACACATAGTTTTTAAGCATCTTAATGATGTACTCATTTCTATATTTAAAGTTCTTAAATATAATGCTGTCTGGCACAAACGAAACCTTGGTGCCTTTGCGGCGAGAGGTATCGTCTAATAAATCTTGATTGGTAAGATTCCCTTGTTCAAACTCGGCAGAAGCTGAGCGTCCGTCTCTAGTAGATTCTACTCTAAAGTAAGAAGATAAAGCATTTACAGCTTTAGTACCAACACCATTTAAACCTACAGACTTTTTAAACGCTTTAGAATCGTACTTACCACCTGTATTCATTTTAGAGACGACATCTACGACTTTACCTAGCGGTATACCACGACCGTAATCTCTAACAATAACGCGCTCGCCTTGTACTGAGATTTCAATGGTTTTACCAGCACCCATAACATACTCATCGATAGAGTTGTCTAATACTTCTTTTAATAAAATGTAAATACCATCATCTGGTGAAGAGCCATCACCTAATTTACCAATGTACATACCTGGTCGCATGCGGATATGCTCTTTCCAATCGAGTGAACGAATATTATCTTCAGTATAATTAGACTGTTCTGCCATAGAAATTAGGACGTAGTTTTAGATGAAGGGCTAATATAATACTATACAGCAAAACATGAAATACGGTTGACGTAAAGTAATTAACAATAAAAAGCGAATCTTGTTGAGAAGATGGATTTTTAAGAATTTTGGTACATTTCTTCGGCTTTTGTTTTTAAAAGCCTATTTCTGGTGGTTAATAAAATGGTCATGTACCGTTTTAAAAATAAAACATCTGCCAGTTTTCCTAAAATACCAAAAGGCGATTGGTATGTAAATACATCTGTCATGAGTGTTTTGTTGTTTTCAACTTTAAAATGATGCTCATGCTTAAATGATTTAAAAGCCCCTGAAACCATTTCATCTGCAAAATAGGTTGGACTTTTAAATTCAGTAATTTTTGAGGTTAACTTTTGTTTCACACCAAAATGAGTAGCCTCCCAAGTTACCCATTCGTTAAGTTCTATTAATCCGGAAGTTTTACCAGCCACTGCCCTTTCGTTAGAATCTGCCATTGAGGCTTTGTGAAAATCAATATTGCGTGATAAATTGAAACAAGTTATTAAATCTGTATTAATTGTGGTGTAAATTTTTAATTTTGGCATACTGAAAAGCGTAATATATTTAGTAGAGTAACTAATTTTATCACAAATAGTGTTTTACGTTTGCTACATTAACTTAGATGGAAACTGCTTTCTAGCTCTTTTGTTTCTGCTGCTTCTGTAGTTTCTACTGCGATTGGTAAAGTAACCAACTAAAGTCATGGCAACAGCAATGACTATAACTGCAACAATAATATCGTAAGCTTCGCTTGGTATATTCATACTTAAAGATACAAAAAAAATAACACCACTAACCCAACGCGCTCATTACTGAGAGTCAAACCTGTTGCTAATACCTAAACATTAAATAAGAAATGCATCACATCTCCATCTTTAACCACATAGTTTTTACCTTCAACACGCATTTTACCAGCTTCTTTTACTTTAGCTTCACTACCAAACTCAACATAGTCGTTGTACGCAATAACTTCTGCTCTAATAAAACCTTTTTCAAAATCGGTATGAATGACTCCAGCCGCCTGTGGACCTGTAGCACCAACATTAACCGTCCATGCTCTCACCTCTTTTACACCTGCTGTAAAATACGTTTGCTGATTTAAAAGCTTGTATGCCGAGCGTATTAACTTAGCAGATCCTGGCTCTTCTAAACCAATATCCGATAAAAACATTTGACGCTCTTCGTAATCGTCCAATTCATTAATGTCTGCTTCTGTACCAACAGCTAAAACTAAAACTTCTGCGTTTTCGTCTTTTACAGCCTCACGTACACGTTCTACATAAGCGTTACCAGAAACGGCAGCACCTTCATCTACATTACACACATACATTACAGGCTTATCAGTAATAAACTGCGATGGCTTTACAAAATCGGCATAATCTTCATCAGAAAACTCAATAGCTCTCAACGAAACTCCTGCTTCTAAAGCTGTTTTTATTTTTAAAAGTACAGCTTCTTCTTTCTGTGCGTCTTTATTTCCTGTTTTAGCAGCACGCTTTACTTTTTCTAATTTCTTATCTGCAGTTTCTAAATCTTTTAACTGCAATTCCATATCAATAGTTTCTTTATCTCTAATAGGATCTATAGAATCATCAACATGAATAATATTTTCATTATCAAAACAACGCAACACATGCAAAATAGCATCTGTTTCTCTAATGTTTGCTAAAAACTGGTTACCTAAACCTTCACCTTTACTAGCACCTTTTACTAAACCTGCAATATCAACGATTTCTACCGTTGCTGGCATAACGCGTTCAGGGTTCACCAATTCTTCTAGCTTTTCTAATCTTGGATCTGGTACATTTACCACACCAATGTTAGGCTCTATAGTACAAAACGGAAAGTTGGCACTTTGCGCTTTGGCATTAGATAAACAGTTAAATAAGGTCGATTTTCCTACGTTTGGTAATCCTACGATGCCTGCTTTCATTACGTATATTTATTTGGTGGCTTCTGTATTAACAGAAAACTCTTTTTTTGCGAGTGCAAATGTAGTTAATTCGCACCATAGTTGAATTAAAAGTTACAGGAATAATTTTGGTCGCAGCTTAGCAACAGATACGACCTACGATACCATACGTACTATAACATAAACAGCTATTGCAACGCGCGCCTACCGTAAGACTTTAGTTGCAATTTATTAATGACCACAGCTATCTGTAAGCCTATAAAAATAAAGCATATTGTGCTTTTTGTAGGCTTTTTTTTGATTGGCTATTTTGGTAAATGCATTACAATCTTTAAAATAGTTTACCAACTGTGCCACACTAAATTTACGGGATGTTGCGGTACTATTATAATTAAAAACAATGGTGTTTGTATTTGGTTTGGTAAGCAATGTTTGTCCACCGTTTTTACCAGGTTTAGCATAGTAATAAAAATCTGCATTTTTACCAGCGTAGCGTAACTTGGCCAGCACATGGCCGTCTTTATTGTTAGTATGTAACACTTTATACTTATTAATATATGTTTTTATATTAAGCTCGTCTGGCACGTCGTGCTTAGCTTTAATTTTCTGCAATGTTTTAGAGGGATTCTTACTATTAATTTCTTCTAACTGTTTTACAATTAATTCTGGTGGCGCTTGCGTTACCTGGTCTATATCTTTAACAGCATAAGCGGTACATTTTTTTTTATTGTCTTTTAAACACAATTTAATCGTGTTGTTAAACTCTATACCATTAGCGTTATTTACCTTTAGCCACCCTTCTTTATATGTACCATCGGCAAATAAAACACGATCTATTGTTGGGATATCATCTTGTGCCTTTGCGCTAAGACTAAACACAATTAGGGCTACAGTTGTGATACTGCGTCTTAATATTATTTTCATTTTTAATGGTGTCAATTATTAAAATTTTTGATGTTTAAATAGTTGCAGCGCTTATAAAAATATGACTACCATCATTATGTAATTTAAAGTCTTGTGCGTTTTGCAACTTGATTCTATTTTTTTTAGTAGTAGTTCTCAACCCCTTAAATGATGCCACCAATGAATTATGACACTCAATATATGAAGGCAATGCAATTCTGAAATATTTAAGATCAACGTTTGTCGTTACTTATGGCCCTCGTTGACTGCTTTATGTGTTTTATCGTTCAAAACTATAGGTGTTTCTCATCATCCATTCACTTGAGTTTTCAAATTTAACGTCTTTTCTAATTACAAATGTCTTAGGTCCAAAAATATATGTATTTCTTATTAAGGCTTTCTTTTTATTGTCTCTGCCCCTATACTCTGTAATGATTTCAATCTGTTTATTTGATAACACTTGTTTTGAAACTATACTGGCCTTATTTATTTTATCCCCTTGCTTAGAAATTAAAATCTGCCCCTTACTATTTGCTTTAGGCTCGTTTGGGTATTTAAAGTTAAGTGACCATTTATTTTTAGTTTTACTGCGTGCCACAGTGACCTCTGCAGGCATGGTGTAAGGTGTGTTTGAACTATAATCCATATACGTAAGACGGCCCGACCAATCCCCAAGTATAATTTCAATAGCCTCAGTACCAACTGTTTTATCTGTCTTAATCGCGCTTGGTTGTTGAGCAAAAACCTGACATGTAAAAAGTATAAGAAAAGCGGTAATATAATTTTTAGTTGTCATTGTAGTCGTATTCATTTTATGAGCTGCATTTTAAATGGTTGTGTTGTGGCTTTTCGGTACTAACACATATGTATATAGCGCATAGCGTACAAATTAAAAAATTTGGCAGACTCGCAAATACATCTTAACGTTTATTAATTAACTAAATATGAGACATATAAGTCGTATCAAAAACTTTTTATTCCGTAATGTGTTTCGCAATATCTTCTGGCCAAACAACGAATCTTCCATATTGACCACTTTTTTCAATTCCGCCAATTTCTTTTCCACGTTTGGTCGTAATCCAATCGTCATCTTTTTTATACATCAGTTTTTTGTCGGAAATCCAGCTGTTGACTTTTCTACTACTCAAACCAGTTAATTGAGACAATTCTTTTGTTGTCAAAAGTTTTGTTTTTGAACTGTCTTTTGATTGAACTATTTCGGAAATTGTTTTTTCAGACTGCTGTTCTATATTCTTATCAACTTTTTTGACCGAAACTCTTATTTCTTCGCTAATGGTTAATAACCTTTGAACTTCATCAAAAATGTCTTTATATAAATCCGCATCTTTTTCTTTCGTAACGTGAATTCCCATTTCGTCATTATTCTGCTGTGAGAAAGAATACAAGTTCATTGAAGTTACAATCGCCTCGTTTTCGTTTAGATAGCACTTGGCATGAAGAGAATTACACAGACTAGTTCTAATGCCAATTTGACTTTCTAACCAATTACTTTCCGCAACTTGCAGTTTATTCTCTCGGTAAATAATTCGGATGTCTTTTTTTTGAATATTAAGATTTTCTAAATGGTCTTTTACTCTTTGATGAAATTGAAGGTATGGACTTATTAAAATAAGTCTGTCTTTTGTCGTTTTGATTAATTCTTCTAAATGATATGAAACACCTGTCGTGTTTAAAAATTTCGCCATTTTCCTATTGGTTTCTTGGTTTTCTTAAATTATTTCAACGGTTTTATATAAGATTAATGGAGAGTTTAAGCATTCAAGTTAGCAAATAAAAACCGAATAGAAAGTCTGCGAGGATTTTTGTTAGTAAGCTAGAACTAGCAATTAATTATACACCGTGTTATAAGTAGCTTTTTACCAATCGTATTCTATTTTAAATTTGGAGTATTCCTCTTCACTCTGCAAATAAAATAGCATAAAATCATCTATATTCAGTTTTGTGTTTTTCTGTCCCATATCTTTTCGCACGAGTTTCATTAATTCAAAATAGGTCTTGAAATGAGAAACAGAATTATCGGTTTTGTTTATTTCTAAAGTCCATTTAGTAAATTTCCTAAATATTTCATCAGGTGCATAAATAAACATATCTCGCTTAATTGCTAAAATCCGTTTTAATAAGTCTCTTTGAGAAACTTTTTTTCCGACTTTTTCTCCGTTTGTCAAGTCAAAAAGAATATAAATCAATTCAGAATACATTTCATATTTTTTATCCGAAAGCTGACTTTCAACATTCTTAATTTTGTCTTTCTGATGTTGGACTCTCCAAAGTAAAAATGTACTTAAAGTTCCAAGAAACAAGAGTGAGATTTCTTTAATTGGTATTTCTTGAAATGCAATTTCTGTCATTTAGTTTGAGTTTTCTTATATTGCTTACAGCATCTCTGTACAAGAATAGTAGGGCGGATAAATGCGACTATTGCTCGGTTGCACACAAGCCAAATTAAAAAATTTGGCGGATTCGCAAAAACACCTTAACTTTGGATTAGTCATCTGATTAGCTATGTGCTATATACGTTGTTAGCAACTGGTTTTATTCGTGTTCACTTCCTTTTATTTCTTGCGATGTTTGTTCAAGTGTTTTCAAATATTGAACTTTCTGACCATCAAAATTCACAATACCCTCTCTGTGAAAAGAATAAATTAATTCGGTAATTTCTGTTTTAGTATAGCTCTTCGATTCAGAACATAATTTTTCCAATGATGTTTCCTTTTTGTCAGATAAATAACCAAGTATATAGAATTTTAATTTGTCTGGTTCACTCGTATTTGTCTCTCCAACAGAAGATGTAAAAATATGTTTTTGCATCAAATCCATTTGACTCTTTAATGCACCAAATGTGTCTGTGTAAGTTCTGTCAGATAGTTTTTCAAGTTTTTCAATTGCGTTTTTTATATCTACCTGCATTAATCCTGTCTCTTTATTTTGTTTATTACTTTCTCGATAAAACCAAAAAGACAATATAATTGCCCCAACTGATAGAATAGTTGAGATAACAATAGATACAATATTTAATACTTCTTGTGAATCCATAATTTAAAAGTTTCTTTGTCTTAACCAATTATACTCTTCTTCTGTGTGACCAACAGCCCACCAGTCTTTTTGTACTCTGATTACTATTAGTTTATCAAGTCCAGAAGTGAAATTTCTCAAATTATCAATTACTTGTCTTGATGTTTGAGTTGTTTCAATAAACCAAGTAGATTCAGATTGATGCCACCATAATCCATAACTCTTAATAGCTTGAATTAATGAATCATAGTTTTTGCTTTTCAAGTCATATGATATGCAATAGACTGCCATATTTTTAATTTATTATATTGTTTGTTTAACTTGTTATCAACGGTTTTGTATATGGCTCGTAGCGTGCCAATTATAAAATTATTTTCGGATTAAGCACAAGCCAGATTTTTAAATTTCACTATTTATCTTTTTTAATAGAAATCGTCAAATTTAAAAATTTGGCGCTCTTCGCAAATACACACAAACCTTTCGGAAAGCCTATAATATCAATGTTTTTTATACATTGTTGGGCACATTTTTTTATAATTCATCTGTACTTTTAAAGTCAATTTCCATTTTTTCTAATGGTTTTCTATAATCCAAATAACCTTCTAAAGAACCAAGTTTGAATCTATATCCTAACTTTTTATTAAATAAAAAATCTCCAATTTCATTTGCTTCTAGAATCAAAGGTTTTAATTTTTCCTCAAAGTTCAAAAAATCATCTATTTCTGGATACTTTAATGTGTTTAAATGAGCAATTCTTAAATTTCTATGTTCATTTTTTAAAAAATTGATTTTCTGTCGGTATTGTTTTATTCGCTTGGTTAATATTTTTAATTTCTTTTGGTCAACAGATAATTTATTCAGTTTCTTTAATATTGTTTGAAATGAATATTCAGCTTTTTCATCGTCAAGTTTTGTTAGGTGTAAAATTATTCCATTCTCCAAATACCTCAATGATGTAAATTCTTCAATTACAAATTTCCGTGTTGTGTTTTGAAAAAGGTATTTAAACCTATTTGCTTTAGTAACATAGAAATATGTTGATGTATTTAAATCGATAAGTTCAATTCTTATTCCAGAAAAGTCCTCTTTTAACACTTCTGTGTACATTTTTTGGCACAGTTTATTAATTTTTCGGTTTTACATAAACAGCTAATTTTACTCCTTTATTCAATTCCGCAAAATATGACGCTGGAATTCCAGATTGATTGATTATATCTTTCTGTGAGTATTCACTATTTTTTATTTCTTCCGCATATTTAATTCCGAATAAGTGAATCATTGCTGTTGAATCTCCTTTTGGTGCGTTATTATACATTTCCCCCAATTTCGTTCCTAATTCGTTTAATGTCATATTTTAAATTTTTGTCGTTCAGATTGCGGTTTTGTTTAAATTGTGCCCAACAGTCTTGTATAAGATTAGTTGAGTTGTTTAAGCACCTAATTTAGCAAATACAAACCGAATAGAAAATCCACGAGGATTTTCGTAAGTAGGCTTGCACTAGCAATTAATTTTATACGGTGTTAGGCACTGTTTTTTCTTTAATAAACTCTCTTATTTCTTTGATTTTTGAAATAATTACAGAATCAGAGTTTATTCCTTCTTCAATTACACTTAAACATTCATCAAAAGTCTTTTTCTCTGAAGTTTCAAGTAAAGCTCCATCCACCTTTTCGAAATCTTCATCATTAAGTTTCGTTAAAGTCAGAAGTATATTATTAAGATTTGGTTCTATTCGGTCTATTCTGTTGCTTCTTTTGAATAATAGAGATGATTTCAGATAACTTCGGAATGAACTGAAGAAATTCTTTTCATTAAACAATGAGCGTGCTTGAAGATGAAATGTAACTGCATCTAATTCTATCATTGCTTTTTTGTTTCTTTTTTCATTACGTTTTATTTTTTTCTTGTGTGTTTTAATAAGTACATTAATCTTATCTTCATTATCTTTTTTAAGATTTTCGATTTTTGAATCAAATTTATCTTTTAAATCCTCTGCTAAATCTTTAAAGTTTTTTCGTTGGAAATATTGAACAATTACAGGAACTATTATTCCCAGAATTGTTATAACAAGAATCAGTTTAATCCAAGCAGAATCATAAAATGAGTTAACTTCATTAATAATACTATTTTGTGTGTCTACCTTGTATGCTAACTTATCAATTTGATGTTGTATTTTTAAAGAATCAACTACTTTTAGTATTGATTCATTTTCTTGTTTTAAACTGTCTATAATTCTTTCTTGTATCATTTTGGTTTCAAATAGTACCTAACTAAAAAATATAAACACCTTTTCAAATACTTATACCCTTTCGCCACACGAAGTTAACGCTTATATACCTAACAATCAATACGTAACTTTACGTATTTTTTAGTAAAATCTAAGCCAAAGTCGCTGCGTTTTAAATAAACCGTTACGAGGAATGAAATTTTTAGGTAGGTATTACGTTTTTAAACGTTGGGTGCGTTTCTGTAATACTACCCATACCTTTTTTATTTACTTTAAAGACAACATCTTTAGTGGTGGTAAATAAGAGCACCGATAAAAAATGCGTTTTTAGATGTGTTTGTATAATGGGTAAGGCGTCTTCTAGGATGAGCTCTGTCTCTATATCCTCGGTTTCTCTGGGCCTAAAGCTGTATTTAAGCAGCACTTTAAAACCATTATCAGCATATATAGGGCGTATAAATATATTTTTTAACTCGGGCTTACCTATGGTTTTGGCCATGGTTAATTTTGCAAATGTACCTGCTGCAATACTTTCTTTTACGTGGTCCCAGAACTCCACAAAAACATCTTGATATGTCATAAACGTCATGAATAAGGTTAATAATACTAAATTTTTGGTTAGGCCGTTTAGGAAAACTTATATTTCTGTTGAAATGCCTAAAAACACCAATGCGCTTAAGGCGTACACCTCACACAAAAACCACAGACGTAGGAAAAACGAAACCCAAGCTGTTCTATAATAAAGGTATAAAAAAAGCATTGTAAAATTTTGTATATTAACCAATTATAACTTGTATAAATTAACCGTTATGAAAAAATCAATTCTATTACTACTAGCATTAAGCTTTGTTTTTGCTTGCTCTAAAGACACAAAAGAAACCACAACGGGTGATTTTAGCGTCTCTGGTAAATTTTTAACACCAAACGGCCAAGATGCTATATCTAAAGCTACAGTAAAACTTAGCAAAGGAGATGTTGTTGTAAAAGAAACATTTACCAATAGTGAAGGCGAATTTTTAATAAGCCATTTAGACGCCGGCGATTACCAAGTTACCATTTCTAAAGGTTTGTTTTCTGCTTCTCAATTTTTAACATTATCTGACCTTGACGGGCTTTTAGATTATGATTTAGAAGCTATTGTAATTACAGAGTTTCCAAATATTGCCGTGGTTACCGGGACTTTTGACACTATAGAAACCGTATTGTATGATATTGGATTGGTAAATCCCATAACTCAAGCTCCTCTTTTTGATATTATTGATGGGGAAAGTTTTGGCCGTTCTGCTGACAATGCGCACAACCATAGCGCAACAGAACACAGAACATTTAATCCTTTGTTAGCACCTAACACAGCTATAAGTTTTGCAAATTTAATGGCGTCACCAGACGCTTTAGCAGCTTACGACATTATATTTTTAAACTGTGGCCTCGATGAGAGTCAAACCGCACTTAATACCAACCTTACCACTTATGTGGCTAATGGCGGCCTTTTATACACCACAGATTATGCGTATGTGTATTTAGAAGATCTTACCAATGGTGGTGCAGATTATATAGACTTTTATGAGCCAAACAGAAGCGGACAATCTTTAAGTACCGAAGCGACGATAGTTAATGCGGATTTATTGGCTTGGTTAGACTTAAATTTTGGCGTTGCGATTACCAATAATACCGTTACTATAGATCAGTTTTTACCCCAATGGCAAGTTGTAGATAGTTACGACGAAACTACAGTAATCCCTTGGCTAAGTGGTACTATAGACTATGACGTACTTACAGACGAAAAACCACTAGCTTACACCTTTTTACATGGCGATGGTGGTGTTTTGTACGCGTCGTTTCATACCAAAAACAACCTTGAGCAGTCCGAAGCTGTAGAACGCTCTATTCAGTATTTAGTGTTTGAATTATCGGACTTAAAACAAGAATAGATTTGGGTTAAAATTAAACCGCATAAAAAGCGCCTAAAACAATTTGTTTTAGGCGCTTTTTCTTTTACTAAAATAAAATTATAAACAGGTAAAACTTACCATTAATCCATTACAAAATTAAAGCCTGCAGTAATAATACTAGAGGTAAAAGTAGTATCCCTATCGTACTTGTAAAATCTTAAATCTATACTTTTAAGTCCATATTTCCAGATATGTGTTTTTGCAAAAATATCTGTATAACTCACGCCTAAACCAAACTGATTGGCAGAATACTCAGAAAGATCATAATCTGTAGTATAAAATTGGTCTGTAGATACTGCTTCTTGATAAGGTCTGAAATAATCTGCAGCTGTTTGGTTATAAAACCTGTAAGACGGATAGAGCGTAAACTTCTCTGCTATTTTTATAGGCACTTCAATACTTGCCGTGTGCGATGTAATGCCCCAATCATCAAAATAATAACGGTAAAATGTACGTACTGTAAAGCGCTCATTAAGATACCAGTTTAATCGCCCACCGAGGGCAACCTTAAATCTAGAATCTGGCAAACGCTCTATAGCATCTGCAAGCTGAAAATTATCAATAAATGAATCTGCAACATCAGCAAAATACACCCGCTGAAAAGGAGTTGACAATAATCCGTTTTGTTGCACAACATCTAGTGCTAATGAGCCTTGAACGTTTTTATGAAGAATTTGCGAAAATCCTAAACCTAAAGAATACGAGTTACGCCCTTTTTCAGTAAGCTCCTGAAAACGTGGTGTGTAATTAGTGTTTCCTGTAATTATATTTTGACTAAAAATAGGATCGTTAATACCACTACCTCCTTCGCCAAAGGGTCTCAATTCTGTTGGGTAAATAGTACTCCATGTATCTAAAAAAACATTTCCTTTTATGCTTAACTCGGTGTTTTTCTCATTAAAAAGCTTTGTATAGCTACCACCAAAACCTAAAGAAAAATAATCATATTCGGTAGATACAGATACGTTGGCTGACCAGATGTTATTACGGTCATCTGAGCTATGGCTAAAATTACCAGATAAGCTTGCCCAAACATCACCACCAGATGCGCCAGATGAAGCCTGAAACGGATCTGCAAAACTACTATCAAAAGCACCAACATTACTAGAAGATGCAGATGTATATGCAGAGATACCTGCATCTATAGTTAAAATATCATCATCATTTAAAGGTATCGAAACAATAACAGTAGCAGTTACATCTGTTAACGCTTCTGTACCTAACCCTCCACTTACAGCAGCATTATCACCACTCTGTGTGTAATAACTTGTAAGAAAGTCTATTTCTTTAGTTTCAAGCACACGTTTTTTAAAGATTTTTGTTGAATCTTTGGCCGTTTGTGCATATGTATTTGCTAAAACAAACACAGATAGAATACATAGTATATTTTTCAATTTGTTTCTTGTATTAATTACAGCCACAGCCACCACCAGTTTTACCTCCATTAGCACCAACAGCAGCTTCTCTGTAAGCATGTGCTGTAGTAACATTGCGATCTGCTTTTTTGGTACCAAGTACCATATCTGGATCGCTAAGATTTACTTTTTCATATTCCTTTACAACCACACAACTTGTAAATAAGCATACTAGTATTAAGGTCATTAAAATTTTTCTAATCATAATTTATCTATTACAATGTTATTTGACTTAAAAATATTGCCTTTATCATCTATGATAATACAATCTATATTTGGCAACTGATTAATACGGTCTAAACCTGTTTCTTTACCCATAACAAACACAGAAGTTGCTAAGGCATCTGCAAGTTCTGCTTTGGGCGCAAAAACAGTAACACTAATTATACCTGTAGATGGGTAACCTGTTCGAGGATCTATAATATGTGCGTACCGTGTGCCATTAAAATTTACATATTTTTCATAATTACCAGAAGTAACTACAGCACCATTTAAAACAGGAAGTAATGCAAATACTTTATTTTTATTTAAAGGATTGGTTATGGCAACTTTCCAAGTATCTCCGTTAGTTTGTTTTCCCCAAGTATTCATGTCACCTGAGGCATTTATAATACCCGAAACAACACCTTTAGATTGCAACAAATCTTTAGCTTTATCTGCGGCATACCCTTTACCTATAGCGCCAAAGCCAATTTTCATGCCTTTTAATTTAAGAAATACCGTGTTGTTTTCCTTATTGAGTATTATATTATCAAATCCAACTTTTAAGACAGATGCCTCTATGTCTTTAGCAAATGGCATTACTGTCATACTACCATCAAATTTCCAAATACGATCCATAGATGCATAGCTAATATCAAATGCACCATCGGTTAATTTTGAAATACGTATTGCTCGTTCAATTAAATGAAACAACTCTGCAGCAACTTTTACAGGCTTAACACCAGCGTTATTATTAATTTTTGAGGTTTCAGAATTGGGATCCCAAGATGAAATTAATTTTTCAATCCTAGTTATTTCAGCAACTGCAGTATCAATGTAAGCATCACCTTTTTCTTGAGTTTTAGCAATAACAGTAATATCAAAACGACTTCCCATTAGCTTTAGCGTACGCTTGTATGGCTGTTGTGCAAAACTAACTAAAGAACATAAAATGACAAGTAAAGCTGTGGTGTGTTTCATACTACTTAATAAATGCATCTAAAATTGAGATATAAGATGAAACTGTTGTCTTTTTATAACTGGCTTCACCTAAAACATCACCTTTATGATCTATAATTACAACAAAAGGAAAGTATCCGTATTTATTATAAGTTTCTGCGAGCTTTACATTCGATTTTGTTTGCCTTTCAGATAATGCATTTTTCTTTCTTCTCGGAAAATCAGCCTTAAGCATTACATAATTAACTTTAGCATGTGCTATAAACTCGTCTTTACTCCAAATCTCTTTATCCATCTTAATACAAGGTGCACACCAGTCAGAGCCTTGAAAAACTAATAAAATTACTTTATTTTCATTTAAAGCAATTTCTTTTGCGGTCTCAAAATCTGTTTCCCATTGCTGCGCATTAACTAGTGCAGTTTGAAACCATAAAGTTAATAGTATTAGTATTATTTTTTTCATTTTTTATTATCATGAATTTCACATAAAACGTAAAAAACTATTCAAAATTATAAATTGAATCCATTAAAATGATAAAAATGTTTACTTCTTTTAATTAAGCAAAAACATGTGTAGGAAACATCTGCTAAACGTTTATACGTTACAACAAAAAAACCCGAAGCGCTATGCTTCGGGTTTTGTTATAAAAATATAAGATTTTTTAATCTTCAGGATGCATAAAACGTTGCTTACCTAGTAATTGCTCTTCGGTTTCAACAACATTATCATCTGGCACACAACAATCTACAGGACAAACTGCTGCGCATTGAGGCTCTTCATGAAAACCCATACATTCAGTACACTTATCTGGTGATATGTAATAGACTTCATCGCTAATTGGTTCTTGTGTCTCTTCAGCGTCCACTTCTTTTCCATTAGGTAATACAATTTTACCTTTTAAACTTGTACCATCGGCATAACGCCAATCATCGGCACCTTCGTAAATAGCAGTATTCGGACATTCTGGCTCACAAGCACCACAATTAATACATTCGTCTGTGATTATAATTGCCATAGTAATTTATTCTTTTTCTTTTTTATTCTGTTTGTTTATCATAACCTGCAATGTGAGGCTATATTGTTAAAATTAAAACATTATATAAGACAAACCTTTTTGTTGCTCATTTCGTTTACGTAAATTTGCAAGTGCAAAAATAAAGCCAAAATGGCGTATTACCAAACACTAGATGGAATTACAACAAAGAATTAACGCATTTGTAAAATTAGGTGCTTTTTTAGGTCAATTTTCAACAGAAGATTTCCAAAAAAATGAGGTTATCGAAGCTAACGCATTATTTTTTGATGGCTTTAAACACCAACTAAAATTAGCAAAAGAACATAACGGTTGGTTTACACAAAATAATATTAGTTTTAGTTTAAATTCTTGGACTAATGCACTCACCCACAGCAACATTAATAAGTGGTTAGCGCCATATAACTTTAATACGGTGACTCCAAAAACAGTAGCGATTATAATGGCTGGCAATATACCGTTAGTTGGGTTTCACGACTTCTTATCGGTATTAATTTCTGGACATCATGTTTTGGTAAAACAATCGTCTAATGACAAACACCTGCTTCCGTTTTTAGCGAAATATTTAGAGGTTGTAGAACCCGCATTTAAGGGTAAAATAACATTTACAGAACAAAAACTTGAAAACTTTGATGCTGTAATTGCCACAGGAAGCGATAATACCGCCCGCTATTTTGAATATTACTTTAAAGGCAAACCCTCAATTATTAGAAAAAACAGAAATTCAGTAGCCGTTTTAACGGGTAAAGAAACAACCGACCAGCTTGAAGCTTTATCACACGATATTTTTAGATATTATGGTCTAGGCTGTAGAAATGTGTCTAAATTATTTGTGCCTAAGGACTATAATTTTGATGCTTTTTTTAATGCCATTTACACGTGGCACCCGATTATAAACGGAGCCAAATACGCCAATAACTACGACTATAATAAAGCGGTGTATTTAATGAGTGAGTTTAATATGTTAGAAAATGGTTTTTTAATGATTAAAGAAGATAAAAGCTATGCCTCACCTATTGCCACTGTGTTTTACGAATATTATGACACTAAAGAGACCATGCAACAAGAGCTTGCTGATAATAAAGACAATTTACAATGTGTTGTAGCAAATGGCTTTTTAGCAGACGAAATTACGTTTGGTTATACCCAGAAGCCTCAACTTTGGGATTATGCAGATAACGTTGACACTGTTGAATTCTTGTTAAAAACATAGGTTAAAAATTATCATATTCGTAACAATTAATAACCAATAAATTAGCACCTTTGTAACTGTTCAAAAACTTAACTTCAGGTTCAAATTACACGATCCTGATCTAAATTCAGGATAAAATGAAAAAGCATAATTTTAGTGCAGGACCTTGCATATTACCAAAATCAGTAATGGAACAAGCTGCTGCTGCAGTTTTAGACTTTGACGAAGGCCTCTCTTTATTAGAGATTTCTCACCGTAGCAAACCCTTTGTAGATGTTATGGAAAATGCGAGATCTTTAGCTCTTGAGTTATTAGGCTTAGAAGGTAAAGGCTACAAAGCATTGTTTTTACAAGGTGGTGCGAGTATGCAGTTTTTAATGGTTGCTTTAAATTTATTAGAAAAAAGAGCAGGGTATTTAAACACTGGTACTTGGTCTGATAAAGCCATAAAAGAAGCTAAAATATACGATGATATTTATGAAGTCGGTTCTTCTAAAAGTGCCAACTTTAATTACATCCCTAAAGGATACGATATCCCAGAAGATTACGATTATTTTCATTGCACGTCTAACAATACCATTTTTGGTACGCAAATGAAAAGTTTTCCTAATTCACCAATACCTATGGTATGTGATATGAGTAGTGATATTTTTTCGCGTCAGTTAGACTTCTCAAAATTTGATTTAATCTATGCTGGAGCTCAAAAAAATATGGGTCCGGCGGGTACAACACTAGTTATCGTAAAAGAAGACATTTTAGGTAAAGTATCGCGCAAAATTCCATCAATGATGGATTATAAAGTACATATAAGTAAAGGTAGTATGTTTAATACACCACCTGTGTTTCCTGTTTATGTTTCTATGTTAACCTTACAATGGTTAAAAGACAAAGGAGGTATTAAAGCTATTGAAGAAGAGAACGAAAAGAAAGCACGTTTTATATATTCTGAAATTGACTTAAACCCACTATTTAAAGGGTATGCTGTAAAAGAAGATCGTTCTAATATGAATGCAACTTTTACCTTAGAAAACGAAAATTTAAAAGAAACGTTTGAAGCTATGGTAAAAGAAGCAGGCATTAATGGCTTAAACGGTCATAGAAGTGTTGGGGGCTACAGAGCATCAATGTACAACGCACTATCCTTGGATAGCGTAAAGGCATTAGTTGAAGTGATGAGCGAATTAGAGAGTAAAGCATAATGCAAAGTCACATTAGACAATTGCAATTTCAGTGCTTATTTTAATAAAAAATAAAATAATTTTAATTTAGTGTTTAAAGTCAATGAGTTGTTATCAACTTTTAGTCTTTTAAACTTTTAAACTTTTAACATGAAAGTATTAGCAAACGATGGCGTTTCACAAAGTGGTATTGATGTATTAGAAGCTGCAGGTTATACCGTAATTACAACCACAGTAGCGCAAGAGCAACTGGTCAATTATATTAATGATAATGAGATTGTTGTATTATTAGTACGCAGCGCCACCAAAGTAAGAAAAGATATTATAGACAACTGCCCTACCCTTAAAATTATTGGCCGTGGTGGTGTTGGTATGGACAATATAGACGTTGACTATGCGCGTTCTAAAGGCTTACATGTTATAAATACACCTGCTGCGTCTTCTCAGTCTGTTGCAGAATTAGTATTTGGCCATTTTTATAGTATTGCACGTTTTATACATAACTCTAACCGCGATATGCCGTTAGACGGTGACACAAAATTTAAAAGTTTAAAAAAGGCCTATGCTAAAGGTATAGAACTTAAAGGGAAAACCTTAGGTGTTTTAGGTTTTGGACGTATCGGACAAGCCACTGCAAAAGTAGCTTTAGGTGCAGGAATGCATGTGGTAGCTTTTGATCCGTTTTTAGAGAAAGCCGATTTAGAATTAGAATTTTTTGATGGACAAAAAGTTAACTTTGAGATTAAAACCAGCTCTAAAGAAGACGTTTTAAAGCAGTCTGACTTTTTAACATTACACGTGCCAGCACAAAAAGAGTATGTTATTGACGACAAAGAATTTAGCCAAATGAAAGATGGTGTAATTCTTGCCAACGTTGCTCGTGGTGGTGTTGTAAATGAAGTTGCCTTAGTAAAAGCCATAGAAAGTGGTAAAGTTATTGGTGCAGCCTTAGATGTTTTTGAAAAAGAACCAACGCCAGAGATTCAGTTATTAATGAATCCGGCATTATCCTTAACACCGCATACCGGTGGTGCCACAGTTGAAGCGCAAGGTAGAATTGGTAAAGAACTTGCAGACCAAATTATTACGCTCTTAGGGTAACACCAAACCATTGTGACCTAAACACAAAAAATGAGTCCTATAGTTATATAGGACTTTTTTTGTACCTTAAATGCAGATTTGTATTAACCTTAATTATAAAACAACATGTCAGGAATTTTAGATTTATTAAACAGTGATTTAGGAAAAACCATTATTAGTGGTGTTTCAGGTTCTACAGGAACCGACCAAAACAAAACAAGCAGTGTTTTAACTATGGCTTTGCCCGTGCTTATGAAAGCTATGGAACGTAATGCTGCAACCCCAGAAGGTGCACAAGGGCTTATGGGAGCCTTAAGTAATAAACACGATGGTAGCATCTTAGACAACCTAAGTGGCTTGTTTGGTGGCGGAGTTGATGCTAACGTTAAAGCCGATGGAGATAAAATATTAGGTCATGTGTTAGGAGCTAAACAACAAGGAGTACAACAAGTTATTGGACAAAAAGCAGGTTTAGACGCGGGTTCAGTGGGTAATATTCTTAAAGTTGCCGCACCTTTATTAATGGGTGTTTTAGGAAAACAAGCCAAACAGAACAACGTGAGTTCTCAAGGAGATATTAGTGGACTTTTAGGAGGCTTACTTGGTGGTAATAGTACGGCTAATGAACAAAGTTTCTTAGAAAAAATATTAGATGCCGATGGTGACGGTAGCGTTATTGATGATGTTGCTGGTATGGTATTAGGAGGAAGTAATAAAAAAGGAGGCTTAGGTGGTCTACTTGGTGGCCTATTTGGGAAATAATAACCCTCTAAGTAACATACCTTAAAAAGAGTAACGCCATAAGCGTTGCTCTTTTTTGGGTATGTTATGTATATATATTAGTTGGCTTTAATGCTAGTGCACAGTTGCCAAACAGCAAAATTTCGGCTCAAAAATGGACTTGTTTAATACATAAATTTGAAACTGACTTGCGAAGTATTGAACTGGCTTAAACCGAAATGGAATCTGAATTCTCACTCAAATGCGGAATGAAAATCACAGCAAAATTTCGTTAGTTTAATATTTATCATTTACCTGTTTTTTATGTTTAGTAATTATGTCAGATTAGTGTCATATTGGTGTCATAAAAACGTCGCAAAACTTGCGGTCTATGCTAAAGGTAGATATTTACCTTTGCATAGAATATAAAATATTAAAGAAAATGAATTCGAATACAACTAACTTAAGAGACATTAAAAAAATGAGATTAGAGCGACATTGGTCTCAAGAGCAACTAGCAGAAATGAGCGGATTGAGTATAAGAACTATTCAACGAATTGAAAACGGAGAAAATGCAGGATTAGAATCACTGAAATCTTTAGCATCTGTTTTTGAAACCAACATTGCTGATTATGATAAAAAACAAGAAATAGAGCAAATTAGAAAAGAAGAGGAATATGTTCAAAATTTAAAAGGGTTTTATAAAATTATTGGGATAGCTTTATTGGGATTAACAATACCATTAGTGTTTGCTGTTATAGATTCATCTTTTTGGAATTTATTTCTATGGATTTTGATTTCTTGGGTTATATTATTAGGAATTTATTCTCTTAATATTTTTGATTTCTTTGGAGAAAATTGGAAAAGAAGAATGATTAACAAGAAGTTCAAAACAAAAGAATAAGTTTAACTTGAAACAATAAATTAAAATTACCGAAAAAAGCACTAAAAGCTAACAATGTGTATAATTCATTGCTAGTTATAGCTTACTTACAAAAGTCCTCGCGGACTTTCTATCCGTGATTTATTTGCTAAACGAGTTGCTTAACCACGCAACTAGCCAAACACTAGACCGTTCTACGCAATTTGGCTACGTTACCAAGATTTGGTACATTTGAGATAAATTATAGCAAAAATGGGGAAAAACACATCAATATCACTTGGAAATCATTTTGAGGAATTTATCAGAGAGGAAGTGAATTCTGGTAGATATGGTTCAGTTAGCGAAGTAATTCGTTCAGCCTTACGTTTGTTAGAACGCGAAGAAAAAAAGGAAAGAGAACTAATTAAAGCTCTCGAAGTTGGAGAAAATAGTGGATTTGTTGAAAATTTTGACCCAAAACAAAATCTGACTGAATTACATCGCAAACACTTATGAGCAAAAACAAATATCGCATAAGTGAACAAGCGATTAATGATTTAAATGATATTTGGGTTTATACTTTTCACAAGTGGTCTAAAGAACAAGCCGACAGATATTATGACTTAATAATCGAAGAGATTGAATTTATAGCGGAAAACTATCTGATTGGAAAATCCGCAGAACAAACTCGAAAAAACTATCGAGTGACGAAAATCAAATCACATCTTATTTTTTACAGAAAAGTCGAAAATGACATTGTTGAAATCGTTAGAATTTTACATCAGAGAATGGATATTAAAAAACAACTGAAATAAAAAACTGCACACAACAATGGCTATAAGTAATTGCTTGTTCTCGCCTACTTTGAGAATCCCAGGGGAATATTCAATCTGTGATTGGTTTATAAACTTCATTGTTTAACCACACAACAAACCACACACAAAGCCACTAATGGCTTGCCTTTACAAAATCTAATGCACGCTTTTCATTATAATAATAGTCACCCTTTGTAATAAAACCAACATGCCCACCGTATGCTGGCATCTCTAAATACAACTTAGAATTCTGTTTTGCAGCTTTTACAGGAAAGCAGTTAGGTGATAAAAACGAATCGTTAAGTGCATTAATAATTAACGTAGGCACTTTAACCGTTGGTAAAAACTGTAAACTACTCGCTTTAGTATAATAATCAAAAGCATCTTTAAATCCGTGTGCTTTTGAGGTGTAAACATGGTCAAAATCTATCAAGGTTTTTATAGATTTATAGTCTGAAGCTGTTAACTTATCCGGAAACTGAATTAATTTAGGTTTAAGTTTTTGTTTTAAATGGTCTAAAAATCGGATGGCATAATGCCTGTTTTTTAGACTTAGCAAGGCATCACACGACCCTTTTAAATCGCAAGGCGTAGAAACTGCAATTACCGCTTTAAGCTCTTTTGGTAATACTCGTGCTTCACCAGCATATTTTAAAGCCATATTAGCACCAAGACTTATGCCTTTAATATAAATCTCATCGTACTTATGTTTAGATAAAACATGCTGTACAACGGCATCTAAATCTTCGGTTGCCCCTGAGTGATAACTACGATATAGCACATTTGGCTCACCACTACAACCTCTAAAATTAACACCTATAGCATCAATACCATTGGTATTAAAAAGTTTGGCAGTACCTGTTAAGTAAGGCCTTTGCGCATGGCCTTCTAATCCGTGGAGTAGAATAACAACTTTATTACTTTTTGTACTCGCATAACTCCAATCTAAATCTATAAAATCTAAATCGGGTAATGTAATACGTTCTCGAGTTTGCTCTACACCATTTACCTGTCTTACTAATCCAGAAAAAACAGTTGAAACAAAGCTCGTTTTAGCCCAAAATGGTGGCTTGTAGGTTGACGCGATTAGTGGCATTAAAACGTATGCGTTATTTTAAAATTGTAAATTCTACAGACGAATCATTAAAAACCTTGTGCGTTTGTGCTTTAAAGTCGGCTTCTGTAGCTTTAAATATATTATCTACGTACGTCTGGGGATTGGCATCTATGTAAGGAAAAAATGTACTCTGTACCTGTATTTGTATTTTATGTCCTTTCTTAAACGTATGAAATACATCTTGCAACTTCAAGTTTACCGCAGTTTTCTGATTAGGCACAAAAGGTTCTGGCTGAGACATGCTATTTCTAAAACGCCCTCTCAACACCTCACTACGCACCATCATGTGGTAATTACTTAACTTTAAATGGTCTTGCACATCATTAGTTGTCTCAGTGTCTGCTGGGTAAACATCTACAACTTTAACAATCCAATCTGCGGCAGTACCTGTTGTAGCTACGTTTAACTTAGCTAAAATATCACCAGCTAACGTCACATCTCTTTCTAGTATTTCAGTTTCAAACGTTAACACATCTGGACGTCTAGACGCAAAACGTTGATCGTCTGTCATAAACTTACGCGGTGTAAATCCTACTTTTATATCTTCGGTATATGGTACTGGTTTTTTAGGGTCACTTATAAAATCTGATGACGCATACATTTTATTTGGCGTTAACGTTAAGCGCTCATTTGGTTGCATATAATAGCTTTGCTTTACAGCCGCTTTTGGTGGCCAATTTTCGAAAGACTCCCAAGTTTTAGTACCTGTATTAAACATTTGAGCTTCAGCTAAACCTGTGTCGCCATTACCTTCACCTTTTAAGAAATGATTAAAGAATTTTGTTTCAATATTCTTTTGAAAATTATCTGATAAATTATCACCAAAATGAATATTACCAACCACTTGTCTTTCTTTAGATCTTGCCCAGTCGCCATGACTCCAAGGTCCAAAAACTACCGTATTGTAATTTGTGCTATTAGCCTCTATACTTTTATACGTATTAAACGGCCCGTATAAATCTTCAGCATCAAATAAACCACCAACAATCATTGTTGCAGGTTTAATATCTTTTAAATGTTGAATTATACCTCTACGCTGCCAAAACGCGTCGTAAGTTACATGTGTTTTAATTTGTTCCATAAACACATTATCCTTACCATAAAACGTATCGAGTTTACTTAGAGGCATATTATCTAAAAAGAATTGGTGCTGATCTTCGGTTCCAATATCTGGAAACTCGTACCAAGATTCTTTTGTTGGAGTATCTTTCATATAGCCAAATACAGACGTTGCACGCCAATAACTTAACAAGAAAGCTCCGTTATGAATAAAATCATCAAAGAAAAAATCACCAATACATGCTTGCGGAGACACAGCCTTTAACGCAGGGTGCGCATCTAATAATGAGTAGGTTGCATAAAAGCCTGGATAAGAAATACCATAAGTACCCACCTTGCCATTATTATGCTCTGCATTATTTACTAACCATTCAATAGTATCATAGGTATCACTAGCTTCATCAAACTGAGTACCTGTTTTATTAGGAATGTAAGCACGCATATTATCGTAAACCCCTTCACTATTCCAACGGCCTCTCACATCTTGATACACCATAATATTACCTTCTTCCATAAGGTATTTATTTGGACCAATCTTGGTTTTAAATTCATCTTCACCATAGGGTTTACAACTGTATGGCGTACGCATCATTAATATAGGGTACGTCTTAGACGTATCTTTTGGTGTATAAATAGTTGTATGCAACTTAATACCATCGCGCATTTCAATCATAACCTCTTTTTTGGTGTAATTGTCTTTAGCATATGTATTCTCTACGGCTGCAATAGGCTTACCTTCTACAACTATGGGTTGATCTGTTTGTTTACAACGCGCTAGTGTTACTGTAATTAATACTAGAAATAAAATTTTCTTTATCATAATAATGTGGTTGAATTTTGAAACGCTTAAAGATAGTTTTTTCTGACTATAAATACTTCAAGGAAATGTTAAGAGACAGCTACTGGTGTAAATTGAAATGTAGTGCCATTAAAAAGCCCTTTATCACTGAGTTTTAAAGACGGAATAACTAGCAACGCCATAAACGACAAACTCATATATGGCGCGTGCAGCTTACTGCCCATTGCTTTAGCCATACGATCTAGTTCTGCGTACTGTTTACCAATCGTCTCTGCATTTTTATCGCTCATAATACCAGCTACAGGAAGTGGCACCACTTTAGGTTCATGATTTGAAATGGCACAAATACCACCTTCGTTTTCAATTAAAAGATTAACCGCTTGGCAAATGGCCTTATCGTTGACACCAACAGCAATAATATTGTGTGAATCGTGACCAACGCTAGACGCAATTGCACCTTCTTTAAGTCCGATATTTTTTATAAATGCTATGGCTGGTTTTTCATTTTTATACCTATTTACGACCACCATTTTAAGAATATCTGCTTCAATATTTGAAACTAAATTACCATCTTGTATAGTGGCATCTGCTATAATTTGGTTCGTTAACAACTCGCCATCTAAACATTCTATAACTCTTATTTTATCTGTGTTAGATTCAAATCTAAATTCTGAAACTTCTTTAGCATTGGTATTAAAATTATTTAAATTTTTAAAAGCGACTGTTTTAATTTTTGAAATCCCTTTATCATAAACCAACTTACCATCTATGTACGTTTGAAGCGTTTTAAAATCGTTTAGATTTTCAACTATAATACAATCTGCAGCATCACCAATTTGTAATGTACCTACATCTAAATTGTAATGCTTTACGGGATTAACACATGCCATTTGAAGCACTTTAAACACATCACAACCTTTGGCGACAGCGCGTGCGCAGAGTTGATTAATATGGCCTAGCAATAAATCATCGGGATGTTTATCATCGCTACAAAACATCATATGTTCGTAATGGTCTTCTAATAGGTCAATGAGCGCTTCAAAATTTTTAGCAGCACTACCCTCTCTAATAATAACCTTCATACCCTTTTGAAGTTTCTCTAAACCTTCATCATAGGTAAAGCATTCGTGATCTGTTGAGATACCTTCTGAAATGTATTTCGTTAGGTCCTCACCACGTAAACCCGGCGCATGGCCATCGATTGGTTTATTATAATATTTGGCCCATTTTAGCTTTTCTAGAACGTCGGTATCATTATAAATAACACCCGGATAATTCATCATTTCTGCCAAGTATTTAATATCTGGGTTTGCCATTAACGTTTTAATAGCATCTGCATTTATAGTTGCACCGGCCGACTCAAACTTGGTTGCTGGTACACAGCTTGGAGCCCCAAAATTAAATTTAAAAGGCGTCTGCTTACCATTTTTAATCATAAATTCGACACCTTTTACACCAAGCACATTTGCAATTTCGTGTGGATCTGAAACCGTAGCAACCGTACCGTGTTTTACAACTATTTTTGCAAATTCAGAAGGTACTAGCATTGAGCTTTCAATATGTATATGTGCATCTATAAAACCAGGTAAAATATAGTGACTTTCGTCGCAGTCTTTTTCTTCTATCGTTTTAATTTTTCCGTTTTCGATAGTTATTTCACCTTTAAAAATACGTTGGTTATTAATATCTACAATATGTCCTCTTAATGTTCTACTCATATTAAAAACCCTCGTTATTTTGGTCGAATTAGCCGCTATTAAGACGTCAGCGCTATTTTAAGAATTTGTTGTGTTTGATCTGTTACTTTAAAACGATCATCGGCACGCCTACCCAAAACCCAAACTACGGTATTATTTGAAGTTAAAACCAACGTTTGCTCTTTTACAGGGCGCGCTAATTTTTCGTCTTTTAAATATTTGCTAACTTTCTTTTTCCCTTTCATTCCTATAGGTTGAAACGTATCACCTTCTTGCCAAACTCTTACAGCTAAAGGAAAACGCAAAGTCGTCATATCTAAATAAATTACAGATTTAGTGTCTGTTGTAATAGTATCTACTTTACTTAAATGCAAAAAACCTGTTGGGATTTCTACCACAGTATCTGTGCTTAAAATAGAAACTGTTTTAGGCGCTTCTACTGGTAAATCCGTCAAGATTAAAGTCTCTCTATGTTTTACCAAGCGGTGCGAATGCGATAAGACCTGTTTGCCAGATTCTGCATCTAATAAATCTACAATATCTTGCCATTGTGTAAATCCGAAATCGCTAAACATTCCAAATAAATAAGCTTTTGCGTTATTTACTTTTTTAAACTCAGAGACTTTATAGCTCACGCCCGTATTGTCAATGTCAATTATAGCCCGCTTTGCAACAGCATTTAAGCTTTCTTCTACAATATCTGCTTTATCGTTTAGGTTTTCTAGAGTATTTTGAAAACTGTCTAAAAGCTGAGGATTAATAGTTTTTAAAATAGGAACCACCTCGTGGCGCAACTTATTTCTTAAATACTTACGAGATGCGTTACTACTGTCTTCTCGCCATGTAATGTCATTGTCTCTCGCATAAGCAATTATATTAGCATTAGAAAACGACAGTAATGGCCTTGCAATGTTATCATTTAAAATGGGGATTCCGGTTAAGCCATTTAAGCCTGTTCCGCGTGTAAAATTGATTAAAAACGTCTCGAGATTATCATCGGCATGGTGTGCTGTGAGAACAAAATCGAACTGAAGCTGAACTGCTAATTCTGCAAACCAATTGTAGCGTAACTCGCGCGCCGCCATTTGTATTGAACGCTTATTCGCGTTAGCATAAGATTGTGTATCAAAATTCTGAATAAAAACTTCAACATCTAAGTGCTCTGCAAGTTCTAACACAAAAGCTTCATCTGCATTACTTTCTTCTCCTCTAAGATTAAAATTACAATGTGCTAAAGCAAAATCAAAGTCTAAACGATGACATAAGTGTGCTAAAACGACACTATCTACACCACCAGAAATTGCAATGAGAAGTTTACCATTTCTTAAAAAAGGAAGTTGATAATCTATATGATATTTAAATTCTTCTAGCACTAATCAAAGTTATATAATTTATTCTGACCCGTATAGGTAGAAAGGTGCAAAATCAAAAAAAATAATACTTTGATTTTAAACCTTGCAATCTCCTATCACCCTTCTAGCACCTCGCGCATGGCCTTGGCTTTAACCAAACATTCTTCGTATTCTTTTAAAGGTTCACTTTTTGACGTGATTGCACTACCAACAGAGTATGAAACATACTTCTTAGTCGCGTTATACAAAATACTTCTAATGATCACATTAAAATCGAAATCTCCATTAGGCTTAAAATAACCAACCGAACCAGAATATATACCGCGTTTTGTAGCTTCTAAATCTTCAATAATTTGCATTGCAGATATTTTGGGTGCCCCTGTCATACTTCCCATTGGAAATGTTGTCTTTAAAACATCAACAACATTAACGTCTGTTTTCACTTTAGAACTTACCGTTGAAATCATTTGGTGCACTTGTAAAAACGAATAAACCTTACAGAGTTCGTCTACCTTTACACTACCTTTTTGTGCTGTGTGCGACAAATCATTACGTACCAAATCAACAATCATTATATTTTCGCTGCGCTCCTTTTCATCGTTGCTTAAATCTTCGGCTAATTTTAAATCCGCTTTCGGATCTGCAGACCGCTTTGCTGTACCTTTTATAGGCTGTGATATTACTGTTACACCATCTTTTTTAATATAACGCTCTGGTGATGCAGATAATACAAACTTATCATCCGTTTTTAAAAATGTTGCAAACGGTGGTTTTGAAATTTTATTTAGTTTTTGAAACGTATCTAACGGATTAATCTCACAATGTTCAGCATAAAATTCTTGACAAAAATTAGCTTCATAAATATCACCTCTCTGAATGTGAGTTAACATTGTTGTTACTTTTTTAAAATAATCGTCTTTAGAAATTCTTAGTTTTACTTTTATTGGATTAAGCGCTTTTTTGGTATTAAGCGCTTTACAATTTTTAATCGCTATAAGATCGTTATCAATCTCATCATCAACCATTTTTAAATATTTAATTTCAACCGTATTGTCTTTAAACAAAAACAATTTTTTAGGTTGAAAAAAATACAAATCGGCGAATGCTAAAGCATCAAAATTTTTAGATTCTAATGGTTCGATCGTATTTTTTAAATCGTAGGTTAGATACCCAAAAATCCAATCGTTTGTTGATTTTTGGTAGTCTTTGAGCCGTTCAAAAGCGTCAAAATAATCTGTTTTAACCGCTGTAAATGCATCGGCGGCTAATACCGCATCGTAGTTGCTATACGTGCTGTTATGGTTATTAGAATCTAGCCACACTACATCACTAAATTGCTGACTCCAAAGTAGCAGTTGTGCTTTAAAATTATCTAAATGTTTTGGATGATGCTTTACGGTTGTTCTCAATAGAAAATATAATACGCGTAAAAATAATAAGAATACTTTTTAATACCTTCGAATTTATATATTTCTGAAAACAAAAAAATGAACAGTCTTAGTAATCACTTACTTCAAGTAAAAATTAAATCTACAGGTGCAGAACTCTGCGCTATAAATGCAATAAAAAACAACACCCAATTTATATGGCAAGCCAATGCTGATATTTGGGGCAGTCACGCCCCTAATCTATTTCCTATAATCGGATCTATGAAAGATGATAGCTACATCTATAATGGAAAAACATACCCCATGATAAAACACGGCTTCGCTAGAGCCAACGAAAATTTTGAAATTACAAAATCATCTGAAACCGAAATTAAATTCCGATTAAATTCTAACGACACATTACATAAGATGTATCCGTTTTTATTTCAATTTGATATAGACTATACCCTAAAAGAGAATGTTTTAACCGTTAATCATACGGTCTATAATAAAGATTCAAACACGATGTATTTTTCTGTTGGTGGTCATCCAGCGTTTAACTGCCCTTTATATAAAGATGAAACCTATACCGATTATAATCTAGAGTTTGAAAAGCCAGAAACAACCCAATCTTACTTATTAAACATGACATCTGGTTTGGTAACCGACCAAAAAATATCTGTTTTTACAGAAGGTCATAAAATACCGCTTCACAAAAACTTATTTAACAATGATGCCCTTATTTTTAAAGACTTAAAGTCGCGCAAAGTAACGCTAAATCATAAAAGCAAAGGCCCTGTTTTATCCGTATCGTTTAACGATTTTCCGTTTTTAGGGATTTGGGCAAAACCAAATGCACCCTACGTTTGTATAGAGCCTTGGTTGGGTATTGCGGACTCAGAAACGACCAACCAAAACATTGAAGAAAAGGAAGGTATTATTGCCCTAAATGCTGGTGAAACATTTAGTGCGAGCTATAACATAGAAATAGACCATAGGCATTTAGTGTAAGTCCATTATAAATAGTAGCTTTGCAGCAAAATTAAACGACGTGACTTTTAACGAATTAAACTTAAACACTCCTTTATATAACGCATTAGACGATTTAGGCTTTACCACACCTACGCCAATACAAGCAGAGTCTTTTAGCGTTGTAGCTTCTGGTAAAGATGTGGTTGGTATTGCACAAACCGGTACTGGTAAAACCTTTGCCTATATGCTACCTATTTTAAGGAATTTGAGCTATTCTAAACAAGATAATCCTAGAGTTTTAATTTTAGTACCTACACGAGAATTAGTTGTACAGGTGGTAAGTGAAATTGAAAAGCTCTCTAAATACATTAATAATCGTGTGCTAGGTGTATATGGTGGCACCAATATTAATACACAAAAACAAGCCGTAGCACAAGGGCAAGATATTATTGTAGCCACACCAGGCCGTTTGTACGATTTGGCGGTGAGCCGAGTTTTACAGCTAAAATCTATACAGAAATTAGTAATAGATGAAGTTGATGTAATGTTAGATTTAGGGTTTAGACATCAGCTCTTAAATATATTCGATATACTCCCAGAACGTCGTCAAAACATTATGTTTTCTGCAACGATGACTAAAGATGTTGATGATTTAATTACCGACTTTTTTATTAGTCCTAAAAAAATAGCAATTGCTGTATCTGGTACACCTTTAGAAAATATTAAGCAAGAACGTTATAATGTCCCTAACTTTTATACAAAAGTTAATTTACTTGAGCACTTGCTGAGTGATAAAGAAACGTTTTCTAAAGTTCTTATTTTTGTAGCCTACAAACGTATGGCAGATCGCTTATTTGATAAGTTAGAAGAATTAATACCTGGTCAATCTTGTGTTATTCATTCTAATAAAACACAAAATTATAGGCTTAGAAGTATAGAGCAGTTTAGAGCAGGTGAAAACAGATTACTTATAGCTACAGATGTTATGGCACGTGGTTTAGATATTGAAGGCATTTCTCATGTAATTAATTTTGACACCCCTGATTATCCGGAAAATTATATGCACAGAATTGGTAGAACTGGTCGTGCAGAAAAAGAAGGCCATACCCTATTATTTAGTACCGAAAAAGAACAAGAAGGAAGAGAAAGTCTTGAAGCACTCATGAAAATGCATATTACAACTTTAGAAATACCTGAAGGTGTAGAGATTTCAGCAGAACTTATTGATGAAGAACGTGACGAAATTAAAGAACGCTATAACCCAATTAAACGACGCGATGAAGATGCCCCAGGACCTGCATTTCACGAAAAATCGGCCAAAAACTCTAAAGAAAACTTAGGAGGATCTTATAAGTTTAAAATTGCTGCAAAATATAAGAAACCAAAAACTCGAGGTGATAAGAATTATAACAAGCGTAATAAAAAGAAATAAATTTTATTTTTAAATCTAAAAAACCTCTTCAATTGAAGAGGTTTTATAGGTACCAAGTGCATCAAGGATCACATTTTATAACAAGATAAAATCTATAGCCCTAACCCTATAGTTAATCCTGTATTTGCACTTGGTTTTCTACTAATTCATTTATTGGTACTATTAACTTACCACTATTACTTTTTAATATTACGGATATGTTTTCTACCGCCTCTACCGTGTAATGTTCATTTTGAAAATAAATACGTTGTCCTACTTCAAATGTTTTACGTGCATAAAACCCTTTAAGCAATTTACCAACAATCTCTCTTGCACCTAATCCGAAGGCTATTGCAAATGCTAGAAGGAATGCAGCAATAATCATATTAATATTATTTGTAATAATCTCTGTATCTATACCTGCTTGATTTAATGCTGTTATAGAAATAAAGGTGAGCATTAAGAAAAATACAACCTGACTAATCATTTTACCACCAGAAAGGTCCATAGATTCAAATAAAGATTTTAAACCATTCTTTACAAAGTTGGCAAACAAGAGCCCTACAATAAATATAATTAATGCTGAAAATAATTTTGGTAAATAAGAGAGTAAATCACTTATTTGATTGGTAATAATATCTAAGCCCATAATATCTGATGCCGTTACAAACAGTATCATATACATAAGATATTTAACTAATTTTGAAACCACTATTATAGTATCAAATTCGAGTTTTTTACCTTCTATAATTTCAATTTCATTTAACTTTTCGTCTAATTTATTAGCCTTAGCTAGTTTTAATACCTTCTTTATAACCTTAACAACTAATTTTGTGATTAACCATCCTATGATTAGTACTATAAAAGCACCGATTATATTAGGAAATATCTTAGTTATTTCTAACCAAATGTTGGTTAATGATTTTAAGGCGACATCGGAGAATTCACTCACTTTTTCCATACTTATTACTTGTTTGTTAGGGTTAATTAAGTATTATTTTTTTCTTTTTTCACTTATAGTATTAATGATATAACCAAGGTTATAAGAAAATAACTCGGCCAATTCCATGAGTAGTTTAGCCATGGCTATATCGTGCATAACTTTACCTTTTAGCTCTGGCGGAACTTCCTTTAAAGGTTGGTTTATATGTTTAAATGGATTATCCATTGCTACTATAATTATTGTACTTCTGTACCAGTTTTTCTTTTGCTCTTTTTAAACGCATTTTTACGGCGCTTTCACCAATATCTAAAGCCTCTGACAACTCTTTGATAGATAAATTATCTTGATATTTTAATAACAATATCATTTTTTCGTCTGGCGAAATCAAGTCCATAACTTTCTTAAGCTGCTCAACTCTCATGTTCTGAAATTCTTGAGTAGAGTCTATATTTTCGCCTATATTCTCAATACTATCAGAACTTATCGATTTTTTTTCAATCTTTTTTGCCGTATCACGCGTTACATAATTTACGCAATGGTTATAAGTAAATGCGTACAACCATGTTGAGAATTTTGATTTGCCTTTAAAACTAGCCAATTTAACAAACACTCTTAAAAATACATCTTGCGTTAAATCTTTAGCTTCATCTGCACCATTCGCAAAACCATAACATTTGTTGTAAACCATAGAAGCGTACCTATCGTATAAAACCTCAAACATTAACGTATCGTTAGTTTTTACAATAGCTTCTACTAGCATTTCATCTGTGAGGGTATGAACAGCTTTGGTTATCAATTTGTCTTTTAATTCGTTTTAAAATGGTTAATCATTATTAAGACACCTAAATATTAAAGAAGTCACACGTTAGTAACATTTCTAAAACAATGCATGTAATAATTAGATGTAATAGCGAATACAAGTGTAGTATTCGGACTATTAAAAGACCAAATTAGAAGAAGTTAAACAATAAAAACACAACTAGCGTTAAGCCGTTTATTTTAACGACTAAGTGACTATTTTTCTTAAATAAAAGGGTATTTAACGTTATTTTTTAGAAGCATCTTCTATATCACTGAGATGGAGTTGTAATGCTCTAGCAGATATTTGTATTTCCCAAATTAAAAACAACAAAGACAGAATAAGTAACACCAAACCTATACCAAATGCCCATGCTGCAATGGTGGCATACCCCACATAAATTAAAAACATAGTAAGCACACAAAACAATAAGCTTGTAATACCTGAAATTTGCATATATCGTGTAAGCCTAACGCGTAACTTTAAGTTATCTATTTGCTTGAGTATAGTAACATCTTGCGCTTTAATGTATGTATCTCGCAGATTACGAATTATGGCTGCATACGCTAAAAACCGATTTGTATAAGCTAACATTATTAAGGATATTGCTGAAAATAAAAGTGCAGGTGTTGTTAGTGTTAATGCTTCCATACTATAGTTTCTGCAAAATTACTGAATAAAACTACTTTGTATAAAAAAAGCGAACTTTTTAAAGTCCGCTTTTATGAATTATTGCTTTAATCACTCTTTTAAAGCGTCTAGTTTCTCCTTATGAAATTTACTTTTAGATATTTCAAAAGCGTTTTCAAGAAGTTGAATTGCTTTTTTATTATCCTTCTTAGCTATGTAATAATCTGACATCGCATCGTAAACATTTGCACTTTTGGGATAATACTTTATTGCCATATCAAAAAATAACAATGCTTTTTCTGGCTGTTCCATCTGTAAATTCATATAACCATAGCCAACAAATAATTCTTCTACCATCGGAGGTACACTATAACCAAAATGCTCTTTATAAATAGTTTCTTGATTATTTAATAACATACGTATATCATCTAAAGCTGTTTCTGGATTATTATATGTCTGTGGAGATTTAAACTGATACCATTTAAATAATGAGACCAGTCCATCTCTGATGGCGGGCAGAGGTACTGTTCCGTGTAAATCTTCAGGGTACACCTTCCAATTAAAGTTTAAACCGTTATGCTTTTTAGTGGATGCTACTAAGTCGCAAAACTCAAGAATAGAACGAGAAAATAAGGTGAATTCTGACTCATCTTGCTCTAAATTATCTATGGTAATCGTCTCATCTGACATATGTAATTGCTCGGCTGCTAAAGCGACGAACAAGCGCTTTCCTTTTAAAGATTTACTTTTTAGCTCTGCCTGAGCTTGCTTTAATAGCTTTTGATCATCCCAATCTAAACTTGGATCTATTACAATGTAGTTTTTAAATACATGCGAATGGTTCAACAACATATTTGTTGTAAATAGCCCTGCATAAGAGTGTCCTATTAAAGTTCTAAAACTTGTTGTTGGATAGTTTTGATCTATTGTTGGAATTAATTCGTTTTCTAGAAAACTAGTAAACAGATCTGCTCCCCCTGTTTTATAATTAAAACGGCTACCTCTTCTTGTATCAACCTTAGAAGTCGTTAAATCTAAAGTTCTATTTGTTCTATTAGAAATACCAACCAAAATCATGTGCGGCAAATAATGTCCCCAATAATTATTGTAAACAACTTCCAAGTTTTCCTTTAATGAAAAACCATCTAAAAGATAAACAACAGGATATTTTGCATCACTTTTTGGATTGTAATTGTCTGGAAGTTTCACCCAATAATGACGATAACTATCTAAGTTTTTTGAATATATACTATCTCTAATTTCTGCTTGTTGCAGTTCTACTTGAATCGTCTGTGCATTAACCGAAAAACAAAAAGTCAGCAGTAATACAATACTAAATTGAATCGTTTCTTTCATCTTTTAAAAGCAAAATTAGTTTGAAACGTTATCAGAACGTAACATTAGTCTTAAAACAAGAATACCTATTCTAGCAATCACAAAAGAGAGTAAACCAAACGTTGCTGTTAAAAGTGATACTTTTAATCCTCCTGCAAAAATTGATGGATCAGGGTTTCCCATTGCCTCAACTGAATCAAAAGCTGTTATTAACCCAATTACTGAGCCTAAAAAACCTAATACCAATCCTAGCAAACTCGAATCTACTGTTAATTTAAGCATTTTCTCAACTTGATATTTATCTTTTTTTAAACTTACAAATCCTTTTATTAAAAGCCCTATAGACAGTAACAGACATACTAAAATAAGTGACATAAAAAATGGCCCACCTTCAGTAAAGCGGTCTACAAATTGAAGTGGCACTGCTAAGAATTTTGAAATAACAAAGTCGTTCATAATTGATGATTTTAATTAAACATGTGTCAAACTTAAAACTTCTATTGCTTTAAACTACTAAAATGCGATAAACGACTGCTTTAAGTAGCGATTAAGCAAAATGGCTAAATCCATTACTAAATACGTCATTCGTCTATAAGTGAAAAATTCCCTTGAAAAATATAGTATTATTGTACCACAGAGCTACTAAATGATTAAAAGGAAATTTATAATAAATAAATTAGGACAAGGGCTGCTACATCTCATATTTTGGTGTGCTGTGCTATTATTTTTCACCTATTTCTTTGGTGCAGGGTACAATAATTTTGATGATACATTAGTCTATTCACTTTTCTTAATGCCAATAACAATTGCTTTAACTTACGTGTCTATCTATAAGTTAATACCAGATTATCTAGTTACAAAGCGCTATTTTCATTTTGTACTCTACAGCGCGTATACGCTTATCATTTCTGCTTACTTAGTTATGGTATCTGTTTTCTTTAGTCTTATTTATATTTCAAATTTCGACTATAACGACATGAATCCGTTAACTCGTAATATTCTTTTCGTTATGACGGGAATATATCTGATTACTTTCATTGTCAGTGCCTTTAAACTTATGAAATTAAATAGTGCAGCTACAAAACGCGCTAAAACATTAGAAACAAAGATTCTTGAGACGCAACTGCAACTTAAAGCACAAGAACTAAAGTATTTAAAGCTTCAAATTCATCCACATTTTTTATTTAATACCTTAAACACGTTATATGGTTTTGCTCTAAAAAAAGCAGATGAAACGCCCGAAATGATATTAAAACTTTCTAATTTACTAGACTATCTACTCTATCAAGTCGATAAACCATTTGTAAGCCTAGAAGAGGAAATTAACCATATAAAAGATTACATTAGTTTAGAACAGATGCGTTTTAATGATACTTTAAAAGTTAATTTAATTACTAAAAACTGTACTAAAGCTATGGCCGTTGCACCAATGCTCTTTTTGCCTTTTGTAGAAAATAGTTTTAAGCATGGTAAAATTAAAGATGGCAAGCTTACTATTACAATTACATTTAAATGTGAAAAGAATAGCATTCATTTTAATATCACAAACTCACATGAAAAATCTACTATAAACGCACCTGGAATTGGCCTGGAAAATATAAAGAAACGCTTAAAATTACTTTACAAAAACACCTACAACTTAGCTATTGTTGAAACTAATGAATTATATGAAGTACAACTAAAATTAGCATTAAACAATGACTAAAACTATCTCTTGTATTGTTGTTGACGATGAAGCTATTGCACGAGATATCATCACCTCTCACCTATTAAAAATAGATAATATTGAAATTGTTGCGCAATGTAAAAATGCTATTGAAGCTTCTAGCTATGCCAGTACTCACAAAGTTGATTTAGTTTTTTTAGATATTAATATGCCAGAGCTATCAGGTATAGCATTTGCTAAATCAATACATAAAGACATTAAAGTTATTTTTACAACGGCTTATAGAGATTATGCCGTTGATGGATTTGATTTACAAGCCGTAGATTATTTATTAAAACCTATTGCTTTTGAGCGTTTACTAAAAGCTGTAAACCGCTATTTTGAAGTCACATCTCAACTTGATAACACAAAAAAAGAAAGTAATGCGCCTGTTGATTTTATTTTTGTGCGCTCTGACCGAAAAATGGTAAAAGTAGATTTTGATGCTATTATATATATTGAAAGTTACAGTGACTACATAAAGATACACCTGCAAAATAAAATACTAGTTACAAGAGAAACGATCACGGCTATTGAGGCCAAACTCCCTAAAAAACAATTCTTACGAATTCATAGATCTTATATCATTTGTATTTCAAAAATTGAGGCATTTACGAATGAATATGTTACAATTAACGGTATAGTATTGTCTGTTAGTCGAAGTTATAAGAAAGAAGTTTTAAAACAGTTAGAAAAGTTTTAACTTTAGATACTTAACTGTCAAAATATAGCGTTATGGTTATATTTACTATTTTTTTTAAACCGCTTAATGAACGACTATCTTCATAACACGATACCAAACTTAAAACCCTTTAACTTTGAGCGGCATTACAACTCACATTTTATAAATACACCTTGGGTTTTGGTAAACGGTATTTCTAAGAAAAAATCCATTTATACGTTTAAAACAGATAATATTCTCGAAATTGAACGAAAAGATAACACCATAAAAACAACCTGGAATCTCAATATAGAAAATGTCTTCTCTATAGCCACTGAAGACGGTTTAATTAGAGTTAAGGCTTATTTTAAAGATGATGACATTTTGGTTTTAAACAATGAACACAAAGAAGAATTTGCGCTTTATATAAATACAGTTAATTACGATAAAGCACTTAACACCGTAGAGGATGTTCAAGACTTTTTAAAGGCTAAATACAAGAAGAAAGTAAGCACTGTAATTTACGATCACGAATTCTATTATATAGAAAAGTCTAAAGAATTTGGACCATTTAAGGTAGAGATTCTATCTAAAATGGTAAAAAACGAAGAAATTAGCGCCTATTGTTTTGTAAGAGATATTAATGAAACTGATTACAGCAAACGCCTTCGTATTTACGATTTAATACAAGAATTGTAGAATACACAGCTATTAGTTTGCTTTATACAGATCGTATTTTGCCAATTCAATCTTTACAGTAGCTTCCCAAAACTCTTGTGTTTCTGTTTTAGAACCGCGTTTTGTTTCGTCATCATAACGTTCTTGTCTTTTTTCTAAATCGTTAAATATTTTTTCAAAAATTTGCTCTGCTTCATGAGAATTTTCTGCTGTAATATTAAAATCGGTTAACGCTTTTCTCAATTTTCTAGAATATATTTCGGTGATATCGAAATGAATTTGTTCGTGTCTTAAAACATAGTCTGTTTTGGCATCTGGTAACACCCAACTTTTACGTGTATAAAACGTACATTTTATAAACAACTTTCCGTTTTTAAACAAGTTAACACCAGACTCATAACCAAAACCAGCAAAAGTCATAGCTAATGTATTTGGATGTGATGCTGTATCTGGTGGTGCTTTAAAATCAGCCCAAGTTAATTTACGGCTAGCACTCCACTCTATTTCATTTTCATACGGTTTTGGGTTTGCTACTTTATAAATATCAGCCCATAACCTAAAACAAGTACTTTTTTTATCTGGTGCTGCTTGTTTGGTAATTTTAATAATATTTGCACCAAAACTACGAGCCATAGCCTTTAAGTTTTGTATATTCTCATAGTACGTACAGTTTTCTGAAAAACCACCATCTACAGCTTTTAACTCGCCTACTTTTTCGCCATCAATAATTTGATCATCAGCATTATCCAAAACAATAACCAATGCGTTTGTTGATAAGGCTGGTAATGCTTTTGTGATATTACTTCTCAGTTTAGGTGCACACGCCACTAGCGTAATACATAACCATAAAATGCTTAATTTATTCATTTAATTAAGATCTGTTTTCCATAAAAAAAGCAAACCTTTTAAGTTTGCTTTTTTATAATATATTTTATTTTAAGCTTGTAAATTAAACATGTAAAGCTCTATCATCAGTGGCCGCTAATGCCGCTTCTTTAATGGCTTCTGCAAATGTTGGATGTGCGTGCGACATGCGCGAAATGTCTTCAGCAGAGGCTCTAAATTCCATAGCTGTAACGGCTTCTGCAATTAAATCTGCACAACGTGCACCTATCATGTGCACACCTAAAACTTCATCTGTATTTTTATCTGCTAAGATCTTTACAAAACCATCAATATCTCCACTTGCTCTAGCTCTTCCTAAAGCTCTAAAAGGAAACTGACCAGCTTTATAAGCAACACCGTCCGCTTTTAACTCTTCCTCTGTTTTACCAACAGCTGCAACCTCTGGCCATGTGTAAACAACACCTGGTATTAAGTTATAGTCTATATGCGGTTTTTGTCCTGCTATAGTCTCTGCAACAAACACACCTTCCTCTTCGGCTTTATGAGCTAACATGGCTCCTTTAATTACATCTCCAATAGCATAAATATTAGATGCAAATGTTTGCAAATGGTCATTCACCTCTACTTGACCTCTATCATTAATTTTAACTCCGGCTGCTTCTGCATTAAGTCCGTCTGTATAAGGACGACGACCAACTGAAACTAAACAATAATCGCCTTTAAATTCTACAACCTCACCTTTTTTATTTTCAGCCTTCACAAGGACTTCGTCACCATTTCGCTCAACAGATTGAACTTTATGAGACATCATCATTTTACACTTAGCCTTCTTAAAAACTTTATTAAGTTCTTTAGATAAACCAGCATCCATAGTAGGTAAAATACGGTCTTGATATTCTATTACTGTAACTTCAGAACCTAGTCTATAATAAACCTGCCCTAACTCTAACCCAATAACTCCACCACCAATAACAATCATGTGTTTAGGGATTTCTTTAAGTTTTAAAGCCTCTGTAGATGTAATAATACGTTCTTTATCTAAGGTAATAAATGGTAAGTTACTCGGTTTAGATCCTGTAGCGATAATAGTGTTTTTCGCTTCAATTTCGCCAGCATCTTTACCTTCAATTTTAATATGTGTAGCATCTATAAAAGAACCTAAGCCTTCATAAACATCTATATTATTTTTCTTCATTAAAAAATCTATACCACCAGTTGTTTGGTCAACCACAGTTTGTTTTCGACCAATCATCTTTTCAAGATTTACTTTAATATCGCCAGGTATTTCAATACCATGCGCTTCAAAATGCTTTGTAGCTTCCTCATAATGGTGAGAAGAACTCAATAATGCTTTACTAGGAATACAACCTACGTTTAAACACGTACCACCAAGTGTTGAATATTTTTCAATAAGAGCAGTTTTCATGCCTAATTGTGCACAGCGAATTGCCGCTACATAGCCCCCAGGACCTGAACCTATTATTGCTACATCGTATGAACTCATAAAGTAAATTTTATAGAATTAAATATGGGAACAAAAATACGATATAGATTAAATAATTACGAATTTTTAAAACCTATAATTATAAATAAGCATGATTATTTTTTAGTTTTAATATCATTTAAAATCCATTCTAATTCCGGATCGATACGGTTTAACCTATCTGCCAATGTTGGTATAATCGTTATATCTGGTTTTACACCAAATCCGTCTGGGTCGGTTTTAAATTTAGAATCTATATGCATTAACCCTATTCTTGCTTTTACTTTTGTGTTTGGTAATTCATAAATTTTATATATGCCAGCAACGGTACCATTATAGGCTCCACCAGTTTCTTCACCAACAAATATAGCCCTTTTGCTCCCTTTTAATTGCGTTGATAAAACAGATGATGCCGAGAATGAATTACCATTAATTAACACGTATATTTCACCCTTAAAGTTTAACGGTTTTGGCTCTTGTTCTTTTGAAGATTTAAACCTGTAATACAATTGCCCATCCTTTTTGCTTACTCTAAGAATATCTGCCACAACTAAACCAGGTGACAATAAACCTGCTACAAGTTTTGATCCAAAACTTCTAGAATTACTCATTAAACTTTTAAGCACCGGAAATCTTGTATTTATTTCACTTTTATTAATAAACGTATAATTTGTATTTGTGAGGTAAGAATATAAATAGTCTATTTCATCTAAACGACCACCAAAATTATTTCTTAAATCTATAACTAAAGTTTTTGTTTTTAAAGAATCAAGTGTTGCAAAGGTTTCGTCATAAAAAGGTTCAAATTTGCCATTCTTAAAGCCTTTAATTTTTAACAATGCTATGGTACTGTCATTACCTATAAAACTTAAACTTCTTGTGTTTTCTTTGGTTTTATAGTCGTAACCATACTTATGTCTTTCCTTAAGTTTCTTTTTCCATTTTAGCTTTTTAGCTTTTCGTTCTAATTTAGTTAATTTTACTTTTGGTTTAACAGCAGTGGTAGAATCAATCTTTAATGAATCTTTTGGCTTAGCCTTAACCATACGTTTGTAGCTTTTTATAAACGTAGAATCTAAATTTTTAAACGTAATTTTAAGACTATCAAAACGGCCAACATCGTAACTGTAATAACTTAAAATACGCTTTCCAATTACTCTATTATAAAACGTTGTGTTGTAACCGTCTGAAGCGACTCTTTTTTTATACGTGTTCATTAAATCATTAATACTATGATCTTCTATTTTTAACACTTCTGCATTAATTAGTAATGAGTCGTTACCTTTAGCATTAGCGACAATAAGCTTATCTTCTACGTATTCAAAATCTAAATTATTAACATCAAATTTCATTAAATTAAGTGCTTTGCGCTCTTTTTTATCTCGCTTTTTTGATGGTGGTGAGACCGACATATGACCTTGACCAACAGACTTTGTAACTGTAGCTAATTTTTTATAGAATGTACGACTTGTAATTGGCCGATTTATGGCTTTTTTTAAACTATCGAATTTATAGTCTAATGTTTCTTTTGAATTAAACTGATACAAACGCGGATGTAACCGTTGCAGTTGTTTGTAAACCTTATCTATGTCTTTGTGAATAGCCTCTACAGAATGCAGTTTTGAAACTTGTTCGTTATATTTTTCTATACTAGCACAAGATGTAATAAATACCGCAATACTAAATAATTGTAAAAGTTTCTTCATTTAACTAGTCTGTTTTTATAAAATAAGGGTTCATTTATATAGACGTAAAAACATGGTAAAAGGTTGCCTACTACATTTAATAAATATACCAAAGGAACTTAACCATAAGCTTATAACAATAGAAAAACACGATAAACTTATAAGATGAAATTTATAAAAATTATAATGTAATGGCTGTTGTATGTTTTACTTCATTAATCATAAACATACTGTGCGTACTGCCTATATGATCAATTTTTGTGAGTTTTTTAACCATAAAATCTCTAAACGCTTCCATATCTTTAACTAAAACTTTTAGCAAATAATCATAATCACCACTAAGGTGGTAACACTCTAAAACTTCGTCTAACTTATTAACTTCGCGCTCAAACTTAACTACATAATCTTGCGTATGTTGCACTAATTTAATATGGCAAAACGCAACAAAATCCTTTTGTACCTTACGCTTATCAACCAACGCTACATATTTACTTATAATACCATTATGCTCTAATTTTTTAATACGCTCGTAAATTGCAGTTACCGATAAATTTAATTTATTAGAAAGTGCTTTATTAGTTTGCTTACTGTCTTCTTGAAGTAATTGTATTAATTTTCTGTCGATTGCATCAAATACCATAATTGTAATTTTTCGGAATAATACGTATTATAAATAAAACTACAGAAATAAAATCTATTATACTATGTATTATTAGTTTTTTAAACCAAAATAAGCTTTTACTATTGATTATTATTCTATAAAAAATGAAATTTGATAGAATCAACTAAATAAATAGTATTATGAAATTTAAACCTGCAAACAATATACAAGACTTACAATATTTTGGAGAATTTGGTGGTGTAAATCCGTCAATATCCGACTCATCTACCTATACATTTTTATCAGCAAAAACGATGTTTGATACTTTTGAAGGCAATGCAGATGGCTGTTACCTCTATTCGCGTCATACTACACCATCTAATCTTTATTTAGGTGAAGCTTTAGCTGCCATGGAAGGTACAGAAACGGCAACTGTTACAGCTTCTGGTATGGGTGCAATTACACCTGTGTTATTTCAACTTTGTGGTGCTGGCGAGCACATTGTAAGTAGTAGAACCATTTATGGTGGTACTTATGCATTCCTTAAAAACTTTGCACCACGTATGGGAATTAATACTACGTTTGTAGATATTACAAAATTAGACGTTGTAGAAGCTGCAATTACAACAAAAACTAAAGTGTTGTACTGTGAAACAGTAAGTAATCCATTGCTAGAAGTTGCAGACATTAAAGGCTTATCGGCCTTAGCAAAAAAATACAATCTTCAACTTGTTGTTGATAATACCTTTTCACCACTTTCTGTATCACCAATTACTTTAGGTGCAGATATTGTAATTCATAGTTTAACAAAATTTATTAATGGGTCTTCAGATACTGTTGGCGGTGTGGTTTGTGGTACACACGAATTTATTAATTCATTAAAAAGTGTTATCGATGGTGCTGCAATGCTATTAGGTTCAACGATGGATAGCCTCCGTGCTGCTTCTATTTTAAAAAATCTAAGAACATTACATATTAGAATGCAACAACACAGTCTTAATGCTACTTATCTAGCACAGAAATTTGAAAGCGATGGCTTAAAAACCGTTTATCCTGGTTTGGCCTCTCACCCATCACATAACTTATTTAAATCTATGATGAACGAGAAATATGGCTTTGGTGGTATGATGACTATAGATGTGGGGTCCTTAGATAAAGCAAATGCTCTAATGGAATTAATGCAAGAGCGTAACCTTGGTTATTTGGCTGTTAGTTTAGGATTTTATAAAACATTATTTAGCGCACCAGGAAGCTCTACATCTTCTGAAATACCAGAAGACGAACAAAAAGAAATGGGTTTAAGTGATGGACTTATTCGTTTTTCTATTGGGTTAGACGCAGATATTGAGCGTACTTATGATATGATGAAAACGTGTATGATAGAGTTAAATATACTTTAATTTACAAAAAGCATTATACAATTAACGGCTAGGCGCATTCTTATTATGAAGCGCTTAGCCGTTTTTTTATATTTTAGCATTTAGCAACAGCTGTATTGCGTTTGCAAATGGCTTCACAAAATCGTAACATTACAGAACTAAATTAAATATAATGCTAGAAAACCAAGACCCTTCTGAGATTAAGATTGACGATCAAAAAATCATCAATAATAAAGAACTTAACATTGGGGAAGCTTTAATTCCTGTTGTAATCTTAATGGGTTTACTGGCTTATAATATATTTTTTGTTGAAAGTCAAGAATGGTTTGGCGCTTATACAAATCAACTTATATTATTAATAGGTGGTGGTATTGCAGCTTTAGTTGGTTTTTACAACAAAACTAAAGTTCAGGTAATGATAAAAGAAGTTTGGGAAAACTTAAGAAGCGTCTTTGTACCTATTATGATTCTATTTTTAGTGGGTGCTTTAGCAGGTACTTGGCTTATTAGTGGCGTTATACCAGCTATGGTTTACTATGGTTTGCAAGTTTTAAGTCCCGAAATATTTTTACCAGCCTCCGTAATTATAGCAGCAGTAATCTCTATTGCTACAGGTAGCTCATGGACGACCTCTGCAACTGTTGGTATTGCGCTTGTTGGTATTGGTACCGCTTTAGGTATTAATCCGGGTATGATTGCTGGTGCCGTAATTTCTGGTGCTTATTTTGGTGATAAGATGTCACCGCTAAGTGATACAACAAATTTAGCACCTGCCATGGCTGGTACAGATTTGTTTACACATATTAGATATATGGCCATTACAACAGTACCTACAATAATTATAACCTTAATTGTATTTAGTATAATTAGTGTCACTATAGAGCCAACTGGAAATTCCGATACTGAATTTATTCTAGGCATTATAGATAAATACTTTAATATTTCACCTTGGTTATTCTTAGTCCCGCTAGTTGTTATAGGTCTAATTCTAATTAAAACAAAACCTTTAGTTGCTCTAGCATCTGGTGTTGTTTTAGCAATTGTCTTTTCATTTGTATTTCAATCAAAACTTATTAATACTATAACAGATTCTTCGTCTAAAACTGTTATAAACTCAATATTAACTGACACAAATATTGTTATCGAAGACGAAGAGTATTTAGCCTTTTTTTCTGATGCCGATTTAAATAAAATTAAACATGATGATAAATTAAAAAATCTATTCTCGGATAAAGACTTAAAAGGTGTCTTTACTACTGAAATATTAAAAACATTTTTTTTATCAAATTATCAAGACCCATCTATTATTCAAAATAAAGCAGAGAATTTAGAAAAATTAATTACTATTAAAAGACTAAAAAAATTATTCGCATCTGGCGGAATGAATGGCATGATTTGGACCATACTGTTAATTGTTTGTGCCATGGTTTTTGGTGGTATTATGGATGGTATTGGTGCTTTAGCAAGAATTACAAAAGCCCTTTTATCTGTAGCTACTACCATTTTTGGTTTGTTTGCAAGTACTGTTATTAGTTGTTTGGGATTAAACATTATTGCTTCAGATCAGTATTTAGCCTTAGTTATACCAGGAAAAATGTTTAAAAAAGCTTATGAAGACAAAGGTTTAGCACCCGAAAATTTAAGTAGAACTCTTGAAGATTCTGGCACAGTAACCTCTGTCTTAATACCATGGAATACCTGTGGTGCTTACCAAAGTGGTGTTTTAGGTGTTGGCGTTGGCGAATACTTTTTGTACGCCATCTTTAATTGGTTAAGTCCGTTTACAACATTATTATTTGCTGCATTAAGAATTAAAATAAAAATGCTTCGAGATAAGTAAAAGATAATTCCCCAAGCAAAACACTTTAATATTATACAATTCTTAAACAAGGCTGGCTTAAATTATCATTATGATAAAATTTAAGTCACTTTTTTGATACCATTTAGATACCCTATTTATGCATACTTTATTATAATAAATAGCTATTTAAAAATGTCTTTGTTATGTTTAATTTCGCGCAAAAATTAAACATAACCTTAAATAAAGAATAATGGCATTAGTAGGAAAAAAATTCCCTAATATTAGCGTTGACGCTATGAATGATATGGGAGATACATTTAAAATAAATGTACTTGAAGAAGCAAAAAACAACAACAAAAAAGTAGTCTTATTTTGGTACCCAAAAGATTTTACATTTGTATGCCCAACTGAGCTTCATGCATTTCAGGCAGCTTTAGCTGAATTCGAAAAAAGAAATACGCTTGTAATTGGTGCATCTTGTGACACACCAGAAGTACACTTTGCATGGTTAAGCACAGCAAAAGATAACGGTGGTATTGAAGGTGTAACATACCCAATTCTTGCAGATAGCAATAGAAACTTATCTAGCATTCTAGGTATTTTAGACATTACAAATGAAATATTTGATGAAGAAACTGGTACTGTACAAGTAGAAGGTGACAATGTTACCTATAGAGCTACATACATTATTGATGAAGAAGGTACTGTAGTACATGAAGGTATTAACCACATGCCTTTAGGTCGTAATATCAACGAATACTTAAGACTTATAGATGCTTACACGCATGTACAAGAAAAAGGTGAAGTTTGCCCTGCTAATTGGGAAGATGGTAAAGAAGCTATGCAACCAAACGCAAAAGGTACAGCCGAATATTTAGCAGCACATTTAAACTAAACCTTTAAATCTTAACGTCATTACGATTACTGTGTAGTCGTCTCACCATAAAAAGGAAGGCAGTACTCTGCTCGTAATGACGTTATAAATTAACAGATACTATGATTCAAGAATTAGATCAAGATAATTTACAAGATATTATTGCAAATAGCGAAACTGTTATTGTTCAGTACACAGCCACTTGGTGTGGTAACTGTCGTATAATGAAACCTAAGTTTAAGAAATTAGCAACAGAAAATGAAGGTGTAACTTTTGTTATGGCTGATGCCGAAAAATTTCCTGAAAGTAGAAAATTAGCAACGGTAGATAATCTACCAACATTTGCAACATTTAAAAATGGCGAATATAGAGGTCAGGTTCAAACTAATAAATTTGACGTGCTTAAAACACTTGTTGAAGAAGCCATTTAATAAAATCACTTCTAATTACAGAAGGTTAAAAATTGATTTATGAAATTACCTGTAATAAAACAATTAACTCAATTTATTGAGGATAATGATGCCGATTATATTATCGAAACCATTGAAACTTTAGAGCATTTAACAGAAGTACCTTCATTAAAAGATGAAGAATTAGACGTTATTGGAGAACTAATCTCTAACATGTATGGTGCACTAGAAGTTAGCAAAATGATTAAAGACGGCCAACCAAAGAAAGAGGCCTTAAATGCATTTATGAAACGAGTTTTAGGAGCTATTGACGCTTAGAATTTCGAATTTAGAAAAATAAAAAAACCACACTATAATAAAATATATAGTGTGGTTTTTAGTATTATATACTTAATTAAACCCGTTGTGCGTTACTTATATCTAAAACTGTTTAGAATCTAAAACACTACTTATTGATACAAATTTTTCTCATTTTGAGATAAAAATTTTACTCATATTAACGCATTTTATCAAAACACAAATGGTCAATTAAATTTATTTCAAATCAAAACGATCTAAGTTCATCACTTTTGTCCAAGCAGCAACAAAATCGTTTACAAAACGAGCTTCGCCATCGTTAGCACCGTAAACTTCAGCTACAGCTCTTAACTCTGTATTAGAGCCAAAAATTAAATCGGCACGTGTTGCAGAATACTTCATCGCATTTGTTTTACGATCTCTTCCAATAAATTCTTTATCGTCAGTTGTAGCTGCTTTCCAAGTTAATGAGAAATCGAGCACATTTGTAAAGAAATCGTTGGTTAGATGTCCTACATTATCTGTAAACACACCATGTTTAGAACCATCAAAATTAGCCCCTAAAACTCTTAAACCACCAACAAGAACAGTCATTTCTGGTATAGAAAGTGTCATTAAATTAGCACGATCAACCAATAAATCTTCAGCTGCAACATCTAACTTAGAATTCATATAATTTCTAAAACCATCAGCTAAAGGTTCTAAATAACCAAAAGATTCTAAATCAGTTAATTCTTGAGAAGCATCACCTCTACCTTGAGTAAAAGGTACGTTAACAGAATGCCCCGCATTTTTAGCTGCTTCTTCAACACCAGTAGTACCAGCTAAAACAATTAAATCTGCCATAGATATTGATCCGCTAAATTCATTTTTAATGCTTTCTAGTACATTTAAAACTTTATTTAATTCTTCAGGATTATTCACTTCCCAACTACGCTGTGGCTCTAAACGTAAACGTCCACCATTTGCACCACCTCGTTTGTCTGAACCTCTGTAAGTAGACGCAGATGCCCAAGCTGTTTTAACCAATTCTGAAACTGATAAACCAGAAGCTAAAATAAGTTGCTTTAAAGCGCTAATATCTGAGTCGCTTAAGGTATAATCTACAGTTGGGATTGGGTCTTGCCATATTAATTGTTCTTTTGGTACTTCTGGACCTAAATAACGAGAAATTGGTCCCATATCTCTATGTGTTAATTTGTACCAAGCTCTTGCAAATGCATCTTCAAAGGCTTTGTGGTCTTTATGGAAACGCTCAGAAATTTCTCTGTAAACAGGATCCATTTTTAAAGCCATATCTGCAGTTGTCATCATTAACGCTTGCGTACCATTACCACCAGCTTTTGGCGCTCTACGAGCATTAGAAGCATTGGTTGGTGTCCATTGGTGTGCACCTGCCGGACTTTTAGTTAGTTCCCAATCGTAGTTTAATAAAACATCAAAATAATCGGCGTCCCATTGTATTGGGTTGGGTGTCCAAGCCCCTTCTATACCACTAGTAATAGTATCGTCTAAAACACCAGATTGGAATGTGTTTTTCCAACCTGTGCTCATTTCTTCTATTGAAGCACCATGTGGTTCTGCACCAACATATTTTTCTGGATCTGCTGCACCATGCGCTTTACCAAATGTATGTCCGCCTGCAACTAAAGCCACAGTTTCTTCATCATTCATGGCCATACGACCAAATGTAATTTTAATATCGTGAGCAGATTTTAACGGATCTGGTTCTCCATTTGGCCCTTCAGGATTTACATAAATTAAACCCATGTGTACTGCACCAAGATGTCCTTCTAAATCTCCATCACTAGTATCGTAACGTGCGTCATTATCTAACCAACCTGTTTCGCTTCCCCAATAAATATCTTGTTCTGGTTCCCAAACATCTTCACGACCACCAGCAAAACCAAATGTAGGAAAGCCCATAGATTCTAAGGCACAATTACCTGCTAGAATCATTAAATCTGCCCAAGAAATTTTATTTCCGTATTTTTTCTTTACAGGCCATAATAGTAAACGTGCTTTATCTAAGTTACCATTATCTGGCCAACTATTTAAAGGAGCAAAACGGTGCGTACCTGTACCTGCACCACCTCTACCATCACCTACTCTATATGTACCAGCACTGTGCCATGCCATACGAATCATAAAACCTCCATAGTGACCATAATCTGCTGGCCACCAATCTTGAGAATCTGTCATTAAATCTATAACATCTTGTTTTAATGCTAAAAAATCGACACTTTTAAAAGCCTCTGCATAATTAAACGCTTCACCCATTGGGTTATTTTTTGTAGCATTTTGACGCAGAATGTTTAGTTTTAATTCATTAGGCCACCAATCTCTATTACTGGTTCCACCACCTGCTGATTTTTTTTGTGTACCACTTAAAAATGGGCATTGACTCGCATCAGAATTGATATTATAATTTCCTTTATTGTCCATATTCTTTTAACTGTTTTTAAATCATTGTTACTGTATGGTTTAAAAATATAAAATAATAGGGCTCGGAAACGAATAGCAACATTTTTTTAACTTATATTTTAATAGCTAAAACTTATCATAAACTTTACAATGATAGTATTTTTTAATATCTCATAAATTACTGTACCTAAAATTAGGTTATATATATTATAGGTTATCTCGCTTATAAACAAAAAAAAGGAACCCTTTGAGGTTCCTTTTTTGCATTTATAAATATCCATAAAATGTCTTTTACTTATCGTCAGAGCTAATTAAATATGGTGTTTTACCATCTGTAATAATAACTTTACTGTTAGCGGATTTTGCTAATGCCATAAAAGCTTCAATACTTCTTATTTTAATGATCGCTGGCGTTAAGCCTTCAGAAAGTATTTTTTGAGCATCTCTTGTGCCTTCTGCTTCAATAATTTTTCTTTGTGCCTCTAAGCGTTCTTGCTGCAATATAAATTCCATTCGCATGGCATCTTGTTCTGCTTGCAGTTTTTGTTCTATTGATGTAGATAAACCCAACGGCAGTTGAATACTTTTCATTAAAACAGCTTCAATTATAATACCCTGTTTTGTTAATGTTTCTTCCATTTTACTTTTTATGGCTTCTTCTATATCTGCGCGTTTACCTGAGTGCATGTCTTTTGCAAAAAACTGCGAACAGACATCAGAACTTGCTGAACGAAATACTGCAGACATTACATCTTGGTAATTTGATCCTATGTTTTCTAAAACAGTTGGCAACATACCAACTTCTAACCTGTATAAAATTGAAATCTCAGAATCTACACTTAATCCTTCTTTACTAGGAATTCTAAGCGCTAGTTTTAAGTTGTTAGTCTGAATTGACTCTTTAATAATACGCGTTGTAAACGGATTAAAAAACAAGGTTCCTTGGGTTGTTACCGATTTTTCTAACTTTCCTAATTTTTGTCTAACACCTGCTTCACCTGGTCTAATAACCGCACAACTTGTTGTTAATAAAACCAATAGCACTATTGATAATTTTGTTTTCATGGCATATAATTTTTAAGATTCTTAATAAACAAAGATAATTCTTACTGATCTAAATTTTCTATTTACAATTCTTATATATATTATAAATACAACAATGTACTTACACTTAAAATACTGGTAATTAAATGATTAAATATGTTTTCTGAATTCTTACATTTAGAAAACTTTAACAATACACTCTAATTCATAAACTAATGTAATTGGCGGTTAAAACATAGTACCATATTCACTTTTTTTTTGTATCTTAATGTTAAATTAAAACACACAAATTATGAGCTCTACAGAATATACAAAAGTTTATTATGGCAATTTTATCTTGGTAACGCGTGTTAAAAGTGAATTGCAAAATGCAGGCATTATTCCTATTATAAAGGATGAAGGAGAATCGCAGCGTTTAGGTGGTCAGGGTTCTATAGGTAATGGCTACCAAGAAGTATTTGTGCATAATGATGAGTTAGAAAAAGCAAGCGCTATAGTAGAAAAAGTGAAGGCTGAGATGGAAGCTTCTTAAATTTAACAAATGAAAAAAACTTGCACTTTTAACTTAACAAATTCTATACTGCATGCCTCAATACTCCTTATGTTTTTCAGCATAATAAGTTGTGACAGTGATAACAATGACACTATAGCTGAAGAAGAAAATGATACTGTTGAAAATGTTTACACGGGTAATGCAATGTTTACTAACCAAGGGGAAGTAAATGCATTTATGGCTCAGCAATATGATCGAATAACAGGATCGATAAGTTTTATAGGTTCTAGTATTTCTAGTGTAAATAATATGTTAAGCATTACATCAATTAATGGTAATATCATCATTTTAGGTACTAGTTTAGCAAATTTAGATGGGCTTAGTAATATTTCTATAGAAGATGACGGACACTTTATTCAGGTCATTAATAATCCTCTACTCGAAAATGTTGATGGCTTAAGTAATATTGATGCCGAATTGCTGTTGCTAGAAATAAGAGCCAACCCTCTATTAGAACAAATTAATGGTGTGGATGGTGTTACTAACGTTACTTTTATTATTGAAGTGTCTGATAACGACTCACTCCTAAATATAGATGGTTTAATTAATATTGATAATCCTGTAACTAGTTTATATCTGAGAAATAATCCGCAAATTACTAATACAAATGGAATAACTGGTATTACAGAAGTCACACAAAGTTTTTTATTTACAGATAATGATTCTGTAATTACTATTACTGAAATGCCAAACCTCAACTTAGTCGGAAATTTATTTCTTGACAGAAATGATTCTTTAACTAACATAGATGGCTTATCTGAGTTAGTAACTTGCAATAATGTTACTATACAATCTAATCCTAGCTTGATAAATGTAGATGGGTTTTCAAAATTAGAAAATGTAGATGAAGGTAGTATGAGAATTACGAATAATAATTCTCTAAGAGATTTTTGTGGACTTAGTTTAATATCAACTATTAGTAGCTTCGGTTATAACATTACTAATAACTTATATAATCCAACTAAAGAAGATATTGCAAGTGGCAATTGCAGTATATAGACTAAAATAACGTCTATATTAAGTAATATTTGTACTTAATTAAGTGTTGCAATTACAGGTTTACCAACTCTACCATTGTCGTCTATAGTATAAATTGTTCTTTCCTGAGGAGAATCACCATAATAAGATGGGAAATGTTGCTGATAATCCATTGTCCATGTTAACTGCGTCGCATCGCCATTGAGTTGAATATCATAGTTATTAGAATTCCGTACAATAAACTGATTACCATTTGATGGAACAACTAAGCCCGATAATAAATTGTCACCGTCAATAATTAATACATCATTTAAAAAGAAAGACGTTTGGTTAATCACCATATTACTAGGTCCACCTTGTAAAATATCTAAATTTGTATTAAAAGGTATATCACCTTCACTAGTCCTGTAGATTAGGGTGTAATTTGCAAAAGAAGGTAAACTCTCTGGAAGGTCTATAACAATAATTTGAGTTGTTGGATTGCCAGGTGATGAAAATATTTCTGAATCTACAATTGGCATTGGGTACTCATTTACACCATCTATTAATAATATTTGAGCATCAGGTTGTTCTATATCTATATAATTACCAAAAACATTTATCCTAGTACCAGTATAATATTGATGTCCGAAGAAAGATGGATTAACCGCATTAATACTCTTCGGATTCACTGATACGATATATGTCAACGTGTCACCATTTTCTGCTGTAACAATATACTTTACAGGACTACTAAAATCTTGTATAACACCACTTTCAGGAGAAATAGTTGCGTATTCTGAAATTGTTATTGTAGGTGATATCGCATCTATATTCTGATTGTTAATAAACAACCTGATATTTTGAGAATTACTATCAATAATACCTGAAACGGACTGACCGCCATCACTTACTGAAAACTCTAAAATTTCATTTTCAGTCCCAAATGGTCTATTTGTTATGTTTACTGTGTAATTACTAGAACTACCATTCTCAGCTGTAACAGTATAAATTACACTATTATTAAAGTCTTGTACTTGATTAGGGATTGGACTTATAACCGCTGATTCTGAAAAAGAGATAGTTGGAGATAACGCACTAATATCTACTCCAACAACATCTAAAGTTATTTCCTTCGTAGCCTCATTAATATTACAATCATAATTAACACCATCTATCATTAAAGAAAAGCTTAAAATTTTACTCTCTGTATTAAATGGCGTATTATCTACAATTACGTCATAAGAATTAATAGCACCATTCTCTGCAGTTACTGTATATGTGATTATATTATTAAAATTTTGAGACTGACTAGATGATGGACTTATAGTGGCTTTATCTGAAAATATTATAATAGGCGTCATTCCGTTTAAATCAGCACCTGTTGTTTCAAATCTAATTTCACCATTTTCTTCATCAATATCTCCCTCTACAAAACCATTGGTTATATAAAGCTGAAAAGATGTAATAAAATTGTTACTACTAGTGTCGTCGTCCGATGAACAAGTAAATAATAATAAACTAAAAATAATCGCAATTTTTTTCATGTTATAAAATTTGATATTAACAAAGATAAGAATTACACTACAATGCCATACATCTTCTCTCGCATTTCCTTAATCTTCTTATCACTCATATACTCATCAAACGTCATGTGGCGATCTATAACTCCACTTGGTGTTAATTCTATAATACGATTACCCACAGTTTGTGCAAACTCATGATCGTGTGTGGTAAACATCACAGTACCTTTAAAGTTTTTAAGCGAATTGTTAAACGCAGTAATACTTTCTAAATCCAAATGATTTGTAGGCTCATCTAACATTAAGACATTGGCTCTAATCATCATCATACGACTTAGCATACAACGTACTTTTTCTCCACCAGACAAAACATCTGATGTTTTTAAAGCTTCTTCACCACTAAAAATCATCTTACCAAGAAAACCTCTAATATGTACTTCTTCTCGCTCTTCTTCGGTGGTTGCCCATTGGCGTAACCAATCTACTAATGATAGTTTATTATTAAAATAGGCGCTGTTATCTAAAGGCAAATACGATTGTGTTGTTGTAACTCCCCAAGCAAATTTACCTGCATCTGCTTCTGCTTTGCCATTTATAATTTCGTAAAACGCCGTTGTAGCTCTTGAATCTTTAGAATACAAGACCACTTTATCTCCTTTATTTAAATTGATATCTATATTATTAAACAAGACGTCTTTTTCTAACGAAGCAGCTAAGCCTTCAATATTTAATATTTGATCACCAGCTTCACGATCGCGTTCAAAAATAATAGCAGGGTAACGACGGCTAGAACGTCTAATGTCACCAATATTAAGTTTTTCAATCATTTTCTTTCTACTAGTAGCTTGTTTAGATTTTGCCACGTTTGCAGAGAAACGACGTATAAATTCTTCTAATTCTTTCTTTTTGTCTTCTGCCTTTTTATTTTGCTGTGCGTGTTGCCTTGCTGCTAATTGTGAAGACTCGTACCAAAATGTATAATTACCTGAAAAATGATTTATCTTACCAAAATCTATATCAGATATATGTGTACAAACGGCATCTAAAAAGTGCCTATCGTGAGAAACTACGATCACACAATTCTCATAATTTGCTAAAAAGTTTTCTAACCAAGAGATGGTTTCGTAATCTAAATCATTGGTAGGCTCATCCATTATTAACAAATCCGGATTACCAAATAGTGCCTGTGCTAGTAACACTCTTACTTTTTGTTTACCATCTAGATCTTTCATTAACGTGTAATGATACTCTTCTTTAATACCAAGATTAGATAACATGGCTGCCGCATCACTATCTGCGTTCCAACCATTCATTTCTTCAAATTGTACTTGTAACTCGCCTATCTTCTCTGCATTTGCATCTGTATAATCTGCATAAAGTGCATCAATTTCTGTCTTTAATTTAAATAAAGGTTTATTCCCTTTTAAAATAGTTTCTAAAACGGTGTCTTCATCGTGCTTATTATGGTTCTGTTCTAAAACAGACATACGTTTACCTGTCTCTAAATGTACATGACCAGACGTGGCATCTATTTTACCGGCTACAATATTTAAAAACGTAGATTTACCAGCACCATTGGCGCCAATTATTCCGTAACAATTACCGTTATTAAATGTTGTGTTGACTTCATCAAAAAGAACGCGTTTTCCGAATTGAACTGAAAGATTAGAAACTGTTAACATGCTTTATTGTTTATATTTGTGAGCCTTGGTATAGTTAAGGCTTATTTTAAAAATGCAAAAGTAGAAAATTAATGCGATTAGACGAAATTAATGCTTAGTATAACAAGATTTAACGCTGCATTAACAACAGTTAAAGTATGCAAAACATATTTTTGCTTCACTAACTTTTATATAGTAATGAATCTCATAAAATTTTTGTGTGTTTTTTTCGGATTATCCATTATTGCAGTGGGTTGTAGCACCAACACAAATGCTGATGATAGCTATGCTTATATTGGTGGTGAAATAATAAATCCTAAGAATAAAAACATTATCCTTTATAATACCAAAGGCAAAGTTGTAGATTCTATTATTTTAGATGCTAACAATAGATTTATTCATAAAGTCACAAATTTACAAGCCGGCTTATATTCTATAACCCATGGTGGCGAATACCAAATGGTGCTTTTAGAACCGAATGACAGTATTATGTTAAGACTAAATACTTACGATTTTGATGAGTCTTTAGTTTTTACGGGCAGAGGTGCTAAGAAAAATAACTATTTGCTTAAAACCTATTTGTCTAACGAAAATGAAGCAAAGAAATTAGTAAGGTATGCTAAAATGGAGCCTGAGATATTTCATGAATTTGTTGAAGAAAGACGTTTACATGAATTAAATGAGTTTAGTGAGTTTTTAAAAAACAATACTGAATCTAATTTTTTTAAATCTATTGTTGAAGCAAATATAAATTACAATACATATGCTGATAAAGAGATTTATCCGTTTGCTTATTTTGGAAATAACAAGCTAATCCACATTAAAGACTTACCAAAAGATTTCTACGCGTATCGTAAAGAGGTAGACTATAATGCTAAGCATTTGAGTAACTTTTTTGCTTACAATCGCTTTTTATTTTCCCATATAGATAATCTGGCAATTCAGTCGTATTACGATGCCAATCCGTTTCATAGTAAATTTGATAGGCACACCATGCATTATAACAAATCTAAACTGCAATTAATAGATTCTATAATTAGTGATAAAACTATTAAAAACAACCTTTTAAAATATAAAGCAAGAGAATTTATAAGTCATAATCACACACAAGAAGAGGCTAAAGAGTTGCTAGATTTTTATCTAGAAAAAACAACTAACGCAACAGACAAATTATATATGAATGATTTAGTCTCATCATTAAAATTACTAAGATTAGGCAACCCAATACCTAAGCTAGCGGTGGTAAATTACAATGATAGCGAACAGTCTTTAACGTCTATTATTAAAAAACCTACCATTATATTTTTCTGGTCGTCTAACTCTAAAATGCAATACAGAAATAGTCATTTTAAAGTCAAGGAATTGAAAAGTAAGTTTCCTCAAATGGATTTTTTATCTATAAATGTTAATGATAACGATGATAAATACTGGAAAAATATAATAGAGCAATACGACTTCCCCACCACAAATGAGTTTAAGTTTAAGGATACACATTCAGCGCGAAAAATTTTGGCTGTAAATTATCTTAACAAATCTATTGTAGTTGATGAATTTGGAAATATACTGCATCCTAACGCAAATATTTTTAGCTCTGACTTTGAAGAAACACTTGAAAATCTGCTACTAAAAAAGCACCTTATAAAGTAAGATGCTTTTTTAATTTGAATAGTATAAAATACTAGTTTCCTTTTTTATAATCCGCTAAAAACTTTTCTAAACCAATATCTGTTAGTGGATGTTTTAATAATCCAGTGATAGAGCTTAAAGGTCCTGTCATAACATCTGCACCAAGTTTTGCACAATCTATAACATGCATTGTATGTCTTACTGAAGCTGCTAAAATTTCTGTTTCAAAAGCATAGTTATCATATATATGACGGATTTCTGCTATGAGATTTAAACCATCCGTAGAGATATCATCTAAACGACCAATAAAAGGCGATACATAAGTTGCACCAGCTTTTGCTGCTAATAAGGCTTGACCAGCAGAAAACACTAGAGTAACATTTGTTTTTATGCCTCTGTCATAAAAATACTTACACGCTTTAATACCATCTTTAATCATAGGTAATTTTACAACTATCTGATCGTGTAAATCAGCTAAGGCCTCACCTTCTCTAACCATACCATCAAAATCTGTTGCAATAACTTCTGCAGAAACATCACCATCTACAATATTGCAAATGTCAACGTAATGCTTCATTATATTGTCTATACCTGTAATACCCTCTTTTGCCATTAATGACGGGTTTGTAGTTACACCGTCTAAAATACCCATGTCTTGAGCTTCTTTAATTTGCTCTAGATTTGCAGTATCAATAAAAAATTTCATACGTAATGAATTTAAGTTGTTGTGTTAATTAAGTTAAACAAATTTACAACTAAAGGTAAGTTGTCTATTAATTTATTAATTAAAATATATTAACAAGTTACTAATACAAAACAAATTCGCTTATTCTATAATGATAGTATATGTTTTAGAGGCACTATAATCACATAGTATATCTGGTTCTTCGTTAACATTTGCTCTAAACGGCCCCTCTACATCAACGGTTATAGTAATATCAAAAGTACCTGTAGTTTCTGGCGTACCTTCTATACTAATGGTTCTAAAATTTACAAAATAGTCTAAACCAAGAGGCAAACCTTGTACATCAAAAAAATAATCGTAATCATTATCTCTAGGCTCGTTTCTTATACCAGCATCTAAATCTACATAATAATAAAATTCTGTAGAACCTATAGGAAACTCTTTATTACCTAACTCTGGTCCTTTTGGTAAAATAGCACAACCTAAACCATCTTCACATCCTAATAAGAACATAAAACAAATAACTGTACTAAGGTATTTAAAGGTTTTCATAAGCAATAATTTATTTTTAATACAACAAATAATGTACCATAATTATTATAACTCATAATGATTCATTAATAATTTTTCGTAAACCTTATCTGGTAGAATTCTTTTTAGTACAATAGAAAATTTTTGCATAAACGCACCAACTTTATAATGTATTTTAGGATTACTAGTATTAATAATTTTATAAATAGCTTCTGCCATTTGCTTAGGATCATCACCTTCATCTACATGAGCGTCCATAAGCGCTAAACCATTGCCATACTTTTCTTTGTAGGGAGAATCGTCTAAAACTGGTGCGTGGTATCTACCCGCTGCGATATTAGTAGCGAAATCGCCTGGTGCTACGTTACACATGTTAATATTAAAATCTTTTAATTCCATACTAAAGGCTTCAGTTACAATTTCTAGCGCACCTTTACTTGCACTGTAAACACCTCTAAATGGCAATCCCATATAACCTGCAATAGATGTTATATTTATAATTAAACCAGCATTGCGACTGCGCATAGACGGTAAAACCGCTTTTATAACATTAATAGGTCCAAACAGATTCGTTTCAAAATTACGTTTAATTTCTTCATCCGGAATCTCTTCTAAAGGTCCAGTAATTCCAGCCCCTGCATTATTAATTAATACGTCTATACGAGTTTCTAGAGTTAAAACTTCTGCAATACAATTAGAAATAGTGTCTTTTTTTGTAACATCTAAAGCAACAATAGGAAATTTACTTTTTGGGTAGTTATTAGGATTTCTACTTGTACCATAGACTTTAAAGCCTTTAGACTGAAGGTACTCGCCTACCGATTTACCGATTCCGGAAGAGCCTCCAGTGATTAAAACAACTTTAGACATAGTTTTGTAAAATTTAGGAAAGCAAAATACAAATTTATAGGAGACTTTTGCGCACAAAAAAAGGCAAGCTACCTACATCACACCGCTACGACCATTTACCTTTGCTGCGTTCCCGCCCTGGAGGGTTCAACAGGAGCTGGTTGTGTAGGACTTGCCAGCAGCAAAGATACAATCTTTTCATACTTTTACAATGATTTTTTAAACTAAAAATATTTAATAACTTGCCGTAAAATTTAAATACTATTATGCACTTACCTAAATATATAATTGCCACCTGTTTAAGTCTCTTATTAATTAACTGCGACGACAATAAAAAAACAGGATTTTCTATTAAAACGAATGTAAAGTCGCTAACCCTTGGTGATACATTACAACTAACTATTAATAATCCCAATAAACTTGAGATTAAAAATGTAAGCTACCAGCTAGATAATAATGAGTTTAAAAATAATTCTGCAGTTAATAACTCTAGATTAGGTGCAAAAAATATAATAGCAACTGTTAGTTATGGTGAAAAAACAGAAGTGTTAACCCAACCTATTACGGTTTATAATAATATTATTCCTTCTATTTATACTTATGAAATTGTAAACACCTACCCTCACGATATCTCGTCTTACACACAAGGATTAGAATTCTATAAAGGTCAACTCTACGAAAGTACTGGGCAAAAAACAAAATCTAAACTTAGACGTGTTAATTTTGAAACTGGTGAGGTACTAAAAAATCTAAATTTAGAAGACCGTTATTTTGGTGAAGGTCTTACTATACTAAACGATAAAATTTACCACCTTACATGGCAAGCTAATACAGGCTTTGTTTATGATGTAGAATCGTTTAAAAAATTGAGCAGCTTTAAATATGGCGCAAGCAAAGAAGGTTGGGGATTTTGTAATGATGGTAAAAAGCTTTACAAATCTGATGGAACCGAAAAAATCTGGACTATTAACCCAGAAAATCTTACCGAAGAAAATCATCTTGAAGTCTATACCGAAAAAGGAAAAATACCAAGCCTTAATGAGTTAGAATGGATTAACGGTAAAATTTTCGCAAATATATACCAGCGTAATGGAGTGGTAATTATTAACCCTAAAAACGGAGGTGTTGAAGGGGTTATAGATTTTGAGCCGCTTAAAAAGTTAGTGACACAACACAGCGAATTAGATGTTTTAAATGGTATAGCCTACCATCCAGAACGTAAAACTATTTTCGTGACAGGTAAAAACTGGGATAAACTTTTTGAGGTTACAATTAAGAAACAGTAAGCTTTACTCAACCAAACAACTACTTTACGCATTACTGGTTTTAATTTAAGGTAAGCTTTTGGTTCTTTGATATCTAAAAATCAAACAACCATGAGAACATCTGCAATTATTAATATCCCAGAACCTTGCCACGAAGATTGGAATAAAATGACTCCTAACGACCAAGGGCGTCATTGTTTAGCCTGTCATAAAACCGTGGTTGACTTTACGCAAAAGACCGACGAGCAAATCATTAAAACCTTAAAAACAGAAGGTCAACTTTGTGGTAGATTTAAAAACCAACAACTTAACCGAGAGATTGTACTTTCTAGAAAAGAAAAAAACAACTATTTATCTTGGGTAGCCTCTGGTCTATTTGCCTTTATGGCTATTAGCCATCAAGATAGTTATGCACAAGGCGCAGCAAAAACTGTACAAACAGATACTACAATGCACCCTGAAGTAAAAGGAAAAATTGCAACGTCTGTTTTAAATGAAAAACTTATATCTGGTACTGTAACCACGCTTAGCGATGGTCTGCCTTTACCAGGTGCTTCGGTAATTATTAAAGGTACTGCTCGTGGGCAACAAACCGATTTTGATGGTAAATTTAAAATAAAAGCACGTGTAGGTGACGTTTTAGTTATAAATTACGTAGGCATGGTAGCCTCTGAGGTGGCAGTGAGCAATGCGTCGCAATATAATATTGAGATGGACGAAGGACTTTTAGGTGATGTTATAATTGTTGGTGGAATGATTTCGTACACACCAGTAAGTTACCATTGTAACATAGATAATTCTGACGGTCCTTATATTTCACCCGAAGCCATTAAACAAAAAATAGAACGAAGAAAACAAAGTTATAAAAACTGGAAAGACAAAAACAAAGCGTACAGAACCAAATGCAAGGCAGAACGTATTGCAAAGCGCAACGCTATTAGAAGTGGAGAACAAGAACGCAGCTATGCTGGTAAATTCTTTTACAAAATTAAAAGTCTATTCTCTCGGAAATAATATCTTTGAGCATCTAACATTAATTGATGCAAGTATTTAAAAAAACAATTACCGTTTCTAAAGAAGATTTAGATGATCTTAACCATGTTAATAATGTACGCTATGTGCAATGGGTACAAGATATTGCAAAAGAACATTGGCTGACTTATGCTACTAAAGATATTTTAGCAACTTATTCTTGGTTTTTAGTCAATCACTGTATAGAGTATAAAAACCAAGCGTTGTTAGGCGATACTTTACTTATAAAAACTTATGTTCCAAAAGCTGAGGGCGTAAGTACGGTAAGACATGTAGAAATTAGTAATGCTAAAACAGAACAGGTCATTGTTAAATCTAAAGCTAAATGGTGCCTAATTAATTCTAAAACGCAACGACCTACTAGAATATCCAAAGAAATTGCAGACCTTTTCAATTAACATTTAATTAGGTTAAAGTTTATTTAATATATTTTGAGACTTAAAGACTAACACCTTTCTTTAGCACACCAATCAACTTAAAATGCGTTTATTACACTTTCTTATTCTATGTTTTAGCTTCTCTTTTGTATTAAATGCACAAACATTAAACGGTAAAGTATACGATGCTAAAGCAACTGTTAATGGTATTAAGATCTATAATAAAACTCAAAAGCGACTTACGGTAACAAACCAAAAAGGTAATTTTGAAATAGAAGCTAAGGTAAACGACACCATTTTGTTTGAGTCATTATTTCACCATCCTAAAAAAATAATTTTACAGTCTTATCATTTTAACGAAATAGCCGTTTTTGAACTTAAAAAACTAATTAACGAACTTGATGAAGTTGAAATCATTGCAGCACCTGAACAACCTGTTTTTAAAGAAGAAACATATAATAAAAATCTAAGAAACATTATTGCAGAAGACATAAAACGTAATCCAGAGAAATACCAGCCTGTAGGAGCTACATATGGTGTTGACTTTATATATCTTATCGGACAAATAGCAAAATTATTTAAAAGCAAAAAATTGAATATTAAAAATTACAGACCAATTACCTACGAGCAATTAGACTCTTTAACCACTAAAAGCGCTATGTTTAATGATATGTTACTTACTAAAGATTTAAAAATACCAATCAAAAATAAATATTTATTCTTCGAGTTTATTGAAGCAAAACAAATAAGTTCGGAGTTACTTTTAGAAAAAAATAAAATTTACCTTCTCGATAAATTAATAATTAATAGCCAACTTTTTTTAATTCTACTAGAGCAATATGGCAATCAAAAAGAAATAAAAGACTAAGTCTTTAGCTAATAATTCTCTAAATTCATAATAAATACTAACTTCAAAAGTTATATTTTTAAGCCATAATTATATTTATCTCTTATGAAGCGATTGCTGTCATTTTTTATTTGCTTAGGTGTTTTAATCTTTTGGAGTTCTTGTAGAAACGATTTTGAGTTTTCGCCTAGCACTGGTAATTTAGAATTCGCTAGAGATACCGTCTATTTAGATACTGTTTTCACCAACATAGGTTCTAGTACATACAATCTAAAAATTTACAATCGTAGTGATGATGATATTGTAATACCTACCATTCAGTTAGAAAATGGTATAAATTCATTTTACAGAATGAATGTAGATGGCACTACAGGTTTAGAAGGTGCACAAGAAGGTAAATTCTTTGAAAATATTGAATTACTAGCAAACGATAGCCTCTTTATATTTATAGAAACGACTATAGATATTGAAACCCTATCAGCATCAGACCAGCAATTTTTATACACAGATAAAATACTTTTTGATTCTGGCACCAACCAACAAGATGTAGATTTAGTAACGCTAGTAAAAGATGCCGTATTTATATATCCTAATAGAGACGAAACTACGGGCATAATAGAAACTTTAATTTTTGATGTTGATGGAGATGGTACACCAGATGAAACAACGCTACAAGGTCGATTTTTAGAAAACGCTGAACTCACCTTTACCAACCAAAAACCTTATGTTATTTATGGTTATGCTGCTGTTGGCGACGGACAAACATTAACAATGCAAGCTGGTACGCGTGTGCATTTTCATTCAGAATCTGGTATCATCGTTACCAATAATGCTACGCTAAATATAAATGGTGAATTAAGTACAGACCAAAATATTTTAGAAAACGAAGTTATCTTAGAAGGTGATAGATTAGAGCCTTTATTTACAGATGTACCAGGACAATGGGGCACTATTTGGCTATTTAATGGCAGCTTAAATAACACTATTAATTACGCCACAATAAAAAATGCAACTATTGGTGTTTTAAGTGAAGGCAACCAAAATGCCACAACCGATAAATTAACCATTACAAATTCTCAAATTTATAATTCTAGTAGTTTTGGCATTTTAGGCAGAGCAACCTCTATTGCTGGAGAAAATATAGTAATTAATAATTCTGGGCAATCTTCTTTTGCAGGTACATTAGGCGGAAAATATAATTTTATACACGCTACAATAGCCAATTACTGGAATAGTAGTTTTAGACAATTCCCTTCAGTTTTATTAAATGATTTTATCTTACAAGCAGATGGCTCCGTGATAACAAATAGTTTAGATGAAGCTAATTTTACAAACTGTATTATTTACGGAAATGATAATCCTGAGTTTATATTAGAACAAGAAGGTGATGATTTCAATTTTAAATTTACCAACTGTTTATTACGTTTTGATAATAACAATTTAGAGGGTACAAATAACTATGATTTTGATGACCTTCTCTTTTATGAAAACAATATATTTAATCAAGATCCAGATTTTGAAGATGCTTTTGAAAACTTAATGCGTATTGGTGCAGATTCTGAGGCCAACGGCGAAGCTTTACTATTACCTGCCGGTACTGATATTTTAGGAAATACAAGAGATGCCGTTGCACCAGATTGCGGTGCTTACGAAAGTATTTCTTTTGAAGATTAAGATGTCTAAAGTCAATAAACTAAGACGCTTTAAACAGGTATTACTTGTTGTAGTACTAATTTCATTCTTAGTCATTCATTTTTTTGTACCTCGACTAATTACAGAAATACAAAACCCTGTTGTTGGGTTAATAAAAAGAAATCGAAATATTAGTTTTGATGTGACTTCTACCACAAACTCAAAAATAAAGAGTAAAGAATTTGAGTTTAACTCTTTTGACAACACCATACTTTCTGCTAACATAACCTATACAACATCAGATACTCTAAAAGGAACCATCATCTTATTACATGGTATAAGGTCTAGTAAAAATCACTTTATTACACTTAGTAATTTCTTATCAGAAAATGGGTATAACTCGGTAGCTTTAGATTCTAGAGCGCACGGAAAAAGTGGAGGTCAATTTTGCACGTTTGGCGTCAATGAAAAAAAAGATATAAAAACGCTAATCAACTATTTGGAAGCTAATGAAAGTCTCACCGGTTTTGGACTATGGGGACAATCTTTAGGTGGTGCAATAGGCCTACAAGCTATGGGTTATGATAGCAGAATACAATTTGGGATCATAGAAAGCGCGTTTTCTGATTTTAAAACCATTGTTAACGATTATTTTAATCTACACGCAGGATTTAGCTTTACCCCTTTTTCAAATTATTTGGTGAATAGGTCTGGCGAAATTGCCGAGTTTAACCCTAACCATGCCAAACCAATTACGTATTGTGAATCTATACAGCAACCCATTTTAATTGTACATGGTAATAAAGATAAACGTATAGATATTAAGTATGCTAAAGCTAACTATGCAAAAATACCAAGTGATAGAAAAGAGTTTATTGAAATTGATGGAGCAAACCATCTAAACGTTTGGTCTGTTGGTGGCGATGCCTATTTTACGCGTGTGTTACAATTTATGAATGAGTCATCTATAAATTAAAACCCAATTATATTTTTTTGAAATAATAGATCTTGAAACAAAAACTTAATTATTCAAAGTTTTTAGTAGAAATTGCTAAATACTTGTGGCCTCTAACTAACGTCTTAGTTGCTATACCCTATAGTATTGCAGTGTTATATAAGATAAACCAACCAAAACTTAATAACTTGCCAACTCGCTATCTTTTGGTCATTGGAGTTTTACTTATACTTTCAATTTGTCTTAATTTCTACTGGAAATTAAAACTAAAAAAAAGCCTTTCAGAATAAACTGAAAGACTTTAATTTTAATTATATGAGATCTATTTAAGCGCTAAACAATGGTCTTCCACCCATTAAATCATTTACTTTTTTAGCAACCCCTTCTAAAACAGTAGCATTATCATGGTTACAGATAACTTCATCAATTAAATCTACAACATAAGCCATATCATTTTCTTTTAAACCTCTAGTTGTAATGGCAGGTGTACCTACTCTAATCCCAGATGTTACAAAAGGAGATTCCGTATCAAAAGGTACCATGTTTTTGTTTACTGTAATATCTGCTTTTACCAATGCATTTTCAGCATCTTTACCTGTAATATTCTTATTTCTAAGATCTATAAGCATCATGTGGTTATCTGTACCTCCAGAAATTAAATGGTAATCTTTAGCAACAAATGCTTTAGCCATAGCATCTGCATTATGTTTAACTTGTAACATGTAATGCATAAACTCGTCAGTTAAAGCTTCACCAAAAGCAATAGCTTTAGCACCAATGGCGTGCATTAACGGACCTCCTTGGTTTCCAGGAAAAATACCAGAATCTAATAAACCAGACATTTTGCGTAGGTTTCCATTCTTTAATTTTAAACCAAATGGATTTTCAAAATTTTCACCCATCATTATCATTCCGCCTCGTGGACCACGTAACGTTTTATGCGTAGTCGTAGTTACTATATGACAATGTGGTAACGGATCTGTTAAAATACCTTTAGCAATTAAACCCGATGGATGCGAAATATCACCTAACAAAATAGCACCAACATTATCTGCGACTTCTCTAAATTTAGCAAAATCCATATCTCTAGAATAAGCAGAAGCACCAGCAATAATAAGTTTTGGTTTTTCTTGCTCTGCCATATCAGATAACATGTCGTAATCAATAAGACCTGTATCTTTGTTTACACCATAAAATGAAGGACTATATAATTTACCAGAAAAATTTACTGGAGAACCGTGTGTTAAATGGCCACCATGAGACAAATCGAAACCTAAAATTTTATCTCCAGGTTTAAGACATGCATGAAAAACAGCTGTATTTGCCTGACTACCAGAGTGTGGTTGTACGTTAGCATACGCTGCACCAAATAAGGTTTTTGCACGTTCTATAGCTATATTTTCTACTTCATCTACAATTTCACAACCACCATAATAACGCTTACCAGGGTAACCTTCAGCATATTTGTTGGTTAATACAGAACCTGCAGCCTCCATAACTTGGTCACTGACAAAGTTTTCTGATGCTATAAGTTCTATTCCGTCAATTTGGCGTTCTTTTTCAGCCTCTATCAATTCAAAAATTTGTTCGTCGCGTTGCATAGATTAAGTCTTTGTTAAATGAATACAAAAATAGTAAATACATTAGTTTAAATATTAAAAAACGTGTAGATTTGAGATAATTAATGAACATTTAATCAACAAATACAATATGCCATTATCAGCCAATAATCCAGATAGAATTTCATGGTTACACGTTAACAAAGATTCAGATTTCCCTATTCAAAATATTCCTTTTGGTGTTTTTTTAACTAGAGACGACATTATTACAATAGGAACAAGAATTGGTGATACTGCAATAGATCTAGGTGCTCTACATCAATTAGGTTATTTTGAAGGCATTCCATTAACTGATGATATCTTTTTACAAGACACGTTAAATGATTTTATTGCAGACGGAAGAAAAACGTGGCGTTTGGTAAGAAACCGTATTGCTGAAATTTTTGATGTTAATAACGATACTTTAAAAAACAATAATCCACATAAGGAAACTATATTATTTCGTTTAGATGAAATTGAAATGCAGTTACCTATACAAGTTGGGGATTACACAGATTTTTATGCTAGTAAAGAGCATGCTACTAATGTTGGTACCATGTTTAGAGATCCAGAAAATGCATTATTACCTAATTGGGTACACATGCCTGTTGGTTACCATGGTCGTAGTTCTTCTATTATTCCGTCTGGTATCCCAGTAAATCGCCCTCAAGGGCAAACAATGCCATTAGATGCTGATAAACCTGTTTTTGGCCCATCGCGTTTAGTTGATTTTGAATTAGAAATGGCATTTATTACTACTGATGCTAATGACTTGGGAGAACCAATTCCTATTGATGAAGCAGAAGAATATATTTTTGGTTTAGTGTTATTTAATGATTGGTCTGCTCGCGATATACAAAAGTGGGAGTATGTACCATTAGGTCCGTTTTTAGGCAAAAACTTTGCGTCTTCTATGTCACCATGGATTGTAACTTTAGATGCTTTAGAGCCTTTTAGAGTAGAGAGTCCAAAACAAACACCTAAGCCTTTAGATTATCTACAAACCAAAGGGAAAAAGAGTTTTGATATTAACCTAGAAGTTGGTATTAAACCAAAAGGGGCTAAAGAAACTACGGTTTGTAAGTCTAACTTTAAATATATGTATTGGAATATGTCGCAACAATTAGCACATCATACCGTAAATGGTTGCCCTGTTAATTCTGGTGATATGATGGGAAGTGGTACCATATCTGGCCCAACAGAATCGTCTTACGGATCTATGTTAGAGCTCTCTTGGAAAGGTACAAAACCATTAAAAATGAATGATGGCACCGAACGTAAATTTATAAATGATAACGATACCGTTATTATGCGTGGTTATTGTGAAAAGGATGGCACCCGAATTGGATTTGGTTCTGTAAAAACAGAATTATTACCTGTTTTTAACCCAACTAAAAAGAAGAAATAAAACAAGTAAAATTAGTAAATAGGCTATCTTAAACAATATTAGTTTAAGATAGCCTATTTTATTTTAAAAAGGGGCCTCACATGTAAAGTTTACTATTTCTCGTTTTACAGGATGCTCAAAACTCAACCACTCTGCATGCAAGTGCAATCGGTTTGATGGCACACCATATAAATCATCTCCTACAATAGGCATATTTAAACCTTTATGATGCGCAGCATGCACTCTTAGTTGGTGCGTTCTTCCTGTTATAGGAAAAAATTGAATTCTAGTTTTACCCTTTTTAACATGCAACACTTTATATATAGTTCTTGCAGATTTACCATGTTCATAACATACAAGTTGCCTTGGTCTGTTGTTTAAATTAACACGCAAGGGCAAATCTATTATACCATCTTTATTTTGCAATTCGCCTTCTAATAAAGCAATGTAGCGTTTTTTAATGGTACGTTTTATAAATTGTTTTTGAAGTCTTTTGTGCACATCTTCATTTTTTGCAACTAATAACAAACCAGAAGTAGACATATCTAATCGATGAACCAACAACGGACCCTTTGCTTCAGGAAGATAGGTTTTCATCCGTGACAATACAGAATCCTTAATGGTTTTACCTGGTACAGATAAAAGTTCTGGTGGCTTATTTAAGACCAAAAGTGCCTCATCTTCGTACACAATTTCTATATCGCCTTTAAAGGCCTTTGGGTTTTCTATTGGGTTAGCATCAACAATTAAACCTTGCATCATATGACCTAAAATAGGCTCACACTTGCCACGGCAAGATGGGTAAAAATGCTGATGTCTGCGCACTTCAGATTTTGGCGAACTTCCCCACCAAAACTCAGCCATTGCTATAGGTGTCATTTCATTTTTAAAAGCAAACTGAAATAGTTTAGGTGCAGCGCATTCTCCTGCACCAGCTGGTGGCTGTGCTAAATCTGTATCTTCAAAAATATGAACTAAATCTTTTGATTCTCCTTCATAATTTAGAAAACGATATTTTTGATGCAACTCTTTTTGTAGAGCTGAAGAACGTGCTTTGCGCTCTGCTTTTAAAAAATCTATAGGTTGCTGATAAGTTTCAAACTGTAATTGCGCAGTTTCAACTTTTAAATCCCATTCTTTTTTTAAATATCTTAGTCTAAAATGATAATAGATACTTTGCTTTTTTAAATCTTCGAGCAATGCATTATAAGCTTCTGTAGATAATTTTAGCTTCGCTTCTGCCCTTTTTATCTTTCGTTTTTGTTTTTCAGACTTTATAAAAATTTTAAAATCTTTTAAAGCCTCTTCATATGCATTAGCCACATCAATAATCTGTTCTTTAGCTTCTAAGTATTTAGGATCTATTTCTAATAATTCAATCTGTCTATTAAATGTATTTAACTGAGCTTCACCTTGCTTATAAAATCCTTCGGGATTTAAGTTATTATATACAGGTGGCACAAAACCTAGTAAAAAATTTTGCTCTGCAAGCTTGCCAGAAAAAGCGGCCAAATACCCAAATTGACCAGATGTGTTTTTTACAATCATTACACCAAACATTTTACCTATTTTTAGCCCAGATTTAGATGCGTCGAGACCAAAGTTATGATTAAAGTTAGTCTGTGATAACAAATAGTTTTGCAGCTCTTTACTTGCTTTTATAGTTAACGCATGTGGTTGGTAATAAAAAGGGAATGTAAATGCTTTTGGTAAAACATCGGTTTTATCTATATCTAAAGGGTGAAAAAAGCTACCGTTTGTTGCAAACATTAGTGAGTATAAGTTAGATTGCAAAGAAACAAAATAATATACAAAAAGATGCTTTTACAGTTTGGCATCAAAATTGAAAATACATATATAAGTCTAATATTTTAAATACAAGATTATGAAACGATTTTTACTTTTAACAGTCCTTGTTTCGGTACTCGTATCTTGTAGTGCCAAAAAACAAATTGAACAAGCCATTAGCAGAGGAAACTATGATGTGGCAATTAACGATGCTTTAAAACGTCTAGAAAACAACAAAGACAAAAAACGAAAGCAAGAGTATGTAAAAATGCTAAAAGATGCTTACGGTAAAGTTTTAACTGAAGATTTAGCGACTATTAAGCAATTAAAAAAAGATGGCAACCCTGAGCTATTTGATGATATATATGAAAGCTATATAGATTTAGAAGCTAGGCAAAATGCCATAAAACGAATTTTACCTTTACAAATAAATGGCAAACAGGTAACGTTTAAGTTTAATGATTACAGTGATCCTATTGTAGATTATCGCTACAAAACATCAGAGTATATTATAGACAAAGGCATAGATATACTAGACACACCAGGAAAACAAAATGCGCGTAAAGCACATGGTTTATTTGAGTATGTTGAGTCTATTAATCCTAATTTTGATGAGATTAGAGACCTATTAAATGAAGCGCATTACAAGGGTATAGATTACGTATATGTGTCTATAAAAAATGATACTGAACAAATAATACCAGAGCGATTAGAAGAAGAGTTATTAGATTTTAACACGTATGGTTTAAATCAATTTTGGACAACATACCACGCTGTAGTAGATGATTCTCTTAATTATGATTTTGAAATGCAATTGCAATTAAAACAAATTAATATTTCGCCAGAGCGTATTAACGAGCGACAATTACTAAGAGAACGTGATATTGTTGATGGTTGGGAATACCAATTAGATAGCAATGGTAATGTTGCTAAAGATAGTTTAGGTAATGATATAAAAATTGATAAAATTATAAACGTAAGAGCTCGTTTTGTTGAAGTTATACAAACCAAGTCAACACAGGTTATTGCAAATGTTGTTTATACAGATTTAAGTCAAAAACAAATAATAGACACCTTTACCATAGACAGCGGTTATGTTTTTGAAAACATATTTGGTCGTTTTAGAGGTGATAGACGTGCACTAAACAGAGATGATATAGAACTCGTAAGATTAGAGCAAATAAATTTTCCGACAGATGAACAAATGGTTTATGATACTGGTGAAGATTTAAAATTGAAACTAAAAGACATTATCAGCTCTTACCGATTAGGTGATTAATTATAAAAACCTCTCATAATTGAGAGGCTTTTTATACCAAAATTATATTTAAAGATATCTTTGATAAACTAAAAACACTTCAAAAAATGAAAATCGTTTTCGCTACAAACAATCTAAACAAACTCAAAGAAGTACAAGCTTTAGTTCCTAAAAACATTACGCTTTTAAGCCTAAAAGATATATTATGCAAGGAAGATATACCCGAAACACAACCTACTATTGAAGGTAATGCAAAACAAAAAGCAGAGTATATAAAAACAAATTATGGTTACGACTGTTTTGCTGATGACACAGGTCTTGAGGTAGATGCTTTAGATGGTGAACCTGGTGTTTACTCAGCTCGTTATGCTGGTGCACAACGTAATGCTATAGAAAATATGGATAAATTATTGTCTGAACTAAAAAATAAAGATTCGCGAAATGCACAATTTAAAACTGTAATTGCACTGCATTTAAATGGGGAATTAACAACTTTTACAGGTATTTGCAAAGGTGAAATCACAAAAGTAAAACAAGGAGAAAAAGGCTTTGGATACGATCCTGTTTTTAGTCCTAATGGGTACAATAAAACCTTTGCCGAAATGACGTTAATTGAAAAAAACACTATTGGACATCGCGGTAAAGCCGTTGCGCAACTTATAGCTTTTTTAAATATATATAACTAAAAACAACAAAAATCTAAAAACACCAATCCTTTAATGTAATTGGCTTTCTTTTATTAATTTAGGTCTCGCTAAACAATTGTACGCACCAAAAAATTATAAACTTATGAGAAACCCTTTATTAATTAGCTTAGTTGTATTAACTACTCTATTTTCTTGTAAAAAAGATACCGCAGAAAAGAAAGACCTTATACTAAAACAAAATACCACCAATGAAATCCATTTTTTTACCTCAGATAGTCTGAAAATTTATGGAGACATTTATATACAAGATTATTTAGCACCAACTATATTATTACTACATCAAGCAGGTTCTAACGCTAAAGCAGAATATAAAAATATAATACCACAATTACAGACTAACGGGTTTAATACCTTAGCAATAGATCAGCGTGTAGGAAGTAGTCATTTTTATGGTGGCACTAATAGAACTGCTGCTCAGTTAATAACAAACCAATACAACTTTTGCGACGCTTATGCAGATGTAGATGCAGCTTTAAACTATATTAAAACAACTCAAATTAAAGGAAAAATAATTTTATGGGGAAGCAGTTACAGTGGCTCTTTAGCAATACAACTCGCCAATAAAAACAAAGCTAAAGTTAATGGCGTTTTAGCATTTTCACCAGCTTCTGGTGGCCCTATGGAAAACTGTAATCCTGAAGTTTATTTTGAAACCTTAAAACTACCATTACTAATTCTTAGACCTTTTTCTGAAATGCAAAGCCGAAAATCTCAAAGTCAGTTTAAAGCCGCAAAATTATATGGTCATAAAACTTATGTTGCACAAAACGGGGTTCACGGATCTTCATTATTAGATGAAAGTCGTGTTGAAGGATCTACAGATGAAAACTGGGCCGTTGTAAATACTTTTTTAGAGCAATTTAAATAAACCACTATAAGCTTAAAAAACTATAGTTTTTAAAAACAACAAGAAACAAAGAGCTCTTTAATAGTGTAATATAACGTGTTACCTTGCATTGCATTTAAGAAACAACAGAAGCCACTTAAAAAGTTTATAGAAATTAAAACAACTGTAATAAAATTAAAAATTTTTAACCTTTAATAAGAACACAAAATGCCTAAAGTACTTTACCGTATCTATGTTGTAGAATTATCTAAACGTGTGTTTACTGAGAATACAAAATTTAGAAATGCAAATCCGCAATTTAATGGTGTGCTAGAGTGCTTATATGTTGGTATGACGAGTAAAACACCTAAAGAACGCTTTGTGCAACACAAAACAGGATACAGAAATAAAAAAGGCCACAAAATAGCATCTAATATTGTAGAAAAATACGGACGCTACCTAAGGCCGAGTCTTTACAACCATATTGATCCTTTTTTTACAAGAAAAGAAGCACTTATTGCAGAAGCACAAATTACGTTAGAGCTTCGCAGAGAGCGTTATGCTGTATGGTCTAATTAGTTACTAAAAAGTTTTTTAAAGTCTCTTTATAAATGTCTTCATACATAGGGACAATATTGTGCAAATCGAATTTTTGTGATTGTAACTTTGCGTTATTTTTAAATTGATTTAAAATAGTTGCATCTATTAAGATTTTAAGCGCATTTGTCGTCATGTCATCAATATCATTAACATTACTTAAATAACCAGAGTAACCATGTGCATTAACTTCTGGCAATCCGCCTGTATTTGTTGATATAACAGGTACACTACTCGCCATAGCTTCTAAAGCCGCCAAACCAAAACTTTCGGTTTGTGATGGTAATAAAAACAAATCACTAAAACACAAAATACGATCTATCTCATTACTGTTTCCTAAAAATACAATACGGTCAGAAATACCCAACTCTTCAGCCAAACGTTCTGCAGGTTCTTTTTCAGGACCTTCACCAACCATCATTAATTTTGCAGGTATTTCTTTTTGAATATTATTAAATATTTTAATAACATCTGGTATCTGTTTTACTTCTCTAAAATTACTAATATGAGTTATAATACGCTCGTCATCATCTGCCATCATTGCACGTTGGCAATCTGTAAATGTGCTTTGATGCTTTTCTAGATCTATAAAATTTGGTACAACACTAATATCTTTCTTTATATTAAATAAACGGTTTGTATCTTTTTTTAAGTTTTCTGAAACCGAAGTCACTGCGTTAGATTTATTAATACTAAACGTAACTGCTGGTTTATAAAACGGATGACTACCAACCAGTGTAATATCTGTACCGTGTAACGTAGTAACTATTGGCACATCTATACCTTCGTCTTGAAGCATTTTTTGAGCCATATATGCAGCATAAGCATGCGGTATAGCGTAGTGTACATGTAGTAATTCTATACCATGTAACTTTACCATATCTACTAATTTACTAGACAAAGCAAGTTCGTAAGGTTGGTAATGAAATAATGGGTATTCTGGCACGTGAACTTCATGAAAATGAAGATTATTACCTAATAATTCTAACCTTACTGGTTGTTTATATGTTATAAAGTGTACCTCATGACCACGTTTTGAAAGTTCTAAACCTAGCTCTGTAGCTACAACTCCACTACCACCAAAGGTAGGATAACAAACAATTCCTATTTTCATGTAAAATTTATATGTTTTTAATTTTATTGGTATTTGGTATTAACAGTTATAAAGTGTTAACATTTATGAAGTCTCAATTGTATTGAAATCCTTACAGAATTTATACAGATGATAAAGTTATATATTTTAAAGAACCCCATTTCAACTTTAAGTTCTTTTTAACTTAATAAGACCAATAAGAATATGACTAATCTAAAATAGCTTCATAAATTAAGCGTTGTATTTCTGTTCTAATATTTTCTCTTAACAATAAATTTTTACCAGCCTCAGGAAACGTTCTATTGGCTAAAAAAACATAGATGATATCTTCTTCAGGATCTGCCCAAGCATACGTACCCGTAAAACCAGAATGGCCAAAACTAGTCATAGATATACACCCACATGTTGGACCCTCTTCGCTTAACTGTGGTTTATCAAAACCAATACCTCTTCTATTATCTACATCACAATAGTAACAAGTATTAAACTTATCTATAGTTTCATTTTTAAAGTAACGTTTGCCACCATAAAACCCCTTCTGTAAATACATTTGCATTATTTTGGCTACATCGTTAGCATTACTAAAAACACCTGCATGGCCACCAACACCACCTTGCATGGCTGCACCCATATCGTGCACATAGCCATGTACTTTTTTATAACGGTAATAATTATCTATTTCTGTTGGTACAATATCTTTTAGACTAAAATTTTCTCTCGGATTATATGTGGTATAATTAGCACCTAAAGATTTATAAAAACGGTCTTGTGTTATATCACTCAAAGGTTTATCATAAAAGCCTTCTAAATAATTTTTAAGAATATAATATGGCAAATCACTATAACGGTAACGCAATGTAGATAGTAAGTCTGTTTCAATAATTATTTTCTGAATAGAATCTTGGTAATCATTACGCATAAAGAGCGTATTGGTGACTTCTACATTAAAACCTTTGCTTCGTTTGGCTCTGTAATATTTAGGATCTGGTTTTTTAGTTACACTATCTAATGTTGCATAATAAAAAGGAATCCAAGGTTTAAGTTGTGCATAATGAGACAACATTTTTTTGAGGGTAATATTTTCTTTATTAGAACCGATATATGCGGGTGATAATTGCCCTAATTTAGAATCTAAAGATATAGACCCTTGCTCTTCTAACTCCATAACAATTGGCAAGGTTGCCAATATCTTTGTTAACGAAGCCACATCGTACATATCATCAAAATCTACCGCATTCTTTTTAGAGTACGTATGGTACCCAAAGTTTTTATTGTAAATAACCTTACCTTTTCTGGCAACCAATAACTGAATACCTGGTGTCATTTTTTTATCTACAGCATGGTTAGCAACAGAATCAATTTTACGCAATAGTTTTGAATCCATACCAACCGTTTCTGGTAAGCCATAACTTAAGTTAGATAAACTATTGTACATTTTACCAGTACCAACAGAAAAATTTGGACCTGTACTTACAGGTAGTTTCCCTTTTGCTGCTACTGCACCAAAAATAAGTTGTGCAGATTTTTGCTGTGCAATGGTACTGTTTTGGTAGCTCATTACTATACCATCAATATTTTGAACGGTAGATAATTGATTTAAAGCATAAGGTCTTGCAAAAACATCTAATATTACGGTGTTGGTTCTTGCTATTTCGTAAAGCCAAACGAGTTCTTTGTTAGAAAACTCAAAATTTTTCCAAGGATTGGCGTTAGATCTATGAAAACCCACAATGACTGTATTATAATTTTGCAATTTAGCTATAAGTGCATCTAACTTTTCCGCTTTTACATGATGTACTTTCGTATACTTTTTTAATTCATCTAAAAAATCAGATCCCGTATCGTCCCCTAGTGCAACGTAGGCTACTTTTTTAGTTTCTAGGTCTCTTAATGGTAATATATCTTTTTGATTTTGTACTACAGTGATTGCATTTTCCATTAACGCCTCATACAATACATCGTCTTTTAAGCGGTTTAAATCCTCATTAAGATTATATAAACCAATGGGACTGTAGTTATGAAGTCCGACTTTATATTTTGCCATTAGTACTTTTTTTACAGAATGCGCTAAACGGTCTTCAGTAATAAGTCCGTTTGTAAAAGCCTCTACAAATTTAGCAATACCTTTTACTGGGTTTTCAGACATAAGCATAACATCATTACCTGCAAGAAAAGCCATTAAATCTATCTCACCGCCTTTAGATAACGTTTTAGATGTGGTACCATCAACACCTTTATTTACATAGTCTGCAGCACCTTTCATAGTAAGTGCATCTGTAAAAATAAGCCCTTTAAAACCCAATTTATCTTTTAAAATATCTGTAACAACATGCTTAGATAGTGATGAAGGAAACCCACTTCTTGTCTCTAAACTAGGCACGTTTAAATGTGCTACCATAACACTAGACAAGCCCTCTTTTATTAAAGCGCGATAAGGGTATAATTCTACAGAATCTATACGTTTTTCGCTAAAAGAAACTGTTGGTAAGGTTTTATGCGAATCTGCTTCTGTATCACCATGACCCGGAAAATGTTTCGCATTGGCTAAAACACCAGCACTTTGCATACCTTTCATAAAAGCTAATCCTTTTTGTGTCACATTATCCCTGTCTTCACCAAAAGAACGATTTCCTATAATTGGATTTTTAGGATTTGTATTAATATCTACAACTGGTGCAAAATTAAAATGCACACCTAAGCGCTTACAATGCTCACCTATTTGTCTTCCTGTTTGTTCTACTAATTTAGTGTCTGAAATTGCCCCTAGTGTCATATTCCAAGGAAAAGCATAGGTAGAATCTAAACGCATACTTAAACCCCATTCTGCATCCATACCTACTAAAAGTGGAATATTTGATGCCGCCTGAAGTTCGTTATTTAATTGCGCTTGCCTAACAGGCCCACCTTTAGAATATATAAGTCCACCTATTTTTTCATCTTTTATAAGTTTTATAATGTCATTTTTTTGCAAGCCATCACCATTAGAAAAAATCTGTACCATAAATAGCTGCCCTATTTTTTCTTTTGTAGACATAGCACTATACACGCTATCTACCCATTTTTGTTGTGCAATAGGATTGTCGGAAAGTAGCGGGTTATTCTCGAGATTTTGTGAGAAATTTATTTGAAAACAAGTACATAATATAATGAGTGCAAGGTTACGCATGGGCAATTATTTTTCGTTTATAGATTAACTAACGAATACTATGCCAAAATACCATAATTAATAGGAAGTTGAAAAACTTTAAGATACAATTATAAACTGTTTAATTAACAGATATATTAATCTAATAAATCTATGTGACGGTCATGGTAGCCTAACAAATATAATACACCATCTAAACCAATACTAGATATAGAGCTTTGGGCATTATCTTTCACCTTTGGTTTGGCATGAAACGCAATACCTAAACCAGCAAGACCAAGCATTTGTAAATCGTTTGCACCATCACCAACGGCAATGGTTTGGGCGATATCTATACCCATTTCGTTTGCAATTAACTGTAAATATTCGGCCTTCTTATTACCATCAACAATTTCACCAATATAACCACCTGTAAGTTTACCGTTTACAATTTCTAACTCATTAGCATAGACGTAGTCTATATCTAACTTTTCTTGCAAGTAACGTCCAAAATAAGTAAAACCACCTGAGAGAATTGCGGTTTTAAAACCATAACTATGTAATGTATCTATTAATCGTTTAGCACCTTTTGTAATTGGTAAATTAATAGCAACATTATGCAATACGTCTTCACTTAAGCCCTCTAAAAGCTTCATGCGTCTTTTAAAACTTTCGTTAAAATCTATTTCGCCTTGCATGGCAGACTCTGTAATTACTTTTACTTCTTTACCTACACCTGCTAATTCTGCTAACTCATCAATAACTTCGGTTTGTATTAAAGTAGAGTCCATATCAAAACACACCAAACGTCTGTTTCTTCTAAAAATATTATCTTCTTGAAACGCAATATCTACGTCTAAGTCTCTAGAAAGTTGCATGAATTTTTCTGTCAATTCAGTTTTACTTTCAATCTTTCCTCTAATGGATAATTGAATAGATGCACGTGGATATGTTTCTTTTCTTATAAGCGATATTCTACCCGTTAGCCTTTTAATAGAATCAATATTTAAGTTTTTTTCTGAAATTACTTTTGTGACTTCAGATATTTGCTCTGCAGCAAGTTTCTCACCTAAAATGGTGATGATATAACGGTCTTTACCTTGAAAATTCACCCATTTTTCATAATTATCTAAGCTAATTGGCGAAAATTTAGCGGTAATACCAAGCTCATAGGCTTTAAATAATAAATCTTTTTGTACAGCTGAAGATTGTGTGCCAGACTCAATTTCAAACATAATACCTAAGGATAAAGTATCGTGAATATTTGCCTGACCAATATCTAATACTTTTGCACCATACTGTGCCAAAACATCTGTTAAGCTAGAGGTTAATCCTGGTTTGTCTTGTCCTGAAATATTAATTAAAAAAATATCTGTTGCCAAAATAATGGTATTGAAAATGTTACTTTAAAAATCTACTATGCCAGCTCTCGCTTGCTGGGACTTCCCAATTCTCTTTAAACTCGGCAATATTATGTACTAAATTATTAAACACTATCGTATTTTTAGAAACCGAATTATTTTTAGCCATCGCTTTAAAATCTAATAAGGTCTTGTATGCAATAAACTCTCCTTGCTTGTAAGAGACATTCATTTTGTCCATTAAATCTACACTATACTGCTGCTCTAATTCTTGTATGAAATGAACAGAAGCATCTATAGAACAACCTGTAGCACTATTTAAGTTTTGGTTTAAAGCTATAACTATAAATCGCTTATAAACAATTTTGTAGCCCGCTTGTAAATCTTTACCATGAGCCGTCCATGCTTCAATAAAAGTATTGAGTTGTGTCTCTAATTGCACACATTCATCTTCTGTAAAAGTACGATTGGCTTGGTATATCCAAACACGAGATTCTTCTGGTAAAGTATCAAAATTTACTAGCATAATTATTAAATTTTCAATGGTAAAAATAAAGCTTTACATCCAATCTTTATTCTCAGATTCTACTTTAAAAAGTAAATAGTTTTTAATAGTTAAAGCCGTTGTTAATTCTACATGCGGAATTGTTAGTGGTTTTGAAGCCGTATAAATCACAACTGAAGCTAATCCTCTCGTTTTCTGAAAAATAGATTGGTTTAAGCTTACTGCTTGTACTTTTTTAATTTCTAAAAAATTAGTATGTGTGTCTATAAGCTTACCACTACCAACAATTATATAATTACTATCTAAATAATAGTATGCTTTCTTGTAAGCAAAAATTGCACTTGCCATAACTAACATTACTATTGGAATATTTAAAAACAGTAAAAATCTTGGACCAAAATACAAGGGTATATTTAGCAAAAGAAGCGCTAACATACTTAAAGATAATAAACGATACATTAAGTATTTATTAGGCTTATGCTTAATTAGGCGTTCTTCTGCTTTGGGATAAAACTGCTCTAATAACTCATTAATTTGTGTTTTACCTAAACCAACTATATTAAAATTAAGTTGTTGTTTTTTATTAGCCATAGCCTGTGTAAAAGACAGTTTATATAGGCCTAGTGCTTGCTTTAATCTATTTGTTGTACGTGTTGTGTTTTGAATACGACTCGCGGACAGGCTTAAATTAATTTTATTTAATAAGCCTTTTGATATTTCTAAACCTTCAGATTTTCGTTTAACAGTGAGATTAAAATTTTGAATAAGCATTCTTATTAAAGATAAAAAGAACGACATTATAATTAAGACGACAACGATGGTAACATTAAAAAGAATAAATGTCATTAAAGATTCTTCATCGAGCTGAAACCACGATCCAAACGCTGATGTTAATTCTAGCTGATTTACAAACGCTTTAATATCATTATAAATACTAATAATAAACGCAAAAATTAGTGCAAAACTTTTAAAATGATTTTCACTTACGCCTTCTAAAAATAATTTTTTAATGGATGCTTTAAAATAAACAGCATCTTCAACAATCTCGCCATCAATAAACGTTTCAGGTTTAGCGACCTTTAATAGCAATGTTTTTAAAGCCTCTGCCTTAGATTTAGATAAGGCTGAAATCTCAATTTCAGTTTTATCATCACCAGCAGTTTCAATAGATAAGGATACGACATTTATAATTTGCTGTAAGACGTTTTGTTTAATATATACATTCTGAATTTTTGATGTAGATACCGAAATTTCCTCTTTATTAAAGATTCCTTTTTGCAAGAAAAAATAATCACTACTTACATAAAACTTAAAATTAAGATATCTTAAAATAGCGATGACTAAAAAAAGTAAGAGTATACCTAAAGTAATTAAAATAAATTTGGTGCTTGTAAGATAGGCTGTCTTACCACTACTTATAAATTTGTAGACTAAAGCGGCAAAAACAATAATAGTTGCTTTAACGATACGGTAAAGACTAACACCAAAAATTACTAGTATACCTTTGGCAGATTGGCGCGTTGGTGTTTCAAAATTATGAGCGCTCATTTATAATTTTAGTTAAAAAAGCGTATTGTGTTTCTGCGATATCTTCTGGTAAACCTTTAATGGCTAAGTCACCACCTGACTGGCCTGCAGAATATATTTTTAAAGTAGATAATCCTAATTTACGCGCTAAAAATGAGCGCGCAATTTCTATATGTTGTATGCGATTATAAGGCAATGTAATGGTTTTATTAAGTAAATAGCCATGACTATAGGTAATATCCTTTTGGCGCATGGCATACTTACGTTTTTTAAAGCCAATGGCAAAAAACAAGACTGAAATAGCACATAGCACACAAGCCACAACTAAAAAATACCAAAAGGCCGTTTTAACTTCGGGCTCGTCTGCAACCAGATTAAATGTAAGAAATGCGGCTACAAACAAGGCATAAACCAAAATAGTATTGAATAAGATAATTTTAAAATATTTTGGTGAAATAAGGTTCAAATTTAAATCTTCTGACTTTGGTAGATCAGCGATTTCAATTTGCGTATTCGAGAATAACGTCATAGGCTGGAGTTAAGAATTTGCAATAAGTTCTGCAACATCTAAAACAGTAACACTGCCCTCTTTTTCTTTGGCCTTTATACCATCGGTCATCATTGTATTACAATACGGACAACCCGTAGCAATAATATCTGGATTGGTTTCGAGCGCATCTTCAGTTCGCAACACATTAATTTCCTTAGTTCCAGGTTCAGCATCTTTAAACATCTGAGCACCACCTGCACCACAACATAAGGCCGTGCCTTTGTGGCGTTTCATCTCTGTTAACGTAGCATTTGTATTTTTAAGCACATTTCTTGGTGCTTCATACACTTTATTTGCACGACCTAAATAACACGGGTCGTGAAACGTAATACGCTTTCCTTTGTAAGTTTCACCTTCTATAGTTAACCGACCAGCTTCGATAAGTTCTTGTATGTATTGTGTATGGTGAATAACATCATAATTACCGCCTAGACTTGGGTATTCGTTTTTTATGCAATTAAATGAATGCGGATCGCAAGTTACAATACGTTTAATCTCGTATGCATTTAGCACTTCAATATTCATAACTGCTTGCATCTGAAACAAGAATTCATTACCTGCACGCTTTGCTACATCGCCAGTATTACTTTCTTCTGTTCCTAAAACAGCAAAATCTACATTTGCTTTATGTAAAACTTTTACAAAAGCTTTTGTTATTTTTTTTGCTCTATCATCATAGCTACCAGCAGAACCCACCCAAAATAAAATTTCTGGTTGTTTTCCTTCTGCCATAAACTCTGCCATAGTTGGCACTTTTAGTTGCTCACTCATAATCTAAGTTTAGATGTTAGTTCTTTATTACTCTTAAGACAAACAATTAATTAAAACTAGTCTTCTTTAGCCCAATTTAAACGGTCCATTTGGCTGTAAGGCCAAGGTGCACCATTGTTTTCTATATTGGTCATCATATTATTTAATTCCATCGGTGCAGCACTCTGCTCCATCACCAAATAACGACGCATATCTAATATAATAGATAAGGGATTTATACTCACCGGACATTCTTCTACACAAGCATTACATGTTGTACATGCCCATAATTCTTCATTTAAGATATAATCGCCTAAGAGTTGCTTACCATCATCTTTAAACACACCGTTATTAGCATCAATATTTTTACCAACTTCTTCTAAACGATCTCGTGTGTCCATCATAATCTTACGTGGAGATAATTTTTTACCTGTAAGGTTTGCAGGACAAGCCGATGTACAACGACCACATTCTGTGCAGGTATAAGCGTTTAATAATTGCACCTGAGTTAAATCCATAACATCACTTGCACCAAACTTAGCCGGCACATCGTCTTCTGCAGTTTCAGCTGGCGCAGCGTAAGGATCTGCATCAGGATCCATCATTAACTTCACCTCGTTTGTAACAGCTTCGAGATTATTTACTTTGCCTTTAGGTTCAACACTTCCGTAATACACGTTTGGGAATGCTAATAATATATGTAAATGTTTTGAGAAGTATAAATAATTTAAGAATACTAAAATACCCACAATATGCATCCACCAAGCAGCACGCTCAATAGTATGCAACGCCTCAACTGAAAATCCATTAAACCATGGTGCTATAAATTGTGATATCACATTACCAGAAGCCATATCTTGAAAAGAGGTGTCGGTGGCATTCATTACTAAAAACAAACACATTAATACTACTTCAAAATAAAGAATAATATTACCATCGCTTTTGGGCCACCCTTTCATTTCTGCACTTAAGAAACGTTTTACCTTAATTACATTTCGTCGTAACCAAAAAATAACAACTGTTACTAAAACGAGTACAGCTAATATTTCGAAAGCACCAATTAAAAAGCCGTAAACAGATTCTGGTAAGACGCTTAAACCTATACGATGTGTACCAAAAATACCATCGATTATAATTTCTAATACTTCAATATTTATAATTACAAAACCGACGTAAACGATAACGTGCAAAAATCCAGAAACAGGACGTTTCACCATTTTACTTTGTCCTAAAGCTATGCGCACAACGTTTGTCCAACGTTCTGATTTCTTATCACTAGCATCGACCTCTTGACCTAGTTTAATATTGCGAATTAACTTGTTAATGTTTCTTGCAAAATAGCCAATACCTGCAATTAATACAATGGCGAATAATAGGTTTGGTATATATTCCATAGTTATACTAATCTAGTTTTTTTGATCTTCGGTTGGTGCCTCGTAAGGGATTTCTTTTTTTGATAAAATACGTCTATATCTGGCAGGGTGTAATTTAATATCTAAAAGCAGTAACTGCATTTCTTTAGAAGCACCTTCAAGATTATTATAAAGTGCATCATCTTTTAAAAGCTTCCCAATAGTGCCTTCACCATTATCTAAACTTGCTAATAAGCTTTGCATGCTTACCAGCGTTTTATTTAGGTCTGAAATTGTGGTAGATAAACCCGCATTTTTTAAGTCTTCAGCTAATACACCAAGATCTTTACTTGTTTTTTCGAAACTACTTAATAGTGACGCTATTTTTTCGTCGTTATTACTAATAACACCTTGTACATCGTTAGATGTTTTTTTGAAAGATTTTAAAGTTGAATTTAACTCTGCTATGGTATTTTTTAAGCCATTATCTGACTCATCTACAACTAACGTATTTAAACTACTCATTAAAGTATCTGCAGAACGAATGGTTTTATCTAAGTCTGAACTTACTTTAGAAAAGTCATTTTCTAATAAAGAAACCAGCCCTGGCTTAACCTCTGAACTAATAAAATCTCCTGGTTTTGCAGTTTTACCATCATAAACATCTACTATAGCTAAACCATTACCTCCCATTAAACCGGTTTGATACAAACGAATGATGCTGTTTTTTGAAAATTCTAATTGCGGATTAACAGAAAACAAAACACGTGTTTTACCAGTTTCAAAATCATAAATTATATCTTCTATTTTACCAATTTTATTACCTTTTACAGTAACTGGTGATGCAAGCGTTAATGCATTATAATCGAATTCTGTATAATAAGAATCGGTGCTTGAGAATATGTTGTCTCCTTTTAAATATGAAAATAAATATATAAATAACGCAATACCAGAAAGGACTAATATTGCTGTTTTAATTTCTCTTGAGATTTTCAATGGACTTTACTTTGATGAATAACAAAATTAGCAATAAATTTAAAATAAGACCGAAGGTTACACCTATTTAATTTGAAGCCTATTTTAAAGCCTCTTTAATGCTAATTTTTTCGCCGTTTTTAAAGGCTACTACATAACAAGAGTTAAAACCTTTAGACTTCGCTTCGACTTGCATATTTCTTGCTTTATTATAGTCAGACGTATTACCATAATAGTACTTGTAGAGCTTACCTATTTTATCTTTAGAAATATCTGAAAGTCCGTTAAAGTTGTAAGGTTTTGGAGCTAAATCTTTAGAACTCGCTGCAATTTGCACCTTAAATATAACGTCTTTGTAAATTTCTGGCTTATCTTCTACTACTCTGTTTGTATTAGCATTAATTCCTAAAATACTGCTGCCAACATTCTGATCTATCTCTTTTTTGTAAGCTACAACGGCATCTTTTAAAGCCGTTGCAATTTTTAGCTGGCCGTTTTTAGAATTTAAATAAGCACCTTCTTTTTTATTAGTTATAAAGCCAGTTTCAACTAATACACTTGGCATGTATGTATTATGAAGCACCCAAAGACTTAATTGTTTTACACCTCTACTTTTTCTTTTAAGTTTACCACCAAAATTATCTTCAATTTTTCTAGCCAATTGTATGCTTTGCTCAACGTAAACTTCTTGTTCTATACCTATAGCAATGCTAGACTCTGGTGAACTCGGATCAAAACCTTCGTAGTTTTCTTTATAGTTGTCTTCTAAAAAAATAACTTCATTTTCCGCTTTAGCTACAGCCATATTACGCTCAGAGTTTTTAGCACCTAAAACATAAGTCTCTGTACCATAAGCTTGAGTGTGATGCGCATTACAATGCACAGAAATAAATAAATCTGCATCTGCTTTATTGGCAATAGCTGAGCGTTCACGAAGTTCTAAAAAGACATCTGTCTTACGTGTGTATATAACTTTAAAATTAGGATTCTTTTCTAACTGCTTTCCTAGCTCTAAAACAACCTTTAATGCGATGTGTTTTTCTTTGTAACCGTTTTTAGTAGGCCTGCCGGGATCTTTACCTCCATGACCTGCATCTAAAACCACAACAAATTTATCGTTTTGTGCTTCTAAGCCACCCTGTGGTGTTAAAGAAGTAATAAATGTTACAACTAGAAATACTATTATATATTTACGGTACGTTTGCATATTTAATTTAACGGTTTATAAACTCTAAATATTACACTAATGTTAATTTATAAAGTTTATGATGTTAATGGATTAATGACAAAAAAATAGTTTTACTTTTGAGCTTTCAAAAATCGAGCCATACTTTTACAAAAATACATCTAAAAGGATTGCGTACAAATAGTCTACACATACTTTTTGCCTTGAGTTTTACAGTGTTTATTAACACGTTTAGCTTCGCACAAGAATTACCTACAAAGAACAAAGAGATTCCGCCTACACGAGTAAAGGATACTGCTGTGGTTAAGGTCGATTCAATCTTTAACACCAAAGAAATAGATTCTACACAACAAGATTCTGTAAAGAAAACCGAATTTTTAAAAGACATTGTAAAATACAAAGCTAAAGACTCTGTAATTACAGATATTATAAGTCAAAAAATATACCTCTACAACGATACACAAATTAATTACCAAGATTTAGAAATAACAGCTGGTGTTATGGTTATAGATTATGGTAAAAACCTCGTTTATGCAGGTAGACTAAAAGACTCTACAGGCTACACCCAAAAACCAGTCTTTACCCAGGGTGCAAATATTATAAAACCAGATTCCATAATTTTTAATACTAAAAACAAAAAGGCCATTATATTTAATTCTGTGACAGAACAAAGTGGTGGTACCATAATTTCTGAACGCACCAAGAAAGAAAATGATTCGGTTTTCTTTATAGGTAGAGGTAAATTTACTACATCAGAAAATATTGAAGATCCGGAGTATTACTTTTTAATGGATAAAGCCAAAATTGTGCCCAACAAAAAAGTAGTCACTGGCTTTACCCAAATGTATATTTACGATGTGCCTACACCTATTGCGTTACCATTTGCCTTTTTTCCGATGTCTAAAAAACAATCATCTGGTATTATTTTTCCGTCTTTTGGTGAAGATACTGGTAATGACAGAGGGTACTTTTTACAAAACGGTGGTTACTATTTTGCTATTAATGACCATGTAGATTTAGCTGTTTTAGGTGATTACTATACTAATGGTAGTTACGGACTTAGATTAGAAAGTACGTATGCCACGCGTTACAAGTACAGAGGTAATGTAGCCTTTAGATATGAAAACTTATTAAACAGCGAACGTGGCTTTCCAGATTTTTCTCAAAATACCATTTACAATATAAGGTGGTCTCATAGCCAAGATGCTAAAGCAAATCCTAATTCTAGATTCTCTGCTTCTGTAAACTTGGGTAGTAGTCAGTTTTTTCAGCAATCCATTAATCAAATTAACCAAGCTAATAGATTAAATAACACACTGGCTTCGTCTGTATCTTATTCTAAGACGTTTCAGGGCGAGCCACAAGTTAATTTAAACTTAACAGCAACACATTCGCAAAACACAAATACACAGTCTGTTAATTTAACATTACCTACAGTACAAGCCTCAATGGGACGTGTTTTTCCTTTTGCACCAAAAAGCGGTGCTAAAAAGGGAGCCATTCACAATATTAACTTTCAAATAAACACAAGAGGAGAATACCGCATTAATACGACAGATTCTTTATTTGGTAAAAGTGAAATGTTTGATGATGCTTTAGCTGGTATGCGACACAGTATTCCTGTAAACACAAACTTTAAGGTGTTTAATTATTTTAACGTTGGTGTTAATGCCAACTTTGAAGAATCATGGGCTTTAAATACGATAAATCGTTTTTACGATTCGGCATTAGATGAAGTCGTTACTGTAGAACAAAATGGTTTTGACCGTTTTTTAACTTATAATGTTGGTGCTAGTGTAGGTACTACTTTGTATGGTATGTATAATTTTCAAAAAGAAGGCAAAAACCCAAAAATACAAGCTATTAGGCATGTTATTAGACCTTCTTTAAGTTATACGGTTACTCCTGCCTTTGACCAGTATTATGAAACTTACGAGGTTATGGATGCTAATGGTACTACAACGGAAGATTTTACACGGTTTGAAAACTCACTCTTTGGCAGTCCTGGAAATAGATTTTCTAGTAATGTAGGCTTGTCAATTGGTAATAATATTGAAGCAAAAGTACGCTCTAAAGATTCTACCAAAACCGAAGGTGAAAAAGTATTTCTTTTAAATAATTTAAACTTTGCAACCTCTTATGACATTGCAGCAGATTCTTTAAACTTGCGCCCTGTTAGAGTTACTGGTGGTACTCAGATTTTAAATAATAAAATGAATATTAACTTTGGACTAACACTAGATCCTTATGCTTTAGACAGTAATAACAATAAGATTAATACATTAAATTTTAATAATGGAGGAAGTGTTTTTAGAATGACCTCTGCAAATTTAAATATTAGCTATTCGCTTTCTAACGATAGTTTTTCGGGTAAGGGGGACGATGACAAAGATGAAGAAGCAGATAAACGTGCGGCAACTGCAAACGGCAGAACAGATGATCTTTTTGGTAAAACTCAAGATTTTGCAGATAAACGCTTAGGTGATAAAGACAGAGACAAGGAAAAAGGCGAAGACAAAAATGATTTTTATAATTATAAAATGCCCTGGAATCTTAGATTGGTTTACGCAACAAACTATACTAATGTAAGACGCGAAAACACCATTTCTTCAAATTCGTTAATGTTTACTGGTGATGTAGAGGTATCGCCTCGCTGGAGTGTTGGTGCCTCGTCTGGTTACGATTTTCAAAACCAAGGTTTCACATTTACACAACTACGTTTTGAACGTGATTTATTAAGCTGGAGAATGAATTTTACATGGATTCCATTTAGTAATCAAACCTCATGGAATTTCTTTATAGGTATTAAATCTAATTTATTAAAAGATCTAAAATACGATCAGCGTCGTCAGCCAGATCAAAGTCTAGGTAACTAGAAATAAAAATATCTTAAATTTACCCAATGTATAACCATAAATAAGATTTCTGCTTTCGCAGGAAGAGAACATGAAAAAAATCATAAACACATCAAAAGCTCCTGCACCTATTGGACCATACAACCAAGCTGTTTTAGTAGGAAACACTCTGTACACGTCTGGCCAAATTGCGTTACACCCAGAAACTATGGCATTGGTTTTAGACGACATTAAAACCGAAACTAAACAAGTTATGGAAAACATGAAAGCCGTTTTAGAAGCTGCGGACATGACATTTAGCGACGTTATTAAATCGTCAATTTTCATTAGCGATATGCATAACTTTTCTCAAATAAATGAAGTGTATGCCACCTATTTTGATGAAGCCACAGCACCTGCAAGAGAAACGGTTGAAGTTGCTAATTTACCTAAGTTTGTAAATGTTGAGATTAGTATGATTGCTGTAAAGTAATCTATAAAAAACGCCTTAAAATTAATTATGGCGTTCTTTTCCTAACAAAATAATCAACCCTAAAACGTATTAATTTTTTATACATCTAATGCCTACACCAATCTGTATAGCATTATTTGAATATAAAATAGTATCCTCATCAAATAATTGTATTGCAGTTCTCGTAGCATTTGTAGTATTAACATCTGAGGTTCCCCAAGTACAAATTCCTTCTGCTAATGTTGGTGTACCTGGTGTACTCACATAGCCATTAGGTAAACCTCTAAAACCAATAGCATCTGTACCGCTACCAGTAGATGGTAACCAACCAAAATCTGATTTTAAGGCAGTTGCTTCCATACCTGCATAACCATTTGCAGATAAGTAATTTTCTAATGCTATAAAATCTTGTGTTGTTGGTATTCTCCAACCTTCTGGTGCTAACTTTCCGCTTTCAATAGCAAAATGATTATACATTGCACCATAGTAATCAAAAGGCATATCAAAATCCACAGCGTCATTTAAATCGTCTGTATTTGCCCATTGGTAAAATCCCTCTTGGTTATCTAAGCTCCCCCAATTACTCCCATTATTTGCAAATGTATATTGCGTAATTGGTGTACCGTCATTATAAGTGGTCGTTTTTAAGTTCTCAAGCATCCAAGTTTGGTTACCTATAACTATGGTGTTATACACATTTCCGTCTGCGTCTGTAACTGTTATTGGCTCTTGTGGATAATTGTTATCATCGTCACCAGAGCAATTCATAAACGCAAAGGCAGAGAGTGTTAAAATAGAAAATTTAAGTAATCTTGTCATAATAATTATATGCTGTTTTTATATATAACAACTCAAAGTACAATTCTCCTAAAAATGCTTTCGAAAAGTTCAAAATAAGTTGTGTTGCAAATTTGGTGAATGGTTATTTGCGCGGCTTAACGTTGTTCTTATATGAAAAGTAGCAGATAAAAATGCTATTATTTTTAGATTTAAAATAAATATAGCAGAAAAGAGCCAAACGTTAGTGTAGCTCTTAACTGCTATTTTTTATATACAGTGTTGGTAGCCGTTTTTATTTACTAAATCTAGCTACAATTTCACATATATCGGCACAACCTCCATCTTTATCAGTACATTTTAAGATGCCTTCACTCGCGGATAATGTATCATAATATGTATCTTGCCATAATAACTCCCCATCACTACCCCAACAATCAACTTGAAATGTTCTTCCAGATTTTGATTGAGTATTTGATGAATTTTCTAAATAAATAACCTTACTTAATTCATAAGTACCCTTATTACGCTTTATTGTAAATTCTATATTTTTGTTCTTATCATTACTTAAATTAATAACTTCTGAGAGTATCGAATCTAATTGTTTTAAAGAGTTACTTTTTTTTATTATTAGAAATATTGGCTGGTGTAAAAGTGATTTTTGCATTACAAATTGTAGCACAACCACCATTTTCTAAACAGTCCCAAGTTGCCTGACCAGCACAAGCTACACTTTCTCCACATTCAGTAACTTCTGATTCGCCATTACCCCATGTACAAGTAACAGTATAATTATCGCCAGGACCTCTTTTGTTAATATCTTGACCTGTTGCAAAAGCTAATACTTTTTCAGAATTTTCAATAATTTCAAAGTATTTTGTAAAATCTTTTTCTTTGAAATTTTTCATTTCAAATACTATGATTTTTCCTTCAGATTCACCAAGACTTTTCATCTCAGTCAGGATTTCTTCAATATCTACTTGACTTATTTCATCAGTATTTGTATCATCTTTCTCCGAACAAGAAACCGATAATAAAATTAAACATACAAAATAAAGAGTTTTTAAATTTTGATTAAAAATTGTTTTCATCATTATTGTATTTACGAATTATTTGCCAAACTATACATCTTTTAAGTCTTCGTAATTCGACAAGCGGCCTATTCCGCACTTTTTTAGACCTTCTGGTATTCAGTTTTCCACTTCTTGAGAGTCAATTTACAATTTTATTTTCTCTTTTCCGAGATTCCGTAAATCGGATGGTTATTAAATTGCTCTGGCTGGTGGTTAAATGGCTACCAACTTAAAGATATCAATCCGTTTCAATGACTGTTATTTTTGTGTTAAACGAAGTTATATTTTTTCAACTGCATTTTCAATACGTAACTTTACGTATTTTTTTTGGTCATTATTTCCTTACCACTATTGGCTCATTTTTATAAGTATTACTCTTATTTTTGTTTTTCAAATGTATTTCTATTGAGACTAAACAAAGCAGAACTTAAAGATTTTCTAGATAGTAAAGTCGCCCTTTACAATCATCCAAAATTTATTGAGAGCGATCCCATACAAATTCCGCATCAATTTTCTAAAAAAGAAGATATAGAAATTGCTGGTTTTTTAGCAGCTACTATTGCTTGGGGCAATCGTAAAAGCATTATTACTAATGCTAATAAAATGATGGAGTTATTAGACCACTCCCCTTTTGAATTTATTATGCAACATCAAGAAACTGACTTAGACCGTTTTCAGGGTTTTGTGCATCGTACATTTAATGGTGATGATTTTACCCAGTTTATTAAAAGTTTACATAACATCTATAAAACACATAACGGTTTAGAAGCTGTTTTTGCAAAACATACTGAGAAAGGCTCGCTTCAAAACAGTATTCACCAATTTAAAGCTACATTTTTTGAGCAACCACATTTAGCGCGTACTAAAAAACACGTGAGTGATCCGCTTAAAAATTCGGCAGCAAAACGCATTAATATGTACTTACGATGGATGATACGAAACGATAATAACGGTGTAGATTTTGGTATTTGGAATAGCCTCTCTCCTGCACAACTTAGTTGCCCTTTAGATGTGCATTCTGGTAATGTAGCGCGTAAATTAGGACTTCTTAAACGAAAACAAAATGATGGCAAAGCTTTGGCTGAGCTTGATAAGGCTCTAAGAAAACTAGACCCTAAGGATCCTGTAAAATATGACTTTGCATTATTTGGACTCGGTGTGTTTGAAGGCTTCTAAATTTAAAAATGCATTTATTATCTTTAAACTTTCAACTTAAAACCGTTATCTATGAAATTTAAACTTACCCTTTTACTGCTAATTTGCTTTTCACTTGGTTTTTCTCAAGATTTAAAAATACCTACTGACACGGCTTATGCCTCTAACGGTTCTGTTACCATAAAAGGTAAAACTGTAAACTACAGAGCAGAAACAGGTTTTCAGCCTGTCTGGAATGCTGAGGGTAAAATTATAGCCTCTTTGTATTACACCTATTACAAACGCACTAACGATACCAAAGGCATAAAACGACCTATTATATATTCGTTTAATGGTGGGCCTGGCTCAGCTTCGGTTTGGATGCATATTGCGTATACTGGCCCTAAAATTTTAAAAATTGATGATGAGGGTTATCCTGTACAGCCATACGGAATAAAAGACAATCCTAATTCTATTTTAGATGTCGCAGATATTGTATTTATTAATCCTGTGAATACAGGTTTCTCGAGAAAAATTGCCGATAAAGACGGAAAAATGCCAGATGATAAAAACTTCTTTGGTATTAATGCAGATATTAAATATTTAGCCAGTTGGATGAACACATTTACAACGCGCCATAACCGTTGGGAATCTCCCAAATATATTATTGGAGAAAGCTATGGTGGTACACGTGTTATGGGTTTAGCATTAGAGCTACAAAATAGTCAATGGATGTACCTAAATGGGGTGATCTTAGTGTCGCCTGCAGATTATAAAGTTTTACGAACGGGCGGTCCTTTAGCTTCAAGTTTAAACTTACCTTATTACACAGCCGCAGCTTGGTACCACAATATGCTCCCTCCTGCACTTCAAAATAAAGATTTATTAGATATTTTGCCCGAAGCTGAGGCTTTTGCTGTTAACGATTTAATGCCTGCAATAGCTAAAGGCGGTTTTATAAATGCTACTGAAAAGAGAGCCATTGCAGAAAAAATGAGTTATTATTCTGGACTTTCAGAAAAGGTAATTTTACAACAAAACCTTGATGTACCTAACCGTTTTTTTTGGAAAGAACTTTTAAGAGATAAGACTGGCCAAACTATAGGTCGCTTAGATTCTAGATATCTTGGTATAGATAAAATTGAAACAGGTGTGAGTCCAGATTACAGTGCTGAATTAACGTCTTGGTTGCATTCTTTTACGCCAGCCATAAACTATTATATAAAAAATGAGCTAGGCTTTAAAACAGATGTTAAATACAATGTATTTGGTAATGTTGGTAATTGGGACCGAAGTAATGACAACACAAGAGATGATCTTCGCCAAGCTATGGCGCAAAATCCTTATCTAAAAGTTATGACGCAGTCTGGTTATTACGATGGTGCAACAACATACTTTTCTGCCAAATATTCGCAATGGCAAATAGACCCTAGTGGTAAAATGAAAGATCGTATGTCTTTTAAAGGTTACCGAAGTGGACATATGATGTACTTACGAAATGAAGACTTAATTAAGGCTAATGACGACTTACGCGACTTTATTGAAAGTTCACTACCTAAAGGCAAATCGGCTAAATATTAATTAGTGTTTTGGTGTTTTAGTTTTTATGATTTGCAGTTGTCTTGCTCAACTTGTTTCAGCATCTAAGTACTGTTTTAATAAATTCTAAAACGCATTAAGAATGACAAAATATTTAAACTAATAACCAAAAAAGGCTTCCAAAACTGGAAGCCTTTTTTATATTACTAAAAAGATTAATTACCCTTTTAACCAAGCTGCTCTTAAAGTTTTTTGTGCATCAGTTGCATTTTCATCTTCAACCAAACCTTCGCTTTTTGCTGTTGCTTTTGTTAAGGTTGCTTTTATCACTACCGGTTTTCCTTCGCGTTCTAAATCCATAGTAATGTCTTGTCCTTCTTGCCACCCAAACATACCACCAATAACTTGTTGTGCGTTTTGAAGCGTTAGATCATCACCATTAACTTTTTTAATAACATCACCTGCCTTAATACCTTGAGATGCCCAAAAAGAATTTTTTAAAGCTACATCTGTAAAGAAAATCCCTTTATCTGGTGCACCACTAAAGATTATGTTTTGCCCACCAGCAAAAATATAATTTGTTGGCGCTTCACTTTCGCCTAAAGTTAGACCTGCCATTGTAAAAAATTCATTATAGTTAATTGGCACATCACCTTCAACATGTGTTTTTAAGAATTCACCAATACTTGGATACGTCATTGCTGTAATTTCAGCAACCAAATTATCATCTACAAAAGGCTTTTCTTTTCCGTATTTAGCTGATAATTCTTTCATTAATGATAACATACTTCTATTGCCATCACTTTCTTTGCGCATTAAAATATCGATACACATGCCTATTAATGCACCTTTCATGTACACATTGTAGTATTGAGAAGCATAAGGCTCTTCTAAAACATTTTCACTCATAACTGTAAAACTCATAGCGTCATCTAAGTTTTTAGAAGTTGCTATTTTTTGCATTACTGTATTGTAATAAGTGGTTTCATCTACTAAACCTTCATATACTTGAAAATGTTGTGCAAAATATTCTGTTACCCCTTCATACATCCAAAGGTGTTTAGAGAATGTTGGTTGGTCATAATCAAAATAATGAACATCTTCTGAGTGTACCGATAATGGTGTTACAATATGAAAAAACTCATGTGCTACAACATCTACAATAGATGCTGCTAATCCTTCTTTAGAAGAAGATTCACCTAAAACAACCACTGTTGAGGTGTGGTGCTCTAACGCTCCAAAGCCTTTTGGTGACGTCTCTGCCCCATCAGATAAATACAAATAAATATCGTAACGCGGTGTTGTATTTACATCACCTAAATATTCCTTTTGTGCTTGCATCATCTTATAAACCGTCTCTTTTTGGCTAGCTGCAGTATGTACTTTATTTGGCGAGTAAACGCTAAGTACTATTTTAATATCGCCAACCATAAATTCTTCAACATCTAAATCGCCGTACATCATTGGGTTATCTGTAATATCAAAATAACGTTGTGCAAAATAACTCGTAGTTGCCGATTTTCCGTCAGCACTTGTTGTTGTGCCTTTGTCTTCTAATGCAGATGTTCTTACAAAATCTACAGGTGCCTTAACATCTAAGGCGTATTGGCTATTTTTAAGTGAATCAAAATAACCTATAAAGCCATGTAAATTTAATACATAATTAGTTGGCTCTATATTTGTACCAGCAGGAGAAAACGGCTGCTCACCACCTATGCCACCGCTCGTTTCAATATCAAACGTGTCATTAACGTAATAGGTGATTTTATCTAACTTAGTAGCGTTTTTAATTGTCCAGGTATTGGTATCTACATTTGTAATCTCTAATGCGTTACCATCATAATCTATAGCCTTAATATCATCAATATATTTACCAAAATCACTTACAGAATATGTTCCCTGTACTACTCTTGGTAATCTATACGTTACCGTTTCTGTAGTAAACCGACCAGGATTAATAATAACAGGTACTTTATCATCTACAACAGCAGTTAAATCTAGAGCTGTAACAATTGGGCTGTTCACCGCTAAATCGTTTACTTTTGGTTTAGCAGATCCACAACCTACTAAAATTACACTTAAGCCAAGTATGGCGATATAATTTTTCATTTTAAAAATTTTAATTTTTTAACAAGTCGGACAAATCTACAATCTGTTACCATTATAAATCTAAAGGTTTTGTTAAATTCGCACTATGCAAGATGATTTAATAAGCATTGTTATTCCTTTTAAGAATACAGAATTATACATTTCTGAATGTGTAGATTCTATCTTAAACCAAACCTATACTAACTGGGAAGCTATTTTTGTTGATGACCACTCTAATGATACAAGTACTACTATTATTAAAAGTTACAGTAAGAAAGATAGCCGAATAAAGCACTTAAAAAATAAAGGGAATGGTATTATTGATGCGCTAAAAACCGCATTTAATTATAGTAATGGCTGCTATATAAGCCGTATGGATAGTGATGATATTATGACACCTATACGTTTAGAAACCATGTTTAATAGCCTAAAAATTTACGGAAGGCAACATTTAGCTGTCGGCCAAGTAACATATTTTAGAGCAGATGGACTTAGTGACGGGTTTGCACGTTACGAACAATGGTTAAATAAACTAACTAGAGTTGGTAGTAATTATTCTGAAATATATAAAGAGTGCGTTATACCTTCTCCTTGTTGGATGTTGCATCGTGATGATTTTACAGCTTGTGATGGTTTTGAACCAAATCGTTATCCTGAAGATTACGACCTCGTATTTAGATTTTACAAAGCAAAATATAAGTGTATTCCTTGCGATAAAGTACTGCTCCATTGGCGCGATTACAGTACACGTACATCGCGAACACATAAACATTATGCAGAAAATTCATTTTTAGATCTTAAAGTACATTACTTTTTAGACTTAAATTATGATTGTAAAAGACCATTAACAGTTTGGGGAGCTGGTGCAAAAGGTAAAACACTTGCTAAATTACTAATTGCTAATAATATTCCGTTTTATTGGATTTGTGATAATCCAAAAAAAATTGGTAAGCATATTTATGACCAAAAGCTTTTAAGCTTTAAACACCTTTCACAATTACAACACCCTCAAAGTATTGTAACGGTTGCAAATTTAGAAGCTCAAAAAGAAATAAAGACCTTTTTTAAAAGCCATAATATGCAGACGATGATTGATTATTTCTTTTTCTGTTAAATTTCTCAAAAGCAAAATACTGTTATCGTTTTTCATTTTCTATATTTGACTAATTAATAAGCCCAAAACAAAAGAATGCAGTTTAAACATCCAGAATTACTTTACGCACTATTTTTTCTGGTTATCCCAATTCTTATTCATCTGTTTCAGTTACGCCGTTTTCAGAAAGTAGAATTTACCAACGTAAAGTTTCTAAAATCTGTAAAACTACAAACTCGTAAAAGTTCGCAATTAAAAAAATGGCTAACTCTCTTAACAAGAATGTTGCTTTTGGCTTTTGCTATTATTGCATTTGCACAGCCTTTTGTGCCAGAAACAGATGCCTTTAATGAAGCTCAAGAAACGGTTATTTATTTAGATAATTCTTATAGCATGCAAGCTAACGGTAGCAATGGCACACTTTTAAATGCAGCTATACAAGATATTATTAATACGTTTGGTGATGATGAACCTGTAACACTGTTTACTAACAACGAAACCTTTAAAAACACAACAATTAAAGTATTAAAACGTGATTTAATTAAATTATCCTATTCTACATCACAACTTAATTATGATGCTGCATATCTAAAAGGGAAGCAATTATTTTCTGAGGATAAAACCACATCAAAAAACCTAATATTGGTCTCAGATTTTCAACAGAAAGAGAAACCTATTCGGTTTACAAACGATAGTACTATTGGTCTAAAATTAGTACAACCAAAATCTACATTATCTACTAATATTAGTATAGATAGCCTTTACACAAGCAATACAACAACAGAAACCACAACTATTAATGTGGTACTTTCTAACGGATCTAAACCTTTAGAAAATGTCACTATCTCTTTATTTAACAACGATGTATTATTAGCTAAAAGTGCAGTTTCTATAAACGAAACAGAAGAAACAAGCTTTACAATACCTAACAATACCACTTTTAATGGTAAACTTACAATTGAAGATAATGGCCTTCAGTACGATAATATTTTCTATTTTAATTTAAACACAAAACCAAAGATTAAGGTCTTAACTATTAATGAAAACTCAGATGATTCTTTCTTAAAACGGATTTATACAAACGATGAGTTTGAATACAACAGCTTTAACTTAAACACACTTAATTTTAATCTTATCCCTGATCAAAATTTAATAGTTTTGAATGCGCTTAAAAACATTTCTAATGCACTAAAAGCAGCTTTAAATGTATTTAAAAAAGAAGGGGGTTTTGTATTAATTATACCTTCAAAAGAAATATCACTAAGTTCTTACAATCAATTATTTACAGACTTAAGAATTTCCAACTATAATAGTACTAAAGCTTCTGCTAAACAAATTACAAATATTAACTATGAACACCCTTTATTGGCTAATGCATTTTATAGTAAAGTGAAAAATTTTCAGTACCCAAAAGTTAATAGCTCTTACCGTTTTAGCACCAATACAAATAGTGTTTTATCGTACGAGGACAACAGTCCGTTTTTAATAGGAAATGCAAATAGTTTTGTTTTTGCTGCTTCGCTAAATGAGGACAATTCAAATTTTAAAAACTCACAACTTATTGTACCCGTACTTTACAATATTGGCCTAAAGAGTCTAAAACTTTCAAAATTATACTACACTATAGGTAAACCCAACGAAATAGCTATTAACACAAATATTGGTACAGATGATATTTTAACGCTCAGTTCTACCACAAGTTCAGTTATCCCTTTGCAAAAAACGTATAGTAAATCTGTGGTGCTTCAAACAGAAGATTACCCAAATACAGCAGGCATACTTAACGTTAAAAACAAAGATGCCATTTTGCAAAACCTTAGTTTTAATTATAACAGAACCGAAAGCAATTTAAACTACTACGACTTAAGCACACTAACTAATGTAAGTGTAAATACAAATTTGGCAAAAACTATTTCAGACATAAAAAGTAATGCAAATGTTAATGCGCTATGGAAATGGTTTGTTATTTTTGCATTAGTATTTTTAATTATTGAAATGCTTATCCTAAAATATCTTAAATGAACGCACTCATAAAATCCGCAACCATCGTTGATTCTAAAAGTGATTTTCACAACGAAACGGTTGATATTTTAATTGAAAAAGGGCGAATTACCAAAATTTCTCAACAAATTTCTAATACAAATAACTACAAAGAGGTTCGTAAAGATAACTTACACATTTCTCAAGGTTGGTTTGATAGTAGTGTGTCTTTTGGTGAGCCTGGTTATGAAGAACGAGAAACGATTAGTAATGGTTTAAAAACTGCTGCAAAATCTGGTTTTACTGCAGTGGCTCTAAACGCAAACGCTAACCCAGTTATAGATAGCTATGCAGATATTGCACTTGTAAAAGTAAAATCTAATGATAATGCCGTTAAACTTTACCCTATTGGTGCATTAACAAAATGTAGCAGTGGTGTAGATTTAGCTGAGCTATTTGATATGACTAATGCTGGTGCTGTGGCTTTTTACGACTACCAAAACCCCATTTCTAACCCTAATTTAATGAAGATTGCTTTGCAGTATGCTAGTAATTTTAATGGTTTGGTGTGTTCTTTTCCGCAAGAAAATAGAATTTCTGGGTCTGGTGTTGTAAATGAACATATTAATAGTACAAAGTTAGGATTGAAGGGAAACCCTGCTCTCTCTGAAGAATTGCAAGTCGCTAGAGATTTATTTTTATTAGAATACACGGAAGGAAAATTACATATACCAACTATATCTACAGCCAAATCTGTAGAACTTATTAGAGCAGCTAAAGCAAAAAAGCTAAATATAACATGTAGTGTTGCTGTACACAATTTAGTGTTTACAGATAATGTACTTAGTGAATTTGACACCAATTATAAGGTATTACCACCTTTACGAACACAAACAGATTGCGAGGCGCTCATAGAAGGCTTAAAAGATGGTACAATAGATATGGTAACAACAGACCATAACCCTATTGATATTGAGCACAAAAAAATAGAATTCGATTTTGCTAAATATGGTACAATTGGTTTAGAATCTGCTTTTGGTGCACTACAAACCATATTTACAACTAAAAAAGCTATTTCTATTTTAACACAAGGTAAATCTAGATTTGGTGTTACTGAAACCTCTATTAAAGAAGGCGAATTAGCTGATTTAACGCTATTTAACCCTGACACCGTATATAATTTTAGCTTAGCAGATATCTCTTCAAAATCTAAAAATAGTGCGTTTTTTGGCACAGCTCTAAAAGGTGAAACGTATGGCATTATAGCTAACAATAAAATGATTTTAAAATAATGGATAACCAAACTATTAAAGAAGGTAAAACTTTAGCTTGGGTAAGCTATTTACCAATTTTTGGAATTGTGATTGCTTTTTTTTTAAATAACGACAGAAAAAATCCGTTTACAAGTTTTCATATTAGGCAATCTATAGGTATTTGGCTTTTTTATTTTATTTGCGGCGTTAGCGTTAGCACTTATGATTCTGACATGTTAAGACTTTGCCTTTGGGTCTGTTTTGGCAGCCTACTACTCTATGGCTTTATAAATGCTTTTATAGGAAAAACACAAACCGTTCCTCTAATAGGTGATTTTTTTCAAAAATGGTTTTCTAAGATTGGACAATAAAATGACTACACCTTTAAATTATATTACCAGACCGTCTTCTTTAAAAGAAAATGCACCTTTACTAATAATGTGCCACGGCTATGGTAGTGACGAGAATGATTTATTCTCATTTGCAGCAGAGTTGCCAGAAGAGTTATTTATAATTTCTTTAAGAGCTCCTTATGCTATGCAACCTTACGGAAATGCATGGTATGCTATAAATTTTGATGCTGAAAAAGGTAAATGGAATGATAAAACACAAGCGCAATCTTCTGTAGAGCTTATAGCAGACTTTATTAGTTATGCATGCCAAAAATATGCTGTAAATTCTAATAATGTGACGCTACTAGGCTTTAGCCAAGGCACCATTTTAAGTTGTGCAGTGGCGCTAAATCATCCTAATAAAGTAAAAAACATAGTGGCGTTAAGCGGTTATATTTATGAAGATATATTGCCAAAGATTATTGAGAAAAATGATGTATCACATCTTAATTTCTTTTGTTCTCATGGCTCTTCAGACCAAGTCATACCAGTAGATTGGGCAAGAAAAACGCCCGTGTTTTTAGACCAGTTAGGTATTAATAATTGGTATTCAGAATATCCTGTTGGGCACGGTGTAGCGCCTCAAAATTTTTACGATCTTAAAGATTGGTTAAAAAATCATATCTAACTTACTTTAGGATACATAAAATACTCTATAAGCTTATATTTCAGTTCCCCTTGAGCATTAATTTCGTAAGTTAAAAATATTTCACCCCAATACTCACCATCTGTAAAGTTAGCGACAACCCATTTGTGATTTAAAATTCTAATTTTATTAATTAAAAGTTTAGTACCTGTTAGAGATACAAAAGGAACAATTGGATGATCGTCACCTTGGTAATTATTCATTTCGTACAAACCTTCAGTAATTAGTGTTACCAATTTATCTGTATCGTAACCTTGTGCTTCAAAATATTCTATAGCCCCTTGGTTTCTATCTATATTAAAATAGTTAAGTTCAAAATTCTGATCCTCTAGAGTAGAAATAGCTGCTTCACCATCTGTTATTTTAGATTTAAAAATCTTTATATCTTTTTCATATTTATCAATAATATTTTTAGAGTTAACATATTGAAAAACATTCAACAATACTGAAAAAATAAACAAATACATAAAAATTCTACTCTTCATAATTATATGGTAATTTGTAGGTTATCGTAAGCTAAAAAAACGTTGTTCGGTAATTTTTGTTGCACATCATCATGAAATCCCAAATGATGACTTATATGGGTTAAATAAGCACGTTTTGGTTTTACTTTATTAATAAAACCTAAGGCTTCTTCTAAGTTAAAGTGCGATATATGCGCTTCTACTCTAAGCGCGTTAATAACTAAAACATCAAGATTATTAAGTTTTTGTATCTCTACATCAGCAATAGTTTTCATATCTGTGAGATAGGCAAAGTTATTAAATCTGTAGCCAAAAACCTGTAATTTGTGGTGTAATCCATCAATAGGTACCACTTCAATATTTCCTAAAGAAAACGGTTGGTTATTCACATTTATCTTAGTAACACTTGGTGCACCAGGGTACTTGTTTTCAGTTTCAAAAATATAATCAAAACGCTTTTCTAAAGATTTAAAAACACGTTTGTGTGCATATAAAGGAATATCACCTTGTCTAAAAAAGAAAGGTCTAATATCATCTAAACCCATGGTGTGATCTGCATGCTCGTGAGTAAAAATAATACCATCTATTTTAGTCACATTAGCATTAAGCATTTGCTGTCTAAAATCTGGTCCGCAATCAATAACAAAACTAAAATTTTGCCATTCTACTAAAACAGAAACACGTAATCTTTTGTCTTTACTATTAGTACTTAAACACACAGGGTGACTACTTCCTATAATAGGAATACCTTGCGAAGTACCAGTGCCTAAAAACGTAATTTTCAATACTGTTAAGTTTAAAACAAAAATAAGCTTATTTTTTTGTTTACAATGGTAAAACAGTACCTTTGCTTTAACGATTTAAACCCATTCTTCATGAAGGACATAACCTATTCGGGCGATACCGAATTTGAAAATATACCGTCTCTAAAAGACAAAGCTTTACGGATTAATCTTAATGCAGACATATATGGTACATTTTCTGAAATAGGCGCAGGTCAAGAAACTGTACGTCAATTTTTTAGAGCTGGTGGCGCATCTGGTACTATTGCTAAAGCGATGTCTGCTTACGATAAAGACTTTAGTGATGCTATTTACGGCATAGAAGATGACAAACGTTATGTTACAGAGGCGCGACTCCGTAAAATGTTAAATCATGAAGTTGCCTTAACAGAAGAGCGTATTACTAGAGATAAGCACCCTAATAAAATATTTTTCTCTTATGCAAATACAGTTGCCACTATAGATTTTGCAAAAAAATATAAGGGTCATGGTTGGGTTGGTATAAAATATCAAGTTGGGCCAGATCAGCCTTATAATGATATTGTACTTCACATACGTTTTAAAGAAAATGATGCACGTTTACAACAAGAAACGTTGGGTAAATTAGGAACTAACTTAATTTATGGTGCGTTTTACAAATACAACCAACCACGAAAGTTACTTCGTTATTTATATGATCATTTAGATAAAGATCAGCTAGAAATTGATACTATTAATTTTTCTGGCCCTGTTTTTAAAGACGTTGACAACCGTTTAATGAGTTTACAACTTGTTAAAAATGACATGACAGATGCAGTAATGTTTGCTCCAGATGGTAATAATGTTTTACCGGCTCGTGTACTTTACAAAAAAAATATACTAGCACTTAGAGGCAGTTTTAGACCGGTAACTAAAGTAAATATGGACATGTTTGAGAAATCTTACGATATGTTCATTAAAGAAAATAAGGTAGATAAAGAAAAAACTCAAGTTATTTTTGAAATAACATTGTCTAATCTTAGAGCCGAAGGTGAAATTGATGAGCAAGACTTTATGGATCGTGCCAAATTATTATGCTCTTTAGGCCAAACAGTATTAATATCTAACTTTCAAGAGTATTATAAATTAGTAGAATACTTCTCTCAGTACACTAGAGCTCGAATGGGATTAGCTATGGGTGTAAATAACCTTGTAGATATTTTTGATGAAAAATATTACCGTCATTTAAGTGGTGGAATATTAGAAGCGTTTGGTAAATTATTCTACAAAGATTTAAGAGTGTACTTATACCCAATGGAAAATAACGATGGTACGCTTACCACTAGTGAAAATCTTAAGGTACACCCAAGAATGAAAGAACTTTACAAGTTCTTTAAGTACAATGGCAAAGTAGTAGATATTAATGATTATGATACTTCTATACTTTCTGTGTTTTCACGTACGGTTCTTAAAATGATTGCAAGTGGCGAAAACGGCTGGGAAGAAATGCTACCACAAGGTGTTGCAAAATTAATTAAAGAAAAGAGCTTATTTGGTTGCGAATCTGAAGAGATTATACATAAAAATTAATGCTTAGTATAATTTAAAAAAGCGACCTAATGGTCGCTTTTTTTGTTTTAGATAATATTAATCAGTTAAAATCTGATCTGTATGAGCTTTGGTTTTTACTTTAGTAATTACATCTTCTAAAACGCCATTTTTATCAATTACAAAGGTGGTTCTGTGTATACCATCATACGCTTTACCCATAAATTTCTTTGGTCCCCAAACACCAAAAGCTTCAATAACAGATTTATCTTCGTCTGCTAATAATGGGTATTGAAATCCGTACTTAGTCTTAAAATTTGCTTGTCTTTTGGCACTATCTGCGCTTACACCTAAAATTTCATACCCTTTAGATTGAAAACGGTCATAATTATCATTAAGATTACAAGCTTCTGCTGTACAACCTGGTGTACTTGCTTTTGGATAAAAGAATACAACTAATTTTTTACCTTTAAAATCATTAAGTTCTACTTTATTTCCGTCTTGGTCTAATGCTGAAAAATCTGGTGCATTATCACCTGCCTTTAAGTGCGTCATATTGTTTAAATTTGTTTATGTAAAAATACAATGAATGACTAAGCAAGAAAAGGTAGATTTTGTTATAAATACGTTAAAACAGCTATACCCAGAGATTCCGATACCTTTAGATCATAAAGATCCTTACACTCTATTAATAGCCGTTTTATTATCTGCTCAAAGTACAGATGTACGCGTTAATAAAATAACACCACTTTTATTTGAACGTGCAGACAACCCTTACGACATGATTAAGTTAAGTGTTGAAGAAATTAGAGATATTATTAGACCTGTTGGCTTATCACCAATGAAGAGCAAAGGCATACATGGCCTATCTCATATACTAATAGATAAACATAATGGTGAAGTCCCAAAAACCTATGAAGCGTTAGAAGAATTACCTGCTGTAGGCCATAAGACGGCAGCAGTTGTTTTGTCTCAAGCCTTTGGTATTCCTGCTTTCCCCGTAGATACACATATACAGCGTTTAATGTACAGGTGGAATTTATCTAATGGTAAAAACGTAGTGCAAACCGAAAGGGATGCCAAACGCTTATTTCCTGAAGAACTTTGGAACGACCTGCATCTTCAAATTATATGGTATGGTAGGGAGTATTCGCCAGCACGTGGTTGGGATTTAGACCAAGATATAATTACTAAAACAATTGGACGAAAAACAACCATAAACGATTATTACAAAAAGAAAAAGTAAGCCTATTGGTATAGTTGTTGATACTATATGTAAAACAATACATACATGAAAAAAGCACTCTTAATTCTTTTAGTGATGATCACTACAGCATGTATACCTACTAGAATTGCACCAAGATTTGAAGGCCATAAAATAATGCAAGCTAAAAAATTTAAGAGAAAGCTTCCTAGAGAGACATCTTTTATCTTTAAAGACCCTAAAAATGCTGAAGAATTTTACAACTATCTAAATGTAAAATTTCAACTCAACAACTTAGACGTAGGTCTTAATACTCCCTTTCTATTAGATAATAAAACATTTTATCTCACCTATAATGAAACTGACATACCTGATAAAAATTTAAATATAGTTGGTTTTGCTACAGATGTAGTATTGCAAGAAAAAGGATTTGCCCCTCTCTTTAATAGTTATGAAAATAGAACAGGTCATTGGTATATAATACTAACAGTACATGACGATGCCGTTAAAAATTGTCTTTTAGACAAGCACCCTATGAAACAGAAGATTATAGACTACTTAGAGAGGTTAAGAAAAGAATACTTATCTACTCAAAATTACGAAGAACTATTACTTACAAAAAAATCCTGATGGTTTAGCATCAGGATTTTTTTTTATATAAATTAATTTAGAAGTGCTTCAAACTTCAATTTATTATAATTTATAACACTTAAAGCCTTAGAGTAATTAAGAATAAAACTGATGGTTTCTTCTTTTGGATTTTGGTTTACATTTTTTGGGGAAGCGTTAGAGTAAATTTTTGCCATATTAATAATTTAGGTTTTATTATACATGACTAAAACGTAATTTTATCTGCTTTATTGTATTACACAATATAAACTCAAAAAATAATCCATTTATATTCTTAGTTACTTTAAAATAAATTTGGTAATTAATTTGTTAAAACAATATTATTTTGCTCAATAACTTTTCGCATATTAATAAGTGCATATCGCATTCTACCTAATGCTGTATTAATACTTACCCCTGTACGTTCAGAAATTTCCTTAAAACTCATGTCTTGGTACATACGCATTAAAAGTACTTGTTTTTGATCTTCGGGTAGCTCCTCAATAACACGTCTTATATCCGACTCTACTTGGTCTTTTATTAACACTTTTTCTGCATTTAAACTAGAATCGCTCAATACCGAAAAAATACTAAACTCACCAGCATTATCAAATTTTGGCATACGGCTATTTTTTCTAAAATGGTCAATAACCAAATTATGAGCAATACGCATTACCCATGGTAAAAATTTACCCTCTTCATTATATTTACCTCTTTTAAGAGTTCGTATAACTTTAATAAACGTATCCTGAAATACATCTTCAGTAATATCTCTATCGTATACCTTAGAATAGATAAAACTATAAATTTTTTGCTTGTGCCTTTTAACGAGTACAGATAATGCACTTTCGTCTCCTTTAATGTAGTTGCTAACCAACTCTGCGTCTTGTATAAGTTCTTTTCTCATAATATTACTGTCTTAATCGTTAAGAAGTGGCCTTCTTAGCTTGGGGTTTAAGATTTTTTTAAAGTAATATTATTGTATACGCTATGGTGTTTAAATTATTAATATGAACAATATAACAACAATCATTCCGAAAAAACAAGAATTTCGACCAAACTTTAACATTTTATCACACAATATGTTACTATAATAGATGAAATAGTTATGGTATCTTTGCACGATTATTTATCTGAACAACCTATGCATACTACGATATTAGACGTTAACCCTAAAGAAAATATTATCATTAAAGGTGCAAAATTGCATAACCTTAAAAATATTGATGTTGTAATACCTAGGAATAAACTGGTTGTAATCACAGGTTTATCTGGCTCTGGTAAATCGAGTTTAGCCTTTGACACACTTTATGCCGAAGGGCAAAGACGTTATGTAGAAAGTTTGTCGAGTTATGCGCGTCAATTTTTAGGACGTTTAAACAAACCTAAAGTAGATTATATTAAAGGTATTGCACCCGCAATTGCTATTGAACAAAAGGTTAACTCAACCAATCCGAGATCTACAGTGGGTACGACCACAGAAATTTACGACTACTTAAAATTATTATTTGCACGTGTTGGTAAAACCTACTCGCCTATTTCTGGTGATGAAGTAAAAAAACACACCGTATCTGATGTTATTACATATATTTCTAACGTAGACGATGGTGCTAAGCTTTTATTATTATCGCCAATAATACTAGAGGAAGGCCGTACAATAGAGAATAAACTACAAACATTACAACAACAAGGTTATGCGCGTATAAAGGTAAAAGGTGAAGTTTTAAGAATTGATGAGGCTTTAAAAACAGAGATTAAATCGGTAGAGAATCTATTTTTAGTTGTAGATCGTATTGTATTTAAAGACGATGAAGATTTTTTGAATAGATTAGCAGATGCTATTGAAACTGCTTTTTTTGAAGGGGTTGGTACCTGTATTATAGAATCTCTAAAAGACAAAGAACAAAAAACTTTCAATAATAAATTTGAACTCGATAATATGCTCTTCTTAGAGCCTAATGCTCATCTTTTTAGTTTTAATAATCCGTATGGGGCTTGCCCTAAATGTGAAGGATATGGTGATGTTATTGGTATAGATGATGACTTAGTTATACCAAACACAGCACTATCTGTTTTTGAAAACGCTATTTTTCCGTGGCGCGGTGATACTATGGGATGGTATAGAGATCAGTTAGTTAACAATTCGCATAAGTTTGATTTTCCTATACACAAGCCTTATTTTGAATTAACCGCTGCACACAAAGCTTTAATTTGGCGAGGTAATTCATACTTTGAGGGTTTAGATAGTTTTTTCTCCGAGCTAGAGTCTAAAGCTTATAAAATTCAGAATCGTGTCATGTTATCACGCTACCGCGGGAAAACAAAATGTAATATCTGTAAAGGTAAACGTTTGCGAGAAGAAGCAAATTATGTTAAAATAAATAATGCAACTATAACCGATTTAGTAGACCTGCCGTTAGATGAATTATCTCAGTTTTTTAAATCATTAACGCTTAACGAATATGATGCAAAAATAGCAAAGCGTCTTTTAACCGAAATCAATACGCGTTTAGAGTTTCTTTCTAATGTTGGTCTAACATATTTAACTTTAAACAGAAAATCTAATACTTTATCTGGTGGAGAAAGTCAGCGTATAAATTTAGCCACATCTTTAGGTAGTAGCTTAGTTGGTTCAATGTATATATTAGATGAACCTAGTATTGGTCTGCACCCAAAAGATACAGAGCGTTTAATAGACGTTTTAAAATCGCTAAGAGACTTAGGCAATACTGTTATTGTTGTAGAACACGACGAAGACATTATGAAAGCGGCAGACAATATTATAGATATAGGGCCGGAAGCTGGTACTTTAGGTGGTGAAGTTGTAGCTGTTGGTGATTATGAAGGTATATTAGCGTCTAACACTTTAACTGCTAAATATTTAAATGGTGATTTAAAAATTGAAGTCCCTAAAAAACGAAGGACATCAAAATATAAGATCGAAATTATTGGTGCTAGAGAAAATAACCTTCAAAATATAGATGTTACTTTCCCCTTAGAAATGTTAACTGTATTAACAGGCGTATCTGGTAGTGGAAAAAGCACATTAGTTAAGAAAATATTATTTCCTGCTATACAAAAAAAATTAACTGGTTTTAGTGATAAAGCAGGTCAATTTAGTGAACTTAAAGGCAATCATAGTAATGTAAAGCATGTAGAATTTGTAGATCAAAATCCTATTGGGCGATCGTCGCGCTCTAACCCAGTTACTTACATAAAGGCTTACGATGATATAAGAGCTTTATTTGCATCGCAAAAATTAAGTAAAATTAGAAATTACCAAGCCAAACATTTTAGTTTTAATGTAGATGGTGGCCGTTGCGAAACCTGTAAAGGTGAAGGAGAAGTTACTATAGAAATGCAGTTTATGGCTGATGTGCATTTAACATGTGATAGCTGTAACGGAAAACGATTTAAGAAAGAAGTTTTAGAGGTTAACTTTGAGGGCGCCTCTATAGATGACATTTTAAATATGACTATAGATAATGCTATAGCCTTTTTTACAACTTACAAACAAACCAAAATACAAGGAAAATTACAACCTTTACAAGATGTTGGTTTAGGTTATGTTACTTTAGGTCAATCCTCTTCTACCCTTTCGGGTGGTGAGGCACAACGTATTAAATTAGCTACCTTTTTAGGAAAAGGCAGTAAAAGCGATAATGCCCTATTTATTTTTGATGAACCTACAACGGGCTTACACTTTCATGATATTAAGAAATTACTAAAATCATTTCAGGCTTTAATTGCAAAAGGACATTCTATAATAGTAATAGAACACAATATAGATTTAATAAAATGTGCCGATTATATTATAGATCTTGGCCCAGAAGGTGGTAAATATGGCGGACAACTCGTTGCAGTAGGTACACCCGAAGAAATTGCTAACAACAAAAACTCAGTTACTGGTAAATATTTGGTTGGTAAACTGTAGATATGAAACAGGCCAAAAACTTAAACACTAAAACATCTGTAAGTGGTATCGATTTTACTAACGCTTTTTTAAAAGAATCTGTTGCTAAAACTCCATTAAAGTCTGGCGGTGCAAGTTTTAAAACGCACACACTTGTAAAAGAATCTTCATTAAAATTAATTTACAAACCCTCTATAGCCATGGCGCTTTTTGCCTTTGTATTTTTAGCAGTAGGTTTAGCCGTTATGTTTTTTAGCGCTAATACACTTATTAACAGCATAGACTACGACAGTAAAGCAGAATTTATTAGCTTATTTTTTGGGCTTATTTTTGCCACTGCTGGTGTACTTATGTTTTACTTCTTTTATATGCCTCGTGTGTTCGATAAACAACACAATTTATATTACAAAACTCATAAGTTTAAGCTTCATCATAAGAAATCAAAAAAATGGAATACTTACATTCCTTTAAAAAACATTAGAGCACTGCAAATAATAGGTGAAACTATAAGTAGCGATAAAGGCAACTACAATAGTTTTGAGCTTAACCTTGTTTTAGAGGATGGTTCTAGAAAAAATGTTGTAGACCACGGTAGCTTAAAAACTATTATAGATGATGCACATGTTATAAGCGAATTTTTAAACGTCCCCATTTGGCACGCCAAATAAACAGAATTCTAATAAAACAGAAACGCCATAACTCCTAAAATGGTAAAAGAAAAAGGTAAGACTAGCATTAGAAACAAAAATGTTAAAGCACCAGTTTTAATAAGGCTCAATAACCAATACTGATCATAAAACTTAATTATAGCAATAGACAGGTATATAAAAGTAGATAGTGCTATGAGTACATCTATCCAATTTGGTATATCCCAAACCCAATAATTAATACCTAAAACAATACTAAAAACTGTGAATAAAAAAGAAAAGTAATAAAAGCCAAATACTAAATGATGCGAATATCTGCCTTTATTATAAAAGAATAGCTTCAATAAAAACGCAAATATTGGAAGTAAAAAAAACATGGCAATAGGAATACTATCTATAAAAGTTTGGTAAATCTGCCCCAGACCCATGGTTTTATAAAATTTTAAACCTTGAACAAAAATTTTTCTTTTAAAGTAACCTGCATCGTCCTCTAAACCCATGTAAGTATACATCTGCTCATCTGTATAACCTAATGCCAGTAAAGAATCCATTTCTTTTTCATTAATAATAAAAGAAGTGCCCAAATTATTTTTTGCGCCTTTAGATTTAGAGATAGAATCTATAATTTTTAAATCTTCTTCATCCAAACCTAAGGCTTTACTATTACTACGAATAGGGTTTAATAGTGTTTTTACGTTAAGTGAATCATTTAGAATTTTACTTTTATATGATTCTATATTTTCTGTTCTACTCGCCAAAACACTTTGCATGTTTTTATCTAAAGCCGTTCTACTATCTCTAACATAAAAGTTGAAAATAAAAAAGAATATGACTGCTATAAATAAATACATCTGCGCTGGATGTAAGTATAATAAGCGTTTTCCTTTTATAAATTCTTTGGCTAAGTAACCAGGTTTATACATTAAAGGAAAAAAGCTCTTAAAAAAACGTGCATCAAAAGAAAAGTAATTGCTAATAGTATTATAAAAAAGCACACCAATAGTAAGTTCATCGTTAGTTTTTTGCCCACAATGCGGACAAAACTCAAAGTTTTCTTTGTGTGATTGCTCGCAATTCTGACAATTAACAGTAGTATTACTCATTTGATTATAGTTGGTATGGTTTAAAAGTAATGAATTTATTTACTAATAAAAAAATTGAAATTTATACGTATAAACAGATACTTCAAATTAATTAGCAATAAATCCGTAAAAGACAAGTGCTTATAATTTTGGCACGCTGTTTGTTTTATACTAATTGAGTTTAATTTTTAAAACCCATGATTATGAGAAAAGTACTATTTTTATTTGCAAGTTTAATGTTAGTTAACATTACTGCAACAGCAACAACCAACACCATTGAAGGTGAAACTTCTATAATGAATAGCGTGAGAGGTTATGGTAATTCTTTCATATTTAACGAAGCTGGTATTGAGTTTTCAGTATTTGCGGATGGTCAGTTTGATTTTTATATACCAAATTATGGGCCAAACGTAAATGTAGGTATCAACAATCCTAATTTCAGTATAAGTTTTAACTCAGGTTTTGATTATAATCCTTACTTACAATACGATAGTTTTGGTGCAATAATTCAGATTGAAAATACTCCAGTTTTTTATGATTTTTTTGGACGAGTAAATCAAGTTGGTAACATCTTTATAAACTATAACGGTTTTGGAAGAATTAATAGAATTGGTGGTTTAAACATACATTACAGAAACAATGTATTTTGGAGATACGACGGCTTTATTAATAACTTTAACAGAGGTTATGTTTACAGACCATGGCACAGGTTTTATGGGGTGCCACAGGCTAACTTTTGTATTGTTAACCTAAATCCATACAGACAATTTTATACACCTGTAAGACATATTTACTACAGACCTTATAGAAATAATGTACGTCATTTTAATATAAATGGAAGACGAGGAAATACAGAATTTGGAAGACGCAGTAATACCACTAGAATTAGTGATAGATATGTACAACGTCCTAGAAATAACAGAGAAAGAACAATAAGACGTAATGCAACACGTAATAATACCGCGATTGCAAGTACAAGAGCGTCAAGGTTAAACAGTACATCTCGAGCTAACAGAAGTATAACTAATAATACGACTAATACATCTCGAAGAAACAATACCGCAACGGCAAACCGCAGTAATACGAATAGATCTGTAACAATGAATGAGCGAACGCGTAACACACGTTCTAATACTAACGCTACAAGATCTAACAGTAGAAACCGTAATACAAGCGCTATTGAAAGTACAAGACGTACAAGAAATAATGTGACCACAACAAGAACTGGTGTGTCTAATAAAGTAGAGACGAGAAAAAGTCCTTCGGTAAGAAAACCAAATGCAACTAAATCTCGTACATATACTAAAGCAAAAACACAAAATAACAGACAACCTAGTGTGTCTCAAAATAAAAGAACGTCTTCGTCAGTAAAGACAAAGCCGAGACCTAGTAGAAGTAATGCAACATCTACAAGGTCTAACTCTAGAAGATCTAGAGGATAAAATGATTTTTTTGGTTGGTTAGATAAGTCCCGTATATAGTATGCATCAAAGCATCTTACGGGACTTTCTTTATGCTTTAAAGTTTTAAATATTTTTTAATTAGTAAACTTAAATCTTCTGAAATTTTTAATTTATATATACTAAAAAAATAAAGTAATGCTATTAGTATAGACTTCAACATAATATTTATAATAGGATAAAACGAAAAATCCCAAAAATAATAAAGTAAAAACATTACCATAAGTAATAAAACAGTCTTTAGAGATGCAGCATTAAAAGGTTGTATTTTAAATTTTAACTTTACAAATATTAACTTAATACAGTTATAAATAACAACCGCCATAAAGGTTGCAAAAGCAGAGCCTTCTATACCATAAATAGGAATAAAAACAATATTAAGAACTATGGCCAAAACAGCTAGTAGAACCCCAAAAACTAATACCATTCTGTAATAATCACTATTAAAAAGTATGGCATTATTATTACCTAAGCTATTATCAAATAATTTAGCTAAACTTATAATAAATACTACAAAAATACCACCTGTATAAGCTTCTGGTAAAATAGTGTAGAGCTCATTAATATTAAGAATAATGAGTAAAAAAAGAAAACCACTAATTACCAATAAGTTTATAGAACTCCGCTTATATAAATCCACCAATGCAGCAGTATTTTTCTCATTTAAAAATTTTGCAGTTAAAGGCATCATAATTTGGTGCATAGCACGTTGTGGTACTGCAATTACTGTAGCAATAAAAATTGCCACACTATAATAGGCGACTTCTTCTATCTTTAAAACACGGCCAATCATAAACTTGTCTATATCTAAAATAAGCATAGAAACAGAACCTGCTATAATTATTAAACCTGCATACTTTAAAATTGAAATCTTATTTTCTAGCTTCCCAAACTTTAAAACAGGAAACCTTACTAAAAACGCATAAAGCATCATAAGTACCGTGCGTATTGCATAAGTAACAACAACACCTATTATAAATTCATTTACGGTGAGGTATTTAAAATATACACAGCAAAGTAAAATCATAATACAAATACGGTGAAACACTTCTTTTAACACATTACCAAACACGGTTTGCAGTTGCACCTTAGACCATGCAAAGAAAACTTCAAAGTAAGCCATTGCTATAGCTAAAATAAAAATATGACAGATGTAATTTGCAACTATTTCATTTTCTTTTGATAATAAAAGACCTATAGTATCATAGGCAAAATAACCTACTAATGCCGTTGGCAAAACTAAAAATAAAGGCAAAAACAGCATCCAAGTTAAAAAACGATTACTACTATCTTTAGTCTTAAAAGTTGAATAAAATTTTATAATAGTATTATGTACACCAAAAGCCATAAAAGGCATCATAATATTGGCTGCAGATAATAAAAAAGCAACCAAACCGTAATACTGATCGGTTAAAAAATTGGTATAAAGAAAGAGTGTATTAATTGCGCCAATACCAAAACCTAAGTAGGTACTTATAGTGTTTTTAAAAGATTGGTTTAATACGATTCCCATAGTGTGTTAAAATACAACTATAAACTAGTAAATTTCACTTCAGCTAATTAACTATCCTTTAGTAATGCAGCTAGTTTTTCTGTCAATGCTTTTCTACTATAAGGCTGTAATCCAATTGCATTCACTTTTAATGTTTTATTTTGAAACGCTTCAAAACACTCTAAAATCTGTGCTTTAAGCTGAACTTTTTGTGTATAGTTAAAATAGAATCCTGTATTTGTAGATTTTATAATCTCTTCTACATCTGCATCTTTTGGGCCTATTGCTATAATTGGAGTTTCAGCTGTTAGATACTCAAAAACTTTACCTGGTATTATGGCTTTGGTATCTTCCGAATTTATTTCGATTAACAGTAAAAGTTGCGATTTTAATTGAAAACCAATAGCTTCATCATGGTTTACATAACCAATATTATTTACATGCGACTTTAATCCGTAACTATATATAGATTCTAATACATCATCACTAACTACACCTATTAGATTTAGTTGAAACGCTTTAGAAAATTCTTCCTTTTGGTGTATTAATTCGCTTAATACTTCCCATAAAATTGTAGGATTACGGTTAGATAATAACGAACCTATATGCGCTAAAGTAAACAAGCTGTCCTTCTCCTCTACCTTAACCGAATGCGAATCGTAGCCATTTGTAATTACAGTAATTGGCTGTTTTGTTTTAGTCTGAAATTCTTGTTTTGTATGTTTACTCGTTACTATTATTTTATCTGCTAATTTTAAGACTTTAAGTTCTAATTCTTCATGTTTAACTTTTGAAGCTTTAGTTAACTTTAAATCTTTATGATAACCAATAGTTGTCCAAGGATCTCTAAAATCTGCCAACCATTTTACATCTAAAGATTCCTTTAAACCTAAGCCAATTAAATGTAAACTATGTGGCGGACCAGTAGTTATAATTGTTTTAATTTGATGCGCTTTTATATAATTAGTAAGATAAGATACAGAAGGCTTTACCCAGTTTTTTCTGGCATCTGGTATAAAATAATTCCCTCTAACATAAAGCATCGTTTTTTGTATAAACGATTGCTTTTTAGCTTTAGGAATAACACCAGAGCTTATTTTTTTTGCACTCCCTTTAGAAAATAAACCTGCTAAGCCATAAGGCTCTTTTATTGGCTGTTTAATCACCTTAATATTAGTAGGGATTTCATTTACTAAACTCGTATCTGTAATAGGATAACTGGGGTTATCTGGACAATAAACAATTGGTTCTATATCAAAATCTGTTAAATACTTTACAAATTTTAGCCAACGCTGTACACCAGGACCGCCTGCTGGTGGCCAATAATATAAAATAATGAGTACTTTTTTCGAATTCATATTAACGTTTAAGCTGCCGCTTTTCGTTGTTTAATCTCATAAAAAATACCTAACAAAAATAAGAGTCCAAAAATAGCTGAACTCGCTAAGGCTAGCTGACTTCCTGTTTTTACAACATCAGGTTCAAACTTAAATTCTATAGTATGGTTTCCTTTTGGTAATTCTAAACCACGTAAAGTATAATTAACACGTGTGTGCTCTACTAAATTGTTATTTAAATAAACATTCCAACCGTGTTTATAATAGATTTCTGAAAATACAGCAAACCCAGCATTAGTATTATTAGATTGGTACTTAAGATAATTGGGCTGAAATTCTTTAAGTGTAATACGTGCTGCCGAATCTACCTGAAAATTAATAACCTCTGGCCTACTACTAAAGTCTGTCATTGTGGTTATGGCTATAGATTTTGTATCTAAACTGTCTAATGCTTTAATTTCATCATCTGCAGATGTGAGCTGTCTTAACTCACTCACAAACCAAGCATTACCATTGGCTTCCGTATTGGTATAAGGAAATATTTTACCTTCTTCTTCTACTATAATATATTTTGTGTTTAACATGTTGAGCACATTCATATTGTTTCTATAAATATGAAACTCTAGCAAATCATCGTAACGGCCTAATTTTGCAGCATGGTAACCAAATAATGAGTTATGAAAATAAGCTGCTCTAGCAGGTTGACTCTGGCCTGCAGAAGACATGTCTAAAACTCTAAAATGACCTTTATCTTTTAATATCTGTTGGTCTGCACTTGTTGACTGATAAGGTTTATCTACACGCACTGCAGCTATAAAATTATCATTATTTACATATTGTCTATCTACACTTACCAAATCAAATAAAATAAGAATAGCAAAAGCAACAACAACTAAAGTTTGGGACAGTTTCTTTTTTAAGAATAAAAAGAGTGTTCCGGCTGAGATTAAAACTAAAATTAAAGTTCTTATGGTATCTGTTGTAAATAGTCCCTTTCTATCTTCAATTATAGCATTCATAAAAAGTTTACCGTAAGCCTCTATATAACGGTCGTCTCTAACACCTTCAAAATCGAATAAAAAGGATTTAAGTAATAAGAAAACCAAACATAAACCTGCTGTAATTGCTACTGTATACTTTAAAGCCTTAAGTTTTTCTTCATCTTTTTGAAAATCATTAAACATACGTGCCAATGCAAAAATACCTAAAACGGGTATACATAATTCTAATATAACCTGTATAGAACTAACTGCTCTAAATTTGTTATATAACGGCACATAATCAATAAAAAAGTCTGTTAAAAAACCAAGGTTTTTACCGTAAGACAATAATAACGAAACTATTGTACCGGCAACGAGCCACCATTTTAATCGGCCTTTTACTAAAAATAAGCCCAACACAAAAAGGAAGATAATTACCGCACCAACATAAGCAGGCGCTTCTACAATAGGTTGTTTACCCCAATACATTGGTGCGTTTCTAGCACCATTTAAAGCATCTATTGGTGAGGCACCTAAATTTATATAAGCTTTATAAGTTTCAGAATCTTTACCAACATCTTCACTATTACCACCACCCATAAATTTTGGAATAAACAGGTTAAAGGTTTCTGTACGGCCATAACTGTATTGTGTAATATAATCTTTACTCAACCCTGTTGAGATTTCTTTAGGCGAGCCATCTGTATTTATAGTTAATTCGCCTTTACCACGTGTACTTTCTTTTACATACTCTTGCGTGGCCATAATATTAGTAGCATTAAGGCCAACTGCTAAAATTGCAGCAACAGATAACATACCAACAGACTTAAAAAAGTGTGGTAATTGTTTCTTTTTGTAAGCATCTATTAAATACGCTATACCTAGTATTATAACCAATAGTAACAAATAATAGGTCATTTGGTAATGGTTAGCGACAATCTCTAAACCTAAAGCTACAGTAGTTAATAAAAAGCCGAGAATATATCGTTTTTGAAACGTTAAAACAATACCTGCTAAAACTAATGGCATGTAAGCGATAGCGTGGGCTTTTGCATTGTGCCCAACACCCAAAATAATAATAAGATACGTAGAAAAACCAAATGCAAGGGCACCCAAAGCTGCCAACTTAAAATCTACTTTAAGCGACAATAAAAGAATATAAAAACCTATAAAATAAAGTAACAGATAATCTGCTGGCCTTGGCAAAATACGCAAAGCTAAATCTAGCTTTTTAATATAATTATGCTCGTATTTAGCACCAAGCTGATAGGTTGGCATACCACCAAAACCACTATTTGTCCAGTAGGTTTCTGCTTGAGTTGTTTTTGCAAAATCCTTATGCTGCTCAGCCATACCAATATAGTGCATAATATCACTTTGGTAGATTTTTTTACCCTGTAAAACAGGACTAAAATAAGCTAATGATACCACTATAAAACCTATTAAAACTAGGATATGCGGTAAAAAACGTTTAAACAAAGATGTCATGAAATCGTTTTAAGTTGATTGATTCTGAAAAGTAGTTATTTTTTTTGAAAAACCACTTAAGATTCCTCGTTTCAAAGCAAACGGTATTATTCTACTTCTTCATAATCGATATATTCGCCAACATTTTCGTTTGAAGATTTGCTTTGGTTGGGCATTTTATCAATAACCGTTTCACCTGTTTTATACTGCTGCTGTTGCCTTTGGTTGGCTTGGTTTTTAAAACCACCAAAGTGCTCACCAAACTTTTGCTCTGCTTTTTTAGTTACAAAACGCAAAAGTAACGGTGCAAAAAGACGAGATAAGATTTTAACCCCAAAATAAATGAGTAATATAATTAAAACGGTTTTTAGTAATCCCACTAAAGAAGCTGTATAAATCATGCGTAAAAATATAATTCAAAAATACAATTATCATTATTTATATTTCGTTATTAATCCTTAAAAAAACTATAAAATATCTATATTTGATTTTAAACCTTAATCCTATGCAAACACTCAAATCATTTTTCGTTTTATTAATTTTAATAGGCTCGGGTTCTGTTTATGCACAGTACACAGAAGTAATTAATTCTAACAGACCAGGTGTTTCGCAAAGTGCATTTTCTGTAGGTACTGGTATTTTACAGTTTGAAGCTGGAGCATTCTCGGTTAAAGAAGAGCACACACCGCTAGATTATAAAGTGTCTGGCTTTGGTCTAGATTTTGCCTTGCGCTATGGCGTTTTATTTGAAGAGTTAGAATTTATTGTTAATGGCATTTACCAAAATGACACGCAAACATTTAATGCAGGTCAGATAGCTATAGAAAACCCGCGAGCCAATTTTAAAAACTTGTCTATTGGTGCTAAATACTTGGTTTATGATCCTTACAAAAACGCTGAAGAAGACAAACCAAACATATATAGTGCACGAGCTAACAAAAAGTTTAAGTGGAAATCTTTAATACCTGCTGTTGCAGTTTACGCAGGTGCAAATTTTGACAGTAAAAACAATCCGTACACTGCTGCAGACGTAGAAGGGATAAGTCCTAAGGTTATGATTGCAACACAAAACAATTTTAACGGAGGTTGGGTTTTTGTTATGAATTTAATAAAGGATAGAATTGGTTCAGAATTTTCAGAATTTCAATATGTAGTAACATTAACGCATTCTTTTACACCACAATGGGTTGTTTTTGGAGAAGCACAAGGTATAAATAGTGATTTTTATGCTGATAATATTTTTAGATTTGGTGGTGCTTATCTTTGGAATAAAGATTTTCAGTTAGATGCTAATATTGCATTTAACACAAAAGATACACCTTCTGTTTTTAACTTAGCTTTTGGTGCTTCTTACCGTTTAGATTTTCATAAAGACAAAAAAATAGATAACGGTAATTCTGCTAAAGAAGAAGGAAAACGCAAATCGAGACGAAATAAAAATAAGAAAAAAAAGACAAACGATTTTGATTCTTAAAAATACATCTAGCCTAACTAAATGATTACAATTAAAGAAATCTCATCTAAAAAGGACTTAAAGACTTTTGTAAAATTTCCTTTTAGACTCTATAAAAACTCTAAATCTTGGGTACCACCTATTATCGCCGAAGAAGTTAGAACCTTAAACAAAGACGAAAATCCTGTATTTAAAGATGCTGAGGCACGTTACTTTTTGGCTTATAAAAACAATGAAATTGTTGGTAGAGTTGCCGCTATAATTAACTGGTTAGAAGTTAATGGGCAAAGTGAAAAGAAAATGCGTTTTGGGTGGTTTGATACTATTGATGACGTTGAAGTCACCAAATTACTTCTAGAAAAAGTACATGCTATTGGTAAAGAAAACAACTTATTGTATGTTGAGGGTCCTGTTGGGTTTTCTAACCTTGATAAGGTTGGTATTTTAACAGAAGGTTTTGATGAACTTGGTAGTATGATTACTTGGCACAACCATGCCTATTATGCAGAACATTTTAAAGCATTAGGTTATGAGGTTGGTAAAGCCTATTCTGAAAACGTTATGGAGTTTAAAAACATACTTCAAGAATATTTTACCAGAGTACAAAATATGGTAAAAAAACGTTACCAACTTAGAGCTTTAAATTTTTCAAACAACAAAGACATTATGAGCTATGCTGATGAGATGTTTGATGTGTTTTCTAAATCGCATTCGGTTTTATCTTCCTTTGTAGAAATCAATCAAGAACAACGAGACTACTTTAAGAAAAAGTTTATTGGATTTTTAAATCCTGAATATGTAAAGTTTGTATTAGATAAAGATGATAAATTAGTTGGCTTTGGTATTGTAACCCCTTCTTATGCAGAAGCTTTGCGAAAAATGAATGGTAAACTTTTTCCGTTTGGAATTTACCACCTTTTAAAAGCCAAGAAAAAAGCAAAAACGGTTACATTTTATCTTATTGGTGTCTTACCCGAATATCAAAACAAAGGGGTTACTGCTATTATATTTGAAGAATTTTGGCAAACTTTTAATAAAAAAGGTATTGAACTTTGTGTTAGGGGACCAGAACTAGATGACAATGAAGCTATACAGAAACTTTGGAAAAACTTTAAACCCGTAACTCACAAAAGACGTTGTACGTTTAAAAAAACTATTGCATAAAAAAAAAAAACCACTCGTAAGTGGTTTTCTTTTTTATAAATATAAAGGAGGTTACTCACCCATTGCCGCAATTAAAGCTGCAGACATTCTTTTGTAAGTTCCGTTTTCTAGTCGATCTCTAATAGCATCAAACGCATCAAGTGTTTCTTTAACATCTTGTAATGTGTGTGTTGCTGTAGGAATCATTCTCAATAAAATTAATCCTTTTGGTATTACTGGGTAAACCACTATAGAACAGAATATTCCGTAATTTTCACGCAAATCTCTTACCAAGGCCATTGCTTCAGGAATACTACCTTTAAGATACACCGGTGTTACACAACTCTGAGTTGTACCAATATCAAAACCACGTGCTTTTAAACCCGTTTGTAATGCATCTACAATAGTCCAAAGATTCTTCTTAAGCTCTGGCATAGTTCTCAACATATCTAAACGCTTTAAAGCACCTTTTGTTAACGTCATTTGTAATGACTTGGCAAACATTTGAGAACGTAAGTTATATTTAAGGTAGTCTATTATTTCTTGATCTGCTGCAATAAAAGCTCCTGTACTTGCCATAGACTTAGCGAATGTTGCAAAATATACATCGATATCATCTTGTACACCTTGCTCCTCACCTGCTCCAGCACCCGTAGCACCCAATGTACCAAAACCATGAGCATCATCTACTAAAAACCTAAAGTTGAATTTCTTTTTTAATTCAACAATTTCTTTTAATCTCCCTTGCTCACCACGCATTCCAAACACACCTTCCGAAATTACAAGAATTCCTCCACCTGTTTGTTCAGCCATTTTAGTAGCACGCTCTAGGTTTTTTTCTAGACTTACAACATCATTGTGCTTATAGGTAAAACGTTTACCCATGTGCAAACGTACACCATCAATAATACAAGCATGTGCATCTACATCGTAAACAATAATATCATCTTTACCAACTAAAGCATCAATAGTAGACATAATGCCTTGGTAACCAAAATTTAACAAATAAGCAGCTTCTTTACTAACAAATTCCGCTAACTCATTTTGTAGCTGCTCATGTAAATCTGTATGACCAGACATCATACGAGCACCCATAGGGTAAGCAGACCCATATTCTGTAGCTGCTTCAGCATCTACTTTTCTAACTTCTGGGTGATTTGCTAAACCTAAATAATCATTAATACTCCAAGTAATAACATCTTTTCCTTGAAATTTCATACGGTTAGAAATCTGACCTTCAAGCTTTGGGAATACAAAATAACCTTCAGCTTGGGCTGCCCACTTTCCGAGCGGTCCTTTATCTCTGTAAATCTTTTCAAATAAATCTTTCATGTGAGTTCTTTGCTATTAATCACAATACTTTAGCTTTTACACCTAAAATATAACGTTTAATATTAGTTAATTCAATCTAGTTAGTTGATTGCAAAGCTACTTAATAATATTATGAATGCATAATTTATTTAATTTAACTATTCACTAAGTTTTAAACATAAAAAAACCCACCGCAATAGTATTGCAGTAGGTTTTTTTTATTTTGAGTTAAACTATTTGATATATTCTATAGTGCTTTGAACAATATTTTGACTATCAAAAAAGCCTTGATCTTCCATCCATTTGTCACTATATACCTTACTCATATAACGTGAGCCATGATCTGGAAACACTACAACAATTTTATCGGTTGGCTTAAACGCTCCTTCTTCATCAAGCTGTTTTATTGCTTGCATAGCCGCACCACTTGTGTAACCTACAAAAAGACCTTCGGTTTTTGATATTTCTCTGGCAGTATGTGCACTCTCTTCGTCGGTAACTTTAATAAATTGGTCTATAGCATCAAAATCTGTTGCTGTTGGTATTAAATTTTTACCTAGTCCTTCTATTCTGTATGGGTAAATCTCTTTATCGTCGAATTCTCTAGTTTCATGATATTTCTTTAAAACAGAACCATAAGCATCTACTCCAATTATCTTTACGTCTGGGTTTTGTTCCTTTAAATATTTTGCAATACCAGAAATTGTCCCGCCTGTGCCACTGCACGCTACCAAATGGGTAATTTGCCCTTCGGTTTGTTCCCAAATTTCTGGACCAGTAGTATGGTAATGTGCATCTGTATTAAGCTTATTAAAATACTGGTTAATGTAAATAGAGCCCTTATTTTCTTCGTGCAAACGTTTTGCTACTTCGTAATATGAACGCGGATCATCTGCCTTAACGTGAGCCGGACAAACATAAACCTTTGCCCCCATAGATTTTAGCATGTCAATTTTATCTGGTGATGACTTAGAACTTACAGCTAAAATACAATTGTAACCTTTAATAATACTGACCATAGCTATACTAAAGCCTGTATTACCAGAGGTAGTTTCAATAATTGTATCTCCAGGGTTTAAAATACCTTGACGCTCTGCTGCTTCAATAATATGTAAAGCAATTCTATCTTTAGATGAATGACCGGGATTAAATGCTTCTACTTTAGCATAAAAATTGCCATCCATATTCGCCGTCATTTTATTTAACTTGATAAGCGGAGTACTTCCTATGAGTTGAAGTACATTATCGAATACGTTTTTGTCTTGATTCATAAATGCTATTTATCGCTGATTAGTCTTTTATTAGACACCTAAAACAGGGCAAAAGTAACATTTTTTTTTGAATTAACTTAAAATCCCCTCTAAGTCAAAGAGGAAAGCAAACTCTTCTGCGTCTTCTTTTAAACTTTCAAAACGACCAGATGCACCACCATGCCCTGCATCCATATTAGTCTTTAAATAAAGTTTATTAGTATCTGTTTTTAACTCTCTAAGTTTAGCTACCCATTTTGCAGGTTCCCAGTATTGTACCTGAGAATCGTGTAAACCTGTTGTTATCAACATATTTGGGTAGTCTTTTGCTTCAACATTATCATAAGGCGAATACGATTTTATATAATCGTAATAAAGTTTATCGTTAGGATTTCCCCATTCATCATACTCACCAGTAGTTAACGGAATAGAATCGTCTAACATAGTTGTAATAACATCTACAAAAGGTACCGCTGCAATAATACCATTATATAACTCTGGTGCTTCGTTTACTATGGCCCCCATAAGTAAACCGCCCGCACTACCACCCATGGCATACAAATGCTTAGAAGATGTGTAGCGTTCTTTTATTAAATGGACAGAACATGCTATGAAATCTGAAAATGTATTCTTTTTGTTTAAAAGTTTTCCATCCTCGTACCAATCCCTACCCAAATACTCACCTCCACGAATATGTGCAATAACATAAATAAAACCACGATCCAACAAGCTAAGTCTTATCGTAGAAAAATAAGGATCTACGGTTGAACCATAACTACCGTAAGCATACTGCAATAATGGATTGGTACCATCCTTTTTAATGCCCTTTCTATAAACAATAGACATTGGTATTTTGGTTCCATCATCTGCTGTAGCCCAAATACGCTCAGACGTATAATTATCTTTATTAAAATTAGCATCTAAAACGGCCTGCTCTTTTAAGACTGTTTTTGTTTTGGTTTGCATATTAAAATCTATGACTGATGCTGGTGTGGTAAGTGCATTGTAGCCATATCTTAAAATTTGCGTATCAAACTCTACATTAACACTCGTGTAGCAGGTATACGTTTCGCTAGTAAATGGTAAGTAATAATCTTCCGTATTATCCCAGCGTTTAATTCGTATTTGGTTAAGTCCGTTACTACGTTCACTAATGACCAAGTAGTCTTTAAAAATATCTATACCTTCTAATAAAACCTCAGCGCGGTGTGGTATAACGTCAACCCAATTGCCTATGTCTCTATTAGTTTCAGCGACCTTCATTAATTTAAAATTGGTCGCTTTATCTTTATTTGTAAGTATATAAAAATGATCATTATAATGAGAGATACTATATTCTAAACCCCTTACTCGAGGTTGAAAAACTTGAAACTTACCATCTGGATCATTTGCATTTAAAATATGATACTCATTAGTTAGCGTGCTATAACACGCAATTATTATGTATTTTCTAGATTTAGACTTATACACAGAAACGCCAAAGGTATCGTTACCCTCTTCAAAAACTAACGTATCTTTTAACGCTCCAATTTTATGTTTATAAATTTGATAAGACCTTAGCGTTACCTCATCTTTTTTAGAATAGAATAAAGTTTCATTGTCGTTTGCCCAACTTGACGAGCCTGTGGTGCCTTCTATCTTATCTGTAGCCACCTTATGTGTGTCCAAATTCTTTATATATAAGGTGTAATTTCGTCTGCCTGTTATATCTATACCATAAGATACTTTTTTATTGTCTGGACTTATGCTAATACCTACCAACTTAAAATAGTTTTGGTCTTTTGCCATGTCGTTACAATCAAAAAGCAACTCTTCTGTGTTTTCTAAAGTATCTTTTTTGCGTGTATAAATAGGATAATCTTTTCCTTTTTCGAATTTTGTAATATACCAATAACCGTTATATTTATAGGGCACTGAGGTGTCATCCTCTTTAATTCGGGCTTTCATTTCTTCAAACAAATCATTTTGAAAATCTTTAGTATGAGCCATTTCTGCATCGCAATAATCATTCTCGGCATTGAGGTAATTAATAACTTCGGGATGCTCTCTGTCTTTCATCCAAAAATAATTATCTATGCGCGTGTCGTTATGCATTTGTAACGTATGCGGATTCTTTTTTGCTTTTGGTGGCAATGCATTATTGATTTTTGTCATAATGTTTTAAGAAAATTTTAATCTAAAAAGGATGCGCAATTTACTAAATTTGCAGCTTATAAATTTAAAAGATAACAGATATGTTTGGAGATATGATGGGCATGATGGGTAAACTTAAAGAAGCTCAAAAAAAAGTTGAAGAAACTAAAGAACGCTTACATAGTGTATTAATAGACGAAGCTAGTAGTGATAATAAACTAAAAGTAACAATTACTGCTAATAGAACTTTAAAATCTATTGTTATAGATGATGCTTTATTAGACGATAAGGATATGTTAGAAGACTACCTCATCTTAACACTTAACAAAGCTATTGAAAAAGCAACTCAAATTAACGAAACGGAAATCGCTGCAGTTGCTAAAGAAGGTATGCCAAATATACCTGGTATGGATATGTTTAAATAAAACGAAATACCTTTACTCTCTATTAAAATAGAGTTTTTTAAATAACGGATTAAATACTCTAAAGAGTAGATAATAGATGCGTTTATTATTAAAAAGTAAAACTAATGTTGCATACGTCATCCCTTTATAATCTTTGCCTAAAAAGGCTGTTAAAGGATAAGCGTTTACAGCCTTTAATGTATTTAACTTTGGTTGTATTTCTTTTAAAGTTATTGTAGATTTTAGCATTCTTACCATCATAAAAAACACAAAAGATTGTTGCCTAGATTTTAAACGCGCTATACATTTAGCATTGGCAAATGGTTGGTTAGTTAATTCTTTAATAATAGAATTAAAAACTAGAGCTGCATTGTAATTATCGTTAATTACTCTGAGATAGTGAGAGGGCTCTTTACTTGTCATAGCAGAGCCCTCTACAATTAAGTGTCTGTGTGCATTTATAGGGTAATGCGCAATACGTTTTGCTTTTAAAAAAAGTTGTGCTGTGAGTATGGCATCTTCCATCCACCGATCTTCAATAAATTTTATTTTAGTTTGTAAAATAAAATCTCTTTTTATGATATACCACCACACTTCATTATTATAATTATTTTCAGCTATATATCTTTCTCCTGTTAGTATAGCAGACAATTCTAAGTCTAATTTATTTGGTGTTGCATGCAATAAACTAGAGTCTGATATTGGCTGAGAGTTAAATGTTAGTATCTCTAAATTATTATGCTCTGCTTGTTGTAAAATAGTAGCCAAAACATCTTTAGCCAAATAATCATCTGGGTCTATAAAATATACAAATTCGCCTTTAGCAAGATTTAAGCCCATGTTTCGGGCGCTACCAACACCTTCATTAACCTTATCGTATACTTTTATTTGCTTGTGTTTTTTACTGTAAGAATTAGCAATAGCTAAGGTGTGGTCTGTAGAGCCGTCGTTAATAACTAAAACCTCATAAGCTTCATGCTCTATTCTCTGACTTAAAAGACTATCTAAACATAATGAAATGAAATTAGAGCAATTATAAGCGGGTATAACTATACTTAATTTCATTTTTAAATATTGAATTGTTCTATTTTATGGGTTTGTTTGAATATTAATTAAAATGCTAAGGTCTTTAAAACTCGTAATAATTGCTGGTGCATTTTATTAGTATAATCTAAATGAGTTACCATTCGTAATTTATGGCTTCCCATACCAATAATATAAATATGATGCGCTTTTAGTATATTTAAGAAATCTGTTTCATCTACCGTATCCTTCAACTCAAATATAACAATATTAGTTTCTATAGGTTCTACTTTTTTTATGGCGTTTATACCTAGTAAAGCTTCTCCTATTTCTTTTGCTTTTTTATGATCTTCTGCTAGACGCTCAAAATGGTGGTCTAAGCCATATAAACCTGCTGCTGCTGCAAACCCAACTTGGCGCATACCACCACCCAATATTTTACGTACACGTAATGCACCTTTCATTAAATTATTGTTGCCAATAAGTACAGAACCCATTGGCGCACCAAGACCTTTGCTTAAACAAACGGAAATTGTATCAAATAATGCACCATAGGCTTTTGGACTTTCACCTTTAGCAACTAAGGCATTCCATAACCTTGCTCCGTCTAAATGGTAACCTAAATTGTGCTTGTCTGCAATTTTTTTAATGCGCGTTAATTCCTCAAAATCCCAACAAGCACCACCACCTTTATTAGTTGTATTTTCTATTGCAATAAGTGTTGTTAAAGGACTGTGATAAAAATCTGGTGGATTTATAGAAGCTTCAGCCTGCTCTGCAGTAAACATACCCTTATGGCCATCTACTAACTTACAAGAGATACCACTATTAAATGATGCGCCACCACCTTCATAGTTATAAATATGAGCATACTTATCACAAATGACTTGTTCTCCTGGGTTGGTGTGCAATTTTAAAGCCGTTTGATTAGCCATACTACCTGTAGGAAAAAAAAGGGCTTCATCCATACCAAACATGTCTGCTAATCTTTTCTCTAAAGCATTAACAGAAGGATCTTCTTTATAAACATCATCACCTACTTGTGCAGTTAACATAGCATCTAGCATCCCTTTTGTAGGCTTTGTAACTGTATCGCTTCTTAAATCTATAGTCATATTAATTATTAAATTGATGTGTTTAAACAAAAATACTTCTAATTACAGTTATTAATTGTTAGCTCATCTAAAAAAAGAGTAAAAAATAAACAACAAACACACTTAAGTTTGTATTAAATTACTAATCAGAGTATTAAAAACTAACAATGATTATTTAAACGGTAAAAAACACCTTTAATCTATTTAACAGAAAATTCACATAGTTTAACAAATATTTTATGTCAGACACATTTTAATAAATATTTTCGCCATGCTATTAACTTAATTTTATTAATTAAAATGATTAAAATGAAACAAGTAACTAAATTAATTTTATTATCTCTATGTATTGTTTTGGCATCTTGTCAAGATGAATCTATAGGAGAACAAGACACACAACAAGCAGAATTAAATTTTAAAGATGGTAATGTTATTTCTGACGGACTTTTAGAGAAGGAAGAATTAATGTTTAACGGTGAGAGTGAATTATTAGTTAAACCTAACCGTTCATTTGCACAAAAAACTGCAGATAACTGTACACCAGATATCGATGGTTTAGTTGCACAACTTCCTAGCCAAGTTACGATAACAACTACTGCAAAGCCTGGAGATGATGCCTATTTTAACATCACTATAGACGATAGTTCAGGATTTTTATCTGGTACTGAAATCGCTGCATGGTGTGCTGATCAAGATTTAAGTTTAGAAAATAACGAAACAGTTAGTTTTGATGTGTATTCTAGCTATGGTGAATTACCAGAAGGTACTTTTGAAAGAGAAGAGAATTTTGACAAAGTAAACTGGTTATTAAACCAAACACTTATTGGAGAAGAAAGCCCTAATGGTTTAGGCGTTTATACATTTGGCCATATTCAATATGCTATGTGGTTATTGTTAGATGATTCTGTATGTCAAGTATGTACAGCGTTAACAAACCCAACTAGTACTTGGAATAATGATGGTAACGATGTTGAACAAGCTGAAGAAATTAGAGACTTGGCATTAGCACAAGGTGCTGGTTTTACACCAGGATGTGGTGAATTAATGGCTATTGTACTTGTACCAGACGGTAAGCAATCTCTTATTATTGGTAAAGAAGTTGAAGGTGAAATTGAAGAATGTAGTGATTGTGTTGGTAAAGTAACTGATTTAACTTTACAATGGAATTGGCATAACGATCACAGAGTTAGAGTATACCAACGTTTAGGTAACTCTTGTTGGGCCGGAAAAATATTTGACGAGACTGTTGGTCTTAATGATGAGATTGATTTAAGTGGTGTTAACAACAATGGCACTTTCGGAAAATGGTTATACATCTATGTTGGTAACTGTTATTATACAAAAATTAAAACTAACTGTCACTTAAACATAGGACCTGGGTACAAACGTGGTGTTCTAGAAGTTGTAAGCGGACAAAGTACACAAGGCGGCGAATTATGTGAATACGAACCACCACACAACTATTGCTACTGGTGGTAGTCGTTTAAAAACTTTAAACATTAAAAAAGAGGTACAAATTTGTACCTCTTTTTTTTGCTCCAAACACTTGTATTTAATAGGTTGTTAAAACCAATTATATAGTTGGTCTAAGAATTACTAAAATTAGATGCTTTTAATTTTGCTAATAATTACATTTTTGGTTCTCCAAACAAACTTATATAACATAGGTAGTGGATCTTTTAATGCAAACACTAAGGGTGTATTATTTTTTAAATACCCTATTTTAAAAACCATAGTAGGTTTTTTTATTACCTGTTTCACCAATCCTTTAAGATTAAGATATGTTATATGATTAGCTTCCTTTACATCTGGGTAAATATCTAAACTACTTAAACAATGTAAATAAGGAAAATTTACATTTGCAATAGCTGAGGCGTCAACATTCATCCAATACCTCGTGTTTATTTCTATAATTTTAAATGTATTATCTGTTGTATCGTATCTGCAATCAATATTTGCAACACCAGACCAATCTAAGCTTTTCATCATATTTTTAATTAAAGTAAGCAGCTTCGTATCATTAACAAATTCAAATCCTTTTTGCGGTGTTACCTCATCTTTATGAAACAAACTAGAATTCTGAATAGAATACGCCGTAATCTCTCCTTTATAACAGAGCACATTACATGTTAGATCATAACCATTAATAAAATTCTGATACATTGCATTACAACTAAACGTCGCAGATTTACTATAGTCTAAAACATCATCATTAGTCTTTAAAACACGTATTTGCTGGCCACCACCAAAACCAGAAACAGGCTTAGCTATAAGCGGAAACTTTAATGTTTTAAGATCTGGTAATTCGTTTGGTGAAGTTATAACACTTTCGGGACAAGGAAACCCATTTGCTTTAAGATGTAAATACAATAACCCTTTATTTTGTGCTGTATTAAAATTTGAAAGATTTGGCAAAAGACAAAGCTTATTGTTTTGCTTAATTAAATTTTTGTTAGTGATAAGTTTTTTTATACCAGTTTCAAAAACAGGCAAAATAACATCTATAGCATACCGCTTTACTTCGTTATTAATATTGGTAATCCAGTTTTTTATATCTGTCTCTGGGTAATACGATAAATGCGCTACATACCTAGAGTATTTTAAATAGTTATGCTTATCTGAAGACATTACATACACTTTTACATTCTTATGTAAAGACAAGCAGTTAACAACCTGTAATACTAAAAGTTTATGATCTTGGCTATCTGGTATTAAAACAGAAATATGAGATTGTGTTTCTTCGAATTTATTAGACATAGAAGACAATAATTATATTAGTTTGGATAGTAATAACAAGCACTACTGCCTATAGGTGAACCGTCTGGAATCTTTGGCGAATTTTCTAATTCAAATTTTTCAGGATGCTCATAAAATTCCTTTATCATTATACTATACTGCATACTAATTGCACTCTGGTTTAAATGCTTTCGGGTAAGATTAAAAATAATTTTGTTTGCTATAGCTTTAGTTTGAAAATAACTTTCTTTGTTTATAGCCAAATTCATTACATATTTTAAAACATTAGCGTTTATTTGTTCTTGAATCTCGGCCAAATATAAATCTTCATAATCCGTTTCAAATGAAACACTTACCAAACTATTAATAACGTCTTCTAAACCTAACTGATTAACATCTAAACTCTTTTGTAGCACCAAACGGTTAGCACGTTGCGGATGTAACAGAAACTTTAAAGTCATGTCACTAGCTGTGTTTACTGCACTAAAAGCATCAAAAGCAACACCTGTTTTGCCTTTAAAAGATTCTCGTGTACGATTGTAACCAAAAGCTCTAGGCGGAAACAAGCCTAACTTATTTTTGGGTATAGCAATTACGTCTGCTTTTAAGGTTTTTAGAAGCATTGTTAAGGTTTCTCTTTGGGTGGTTGCATCTATATGTTTAGTTATTAACTGCTCATCACCTTTTACTGCGTAATTATAATCTAACCCACCAATAACCTTAGTTGCGGCTTCGGTTTGGTAGCGGTGATAAAAATATAAGGGCACAAAGACATCTTCTAATACAGAATAAGGCTCATAAGTCTTAATATTATCCTTAGAGAAATTTTTAATAGCTTGTGTTCTTAATGCTAAAACAGCCTCTAATTCATTAGCTGCACTTTTTCCATTATCCCATAAATGTGCTAAAGCGTGTGCACCTCCTGTGGCTCTAGCATCAGCATCTGTTATAAATCTTAACCCACTTTTAGTCGCCTCTTTTAAAATTTTTTGCAACGCTTCACTCTCACTTATTTGTTTATCAAATTCAGAATAACTATAAGCCACAGTCACTTTATCCCAATCACCAATTCCTGTAGCGTAAGCGTTACTAAAGTCAATAATTCCGTTTTTTAATTCTATTTTAGGATGCGGATAATCCATTACTGAAGCTCTATTATTGGTACTAGACGCAAAATTATGAGCAAAACCTATGGTATGCCCTACTTCGTGTGCGCTTAATTGCCTTATTCTGGCTAAAGCTAAATCTAACATTGGTTGGTAATTATCATCGCGATCTGCAAACGGTTTGTTTATTAGCGCTTGTGCAATCATAAAATCTTGCCTAATTCTTAAACTACCTAAACTTACATGCCCTTTTATAATTTCGCCAGTTCTAGGGTCTACAACACTACCACCATAACTCCAACCTCTAGTACTTCTATGCACCCATTGTATAATATTATACCGACAATCCATTGGGTCTGCATCATTTGGTAACATTTTTACCTGAAATGCATCTGTAAAACCTATAGCTTCATACGCTTCATTCCACCAACGTGCACCTTCTAATAATGCAGTACGTACAGGCTCTGGCGTACCAGGATCTAAATAATAAATAATAGGTGCTTTAGCTTTACTAACAGCTGCATTAGGATTTTTCTTCTCTAGCCGATGACGAATAACAAAACGTTTGTTAATGTCTTCTTGTATAGGTACTGCATAATCTAAGTAAGACATAGAAATAGTACCACTTCGGGTATCAAAAACTCTAGGTTTGTAATTATCATCAGGCAATTTTACAAATGAATAATGCTGTGTAACAGAAACCAAACTTGCTGTTGGTACTACAGATCTTAAATTACGACCCGTTGGTTGGCCTTTAAAAGTCAATAAAGCTTCAAACTCTACATTATTAATAAACGCTTTAGTACGCTCTAATGCCAATGCACTTTTAGACTTATCTACGCTATAACTGCCTTCTTTTTTTCCTTTTAACCGCTGAGACACACCATGAGTGTCTTCTAATAAAAACGGAGTAAAATCTATAGTGTAAATACCATCCTTTTCTGCTAAAATATTAAAACCAAATAACACCGAAGTTGCAAACGCTTGTGCTATACTTTTTTGCTCTAAAGCATTATCTGTATTCGCTCTATATTTTAAATTAGGTTGTACCAATAAAAGTTTGTTGCCTGCTTTTTTAAAATGCACCAAACGTGTACCACCCAATTGTCCTCTATCTAAACCTATGTCATTACTACCAACACCAGAAGCTAAAGAGTTTACATATAAAAAATCTTCATTAAGATGTTTAACTTGTAAATATATTTTATCGGTGCTTTCTTCATAATAAAAATCAAAATAGCCTTCGTAACTTTTTAGGTCTTTTTTACTGAGTATTTGTGCTTGCATTTGTAAACACACAAACAAAAGACAAACATTAATATATACTTTATTCATAGTCATATTATTAAAAGATAAATCTACGGAATTTCTAAAAAACCAATTCAAAATTATGGCACTTTAATACAGCACCTTATATTTGTATAAATTACAATTACTTATGATAACATCAGATCAAATTAAAGATCTTAATTCCCGTCTAGACACACTTAGGCAGTATCTTTGACTTAGATGCAAAGCTTATAGAAATTACCAACGAAGAAGAACAAACCTTTGACCCTAATTTTTGGAACGATTCTAAATCAGCTGAGCTGGTAATGAAATCTATTCGAGAAAAGAAAAGTTGGGTTACGGATTATAACACAGCCAAAATACTTTTTGAAGATTTAGAAGTTATTTACGAATTCTATAAAGAGGATGAAGCCTCTATGGAAAACGTAGAAGCGCGCTATGAAAAAGCGACTGAAGCCATTGAGAAACTCGAATTTAAAAACATGCTTTCAGACGAAGGTGATAGTTTAAGCGCAGTACTTCAAATTACAGCAGGTGCAGGTGGTACAGAGTCTTGCGATTGGGCAAACATGTTACTGCGTATGTATTTAATGTATGCAGAAAAAAGTGGCTTTAAGGTTAGAGAACTCAACATGCAAGAAGGTGACGTTGCTGGTATTAAAACCGTAACTGTAGAGATTGAAGGCGCCTTTGCTTTTGGTTGGTTAAAAGGCGAAAATGGTGTACATCGTTTGGTGCGCATTTCACCTTTTGATAGTAATGCTAAACGCCATACGAGTTTTGCTTCTGTCTATGTATACCCTTTAGTAGATGATTCTATAGAAATAGATATTAACCCTGCAGATATAGAAATTACCACTGCACGTTCTAGTGGTGCTGGTGGTCAAAATGTAAATAAAGTAGAAACTAAAGTACAGCTAAAGCACAAACCTTCTGGCATTCAAATTCAATGTTCTGAAACCCGTTCGCAACAAGACAATAGAGCTAGAGCTATGCAAATGCTAAAATCGCAATTGTATGAGATTGAGTTACAAAAACAAATGGCACAGCGCCAAGATATAGAGGCTAGTAAAATGAAAATTGAATGGGGTAGCCAAATTAGAAATTATGTAATGCATCCCTATAAATTAGTAAAAGATGTGCGTTCTGCGCATGAAAGTGGTAATGTAGATGCCGTTATGGATGGTGGTATAGAGCCCTTTTTAAAAGCCTATTTAATGATGATGGGACAACAAGAAGTCGATGAAAATAAGCTTTAGATTTAAAACATAAACCTTATAAAATAAATGGCACAAAATTTGAAACACTCAAAATGTTTAATTACTGCCTTTAACCAACTTTTAATTTAATATGATCACTATTTATCACAATCCGAGATGTTCAAAATCTAGACAAGGTTTAGCATTATTAGAAGATTCAGGCAAACCTTTTAAGGTTGTTAAATATTTAGTAGACCAACTAACGGTATCAGAATTAGAAGGCATTATTTCTAAATTACAGATTAAACCAATAAATTTGGTACGTAAAAATGAAACCATCTGGAAATCGGACTTTAAAACAAAAACATTATCAGAAAAACAAACGGTTGAAGCCATGGTATTACACCCAAAACTTATAGAACGACCAATTGTAGTTAACAAAAATAAAGCTGTGGTTGGCAGACCAACAGAAACTATATTAGAAATTATCTAAATTAATAATCATGAAAAAAATTGTATTCATACTTTTTACCCTATTTGTAAGTATTAATATTTATGGGCAAAGACGACGTAACTTAAATGCACCTCCTGTAACAAGTAGAGCACCTACAGAAAATGATATTGCTAAGCGTCAGCGTGAAATAGACGAACGCAAAGACGAATATGTTGCAAATTTTTTGAAAACTTTAGAAGCAGATGACTTTCAAAAAGAAATACTTAAACAATATATAGATAGTTTTTACCAAGAAAAAATAGTTATTTTTAAAGGTAAATATAGTCATAGAGACGAACGTAAAAAAGCTCTAGAAACTCTAAAAGGGTTACATTTTGTAGAAGTAAAAGCACTTATGTCTGATGCTGATATTGTAAAATTAACAGATTTTGTTGATGGTAAGTTTGATGACCAAGTAGAACCTGAAGACAAGAAAAAGAAAAAAAAGAGACGTAAAAAGAAAAAAAAGGATGATGAAAAAAGTGATGAAAATTAATTTCGTCTCTCATTAACCTTAATTCTTTAAACTATAAAAAAATAGAACAACCTAATTAACTGGTTGTTCTATTTTTTATTTAAATGATTTTGAAATCGAATTAAAATCAATAGCCTTAAAGCTAGAAACTACGGTGTTTGCTAAGCTGTAATCTTGGCCAGACGAATGTTCACTTTTAAAACCTACACAAAATATTTCTGCAGCATTGGCTGCTTTAATCCCATTTGTAGAATCTTCAATAACCATACATTCAGCTTTTAAAAATCCGGTGTGCTCAGCAGCCTTTATAAAAATTTCGGGATGTGGTTTGGATTGTTTTAAATCAGCACCACTAAATTTACCTATAAAGTAGTTGTTTAAATTAAAGCGATCGAATATGCGATTTATGTTTGGCATAGATGCAGAAGACGCCACTACTAATTTTAATCCGTTTTGGTGATACTCTTTAATTCTGTCCAAAACACCTTCAATTAGAGTTAAATCTGTATCATTTTCAAATAAATATTTAAAGTGTTTTCTTTTTATACTAACTAATGTTTCCGGTGTTTCGTTAAGTTTAAAATGAACCACTAAACGTTTACAAATATTAATGGTTGACTGGCCTGTAAACGACTCGTACAAATCTTCTGTAACCGTAATACTTACATCATCAAACATTTTAAAATAAGCTTTACGATGTAAGGGTTCTGTATCAACAATAACACCATCCATATCAAATAAAACAGCTTTTAGCATATATTCTTTAATTTTAAGCGAATATAAAAGTATCTATCTTTACATACATTAATATGTGTACATATTTTTGCAAGCTCTTAAAATCATACCATCAGCTATAAAATTATAAACATATAAAAACGCCTATAAACCTACTAATAGATGCTTATATACAAGGTAGAAATACACTATTTCTTATCTCAACAAATTTTAAGACTAAAAAAACGATTATAATTCAAAACGCTTTCAAAGAGTAGAGTTATAAAATTATGTTTAATTTTACTGCCTAATACTATTATTAAGACAAATGCCAAAAACAGGACGCGAAAAAAATACCGCAAACAAAGCCAAGCATAGTAAGCTTATTGCTCAAAAAAAGAATAAAGCTAAGAGTAAAGATGCTGATCGTAAGGCAAAACTTAAGGCTATTGTTGAATTTGGCAAATCAAAAAAAGCAAATTCAAATTCTAAAAGTTAAAAACTAACTTTTAGAATCTGAATTTAAAATATAGAATGTCTTATATTTTATATTAAAAACAGCCCTAAATTCTTCTCAAAAAGACAATATTCAATTAAAAATTATAGCAATTTTTCACTTTACATTATCTATAATCTCTTGTACCACTTCTGGATTTAAAAGTGTACTTGTATCGCCCAATTGATCGGTTTCGTTACATGCAATTTTACGAAGAATACGACGCATAATTTTACCCGATCTTGTTTTGGGTAGCCCACTAGTAAACTGAATTTTATCGAGCTTAGCAATGGGCCCAATTCTATCTGTAATTAATTGATTAATTTCTTTACGTACATTATCATGGTCTCGACTCTCGCCAGTATCTTTTAAGGTAACGTAACCATAAAGTGCACTTCCTTTAATATCGTGAGGAAAGCCTACAATAGCAGATTCTGCAACAGCTTGGTGTTCATTTATAGCATCTTCAATAGGTGCGGTTCCTAAATTATGACCAGAGACAATAATTACATCATCTACACGACCTGTAATACGGTAATAACCGACTTCGTCTCGTAACGCTCCATCACCTGTAAAATACATATTTTCAAAGGCTGAAAAATAAGTCTCTTTATAACGTTGGTGATTGCCCCAAATGGTTCGTGCTATTGATGGCCAAGGAAATTTTATACACAAACGACCATCAACTTGATTGCCTTTTATCTCTTGTCCATTTTCGTCCATTAACGCTGGCTGAATCCCTATAAAAGGTAGTGTCGCATACGTTGGTTTTGTTGGTGTAGAAAACGGAATTGGTGTAATCATAATACCACCAGTTTCGGTTTGCCACCAGGTATCTACAATTGGACTGTTTTTTTTACCAACATTCTCATTATACCAATGCCACGCCTCTTCATTTATAGGTTCACCAACAGAACCTAATACTTTTAAAGATGATAAATCGTATTGTTCTATCAATTCTGTACCATGTTTTGCTAAAGCTCTTATGGCTGTTGGCGCTGTGTAAAACTGAGTTACTTTATGTTTTTGAACCACATCCCAAAAACGCCCAAAATCTGGATAACTCGGCACACCTTCAAACATTACCGTTGTGGCACCATTAGCTAAAGGTCCGTAAACAATGTAACTATGACCAGTAATCCAACCTATGTCTGCAGTACACCAATACACATCATCTTCACGATACTGAAATACATTTTTAAACGTATAAGCCGTGTACACCATATAACCTGCTGTGGTGTGTAACATTCCTTTTGGCATGCCTGTTGAGCCAGATGTATATAAAATAAATAACGGGTCTTCAGCATCCATAATTTCAATAGCACAGTCGTGATAAGCCTCATCTAAAAGCGGTTGTAACCACGCGTCTCTGCCTTCTTTCATTTTTATATCTGAATGAATGCGTTTGGCTACTAAAACTGAAGTCACACCAGCACAATCCTCTAAAGCTTCATCTACAATACCTTTTAAATCGATGGTTTTTGCACCACGATACGAGCCATCAGAAGTAATCACCATTTTGGCATCACAATCGTTAATTCGCATGGCTAAAGCTGTTGAAGAAAAGCCTGCAAATACTACAGAATGTACCGCACCAATACGCGCACAAGCTAAAACAGAAATAGCCAGTTCTGGAATCATTGGTAGATAAATACAAACACGGTCGCCTTTTTTAACTCCTTTATCTTTTAAAACATTGGCAAATTTACATACACGTTCATGCAATTGTTTGTAAGTGATATGCTCGGCTAGGTCTTTAGGATCGTTAGGTTCAAATAAAATAGCGGTTTTATCGCCACGTGTTCTAAGGTGGCGGTCAATACAATTTTCGGTAATGTTAAGTTTAGCACCTTCAAACCATTTAACTTCTGGTTTTTTAAAATCCCAACTTAATACCTTATCCCATTTTTTTCGCCATGTAAAATGTTCTTCGGCAATTTCGTCCCAAAATGCTTCAGGATTTCTTACTGATTTTCTATAAACTTGAAAATATTCTTCAAAATGTTTTATGTGGTAATTACTCATTTTAGTTTGGTTTTATTCTTAATAATTTAATACTTATCTCTTCTAATATTTTATTCAAAATTTAAAATACTTTTCGATACAATTCCTCATGCTTCGGAATCACTCGAAGTGACGATTTATAGTTTTTTGATAGTATTATGGATGCCGATATGATGTATTTTATAAACCGTTTCAATTTCGGAAATTATTTGCACATCATCAATAGTTGATGGTATGTTGTATTCTAAATTATCTGAAATATCTCGTAACAATTTACGTAAAATTTTACCTGAACGTGTTTTTGGTAATCGTTTTACAACCAGTACATCTTTTAATGCTGCTACGGCACCAATATCGTGGCGAACTGCTTTTACAATTTCTTTTGAAATTATACTTTCATCTAAGTTTTTATCAGACTTTAAAACAATAAGACCTAAAGGTTTTTGACCTTTTAAATCACAATGCACACCAAAAACAGCGCACTCAGCTACTGATTGGTGTGAAGCCACAATCTCTTCCATTTCAGCAGTAGATAAGCGGTGACCTGCCACGTTGATAATATCATCTACACGACCGGTTATAAACATATAACCGTCTTCGTCTTTATAACCACCATCACCTGAAAAGTAATAGCCCGGAAATTTATTTAAATATCCTGCTTTAAAACGTTCTGGGTTTTCCCAAAGGTTTAATAAACAGCCAGGCGGTAATGGCAGTTTTACGGAGACAAATCCCTCAACACCTGCCTTTACTTCTTCCCCTTTTTCATTCAAAATTTGAATATCATAACCACAAACTGGTACTGATGCCGAACCTGGTTTTACAGGCAACAACTCTACACCTGCCATGTTTGCTATCATTGGCCAGCCACTCTCGGTTTGCCACCAATGGTCAATTACAGGAATTTTTAAATGCTGCTCTGTCCATTGCAAGGTAGAAGCATCGCAACGTTCGCCAGCTAAAAACTGATATTTTAAAGATGATAAATCGTGTGTTTTAATAAAATTTCCATTTGGATCTTCTTTTTTAATGGCTCTGATCGCTGTAGGCGCTGTAAACATTACGTTTACTTTATGCTCACTAATTACGCGCCAAAAAGTCGATGCATCTGGTGTTTTAATTGGTTTTCCTTCAAACAGAATGGTTGTATTTCTATTGAGCAATGGCGCATACACAATATAACTGTGCCCAACAACCCAACCAACATCACTAGCAGCCCAAAACGTATCACCTTCTTGCACACCATAAACGTATTGCATTGAAAATTTTAAAGCCGTGGCATAACCTCCAGAATCTCTAATAACCCCTTTTGGTTTTCCTGTTGTACCAGAAGTATACAAAATGTATAATGGATGATTAGACGCAACTGCTAATGGCGGAACAGCTTCTGATTTTGAAACTAATGTTTCATAATCAATGTCGTAATCTTGTTTAGGAATATCTACACCTAAATGTCTATCAAAAACAATGACGTTTTTCGGCTTGTGTTTTGACAAACTTATAGCTTTATCTACAAAAGGTTTGTAAGGAATAATACGTTCTATCTCTATACCATTAGAGGCTGTAATAATAGCTTTTGGTTTGCAATCGTCAATACGAATAGCAAGCTCGTGTGGTGCAAAACCACCAAACACAACGGAATGGATAATACCTAAACGCGCACAAGCCAACATGGCAAATAAAGCTTGCGGAATCATTGGCATATACACAATAACGGTATCGCCTTTTAAAAGACCTAAATCTTGTAAACCACCTGCAAGTTTTGCAACTTCGTTATGTAATTGGTTATATGTAATATGTTGTTTGGCCTGTGTTACTGGCGAATCGTAGATAATGGCATTTTGTTCACCAAAACCATCTTCAATATGCTTGTCGATACAAAGGTAACTGAGGTTAAGTTCACCATCTGTAAACCATTGCGAATAATCGTATTGGTCTTTGCTTAAAATCGTTTTTGGTGTTTTGTACCAAGCTAATTTATCGGCTTGTTGTTTCCAAAAACGTTGTTTATTCGTAATACTATCGGTATATAACTGTTGATAAGTCATAACTTAGATGGTTTAGAATTGAACAAACCAAACCAGTTGGGATTCAAAATTTTAAGTTTTATTACAGCCCAAAGAATAGTAACAAAACATAAGCCCATAATAAGTGACTCTATAGTACCAGTTGCAGTTTCGCTTTCTAATTTAAAACGAAAATATAATGATACAATAACATAGATACTGATAATAACATCAGACGTTAATGCATTTAGTTGAAGACGTTTCATTGTATTTTACTTTAATTAAACATTGTTTGTTTGCACACAAAACCAATATTTTTTAAAGTTGTGCTTAATGAATTTGACTAACAAACGAAAGCGTCAGTTCGAGTAAATTTCAAATTATTTATTTTGAAATTTATATCGAGACCCCTTTTGTTCGTCTTGTTTATAACATCTCGATACATCCCGACAAAAATGTCGTGACACACGATGTGAAGTTATAAGAATTAATAATTCAAAAAACTTAAAATTAATCCGCTATAAGCGCATTAATTTCTGAAACTATTTTTTTTACTGAAAACGGTTTGGTTAAATATTTATCTGCCCCAAGTTTTAAGCCTTTTTCAATATCTGAAGCTTTATTTTTAGCTGTTAAAAACACCACTTTGGTATGCTTTAACTGTTTATTCTCTTTAATTAACTTAAGTGTTTGATAACCATCTACTTTTGGCATCATAACATCTAACATAATCACATCTGGAATAACGGATTTTAAAATCTCTAAAGCCTCACTTCCATCTCTTGCAATATACACTTCAAAATTATGTTTTTTAAAGGTGTATTCTAAAGTCATTACTATGTTGGGCTCGTCATCGACGATGATTATTTTCTTCATTCTTCAAACACTGCTCTAAATTAATTAAAAGGTAGGTTAAAACCAAAGGTTACGCCACTTTTTTTATTGTTTTTGACCCAAATTTTACCATTGTGATTTTCTACAATTTGCTTTGATATGGCTAAGCCCAATCCACTGCCCTCGGGCTTTACAGTGTTTTGATTGTTAGATTGGTAAAATTTATCGAAAATAAATGGCATATCATCTTTAAGAATACCCTTTCCGTTATCTGTAATTTTAACTTCCAAAAAGCCGTTTTCGTATTTATAATTTATGATAATCTTACCTGTTTTTGGCTCACAAAACTTTAAAGCATTAGATATTAAATTGGTCAACACTTGCGTGACGCGGTCTTCATCATATATCGCAAAAACATCGCTAGTATTAAAATTGATAATGGTAATCTCTTTTTTTGTGGCTGTATGTTGTAAACTATTAACTGTTTTCTGAATGGTATCTCTAATATTATATTTTGCTAAATCGAGTTGAGTACGGCCTTTAGAGAGTTTTTCGAAATCTAAAATATTGTGAATTAAACGCGATAATCGGTCACTATCTTGAAGCATATTCTTTAGAAACTGAGCTTTTATTTCGCTGGGCATATCATTGTCATCATCCATTAACAATTCGGTAGCAGCTCGTATGCCTGTAATTGGTGTTTTGAGCTCGTGAGCAACGGTGTCTAAAAATTCATCTTTTTGCTTGTCTTTTTCAACCAATTCTACATTGGCATCTTTAAGCTGGTTAGTGAGTTTTGTAAGTTCATCAGATTTATCTCTGAGCAATTTGTTTCTGGATATAGTTTCTTTAGATTCTTCAAGAATTTTTAAAACTTCAACCAAACTCACCTCTTCCTCCTTAACCACACTTGCAATTAATATTTTTGCTGAAGCACTACCAATACTTCCTGTTAATAGTTTTTCAGAAAAATTAATCAACCTGGCATCTGCCATTTGGGTATCTGGTGACAAATTGTACTTTCTAAAAAATAAACTGAGTGCTCTTGCTGTTCTAGCTTCGCCTAAAAATTTGGTGAGTACATTTCTAATTTCAGCAACGTAGGCCTCACCTTTCCAAACTAATGCACCATCTTGTAAATCGGTGTAATTTTTACTATCTACAAACATTTCGGCATAGTTACGTTCTCTGTAATTGCCTTTAAATACTAATGAAAATAAGATATAACAAAACCCATTAACCAACATAGACCAGAAAAATGCGTGCGCTGGTGGACTTAAAAAATCGATACCAAAAAGGGCATGTGGCTTTAATGCTGACATACTATTGAAACCATATTGCACAAAATCATCTGAACCTGTTAAAGCCTGAATTGAAAACGGTAGAATCAATGTATAAAACACCACTAAAAATCCTAAAATAACGCCAACGATGGCTCCTTTTGACGACCCACGATTCCAAAATAAACCAATAAAAAAAGAAGGTGCTAATTGCGCTATAATCACAAAAGCCATTAAACCGATGGCATACAACGATAATTCAAAAGAAAAATTGACATAAAACGCGTAGGCCAATAATATGATTGAAAATATAGAAATCCGTCTTATATTTTTAATATACTTAGCGTTACGCTCTGGATGGCTTTTTATAAACCGGTCTAAAAATCCGTAAGGAATAATAAGGTTGTTACTCACCATTGTTGATAAAGCCAATGTTGCTACAACTACCATAGAAATAACAGCAGAAAAGCCACCTAAAAATACCAAAACCGCTAAAAACGTATTCTCGTTTTGTAGTGGTAATAATAGTGCGTAATATTCGGCTTGTGCCTCATTACCAATAGTTAAGTTACCTGCCCAAGCAATAAATATAACGAATACATTGAACAACAGGAGGTACAATGGAAACATCCAAATCGCATTTTTAAGATGCTTTTCTCTCACATTCTCTAAAACAGACATTTGAAATTGTCTTGGAAGTAAAAAAATGGCCATAAAAGATAACATTATGGTGTACAACCAATTAAAACCGTTTTCAAAACCATTGATACTTGTAAGTTGTTTAAAATTTTCGGCCTTAGACATTTTTAAGTATATATCTTCTGTACCATCAAATAAAATATAGGTAACATATACACCAACACACAAAAAGAATATTAACTTTATTAAAGACTCAAAAGCTACAGACGCTACAATACCTTTGTGTTTTGTAGAAGCATCTGTAGTTTGTGTACCAAAAAAGGTGGCAAATACAGCCAATATAAGCGCTATATAAAATGTAGAATCATCATAAACAGATGTAGATACATAGCTGGTTTCATCTGATAAAATCTGAAAAGTTTCGGATACGGCTTGTAGTTGTAAAGCTATGTATGGAACAATACCAAATAAACAAAGCAGAGTTACTAAGGCCCCTAAAAATCTATTATTTCCGTAGCGTAACGATATAAAATCGGCAATAGAACTTATTTTGTGCTGTTTTGATATTCTGATGATTTTTCGCAATAACAAAATCCAAAGCGGTGCTGCAATTACTGGTCCTAAATAAATAGGCAAAAAACTGATACCAGAATTTGCTGCAATACCAATACTACCATAGTATGTCCAAGCTGTGCAATACACAGCTAAAGACAAGGTGTAAACAAGTGAATTATTTACCCATTTACTTTTCGACTTTTTTTCGGCAATAAAAGCGATAAAAAAAAGCAGCACTAAATAGGCTATTATAATAAAAAACAAAACGTAATTACTCATAATGACGCTTTAAAATAACATAAGAAATTAAAATTGAGATGAGCCAAATACTAAATATTGAAAAATATAAAACAGGAATACCAAAAATTGCATCATCACTTTCAAAAATGAATATAAATGGCATATTTAAAATAAGAAATATAACCAGGGAGAGGAGTACTAACTTTTGTTCGTGTCGTTTTTTCAATTTTATTTTAAATTATGATTTTGAAATTTAATAAAAGATTCTGAAACAAGTTCAGAATAAACAAAAAACAGTATCGCTTTTACACCATACTGTTTTTATCTAACTAAAACTTATCTAGTTGCTGAACAAACAACGTTGATAATTCTTTTCAGGATTCTCACTTTGCGTTACTACATTTGATGCAAAGGGACGAAGATATTCCTGCCTTCGCTATTGTAAGTAGCCTGTGCTTCATGAAATTATCGCTTTCTTGTGAATTTTAATGGTTATGCGCTTCACCAGCACCAGAAGGAATTCTAATATTTTCTACCATTTCTTGCACCTGTTGTGGTGGTGCAGCTGTTAATCTCGAAACTACTAGAGATATCACCACATTAACACACATCGCTATAGTACCAAAACCTTCTGGTGATGTACCAAACCACCAATCTGCTTTTGTACCTCCGCCAAACATATCGAGTTTAAATTTCATCATATAAAATAGCATTAACAAAATACCGACGACCATACCAGAAATTGCTCCTTGACTGTTCATCCGTTTATCAAAAATACCAAGAATAATAGCTGGAAAAAAAGATGCTGCAGCAAGACCAAAAGCCAAGGCGACTACTGCGGCGACAAACCCTGGTGGGTTAATACCAAAATATCCTGCAATTAAAATCGCTACAAAAATAGAGATACGAGCAGCTAATAATTCTTTCTTATCTGAAATATTTGGCTTTAATTGTTTCTTAATTAAATCGTGAGAAATTGATGTAGAGATTACCAATAACAATCCTGCAGCAGTAGACAAAGCAGCGGCTAAACCACCAGCTGCAACTAATGCAATGACCCAATTTGGTAAGTTTGCAATTTCAGGGTTTGCTAACACCATAATATCTCTATCTACATAAAGTTCATTAGTTTCAGAATTTGCATTAGATATGGTACGTTCACCATTTAAACCTCTAGCATCTGTATAAATAGGTTTCTTACCCTCTATTGAGCTTCCTGCAACATACTGAATTTTTCCATCACCATTCTTATCTGACCACGCAATTAAGCCCGTGTCTTCCCAGTTTTTAAACCATTGTGGAATTTCTTCATATTTGGTATTACTTACAGTTTCAATAAGATTTGTTCTAGAAAATACGGCAATAGCTGGTGCAGTTGTATATAAAATAGCAATTAAAAATAATGCATAACCAGCAGATTTACGTGCATCCTTTACTTTAGGTACCGTAAAAAATCGTACAATAACGTGAGGTAAACCAGCTGTACCCGTCATTAATGCTAACGTAATTGCAAACACATCCCAAGTAGATTTTGTACCACTAGTGTATTCCTTGAAGCCAAGTTGGGTGTGTAAACTGTCTAATTTATCGAGTAAAAAAGTACCATCTTCAACCGTGCCACCCATTCCTATTTGAGGGATGATATTCCCTGTCATTTGAATAGATATAAAAAATGCAGGTACCATAAATGCAAAAATTAAGACACAATATTGTGCAACTTGAGTATAAGTAATTCCTTTCATTCCGCCTAAAAGTGCAAAACTTAAAACCACCGTCATTCCAATAATAACACCATAGATAATGTCTACTTGCAAAAATTGCGAAAATACAATACCAACGCCTCTCATTTGTCCAGCAACATAGGTAAAGGATACAATTAGTGCACAAATAACTGCAACTGTTCTTGCGGTGTTTGAGTAGTACCTATCACCGATAAAATCGGGAACGGTAAACTTTCCAAATTTTCTAAGATAAGGCGCCAATAATAAGGCTAGTAACACGTAACCACCTGTCCAACCCATAAGGTAAACCGAGCCGTCATAACCAGCAAATGAAATAATACCTGCCATTGAAATAAAGGATGCGGCACTCATCCAATCGGCTGCTGTTGCCATACCATTTGCTAATGGAGAAACGCTACCACCAGCGACATAAAACTCTTTAGTTGAGCCAGCTCTTGCCCAAATTGCGATTCCGAAATATAGTGCGAATGTAATACCCACTAAAAGCCAAGTCCATACTTGTACACTCATAATATTTTGTTTTTTGATTAGCTTTTACAATTCAACTTAAAATGCTCTCGATAATGCAGACGCAAATGTCGACACACAAGAACTGACATTTTTTTTTGAATATTTATAGCTAAATATTAAAGATTAGTAGTTTTGACTATTCGTCGAAACCGTATTTTTTATCTAGTTTATTCATTAATCGTACATAAACGAAAATTAAAATAACGAATACATAGATTGAGCCTTGTTGTGCAAACCAAAAACCCAGTTTAAAACCACCAAGTCTAAATTGATTTAGCTCTTCGCGAAATAGAATTCCGCAACCATAGGATACTATAAACCATATAGCTAAAAGTATAGCGAGATACTTTACGTTCTCCTTCCAATATGCTGTTGCATGTTTTTGTTTGTCTGACATAATTTTTGGTTTTTATAGATATATCATAGCTTGAAGCGTCACAGTACCAATGGCATCTAAATTACCATACGCTGTGTTCTGATATTCTAAGGTTAGTTTTGAATGGTGTCCGCTGAAATAAGCATTTGCACCAATACCAAATTGATTAGCGCTATCATCAATAGCATCAATACTTCTATTGGTATAATGAAAATAAGGTTGAAACTTAGTTGTATTTCCGCTTGGAATAACATAACCTAAATGCGCGTGCAGCATAGAACCTGATTCGTAAGTTTGACCTAGTGTGAAATTTTCACCATAATCATTGAATTGTGCTAATGCATAAGCTGTAACAGCAGCTCCGTTTTGACCTATTGGTGCATCATAGAAAGCATCTAGAGCAAAAATAGAGACATCTTCACCTGTAAGGTTATTTGAAGCATCTAAAGACACCGCACCTTTTGGATGTAAAAAGAAACCAGCACCAACATTAAAGACTTTTTTACCACCGAGATAGGTTCCCACTTTATATGGTAAAAAGTTAGATTCTTGATCTAAAAAATTATAATCAAAATAACCCGCATACGTTCTACCCGCCTCTTTTGAACCTAATAAGCGACGACCCGAATAAATAGTTGCACCATTTGTAGGGTTTGCAGCAGCTTGAAGATTATTAGTAATGGCATCATTTACGGAAATACGGTATTGCAACTTGCCAAATTTACCTTTAAAGTACACACCCATGTGACGTGCAAACTGATCTGACAAGCCTATTGTTGCCCACGCTTGGCGCGTATTATCTAAAGTCATCATATTAAGTGTGCTTTGATTATTAGCACGTGAAATACCATTCCAATAATGCAAGCCACCACCAATGGCATGGCTGTCTGTTAAACGAAATTGTCCCCAAACATCGTGAAAAAATAATTGCGAATTATCACCAGTTCCGACGGCAGACATATTATCAGCGTTTAAACTGTTTAAACCGAAGTGCGTTAAGATTAGAAAGTCTTTATTTAATTGTGCATACATTAATACACGAGCACGACGGATACTAAAATTAGTAGCGCTTTGTTCGTTACCATTGGCATCGTTAGGTCGGTCACCATTATTTTGAGCCCACATTTGTGCCCAAGAGATGATACGAAAGTATTTTGTACCATCTTCATTGAGTTTCACCTTCATACCGCCACTATAGTCTGGCGCACCTTGGGCAAACATTAATTGACAGGACAGAAATAATCCTAGCCATAAGAAACTTGTTTTTTTCATTAGTTTAGAGAGTTAGTTAGTTAATAATTGGTTTTATGTGCACCACTAAACTCTAAAAATTAAAGGTTTAAAAAAAAGTTAATATATATTTTTGGTAACTAAGTATAGTTTTAAGTATGTAACTAAGAACTAATAGGACTATAGAATAGTTATAATGAATTATTTAGTTAGCAAAATCACAACTGATATATTAATCTCGAAAACGTTCCCATTTAATAAGCATGAATTTATCCCCTAACTCAGTAACAAGTGTGCCAGCACCAGCTAAATTTTTAGCATCTGAAAAGAATTTTGAAAGTTCTTCTGCATTTAAAATCTTATAGGTAGGATGGTATTTTGAATTGTAAGGTCGTTTAATATTATATTTTCTTACCCAATTCATTATACTTACATGTGAAACACCAAGAATACGCTCAATCTCCCTATAGGTTAACCCTTCTAAGTAGAGTTGTAAAGCTTTATTAACATAATAATCGTCAATCTTTTTACCAATTTTATTTACAGTAAAATAATAATTACACGCTTTGCATTTGTAACGTTGTCGCTGCTTAATAACACCACTTTTAACATAACGCTCAGAGCCACAATTTGGACAATTATTAACCATCATAAATATTGTATATATTAATTTAGCATAAATATATCAATTTAGCACTAAATACACAAATAAAGCAACTTTGTGATAAATAATTACAGAAATAATGAAACAAAACCCAAATGATTTTTTTTTAAATGATTAAAATAAAGCTTAGAAACTTAGATAACTTTTAGTGCTAAATTGTGGTATTAAGCATGGAAGTAGATATTATAAAGTTAAAATACCAACCTACATAATAAGTTATAATACTATATGCTGTATTAGCCGCTATAATAATTTTAGTTGTACAAGATTAATTATAATAATGCCTTCTATTTTTACCAATAAGAAACGACTCACATCTAATTCCGTAGCATAAGAAATGAAACCTGATTATATGATTTAACTTGAGAAAAACTTAATTTAGCCTTATTACTAATAGGCTTATAATATTGTTTGCAAATTACAACAATGATTCTACAGTAAATCCACATAAAAAATAAAAAGCACCATATATGAAATCACTTAAGTATTTATTAATTACAATTCTCTTTTTTGGTATTTCAAACTTAACTGTAGCACAAGTAAAACAGGATACATTGCGTGTTTTATTTGTTGGGAATAGCTACACTTTTACGTCTAATATACCGCATTTAGTATCACTTATATCTAATAAAACAAACACAAAACTAATCACCTCAAAAAGTACAGCTGGTGGTGCAACTCTGAAAGATCATTGGACACACAAAAAAGGATTAAATACAAAAAAAGATATAAAAAACGGAAACTATGACGTTGTAATTATACAAGAACACAGTATGGGTACAATTGAAAAAAAGGAAGATTTTTTAGACTATTCTAAAAAGTTTTGTGATCTCATAAAATCTACTGGTGCAAAACCTTACCTCTTTGTTACTTGGGCTCTTAAAAAAGTGCCCCAATACCAAGATACTATTACAAGAGTATATAAAGAGGCTGCCCAGTTAAATAACTGTAACCTTATTTTAGTAGGTGAAGCATGGCAACTAGCTAACCGTTTAAGACCCGATATTGAGTTATTTAAGCAAGATGGTACACACCCATCTGATTTGGGTGCCTTTTTAACGGCATGTGTTTTTGTGAATACACTTTCTACAAAAATTACTAAAAAATTACCAAACTGGTATTTTGCTACAGATGCTAATGGTGAAGATATTACGCTACTTATGGAAGATGCGCTAGACATTACCTTTTGTATAAAAGTAGCTGAAGCATTTATTGAAAATTAAATGTTAATAGATATGTTAACCTATAGCTTACCTTTAACAACTAACTAATTACCTTTTGAGTACAAATCGTCTATATTTTATTGATGCCGTAAGAGCTTTTGCTATACTTATGATGCTGCAAGGTCATTTTATAGACTCATTAATGGATGTCTCTTACAGAGATAATAGTAATATAGCTTTTCGGTGTTGGGAATATTTAAGAGGTATAACAGCCCCTACTTTTTTTACCATATCTGGTTTAATATTTTCTTATTTATTAATTAAAGCAAAGCATACAGGTACATCACAAAAAAGAATGCGCAAAGGCCTTTTACGAGGTCTAATGCTAATTGGCATCGGCTATTTGCTGCGCGTGCCACTTTTTCAGTGGCTTATTGGTGAATTTAAAACCTCTTTTTTTGTAATAGATGTTTTACAATGTATTGGTTTATCTCTAATTTTAATTGTTGTTATCTATAGATTAACTTGCAAAAAAACCTTATTATTTTCTATACTAATGCTTTTGTTGGGTAGTCTTATTTTTATAACAGAACCGCTGTATAGATATTTAGAATTGGAAGTTATTCCACTCATATTTTCTAACTATTTAAGTAAAGCTAATGGCTCGATTTTTACAATAATTCCTTGGTTTGGCTATGTTTGTTTTGGTGGTTTTATTGCAACATTATTTTATAGATATTTAGAACGTCCGCGCTTTAAATTAGCAACGGTAAGTGGCTTTTTTATTTTTGGCATGCTACTTATACATAAATCATCATGGTTATTTATGACGTTTTACTACTGGTTAGATCTTAATTTATTAAAAGATGTGGCCTATTACAACTATCTATTTACCAGGTTAGGTAATGTGCTTGTTATTTTTTCATTATTCTATCTAGCAGAAACCTATATAAAACAGCCGCTTATACTAAAGATAGGACAAAAAACACTATCAATTTACGTAATTCACTTTATTGTAATATATGGTAGTATAACAGGTATTGGCTTATATCAAATTATAGGAAAAACATTAAATCCGTGGCAAGCCATTATTGGTGCCTTATTGTTTTTAATATCTGTATGTTTTATGTCTTTTTACTATGTAAAAACGAATGCATTTTTATACTCTGGCATAAGAAAATTTATAGATAAAATTAAACGCATTTAGTAATCTTCATACCAATCGAAGCTTTCTTTTATAATTCTATCTTTTTCAGATTTAATAAAGTCTAAATAAGCAATAGCAGTTGGTGACAATTTTTTTGATTTTTGCCATACCAAATTCCAATTGGTTACTAGCGGAAGGCCTTTGTAGGGGATAATTTGTAAGTCGCCATTTTTTAGTTCATTTTTAATACCAATAAGAGGCATAATAGAATAACCTAAACCAGCAATGACTGCCTGTTTTAGAGCTTCGTTAGAGGTAAGTTCCATTTTCTTTCTGGCTGAAATATTATGACTCGCAATAAAGGTTTCCATCGCCTTTCTTGTTGCAGACCCTTCTTCTCTATATAACATTGGGTAGCTTTCAAATATTTTATTTTTAGCTACCTTATTAATAAATTTCTTATTAGTACCACCAACCAAAAACAACTTATTATCCATAAGCTGTATGCGTTCTAAATTTAGTTGATTTGGTATTACGGATACAAGTGCAAAATCGACTTCGTTATCTTCTAGTTTTTTTACAACACTTGCTTTATTTGTGACATCTATAGTTAAATCTACACCTTTATTTTTAAAAGTAAAATCTGACAAAAAGTAAGGCATTACATATTTACCTGTAGAGACTATGGCTAGTTTTAAACGGCCAGCAATCTGCCCTTTAAAAGACATAGTTTTATAATTAATAGCTTGTACCTCATTTAAAATTTTCTCTGCGGCTTCTGCAATTTCGTAGCCAAAATCTGTAACGTACAATTGTCTACCTACAACTTCGGTAAGCGGAACAGAAAATTGATCTTGAAATTTCTTTAATTGTATAGATACTGCTGGCTGGCTTAAAAACAAAGCTTCAGACGACTTTGTGATGCTTTTTAATTGTGTAATCTTTAAAAAGATCTGTAATTGGTGCAGTGTATAATTCATAAGTTATATTTATGCTTATCATTTAAAATATTTATAAAAATAAATAAAAAATTATTGACAATTTTGCGCCTTCAAAAATAAAATTTATGGACCTACATTTATTACTTGATAATCTTACCAATCCGGCTTTATTATTTTTCTTTTTAGGAATTATAGCAGTACAATTAAAAAGTGATTTAGAAATCCCACCAAATTCTTCAAAATTTATTTCGCTTTATCTATTACTGTCAATAGGTTTTAAAGGCGGACAAGAATTGGCGCATAGCGATCTTAACTTAGAAATTTTATGGTCTCTTTTATTTGGTATAGCATTGGCATTAATTGTACCAATTTACAGCTATTTTATTTTAAGACGCAAATTTAGTGTAGCTAACTCTGGTGCCATTGCTGCTGCTTATGGCTCTGTAAGTGCTGTAACTTTTGTTACTGCAATATCGTTTTTAGAAATTAATAAAATTCCGTTTAGCGGACATATGGTTGCAGTAATGGCTTTAATGGAAGCACCGTCTATTATTATTGGCTTATTACTAATATCTATATATGATAAAAATAATCCTGTAAAATTCTCTGTAGGCAAAGTACTCAAGCATGCCTTAACCAATGGTAGTGTATTACTAATACTTGGAAGTTTGGTTGTTGGCTTTTTGGCTAGCGAAGAACAAGCACAAGGTATAAAGCCTTTTACAACCGACTTATTTAAAGGGTTTTTAGCAGTTTTCTTATTAGATATGGGTATTACTAGTGGTAAAAAATTATCATCATTTCTAAAAAAAGGATGGTTTGCACTAGTGTTTGCTATTGTAATACCAATAATTAATGGTGTTATTGTAGCTTTTGTAAGTGCTGCTTTTACAGAAAGTGTTGGTAACAGATTACTCTTTGCTATACTTGCCGCTAGTGCGTCTTATATTGCTGTACCAGCAGCAATGCGATTAGCTGCACCAAAAGCCAACCCAAGTTTGTACTTGCCTATGGCTTTGGCTATAACATTTCCGTTTAATATAACATTAGGTATGCCGCTGTATCTATTTATTATTCAGTTGTAATAAATATGTAATTAATCTTATAAATTGAAAACTATAGTTTTAAGATTATTTACAAATTAAAACATAAATCTTACTATCTTACCTACTGCTGTTTTTAAATAAAGATTTATTAATCAACAAAATATATGCATTATTAAAACTACTATTGAAACTTTTTACAAAGCGTTTAAAAGCTTAGATGCAGAAGCGATGGTAAACTGTTACCATGATGCCGTTGTATTTGAAGACCCTGCATTTGGTATTTTAAAAGGTGAAAGCGCTAAAGGTATGTGGCGGATGCTATGTGCTTCTCAAAAAAACAAGAATTTTAAAGTTGTTGTTTCCAATATTGAAGCTCACAATACTTTAGGCTCTGCAGATTGGGAAGCTTTTTATACTTTTAGTAAAACAGGTAGAAAAGTGCATAATAAAGTTGAGGCGCAATTTCAATTTAAAGATGGTCTCATTATTAAACACAGCGATAATTTTAATTTACAACATTGGGCCAAACAAGCATTAGGATTTAAAGGTTTTCTTTTGGGTGGCACTTCTTACTTTAGCTCTAAACTGAAGGCACAAACCAACAAAATGCTTAATAACTATTTAAACGAAAAAAAAGCGATCTAAATAATTTTAAATCGCTTTTTTTTGACTCACAATGTTTCTTTTTAGGGACTTAAACGTTTACTTTATGTTTCATTGCTATAAACCATATTTCAAAACCTATGCCAAATTAATTTATTAGTCGCATAATAATAAAAATATTACATAGCTTTACTTAACTATAGGCTTTCACTTTACCTTCTACATCCTTAAAAAAGGATTTCATAAATTTAAAATCTGCCTCTACATTATCTGTAGGGTAAAATGGTTCGGAAATTTTATTTTGTTTATTCTTAAAATCTAACGTAAACATAATTATAGGGACATTAGCTGCTTTTGCTATGTAATAGAAACCTGTTTTCCATTGGTCTACTTTTTTTCTTGTACCTTCTGGTGCTAATGTTAAACGAAACTCATCTTCTTCTTCAAATAATTTAGCAATAGCTTCAACCTTATTTTGCCCAGATGTTCGGTCTAAGGCTTTGCCTCCAATAGCTCTAAAGTAATACCCAAAAGGCCATTTGAAAAGCTCTTTTTTACCAACAAAATTAGTTTTTACATTACTTATTTTTCTTAAGAGTACACCCATATAGAAATCATGCCAACTGGTGTGTGGCACTGCGATAATTACTGATTTTTTTACTGTGTCTTGAGAGAAATTTGTGTTACCAACAACTTTCCAACCCAAAACTTTAAAGTAAATTAATTTTGCTAGCCAGCGCATCTATTGCTATTTGTTTTATTAATTTTTTAAGGTGTTTTACTTATCTATAAATTTGATAATATAGAGTTAAAAAGGTAAAAATGACTAAATACGAATTGGTATTACATTTTTTTATAAAGTTCTAATAACTTCTCTCTTGTCATTATGCTTTTCCAATCTTTACCTATTGCATTTTCCCAAAGGGGTTCTAAACTAAAGGCAACATCTATCATTTTATTAAATTGATAAGCTTCTAAATTTGCACATACACCTTGTGGTAATTTTATATTATGCTTGGCTTTCATTTGCTTAAATAAAGCAACACCATCTGGATAATAGTCTTCTAAATGGTCAAAAACAATACAATTACCTATACCATGTTTTACGCCTAATAAATACCCTAAACCATAACTCATGGCATGTGCAATACCTACTTGAGAATAAGCGATACTCATACCACCATGCCAAGACGCCATCATTAATTGATCTTGCGCTTCTTCTGTACTTAGCGTATCACCTAAAAATATCTCTTTACATAACTCAAAGGCTTTTTCTCCATAGCTTTGACTAAAAGCATTTAGATAAGTACCGTTTAGCGACTCTACACAGTGAACAAAACAGTCCATACCAGTATAAAACCATTGGTCTTTTGGAACATCTTTAGTAAGTTCTGGATCTAAAATAACTTGATCGAAAGGTGTATAATCGCTATTTATACCAAGTTTACGTTCTGGCCCTGTTAAAATGGTAGTACGCGATACTTCTGCACCTGTACCAGATATTGTTGGAATGCCAACATGATATATAGCAGCGTGTTTAATGAGATCCCAACCTTGGTAATCTTTAGATTCGCCTTTATTGGTTAACATTAGTGCTACCGCTTTAGCAACATCCATAACTATACCACCACCAATACCAATAATACCAGAAGGTAACTCGCTATTTTTGAGTATAATATCTTCAACTAATTGATCTATTTGTGAGGTTTTTGGTTCTTCTTTTGTGGGTATGTAAATGATTTTATCTTTGTAAGACAAGGTTATTCTAGAGATTAACCAATGCTTGTCTTTAAAAACATCATCAACATAAAATATAAATGGTGCATTACGGCCGTTGCGCTTTAAAGCGAGAATTTCATCTAATTGATTAAAACTTCCGCGTCCAAAAACAACTCTAGACACCATTGGATAATTCTTATATATCATTTACTCTTTATCTTTAACAAAAATAAAAACTTAGTTTATTTTTTTGCGCTGAAAAAACTTAAAATTTCATTTAATCTTCTCGCTGTTTTATAACCTTTACCATTTGCTTCATTTTTGGAGACTTTTTCGTGTTGCCAAGTGGTATGAAATGGTACATGAATAGCAGCTGCTCCAATATTAACAAGTGGCAAAATATCAGATTTTAACGAATTACCAATCATTAAAAACTCTGAAGGCTTTATCTCTAAATGCTTTAATAGCTTTATATAGTTATGTTCTTCTTTTTCACTTAGTACTTCTACGTGATGAAAATAATCAATCAAACCCGATTTTTCTAATTTACGTTCTTGATCTAATAGGTCGCCTTTTGTTGCAACAATTAACTTATACTCTTTAGATAAGCTTTTTAAAACATCTTCAACGTCATCTAGCAAATCAATAGGCTTATTAATCATGTCTTTGCCTATGCATAAAATCTCATTTATAATAGTATTAGATACAGAACCATTAGATAATTCTAAAGCTAATTCTATCATAGATAACACAAAACCTTTTACACCATAACCATAGGTTGGAAGATTTTTAATTTCCATCCTAAACAGTTCTTGGTCTATTTTATTTGGCGTCTCATAATGCGATAACAGCTCACCTACTTGGGCTTCGGCTTCTCTAAAATAGGTTTCATTAACCCAAAGCGTATCGTCTGCATCAAACCCAATAACTTTTATGTTACTATAATCTATTTCCACAATCGCTTAGCTTTTTCTAAATCTTCTGGTGTATCTATCTCTACTCCTTGCACTTGAGTTTCTACCATTTTAATGCGCTTGCCATACTCTAAATATCTAATACACTCTATTTTTTCTGATGCTTCTAAAAATTGCATAGGTAGCTTTGCAAAATCTAATATAGCATCTTTTCTAAATGCATAAATACCTTTGTGCTTAAAATAGCGTGCTCCAACATTTTTATCTCTCGGAAAAGGGATGGGACTACGAGAAAAGTAAAGTGCAAAATTATTTTGATCTACAATTACTTTTACTGTATTAGGATTATTAATTTCATCCCAATCTGTAATCTCTACCATTAACGATGCTAAATCAATTTCCTTTTTACTATCGTCTTTAAAAACCTCTAAAACTTTACGCAAGCTTTCGCGTTCTGTAAAAGGCTCATCACCTTGTACATTAACAACTATATCGCAGTCTACGTTAGCTACAGCTTCAGCAATTCTGTCACTGCCAGACTCATGTTCTTTTGTACTCATAATGGCTTTACCACCATTAATAATAATTTCATCATAAATAATAGCACTATCTGTAACAACATAGACTTCACTAAAAAGTTGTGTGGCTACAGTAGCTTCATAAGTTCTTAGAATAACTGATTTGCCTGCTAAATTTTGCATTAATTTACCTGGAAAACGAGAAGCACTATAGCGTGCCGGAATCATGGAAATTATCTTCATTACTATTTTTTAGAATGCTTCAAAAATAAGGTTTTATACCGATTTAAACTTATTAGAGTTTAACTTTTTAAAGCATTTAAAAGGCTACAATAAACAAAGACTTCTCTATTAATGGCTCATTGTGTTAAAAAACTCAAAAATAAACAGATAGAGCTAGCTCAATATCTAAAAGACACTTAAAAAAGGAGGTTAGTTAAGCACCTAATTTAAATTATTTTCTACAAACATTTCATCTTTAAAACCTATAAGATATAACTTCTCTTTTGCACGTGTTACTGCTGTGTACAACCAACGTATGTAATCTTTGTCCATGCCATTTGGTAAGTAAGGTTGCTCTACAAAAATGGTATTCCATTGGCCACCTTGAGATTTATGACACGTTATAGCGTAAGAAAATTTAACCTGTAAAGCATTAAAATATTTATTGTTTTTAACTCCTAAAAAGCGTTTGTAATTAGAACCTTCATTTTCATAATCTTTAGAAACCTCTTGGTATAACCGGTTAGACTCTTCGTAGGTTAATGATGCGCTTTCAACATCTATAGTATCTAACAGCAAAACCGTTTCAAAAGGTTTCATTTTAGGGTAATCTACCATTTGTACCTTAACTTCTGCAAATCTAAAACCGTATAATTCTTTAATGCTAAAAATTTCTAAGACTTCTATAATATCACCATTTGCAATAAAACCAGCTTCTGTTGTAGGTTTTACCCAGAAGTAATTATTCTTAACCACCATTAAATAATCACCTGCAGACAGTTCTGTTTCGTTAAACAAAATACGCTGACGAATTTGTTGATTATACATATTGGCGCGTTTGTTACTTCTTACAATTATAGCAGTTTCTTCATAACCTTCGTTACTATACGCATCATTAATGGCATCCATAATTTCGTAACCATCTATAAGCCTAACAATATCTTTAAAAGTATTTACATTAAATTTAAAACTTTCATAAATAGTAGTTTCTAAAACAGCTCTAAGCTCTGTTGCATTATCTAAAATACCAGAGTCTTGTTCTTGTCTTACCACTTCATCTAGCTCTATACTTATAACATCTTTATTATAATTTAAACTTAATTTATCTGCATCTAACGCCGGACTCAAATCTGATTTTACAGGTGGCAACTGTGCTTTATCACCTATTAGTAAGAGTTTACAGTTTTGACCAGAATAGATGTATTGCATTAAATCATCTAAAAGCGATCCGTTTTCAAATAATTTAGAGTCTGATGGAGTATCTGGTATCATAGATGCTTCATCAACAATAAAGATGGTGTTTTTATGTTTATTTGGCTGCATTACAAATTTTACACCACCACTTTTTTCTTTTTTAGGGAAATATATTTTTTTATGAATTGTAAATGCTTCTTTTTTTGAGTAATTGGAAATCACCTTAGCAGCGCGACCTGTAGGTGCTAATAAAACTGCATTTTTCTTTGCATGCCATAAGTTTGAAACTATAGTACCAACTATACTCGTTTTACCGGTACCTGCATAACCTTTTAAAAGGTAAACAAGATTTGGTGAGGTATCAAAAATAAATTGAGATAGTTGCATTAACACCATATCTTGCTTAGATGTTGGTGCAAACGGAAATTTAGATTTAAGTAGTGTGTAAAATGCGGATGCATTTGTAATCATAAGAAAAAAATATATAAAGCAATATACCATTATTCTCTATTCTTAACCGCATAGAAATAATTTACTTCTTTAATTTAATGTTTTTTATTTAGATAGTTTTTACGAACAAAAAAAAATTGTAGATTTGCGATAGACCTAATTAATAAAATCTAGTATGAAAGTAATTATAGCAATTGTAGTTATTATAGCGTTAACCATTCTTATTGTATGGCTAATAGACAAATTTGTTCCTAAAAAGCTAAAACCAGCAATAAACTTGGTGCTTTGGGCATTAATTATATTTTTAGGCTATTTAACTTTTATGTCTGTTTATAAAGAAATACAGTTTAACCAACTTAAAGACAAACGTTACAAAGTTGTTATAGAGCAATTAATAGATATTAGAGACACGCAATTAGCTTACAAAGAAGTAAATGGTGAGTATGCAAGTTCTTTTGAAAAATTAATAAAATTTGTTGATTCTGCTAAAGTGCCAATTACACAACGAAGAGATAGTACTGTATTAGATGAAGAGAGAACAAAAGCTTTTGGTGGTGTAGAAACTATGAAGACAATTACTTTAATTGATACTTTAGATTACTACTCTGTTAAAGATTCTCTTTGGAAAGGCCCAGACAAAAACCGTTACAAAACAATGATGAATGTTGGTGTTGGTAAAGCAGGCGCTAAATTTAAATTAGAATCTGGTAAACTAGACGATATTTCAGTGTTTGCAGTTTATGCAACAAAACAAGATATTTTAGACGGTGAAGACCAATATCTAATAGAAAAAGAAAAACAAGCCTTTTCTGTAGCTGGTGTTAAAGGACCAACTGTAAAAATAGGTTCTATGGAAGAGGTTAACACCAACGGAAATTGGGGTAAAGATCTTTCAAACAAACAGTAATTTTGATAAAAAATAATATTAAGGATTTGTCCATTCAAATTAATTTGAATGGACTTTCTTTTTGTATTTTAAACAGAACCTCAAACACTATTGAGTATTTACACTCTATAGAATTTGAACACCGTTTAAACCCTAATACGGTTCTCAACCAACTTAAAGAAGAATTAACTAGTAATACAGTATTTTCTGAAGACTTTGATTCTGTGCTAATAATTCATCAAAATGAGTTGTCTACTTTAATACCTAAAGACTTATACAAAGACAACCTAAAAGCAGATTATTTAAAGTTTAATTCTAAAATTCTTAAAACAGATTTTATAACCGAAGATGCTATTACTATTAACAATAGTGTAAACGTTTATGTACCTTATGTAAATATAAATAACTATATTTTTGATACTTTTGGCGCCTTTGTTTACAAACACGCATCTACACTATTAATAGACAATCTGTTACAACAACTAATACAAAGCGAAGACGCTACTATTCATATTAATGTGAATAAAAGTACTATTGAAGTCGCTGTTGTAGAAAAAAACAAATTGCAGCTCGTTAACACATTTGATTACCACAGTAAAGAAGATTTTATGTATTATGTTCTATTTGTTTTTGAACAATTAAAATTAGATGTAGAAACATGCCAAGTAATGTTAAGTGGTAAAATAGATGAAAATGACGAACTTTACAGTATTCTTTACAATTACATAAGACACATTAAAATTATAAATTTATCTTATAATTTTGAAATTGCAAAGCACATACAAAACACTAATTTACACTATCATTATTTAATATTAAACTCCTTTTAATGCGCATTATATCTGGTTTATACAAAGGTCGAAGAATTACAGCACCAAAAAAGTTACCGGTAAGACCCACCACAGATATGGCTAAAGAAGCCTTATTTAATATTTTAAATAATCAATATTATTTTGATGACATCTCTGTTTTAGATTTATTTTCTGGCACAGGTAATATAAGTTATGAATTTGCCTCTAGAGGCACCAATACAATTACGGCAGTAGATGCTAATTTTGGTTGTATTAAATTTATAAACGCAACTGCTGAGTCATTTGAAATGACTATAAATACAATTAAAAGTGATGTTTTTAAATTTTTAGAAAAATCGAAACAAAAGCATAGCATTATTTTTGCAGATCCGCCTTATGATTTTGAATTAGAGGTCTTTTCTAAAATACCAGAGTTGGTATTTAAAAACGAATTACTTGAAGCTGAAGGTGTACTAGTCGTAGAGCATTCTAAACACACCGATTTAAGTCAATTAGAATATTATTCGTACTCTAAAGGTTATGGAGGAAACGTATTTAGTTTTTTTACTTTAAAATAAACCAAAAAGAAAGCCTTTTGTAAAAAATCAAAAGGCTTTTTTAGTTAAGTAGATCTATAAGCCGAATTCTGTATATCTTGAATTTATTTTAAAATTTCTCCCAATACAAATTCAATCTACCCTTATCATTTATCTACGTTTACTATTACTAGCAAACTTTAGCTGCCCACCCTCCAACAATCGAGCGTGCAGCCCTCAAGCGTTGGTATACATGACATTGCACCACATAGAGTTTACCTGGTTTCACTACAGCATTACCTGTACATACTTTCTGTTGCACTTTTCCTCACCTTTCGGCGGATGGCTGTTAGCCACTATGATTGCACTATGGTGTTCGGACTTTCCTAACCAAAGTAAACTCTGGTTCGATAAGGCAATCTACTTGCATGCAAAAGTACACAAATTGTTAATAACTCATATTAAATTTAGTACTTCATAAACGGCAATTCATTGGTTATTCTTAAATTTGTGTTTCACTTAGTTAAAAATGGAGCATTTTGTAGTATCGGCGCGTAAATACAGACCACAAACCTTTAAGGATGTTGTAGGTCAGCAGGCTATTACAAACACATTACTACATGCTATTGAAAACAATCACTTAGCGCAAGCATTATTATTTACAGGTCCACGTGGTGTTGGTAAAACTACATGTGCACGTATTTTATCTAAAATGATAAATACGGATGAAAATACCAAAGAAGACGAAGATTTTGCATTTAACGTTTTTGAGCTTGATGCGGCCTCAAATAATTCTGTAGATGATATTAGAAGTCTAACAGACCAAGTTCGTATTCCGCCACAAGTAGGTAAATATAAAGTGTATATTATTGATGAGGTACACATGCTATCTCAATCTGCATTTAATGCATTTTTAAAAACATTAGAAGAGCCACCAAAGCATTGTATTTTTATTTTAGCTACAACAGAGAAGCATAAAATTATACCAACAATTTTATCGCGTTGTCAAATATTCGATTTTAAACGTATTACAGTAACAGACGCTAAAGAATACCTAAAGTATATTGCAAAAGAGCAAGGAATAACTGCAGAAGACGATGCGTTACACATTATAGCCCAAAAAGCAGACGGTGCTATGAGAGATGCCCTTTCTATTTTTGATAGGGTGGTGAGTTTTTCTGGCAAAAACCTTACAAGACAAGCCGTTACCGAGAATTTAAATGTGCTAGATTATGAAACTTATTTTACAAGTACAGACTTAATATTAGAGAATAAAATACCTGACTTACTCGTACAGTTTAACTCTATATTATCTAAAGGCTTTGATGGCCACCATTACATCGCTGGTTTAGCCTCACACTTTAGAGATTTAATGGTATGTAAAAATAATACGACCATAGCATTATTAGAAGTTGGTGATGATACTAAAATAAAATATGTAGAACAATGCCAAAAGACCTCAAATGGGTTTTTAATGAAAGGTATTGAGCTTGCTAATGACTGCGACTTAAAATACAGAAGCAGTAAAAATCAACGCTTACTCGTTGAGCTTACACTGATGCAATTAGCCTCTATCACTTTTGATGGAGAAAAAAAAAACACTAAGCACTTCATAATACCACCTTCTTACTTTAAAGCTAAGGGAATTATACCAATACCAGTAAAAAAACGTGAAATTGCTAGTGCAGTAGAAAAAGAGCAAACTCAAATAATGCCTAGAGTCGCTGTAGAAGCAAAAATAAATACCCTTACAAAAGCGGCTACAATACCAAAAATATCAATTAATAATCCCAAAAAAGTTACATCTGGTTTATCATTAAAAAGTATAAGAGAGAAAAAAGAGCATCTTATACGACAAATGGATGTTGTTATAGATGAAAATGACTTACCCAAAGAACCTGTTACGCAAGAAGCCTTAACAAAAGCTTGGCAAGAGTATACACTTGTAATGGACCGTAAAGGTGAAAAAATTATGGCTTCTATTTTACAAATGGATTTGCCAAAATTAAATGGTACTACTCTACATTTAACCTATTCTAATAATACAAATAAAATTGAGGTAGAACGTGCTGAGTTTCCGCTTATGGCATTTTTAAAGAAAAAACTTCTTAACTACGATCTAAAATTAGATATAACAGTGAATGAAGAAATTGCAAAAAAATATGCCTTTACACCTTTAGAAAAATATGAAAAACTAAAAGAGAAGAATCCAAGTATAGAAGTACTTAGAAAAACGTTTGGATTAGATGTTTAACTAACAATACGTGTACACTTAAATTTTAAGTATAAGAAAGCAATAACTAAAATTAGTGCAAGTACAATTTAAAAACACACTATAAACCACATGAAACAAACAATACTTTTATTACTACTGATTTTTGTTGCCTTATCTAATTGTGATGGTAGACAATCTAACAACACCTCTCTATCTAAAAGTATCGAAAAATTTAACAAAGATTTTAAAGCTGAAATTATTACATACGAGCCAAAAGATTTTATTACGACTGAGGTTGATACCACAATGAGTAATGGTTATAAAGTGAACATTAAAACTTACACAGATTTAGAAAACAGTGTGGATTATTCTGATGTAAAAGATAGTATCAACTATATAACCCGCTATAGAAATTATAAATTTAATATTAAAGTCGAAAGGTATGGTCAATTAATTTACGAAGAAACTTTTGATAAAGCTAAGGCTAACAAAACATTAGGATATAACCCTAATTTCTCGCCAGATTCACCCTTTTATGATTTTGATAAGTTAGCGGTATTGAAATCTATAGAAATTGATGATGAACCTTCTATTAAAGATAGCGTAATGATAAATGTAATATATGCAATACCTAATACAAATAGGCTTGCTAATCATACCATATTTATAAATCAAGACGGTACAACAAATGCTGTACATGTAAAAATAAATTGATAATGTTAGGACTAAAATTACCAACAGACCCACGTTGGGTGAATATCGTAGAAAAAAATATTGAAGAAATTCTTATCGATCATGCGTATTGCGAACAAAAAGCTGCGAGTACTGCCATATCCTTAATTGTTAGTTTTCCAGAATATACAGAACTTGTTCAAGAAATGACCGAATTGGTTAATGAAGAGATGAGTCATTTTAAGATGGTACACGATAAAATTATAGAAAACGGTTGGGCGTTAGGCAGAGATCGCAAAGATGACTATGTTTTAGCGCTTTTAAAGTTTTTCCCTAAAGGTGGTAGCAGAACCACTCAACTTGTACATCGTTTATTGTATGCCGCTTTAATAGAGGCAAGAAGTTGTGAACGTTTTAGATTATTGTCTGAAGAACTAGAAGACAAAAAGTTAGCTAATTTTTACCGAAAACTTATGATAAGTGAAGCCGGACATTACACTATGTTTTTAAACTTTGCTCGCAAATATGGTGACCGAAAAGAAGTAGATGAAAAGTGGTCGCAACTATTAGATTTTGAAGCTGAGATTATGAAAAACTTAAGTAATAAGGAGACTATACACGGATAATTTCTTGTAAATATAAATAAAAGGCTAAAATTTAGCTATTAAAAAAGATAGCCCTAATACAGATGTATTAAGGCTATTATTATTAGTTAATTGGTAAAGTTATATTTTTATTCCAAAACCAAATTGTATCACATGGTTTTTAGCTTCTAAACCTACTTGGTCTTCATCTAAGATATTGGTAAATCCGTAGGTTACTCTTGCATCTATAAACAATTCGTCTGTAATCATATATTCTACACCTGCTAAACCAGAAAGCGCAAATGTTGAAAAACCATCTCTACTTTTCCATGTTTTTAAAGCCACTTGTGGACCTGCACCAATAGTTAATCTCTCTGATAAAGAAAACCTTAATTGTACAGGTACCTGAAGATAATCTGCTCTTAAGTCTTCATCTTTACCGCCTTCTGCAGACCATTGTAATTCTGCTAATACAGAAATAGTATCTGAAAAACCATAATCTACAAAACCACCAAAAGCAAAACCATTACGGTGCTCATTTTCAAAATTTGCATCTGGATTAAAATCTAAGTTAGAAATGTTAAGTGCTCCTCTTACACCATATTTTACATCTTGAGAAAACCCAGATATTGTAACACTTATAACGACTAATGCAAGTAAGATTTTTTTCATAATAATAAATTGGAGATGTTTAAACTATTTTTATTGTTGGCTCAAATATAGATAAAAAGCTTATACAAAAACAATTATACTTTTACACTTGGTATAGTTTCGTAATACATACTCTTAATAATACCATCTGAGAGTCCTATTTTAGGTACATAAATATCTTTAGCACCACTCCATTTCATAGCAGATAAATAAATTCTTGTAGCTGGTATAATTACATCTGCTCTATCTTGATTAAGGTTTAATCTAGTAATTCTCTCTTCATAAGAATAACTTTGTAGCATCTTATAATAACTAGTTAAATAAAAATATGTTAGTGGTTTACCTAAATCTTTACCCGATATTTTAAATATCTTATTAATGTTACCACCAGATCCTATAAGTTCTATTTTATAGTAGTCTTTTGTGTTTTCTTTAATCCATGATTCAAGTTCTTGCCAAGTCTCATTTTTTACAATATCGTTAAGTAACCTTACTGTACCTATTTTAAAAGATTTAGATTTTATTTTTTCACCGTTATGTATAATAGAAAACTCAGTACTACCACCACCAACATCTACATATAGGTATGTTTTATTTGGATCTATAAATGTATTTAAATCTGTAGCTGCAATTATTGCGGCTTCTTCTTCACCGTCTATTATATCTATTTTAATACCAGTGGTTTCAAATATATCTTTTGATAACGCTTGGCTATTAGAGGCTTCTCTCATAGCTGATGTAGCACATGCTTTATAACGAGCAACACCATGAGATTTTATAAGCAAACTAAAAGCCATCATGGTATCTAACATACGCTTCTTGTTATACTCAGAAATTTCTCCATTAATAAAAACATCTGCACCTAAACGTATTGGCACGCGGACTAATGAGTTTTTTTTAAAAACAACAAGTTCATTATCTTGCTCTATAATATTAGAAATTAATAATCTCACAGCATTAGAACCGATATCTATTGCTGCATATTTGTTTATTTTAAGCATATTACTTTTCTAGTTTTCTTAGATAATAGTCATAAGTTTCAAATTGTGAACGTATCTTTTTCTTATTGTTTACTCGGTATCTATTATCTTGACTTTCATTTATTACACGTGCTTTAACATTATCGCTCCAACAAATCTCAAATAAATCTTGTAGCTCTTCTTTAATATCTTTGTCATAAATAGGACAACTCACTTCTACTCTATTTTCTATATTTCTAGTCATCCAATCTGCTGATGATATATAAATTTTAGGACTGTCATTGTTACAAAACATATAAAGACGCGTATGTTCTAAAAATTTGTCTATAATACTAATGACTTCAATATTTTCGCTCATCCCTTTAACACCAGGCACTAAGCAACAAAGTCCTCTAACAATCATTTGTATTTTAACACCCGCTGAACTTGCTTCGTAAAGTTTATCTATCATTTTATAACTACTGATACTGTTTAGTTTTAGTTTTATATAGGCTGGTTTACCTTTTTTTACATTTTCTATTTCTGTATCTATTAATGCAAAAAGTTTAGAAGTTGTGTAATGTGGCGAAGTTATTATGTGCTTGTATCTGTTAATTTTATAGTTAACTTCAAAAAAGTTAAATACTTTATTAATATCTTTTAAAAGTTTTGAGTTTGCTGTTAATAATGTAAAATCTGTATAAAACTTTGCTGTAGATTCGTTAAAATTACCAGTACTTACAAAACCATATCTTACTAACTTATTATTTTCTTCTCGCTCTATAACACACATTTTACTATGCACTTTAAGACCTGTAACACCAAATAACATATTAACACCTGCAGCTTGCATTTGTTCTGCATAGTTAATATTTGCCTCTTCATCGAAACGTGCTCTAAGCTCTATTGAAACTGTAACTTTTTTTCCGTTTTTTGCGGCATTAATTAGTGAACTTGCAACATGAGAAATTTGAGCTAATCTATAAATAGTAATTTTTATAGTCTTAACCTTTGGGTCTAATGCTGCTTCCCTTAAAAACTTAACCACATAAGAAAATGTATGGTATGGTGCATATATTAAATAATCTTTCTTGGCTATAGTCTTAAAAATACTTTCTTCTAAACTTAAGCCTTTAACTGGTAATGGTTTTATTTTATTATACAATAAATCATTTCTTCCTAAACTCGGAAAATCCATATAATCTCTTCGGTTATGGTAACGACCACCAGGAATAATACTATCCTTTTTGTCTATTTCCATTATATCTAATAAGAAATCTAAAGTATCTCTATCTATGTTTTTATCATAAACAAAACGAACAGGATCACCACTTTGTCTGTCTTTAACGCTCTCTGAAATTTTAGAAATAAAACTTTTACTTAAATCACTATCAAAATCTAGCTCACCATCACGTGTTATTTTAATCATGTGTGCGCTAATACTGTCATAATTAAAAATATTAAAAATATCATCTAAACAATAACGAATTAAATCGTCTACCATTATAATGTAGTTTTTATCATCCTTCATAGGAAGCACAACAAAACGATCCATGGCTTTAGATATTTCGATTAATGCAAATTGGTCTTTACCTTTTGAGTTAGACATCTTAATGGTAAGATAGGCCGCACTATCTTTTAGTTCTGGTATTGCTACATCTTCATTTAAAACGATAACTACCAAAGCAGGACTTACCTCTTCGTAGAAATAATTTTTTATAAAACTATGATGATCTTCATTTATCTCATTTTCTTTGATGATATATATATCTTGATCTTCTAATTTATTGCCAATAGTTTCAAGTATCTCTAAACTGGTACTTTGTTGCTTAATTACAATTTGTGTTATCTCTTCAAGTAAGTCGCCAGCTTTAATACCACCTAATTCACTTTTACCACCTTTACCTGCTTCATAAATACGCTTAACTGTAGCGTATCTTACTTTAAAAAATTCATCTAAGTTATTAGAAAAGATACCTAAAAACCGAAGCCTTTCTATAAGTGGCACTTGCTCGTCTGCAGCTTCTTGCAATACACGTGCATTAAATTGCAACCAACTTAATTCTCTATTTATATAAATATTTTTATCTTTTATCATTCTTTTAATTCCTTAGGTGTAATTATAAACTCTGTAATACCTTGGCCTATAGCGTTCCAATTATCTATTTCAAAATTTATCTTAACTAAACCACTCGTTGGGAGATTATCAATAAACACCGACCCAAATATATTAGAAATAGAAGTAAACGCATGGTTATGACCAAAAATCATTACCGTATTTAAATTATTTTTTAACGCTTTTATTGTAGAGATGACGTTTTCTCCACCAAAATCGTATATATCATCCATTTTTACAACCTCATTTTCATCGTAATTAAGTGTTTTACAGAAGATTTTACATGTACTATGTGCTCTTTTAGCTGTGCTAGATAAAATTTTATCAATAGTAATTTGATGCGTATTTAAGGCATTTGCAACTAACAACGAATCGTTCTCACCTCTTGTTTTTAAAGGTCTTTCTTTGTCTTTAACAACATATTCCCACGACGATTTTCCGTGTCTAACTAATAATAATGATTTCATATTAATATCGATTAAAAGCGATTTTTTTCGACAAAAGGTTGTGTATTTCCGTTTTAACGATTAAATTGCCACCTTAACTCAAATGTTTGTTTATGATTTTAGTTATAAGTTCTTTTGATAAGTAAATTTAATATAAATGACCCCAAATTAAAAATATTAATCCATTCATTAAATATTACATTTACTTAAATAAATCTTCCCTCAATTTAAGCAAAAGAATAAAGCTAAATGCTATTTAAAAGATAGTTGTTTTACTGTACATAATATATTAGTAGCAACTTGAAATTTTATAACATCGTAGACATTATTAGTTACATCTATTAATATGAGAAATAAATACAATTGTATTTCTGTGGTTAACATAAGTAAAGCCTTAATTATAGCGCTTTTTGTTATTTTACCTAATTTACTAATTGCCCAAGTAAACTCGCAGGCACCTTCTATACAGAGTGGTGTAACGTTTCAATGGTCAGATAATCAAAACGCGTCGTTAAACAATCCTGCAACGATAGAGTCTGTAACTATTAATGGTTTAGAATACAATACGTTTGTTGTTCCTACTAGTTATAGAATGACTACGCTCGGTCCTGATGGAAATAGCCCTAACCGAATCATGTTAAATGGTAGTACTTTACCAGGCAATAGCGCTTCTGCAAATTGGATAACGAACACTACAGCCGCATTTCAAGATAAAAACTTGAATCATTATTTCACTGCAAATCCAAATGGTAGAGAAATTTGTTCTGACTCTGTAGCTGCACAAACTACAGATGCTCAAAAACAAACTATTTATTATTCACCCGCAATTCCATCTAACGCAGATGCGATTTTAGCTGTTTCAGAAAGAGGTGGTAACAACTGTTTTTTTCTTAAAATTTGGGGAATACCTGCAGCAGGTGGTTCAGAACAACAACTTGGGGAAACATTTGTTAGAAATGTTGGTAATTATAGAGATTGTACATTTGCACCACCTGTAAATGGCTCAGATTATTGGAGATCTGGACGTTGTAATGAAAACGGTCAAACCATTGGTATTGGTCTATTTTATTTAGATGCCATTGCCGAAACAGGTTCTAAAATTACAAAAATTGAATTTATAGCTGCCACTAGAGATCATGGTGATGGTAAATTTTTTATACTTCAAAAATATGCTGTAGATCAGCAATCTATAAATTGTATAGATACAGAATACCAAGGTGACTTAAATATAAATAATAATGTACCTGATAATTCAACCTACAGTGTAGAAACAGCACCATCGCCTGCTGGCCAGTCATTTACTTTAAATACAAATGGAACATATAACTATGTTCCACCAACAGGTTATATTGGTGATGTAACTTTTACATATAGAGTTTGTTTGCCTGCACCAAACACAGGCGTTTGCGATACAGCCAATGTAACTATTAACTTTGTGGCTCTACCCGATGCACCAGAGATTGATATTAGCTGTAGTACACCTAATAACTTCACAATTGCTGTTATTAGTCCTTTAGGGGATGCCTTTGAATATTCTCTTAATAACGGAACATTTCAAACTGACCCTAATTTTAATAATTTACCAGAAGCAACGTATACATTAAGAATAAGAAATAGATTTACTGGTTGTGAAAACGACTACCCTACTAACCCAATTATTTTAGACAATTTAGAATTAACAGGTAGTGTAACAGATGTTTTATGTAAACTAGGAAATAATGGTGCCATAGATATAAATATGTCTGGCGGATCACCACCTTATACTTATTTGTGGAGTAACTCAGCAACAACAGAAAATATAACAGATCTTTTTGGTGGCACATACACAATTACTGTTACTGATAGTAATGGATGTACAATATCAGATGATTTTACTGTAAATCAACCAGACGACGAGCTAAGCTCAACTATAATTAGAACAGATATTTTATGTAAAGGTGATAACACTGGTGAATTAGATTTGACTATTTCTGGTGGAACTGCCCCTTATGCCGTTTCTTGGAATAATGATTCTACAAATGAAGATCAATCTAACTTAATCGCTGGTAATTATATTGTAACTATTACTGACGCTAACGGATGTATTACTTCTAACGATGCAACCATAATTGAACCAGTAAACGCTTTATCCGCATCAATAACAAATATTAAAAATATTGATTGTGAAGGAGAATCGTCTGGTTCTATAACAGTAGATGCTAATGGTGGAACTAGCCCCTATACTTTTTCAATAAATAATGGAACTACTATTCAATCTAGCGGTCTATTTGATAATTTATCATCAGGAGATTATACTATATTAATCACAGATGCTAATAATTGTACTCTTAATATTGATGGTACCATTGAAACTGACGATACTCAAAATCCTGAAATAACTGTACCTAATACAATACTAATTGAAGGGTGTTCTACTACAGATATTTCTAATAGTAATGCTCTAGCAGCATTCACAATTACAGAATCGACTAGTGTTTTATCACTATTTAATTCAAATATAGAATATAATGTATCTGATGATTTTAATGTCACTAGTGTAACATATGTTGATGTGATTACTTCAACGGATATTTGTCCTATAATTGTAACCCGAACTTTCACTGTTACAGACGACTGTGGTAACACGGCAACAGCAGATCAAACGATTACTGTTCAAGATACAACGCCACCAACAATTACAGCACCTACTGATGTGACTATTGAGTGTACCGATGATGAGTCATCTGCGAATACTGGTGTTGCAAGCGGAACTGATACTTGTGGTGAGGTAACCATCTCACAAAGTGACGTTGAAACAGCCACTTGTGGAAATACAAAAACTATAACTAGAACTTGGACAGCTACGGATGCTTGTGGTAACACGGCAACAGCAGACCAAACCATTACTGTTCAAGATACAACGCCTCCTACTATTAATAATTCTAATATTCAAAATATAGATATTCAATGTGGTGTTACACCTGACGGAACTTTAGAAGATTGGATAAATAATAATGCTGGTGCAACTGCTTCTGATTCTTGTGGTAATGTAACTTGGTCTAATAACTTTGGTGCTAATACTAATGTAGATTGTGCTAATGGTGCGATTACTGTAACATTTACTGCAACTGATGATTGTGGCAACACAGCTTCTACTTCAGCAACATATGCTATTATAGATACGGTTAATCCTATTTTAACTATCCCTGCTGATGTAACTATAGAATGTACTGAAGATACAACACCAACTAATACTGGAACTGCTACTGCTACTGATGATTGTGCTGACCCTACAGTTAGCTTCACTGATTCTGAAACTGCAGCTTGTGGAAATAC
>TARA_R110002051_G_scaffold276062_1_pt1 | contig 267050 bp, 242 predicted proteins | sample TARA_R110002051 | Tara Oceans TARA_R110002051 (sample SAMEA4397023) | marine metagenome | biome: Polar Biome; feature: [MES] marine water layer (ENVO:01000295) within the mesopelagic zone...; material: water (ENVO:00002006), including particulate matter (ENVO:01000060) such...
AACCTGTCGAGCCGCATTGCGACGGGGTTTCGCACGACGAGCCTGATCTCGAACGCCTCGCCTCCACTTCCACCCTCTTCAACTTGCTTTTTGACCTGAGTGCCACCGAACACCGCGACACATGGGGCCCAGCGTTTCAGATCGGCGATATCGAGCGCAATGTTGTCTGCCAGTTCCTGGTCGTTGCCTTGCAGAGCCCGAAGATATGCCGGCTCCAGAAGGCTCACCGGGCGGCGCTCAAGCAGTGGCCGATTCCATGTGCTCTCGCACGTTGCGCACTTATAGATCAGCCAGGCATCGAGTTTCTTGCCGTTACTGTTCACTCTGATTTTGCCGCTGCTAACAAAATTCGAGACCGCGCCGCAGCGCCTGCAATGTAGCTGCGGCTGCGGGGCCACCGTCGGGGTGACGGTCCAAATGGCCCTGAGAATAGTGGACATGCCGGTTCGCTCTTCCCACTGGGAAGCTCGCCGGGCAGCGGTATCGACAGGTGCCGATCAGGCGCGGTGACAGAACGGGTTTTAGGACAAGATGGTGCGGTGGCCGGAAAATCCGGCGCGGGTCAGCCGTGCCAAACCGGTCTCGACCGCCATCACACGAAACTTCCATGACGAAATAAGCGGCACCGCAAGTACGGGCCGCGCTGGAAATTGTGGTTCTGGTGAGACCGGCAGTTAACTCGGCAAACTGGCTCTACCCGCTGAATGATCGAGAGAACTCTACATATCCGCGCAATTTTCCAAAGACAACCCCTCGCAGACGAGCCGCCGGAAACGAAAAAGGCGGGTCAAAACCCGCCTTCACGCTCAAGGATGTTTGTTCAATTCGTCAGATCGACTGCTTGAACAGCTCCGTCAGGTTCTTGACCGTCAGCTCCACCGGGTTGCCGCCGCAGCTCGGGTCATCGATGGCCATGGCTGCCAGCTCGTCGATCCGGTCGGTGCCGACGCCGAGGGCGGACATCTTGTCGGGGATCGCCAGGTCCTCGCGCAGCTTCAGCACGTAGTCGAAGAAACCGTCGAAGCCACCGGAGATACCAAGATAGGCCGATGCCTGGGTCAGCCTGTCCTCGATGGCCGGACGATTGAAGCGCAGCACCGGAGGCATGACCACGGCGTTGGTGGTGCCGTGATGGGTATTGTAGACGGCGCCCAGCGGGTGGGACAGCGCGTGGATGGCGCCGAGGCCCTTCTGGAAAGCGGTCGCGCCCATGGCCGCCGCACTCATCATATGGGCCCGGGCTTCAAGGTCGCTGCCGTCCGCATAGGCGCGCGGCAGATACTCCTTCACCAGCCGCAGGCCCTCGAGCGCGATGCCCTGGCTCATCGGGTGATAGTGCGGGCTGCAGAAGGCTTCGAGGCAGTGGGCAAAAGCATCCATGCCGGTGCCGGCCGTGATCGGTTTCGGCATACCGACGGTCAGTTCCGGATCGCAGATCACCACGCTGGGGAGCACCTTCGGATGGAAGATGATCTTCTTCACATGGGTTTCCGAATTGGTCAGCACGCTGGCGCGGCCAACTTCGGAGCCGGTGCCCGCCGTGGTCGGCACGGCGACGTTCGGATAGATCTTGCTGGCGTCCGCACGCGTCCACCAGTCGCCGATATCCTCGTAGTCCCAGACAGAGCCCTTCTGGTCCGCCATGAAGGCGACCATTTTGCCGAGATCGAGACCGGAGCCGCCACCAAAGGCGATGACGCCGTCATGATCGCCGTCCTTGAAGACCTTGATCCCGGCCTCGAGATTTTTCTCATTGGGGTTCGGGTCGACTTCCGAGAACATGGCGCGGCCAAGCCCGGCCGCCTCCATCAGATCGAGCGTCTTCGTGGTGATCGGCAGGCTGGCCAGCCCCTTGTCCGTGACCAGCAGCGGGCGCTTGATACCGGCGGCGGCACAGGCCTCGCCGATTTCGGCAATACGTCCGACACCGAAGCGGATCGCGGTCGGGTAGCTCCAGTTGGCTTTGATGCTCATGGCATTCAGGCTTTCTTAAGATGGTATGATTTCGGGCGTGTCAGGTTCTGGAAACCGATGACGGAGAGCGCACCGCCACGGCCGGTATCCTTGCAGCCGGTCCAGCACAGGCCGGGATCGAGATAGTCGGCGCGGTTCATGAAGACGCTTCCGGTCTCGAGCTGCGCGCCAATGGCCGCCGCCCGGTCGGTGTCTTTCGTCCAGAGCGAAGCGGTCAGGCCGAAGTCGCTGTCGTTCATCAGGCGGATCGCTTCCGCGTCGTCCTTGACCTTCATGATGCCGACAACAGGCCCGAAGCTCTCTTCCCGCATCACCCTCATCTCGTGGCTAACCCCTGTCAGGATCTGCGGCATCAGATAGGCGCCGCCGTCATCTTCCGGGAACAGCTTCGGGTCAATCAGCGGCGTCGCACCGAGGGCAACAGCCTCCTTGGTCTGCTCACGCACCAGAGCAGCGAAGCGCTTGTGCGCCATCGGTCCAAGCGTCGTTGCCTCTTCCATCGGGTTGCCGAGCTTGTAGCCGGAAACAATGGCAACGGCCTTCTCGATGAAAGCGTCATAGAGGCTCTCATGCACATAGATCCGCTCAATACCGCAACAGCACTGGCCGGAATTGAACATGGCGCCGTCGATCAGCGTATCCGCCGCCGCGTCGAGATCGGCGTCTTCCATCACATAACCCGGATCCTTGCCGCCAAGCTCCAGACCGAGCCCGGTAAAGGTCCCCGCCGCCGCCCGTTCGATGGCACGGCCACCCCCGACGGAGCCGGTGAAATTGATAAAATCGAACTCGCGGGTGCCGATCAGCGCCTCGGTCGTGCCGTGATCGAGGAAGAGATTGACGAACAATCCCTTCGGCAACCCCGCCTCCTCGAAAGCGCGGACCATGCGCTCACCGACCAGCAGGGTCTGCGTCGCGTGCTTCAGCGCCACCGCGTTACCGGCGATCAGCGCCGGAGCAACGGTGTTGATGGCCGTCATGTAGGGGTAATTCCAGGGCGCGATGACGAAGACCAGGCCATGCGGCTCCCGCATGATGCGGCGCTCGAACTTGTCGGAGTTCTCCACCACGATCGGCGCCAGCGCCGTCTCGGCAATATCGGCCATATAGGAGGCACGCTCGTTTGTGCCGCCGAATTCGCCGCCATAGCGCACCGGGCGGCCCATCATGTGGGCCAGTTCCGGCACCATCTCGGCCTGCATCTCGCCAAGCCGGGCAACACCGGCGCGGACCACCGCAACCCGGTCGGCCAGCGGCCGTGCCGCCCATGCGCGCTGGGCGTCCCGCGCCGCCGCGAGGATCTCGCGCGCCGCCGCCGGCTCGATCACCGGACGTTCCGCGAAAACGGATCCGTCGATCGGCGAAATACACTGAAGCATCTTGGTCATTGAAGTGTCAGGCCCTTTCAAACCCGCGATTGACTTCCCAGTCAGTGACGCGGCGGTCATATTCAATCTGCTCCCACCGGGCAGCATGCACATAATGGTCGATCACCTCGTCGCCGAAGGCCGACCGCAACATTGTGGATCCATCGAGCGCCGTGGTTGCTTCCCGCAGCGTTGCCGGGATCTCGCGGACATCCGTTCCGCCATAGGCATCGCCCTTGAATTCCGGCTCCAGTGCCATCTTCTTCTCGATCCCGTCAATGCCCGCCGCAAGCAGGGCCGCCATGGCGAGATAGGGGTTGAGATCGGCGCCGCCAATCCGGCACTCGACACGCACCGCCTTGGTGCCATCACCGCAGACCCGGAAGCCGGCCGTGCGGTTATCCATGGACCAGACAGACTTGGTCGGCGCGAAGGTGCCGGCCACGAAGCGCTTGTAGGAATTGATGTAGGGCGCGAGGAAACCGGTGATCTCGTCGGCATGGGCAAGCAGCCCGGCGACATAGTTCTGCATCAGCTCCGACATGCCGTATTTGGCATCCGGATCGAAGAACAGCGGCGTGCCGTCGAGCGACCAGAGCGACTGGTGAACGTGCGAGGAATTGCCCGCATAGTCGTAATGCCACTTGGCGAGGAAGCTGATCGCATGCCCCTTGGCCCAGGCGATTTCCTTGCAACCGTTTTTGATCAGCACATGCCGGTCCGCCATGGTGAGCGCCTCGGCATAACGGACATTGATCTCTTCCTGGCCCGCGTCGGCCTCACCCTTGGAATTTTCCACCGGGATGTCTGCGCCGTTCAGACCGTTGCGGATGGCCCGCATCACCCCCTCTTCCTTGGTGGTCTGGAAGATGTGGTAATCCTCGTTATAGGGGCTGATGACATCGAGATTGCGGTAGCCCTGGGCGTGCGCTTCCTCGTAGCTCTGCTTGAACAGGAAGAATTCCAGCTCGGTCGCCATGAAGGCTTTCATGCCCATCGCTTCCAGCCGGGCCACCTGCTTCTTCAGGATCGCGCGCGGGGAATGCGGCACTTCCTCGTGGGTGTGATGGTCGAGCATGTCGCAGAGCACCAGCGCCGTGCCTTCCAACCAGGGAATGCGGCGCAGCGTGGAAAGGTCCGGTTTCATCGTGTAGTCGCCGTAACCCGCCTGCCAGCTCGTCGCCTTGAAGCCCTCGACCGTGTTCATCTCCATATCGGTCGCCTGGAGATAGTTGCAGCTGTGGGTCTCCTTGTAGGCGCTTTCGCAGAAGAACTCGGCATGGAAGCGTTTGCCCATCAGCCGGCCCTGCATGTCGATCTGCGCCGCGAGCACTGTGTCAATTTCGCCGCTCGCGACCGCCGCGCGCAGCTCCTCAAGGGTGAGTTTGCCTGCCATGCCGATAACCCATCATTCCTGTGTTCGGGGATGATCCCGGTGCCTGTCATCTATCAGCGTCCGGCCCTGAACGGCCCGGACGAAATCCGGCCGCCAGATCCCCGTTTCAGGGTGCCAGGCGGCCGGCATTCATAACTCCCTCAAAAAGGGAGTCAGGTCTTAGCTATAGCGATACGGCTTGCCGGCCTTTTTCATATCCGCCGCATATTGCTTGAAGATCTCGACCACCTTCTTCGTGCGCGGAGTCCGGTCGGCGATTTCCTCCCAGAACTTCTCGGCCTCATCCTCGACCGTCTTCCATTCGGCATCGTCGATGGAGGTCAGCTTCAGCTTGGTGCCGTTGACACGCAGCTTGGCTTCACCGCCCCAGTACCAGTGCTGGCGATAATAGTGCGAGCTGTCCATGCAGAGCCGGAACAGGGTTTTCAGATGCTCCGGCAGTTCGTCCCAGCGTTCGGAATTGGCGAAGTAGGAACCACACCAGGCGCCAGAGATGTTGTTGGTCAGGAAGTAGTTGGTCACATCCGCCCAGCCGACGGTGTAATCCTCGGTAATGCCGGACCAGGCAATACCGTCGAGCTCACCGGTCTGCACCGCGACCTCGATGTCTTCCCACGGCAGGGTGACCGGCACCACGCCGAAGCGGGACAGGAACTTGCCAGCGGTCGGGAAGGTGAAGATCCGCTTGCCTTTAAGGTCATCCAGCTTGTTGATCGGATCGACCGTGTTGAAGTGGCAGGGGTCCCAGGCGCCGGCGCTGAGCCAGGTCACGCCATCGACCTCACCATAGGCTTCTTCCCAGATCTCCTTCAGGCCGTACTGCTCGAACAGCACCGGCACGTCGAGGCTGTAGCGGGTGGCGAACGGGAAATAGCCGCCGAACACCGAGATATCGACCGGAGCCGCGATGGAATCGTCATCGCTCTGCACCGCGTCGATGGTGCCGCGCTGCATGGCCCGGAACAGCTCGCCCGTCGGGACCAGCTGGTCGGCGAAATAGAGTTCGATTTCCATCTCGCCGTTGGCGACCTTGTTGAAAGCGTCGATGGACGGCTTGATCACATGCTCGGCAAGGGCCGGGCCTGCATAGGTCTGCAGGCGCCACTTGATGGTCTTGTTGGTGGCGGCCTGAACGTAAGGCGCACTCAGTGTCGTGGCGCCGGCCCCCGCCGTCGCGACGGCAGCCGTCTTCAGAAAATCGCGTCTGTTCTTCATCTCACCAATTTCCCTCTTTGATGGGGTTCATTTGAACCCGTTGCCCCGATGCATCGGCTGAAACCAACCGTCGCATCTCCCTGTTGTGGCGCGTCGCGCCTTCCTTCCCCACTTTATTTTCTTTTGCATCGCCACCCGGCTGCTAGCGACCATAAAAGGTCTTCGGCAACCAAAGCGCGATCTCAGGGAAGATCATGACCAAGATAAGCGCCAATGTCATGACCAGCACGAAGGGGCCGATGGACCGGTAGATGTCCGACAGCGTGACCTCCGGCGGCGCCATGGCGCGCATCAGGAAGAGATTGTAGCCAAAAGGCGGCGTCATATAGGCGATCTGGCAGGTGATCGTGTAGAGCACGCCGTACCAGACCAGATCGAAACCCAGCACCTTCACCAGCGGCACATAGAGCGGCGCGACGATGACCAGCATCGCGGTGTCGTCCAGGAACATACCCATCAGGATGAAGGAGAGCTGCATCAGGATAAGGACTTCCCACGGGGTAAGCCCGAGCTTGCCGATAAAGAAGCCCTCGATGGCTTTCACCGCGCCCAGACCGTCGAACACCGAGCCGAAGCAGAGTGCGGCCAGGATGATCCACATGAACATGCAGCTGATGCCGAGCGTCTTGCGCAGGGTTTCTTCCATGACATGTGCAGTCAGACGGCGCTTCACCAAAGCGGCCAGCGTGGCAGCGGTGGCGCCAACGGCAGCGCTCTCGACCAGGGATGTCACGCCCAGCAGGAACAGGCCGGTCATGGAGAAGAAGATGAACAGCGGCAGGATACCCGCCTGCAACAGCCGGAACTTCTCCGCCCAGGTGATCTCCTCGCGCTCTTCCTTGCTGAGGGACGGACCGAGGTTGGGCTGAAACCAGCAGCGAATGACGATATAGGCGATGAACATGCCGGCCATCATCAGACCCGGAAGGGCACCGGCGAGCCAGAGCTGGCTGACCGGCTGGCGGGCGATCATGCCATAGAGCACGAGCACAACACTCGGAGGCACCAGAATACCAAGCGAACTCCCCGCCTGGATCACCCCCGTCACCATGATCTTGTCATAGCCGCGCCGGAGCAGTTCCGGCAGCGCGATGCTGGCGCCGATGGCCATGCCCGCGACGGAGAGGCCGTTCATGGCGGAGACCGCGACCATCAGCAGGATAGTGCCGATGGCGAGACCGCCATTCAAAGGCCCCATCCAGACATGGAACATCCGGTAGAGATCGTCGGCGATCCGCGATTCCGACAGCATGTAGCCCATATAGACGAACAGCGGCAGGGTCAGCAGCGGATACCATTTCATCAGCTTCATGGCCGCGCTGAAGGCCATTTCCGAGCCGCCATCGCCCCACATCAGGAGGGCGGCGGCGGAAGCAACGAAACCGATGGCCCCGAAAACCCGCTGCCCCGTCAGGAGCAACAGCATCATCGAGGAGAACATCAGGAGGGCGATCAGCTCGTAGCTCATCAGAGCTCCTCCCCGCGTGCGGCGGCAATATCCTTGAAGAGTGTCGCCACTGCCTGCAACAGCATCATGAAGACGCCGAAGGTCATGACGACTTTCACCGGCGCCATGTAGGGCGCCCAGGCGGAATAGCTCTGCTCGCCATATTCAATCGCGTAGGAGGTCGAGGAATAGCCTCCATAAAGCAGCAGGCAGAGATAGAAGATCAGGAACAGCACGGTAACCGAGTCGACCAGGGACCGGGTGCGCGGCTTCCAGGTGGTGTACAGCAGATCCATCCGGACATGATCACCGAGCTGCATGGAATAGCTGCCGCCGAGAAGGTAGTAGGCCACCATCAGGAACTGGGCGGTCTCAAGGGTCCAGTGCGCAGGCAGGAAGACGGTCTTCGAGAAGGACGAATAGAGCAACACGCCCAGCATCGCGAAGATCAGATACATCGCGCACCGGCCGATAGCCCGGTTCACCTTCTCCACATACCTGACATAAAGCCGTATCGCTTTAGGCATCCCCGACCTCTTGCGCCTTGTGAGAGACCGGAGCGGTACAGCAGCCGATCGCATCCCGGATCACGTCCGAGAAGACTCGTGCCATCGCCGTCTGCTCCGACGGCTGGCGGATCACATCGTTCCGGATTTCAATCATCACATTGAGCAGGCCGCGCGGCAGCGCGTGCTTCTGCAATGTGTGGGTTACCCCATCCTCCGGACCGTATGGCTCGTTCCGCCGCACATCCAGGCCTTCGAAAGCCCCGGCTCTGTCGAGCATGGCATCGGCAAGCCGGGTGTCTTCGTCGTGCAGAATACCGATTTCGAATGGCCGCCCGGCGCCGTGATAGGTCGGTGTAAAGGAATGAATGGTGACGATGGCGGGCGATACACCAGCCGCGACACGTTTCTCGATCACCGAGCCGACCGCAGCATGAAAGGGATTATAGACCCGTTCCACACGCTCCGACCGTGCATCGTCCGAAAGGTTCTGATTACCGGGAATCGGGAAGATTTCGCTGACCGGCGGCATCGCGCTTGCGGCGCTCGGCGGACGATTGCAGTCATAAACAAGCCGAGAGATAGAAGCGGCCACCATCGGGCAATCCAGCGTTGTCGCAATAATCGATGCCACCGCCAGAGCGCCGGGATCCCAGGCCACGTGGCTTTCGCAGACATCCGCGCCAAGACCGAGATCGTTCAATTCGGGGGGAATAAAATTCGAGGCGTGCTCGCAGACAATGATCGCCGGCCCGCGCCCGCTCTCATTGGTTACCCGTACCGGATCACCCCAAGCGGATGCACCGGACATTGGCTGAGCCATCGTCGCCACTCGTATTCTCCCTGCCTCTTGCAGGCATCTTTTCAGCTTTGATCAGGCAGTCAAGAATAATTCTGAAAATTCTTCTTCTCTGAAATTCAGAATGTAGCATTATTTTCAGAGCAAAGAATGGCGTCAAAGCGCCAGCCGGGAGGATCAAATGTCGGAAATCTCAGCAGGGACTGTCGCGGAGCGCATCAGCCGCCTGTTTGAAACGCTCACGCATGCGGAGCGCAAACTGAGTAATGTGATCCTCGATAACTACCCTGTCTCCGGCCTCGGCACGATCACCGCACTGGCTGAAACGGCGGAAGTATCCGCTCCCACCGTCGCCCGGATGGCCCGGAAGTTGGGATATGGCGGCTTTCCGGAATTGCAGACCGCCCTCCGGACCGAACTGGAAGCAACGCTCTCCAGCCCCATAACCAAGCACGACAGCTGGGCCGCGAACGCGCCGGACACCCATATCCTGAACCGCTTTGCCGACGCGGTGACGGACAATCTGCGCCAGACGCTGCAGCAACTGGATCTCGAGGATTTCGATGCGGTCGTCGATCTGCTCGCCGACCCGGCCCGCAACATCTATGTCGTCGGCGGCCGCATCAGCCGTTCCATGGCGGATTATCTCTTTACCCACATGCAGGTTATTCGCGACCGGGTGACGCTGATCCCGCCAAATTCAAACACCTGGCCGCACTATGTGCTGAACATGACGGAAGGAGACGTGCTGGTGGCGTTCGACATCCGGCGCTACGAGCACGACACCCACCGGCTCGCCGAAATGGCGACCGAACAGGGGGCACAGCTCGTGCTGTTCACGGATCAGTGGGGCTCACCCGCCGCGAAACATGCCAGCCACGGCTTCCGCGCCAGGATCGAGGCGCCGTCGGCCTGGGACAGCTCGGTCGTCATTATGTTCATTCTGGAAGCTCTGATCGCCGCCGTGCAGACAGAGCGCTGGGAGGAGACCCGGGACCGGATGAAGACGCTCGAGCAGCTCTTCGACAGAACGAAACTGTTCCGCAAATTCACCTGAAATGAGTCGTACTAGCGCCGGAATGACGAGAGCAATTCCAGATACTGGCGCACCACCGTGTCTTCGCTGAATTTAGCTTCATATTCGGCGCGTCCCGCGGCAACGAGTGAGGCGGCCAGCGTCGTGTCGGCAATCACCGTTCTCAACTGAGCGGCCAACCCGTCCGCATCTTCAAGATCGGCCAGCAGACCGGTCTCGCCATGGCGGATCAAATGCACCGGCCCCTCGCTCCGCGCGGCCACCACCGGGCGGTCCCGCGCCCAGGCTTCGATGACGACATTTCCAAGTCCTTCGACCCGACTGGAACAGACCAGAATGTCGGCGGTGGCCAAGAGGTCCGCCGTATCGTCCCGCCAGCCAAGAAAGACAACGCGCGCGCCGACACCAAGCTCTGCTGCAAGCGCCTTCAGCGCCGCCTCTTCCGGACCCGTTCCGGCGATCCAGAGATGCGCATCAGGCACCCTGGAAAGAGCCCGGATCAGGACATCAAACGCCTTGTTTCTATGCAACCGGCCGAGAGCGAGAAGCAGAGGCGCGTCCTTCGGAGTTCCAAGCGCGGTGCGGTCAAGAACCTTGCCCGGCGCCGCATCGACAAAATTCGGCAGGTAATGCGCCCGCTCTGCCGGCCAGCCCTGCCCCGTCACATGATCGATCAGACCCGGCGCGTTGCAGATCAGATGATCGAAGCCGCGATAATATTTGATGTCGTAATAACCACCGATCCGGCCCGCCCGGATATAGTCGCCCGGAGGGGTTTTCGAGGCGGCCCGGTTCATCCAGGCCAGCACGACATCCGGTGCGAAGGAGCGGATATCCTTTTTCAGCCGCCACGGCGTCAGGAAATCAAGCGCCCCGCCAAAACCGTACTCGGTGAAATCGACTCCCGCCGCGCGCATAATATCCGCCCGGCGCTCATCCCGGCGGATTGCCACGCGCTGTGTCACGGCCGTGCCGCGCTCAGGCTTTGCCATGGCGGATGTCAGCCGTTCGAAAAACACTTCGGCGCCGCCGTGGCGCGCGCCTGCCATGGTTTGATAAAGTCTGATCATCCAAATATCGGAAAAGCTTGTGACAACGAGGCGCATTGTGGTGTAGCCGGGACCTGACCGCAAGCGCAGCCAGTTCGGGAGCCGTGAGACGTGGAAGCTGAAACCGCCGGAGCCAACCCACGCCCCATTGGCGGTACGCTCGTCATCCAGCCGCTGCCCGGCATCGGCGACGCGATCTGGCATCTCCCGCACCTGAAAAGCATTGCCGCGCAGACCAAGGAAAAGACGGTCACACTGCTGACCAAGAAACGCTCGCGGGCGGACTCGCTCTTCCAGCATATGGATTGCGTGCGGGATGTGCTGTGGCTGGACGAGAAGCGGGATCGCGGGCCACTCGGCGGCTTCCTCTTGGGTGCCGCGCTCCGGCCCTACGATTTCACAAGTGTCTGGATCCTGCACACCTCCCCTCGATACGGGCTCGCCACCTGGCGTGCGGGAATCAAGGAGAGGGCTGGATATGGCATCGGCTGGCAGGACGCCTTCCTGACCTCGCAGCACAGTCTCTCGCGGAACGCCAAGAATTTTACCGCGATTGAAAAGGCAAATCAGCTTCTGCTGAACCACTCCGTACCAAAGCTTGAGAGCATGCCGCAGATCCAGGTTCCCGCACCAATGCTGGAGGAAACGCGGCAACAATACGCATCCCTGCCCCGGCCATGGTTCAGCTTTATCATCGGCGCCAGTGAGGCTTTCAAACAATGGGGTGCCGATAATTTCGGCGCGCTTGCCGACCGGGTGCGGCGGGAGACCGGCGGGACGATCTTCCTGATCGGCGGCCCCGGAGAATCCGATATTGCGGACCGCTTGCAGACACGCTTCGGGCGGCCGGACTGGATCGTTCCCGTTCTGACCCTGCCGATTTTCGAAACTGGTGCTGTCATCGCCGCGACGGATCTGGCCGTCGGCAATGATACAGGGTTTCTCAATCTGGCTGCTGCAACTGGCGTCCAGTCAGTCGGCCTGTTCGGCGGCTCCCCTCCCATGATGGAGGACAGCAGGATCGACGCGATCACTCCCTACGGAGAACTACGGTACGGCAGTGAAAGGATGGTGGAAATAAGCCCCGATCAGGTTGCTGGCAGGGTCTTTTCAAACCTCGCCGCGGACTAGCTGTTCCGCGCCAGGGAGCGCAAACCGTTCACTCCGCGCGCGCCTGAGCCTCGCTTTGCTGCTCGTGCATCATTCGCACCCAGACGGAGACCACCGCCCCGGCTTCCTCCGAATTGAAGCTGATACGCGAGCCCGTGGCATCGTTGCCGATCAGCCGTCCGGTGAGATTGAGCCCCGATTCCGAATGCCGGATCGTCAATTCAGCACCGGGCACCGCATCCACTGGCGGCTCCAGCCGGAGACCACCGACCGAAACATTATCGACGATGCAGCTATGCGCCACGCCTTCCACCGTCACCTCCAGGGGCGAGGTGACCGGATAGCGTTCGTACTGACGTCTTTCGTCTTTCGAGAACAGGCCGATGGCCCGCAGGATAGCGCTTAACATGGCTCAGGACTCCTTCGGCACAATCGCCGAAACTTCAACCTATGATACGCACTCAATGACATATTTGAAACGTGCTCTGTGCGAGAACAGACACAAGAGACAATATATTCCAGCGCCCCATTAACTATAGGCTTCGAATAAAGCATTCTTGCGCCGAGCACCAATCCAAAAGGACGGACTGCGTATCGTGGCGAAACTAAACCTGGAAAACGTCCAGCATCATTTTGGCGCGGCGGAGGCAACGGCGGTTCATGCGGTTGGGTCGGCCGGGTTCTCTTTGTCGGATGGTGACTTCCTGGCGATCGTCGGTCCTTCCGGCTGCGGGAAATCGACCCTGCTGCGGCTGGTCGCCGGGCTTGTCCCGCTCCGCGACGGGCATATTGCATTCGACGGTGAGCCGGTGACCGGCCCCAGCCCCCGGCGCGGCATGGTGTTCCAGCAACCCGCGCTGTTTCCCTGGCTGACGGTGGAACGGAACATCGCATTCGGAGCCCGTTTCCGCGCCCTTTCCCGCAAGCAGACCGCGACGCTTACGGCGGAATTGATCAGCGCGGTCGGATTGGAAGACTTTGAGAGCTTCTATCCTTCAGCTCTCTCCGGCGGCATGCAGCAGCGGGCCGCTTTGGCCCGCACGCTTGCCGGCGGGCCGGACCTGTTGCTGCTGGACGAACCCTTTGGGGCTCTCGACCAGCAGACCAGGGCAAAGATGCAAGTCTGGCTGGCCGGACTTCTGGCCGAGCGCGGCATCTCGGCGCTTCTGGTAACGCACGACATCGAGGAAGCGGTGTTTCTTTCCGACCGGGTTCTGGTGATGAGCGGCCGCCCGGGCCGCATTCTCCGGGAAATCGACATTGACCTCCCCCGGCCGCGCGCAGCCGGTATCAGAACCGCTCCCGGGTTTGTTGCCCTGAAAGCCGAGATCGGGGCAATCCTCGGGACCTGACGGAAGATTTAACGATCACAGGGCCCCGCCGGCAGGATAGTTAGAACCGCTACAAACAAGTCGTGGCCCCGTTACATACTTTTCTGTTATCAAAGAGGGAATCGTTCGGTTGGCTGCTATTGTGGCTGTCCGGTACCTGGTTCATTCCTGATCCTCCCTGCGGGGCCCATGTACATCTACCTGCCCATTGCAGAGATGTCGGTAAACGTCCTGACCATTCTGGCGATGGGCGGTGCCGTCGGCTTCCTGTCCGGCCTCTTTGGTGTCGGCGGCGGGTTCCTTATGACTCCCATCCTGATTTTCATCGGTGTTCCGGCCCCTGTTGCCGTCAGCACCGGCGCCAATCAGATCGTCGCCAGCTCGGTTTCCGGGGTCATCGCCCACTGGCGGCGCGGAAATCTCGACTTCACGATGGGCCTCGTCCTGCTCGGTGGCGGCATTATTGGCTCCAGCCTCGGCGTTCTGCTGTTCAAGTTTCTGGAAAGCCTCGGCCAGATCGATCTGGTTATTAAGCTCTGCTATGTCGTTTTCCTTGGTGTGATCGGCAGCCTGATGCTGCTGGAAAGCGTCCGCACGATCCTGCAGGTCCGGCAGAGCGGCGCACGCCGCCGGAAATTGCACCAGCATACCTGGATGCATGGCCTGCCGCTGAAGATGCGGTTTCGCAAATCGAAGCTCTATATCAGTGCCCTGCTGCCGCTCGGGATCGGGTTCTTTGTCGGCGTGCTCTCCGCCATCATGGGTGTCGGCGGCGGCTTCATCATGGTGCCGGCGATGATCTACATGCTGGGGATGCGAACCTCCATGGTGGTCGGCACATCGCTGCTGCAGATCATCTTCGTGACCGCCAACGTGACGTTCCTGCAATCCATCTCGACGCAAACCGTCGATGTCGTGCTCGCCATCCTGCTGCTGATCGGTGCTGTTGTCGGTGCCCAGTTCGGCAGCCAGTTCGCGGTCAAGCTCAAGGGCGAGCAACTCCGGGGGCTGCTTGCCCTGATGGTTGTCGCTGTTTGCCTGAAACTTGCGTTCGATCTGGTCATAACACCGGACGACATCTACTCCATTGTCGTGTCGCACAATGGTTAGTCCGATGCAGCTCTTCCCATCCCACCGCCTGCTGGCGCCGGTTATCATCGCCCTGCTCTTTCTCGCGGGAGAAAAGGTAAATGCGCAGGACCTGATCGCGGATCTATCCAGCCACCGGGTCGATATCACCACCGGCTTCACAGGCGCCGATCTGCTTCTGTTCGGCTCCGTCGACGATGATGGCGACATTGTCATCACGGTTTCCGGCCCGCGCGAGTCGATCACTGTACGGCGCAAGCAGCGCGTTGCCGGGATCTGGATGAATACCCGCAGCGTGGAATTCAAAAGCGCTCCGAATTTCTACACCGTCGCCTCCAACCGGCCGCTGGAGAAAATAGCCGCGCCGGAAGTTCTGGCACGGCAACAGATCGGCGCGGACAATCTCAGACTGCTCGCTGCGAGAGGCGAGCAAAGCGTGCCGCCCGAAGACGAGGCCACCTTCCGGAAAGCTCTGATCCGGCGCAAACAGGTGCAGGGCCTTTATGCCAGCGAGCCGGGCCGCGTTACCGTGATCGCCGGCAAGCTGTTTCGGACACAGGTGCATTTCCCGGCCAATCTTGCCACCGGCACCTATACAGCCGTCGTCTATCTGATCCGAGACGGCCGTGTCGTACATGCCCAGACAACACCGTTGCTGGTCGAAAAAGTCGGTATCGGTGCCGAGGTCTATGACTTCGCCCACAAGAGTTCGGCGACTTACGGATTGGCGGCAATCCTGATCGCTGTCGCCGCGGGCTGGCTTGCCGCCGCGGTTTTCCGTAAAGTCTGAACCAGTGTTGGCAGAACGGACAGAACGCGCATGAGCCAATTGACGGACGGATCGAAGCCCCGGGTTTTCCTTGTCGTTGTCGATGACAGCGAGGAGATGCAGATCGCCTTGCGCTTTGCCTGTCGCCGTGCCCGCCACAGCGGCGGTCATGTGGCCCTGTTCCGCGCGATAGAACCGCAGGAATTCCAGCACTGGATGGGTGTCGGTGAAATCATGCGCGAGGAAGCCCGGGAGGATGCGGAAGCCCTTCTCGGCACACTCTCCGAGCAAGTGGTCGAAATCTCCGGCCAGATCCCGATCATCTATGTCCGGGAAGGCTCGACCAGGGATGAGCTGCTCAACCTGATCGACGAGGAGCCGAGCATTTCCGTGCTGGTTCTGGGCGCGAATACCCAGGGAGAGAGCCCGGGACCGCTGGTCACATACATGGCCGGCAAGGGTGCCGGACGGATGCGCGTTCCGATCACCATTGTCCCCGGCAACCTCTCCGACGAGCAGATCGACGCCGTCACCTGAGTTCGCCCGGACAGAGTTAAATCGACCACTAATTCCGGATCGAAGAAAAAGTCTTGTTACGATCCTGACTTTTTCGGACAGGCCCTGCTATTGTCTCGGCAATTAATAAGCCTTTGAGCCGTTCAGGCCTGCCCGCCCCGGAGAGATAATGAACATCAACCCGTTCGAGACGGTGGTTGAAACAGTCGATACGTCGCCAACCATTTCCGACGAGACCAAGTTCACGACCTGTTACATGTGTGCCTGCCGCTGCGGCATCAAAGTGCACTTGCGAGACGGCACTATCCGTTACATCGAGGGCAACAAGAATCACCCGGTGAACAAGGGTGTGCTGTGTGCCAAGGGTTCCGCCGGGATCATGCAGCATTACTCCCCGGCGCGGCTGACCAAGCCGATGAAACGGGTCGGAGAGCGCGGCAGTGGCGAGTTCAAGGAAATCGAGTGGGAAGAAGCCCTTGCGACTGCCGCCGAATGGCTCGGCGACATCCGCAAGAGCGATCCCAAGAAGCTCGCTTTCTTCACCGGCCGCGACCAGTCCCAGTCGCTGACCGGCTGGTGGGCGAGCCAGTTCGGCACGCCGAACCACGCGGCGCATGGCGGGTTCTGTTCCGTCAACATGGCGGCGGCAGGGCTATATTCCATCGGCGGCTCCTTCTGGGAGTTCGGCGAGCCGGACTGGGAGCACACCAAATATTTCATGATGTTCGGCGTCGCCGAGGATCATGATTCGAACCCGATCAAGATGGGCCTCGGGCAGATCAAGACCCGTGGCGCCAAGTTCGTCTCCGTCAATCCGGTGAAGACCGGCTATTCCGCCATCGCGGATGAGTGGGTCGGTATCCGGCCCGGCACGGACGGACTGTTCATTCTGGCGCTGGTGCATGAGCTGCTGCGCGCCGGTAAGGTCGATCTGCAATACCTGGTACGCTACACGAACGCGCCCTGGCTGGTGATCCAGGATCCGGGCGCGGCCGATCACGGCCTGTTCGCCCGCGACGCCGAGGGCCGCCCGCTCGCCTTCGACAAGAGCTGCGGCAAGGTGGTCTCCGCACTGGAAGCCGACATTGCCCCGGATCTCGCCGGAGAGCATGTCCTGCCGGACGGGCGGAAAGCCGTGCCGTCCTTCAAGCTGCTGGCAGAGCGCTATCTCGATCCGTCCTATGCACCGGACGCCGTTGCCGCACAGACCGGTCTCGACGCAGCGACGATCAAGCGGCTCGCCGCCGAGATCGCCCATGCCGCCTTCGAGCAGGAAATCACCCTCGACGTGCCCTGGACCGACTGGGCCGGGCGCCGGCACGAGAAGATGATCGGCCGTCCCGTCGCCATGCATGCCATGCGCGGGATTTCCGCCCATTCCAACGGATTCCATACCTGCCGCGCCCTGCACATGCTGCAGATGTTGCTGGGCAGCATCGATTGCCCGGGTGGCTTCCGCTACAAGCCGCCCTTCCCGCGCCCGGCCCCGCCACCGCTGAAGCCTGTGGGCCGCGCTGAACAGATCAAGCCCGGCACGCCCATGGCAGGCCCACCGCTCGGCTTCCCGATGGGTCCGGAAGACCTCCTCGTGGACGATGCCGGCAACCCGGCCCGGATCGACAAGGCCTTCTCCTGGGATGCGCCGATGGCCGTGCACGGCATGATGCACATGGTCATCCACAATGCCTGGGCGCAGGACCCGTACCCGATCGACACCCTGTTCATGTACATGGCGAACATGAGCTGGAATTCGACGATGAATTCCAAGGGCACGATGGAGAAGCTGACGGACAAGGATCCGGAAACCGACGCATACCGTATTCCGAAGATCATCTATTCCGACGCCTATGCCTCCGAGATGGTGGCCTACGCCGATCTGATCCTGCCGGACACCACCTACCTGGAGCGCTGGGACTGCATCTCCCTGCTGGACCGGCCGATCTGCGATGCGGACGGTGCGGCGGACTCTATCCGCCAACCTGTCGTGGCACCGGACCGGGACGTGCGGCCGTTCCAGGAAGTCCTGATAGATCTCGGCGTCCGCCTCGGCCTGCCGGGTCTGACGCATGAGGACGGCTCGGCGAAATATCCGGGCGGCTATCCCGATTATATCGCCAACCACGAGCGCGCACCGGGCATCGGCCCGCTTGCGGGCTGGCGCGGCGCGGACGGCACAGAAGGCGGCAAGGGTGCGCCGAACCCGGACCAGCTCAAGCGCTATGTTGAGAACGAATGCTTCTGGCGGCACGAGTTCAAGCCGGAAGAGCGGTATTACAAGCACGCCAACAAGACCTATCTGGAAACCGCAACGCGCCTCGGGTTCATTGGCGCGCCGAACCAGATTATCATGCAGCTCTATGTGGAGCCGCTGCAGCAGTTCCGGCTGGCGGCCGAGGGGCATGGCGCCAACCAGCCGCCGGAAAAGGACCGGGAGCGGATCAAACGCTATTTCGATCCCCTGCCGATCTGGTACCAGCCGTTCGAGGAAAGCCAGGTCGATACCGACAGCTTTCCGATGCACGCGATCACCCAGCGCCCGGCGGCGATGTATCATTCCTGGGGCAGCCAGAACGCCTGGTTGCGCCAGTTACATGGCAAGAACCCGCTCTTCATGAACCGGGAGCAGGGCGAGAAGCTCGGTATTGCGGACGGAGACTGGGTCTATGTCACCTCCCATCACGGCCAGATCAAGGTGCCGGTCAAACTGATGGAAGGCGTCAACCCGGACACCGCTTGGACCTGGAACGCCATCGGCAAGCGCCGTGGCGCCTGGAACCTCGGCAAGGATGCGCCGGAAGCGACCAAGGGTTTCCTGCTGAACCACGTGATTTCCGAGCTGCTGCCCGCGCGCAAGGACGGCTACCGCTATGCCAATGCGGACCCGGTCACCGGTCAGGCCGCCTGGTACGATCTTCGGGTCCGGATCGAGAAAGCGGCAGATAACCGGCCGGAGACGGTTTCGGAACCGCAATTCCCGGTCCTGAAGACTGCGCCGACGGTGGAGCGTCCGAAAGGGCCGCTCCAGTACAAGGGGAGGCGCGGCCAATGACGTCTCTTCCGACAGCCCTACCCGCCTCGGCCGGAGGCAAGAAACTCGGCCTCGTCATCGATCTCGATATCTGCGTCGGCTGCCATGCCTGCGCCGTGAACTGCAAGGAATGGAACACCAGCGGCCATTCGGCACCGCTGACGGACTGGAACGCCTATAGCGACGATGCCACCGAAGATGGCGACGAAGGTGCCTGGGGTGTCTGGTTCAACCGCATCCATACCTTTGAGGCCGGAGAAGGCGAAGACGCCCGCACGGTGCATTTCCCGCGCTCCTGCCTGCATTGCGAGACACCCGACTGCGTCACGGTCTGTCCGACCGGTGCCTCCTACAAGCGGGCCGAGGACGGCATCGTTCTGGTCAATGCGGATCTCTGCATCGGCTGCAAGCTCTGCTCCTGGGCCTGCCCCTATGGCGCACGGGAATACGACAAAACCGAGGGGGTGATGAAGAAATGCACCCTCTGCGTCGACAAGATCTATAACGAGAACCTTGAAGAACAGGACCGGGTTCCGGCTTGCGTTTCCACCTGTCCCGCCAGCGCCCGGCATTTTGGCGATCTCGGCGATCCGGACTCCGATGTATCGAAACTGGTGGCCGAGCGTGAGGGTTACGAGCTGATGCCGGAGATGGGCTACAAGCCGGTGAACCGCTATCTGCCGCCGCGCCCGCGCCGGAACAAGGCCGATGAATTCGGTGCGCCTGAACGGCTCGCGGATCTTGCCCAACGGGTTCCCTCGCTGAATTCCGCGACGGAAACAACCACCGGCGCCAGCGGCCTGCTCGGCTGGCTCGACACCATGCTTTCCCGCTGAGGCCCGCAAGATGCATCCCGCCCTTTCCGTTATCTTCTTCACCACCGCCTCCGGCGCCGGTTACGGCCTGCTGGTCTGGCTTGCGCTACATGCCGCCCTCACTGGCGATGCCAACCCTCTGATCGGCTGGATCGGCTTCCCGCTCGCCCTCGGCCTCATTACAGCCGGGCTGCTGAGCTCCACCTTCCATCTCGGACACCCGGAGCGGGCCTGGCGGGCGATGAGCCAGTGGCGCAGCTCCTGGCTCTCCCGCGAGGGTCTGCTCGCCATCCTGACCTATATCCCGGCAGGGCTGTTTGCCGCCGGATGGGTGCTGCTGGGCCGTAACGATGGTCCGTGGATACTGGCCGGAGCCGTTGCCGCCATACTGGCGCTGATCACGGTCTATTGCACGGCGATGATCTATCAGAGCCTGAAGACCATCCCGCGCTGGCATAACGGCTTCACCGTGCCGGGCTATCTCGCCATGGCGATGGCCACCGGTGGTCTCTGGATTCTGCCCATCCTCGCATTCTCCGGCGGAGAATTACTGCCGATCGCCTTGCCGACAGCAGGCTTCCTGCTGCTTTCAGGGGCCATCAAATGGCGTTACTGGGCCGTGACAGACAACGCGCCGCCGACCGCGACCTCCGGCACCGCGACCGGGCTCTCCAACCTCGGCACTGTGCGGCTCCTCGAAGGACCGACAACGTCGGAAACCTATGTGATGCGCGAGATGGGCTACAAGATTGGCCGGAAACACGCCATCAAGCTCCGCCGCCTTGCAGCCTTCTTCGGCCTGGTGATCCCGGTTGCCGTGCTGGCTGCGGTCCTCGCCATGCCCGGCTCCGGCACCATGGCGGGCGGCCTGGTTCTGATTGCGGCTATCTCCGGCAGCATTGGCGTTGTCGTGGAACGCTGGCTCTATTTCTCCGAAGCGAAACACGTCTCCATGCTGTATTACGGTGAAGAGTTCGCCTGAACCCACTCCTCGGCCTCGCCTTCCACCGCGGACTCGATGACTTCGTCGTAGGAAAAGTCCTTCGGCAGGTTCTCGTCCATGACGTTCGGCTCGACCTCCTCGATGAACTCGCCACGCGGGTCAAGTTCGGCGACGAGAGCCGAGGTGCGGGCATAGGCGACATATGGCCCCTGCTCTTCCATGGTCGGCGCCGGGCGGCGCAGCATCCGGTAGACCGCAAAGATGCCAACGGAAAAACCGATGAAGGCAGTGAACTGGAACAGGCCGCCGGGTCCAACACGATCCATGGCAAAGGCAGCAATGATCGGGCCGATGGTGGAGCCGAGGCTGGCCGCGATCAGAATGCCCGCCGCCGCCGGCACCAGATCCGACGCCTCCACATGGTCGTTCACATGGCTGATGGCCAACGGGTAAAGCGCGAAGTTCAGCCCACCAAACACCACCATCAGCCCGAGGAACATGAAGGTACCGCCATTGAACAGAAGCGCGATGGCAAGAGACACCCCGCCCACGGCAAAGAGCACAACCGCAATCACTGTCCGTCGGTCAAAGAAGTCGGAGAGCTTGCCGATCGGGTATTGCAACAACAATCCGCCAAACATGGTGACAGTCATCATCGTCGCGATTTCGGCAACAGAAAACCCGATCTGGTTGCCGAAGATCGGTCCCAGTCCCATGACAACCGCCCCGAGCACGCCACTGGCGAAACTGCAAATCATGCCAAGCGGCGAGACCTTGAAAAGTTCGGCCATGCTCAGACGGGACGGCGCCAGTTCACCCGCCGTCGCCCGGCTGGCCAGGGACAGCGGCACCAGGGCAAGCGAGAACAAAATGGACGCCACACTGTAGAGAATGAAACTGGTCGGTGGCGAAAGGTTCAGGATCTGCTGCCCTGCTGCCATGCCGAAATAGATCACCACGACATAGATGGAGAGCATGCCGCCGCGCCGTGTGTTCGAGACAGCTCCGTTCAGCCAGCTCTCGGCCACCATCAATGCACCGGCGATACAGATGCCGGTGGCGAAGCGGAGCACCGACCAGAAATAGGGATCGACGAAAATCGCATGAGCAATCGCGCAGGCCGAGATAATCGACGCGAAAGCCGCGAACGAACGGACATGCCCGACGTTCTCTATAATTCGCCCGCAAAAAGCCGCACCGACAAGCTGGCCGAAAAAGTACGCGGCGGTAACCAGCCCCGCGACCGTCGTATCAAACCCCTCCTGGCTCATGCGCAGGCCGATCAAACTGTGAAACAGCCCGTTCGCCGTCCACAAGAAAGCGACGGAAATCATCAGGGCGACGATGGGGTGGCCAAGCATGTTCATCGGAAAAGGTCCGTAACGGGTTCGGTGCGCGGGTCCGCTAAAGGGCAGGCCTTAGGGCCGGAGAGGCATCAGAGTCTCGCTTCGCACCGACGCGGGAGACGCAAACAGGATGATTAAGCAGACAGTCTCCACAATTTCACCCGACTGTCTCCGGTTGGCAATGGTTGACACTGTCCATGCCGCGCCATATCGATGCGTCTCACCGGAACGGAGCGTCTCAATGCGCTGGCGTACAGCCCTCGGCGGCATCATCATGATTGTCGGACTTCTTGCCTATATCATGGCAGTTGTCACCATCGCCAACCACGCACTGCCGCAGCATTGGCTGGCCGAGCTGATTTTCTATCCGGTTGCCGGCTTCCTATGGATATTCCCAGCGATCCGACTGATCGGCTGGACCAAGAAAGACAAAGAGCCGCCGCTGAATCTCTAAACCTCTACCTCCACCTCAGATTTCCTTGGCAAACAAATCCTTAATACACCACCATATTATATTCATAACTTTCTAAATAAATTCAGACAATTAACTGAAATTTCACCACCACAGCAGCAAAAACCACAAATTGCTCAAGCAACGATCATTGCATGAATGCGTCCATTAATTGAGGTATTCGAGAGAATTTAACAGCGGTCGAGTTTCGGCCTATTCCCCCGACATTAACGCACTAAAAACATTAATTAATTGAAACATATAATTTATTTAAAACTATAAATATTAAATAATTTTAAAGCCCATCACAACCATAAATAATATTTGTCATAAAATAACCATTGATTAATAGACGTTTTCAAACCACCATTCTTATAAGTATATTTACGACTCACCTCAGCACCCAAAAAAATCAAAAAGCTTAAAAATACACACATACTATCAATAAAAATCAGTAGACTATCGGTAACCATTTTTTCATAATTGTCTTATATCGTGCCCACAAACAGCCCATCGACGCACGTCGACAGCGGCATACCCTGGATTGATTTTGGAATTGATAACCGGCTCAGCCGGCCTCCCTCAATTGCTCCAAGCGCCCGGCGGCGCTTCGGCTGAACACAAAAGGATTTGGCAGAATGGCTAAAGCCAGCACTCTTTCCACGCGCTTCGTTCATGCTCAAAGCAAACAGGCAGACAGCATCGCCCCGGCCCTTCTGGTGATTGCCCCTGATGTAGCGGAATCCTCAATTCTTCTACGTGAGCTGCCGTCCCATGTCCGCGTGCTGCGCAACAGCCCTGGTACGATGCTGGAACGCATCCGGCGTGCTCTCTCCACTATCTGGATCGAGACGGGTCAGCGCACCTCCCTGCATCTGGTGGGCCACGGCGTCCCGGGTGCGATGTCGGTTGAAGACCTGCGCCTTGACGCTGAATCCATCGGCTCCGTTACCGATGCCCTGCACGATGCACCGCTTTCCTTCCTCGCGCTGTATGGCTGTCATACCGGCGCGGGCGATGCCGGTGCGAATCTCGTCTCCGGCCTCACCGCAGCGCTCGGCGTTCCCGTCTGCGCCAGCCGCGACCTTGTCGGACGCGCTCCCACCGGCATGACCCGCTGGGAGCTGAACGGCCTGCCCGCAGCCCTCTTGCCCTTTTCCGCAGCCGCCATCACGGCTTATCCGCATCACCTTGCAAGTGTGACCGGTACTGCCGGCAATGACCTGCTCGCCGCCGGCGATGGTTTGACTACGGGCAATGACGACGTCAGCGGCCTGGCCGGCAATGATACGATCAGCGCTCTCGACGGGGACGATCTGCTTTATGGTAATGACGGTAATGACACGCTCTATGCTGGCGGCGGTGCAGACACTCTCTATGGCGGAGACGGTAACGACTTTTCCTACGGAGAAACCGGTAACGACCTGATCTACGGCGGGGACGGCAATGACGCCATGTCAGGCGCTGATGGCGACGACACGCTTTATGGCGGCACCGGTAACGATACCACCATCGGCTCCTCCGGTAATGACCTCACCTATGGCGGGGACGGCAATGACTGGATGTGGGGCGGCAGGGGCAATGATGTCCTTTACGGTGAAAGCGGAACAGATACCATCTCCGGTGGTGATGGTAACGACACGCTCTATGGCGGTGCAGGCAACGACACGCTTTCCGGCTTCTCTGGTAGCGACATGCTGTTCGGTGGCGACGGCAATGACGTGCTGCGCGGCGGCAACCAGGACGACACCTATTTCGGCGGCGCTGGCAACGATACCTTCACCGGTACTGTAGCTAACCTCAATAGTGACACGATCTCCGATCTCGCCGCTGGTGACGTCATCGCGATCACCAGCACAGACCTCACTGCCCTGAACGGCACCACCCTTGGCAGCACGATTGATCTCGGCAGCGGAACCCTGAATATTGCCGGGACAAGCGCCATCGGAATGACCATCGGTGCAACCCTCAACGGCAGCACCACAGAGCTCACCTTTTCCGCGGCATCCTCCGGTAGCGGCTCCTCTGGCGGAAGCTCCTCCGGTTTGACGGTCACCAACCAGACCAGTGCGGACGTCTCCGGCACGGCGACCGGCCGCACCCTGGTGAACAATACCGGCAGCACCGCGACCGGCGATCTTGTCTCCAACACCGGCAACGGAAACGTGGTCACGGCAACCCTGCCGACCGGCGTCTCGCTGACCAATTCGGGAACTTCCGCCGCCCAGCCCGACAGCACAGCCGGAACGACCCTGACAAACGAGATCGTCAATACGGAGCAATCCTCGACCGATCAGGGCTTCCTGAACGGACATGGCTCGACCTTCATCGCCAAATCCACCGGCATGACGCTCGATATCCGGTCGATCTCCTTCTCCAGCACCGGCACGACGCCCGAGACTGTGCAGATCACCGGACAATCATCCAGTGGCTCCGAAGCCTTTGTCATCGACACGTCCGGCTTGCCGACAGGATCAACCGTCCAGCTCAATAACATCGAGTTCGCCGCCATCGTCGGCAACGCGACCGTGAACGGCGGCGCCGGGCAGAACTATGTGGTCGGCGACAGCGGCAGCCAGTTCATCTCCCTCGGAGACGAGGACGACACGCTGGCCGGTGGCGCGGGCAATGATTCCGTTGGCTCCGGCTGGGGCGAGGATATCGCCTACGGCAACCAGGGCGCCGACTATGTCTTCGGCGGTGGCGGCATGGATACGCTCTATGGCGGTCAGGACGGAGACACGGTCTTCGGCGGCAACGACAACGACTGGGTCTACGGCAACAAAGGCAACGACACCCTCTCCGGCGGCGAGAACGACGATGTTCTGTTCGGCGGTCAGAACGAGGACATCGTCTACGGCAATACCGGGAACGATACCCTCAACGGCAATCTCGGCAACGATACGCTCTATGGCGGTCAGGGCAACGACCTGATCTCCGGCGGTAGCGGGGCCGATCTGCTCGCTGGAAATCATGGCGACGACACGCTCGTCGGCGGAGACGGGGCCGATACCTTCGTCTTCGGGTTTGGCGGAGGAAATGAGACGGTGAACGACTATCAGGCTGGCACCGATAGTCTCTCCTTCTCCCCGGGACTAGAGGTTACATCCGGGACGGAGACGGCAGGCACCACCACCCTCCAGCTGACAGACGGCGGCACCGTCACCCTCGTCGGCGTCACCAAGACGACTCTCATGGAAGCGACAGGCTGGGTTCTGTAAGGGAAGTCAACGACAACACCTGAAGTGTAAAAAAAACCGCGGCCAGAACATCGGCCGCGGTTCTTGTTTTCAGGAAGTCCGTCCGTTCAGGTTATCCGAAAATCTTTCGCAGACAGCCCGAACCGTACCAGCCGGTCATAGAGCGTATTGCGGGGCAGTCCGAGCATTCGCGCAGCCTCGGCGGCCTTCCCGTTGGTGCGTTTCAAAGTCTCCGTCAGGACCATCTTCTCGAACGCCTCGACCTGTTCCGCCAGCGTTCCCTGACCGGCACCATCGCTCTGAACCCGCGCTCCCAGCGCGTAGGTCATTGCATAGCTTCGCAACTCCGGCAGACTTCCCGGCCATGGACGGGTCATGATGCCCGTCAGGGTGGCCGTTGAAACCTCCGGCATATCCGCATCGAGACTGCGGATTGCCAGCCGAAGAAAATTTTCGAAAATCTCCGGCAGATCGTCCCGCCGCTCGTCAAGTGACGGCACCCGGATTTCCACCACCGTCGCGCCTTCCGCCCCTGGCTCCAGATGCTCCAGTTCCGCAAGCGACGAGACGGATGAGGATATGACCCGCAGCTCCGGACACCGGCTCAGCAATGCGCGTAAATCCGCGATCTGCTCCGGTGTGGCGCATTCAACGCTTTTCAGCGACAGGTCCGCCGGTCCTTCAGGCGGTTGCAAACGGCGCACGGAATCAGCCGGTGCATGCAGCAGATTCAGCGTGAGAAACGCACGCGACTCTGGCGATAGCGCGTTGATGGCGAAGGCGGCTTCTTTCTTGCCCGTCCCTTTCGGGCCATGCAGGTGAACATGGCAATCGCTTGCCGCGACCCGGCGAAGAGCCTTGCGCAAAGTTGTCGAGACAGGCCCAGAGCCCGGAAAACTCCGGGCCGCCGCGTCACTGCGTTCAAGCGCGCGTTCGATCCGGCGGGATTTAAGCACCAGATCCCTATGCGCGATGGCCCGGCGCACCACATCGACAAGACGCTCCGTGCCAACCGGCTTTTCCAGATACTCGTAGGCCCCCTCCTTCATGGCCCGCATCGCGGTCGGCACATCGCTGTGCCCTGTCAGCAGGATCACCGGCAGTCCCGGATCAGCGCCCTGAGCGGCCGACAGCACGGAGAAGCCATCCTGGTACGGCATCCTGATATCGGACAGGACCACACCCGGAAAGTTCGCCCTGATCGTGCGTTTCGCCTGCACATAACCGCCAGCCGGAATCACTGTGAGATCGGCCAATTCCAGAGTTTGCGCGAGCGAATGGCGCAGAGCGTCATCATCCTCGATCAACAATACCTGTCCGGTCATTGCACTGCCCTGTCCGTCAGTGGAAGACGAATGGAGAAAACCGCTCCGCCATTCGGATCGTTGCGGCAGGAAAGCGTCCCGCCAAAGCTGCGAATGATCCCATAGGAAATCGAAAGCCCGAGGCCAAGGCCTTTCGAAGCTCCCAGTTCCTTGGTTGTGTAAAACGGCTCGAACACCCGGGACGGGTCGGGAATACCGGGCCCGCTATCGGTAATGTCCAGAACCGCGTGGCCCGCCCCCGTTGTCAGCGTCACGCCAATACGCTTGGGGTTCGATGCGGCCATCGCATCCTGCGCATTGGTCAGGATATTCATCACCACCTGTTGCAATCGCACCTCTCCGCCGACGACCAGCACCTGCCGCTCGGGCGGGGACCAGGATAGTGCGACCCCGTCCTTGTCGAGCGACGGCAATGTAAGCGTGATCGCGTACTTTACAGCGGCGACCAGATCCACGGGTTCGCCCCCCTCGCCTTCGTTCCGCGCGAAGGCACGCAGGTTCCGGATGATCTTGTCGATCCGCCGGACCTGCCCCGAGATCTGGGCAAGATTATCCGCGGCTTCCCCGGGCCTGCTGCGGTCAAGCAGCTTACGGCCGTTTTCCGACAGGTTCAGAATGGCGGCGAGCGGCTGGTTGAGCTCATGACTGATCCCAGCGGACATTTCACCAAGGGCCGTCAGTTTGGAAGCCTGGACAAGTTGGTCCTGAGCAATTTTCAGCTCCGATGTCCGGCGTTCAACCCTCTCCTCAAGACGCGTGTTCACCGCCGCTTCAATGGCCAGCCGGTCTGCCATGCGCCGTCGCCAGAGCGCGGCGATCAGAATGGCGAGCCCAAGTGCTCCAAGCAGCGTCGTGGTCAGCATGCCGCGCAGGATCGCGGCTGTCCGGGCAGGTGAGGTATCGATAAACCCGCGCGCCACCATATTCACCTGCGGAAGATCCTGCGTCACCACAAGCGCCCGCAATGGCAGGGCAAGCGCCTGTTTTGCAAATGTCCAGATCTCATGCCCGCCCGCACGGCCGGATGCATATTCCGGAAAAGTTTCAAAGCGCGGGTCCGCGCGTCCCGTTTTTTTGTCCTGATGCATCAGAAGGGACTGCCGGGTAGAGGCAAACACCGTTTCGGTCTCGTCGAAGAAACAGATCGCTTCAGGATCAACCCCCCACTCGAATTCAAGAGAGGCCACGTCGATGGTCACAAAGATCGCCCCTTTTGCCGGCGCTCCGCCATCAAGGACTCCCCGGCTCAACCGGATCATCCTGCGATCGCCATCAAGTGCGGCCTCCGAGCCGAGCCGGCCGTTCAGCGCTGCGCGCAGAAGAGAGGAGCCAACAGTCTGCTGTACGAAACCCGGCTCGGTGTCCGGAGCGGACGAGGTCACCACGCGCCCGTCCCTGTCCGTGACGGTGATCCTGTCGGCGCCATAGGTCAGAACCGCATCCACAAGGATGTCGCCGGTCCGCCCCCTGTCCGCTCCCGTGACGACGCTGCGGATGATTTCAGGATGTCTGGCGAGCAGATTGATCAGATAGGAATAGCCCGAAAGCTGCCCCATAAGCCGATCACTCGCCTGCTGCACCCGGATCAGGCCGTTTTCTTCCAGGCGATCGAGCGTCTCGTTATAGGCATAGCTATAGACCAGCCAGCCGGCGAGCATGGACGCGAAGGCGTAAAATGCACAGAGAGCAGCAGCTATCGCTTTGGTTCGGGACATCTCACCTGATCAAACTGCACGGTCCCGGCAAGGATATTCGAGCCCGTGATTTGCCACGATAATTTGCCCGAAAATTCGGACAAATCAAATTCGACCGAAATTTAGCAGATGTTAGGTGACTGACTTTAAAGAAAAAATAATTTTGACCAATTGACGATTGCCGAATTGAGGCAGAGGTTTTCATGTAACAGCCTATGCGGATTCAACCGCGTGTCTATTGGGAGGACACAATGAAGAAGTTTTTCGCCGCCGCTCTGGCGGCTGCCGCCCTTATTGCGCCTGGCGCCGCTTACGCCAATTGCGATGATGGCGAAGTTGTCATCAAGTTCAGCCACGTCACCAACTCCGACCGGCACCCGAAGGGCATCGCCGCTTCGCTGCTGGAAAAGCGCGTGAACGAAGAAATGAACGGCAAGGCCTGCATGCAGGTTTTCCCGAACTCGACCCTCTATAACGACAACAAGGTCCTGGAAGCCATGCTCCAGGGTGACGTGCAGCTCGCTGCTCCGTCGCTGTCGAAGTTCGAGAAGTTCACCAAGAAATTCCGTCTGTTCGACCTGCCGTTCATGTTCAAGAACGTGGCAGCCGTCGACGCATACCAGAATTCCGATGCCGGTCACGCCCTGCTCGACAGCATGCAGCGCCGTGGCCTGCAGGGTCTGGCCTACTGGCACAACGGCATGAAGCAGATGTCCGCCAGCAAGCCGCTGCTGCTGCCGTCCGACGCGCAGGGCCTGAAGTTCCGCGTGCAGTCTTCCGAAGTGCTGGTCGCCCAGATGGAAGCCATCGGCGGCACCCCGCAGAAGATGGCCTTCTCCGAAGTTTACGGCGCTCTCCAGCAGGGTGTTGTCGACGGTCAGGAAAACACCTGGTCGAACGTCTACGGCAAGAAGTTCTTTGAAGTTCAGGACGGCACCACCGAGACCAACCACGGCATCATCGATTACCTGCTGGTCACCTCCGTCGACTGGCTGGAAAGCCTGAAGCCGGACGTGCGTGACCAGTTCCTGAAGATCGTTGCCGAGGTCACCGAAGCCCGGAACCAGGAATCCACCGCCGTGAACGAGGCTGCCAAGCAGTCCGTGATCAAGGCTGGCGGGATCGTTCGCACCCTCACTCCGGAGCAGCGCGCTGCCTGGGTTGAAGTGATGAAGCCGGTTTGGGCCAAGTTCGAAAAAGACGTCGGCGCCGACAACATCGCCGCCGCACAAGCTGCGAACAGCCTGACCAACTAATTCCAACACACTAACTCCAAGGCAGCGGCTCGGACTTTTGCCTTGTCGCGCGGTGCGGACCTCCCTCCGCACCGCGCTTATTTTCTGGGGCTCGCAATGACGATAAAACCCCTTTCCGACCGGGTTGAGGAAACCGCGATAGCGGTAATCCTCGGGTCGATGACCGTGATCACCTTCTCCAATGTGATCGCACGCTATGTTTTTGATTCCGGCATCCTCTGGGCACTTGAAGTCACCGTCTTCCTGTTCGGCTGGCTCGTGCTGCTTGGCGCCGCCTACGCGGTCAAGGTCCGCGCCCATCTGGGCGTCGACGTTGTCACCGCAGGCCTGTCGAAGCCGATGCGCCGGATCATGGCGCTCCTCGCCTGTGCCGTCTGTGTTGTCTATGCCTTCCTGCTGCTGAAGGGCTCCTGGGATTACTGGGCAAATTTCGCGAACCTGCCGGCAACCGATGGCCGCTGGTTCCCGCTCGGCTTCGAGGACAGCTTCCGCGAAAAGGGCTGGTATGAGACCGAGGACACGCCGATGCCGGACATTCTCGGCTTCCGCCCGCTCGACTGGCTGCAGGACGTGTTCAACGAGGGTGAAACCTACGAAAAGGTTCCCCGCCTTGTGCCTTACGTCATTCTGCCATTTGCCATGGCGCTGCTGCTGTTCCGCTTTGTCATGGCCGGTATCGCCATCTGGCGCGACCGGATGGACGGGCTGATTGCCAGCCACGAAGTCGAGGACGCAGTCGATGATGCCGCCAAAAAACTGAAGGATCTCTGATCCATGGAAGTCGCCCTTCTCTTCCTCGCCATTATCGTGCTGCTGCTGATCGGGGTTCCCATCGCGGTCGCGCTTGGCCTGTCATCCGTTCTGTTCCTGCTGGCCTTCTCGGACTCCTCGCTGGCCTCCATTGCGCAGACCCTGTTCAGCGCCTTCGAGGGACATTACACCCTGCTGGCGATCCCGTTCTTCATCCTCGCCTCTTCCTTCATGTCGACGGGCGGGGTGGCAAAACGGATCATCCGGTTTTCCATCGCCTGCGTCGGGCACTTCCCCGGTGGTCTCGCCATTGCCGGTGTCTTTGCCTGCATGATGTTCGCCGCGCTCTCCGGCTCTTCGCCCGCGACCGTGGTCGCCATCGGCACCATCGTCATCGCCGGCATGCGCCAGGTTGGCTACACCAAGGAATTCGCGGCCGGTGTGATCTGCAACGCAGGTACGCTCGGCATCCTGATCCCGCCCTCCATCGTCATGGTGGTCTATGCCGCCGCCGTCGAAGTCTCGGTCGGCCGGATGTTCCTGGCCGGCGTGATTCCCGGACTTCTGGCCGGTCTGTCGCTCATGGCGGCGATCTACATCATGGCGAAATGGAAGAACCTGCCGAAAGGTGAATGGGCCGGGTGGGGCGAGATCTATGCCAGCGCCAAGGACGCGTCCTGGGGCCTGCTGCTGATCGTCATCATCATGGGCGGCATTTATGGCGGCGTCTTCACACCGACCGAAGCAGCCGCCGTCGCGGCCGTCTATGCCTGGATCATCGCCACCTTCGTCTATCGGGACATGGGGCCTCTGGCGGCCGAGGGTGAAGCCCGGAATGTTTCCCTGTTCCGCCGGCCCAGCGCCTTGCTGACGGCACTCTATCATCCGGACACACGCAAGACCCTGTTCGATGCAGGCAAGCTGACGGTGACGCTGCTGTTCGTCATCGCCAACGCGCTGATCCTGAAGCATGTGCTGACGGACGAGCAGGTGCCGCAGCAGATCACCGAGGCCATGCTGGCCTATGGCTTCGGTCCGGTGATGTTCCTTGTCGCGGTGAACGTGATCCTGCTGATCGGCGGTCAGTTCATGGAGCCGTCGGGCCTGCTGGTGATCGTGGCTCCGCTGGTCTTCCCGATCGCCATGGAGCTTGGCATCGACCCGATCCATCTCGGCATCATCATGGTGGTGAACATGGAAATCGGCATGATCACGCCGCCTGTGGGGCTCAACCTGTTCGTGACCTCAGGGGTCGCCGGCATGCCGATGATGTCCGTGGTGAAGGCTGCCCTGCCATTCCTGGCCGTGCTCTTCGCCTTCCTGATCGTCGTGACTTACGTGCCGTGGATCTCGACCGTGCTGCCGAATGCAGTCATGGGCCCAGAGATCGTCACGAACTAATCGTGACGATCTAGTTCGTCACACGACCCAAGCCGAAACAGACAGGCCGTGCCCCTTCCCGGGTGCGGCCTGTCCTCGTTTCAGACCGATGCCATCATCTTGTTGAGGTCGTCGCCGCTCAGCCAGTCCGTATTGGTATCGCTTGCATAGCGGAATTCGGCGGGCACCATCTTGTGGCCCTCGGCCAGATAGGCATCCAGCACCTTGTCGCTTTGCGCCGGCAGGATGACATAACGGTCCTCCAGCTCGACCGTGGTGCGGGAATCGTCTTCCGAGATCATCACCTCGTGCAGTTTCTCACCCGGCCGGATGCCGACATTGCGGAGCGGCAGGCCCGGCGCCATGGTCTTCGCCACGTCCGTAATCTTCATGCTCGGGATCTTGGGCACGAAAATCTCGCGGCCCTTCATCATCTGCATGCTGGAAAGCACGAAATTCACCCCCTGCTGCAGGGTGATCCAGAACCGCGTCATGCGCTCGTCGGTGATCGGCAGATCCGGCGACTGCTCGTTCATCAGCTTGCGGAAGAAGGGAATAACGCTGCCGCGCGAGCCGATCACGTTACCATAGCGAACGACCGAAAACCGGCAGCCGTCCGCCCCGGAGATATTGTTCGCGGCGACGAAGATCTTGTCGGAGGCGAGCTTGGTCGCACCGTAAAGATTGATCGGGTTCGCCGCCTTGTCCGTCGACAATGCGATGACCTTCTTCACCCCGGTGCGGAGCGCCGCCTTCACGATATTCTCGGCGCCGTAGATGTTGGTCTGGACGCACTCGAACGGGTTGTATTCGGCGGCCGGCACATGCTTCATCGCCGCCGCATGCACCACATAGTCCACGCCGCGCATCGCCAGCTCCAGCCGGTCCACGTCGCGTACATCGCCAATGAAATAGCGGATCGGCTTGCCCGGAACCGATGGATAATCCTGCCCCATGTCGTAATGCTTCTGCTCGTCCCGTGAGAACACGATGCAGCGGCGCATTTCCGAGGAAGCCAGGGCGGTTCGGACAAATTCCTTACCGAAGGAACCTGTGCCGCCAGTAACCAGCACCGTCTTGCCATTGAGATCGATGTGGTCGGTATCAAACGAGAATGGTTGATAGCTCATGCGGCCCGGAGCCTCCCCCTAAGACATTCGAATCATTTTATTTTGCCCTGTTTCCCGCATATGAGGAAGAGGCAGATTCGCGCCCCCTTATATGCCGAGCACTTCAGTCAGTTCCTCAACCACCCGCTCAACGTCACCTTCGCTCATCGCCGGGAATAGCGGCAGGCTGAGACAACGGGCGTAATAGGCGTCCGCGCCGGGCAGGGATTTCGCCTGATACCGGCTCGCATAATAAGGCTGGCGGTGTACCGGGATATAGTGCACCTGAGTGCCGATCCCCCGCTCCTTCAGGGCCGTCATCACCGCCGTCCGGGTCGTACCCAGCGCTGCGAAATCGATCAGGGCCACGGCGAGATGCCAGGCCGGATTGCAACCCGGCGCTACCTTCTGCATCGCCACATGCGGGCCAAGCGCGTCCAGAAGCTCCTGATAGCGTGCCCGGAGAGCGCGCCGTTTGGAGACAAAACCGTCGAGCTTACCCAGCTGGCTGAGGCCGAGGGCGGCATTGATGTCGGAGAGCCGGTAATTATAGCCGGGCTCGTGCATCTCATAATACCAGGGGGCCGGAACGCCGTCCTCGAACCCCATCCGCTTGTTCAGGAAACTCTCCGGCTCCCGCACGAGACCGTGGTTTCGTGACCGCCGCAGAGTTTCGGCGAAGCGATCGCTGTTGGTTGTCAGCATGCCTCCCTCGCCCGTCGCGATGGTTTTCACCGGATGGGTCGAGAACATGGTGATGCCGCCATGCGGGCATGAGCCGACAGGAACCATGCTGCCGTCGGTCTCGTATTCGGCGCCGAGTGCATGGCAGGCATCCTCGATCAGCACCAGCTCGGGGAATTCCGCGGCAAGTTCGTCCAGATTGACCGTGTGTCCTGTCAGATGAACCGGGAAGATCGCTTTCACCGTTCCCTTGGACATGCCGGCGATGGCTCTCTGCACATCCTCCAGACGCATCACGCCTGTTTCAGGGTCCACATCGGCGAACAGAACATCCGCCTTCACATACCGGGCCGCATTGGCCGTAGCCAGGAAGGTCACGCTCGGCACGACAACGATATCACCAAAATCAAGATCGAGAGCGATCGCGGCCATGTGCAGGCCCGCCGTTCCGCTGGAGCAGGCAATCGCGTGCCTGGCCCCGACACGTTCGGCGAATGCCGTCTCATAGGCCTCCACCGCCGGGCCGGTTGTCAGCCAGTCACCGCGCAAAACGTCGAGAACCGCCTGCTCGTCAGCCTCGTCGATAAGCTGCCTGCCATAGGGAAGAAACGAACGATTATCGGGCACGTCATTCATCGGATCAGTTTTCCCTCAATCCCATCTCGAAACTGCGCACCAGCGGGGCAAGCAGATATTCAAGCAGCGTCTGGTCACCGGTCGAGATTATCACGGTTGCCGGCATTCCCTGCACAAGCTCCAGTTCCGGCTGCTTTGCCAGACTGTCCAGATCAAGAACGACACGCGCCTCATAGAAGGGCGCGCCCTGCTCTGGTTGCACGATGTCAGCCGAAATACTGACCAGTTCGCCATCGATCGGCTGCGTGGTCCGCTGGCTGAAAGAGGTCAGCCTCACACTGGTCAACGCGCCGACTTCAACCACGTCGATATCGGTCGGATCAATCCGCGCCTTGACCACCAGCGTATCGTCCTGCGGCACGATGCCCATCACCGGCTCTCCCGGAGCGACAACGCCGCCAACCGTATGGAACCGCAGACCGTAGATCCGCCCATCCTGGGGGGCCCGAATACGGGTCCGGTCCAGCGCATCCCGCGCGCCTGTCAGACGGTCCTTCAGATCGATCATCTGGTCCTGCACCTGACGCAGATTGGTCTCCACCTCGGTCTTGAACCGTTCCTCGGTGTTCAGCAACTGGAACTCGGTTTCGGCAATCGTCTGTTCCGCCCGCGCGATCAGCGCCTTGCGGTTTCCGATGCTGCCTTCCAGCTGCACCGCCGTCCGCTCGAGGGACAACAGGCGCGGCTTCCGCTCCAGCCCCTTCTCGTACAACACCCGGACATCCGCGATCTCTTCCTGAATCAGCTCATACTGGCGTGCATCCGCCCGCTGCTGTGCCCCGAGTGCCGTGATTTCTTCCCGGGTTTTCTGGATACGGCGGCGAAGCAGCCCGAACTGGCTGTCGCGGGCGCTGATACGGGTCTCGAACAGGCGCCTTTGTCCGGCGATGACTTCCCCGACATCGACATCCGCTGCTTGCGACAACAGTTCAGCCGGAAAATTGACCTCCGCCAGATCGTCCCGCTCGGCGACAAGGCGGGCCTTGCTGCCCAGGTGGGTCAAAAACTGTTTATGGAGCAGTTCGTATTCGACCCGTGCCCTTGTGTCGTCCAGCTTGATCAGAACCTCGCCTTCGTGCACCAGGTCGCCATCCCGGACATTGATCGCCTCGATGATCCCGCCTTCCAGATGCTGAACGGTTTTCTGGTTCGACGAAACCTGCAGCTGACCCTGCGCGATCGCCCCGCTTCCGAGCGGGGCCAGCGAGGCCCAAAGGCCGAAGCCGCCGAAAAACAGCAGCAGGACCAGGAAACCGATCCAGACAACAGGACGCCAGGCTTTCGGATTCTCCGCGTCCGAAAGGCCAAAAGGATCGCTCAGGTCGTTTTCGGCATTCGACATTTATGGTTCCTGACAACGGCCATGATTGCTCGGGCCGGTCTGCTTACTGCTTGGCACGGGGGCGTCCCGAAATGGACTGTATGTCCTCGATATTGAGTGCCGCGACCGGACGGGGGCTCGGCGGCGGTGGTGGTGTGAGCGGACGAGAGACCGAAGGCTGTTCAACAGGCTTCCTGGGGGCAGGTCCCTGTGTGTTTGCCGGCGCCGGCGCCGGACGAACAGTGCCCGCCGGCGGGGATTGCAGGCGCACGGTCGTCTCCATTTTCGGCGGCCGCACCATTGGCCCGGAATCGTCACCGGAAGCATCCGGCGCTGGCTTCGCATTCGGCCCTGATGCCGGACGCGCGGCCAGGATTTCAAGCGCTTGCGCCGAGCCCTGACCGAGCTGCGGGCGAACACCGTGGCCGGTCCCCGGCTGCAGGGTTGGCGGCGTCGTCTTGCCTGAGCGTGCTCGCCGTGCGGAAGGCAAATCGGGAACCCGTGGCGGTGGCGGCAGATTCACAGATGCGGGCACACCGCGCGGGGCAGGCCCGGGTCCTGCTGGTGGTGGCGGCGCTGGCATCCTGCGGCGCTCGACATCCGGCATCCCCTCCACGGCGTTGTCCGGGGCAAGCGGCGGGGCGGAAACTTTCTTCGCAGCCGGCTTGGCGGCCGGAGCTGAGGCACCAGCAGGAGCGGAAGGAGCCGCGCCCATGCCTGCGCTGGCCAGCACCTCATCGCGGGAGCCGTACTTGTTCATCATGCCGTCCTGCAGGACCAGCAGCTTGTTCATATTCGCCAAGGTCTGCACCCGGTGGGTGATCATGATAACCGTGGCGCCCCGGTCCTTCAGGACATTGACCGCATTCGCGAGGGCTTCGTCCCCTTTGGAGTCCAGGTTCGAATTCGGCTCATCCAGAACCACGATCGACGGGCCACCATAGAGTGCGCGCGCCAGAGCGACACGCTGTCTCTGTCCGCCAGAAAGAATCGCTCCGGCATTGCCGATATCCGTGTCATAGCCATTCGGCAATTGCAGGATCAGTTCATGCAAGCCGGCCAGTTTCGCCGCATCGATCACCAGTTCCGGGTCCGGATCTGCATCAAGACGCGCGATGTTTTCCGCGACGGATCCGCCGAACAGCTCGATATCCTGCGGCATGTAACCGACATGCTTGCCGAGGTTATCCGTGTCCCAATTGAAAATATCGGCACCGTCGAGCCTGACATGGCCAACATGCGGCTTTTCCACGCCAACGATGAGCCGTGCCAGCGAGGATTTACCGGCAGCGGACGGGCCGACGACGCCGAGCGCCTCACCCGGTTTGACCTCAAAGCTGATGCGCTGAAGGATCGGCCGTGGCGCACCGCGCGGCTGATACCCGACATTCTCCAGAACCAGATGGCCTTTCGGGGCGGGCAGTTCCATCCGGCGCATACCCGACTGGGCATTGACCAGCGCTGTCTCGATGGTCTTGTACGCCGCCAGCGCATCGACCAGCTGGCGGGCCTGGCTGATGCCCATCTCGACCGGCTGCAGCGCCCGGCCGAGAATCAGCGAACAGGCGATCATCATGCCCGGCGTCATATCGACCGAAGGGTCGATGATCTGCAGGACGGCAACGGTCATGATCACCATCTGGATCAACATGCGGGCGGACTTCGACATCGCGCTCAGGATGGCGGCCCGATCACTGGCCCGGCCTTGCAGGGTGAGAACCTTTTCGTTTTCCCGGTGCCAGCGCCCCATGATGTTCCGGCGCATGCCCATGCTTTCGACCACGGCCGCGTTACGCACAGCGGATTCCGCCGCCGAATAGGCCTTGGAGGAAAATTCCTGTGCCGCATTGAGCGCCGGCCGCGTCATCCGGTCGTTGATGATGCCGAGCACCAGCATGACCGCGGCGCCGCCGATGGCAGCCAGTCCCATATGCGGATTAATCCACATGATCAGGGCGAGGAAGACCGGCACCCAGGGCACATCCAGCATGGTGAGCATGCCGGGCCCCGTGAGAAACATGCGGAGTGTTCCAAGCGAGCGCAGCGGATTGCTGTTCGGTTGGCTGCTCCGGTCGAGGGCATCTGTGATGATGGAGGACAGCAGGATCGGGCCGATCCGGCGGTCGATCCAGCCACTGATCCGGACAAAGGCGTAGGCGCGAATCGTATCGAGTGTTGCCTGAATGCCGAGCGTGAAGGCGGCGATGCCGAGCAGCAGGTAAAGCGTTGCCTCACTGCGGCTTGCCAGCACCCGGTCAAACACCTGGAACATGAAGACCGGCAAGGTCAGCATCAGCATGTTCACGGCGAAACTGAAAACACCGGCCGACATCAAGGCCGTGTAGCAGGCTCGCATCAACCGGTTTACGGTTACGGGCTGGTCCGCCCCTGCCATTGAATCACCTCGGTATCGAATAGCCAAACCAAAGCCGCACAGTAGATTGTGCAGCTTTTGCCTCGAAAACTATCAATACCATACATGATAAGTAGACGCGAAACATGAAGTTACGCGCCTTGTTGATTGATTTATCGTCAAAAAAGGCCCGCTGACAAAAATCAGACGGGCCTGGGGATCAATCCTCGGTAAATTTCGCGAGGTCGATCTCGCCGTGACGGAACGGCACCCAGTACTTGGTTTCCGGGTTGTATTGCAGACCATAGATGTTCGTGCAGAAAACCTTGGTCGGCGGGTTCTGGCCCTCACCTTCCGTCCGCGCGGCATCAACCAGTTCAGCCGGCTTGAAATAGGTTTCCCAGGCTGCGGACACATCAGAGCGCTCTTGCTCGGAAAGATCATTCACCTTCATGGCGAGATCCCAAGTCTGCTCAAGGTCGTTCCAAAGGTCGTCGAGATACTTGCCCATCGATCGAAAATCCACAGTGTTCAGGTGCGATTTGGCTTATTGGCCTTATATCGGATCGCTTTCAACAGGTGAAGGCGTAATTTACAACTTGGCGAAGAGCCGGGCCTTGGCCATTCCAGCCCACGAACAACCCACCCATGTCCTTGCCGGTACTCAAACAGATGAAACGCCAAGTCCAGCAAGACCTAACGCCCTTCCCTGAGCAGCTTCACGAAATCCGTCAACCCAAGCCGACGGTCACGCTTCAGGCGTTCGGCGGTGAGGATTGCGCGGACGGCGTCTACGCTTTCGTCGAGATCGCGATTGACGATGATGTAGTCGTATTCGCGGTAATGGCTGATCTCGTCCGCCGCTTTGGACATACGTTGGGCGACGACTTCGGCGCTGTCCTGCGCGCGTCCCATCAGGCGGCGTTCCAGCTCATGGGTCGAGGGGGGCAGGATGAAGACGCTGACCAGATCGTCACGGGCCGCGTCGGCGACCTGTTGGGTGCCCTGCCAGTCGATATCGAACAGCACGTCCTTGCCGCCACTCAGAACCGCATCCACCGGGCCGCGCGGCGTGCCGTAGTAATTGTCGAAGACCTTGGCGTATTCTAGGAACTCGCCCCGGTTGATCATCAACTGGAATTCGGTCTGGTCGATGAAGTGATAATCGACGCCGTCCACCTCGCCCGGACGCCGGGGCCGTGTGGTCGCCGAAACGGACATTGTGAGCTCGTCCTCGACCTCCAGAAGACGGCGGGAAATCGAGGTCTTGCCGGCACCGGACGGGGAAGACAGCACCAGCATCAGGCCACGGCGCTGCATATCGGGGTAAAATTCGTCGGACATGCTCATTCGACGTTCTGCACCTGCTCGCGGAACTGCTCGACCGTTGATTTCAGCTCGAGGCCGATATTGGTGAGCGCAAGGGACGCCGCCTTGGAGCAGATCGTGTTGCTCTCCCGGTTCAGTTCCTGACAGATGAAATCGAGTTTCCGGCCGATCACGCCGCCGGCATTGACGAGATCCCGGCAGGCCGCGACATGGGCATCCAGACGATCGACCTCCTCACGAATGTCCGCCTTGGTCGCCAGCAATGCCAGCTCCTGTCCCAGACGCTCCTCGGAGACCGGCGGGGATTGCTCGAGAATCTCGGCGATCTGCTGCTTCATCCGCTCACGCTGCTGGCCCGGCTGAAGATCGGCCGTATCCTTGGCTGCTTTGGATAATCCGGCGAGCGTGTCGAGATGGGCCGTCAGCATGTTCGCAAGATGAGCGCCCTCCTCCCCGCGCATGTCGGACAGGGGCTTCAGCACGGTTTCGAGACCGGCCATGAGTGCCGCGATCAGCGCTTCCTTCTGCGCGGGGTCCTGCGCCGGCTCTTCCTCCGTCTCCAGAATGCCCCGCACGGACAGCAGGCTGTCGAGACGCGGAGGGGACGGGTAGATCTTGCCCTCGGCTTCAAGCGTACCCTGAAGCTCCAGGATCTGCTCGATCAATTCCCGGTTCACCGTCAACGCCTTCGACGTGGTCTGGCGGGAGAGCATCAGAGAGACCGAAAGCGAGCCACGGCCAAGCTTCGTGCCGATCAGCTTGCGGGCCGGGATCTCCAGCGCGTCGAATCCGCCGGGCAGACGAAACCGGATATCGAGACCCTTGCCGTTGACCGACTTGACCTCCCAACTCCACTGCCATTGCGCAGCGCCGTCACCAGAATCATGGGTTCCCTCGACACGGGCGTAACCCGTCATGCTGTTGATCGCCACTCGCACCACCAGATCTTTGCTATAGAGAAAGGAGGCGCACTATATCCGTGCCCTGTTACGGCAACAAGACGCGGAGCAGTCTGATGCATGCACCTGGCGCAATTCTCATCACCGGAGCTTCCGGTGGAATCGGTAAAGCGCTGGCCGAAACCTACGCGTCACCGGGGGCCGTTCTGTTCCTCGGAGGCAGGAATGCGGCGCGCCTGCAGAGTGTCGCGGATGCGGCCTCCTCCAGGGGCGCGGAAGTCCACACAAAGATCATCGACGTCACCGACCGGGACGCGATGGCGCTCTGGATCTCCGAAGCCCATGCAACCGCGCCACTTGATCTGGTCATCGCCAATGCCGGAATTTCCGCCGGAACGGGCGATGGCGGGCCGGAGCCGGCGGATCAGGTGCGGCGGGTTTATGCGGTGAATGTCGATGGCGTGATGAACACGGTGCTCCCCGCGCTGCCGCTGATGCAGGAACGCGGCAAGGGGCAGATCGGGATCGTCAGTTCGCTGGCCGGCTTCCGGGGCTTCCCCGGGGCACCGGCCTATTGCGGCAGCAAGGCGGCGGTGAAGGTTTTCGGCGAAGGATTACGGCCGACAGCGGCCCGCAGCGGGGTTGAAGTTTCGGTTATCTGTCCCGGCTATGTCCGCTCGCCCATGACCGATGTAAATACCTTTCCAATGCCCTTCCTGATGGATGCGGACAAGGCAGCGGAGATCATCCGGCGCGGCCTGGAACGAAACAAAGCCCGGATCGCCTTCCCCTGGCCGATGCATGCCATGGTCATCCTGCTGCAGGCCCTGCCGCCATCCTGGATAGACGGGTTGATGGGGCGGTTGCCAACGAAATCGGGCTGAACCGGAAGCGCTCGGCTTTACCTAGTTTTTCCAGAACCCGCGATCGAAAATCACCAGAATGGTGAAGATTTCCAGCCGCCCGAGGATCATGGCAAAGGCCAGAAGCAGCTTTGCACTGTCAGGCAGGCTGCTGAAATTTCCGGCGGGACCGACCACCGGACCGAGGCCGGGACCGACATTGGTGATCGCCGTCACGCTCGCTGAATAGGCGGTGATCAGATCGAGATCCATGAAGGTCAGCGCCAATGTGCACAGCGCGATGGTGGCGACAAACATGGTCAGGAACGCCAGCACGGAAATCGCCGCATCGTCCGGCAGGGGGCGGCCGTTGAAATGCGTCGGCACCACGCGGTGCGGGCTGGTCAGCCGCTTGATATGGGCACTGATGACCTGCGTCAGAACCTGAAAACGGTAGATCTTGATCGCGCCCGAAGTCGAGCCGGAACAGCCCCCGACAAAAGTCAGGATGAGGAACGCGCCGACGGCACCGGTTCCCCACAGCGTGTAATCCACACTGGCGAACCCGGTGGTCGTGACGACCGAGGTGATGTTGAAGAAGGTCAGCGTCAGCGCATCGCCGAAATCGACATGGTTATGCCGGGAAAGCCAGCCGGCCATGGCGACACTGACAACAACGAGAAAGATGACGAGCGCACGGACCTGACTGTCCGAGATAAACGCCCGGGCGTTCCCGCGCACGGCCTTGATATAGACATAGAACGGGATCGCCCCGGACAGCATGAATATGGTCGCGACCCATTGCAGTGAACGGCTGTCGAAATAGCCGAACGATGCATCGTGGGTCGAATAGCCGCCGGTCGAGATGGTCGCCATCGCATGGCAGACCGCATCGAATGCGTTCATTCCGAGGAGCCAGTAGAGGATCGCACAGAGGATTGTCAGAAACAGGTAAACCAGAAGGATGTTCGACATCAGGATGAACCAGCGCGGCTCGACCTTGTCGGACGTATCGGAGCTCTCGGTCCGGAAAAGCTGTGCGCCGCCGATACGCATGAACGGCAGCAGGACAACGGCCATGACGAGAATCCCGACACCGCCGATCCATTGCAGGATGGAACGCCAGAGCAGGATCCCCGGCGGCAGATCGTCGAGCCCCTGGATCACCGTCGACCCGGTCGTGGTGATGCCCGACGTCGCCTCGAAGATCGCGTCGGCGTAACTGAGGCCAAGATCCAGAAAAGGCAGCGCCGCGAAGAGTGGCAGGACGAACCAGGAAAGCCCGGTCAGCAGAAACGCGGTCCGCAGGGAAATTGCTTTCGACCGCTCCCCACGGGTAGCCAGAATGCAGGCGCCGCCGAAAAAGCCCATCGCAGCGGCCGAGACGGCGAAAGCCACCCATTCCGCCCGGCCCGAGATGACATCGGCCAGCATCGGCAACATGGCCGCGATCGCGGTGCCGAAGACAACCATACTGACGATGTGAACAACGAAATTTACCTGCATCGGCAAACCTTTGGCCCTGTAGCCGGAGAATCCGCATGGCGGGCGCCCCATTCAGATCCGATAGCCCATTCATGGCAAGTGCAATTGGCTGGTGTCAGAACGGCAAGGAGCGCATGCCTGTCATCTTCGCCGCTACAATACAGCAGGCAACGATTACACTTTACCGTTCAGTTTCCGTTCTGGATTTTCCGCCACTTCCTGACATTCCGGTTGTGGTCGTCCAGTGTCCGGGCGAAAGCATGACCGCCAGACCCGTCGGCGACGAAATAGATGTAATCCGTCTCCACCGGGTTCATCACGGCCCGGATCGCATCAATCCCCGGATTGGCGATCGGAGTCGGCGGAAGCCCCTTGATAACATAGGTATTGTACGGTGTTGGCTCTTTCAGATCGGCGCGCGTCAAAGGCCGGTCGAGACCGCCGGGCGCGATACCATAGGCCACGGTCGGATCGGACTGCAGACGCATGCCGCGTTTCAAGCGGTTGACGAACACCCCCGCGACCAGACCGCGTTCCTGCGGAATGCCGGTTTCCCGCTCCACGATGGAAGCCAGAATGACGGCCTCTTCCGGTGTCTTGAGCGGTAGATCCGGAGACCGCATTCCCCACAACCGGGTGACGGCCTCCCACATGGAGGACTGCATGCGCTTGACCAGTTCTTCCCGGGAATCGCCGTAGGAAAAATGATAGGTCTCCGGCAGCAGCGTCCCCTCGTCCGGTTTGCCCCCGGAGCCGGTCAGCCCTTCGGCAATATTCAACCGGCCGATCACCTCGGCGACGGTCAGTCCTTCCGGAATCGTCAACCGGCGCACCACGGTCTTGCCGGATGCCAGGATATCCATCACCTGACGCGGACTGGACGCGGCCGGGATCAGATACTCTCCGGCCTTGAGGTTCCGGGCCTGCTGCGAGACTCTTGCGCCGATAACAAAGATATAATCGCGCCTGATTGCACCCGCTCTCTTCAAGGTCGAGGCGATGCCTTCAAGGCCCGTTCCGGAGGGAATGACAATGGCAGTGGATGCGGGCAACGGCCCCGGGCTGGTGAACTGCGCGTAAAGCCACGCGCAGCACACAGCGCCGGCGATAGCCAGCATGACCAGTCCCAGGAAAGCACGCAGCAGGGCACGGCCCATGCTGCGTTAATCCACGGCTGAGAAGATCAGGGAGGCGTTGGTGCCGCCAAATCCGAAGGAATTGGAAAGCGCGTGCTTGATCTTGCGCTCCTTTGCCTTGAGCGGCACGAGATCCACCGGCCCGACATTCTCGGACGGATTCTCGAGATTAAGCGTCGGCGGAAGCATGCTGTCGCGGATCGCCAGAACCGAATAAATGGCTTCCACCGCACCGGCAGCGCCGAGCAGATGCCCGATGGCCGATTTGGTCGACGACATGGAAGCACCGCCCAGATCGTCTCCCATCAGACGCTTCACGGCGCCAAGCTCGATCATATCGCCGAGCGGCGTGGAGGTGCCGTGCGCGTTGATATAATCGATCTGGTCCGTCGCCAGATTGGCCCGCTTCAGAGCGGCCTTCATGGCGCGGAAACCGCCATTGCCATCAGCGGCCGGGGCCGTGATGTGGTTAGCGTCACCGGAAAGGCCATAGCCTGTTACTTCGGCGTAGATCTTCGCGCCACGGCGTTTGGCATGCTCGTATTCTTCAAGAACGACACAGCCGCCGCCTTCGCCCATGACGAAGCCGTCCCGGCCCTCGTCCCACGGACGGGAAGCCGTTTCGGGAGCGTCGTTGAAATTGGTCGATAGCGCGCGGGCCGCGGCAAAGCCGGCAATGCCGAGCCGGCTAACAGCCGCTTCGGAGCCGCCAGCGACCATGACATCCGCATCATCCAGCATGATCAGGCGCGCGGCATCCCCGATAGCATGGGCGCCGGTCGCGCAGGCCGTGACAACGGCATGATTCGGACCGCGGAACCTGAAGCGAATGGAAACATGGCCGGAAATAAGATTGATCAGTGCGGCCGGAATGAAGAACGGGCTGATACGGCGCGGACCGCGCTCCTTGATCAGATCCTCGGTCTCGGAGATGCTGCTCAGACCGCCAATGCCGGAACCGATGAGAACGCCGGTACGATCCTGGCTTTCCTCATCCTGCGGCATCCATCCGGAATCGCGCACCGCCTGATCGGCAGCAGCCACACCCAGAAGGATGAAACGGTCGACCTTGCGCTGTTCCTTCGGCTCCATGTAGGCGGACGGATTGAAAAGACCGCCTCCCCCTTCGCCTTCCTGAACAATACCGGCAACTTTCGCCGGCAGATCGGAAACATCGAATGTATCAATGGCCCTGATACCGGACTCACTGTTCAGGAGCCGGGACCAATTATGTTCGACCCCATCGCCGAGGGGCGTAACCAGACCGAGGCCGGTGATTACGACACGTCTCATGCCTTGCACTTTTCCAGATTACAAACGTAACCCCGGGCGGAAAACTCCGCCCGAGGGCAGTCGTCAGCCAATTACTTGGAGGATGCTTCGATGAAGGAAATTGCGTCCTTCACGGTCAGGATCTTCTCGGCGGCATCATCCGGAATTTCGACGCCAAATTCTTCTTCGAACGCCATGACAAGTTCAACCGTGTCGAGGCTGTCGGCCCCGAGGTCGTCGATGAAGCTCGCGGAATCGACCACTTTGGCCTCATCAACGCCGAGATGTTCGACCACGATCTTCTTCACGCTAGCGGCGACGTCACTCATTTTTGTTTTCCTCGAATCTTAAGCTCAACGGTTTGTCAGCGAAACGCCTGCGTTCACCGACCTCTAATATACCCCAAGAAACCCGTGTTTCATCATGGAGTCCGAAACAGTTAGGCAACACGCCTGTAAGCGGCGGCGGGATACCATACTTTTTTTTACTTGCCTAGCATCAGAAACACCAGGCGCCGCCTCATGAACCCCGCATTTAAAAGGCGAATCGCCCTCCCAATGCCGGGTCAAGAGACCTATAGCATTGCCATGCCGCCATTCACATGGATGGTCGCGCCGGTCACATAAGACGCTTCCTCGGAGGCAAGATAAACCACCGAAGCCGCAATATCCTCCGGCGTGCCAAGCCGTCCGGCGGGCACGGCGGTCAGCAACTTCTCATGCTGCGCCTCGTCCAGGGCATCGGTCATCGCCGTCTTGATAAAGCCCGGCGCCACCACATTCGCGGTGATGCCCCGGTTTGCCACTTCCTGTGCCAGAGACTTGGTGAAGCCGATCATGCCTGCCTTGGAGGCCGCATAGTTGGCCTGGCCCGGATTTCCGGTCGAGCCGACGATGGAAGAGATACCGACGACACGGCCCCAGCGCCGTTTCATCATGCCGCGCATCAGCGCGCGGGAAAGACGGAAGCCGGAAGTCAGGTTGACGTTCAGCACAGCCTCCCAGTCTTCATCCTTCATCCGCATCATCAGGCCGTCACGGGTCACACCCGCATTGTTGATCAGAATATCGATACCGCCGTCAGCGATTTCTTCCGCCGACTTGGCAAGCGCGGCAACCGACTCGGCATCGCCGAGATTAGCCGTGACGACATGCGCCCGCTCGCCCAGCTCCGCTGCCAGCGCCTGCAGCGCCTCCTCACGAGTGCCGGACAGGACAACTTCTGCTCCCTGCGCATGCAGCGCCCTGGCAATGGCATTGCCGATACCACCGCTCGCGCCGGTTACCAGGGCGGATTTTCCATCCAGACGAAACATATGAATTCTCCCTCACCCGCGCACGGGCCAAAATTGGACCTTAAAGGGTTTCGAGAAAGGCCGCGATCTCTTCCGGCGTGCCGACGGCATTGCCCTTGAGAGAACGGTCGATCCGCTTGGCCATGCCGGTCAGCACCTTGCCGGCGCCGATCTCGACGATATCGGTCACACCCTGAGAGGCCATCCACAGCACCGACTCGCGCCAGCGCACCATACCGGTCACCTGCTCCACGAGACGGATGCGGATCTCGCTCGGATCCTCCAGCTTGTCCGCCAGCACGTTTGCCACCAGCGGCACCAGAGGCTGGCGCAAGTCCGTGATCGCGAGTGCTTCCGCCATCGCGTCCGCCGCCGGCGCCATCAGACCGCAATGGAACGGAGCACTGACGGGCAGCATCACACTCTTGCGCGCGCCTTTCTCGGCCGCCGCCGCGACGGCGCGTTCGACGGCTTCCCTGGCGCCGCTGATCACCACCTGCCCGTCGGCATTGTCATTGGCCACATCGCAGACACCACCGCCTGCACGGCCCGCTTCCGCGATCTCGCGCGCCACGTCGAGCGAGACACCAAGCAGCGCCGCCATGGCGCCTTCCCCGACCGGAACCGCTGACTGCATGGCTTCACCACGCAACCGCAGCAATTTGGCCGCGTCCGCTATATCAAGCGAGCGCGCGGCCGCGAGAGCCGAATATTCGCCAAGCGAGTGACCGGCGACATAGCTTGCCATGTCGCTGATCGCCTTGCCGCTCTCGGCTTCCAGAACACGGACGACCGCAAGACTGACCGCCATCAGGGCGGGCTGTGCATTGCGTGTCAGGAGGAGCTCCTCTTCCGGCCCTTCAAACATGAGCCGGGACAGGGACTCGCCCAGAGCCTCGTCAACCTGTTCGAAAACCGCGCGCGCCTCGCCATAGGCATCGGCAAGCGCCTTGCCCATTCCGACGATCTGGGAACCCTGTCCCGGAAATGTAAATGCGCGAACCGTCGTCATCTGTGACATCCTTGTCTTTCACGGCGTTTCCAAAGCCTCTTCACCGGCAATGGGTGAAGAGAAGTGCCTACAGGCACCGGCTTTTTAGCGGCGCCAAAGAGAACGACCCGCAAAAGCCCTGTCAAGCGGAACCGACAGCGCTGTTGCACGCCCGCCGGTTTTGTGTATATTCCGCCGGTCCCGCGCTAAGGCACCTCGTGCCGGGGCGGGTTTTTACATAACTCCTTGCCGGTTTGCAGCCGGCTTAGCAGCGTTCCATGAGGAACGTTCTGATTATCCGTAAGGAGCACCAATGCCTCTCTATGAGAGCGTGTTTATCGCACGCCAGGACATCTCGTCCGCCCAAGCCGAGCAGCTTACAACCGAATTCTCCGAAATCATCACCAACATGGGTGGTGAGATCAAGAATACTGAATTCTGGGGTCTGCGCTCCCTCTCCTACAAGATCAAGAAGAACCGCAAGGGCCATTATGTGCTGCTGCACATGGAAGCCCCGGCCGAAGCCATCACGGAGATGGAACGCCTGATGCGTCTCAATGAAGACGTGCTGCGCTACATCACCCTGCGCCTGGAAGAAATTCCGGAAGGTCCTTCCGCAATCGTTCTCGCGAAGACCGAACGCACCGACCGCGGTGGCCGTGGTGGTCGTCCGGGCGGCGGCGGTCGTTTCGACCGTGGTGACCGTCCAGGCGGTGATCGTCCGGAACGTGGTGATCGCCCGGAACGCGGTGATCGCGAACAGGCCTCAAGCGAAGCCCAGGGAGACTGATCCATGAGCACTCTTACAATTTCCCGCGCCGCTGTCCGCAAGCCGTTCATGCGCCGCCGCAAGTCCTGCCCCTTCGCCAGCTCCAGCGCTCCGAAGATCGACTACAAGGACATCAAGCTGCTGCAGCGCTTCCTGTCCGAACGCGGCAAGATCGTTCCGAGCCGCATCACGGCTGTGTCAGCCAAGAAGCAGCGTGAGCTGGCGAGAGCCATCAAGCGCGCCCGCTTCATGGCCCTGCTGCCGTACGTGCTCAGCTAAAGAGCGTGCTCAGCTAACGGGATTAACGCCGATGCCCGCTTTGCGGGCTTGACGAGGCAAGATGTGGTCCAGGTGGTTACCCATCGGAGCGGCGGCAATCGCAAGCGCGCTCATGTATCTCTCCACGATCCTCGGATCGTTTGGGGCGATTCTGCTTGCGTTCCTGTCGCCTCTCCCGCTGTTCGCCATCGCCCTCGGGCGCGGGTGGGGTGCGGGGATGGCAGCGTCGCTGGCAGGGAGCGCCATTGTGCTGTTCGCTGCCAACAGCTTGGCCGCGCTGTTTTTTCTGATTTTCTGCGGATTGCCCGCGGTTCTGCTTGCACGGCAGGCATTGCTGGCACGCCCTCTGGACGAGAATCAGGAGAATGCGGACCTCGAATGGTTCCCTCCCGGCATGCTGGCCATGTGGCTGACGGCTCTCCCCGCTGCGGGATTGCTGACAGCTATCGTGGTCGCAGGCTTACAGGGGGAAGGTCTCGAGGCCATCGTCAGGATGGAAGTCGAGGCCCTTTTCTCAGCCATGGGAACGGCCTTCGAAGGAACACTGGCCCTGCCTCCGGAACAGCTTGCCGCTGCCCGGGAACTGACCATCGCCGTGTTTCCCGGTGTTGCCGGGTTACAATGGGCGGCGATGATCCTCGTCAATGGTCTGTTGGCTCAGGGCGTGCTTGCACGTTTCAACGCCAACCTCAGGCCTTCGCCCGACATGCGGGACATCCGTCTGCCGAACTGGGCGCCCTTCCCGCTCGCGATTGCCGCCTTGCTGGCAGCGGTCACGGACGGGACGCTCGGTTATCTCGGATGGAACGCGGTGCCAATCCTGTGTCTGCCATTCTTCCTTTCGGGGCTGGGGCTGATACACGCCCTTGCCGCGACCCTGAATGGCAAACGTTGGCTTCTGCACGTGACTTATACGCTGATGATCCTGTCCTTTGTGCTGCCCGTCCTGCAATTCGTCTGGATCCTGCTGGTTTTCGCAGGGCTGGTCGATCACTGGGCGGACCTGAAGGGCCGGATCGCACGGAATTCGAATTGAACGTGACCCTGGCCGGAACCGGCCTGCACCGTGGCAACGCGGCAACGGCTTCGGCCTTTAAGGAGTAAGAGAAATGGAAGTCATTCTTCTGGAGCGTATCGAACGTCTCGGCCAGATGGGCGACGTCGTTACTGTAAAGCCGGGTTTTGCCCGCAACTTTCTGCTGCCCCAGGGTAAAGCCCTGCGTGCGAACAAGAGCAACCTGACCCACTTCGAAGGCCAGCGCGCCCAGCTCGAAGCGGAAAACCTCGACCGTAAGGCCGAAGCCGAACAGGTTGCCAAGAAGCTCGACGGCCTGGTGGTTCCGATTATCCGGGCCGCCGGCGACAGCGGTCAGCTTTATGGCTCGGTCACGTCCCGTGACATTGCCGAAGCGACAACCGCCGAAGGCGTCACCATCAGCAAGCGTCAGGTCGTTCTTGACCGTGCGCTGAAAGTCCTCGGCCTCGAGGAAATCCGCGTCGTGCTGCACCCGGAAGTCACGGTGAACATCACCGTGAACATCGCCCGCAGCACGGATGAAGCGGAACAGCAGAAACTTCTCGGCCGCGCCGTCGGCAGCGAAGAGAACGATTTCGACGACGAAGATGAAGTCGAAGCCGCTCCCGCTGCGACCGAAGAAGTCGCTGAAGAGGCTGCTGAAGAAGAAAAAACCGAAGAGGCCTGAGCCTCGCGATTCTTCTCCAGATACCGTGTCCGGAAACGGCCGCCCCATCGGGTGGCCGTTTTCTTTTTCACACCCCGAAGCCGTTGAAATGTACGGCTCCGGTTACACTTATCCCCGTTATCCTGCTTTATCCACAAGCATAAGTCTTTGATATATCACAGCTTGTGGATAAGATTGCAGAAGACGTCCACAGCCCTTCTTGGTATGTGTAGGCAATGTCAAATTCAGAGCCAGTTTCCACCGTTGCATCACTCCCGCTCGCTGAACCGCAAACCAGCGCATACCGCGAGCCGCCTCACAATATGGAGGCGGAGCAAGGTCTGCTCGGAGCTGTCCTTGTAAACAACCGCGCGTTTGAGCGGGTCAGTGAATATCTTGCCGCCGAACATTTCGCCGATGCGGTGCATGGCCGGATCTTCGCTGCCTGCGGACGGCTGATCGAAAAAGGCCAGATCGCCAACCCGGTCACCCTGAAAGCTCTCTTCGATCAGGACGAGTCCCTGCAGGAAGCCGGTGGCGCCCAGTATCTCGTCCGTCTTGCCGCCTCCGTCGTCACGGTCATCAATGCCGATGATTACGGGCAGGCGATCTATGACAGTTACCTGCGGCGCGAATTGATCGACATCGGTGGCGAAATCGTCAATGAGGCCTATCAGCACGATCTCGACCTGCCGGCAACGGAGCAGATCGAAGTAGCGGAATCGAAATTGTTCGGCCTTGCCGAACGTGGCTCCAGTCAGGGAGGCTTCCAGGATTTCGGGGAGGCTCTCACCAACTCGGTCCGGATGGCCGAGGAGGCCTTTAAACGTGATGGCGGCCTCGCCGGTGTGTCTTCCGGCCTCACCGACCTCGATGCCAAGCTCGGCGGTCTGCACCCGTCGGATCTTCTGATCCTCGCCGGACGACCCGCCATGGGTAAAACGGCGCTGGCAACGAACATCGCGTTCCATGTGGCGACCGCATCGCTGAAGGATCCGGAGCTGGAACGGCAGGTTGTTGCCTTCTTCTCGCTGGAAATGTCGGCCGAACAGCTCGCCACCCGTATTCTTGCCGAGCAGACCGAGATTTCCTCGGAGCATATCCGGCGCGGCGAGCTGACCACCGAGGATTTCCAGAAGCTGGTTGCTGCCAGCCAGCATCTGGAGCGCGCACCGCTCTATATCGACGACACACCGGCGATCAGCATTGCCACCATGCGGGCCAGGGCGCGGCGCCTGAAGCGGCAACAGGGGCTATCCCTCATCGTGGTCGATTACCTGCAGCTGATGCGTCCCTCCGTCGGGCAGCGCACAGATAACCGGGTGCAGGAAATTTCCATGATCACCCAGGGCCTGAAAGCGATTGCCAAGGAACTGGAAGTGCCGGTCATCGCTCTCTCCCAGCTCTCCCGCGCGGTCGAGCAGCGCGAAGACAAGCGGCCGGTGCTCGCCGACCTTCGTGAGTCCGGCTCGATTGAGCAGGATGCGGACGTGGTCATGTTCGTGTTCCGTGAGCAGTACTATCTGGAAAAGGGCGAGCCGGCGCAGCGCATCGAGGAATCCGATGAGAAATTCCATGATCGTCATGACCAATGGAAAGAGCGCTGCGAAGCGTCCTACGGCAAGGCTGAAGTCATCATCGGCAAGCAGAGGCACGGCCCGACGGGCACAGTGACCCTGCACTTCGAAGGCGCAACGACCCGCTTTTCCAACTTCGTCGCTGACGATCATATCCCGGACAATTTCTAATGCTCGACACCCTTCCGGCGATCAACGGTTCCGGCGCCGCGTCGGAACTCCTGATCGATCTCGGCGCAATCAAACAGAACTATACCGATCTGAAAGAGCGGCTCGGCGGCGTCGAATGCGGCGCGGCCGTGAAGGCGGATGCCTATGGCACCGGCATGGACCGGGTTGGGCCGGCCCTGTTCGAAGCCGGGTGCCGGACATTTTTCGTTGCCACGGTCGATGAAGGCATCGCCCTGAGGGGCCTGCTTCCCGATGCCCGAGTCGCCGTGCTGAACGGCCTGTTGCAGGGCACCGAGGAGGTTTTCCCGGAATACGGCCTGATCCCGGTGATCAACGATCTCGGGCAGATCACCCGGATCCGCCAGATGTGCGTCACGGCCGGTCGCGCGCTCCCCGCCATGCTGCATATCGACACCGGCATGAGCAGGCTCGGCCTGACCGCCGGCGATATGAAACGGGTTTCCGAAGAGCCGGATATACTCGATGGGCCTGACTGGCTTTATGCCCTGTCCCATCTCGTCAGCGCGGACGATCCGGCGGATCCGTCAAACGCCGCGCAGCTTAAACGGTTCCGGGAAGCGCTTCCCCACCTGCAGCAAAGAATGCAGGCCAGTCTCGCCAACTCGGCCGGAATCTTTCTCGGGCCGGACTATCACTTCAATCTCGCCCGGCCCGGCTTCGCCCTCTATGGCGGACGCGTGAAGGATGGCGAGCCGAGCCCGCTGGCCCCCGTGGTCCGGCTGTCCGCCCGTGTACTCCAGATCCGTGACGTGAAAGCCGGCGACACGGTCGGGTATGGCGGGACGCACAAGGTCCGCAAGGACGGACGCATTGCCACCGTTGCTGTCGGATATGCGGACGGATACCTGCGCGCCCTTTCCAGCCAGGGGGCTGCCTATCTCGGGAAGCTCAGGCTGCCTGTCGTTGGACGCGTTTCGATGGACATGCTCGCAGTCGATGTCAGCGACGTTGACCCGGCGGATCTTCACCCCGGCGGGTTTGTCGACCTGCTGGGGCCGCACTACACAGTGAACGATGCGGCGGATGCGGCCGGGACCATCGGCTATGAAATATTGACAGGCCTTGGTCATCGTTATACCCGACGCTACATTGATGCGGTGAGCGGAGAGAGCTGAATGATGCCAACCGAAATGCCCGGCTCACGCACAGGAACCTCACACGCATGAATTTCCTTGCCGCTATAGGCCGGACCTTTCTCGGCTTTCTCGCCGCCACCGGTCGGCTGTCCGTGTTCACGGGGATCATCCTCGGCCATTGCGTGCGTCCGCCGATCTATTGGCGCCTGCTCGGCCGTCAGCTGGTGGATATCGGGTATTACTCTTTGCCCGTGGTCGGGCTGACCACCCTGTTTTCCGGCATGGTCCTGGCGTTGCAGAGCTATACCGGCTTCTCCCGGTTCAATGCCGAAAGCGCGATTGCCACCGTGGTCGTTCTGTCCATGACCCGGGAGCTCGGCCCGGTGCTTGCCGGCCTCATGGTCGCCGGCCGAATCGGCGCCTCAATGGCGGCGGAAATCGGCACCATGCGGGTGACCGAGCAGGTCGATGCCCTGACAACCTTGTCGACCAGCCCATATAAATATCTTGTCGTGCCGCGCGTGCTTGCGGGCATTATCAGCCTTCCTTTCCTGGTTCTGATCGGCGACATCATCGGCGTTTTCGGCGGTTATCTCGTTGGCGTCCACAAGCTCGGCTTCAATGCCGGCAGCTACCTGAAAAGCACGTTTGATTTTCTGGAAGTCCAGGATGTGGTCTCCGGTCTGGTAAAGGCCGCTGTATTCGGTTTCCTGATCGCGCTCATGGGCTGCTATCACGGCTATCATTCCGGGCGCGGTGCCCAGGGCGTCGGCCGGGCAACAACCAATGCCGTCGTCTCCGCCTCGATACTGATATTGATCTCCAACTATCTCATCACCGAACTGTTCTTCGCCCGCTAGGCGACAGGAAATCGCAATGGCCGAACCCGCGGCATCATCTCCCAAGATCAGTATCAGGGATCTCCGTAAGTCCTTTGGTCCCAACCATGTGCTGCGCGGCCTCGACCTTGATATCGCGGATGCGGAATCCGTGGTTGTGATCGGCGGATCCGGGACGGGAAAATCCGTGCTGATCAAGACCATTACCGGTCTGATGGATGCGGATGGCGGCACGGTCGAGATCGATGGAACTGACGTGCTGTCAATGTCCCCGTCCGAACGGCACGGCATCATGAACCGCTTCGGGCTGCTGTTTCAGGCCGGTGCCCTCTTCGACTCGCTGACCGTGCTGGAGAATGTCGCGTTCGGGCTGGTTGAAGCACAGGGCATGCCCCGCAAGCAGGCACATGAGATCGCCTTCGACTTCATGGCCCAGGTCGGGCTGGAGAAGGCTGTCGCGGCGATGTATCCAGGAGAAATCTCCGTCGGCATGCGCAAGCGCGCCTCCCTTGCCCGCACCATCGCCACCCGGCCGGATGTGGTCTTCTTCGACGAGCCGACCACCGGCCTCGACCCGATCATGGGCGATATCATCGACGAGCTGATTGTCAAATGCGTCCAGGAGTTCAAGATCACCGCGCTCACCATCACCCATGACATGGACAGCGCCCGCCGGATCGGCGACCGCATCGCCATGCTCTATGACGGCAAGATCATCTGGCAGGGCCCGACTTCCGGGATCGACACTTCCGGCAATCCTTATGTGCACCAGTTCATCAACGGCCTCGAAGACGGCCCGATTGAACTCGTGGCACGCAAAGCCTGAGCGGAGCACACGCGATGGCAAAAACCCAAGCCCGCTACGTCTGTCAGGAATGTGGCGGCGTACAGCCGAAATGGTCCGGCAAATGCGACGCCTGCGGCGCCTGGAACAGCCTGATCGAAGAGGTTGTCGAGAAAGCCGCGCCGAAGGGTCTCGGCGGAGCGAAGGGCAGGAAGATCGATTTCGTCAGCCTCTCCGGAAGCTCGAAGAAATCGCCACGCCGGGTCACGAATATCGCCGAGTTCGACCGGGTCGCGGGTGGCGGGCTGGTCCCCGGTTCCGTCGTGCTGATCGGCGGCGATCCCGGCATCGGCAAATCCACGCTGTTGCTGCAGGTGACGGCCAAACTCTCCGAAAACTCCCGCTGCGCCTATGTGTCCGGTGAAGAAGCGCTGGATCAGGTGCGGATGCGCGCCCAGCGTCTTGGCGTTGCCGAAGCCCCCGTGCAACTCGCCGCCGCCACCAGCGTGCGAGACATCGTCACCACGATGGACGGCGAGGATGCACCCGACGTCCTGGTGATCGACTCGATCCAGACCATGTATGTGGACGCCATCGACAGTGCCCCCGGGACAGTCTCCCAGGTTCGTGCCTCGGCGCAGGAGCTTATCCGCGTCGCCAAGCGGCGCGGCATCGTGCTGCTGCTGGTCGGCCATGTGACCAAGGAAGGCACCATTGCCGGCCCCCGCGTGCTCGAGCACATGGTCGACACGGTGCTCTATTTCGAGGGCGAACGCGGCCACCAGTTCCGTATCCTGCGCGGCGTGAAAAACCGGTTCGGCCCGACCGACGAGATCGGCGTCTTCGAAATGACCGAAATCGGTCTCGCCGAAGTCACCAACCCCTCCGCCCTGTTCCTCGGCGACCGCCAGGACAATGTCTCCGGCGCCTGCGTCTTCGCCGGCATGGAAGGCACACGGCCACTGCTGGTAGAGATCCAGGCACTGGTCGCCCCCTCGCCCTACGGCACACCGCGCCGGGCCGTGATCGGCTGGGATTCGGGCCGCCTCGCTATGGTGACAGCCGTGCTCGAAGCACGCTGCGGCGTCGTGCTTGCCGGCAGCGACGTGTTCCTCAATGTCGCCGGTGGCCTCAAGGTCGGCGAGCCCGCGGCCGACCTTGCCGTGGCCGCCGCCCTGCTCTCCTCTCTCACCGGAAAGCCGGTGCCGTCGAACTCGGTCGTGTTCGGGGAAATCGGCCTCTCGGCCGAAATCCGCGCCGTCTCCCATGCCGAGGCTCGTCTGAAAGAAGCCGCCAAGCTCGGTTTCGAGCGCGCCATCCTGCCGGAGCCGCGCCGTTCGTCGGGTGACAAGAAAGCGCCCCGCAATGGCAGCCTCGCTCTTGCCACGATCAGGCATTTGCATGATCTGGTAGCCATGTTCCAGGACGAAACCAATATCGGCCGCAAGGCGGGAGAGGCGTGAGCCATGGATAATCTGCCGATCAATGTGACCGACATCGCGATCATCGCGGTGATTCTGCTTTCCGGTCTTCTCGCCTTCGCGCGCGGTTTTTTCCGCGAGGTGCTGTCAATCGGCTCCTGGGTCGCCGCGTTTTTCGCGGCCCTCTATCTCTACCCTGTCGCCGCACCCTATGTGCGCCAGTTGCTGGGCTGGGGCGATATGGCGGATCTGGCGGCTGGTATCGCGGTTTTCGTTGTCTCGGTCATTGTAATGTCGCTGGTCACCCACTATGTTGCGGCCGCGTTACAAGGCAGCGGCCTCAGCGCCGTCGACCGGTCCCTCGGCTTTCTTTTCGGGATCGCCCGTGGCGCGGTACTGGTTTGCTTGCTCTATCTCGGACTGAACTGGCTGATCGAGGATGATGGCTATCCGCAATGGGTAACCGAAGCGCGCACATTGCCTCTCGTCGAGCAGGGGGCCGAAACCCTTGTCAGCCTCGTGCCGCCCAAATTGCGACCGAAACTCCGGGACGCCGCCGGGACAGCCGGCACGAATGCCCGCAAGCAAACGGAAAAACTGCTTTTCGAACGTCTGATCAGCCCGCCGGCAAAATCCGATGCGCCGAAGAACGGCGACGGGTATACTGCCGATCAACGTCGGGGACTGGAGAAGGTCATCGAGAGCACGGATTAGCGCTTTCGATGAATGTACCATGGACAGCAACCGGCAGGAGGATGTCGCCGTGACGGATCTGAAACAACCGTTGGACCGGTCCCCCGATTGGGACGACGATCATCTTCATGAGGAATGCGGCGTCTTCGGCGTCTTTGGCGCTCCTGATGCGGCAGCCCTGACGGCTCTCGGCCTGCACTCCCTGCAACATCGCGGACAGGAATCCTGCGGTATCGTTTCCTGGGACGGCGTTCATTTCCATGCCCACCGGGCACTGGGCCATGTCGGTGAAAACTTTGGCGACGAGTCGGCAAAGATCATCAACCAGCTCAAGGGCCATGCCTCCATCGGGCACAACCGGTACGCCACCACCGGCGGGGCCAACCTCCGGAACGTCCAGCCGCTCTTCGCGGATTTCGAATTCGGCGGCATGGCGCTCTGCCATAACGGCAACCTGACCAACGCCATCGACCTGCGCGACAGCCTGGTCCGCCAGGGCTGTCTGTTCCAGTCCACCTCGGACACCGAAACCATCATCCATCTGGTCGCGCGCAGCCCGCAGCACACCGTGCTGGACCGGGTGGTCGACGCCATGCAGAAGATCGTCGGTGCCTATTCCCTGATCTGCCTCTCCCGCGACTCGCTGATCGGCATCCGCGATCCGTACGGCGTTCGTCCGCTGGTGCTCGGCAAGCTGGGCGATGCGCATATCCTTGCCTCGGAGACCTGCGCGCTCGACATCATCGGCGCCGACTATGTGCGTGATGTGGAACCGGGCGAGGTTGTCGTCATCACGAGCAAAGGCGTTCAGTCTCTGAAACCCTTCGCCAACAAGCCGAGCCGCTTCTGCATCTTCGAATATATCTACTTCGCCCGGCCTGACAGCGTGATGGAAGGCAAGAGCGTCTATAACGCCCGCAAGGAAATCGGTGCGGTGCTGGCCACGGAAAGTCATGTCGATGCCGACGTTGTCGTCCCGGTGCCTGATTCCGGCGTTCCGGCGGCCATCGGGTATGCGGCGGCAGCGGGTATTTCCTTCGATCTCGGTATCATCCGGAACCACTATGTCGGCCGGACCTTCATTGAGCCGACGGATCATGTCCGCCATCTCGGCGTGAAGCTGAAGCACAACGCGAACTCCGCCCAGCTCAAGGGCAAGCGCGTCATCTTGGTGGACGATTCCATCGTCCGCGGTACCACCTCGACCAAGATCGTCGAAATGGTCCGGGCCGCCGGGGCCAAGGAAGTTCATATGCGGATCGCCAGCCCGCCGACGACCCATTCCTGCTTCTATGGTGTCGATACGCCGGAGCGGGAAAAACTGCTCGCCGCGAAAATGTCTGTGGAAGAGATGGCGGAGCTTATCGGCGTCGACAGTCTCGCCTTCATCTCTCATGACGGCCTCTACAAGGCCGTCGGCGAGGCCGCGCGCAACAATGAAAACCCGCAATATTGCGATGCTTGCTTCACCGGCGACTATCCGATTGCGCTGATTGACCAGAACGACGGGTCGAACGTCCGGCAGCTCTCCCTGCTGGCCGAGGCTTCCTGACCAAACCACATTTGCTGAGAGTTTCATGACCGGCATTCTCGACGGCCGCATTGCGGTGATCACCGGCGCGTCCCGCGGCATTGGCGCCGCCGTTGCCAGAGCCTTTGCCCGTGAAGGCGCGCATGTCGTGCTCGTTGCCCGCACCGTGGGCGCACTGGAAGAACTGGACGACGAGATCCGGGCGACAGGCGGCAGTGCCAGCCTGGTGCCGATGAATCTGACGGACTATCCGGCCATCGACCGGCTCGGCGCCGCCCTTCATGAGCGGTATGGCAAAATCGACATTCTGGTTGCCAATGGCGGCATGCTCGGCAACCTGACACCGGTCCATCACTACGACCCCAAGCTCTGGGAACAGGTCATCGCGACCAATCTCACCGCCAATCAGCGTCTGATACGCAGCCTTGACCCCCTGCTCCGTCAGTCGGACGCAGGCCGGGCGATTTTCGTGACCGCCGACGCCGCCAGCGGCGAAAAACCTTTCTGGGGCGCCTATGCCGTCAGCAAGGCCGCTCTGGAAGCCATGGTCCGGAGCTACGCGGCGGAAAACGTGAAGAGCAATATCAAGGCAAACCTGCTGAACCCCGGCGCGACACGCACCACATTGCGGGCGACCGCTTATCCGGGCGAGGATCAGGCATCGGTAAAACCGCCGGAAGATCTGGTGCCCCTGTTCCTCGAACTGGCCTCTCCGGACTGCCGGCGTAACGGCGATCTCGTCAATGCGTAACAGCCTTGCCAGGGCCTTCACCCTTGCAGCCGCTCTGAGCACCGGATTTTCCGGTCTGGCCACGGCCGTCGAAATTCAGGGCCATCGCGGCGCCCGCGGTCTCGTCCCGGAAAACACCCTTCCCGCCTTCGAGAAAGCTCTCGATCTCGGTGTGGATGTGCTGGAACTCGACACGGTGGTGACGGCGGACGGCGTTGCCGTCATTCATCATGACCGCGCGCTCTCGAAAGATCACACGCGGCGGGACGGTGCCTGGATCGACCGCGAAATCCTGCTGAACCAGCTGACGGCTGCGGAACTGGAAACATACGATGTCGGCCGGATACGCCCCGGCAGCCGTTATGCGAAGCGTTTTCCCGATCAGGCCCCGGTGGACGGCACCATGGTGCCGAAACTGTCCGATCTGTTCGCCATGGTCGCCGCACGCGGGAACGAGACAATCCGGTTCAATATCGAGACCAAGCGCTCTCCGCTTCAGCCTGGAGACACGCCCGAGCCGGAAGCCTTTTCCCGGTTACTGATCGAGACCGCGCGGGATGCAGGTGTGCTGGACCGGATCACCCTGCAAAGCTTCGACTGGTCGACATTGATCGCCGCAAAGCGGATCGATCCGGCCATCCCCACCGTCTGCCTCAGCGCCGAGGCCCGCTGGCTCGACTCAGCCGAGGCTGGCAAGGACGGGGCATCCCCCTGGCTTGGCGGGCTCGACGTGGATGATTTCGGCGGATCCATACAGAAAGCGGCCAGGGCGGCGGGATGCGCTGTCTGGTCTCCCTATTACCGGAATGTCACGCAGGAAGCAGTCGAGGCGGCTCATGCAGAGGGCCTTCGCGTCATCGTCTGGACCGTCAACAAGGTCGAGGACATGAAACGCCTGATCGCTCTTGGTGTCGATGGCATCATCACGGACTATCCGGATCGGGCCAAAGACCTCTGACCAGAGATCTTCGGTACGCCGCAGAGCGGCATTGCCCGACAGAGCCGCCCTCCTATACTGATAGCCTGTATCTTTGCCACAGGGACACGCGTGACTTATGGATCCAGCGGATGGTGACAATGGTCTGATCGCCGGCATCGGCCTCACTGATGCGGCCGGGGCACAGTCTCTCGACTGGAATGCGATGGCCGATGGCCGCCCCGAGGGCTTCCGCCTCTGCTGGCTGCATCTCGACCAGAAAGAAGAACGCGCCCGCAGTTGGATCAGAAAGCAGGCCGGAATACCGGATATCGCCGCGGCGGCATTGGTGGCCGAGGAAACCCGGCCAAGGGTGCAACGATTCGACAACGGCATCCTGATCGTTCTGCGCGGCGTCAATCTTAATCCCGGCGCCAATCCCGAAGACATGGTCAGTCTCCGGATCTGGATCGAACGCGGCTTCATGATCACGGTCCGGCTGCGCCGCCTGCTCGCGGTTCAGGATACCCTTGCCGCGCTGGAAGACGGGTTTTCCCCCGCCGACACGGATGAGCTGCTGGCCTCTCTCGCCGAGCGCCTTTTCCGGCGCATGGAGCCTGTCATCGACGATCTGGAGGAACGGATCGATCTGGTCGACGAGGAACAGACCGCCAGCGACATGTCCCATCCGACGAGAGAGCTGCAAACCCTGCGGCTGCGGACCATCATCCTGCGGCGCTATATCCTGCCGCAGCGCGATGCCTTGCGCCAACTCACGGCCGACCCGCCATCCTGGTTCGCACAGAAAACCATTAGCGGTCTTACCGAGGCCGCTGACCGGGTCATTCGTTATGTGGAAAGCCTGGATGAAATCCGTGAACGGGCCATGGTCATTCAGGACACGATACAAAACCGCAGCAGCGAGGAACTAAACAGGCGGCTCTACATTCTGTCTGTTATATCGGCTGTCTGTCTGCCCATCGGCCTCCTGACAGGCTTGCTTGGCATCAATGTCGCCGGCATGCCCGGGTCCGAGACCGCATGGGCGTTCTGGGCCGTGACCGTGATCATGGTCGCGATCGTCGGCCTGGAAGTCTGGGCGCTCAGATCCCTTAAATGGTTCAAGTAATCCGAAGGACCGGACAACTGAAAGTCATGCCAAACCGTCTCAAGGCCATACTGGCCCTTCTGACCGTCGCGCTCTGTCTCGGCGGGTTTTCCGTTTCCGCACCGCAGGCTCTGGCCCAGGGCAGCACTGAAAGCAGTACCGTCAACGAAGCAGCCAAGGCCGGGCCGCAACGCCTGCAGTCATTGCTCGACACTCTGAAGGACGAGAGCAAACGTGATGCCCTGATCACCGATCTGGAAACCCTGCTGGCCACCACGGAAGAAAAACAAGAAGAGGAAAAAAGCTCGTCCCTCGCCTCCGCCATGTCGGATGTGGTCACAGGGATCAGCGGGTTCCTGCAAGAGGCGGTGAGCAGGCTTTCCGATACGGCCCTGGCCCTGACTGATGTGAAAAGCCTGATACCGGCTATTTCAGCCATTGCCGCCGATCCTGATGAGCTTTTCCAGATCGGGCAATGGATCGCCATAATCGCCGGTATCGTGGCGCTCGGTCTTCTGGTCGTCCGGTTTTCCACCCGCCTGCTGCGTAATCCCATCGACAGGCTCGAAGCCTGGGTGCTGCGCGGTACGCTGCTGCGCAACCTTGCCGCCTTTGTCCCCCTGCTTCTGCTCCGCTGTGCCCGGGCAGTGATCTTCTTCGCCCTCACACAGGGCATCCTGACAACGGTAAGCAGTACGAATGTGCAGCTGGCCGGCCGGGTGTTCGTGTTTGCAGTGGCCTCCCATCTGGCATGCCTCGCCCTGATCCGCACCCTGTTGAAGCCTGCCGGACTGGTCAGCCGGTCACTGAACATTTCAGACGCAACCGGCGCGTATCTCGGTCTCTGGGCCAACCGCCTGGTCGCGACCGGCATCTACGGTATTCTCAGCCTGCAGAGCGCTTACATTCTCGGCATGCCGGTCACCACTTTCCTGTTCCTGGAAAAGCTCATTTATGGCGCGCTCTGGGCACTTCTGACCGCCTTCATCCTGCAAAACCGCACCAGCTTCGCCCAGGTTATCGCCAATACGGACAAGAGCGGGGCGAGCCGCACCTTCTGGTCCATCCTCTCCGCGGTCTGGCACCTGATCGCCATTGCCTATGTCACGTCCGGTCTGGTGATCCTGATGTCCATGGGGGATGCGGGCTTCATCCGTCTTGGAGAGATCGCCGCCTTCATGATCGTGATCACGATCTTCTGGCGGCTGGCCTGGCTGGCCGTCGATACGGCAGGGCGCTGGGCCTTCTCCGTCTCGCACGAGATGACGGACCGTTATCCGTCGCTTGAACGGCGCGCAAACCGCTATGTCCCGCATCTGCTGGCCGGTGCCCGCGTGCTCATCTCCGTCACGGCTCTTGGCGCATTGCTTGAGGTCTGGGGCATTCAGCTTTCGGCCTTCTTTGCCTCGGAGAACGGACAAATCCTGATCCGGGCGCTTGCCACGGTCATCGTTGTCGGTGGCGGCGCCGTCGCGATAGCTGAGATCATCAGTCTTTTCGTCGAACGGCGCCTGTTCGTCCTGGAAAGCTCCGGCGTTCTGAGCGGCCGCGAACGCACCCTGCTGCCGCTTCTGCGCCGTGCCTCGATCATCATCATCGGGGTGGTCGCGATCTTCGCCATATTGTCTGAAATCGGCGTCGACATCACACCGCTGCTTGCCGGTGCCAGTATCATCGGTCTGGCCATCGGTTTCGGCTCCCAGTCCCTCGTCAAGGACGTGATATCGGGCATCTTCCTGCTGATCGAGGACACCCTGAATGTCGGCGACTATGTGGAAGTCGGCGGCAAGTCCGGCACGGTCGAGGCGTTGAGCATCCGCACCCTGCGGCTAAGGGATGTCGCCGGAGACATGCACACGATCCCGTTCGGCACTGTCGATGTGATCACCAACATGACGAAGGAATATGCCTACGCGCTGGTCGATGTTGGGGTGGCCTATCGCGAGGATGCCGATGCCGTAATGAAGCTGCTGCAGGAGATCGGCAACGAGCTGATCGAGGACGAAATAATCAAACCCTCCATCACGGGTCCCTTTGAAGTTGTCGGCGTTCAGGATCTGGCTGATTCCAGCGTTAATATCCGTACCCGGGTCAAGACCAAGCCCGGCACTCAATGGTCCGTTCGCCGGGAATTCCTGCGCCGCGTCAAGCGGCGCTTCGATGCCGAAGGTGTCGAGATACCGTTCCCGCACCAGACCCTGTATTTCGGCGAAGACAAGGATGGCGGCTCTCCGTCGGCCAATGTCCGCGTAATCCAGGCGAAGCCACAACTTGAGGGCAAGGAATCCGGTCAGGATGATCCTGAATCGGATGCTTATTTCGAGCCGGCCAATCCGGAAATGGCCGACGCGGAAACCGCCCGGAATGCCGAAAGAAACAACCAGGAAGCTGAGCGGAAACGCCTTCTGGAAGAGCGGAAAGAAGCGGCGGAAGAAGCCAAGCAAACGGAGCAGGAGCTTATCGGGGACGATAATGATGACGACAAGTCCGATAAGGCGGACAAATCCCCGTCACAGAAAAAGCCGGTCTAGGTCTGCCCCCGGCCATGCGCACATTTGATTGTCTCATTATCGGCGCCGGCGCCGCCGGCATGATGTGTGCCGCCGAGGCGGGCAAGCGCGGGCGCTCGGTGCTGATTGTCGATCATGCCGATGCACCGGGCGAGAAAATCCGTATCTCGGGCGGTGGGCGCTGTAATTTCACCAATCTGAGAACTGCCCCCGAGAATTTTCTCTCGGAAAACAGGCGCTTCTGTATCTCCGCATTGCGGCGCTATACCCAGCGCGATTTCATCGCCCTCGTCGAAAAGCACAACATCGCCTACCACGAGAAAACGCTGGGCCAGCTGTTCTGCGATGGCTCCGCGAAAGCCATCATCGACATGCTGCTGGCCGAACTCGGCGAAACCGGCGCCCAGATGGAACTGTCAACGCGCGTGGACGGGATCGAACGGCAAGGCGAAGGCTTCCGTGCCGCGCTTTCCAGTGGCCCCGTCGAGGCCGCGTCGGTGGTCATCGCCAGCGGCGGGAAATCCATTCCGAAGATGGGTGCCACCGGCTTTGCGTACAGTATCGCCGACCAGTTCGGCATCAAGGTGATCGAACCGCGCCCCGGCCTGGTGCCCCTCACCTATGAGGCAGCCATGCTGGAACAGCTCAAACCGCTCTCCGGCATTTCCGTCGATGCGATCGTCGCATCCGGCAAAACACACTTCACCGAAGGATTGCTTTTCACCCATCGCGGCCTCAGCGGCCCCTCGATCCTGCAGATTTCGTCCTACTGGCGGGAAGGCGGGGAAATCACCGTCGATCTCGCACCGGGAACGGACATCGCGGAGCGCCTGATCGCCGGCAAAGCGTCAAACGGCAAGCAAGCCGTCCAGACTGCTCTGGCCGAGCATCTGCCAAAGCGGCTGGCCGTGGCGATCGCGGAAGAAGCCAACCTCACCCGCCCGCTTGGCGATCTCAGCGACAAGGTACTTCGTCAGCTTGGCGAGCGGGTGAATCGCTGGCGCGTGAAACCTTCGGGCTCGGAAGGCTACCGGACCGCCGAAGTCACCCTCGGCGGCATCGACACAGCCGCACTCAATCAAAAGACCATGGAGGTGAAAGCCGCGCCCGGCCTCTATTTCATCGGCGAGGCCGTGGATGTGACAGGCTGGCTCGGCGGCTACAATTTCCAGTGGGCATGGTCCAGCGGCTGGAGTGCCGGGCAGGCGGTTTAAACCTGAAGTGCCTTCGCGGCCGGCCTTTGAATACCAAACACGAGTCCGAGCAGAAGCAGCGCACACACGCCCGTCAGCACCCAGAGGCTGACGGTGAACCCGCCGGTCACGTCATGGATGACACCAATGGCGACCGGGCCGGAGACGCCGCCGATTTCCGCCGCCGAGAAGAACAGCCCTCCGGCGGAGCCCGCATTCTTCGATCCGACGCCGCGCGCCTCCACGAGGAATAACAACGCGATGGTCATCATCGAACCGCGCGCCAGTCCCTGGAAGATCAACGCCGGAATCAGCCCGGGGCCCTCTCCCAGTTGCAGCAGCAGGGTGCAAAGCCCCGCCAGCACGAACAATCCGCCGAGTATCGCGCCGCGCCGCTCCGGTGTCGCCAGGCGCGGGATGGTCAGCGAGCCGAGCACACCGACCATGGTCGGCAGCGCCGCCCAATAACCCGCATCGACGGCGCTCATGCCTGTCGATTTGAGGATCTCCGGCAGCCAGTTATTGGTGCCGTGATTGAAGAAGAAAATCCCAACGCTCATGGCGAGGATGACCCGCACCACCGGATTAGCCATCAGTTCCCGGAAGATTTCGAGCTGGGGGCGTTTCGGCGCCGCCTTTTCCGCCATTTCGCGCGCTCGGGCTTCCGGATGCTGCGCGATCAGCAGCCAGAGCAAACCTGCGGCTGCGGTGATCGCGGCATAATCCAGCACCACCATGCGCCAATCACCGTCATGGAACGGCAGTACGACGGCATTGGTCAGACTGAGCGAGAGAATGCCGCCAATGGCCGGGCCGGTGATGTAGATGCCCATGGCGAAGCCGCGCTCCTTGCCTTCGAACCATTCAGCAATGATCTTCGGCGCCCCGATGGAAATCAGCGGGCCACCGAACCCGAAGATACCAACGGCGAGAAACATGGTCAGGTGATCGACGGCGACGGACCGGCAGAGGCCGGAAGCCGCCATGATCATTGCAGCAAGCAACAGAGCCCGCCGGGCACCGATCCGGTCCAGCAGGATGCCGCAGGGCACCGCCGCACCTATATAGATGAAGGGCCATGCCCCGAGCACGGTTCCCATCGCACCATGACTGAGTCCGAGATCCCGCGTGATCGGTCCGACCATCGGCGCCAGCGCGCTGATCGTCAGGCCGAAAGCGGAATAGATCAGCCAGACGCCGAAAAGCATTGCCCAGCGGTAGGGGTGCTGCGAATATGACATTTTGATATGCCTTTTCCATTCACGTAGGAAGGTGCGAGCAAACAGTCATTTGGGAAACTGTATTTCAGAATAATCTATATCGAACCTATTCTGCAGCTGAATGAATAACGAGAGTATTTGATACTGAAAGAAAAGCTGTTGCCCTGCACTTTCTCGAATATGGCTTGATTAACAAACGTGAAATTTGATATTTTTCTAGAACCATATACAACCTTAGATGGCGCATATATTTTCAGCTTTATCTCTAATCGGGAGATGCTCCATGCCAGAAAATGAAAATATTATATCAACGCCAATGCGCATTGTAATTGGCGCAATGGCGGGAATAATTGCTGCGATCGTCAAATTTTATGGCGCTGAGTTTAATGATCTATTTGGCCGGTACGCGCTTCCAAACGCAAATTTGCTAATTAGCACAGTATTGATATCCTATTTTATTTTAGCCATAATTCTATCAATCGTTGGGGCTTTTTGTGCCTTTCTCAATTCTGATGAAACCAGCAAAATAAAGCTCGTCGCTGTTGCAATGTCTGCACCTGCTATTTTTAATAGTTATTACAGCGGAGGGTTTGAAAATGAAAACACCCCGGCGATATCTCAAGTAAAACACATAGAACCTAAGCGCGAATATAATGAATTAAGTTTGCTTGATATTTTTTTCATAAAACGTGCCGTTGCGGATACAGGTCAAATTAAAGACTACTCGAAAAGAACTAGAATCGACGATTTGGGATCCGGGTTTTCATATATCCTTCGAATTGGAGAGCGAAAATGCTGGATTGTGGTTGGCTCGTTGAAAAAATATGATGATGCCGTTGATTTTAGAAAAAAAATTCAAGAAATAGATTCAAAAATGGGTCCATTTGTCGGAATAAAAAGTAACGGATTCTATCCAGTTTTAGTTGGTGGATTTCTTCCCGAAACAGAAGCAAGAAATTTGCTTGCAAGAGCAAATAAAATCCCGCTGATTTCTAATCAAAATCCGTTTCTATCAGGTTGCTAGGGAAAGATAATATTTAAAATACCGCCTTATAAAAACACTTGTCTACTACTTCTCTGTGATTTCCTTCACACCGCGTGCCGCAAGCCGCAAATTACGGGCTGTCTGTTCCATCTCCCGGCGCTGGCGGATTGTCAGATCCTCGTAGCGAAGCGCGTATTCGATACCGTCGGCCCGCTCCTGCAACCGTTTCAACCGGACTTCGTCCTGCACCACGTCACGTCTGCGCTTGGAATTGAACACGGGCGTCTCGACCTTCCAACGGCGGTAATAGCGCTGCTTCTGGCACTCCAGCAGCGTATCGTAGAGGGCGGCGATATCGTCGACCGTAAGCCGGTGACGGGTGATGCGGCGGCGGCTCATGCATGAAGTATGACGGCTAAGCCGCCGCGGGAACAAGACCGGATCGCGGTACTGACGCACTCGCGATCCGGCGTGACGGTTAACGCCTAGAGCAGCCCCTTGCGGCGCCACAGTTCGTGAACCTGGATGCCGTTCACCCGTTCCAGACACTCGGCCGCATCCAGCGTCAGGTCTTCCCGGAAGCGCCGGCCGATGATCTGGACCGACAGCGGAAGCCCCTCGTGATAGCCCGCGGGCGCGATGGAGGCAGGCAGGCCGAGGAAGTTGATCAGCCAACTATAGACGGATGAATCGAAGATATCGCGCACGCCCGCCGAGCTGTCGGCATCCTCGTTCCAGGTGAAACCCGGGCGCATCATGAACGGCGTCAGGACCAGCGGGTATTCTTCCAGGAACACATTCCAGGCCCGCAGATATCGGGTCCGGCGGGACATCGTCCGCAACAGGCCCACGGCATCGGTCGGCGGATAATTCTCGAAATAATAATCGAAGACTTTCTTGATGTCGGCGCTGCCATATTTCTGGATGGCCTCGCCGATGAAGATCTCGCAATCGGCATAGAGTGCCGGAAGGGCTTCAGCCGCCGCTTCCCGGATCATCGGCGGGCTCGCCTCCTCGACGACATAGCCGGCCTTCTCCAGCTCCGCCGCTGCGCCTTCCAGTGCAGCCTCGACTGCCGGATGGATCTTGTAGCCGTTGGTTTCGCGGCAGAACGCCACCTTGATCGGCTGATCCACGGCCGGGCCGTCGAACGGCATCGGGACCTGTAGCGGATCGCGCGGGTCGTGCTGCATCAGCACCCGGGTCGCCAGGCGCACATCGCGCACCTCGCGGGCAATGATGCCCTGAACCGACATCAGCTGCGCCAGCAACGAGCGCTCCTCCGCACCGGACGGATTGTAGGCAGGCACGCGGCCTTGCCCCGGCTTAACGGTCACGGTCCCGGTCTGGTACGCCGGAAAGCGCAGGGAGCCACCGATATCGTTACCGTGTGCAATCGGGCAGAAGCCCGCGGCAACGGCAGAGGAAGCCCCGCCGGAGGAGCCACCCGGGGAATGATTATCGTCCCAGGGGTTGTAGGTCCGGCCGTGCAACTCGTTCACGGTTGTCGGACGAAAGGAGAATTCCGGGGTGTTGGAGCGCCCGACGATGATGGCGCCGGCCTTCTTCAGGCTCCGGACCACCGGGGCATCGTCCGGGGCAATCAGATCCTTGAAAGCCGTCACACCATTGCTGTTGGCGGTGCCCTTTTGATCAACATTGATCTTGATGGCGACCGGGACACCGTGCAGCGGGCCGATCGGGCCGTTCTGCTTCAGGATTTCGTCGTAGGATGCAGCCTGTTCCAGCGCCGCGTCCGTCTGATCGACGACGATGGCGTTCAGATGACCGTTCTCGGCCCTGATCCGGTCGACGACAGAGCTTACGGCATCAGAGGCGCTGACACGCGCATCCCTGATGGCTCCGGACAGCTCCACGGCGCTCCATTGCCATAACGGGGCGGGATTCTTTGATGCGGCGGACATGGCGGGACCTCGATTGGGAAAGGCAGGACCACCATGATGTCCCCTTCCCCACCGATTGCCAAGTCCACTCTGGAATCAGGTGCTTAGTCGTCGTTGACGTAAGGGTTCTTGCTGCCGCGCAGATAGAATCGGATCGGCACCGCGGTGAGCTGGAAGCTCTCGCGCAGGCCGTTCACCAGATACCGGATATAGGCTTCCGGCAGTTCCGTCGGCTGACTGACGAAGGCGGCGAAGGTCGGCGGGCGGGTCTTGATCTGCGTCATGTAGCGCAGCTTGATCCGGCGTCCCTTGGCAAGCGGCGGCGAATGCTGCGCCGTCATGTCCGCGAGCCAGCGGTTCAGCCGCGAAGTGGAGACCCGGCGGTTCCAGGTATCGTAAGTCTCGACAATGGAATGCAGCAGCTTGTCGAGATTGCGGCCGCGTTCGGCGGAGATGGTGATGTAGGGAATCCCCTTCACCTGCGGCAGCGAGGTCTGCAACCGGTCGCGAAGATGTCCGAGGGCCTTTTCGCGATTCTCGACGATATCCCACTTGTTGGCGGCGATGACCAGGGCACGCCCCTCCTCGACCACCATGCGGGCGATGGTCAGGTCCTGCTTTTCCAGCATGGTGCTGGCATCCAGCATCAGCACCACGACATGGGCGAACTGGATGGCCCGGCGTGTATCCTCACCGGAGAGATATTCAAGCCGCTTGGTCACTTTCGAACGGCGGCGCAGACCGGCCGTATCGAACAGCTTGAAGGGCTGCCCTTCGAATTCCCAGTCGCTCTCGATGGCATCCCGGGTGATCCCGGCCTCCGGGCCGGTCAGCATGCGGTCCTCGCCGAGCAGGGCGTTAACAAACGTGGACTTGCCGACATTCGGCCGACCGACAATGGCGAGCCGGATGGTGTCCGGCGCCTTGGCATCGCGCCAGGTCACGGCCCCGTCGGGAGATTCCTCGATGATGTCGTCAACGACTTCCCCGTCATCATCGAAATCACTGTAATCGTCATGCGCGCTTTCGGGCGCATAGGCAGAGAGCGCATCGTAAAGCTCGCTCAGCCCTTCGCCATGCTCGGCGGAAAGCGGCACCGGATCGCCAAGACCGAGCCCGAAGGACTCGTAAAGGCCCGGCTTGCCTGCCTTGCCCTCGCACTTGTTGGCAACCAGAATGACCTTCTGCTTCTCGCGGCGAAGCCAGCGGGCGAAGTGATCGTCCAGCGGCGTGACACCGGCACGGGCATCGATCACGAACAAAACGGCATCCGCTTCGGCAACGGCCGCCTCGGTCTGCTGCCGCATCCGGCCTTCGAGGCTTTCGTTATCAGCGTCTTCCAGACCCGCCGTATCGAACAGGCGGAAGGTCAGGTCACCGACCCGGCCCTCACCCTCGCGACGGTCGCGGGTAACCCCCGGCTGGTCGTCGACAATAGCGATGCGCTTGCCAGCGAGCCGGTTGAATATGGTCGATTTGCCGACATTAGGACGGCCGATTATGGCGACTGTAAAACTCATGGCTGTTCCGTAGTCCCGAGACATGCCTCAGATCAAGCATTGTTGCGGCATAGCCGCCATGCGGGAGCCCAGCCGCTATGCGGAAGCTCAGCCTCCCATCCGGCAAAGGGGCTAACGGTAAGCCTCGAGATCGCCGTTATCGGTCAGGAAGAACACTGTCCCCCCGGCGACGATCGGCGGCACGAAAACCGGTGAGCCGATATCGATCTTGCCAAGAATGTCGCCAGTATAGGGCGAAATCGCATAGATTTCCCCGGTCGAGGCTCCCACCAGCAGGCGGTCGCTTACCAGCACCGGCCCGGCATAGGTGATGATACCTTCCTTGTCTTCGGGGTTCTCGAACACCGGCAATTGCTGGATCCACCGGATCTGGCCACGGCGTTTGGTCAGGGCCAGCACCTCGCCAAGATCTGACACCACGAAGATATAATCACCGGCAACCCACGGGGTCTGGTCTCCGCCGACCCGCGCTTCCCAGACCCGGCGGCCGGACTTCAGGTCCGTCGCCAGCAGACGCCCGGCCTGGCTGATGGCAATGACGAGACCGTCATCCACCACCGGATTGCCGCGAATGTCGGACAGGCGGGAGACCGCGTTGCGGCTTCTGACCGCGCTCAGATTGTCACTCCAGAGCAGGCGGCCATTCTCGACGCGGAGAACGAACAACTCGCCGGAGGAATAGGGAATGATCGCCGAGCCGCCGCTCACCGCCGGACTGGCGATACCGAGCAGGGCGGATTCTTCGGAGATTCCCGTATGGGACCAGACGCGAGCCCCGTCCCTGAGATCGAGGGAGAAAGACTGGTTGCCCAGAATGCTGACGAAGATCCGGCCGTCAATCACAGTCGGCGCGGCACGGACCGGACCGGGCAGCCGGGCCCGCCAGAGTTCCGTTCCATCCTTAAGCCCGAAGGCAATCACCTCACCATAGCCGGTCGCCGCGATCAGCTTGCCTTCACCGGCGGCAATCGCGCCCGGAAAGATGGTCTCGTCCTCGTCGTCCGGCCGGGTTTCCGCGGACCATACCCGGTCCCCGTCCACCACGGAGAACGCCGCGACGTCCCCTTCGCTATCCATCGTGTAGATCAGACCGTCCACGATGATCGGACTCGCGATCAGCTGGGTTTCATCGTCAGAGCCGCTGCCGATGCTGGTCGACCAGATACGTTTGAGCACATCTCCAGCCGCCAGATGCTGCATGGCATGCACTGCATTGCCGCCCGGCTGCGGCCAGTCCTTATTCTCGAACGGCCTCGGCAGAACGATCTTCAGCTCGGCAAGGTCAGGATCCGCGACCAGGCTCTTTTCCAGCGTGAGGATCGGCAGGCGCTCGCCTTCCAGTGGCGGGCCTTCCTTTTCCTCTCCGAAGAACAGGGAGTCGCCGCTGCAGCCCTGCAAAAGAGTTGCCGCAAAGAATGCCAGGCCAAGGGCCCGCCAGGAACGCATGCCGTTCATGGAACGCTCCCGCTCACTCAGCGCCGATGGCGCTGATCAATTCCGTTACCCGGGCACGCTGCTGCCGCGGCGTCGCCGCATCGGCATTCAGTGTCGCCAGGATTTCATGTGCCTTCGCCTTGTCGCCAGCCTTCAGCGCGATCATCGCTTCGGTCTCGCGGGCCAGCGCGCGCCAGGGGCCTGCGGTATTGGCGAGGGCTGAAATCTCACGCGAGAGTTCAGCCGGATCTCCACTGTCGATCCGATGCGAAATCGAAAGCAGGCTGGCAAGGTCGCGGAACAGGGCAGGCACGCCCTGGTCATCGGCCATTTTCCTGTAGATCAGCACAGCGCCTTCGGTATCTCCGGCCTCTATCGAAGCCGCAGCCTGCCGCAGGGTAGCCAGTGCCGCGTAACCGGCATTGCCGTCCTGGGCGAGCGTACCGAACCCGGCTTCTGCAACAGAGGGATCTTCGCCAAGGGCTTTTGCCGCGGCTTCATAGCGGGCGGACTGGGCCGCATACTGTTTCGCCTCATAGGAGTGCCAGAAACGGTATCCGGCGACCGCCGCGATGACCAGGATCGCAAGCGCGATGACATAGGCGCCGTACCGCTTCCAAAGCTTGGCTGCCTTCTCCTGCTGGAGTTCTTCGTCAATCTCGCGAAAAATATCTGCCACGCGTATCTCCGTTGCGCTGCGCCGGTCCCTTTTAGCCCGGCAAGCGGGTTAACCGGCGGACAAGTCCCACCGCCTTAATTCCAGAGAGCAATCAACGCCTCCAGCATCCGGCGGAAGAGCGCAACCTACATGGCGCGCACGCCGAAATCAAACCGCTCTCACGCTCTCCGCACTTTCCGTGATCGCGGCCTTTACGCCGGGCGATTTTTCGGGAAAACTATGCTTCATGAATCGGCAACAAATCCAACGGTGAGCAGCTCATGGCGGATTTGATTCGGCTCAAAAAAAGCCGGTCGCCGCAGCGCGGTCTCTTCTTCACCAAAAAAGAACTCGGCCAACTCCTCGCCCTTTATTCAAGCCGCGTGATCTCCGGCGAATGGCGCGACTATGCGATAGACCATTCCGACGACGGTGCTGCCTTCTCGATTTTCCGCCATAGCCACGAGCTGCCGCTGTTTTCTGTCTCCAAAAGACAGCGCAAGGGACAGCGCCAACCGACCTTCGAGTTAATGGCGGGTTATAAAAAGATCGCCTCCTCACCATCTTTGGTAGACGTTATCTCCCGCTTTGAGAAATTGCCCCGCCTCGTCACCGGTTGAAATCATGTCCTCATTCGATGTCTTCCTGTCTGAAATCCGGAAAGCAGCGCGCCTGCCCGACCGGTCTGCCCCGGCAGTGACCGGTGCAGGTGTCCTCCCCTCCGCCTATGCGGTAACGGATCTGGCGGCCGCCTCCTTCGCCGCCGCCGGAGAAGCCATTGCCACTCTGATCGCCGCACGGCACGACACGGACCCTGCTGTCAGCGTGGACCGGCGGCTTGCCTCCTTCTGGTACAAAAGCTCGCTGCGACCGGACGGGTGGGACTTGCCCGCACAATGGGATGCCGTGGCGGGAGATTACGCAACAAAAGACGGCTGGATCCGGCTTCATACCAATGCGCCACACCACCGAAAGGCGGCTCTGGCGACTCTTGGCGTGCAGGATACGAGCAAGACCGAGCGCGCCGACGTCGCCAAGGCAGTAGCCACATGGAATGCGGCGGAGCTCGAGAACGCCGTGGTCTCGGCCGGTGGCTGCGCCGGCGAGTTGCGTTCCAGCGCTGCCTGGGCCGCCCACCCCCAGGGCAAGGCCGTCGCTCAGGAGCCCCTGCTGCATCACGAAACATTCTCCGGCCCCTCCCCGGCAAACTGGGAGGTGAACCGCGCCCGCCCGCTGGACGGCATCCGGGTGCTCGACCTGACCCGGGTTCTGGCCGGGCCGACCGCCACACGCTTCCTTGCCGGATACGGAGCCGACGTGTTGCGGATCGACCCGCCCCTCGACCTCTGGGACGAAGCGCTGGCGGAGGAAATGAGCCTCGGCAAGCATTCCGCCATTCTCGATCTGCGCAAGGATACGGACAGACAACGTCTGAAAGAGCTGATCGCAGAGGCCGATGTCATGGTGCACGGCTATCGCGGAGATGCACTCGAAGGTCTCGGCCTCGGCGCGTCCGTGCGCCGGTCGTTCAATCCCGGCCTGGTCGATGTCGCGCTTTGTGCCTATGGCTGGACAGGGCCGTGGGCCGGACGGCGCGGCTTCGACAGCATCGTGCAGATGAGCAGCGGCATCGCCGAGACCGGCATGCGCCATTACGGCAAGGACAAACCGACGCCGCTTCCGGTTCAGGCACTGGATTACGCCACCGGCTTTATCGTCGCGACGGCAGCCGTCAGCGGTCTCGCCGAACGCGTCCGGAGCGGGGATGGCAGCCACTTCCGTACCTCCCTCGCCCGCATTGCCGCCCTGCTCGAAAGCCAGAAGCAGAACACCGACGCGCCGGAATTCGCGCCGGAGACGGAAGCAGACCTCGCGCCCGATATCGAGGAAACCCATTGGGGCCCCGCGCGCCGTCTCGCCTCAGCGGTCACCATTGCCGGGGTGCCCGCCTCCTGGGATATCCCGGCCGGCCCCATCGGCACGGCGGAGCCGGTCTGGCCGCTCCGCTAAACACCAGAAAATCTGAGTCATCAACATCCGTCATCAGCTTGTCTGCAACAAATGTTCCTGTTATGTTCTCGCTCTGAAATCCAGCTTGGACATGACGGATGGGACGTTTCAAGGACAAGGCCCTGCAACAGGACGAGCTGCGCAACCAGCCGGCCATACTGGCCGATCTGGCCCGCGCGGGGATCGATGTTTTCTGCTGGTGCCACCGGTGCGGACACAATGCCAAGCTGACAACGGCATTGCTGATCCCGCAACTCGGTCCGAACTTCCCGGTGCCCGAGATCGGCACCCGGATGCGCTGCAGCGCCTGTGCCTCGAAGGATATCGCAACCCGCCCCTCATGGCCGGCCCGTGACCAGGGGCTGGCCAGATCCGGCTAGGATGTCTCCGCGGCCTCAAGCTCCCGGAGCCGGGCGACCAGAACAGTGCCGGTACGGTTGATATGCGCCTTCAGGCAATCGCAGGCCGGAGCTGTTTTCCGCTCCCGGCAGAGAGAAAGGATTTCCCGGTGTTCCTCCTGCGAAGTTGACCGGCGCGGCGTCTCCGCCCAAGTCACGCGCAGATAACGCTCGAAGGCCAACCGCAAATCACCGATCAGTCTCAATGTCCGTGGCGCGGGGCAACGGGCATAGAGGATCTCGTGAAAACGGGCATTGAGATCGAGCAAATCATCCACGGCTGTGGCCGCATCGAGCTCTGCCAGAACGGCTTCGGCGGATGCGAAATCCGCTTCGGTCAAAGCCGGGATCGCCCATTCCAGGGCCTGCGCTTCAAGCAGCCGCCGGAGCGCGGTGATTTCCAATACCTCACCCGAAGATAACGGCCTGATCCGCGCGCCCTTCCGAGGCTCTATATCGAGGAACCCCTCGCCCTGCAAAAGCCGGAATGCCTCCCGGGCGATCGTCTGGCTGACCCCGAACTCCCGCGCAACGGCATCCTGACGCAAACGCTCGCCGCCCGGCAGAGTGCCGTCCACGATCCGTCCCCGCAGCTCAAGAGCAACTGAATCCGCCACAGTCGCGTTAACCGCCTGCCCGCGTCCTGACATCATGGAAAATCCAAACTCACTCTAGCCCCACAACTCCGCACCGCCCTTTCGGAGATACACGATCGGTGTGCGGGATTGACAGCATTATATATTATCGATAATCGATAATTTGATTTTTCATATTCAGACGGAAACCGGCATGTCCTTCACGCTCGACGATTTTGACGTCATCACCTTCGACGTTTACGGAACCCTGATCGACTGGGAGCCATCCATCATCGCCTTTCTCGGCAACTGGGCCCGACGCCATGGCATCACAGAGGACGGACACACGCTCCTGATGGGGTTCGACCAGGCCCGCGCCGTCATTCAGCAGGAACGCCCGGCCCTGCTTTATCCGGATGTCCTGCGCCGCTGCTTCCGGCAGATCTGCGCCGAGCACGATGTTTCCCCGGATCCGGAAACCTGCGAACAATTTGCCGGCACGCCGCATGACTGGCCCGCTTACCCGGACACCCATGACGGCCTTGCAAGATTGCAGAAGCAGGCGCGGATCGGTGCACTCAGCAATATCGACAACGCATCGCTCGCGGCGTCCTGCCGTCATATGCAAATCCGTTTCGATATCACCGTCACGGCGGAGCGCGTCGGCGCCTATAAACCCGACATGCCCCATTTCGAGGCCGCCCTTGCCGATATCGATGCACTCGGTATTCCGCGTGAGCGCATCCTGCATGTCGGGCAAAGCCTGCGCGCCGACATCACCCCGGCAAATCGCTTGGGTCTGACATCCGTCAGGATTCACCGCCCGGACCGCCATCTCGGCCTCACTGGCTTCGGCGCGGAGGAGGCAAGGCCCGACCTGACGGTCTCGACCCTGGCCGAACTCGTATCCGTCCTCACGGACCATTAGGCAGGTCATAGACCGGCAAACCACACCGGGTAAATCTGGCAGCATCAGTCCGGCAGAACTTGCCGGACCGGGTAAGGCCGTGCGCCAATCCTTACAAAAAACAACAAAACTCAAGGCATTTTAGGAAATTGGCGCAGCGCCGGAAAAATGGCACGCAGGTTGCTTACAAAGCGTCATCCACCGCGGGCCGGAACAGAAGGGCCGGAACCGCCAAGAAAACCGCCCATGACAGAAATGAGGCCGTCCATGACGCAATCCCCTGCCCAGCAAGCAAGCCAGTCATTGGCCAATGATCGCCGCCGCGCGCCACGCGCAACTGCCCCGATGACGGCCGTGGTCGGATCGACCCCCTATACGATCGATGACTGGAACGCGCATGGCATCAAGATTGTCGGTTATTACGGCAACCTGAAACCGGATGACCGGGCGGAACTGCGCGTGCTGGTGCCAACTGCCGGACCCGGCGCCCTGTTCAACGCCAAGATCTCCGTCCGGCGCTATGACCCTGAAACCGCAGCCCTTACTCTGCTGTTCGATCCTGCCGAGCCTGTTGCAACGACGACCCTGAACCGCTACTTGCATGAAATGGTCGCGCAAGGATGCGCGTGACCTTTATGCGATGAACAGCTTCAGAGGAGCCGCCAGCCTGATGGCCGACGACCGCACACCCGCCGCGTTCGATCTGCGACGCGACGCCTTCTCTGACGATAAAAAGGAACGCGACAGCGACTCCGCGTTCCCCAGCCTGAAACAGCGCCCCGCCGAAGAGCGGGCGAAAGAGATCGTCGATGACCTGAAAGAGGTCATCCTCAATCCCGGCCGGACCGACGGCAAGACCGGCATGCGCGTCGGCGACTGGACCAAGATCGCCCGCAAGGACATTACCAAAGCGATCCGGGATGCCGAGACCAGCGCCGCTTTCCGCGAGCTGATGTCGGCCAACCGCATCGGCGGGCTCTGCGTCCGTATCGGCTTCCTGCTGATGGCCTCCGTCGCCTCCTTCTTCTCCTTCTGGTACGGCATCGTCTTCATCGGCCGCGAATACGGCCCTCTCTGGGGCTTCGGCGCCACCATGTCCGCCCTCGGCCTCTCCCTCGCCTTCGTCATCGCCGGTCTGGTCTATGGCAGCGAGAACAAGGAACAGGCCCGCGACAAGGCGAAGAGCCGGTTCCAGAAGTAACACCCCAAAAGCATCCGAAGCACACGGACAGGACTTTCCCCGGTGAGCCGCAGCCCCCGGGGAAAGCCCCGATGTGTCACGTCAGGCGAATTGACACCCCGCCATCCGCATCGACGGCACTGCCGGTCACGAAACTGGCTCGGTCCGACAGCAGAAACAGCGCCGATTGCGCGATCTCACGCGGCTCCGCCATCCGTTTCAGAGGATGCAGTCCCGCGATGAATTCCTGAACAGCGGCATCACCTGCCGCCATCCCGGTTTTCGTCCCCCCTGGAAGTAGCGCATTCACCCGGACGTTCTGGGCGCCGTGCTCCGCCGCAAGCGACATGGTCAGCCCGATCATGCCCGCCTTCGACGCCGCATAGGCCCCCATCCCCGGCATGCCCGCATTGGCATGTCCGACAAAGGAAGAGGTGAAGACAATCGAGCCGCCGCCGTTCGCGATCAGGGCCGGGATCTGGTATTTCGCGGCGAAGAAAGCGCTGCTCAGGTTCGTTCCGATCACCGTGTTCCAGTTCTCCGTTTCCATCTCCGGCACCGGCGATAATTCACCAATCGTACCGGCATTGTTGAACGCACCGTCCAGCGAGCCGAATTCCTGCAGCGCGAGCGTGACAAGGGCGTCCGCATAACGCTCATCCGCCACATCTCCCGCCAGCACAACCGCGCGGCCGCCATCCCGCCGGATAGCATCAGCGACACTGTCCAGTTCGGCCTGCCGCCGTGCGCCGAGAACGAGCTTTGCGCCCTCCCCGGCAAAAAGTTCAGCCGCCGCCGCACCGATACCGCTGCTCGCGCCGGTGATGATGAGTGTCTTGTCCTTGAGTTCCATCTGGAATCCCCTCTGTTGCGATGGCTTCCAGATAGGACGGGGGCCGGTTGCAGAAACTCCGCTTCTTGCCCCGGAATTCTTTTCGCCGCCGTGGCAGCGGAACGGGCCGGTGACTCTGTTTCTGTTTCCATTTCGGCTTCTTGCCGTTTTGGCGGATGCCGCACCGCAACATTGCCGCTATAGTCATCCATTCGGACTAGCGAAAATCCAAAAACAGGGGGGAACCATGAAGCTCGATCTAACGGGCAAGCGCGCACTGATCACCGCGGGCGCCGGAGGCATTGGCCGCCGCACCGCCGAGTTGTTCAGCGAAGCGGGAGCCAAAGTCTTCATCTGCGATATCGACCAGAACCAGCTCGAGGACGCGCGGGACAAGATCCCGAACCTGAACGGTATGATCACCGATGTGTCCGACAAGCTCGCCCTCAAGGATATGTTCGAGGCGGCGATCGACGATCTCGGCGGGCTCGATCTGCTGGTGAATAATGCCGGCACGGCCGGGCCGACCGAGCGGGTCGAGGATATCAGTCTGGAAGACTGGCAGACCTGCATCGACATCAACCTGACCAGCACCTTCCTGATGAGCCAGATGGCCGTCCCCTACCTGCGCGACGCTGGCGGCGGGGCAATCATCAATCTTTCCTCGGCGGCCGGTAAGTTCGGCTTCCCCCTGCGCAGCCCCTATTCGGCGGCGAAGTGGGGCATTGTCGGCTTCACCCGCACACTGGCCCTTGAGCTCGGCCCCGACCGGATCCGCTGCAACTGCATCCAGCCGGGTGCCGTCGAAGGCGCCCGGATCGACCGGGTGATCAAGGCCAAGGCAGCGGCAAAAAAGGTCTCCGAGAATGCCATGCGGGATGAGCTTGCCTCCATCACCGCACTCAAGACCTTCGTCACGGCGGACGATATCGCCTCCATGATCCTGTTCCTCTGCTCGAAAGCCGGCGCCCATATCACGGGCCAGGCTGTCAGCATCGACGGCGGCCTCGAAGGACTCGTCTGACCCATGCCAAAAGCAGCGCTCTCCAACAACCTTCAGGGCGCGCTGTGGATCCTCGCCTCCTGTCTGGCGGCGACAGTGATGACCGTCGGGGTCAAAATGGCCTCCGACGGTCTTTCCTCCACGCAGATCGTGTTCGTCCGCTGCGTGTTCTCGTTGGTCATGACGGCACCCTTCGTGATCGGCTACGGCAAGCGCCTGCTGTTCAGCCGGCGCTGGAAGATGCACCTGGTACGCGGCGCCATCGGGGCCATCTCGATGAATGCGGGCTTCTACGCCCTCAGCAACCTGCCGATCACCACGGCCTCCGTCCTGTTCTTCTCGACCCCGCTCTTCATGACCGCGCTCGCGGGCCCGATGCTCGGCGAAAAGGTCGGCATCCATCGCTGGGGAGCCACGCTGGTCGGCTTTGCCGGTATTATCGTCGTGGTGAACCCGACCCTGGACACCATTGAATTCGCGATGCTCGCAGCGCTGATCAGCGCCTCTCTCTTCGCCGTGCTGCTGATCCAGGGCAAAATCCTCTCGAAGGACGATCCGCCCGGCACGCTGATGGTCTATTTCATGGTGATGAGCACGATCGCCAGCGCACCGCCCGCGCTGTCCCACTGGGTGTGGCCGGATCACTCTCTCTGGATTGTCCTGATCGTGCTCAGCGTCGGGGCCACGGCCCGTGTCTATTTCGACATCAAGGCCTACGCCGTCGGTGAAGCCAGCGCCATCTCGGTCTTCCAGTATCTCCGGCTGATCACCATCGCCTTCGCGGGGTATCTCGTCTTCGGAGAAGTTCCGGACGAGCACACCATCATCGGCGCCGGCCTGATCGTCGCCAGCACGCTCTATATCGCCCAGCGCGAGGCCTTCCGGCAAAGACGGGCGCGCATTGCCGCAGCGAAGGCACAGGAGGCGGATTGATCTCGCCGAGGGGGCCGGGTTATCCGGCCAGCTTGCTGTCGAGCCATCGGGCGGTGCGCAGCAGCTTGCCATCCTCTCCCGGCTTACCGACGAGCTGAACGCCGAGCGGCAGGCCATCAACGCTCAGCCTCGGCAAATTCACGCACGGCACGCCGAGATAGGTCCACAATCCGTTGAACCGGGGCGAGCCCGTGCTGGAGAGGCCATGTGGCGCCGGCCCCGGCGCGGGCAAGCAAAGCACCGCATCATAAGTATCGAGCAACGCGGCAAGCGCTTCGTTGAGCGGCTCGCGCGCAAGCAAAGCCACCACATAATCCCCGGCATCAAACTGCCTCGACTCCGCCAGCCGCGCTTTCAGAAGATCGCTGACCTTGTCGGGGCTGGTCTCGGCATGATGCCCGTAATAGGCCAGGATTTCGCCTGCGCCGACGGCCCCGTGAAAGTCGATGATGCGGTCGAAGGGGGATGGCAGGCTCTCCCGCACACACTGTGCGCCCAGCCCGGAGACAACGCCCTCGATGGCTTCCCGTGCTCCGGCATCAGCCTCCGGCCAGGCCGGGGTCTCCAGAAAGGCAAAGCGCGGCGCTGGGGCTTCCTGTTTCATGGCCGAGAGCAGATCCGGATGCCGGGCGCCGTATCTGGAAAGGTTCGCGGCACCGAAATCGGACAGGCTGTCGGTGATCAGCGCCAGGTCCTCGACGGAGCGGCCGAACACGCCGACCGTGTCGAGCGTATGGGACTGCATCAGCACGCCATCGCGCGGGATACGCCCGACAGTCGGCTTCAGGGCATGAATGCCGTTGAAGGAGCCGGGACGGATCACCGAGCCGGCGGTTTGCGTGCCAAGTGCCAGCGGAACATGGAAATCCGCCACCGCCGCGCCGGAGCCCGCGGAGGAGCCGCCGGGCGTATGCTCCGGGTTGTGCGGATTGCGCGTCTTGCTGGGGCAGGTGTTGGCAAGTTCCGTGGTGACGGTTTTGCCCATGATCACCGCACCGGCATTGCGCAGCATGGCGACGCACGCCGCATCGCGTCCGGTATGCTGCCCCCGAAACAGATCCGAGCCGTTTTCCGTCGGCATGTCGGCGGTCTCGATGATGTCCTTGATACCGACGGGCAGGCCATGAAGCGGGCCGGGTGCCCCCCCCGCCTTGCGGCGGGCATCGGCGGCACGGGCGTTGGCGAGGGCAATTTCAGGATCGAGGAATGCCCAGGCCTGCACCGTCTCCTCGCGGGCCGCCACACGGTCAAGACATGCCCGCATCAGCTCCTCGGCCGAGACCTCTCCCGCCGCCAGCATCCGGGCAAGCTCTGTCGCAGTCCGTTCGTTCAATGCAGTCATCGGGGGCCCTCTCCGGTTGACCCGACGACTATCGGCAGCGCCCCGGCCTAAATATCGAGCGTGGTATCCCGCTCCCATTCCGTGAGGTGGGACGCGTAGGAATTCCATTCGCCTGATTTCAGCTTCAGGAAGGCGGCCGAGAATTCGTCGCCGAGAATTGATTTCAGATCCGTATCCTTATCGAACGTCCGCAGCGCGTCCAGCATGTTCAACGGCAGACGTGGTGCATCGGCGGCAAGTTCCGGCTCGGCATACATGTCATTGTCGTAGCGTTTGCCCGGATCCGCCTTGGTTTTCAGCCCATCGAGACCCGCCGCGATAACGACGGCTTGCAACAGGTACGGGTTCACCGCCCCGTCCGGCAGGCGCAGCTCGAAACGGCCCGGGCCCGGCACGCGGACCATGTGGGTCCGGTTGTTGCCTGCCCAGGTGACCGTGTTCGGTGCCCATGTCGCGCCGGAAAGGGTCTTCGGTGCATTGATGCGCTTGTAGGAATTCACCACCGGATTGGTGATCGCGGTCATGCCCTGCGCGTGCTTCATGATGCCGCCGAGGAAGTTCAGCCCCTCCTTGGAGAGACCGAGCTCCTTCTTGTCGTCGGCGAAGGCGTTGACCTTGCCCTTCTTGTCCCAGACCGAGACATGGCAATGGCAGCCATTGCCGGTCAGGTGCTTGAACGGCTTCGGCATGAAGGTCGCGCGCAACCCATGCTTTTCGGCGACGGACTTGACCATGAACTTGAAGAAGGAATGCTTGTCCGCCGTCTTCAGGGCATCGTCGAAATCCCAGTTCATCTCGAACTGGCCGTTCGCGTCTTCATGGTCGTTCTGGTACGGCCCCCAGCCGAGCTCCAGCATGTAATCGCAAATTTCAGAGATAACATCATAACGGCGCATCACCGCCTGCTGGTCGTAGCAGGGCTTCTCCGCAGTATCGAACGGGTCCGAAATCTCGGAACCGTCCGGCAGGATCAGGAAATATTCAGCTTCGATCCCGGTTTTCACCCGCAGCCCCTGCCCGGCGGCAAGATCGACCATCCGCTTCAGCGTGTTGCGCGGCGCCTGTTCGACCGGCTTGTCCTCCATGACGCAATCGCCCGCGACCCAGGCCACGTCCTTCCTCCAGGGAAGCTGGATCACCGTCGAGGCGTCCGGCACGGCGAACAGGTCCGGGTGGGCCGGCGTCATGTCGAGCCAGGCGGCGAAGCCTGCGAAGCCCGCGCCCTCTTCCTGCATGCCGGCAATTGCCTGGGCGGGCACCAGCTTGGCGCGCTGGGCGCCGAACAGGTCGGTAAAGGAGATCATGAAATACTTGACCCCCTTCTCTTTCGCGAAAGCCGCGAGATCCTTCGTCATGAAACCTCCAATGTCCCCTGTCGTCTCCCTCGGCACGCGCCGCGTTGGCCGCAGCGTCTTAGCCCTTTGTCTACTCTATAGGCCGGTCTTGCCCGGTATCCAGTCCGTCCCCGCCAGCGGCACGCCCGCCATGGCCGACGCCTCGATGCTCAGCGCACAGAGATCTTCCGGCTCGAGATTATGCACATGGTTCTTGCCGCAGGCCCGGGCGATGGTCTGCGCTTCCAGAGTCATCACCTTCAGATAGTTCGCCAGCCGGCGCCCGGCGGCAACCGGATCGACCCGCTTCATCAGCTCCGGGTCCTGGGTAGAGATACCCGCCGGATCGCGGCCCTCATGCCAGTCGTCATAGGCACCGGCAGTCGTGCCGAGGGCCTGGTATTCCTCTTCCCAGCGCGGATCGTTATCGCCGATGGCAACCAGTGCCGCCGTTCCGATGGAGACCGCGTCCGCGCCCAGCGCCAGCGCCTTGGCGACATCGGCACCGTTCCGCACACCGCCGGAAATGACGAGCTGGACCTTGCGGTGCATGCCGAGATCCTGCAGCGCCTGCACCGCGGGCCGGATGCAGGCCAGCGTCGGCAGGCCGACATTCTCGATAAAGACTTCCTGGGTCGCCGCCGTGCCGCCCTGCATGCCGTCCAGCACAACCACATCGGCGCCGGACTTCACGGCAAGCGCGGTGTCGTAATAGGGCCGGGCGCCGCCGACCTTCACATAGATCGGCTTTTCCCAGTCGGTGATCTCGCGCAGCTCCTGGATCTTGATCTCCAGATCGTCCGGCCCGGTCCAGTCTGGATGCCGGCAGGCGGAGCGCTGGTCGATGCCCGGCGGCAGGGTGCGCATTGCCGCCACCCGGTCGGAGATTTTCTGGCCGAGCAGCATACCGCCGCCGCCCGGCTTCGCACCCTGCCCGACAACCACCTCGATAGCGTCGGCCCGGCGCAGATCATGCGGGTTCATGCCGTAGCGGGACGGCAGATACTGGTAGACCAGGATCTCGGAATGCCCGCGCTCTTCCTCGGTCATGCCGCCATCACCGGTGGTCGTGGAGGTTCCGGCAAGCGTGGCGCCGCGCCCCAGTGCCTCCTTGGCAGGGCCGGAGAGCGAGCCGAAACTCATTCCAGCGATGGTGATCGGGATTTTCAGCTCGATCGGCTTTTTCGCATGACGCGCGCCGAGCACCACATTGGTCCCGCAAGCCTCACGGTAGCCTTCCAGCGGATAGCGCGAGATCGAGGCGCCGAGGAACAGCAGATCGTCAAAATGCGGTACCTTGCGTTTCGCACCGGCACCACGGATATCGTAGATCCCGGTCGCGGCGGCGCGGCGGATTTCCGACAGCGTGTAATCGTCGAAGGTGGCGGACTGGCGCGGCGTGGTCGGGGGATTTTTATAGGTCATTTGTCCGGCCTCAATACGCGTCGACATTGTCGATGTTGAAATTGTAGAGCGTGCGGGCAGAGCCGTAGCGGGTGAACTCCTCCGGCTTCACGTCCGTGATCCCCGCCTTCGCCAGCAGGTCCGCCAGCAGCGCCAGATGCTTCGGCCGCATCTTCTTCTTCACGCAATCGGCGCCAAGGCTCTTCACCTCGCCGCGCACGAAGAGTTTCGCCTCATAGAGCGAATCCCCGAGCGCATCACCGGCATCGCCAAGCACGACAAGATTTCCGGCCTGCGCCATGAAGGCGGACATGTGGCCGATATTGCCTTTCACAACGATATCGATGCCTTTCATGGAGATGCCGCAGCGCGAGGAGGCATTGCCTTCAATCACCAGCAGGCCGCCATGGCCCGTGGCGCCGGCATACTGACTGGCATCGCCTTTCACCACGACCATGCCGGACATCATGTTCTCCGCCACGCCCGGGCCGACGCTGCCATGCACGGTGATCGTCGCTTCGGCATTCATCCCGGCGCAGTAATAGCCGACACTGCCATGCACATCGACGCGCACCGGCGCATCGATCCCGACAGCCACCGCATGGGCACCGCGCGGATTGACCACTTCGAAACCGGTTTCGTTCTTGCCAGCTTCCACAGCGTGAAGCGCCTGGTTCAGGTCCCGCAGCGGAACCGACGCCAGATCAAAGGTCGGCATCGCTCAATGCTCCCAGAAATAGACAGTTGCGGGCTCGGGCTCCCAGACCCGGGCAGCCTCGATACCCGGCAGGTTGACCAGCGCCCGGTATTCGGAGCCGAAGGCGACATAGCCATCCGTCTCGGCCATTACCGCGGGCTTGCAGGCAATCGGATCGCGCAGCACGCCGAATCCGGACTTGGTGCCGACCACGAAGGTGTAGAAGCCGTCCAGATCGCTCAACCCGCTCTCCAGCGCCGCGCCCAGATTGCTGCCGGTCGCGAGCTTGTGAGAGAGATAGGCGGCGGCGACCTCGGTATCGTTCTCGGTCTCGAAACGGAGTCCGTTCCGCACCAGCTCGCGCCGCAGATTGTTGTGGTTGGAGAGCGAACCGTTATGGACCAGACACTGGTCCGGCCCGGTGGAGAACGGGTGCGCGCCAAAGGTGGTCACAGCCGACTCGGTTGCCATACGGGTATGGCCGATGCCGTGCGTGCCGCCCATCGCGCCGATCTTGAAGCGGGCGGCCACATCCTTCGGCAGGCCGACTTCCTTGTAGATCTCGACACTCTCGCCGCTGCCCATCACGGTGATGCCCGGGCGCAGCTCCTTCAGAGCCGTCCGCGCCGCGTCCAGCTTGCCGCACTCGACGGCAATCACCGCATGGGTCGCCCGGATCGTCACAGAAACGGCAACGCCGAGCTTTTTCGCCAGCGCTGCCTTGAGGCTCTTGAAGTCCGCGGCCGGATCGGCGGACTGGACCGTGATCTTTCCAGAACCCGCTTCGCTCGCGCCATAGATCGCAATGCCGGCACTGTCCGGACCGCGATCCGTCATGGTGATCAGCATATCCGACAGCAGCGCGCCGAGCTGTGGCTCCAGCGCCTTGTCCTTCAGGAACAAACCAACGATGCCGCACATGGCCGGCAACCCTCCGTATCAAGTTCTGAGGAAGGTTAGCAGCCCACCTTCAGGAACTCAATTGCGAAGAATAATAGTTTCTTCTAAAGAATATTTCGTTCAGTCCTGCGATCCGCGCTGGGGATAGGAGATGATCGAGAGATAACGGATCGGCCGGGTGATCAGCTCTTCCGGGCCGTGCGGCGCATCCGCATCGAAGAACAGACTGTCCCCCGGCAGCATCCGGTACGTCTCGTCTCCATGCCGGTACAGCACCTCGCCCTCGAGCATGTAGATCAGCTCGGTGCCCTGATGTTGAAAGGCCGGGAAGATGTCGGAATCCTCGGTCAGGCTGATCACATAGGGCTCGACCAGAACGCCGCTGGTATTGCCCTCGAGATAACCGAGCAGATTGTACTGGTGCCCGGCCCGGGTGCCCCGGCGCTCGACCTGAACGCCCTCGCCCGCTTTCACGAAGACCGCATTGCGCGGTTCCTCGAAGCGCTTGAACAGATCGGTGATCGGCACGCCGAGGGCGCGGGCAACGGCCTGTAGCGTGGTCAGGGACGGAGAGATCGCGCCGTTCTCGATCTTCGACAGCATGCCGACCGAGAGGCCGGTGGCGGTGGCGAGATCCGCGACGGTGATGCCCAGGGCCTTGCGGAACTCCCGCACCTCACGGCCGATCGCCTGCTCCAGGTTGTTTTCCTTGGACTCCTTGACCGCATGCGGGTCCTGGGCAAGGGCGGGTCTGCCGCTGATGCCCGCCCCTTTTGCAGCCTTTGGCTTTCCGGAAGCCATCAGGAATAGCGCGAGAGGCGGTTGAGCAGGCGGGCTAGGAATTCATCCGCGTCGACATCCAGCATCACGGTCGCGTTCGGCACCCCGTCGCCCGCATCCCGGACGATGCTGCGCCCTGCTTCAATGCCTTCGGTGACGATATCGACGCGCCGCGCTTCGCCGGAGAACAATTCCGGCCAGAGCAAGTAGCCGACCGTCAGCACGTCATGCAGGGCCGGGTCATTATCGGAATCGTAGAAGGTCAGCATTCCGGCAGTCGTATGGCCGACCGTCGTATCCAATGCCCGCAATGCCTGGATCCAGTCCGGCTTCGCCCGCACCTGGTGAGTGACGTTCAACCCGTGCATGACAATGGGCGCACCGCTCTCGAACACGATATGGGCGGCGTGCGGGTCGACATGGAAATTGAACTCGGCATGCGGCGTGACGTTACCGGGTCCGGTCGAGCCGCCCATGACAACAATGTTCGAGACTTCCCTAGCGAATTCCGGCCGCGCCGCCAGCGCATGCGCGACATTCGTCAGCGGCCCCACCGGCAGCAGCGTGATGCCGCCCGGCGCTGTGGAAATCTCCTGGCGCAGTACATCCGCGCCATGCCCCGGCGCAAGGTGAGAGGCGGGATCGGGCAGATCGCTTCCGTCGAGCCCGGTCTTGCCGTGAATTTCGTCTGCGGTCTTTAGCGCCTTGATCAGCGGGCGCGGGCACCCGGCATGGATCGGCACCTCGCCGCGCCCGGCAAGATCGCGGATACGCCGGGCGTTGGCCTCCGTCCGGTGCAGCGGTACATTGCCCGCAACCGTGGTGACGGCCTTGACGTCGAGCTCTTCAGGACTGGCGAAGGCGAGCAGCAGAGCCACCGCATCGTCAATTCCCGGATCGCAGTCAATAATGATAGTCTCGCGCTTGATCATCAGCGGAAGATAGGCGTCGACGGAAAACTGCGGCAAGCTGTTTTACCGGAACGCCTTGAACCATCGGCATGGTTCCGCTATTCCCGTCCGCTCAATCGAACAAGGGGAACACCCGTGCAAAAGAGCGAAATCGAAAAAGTTCAGCGCTACCTGCGCCAGACCTTCGGCAACCACGGCATCAGCATCGAAGGACGCCCGAATAAAGACGATTCGGCCGAAGTCAGCCTCGATGGGGAATTCATCGGCGTCATCTTCAAGGATGACGAAGAGGGCGATGTTTCCTATGATTTCCATATGACTATCCTGGAAATGGACCTCGATTAAGGGGTCCATTCGCGCGAGCGAAAAACTCCACAAAACCGAAACACAGGATGTGTCATTCTGTTCCGTACATGGAACGGGGGATGCGGCATGCGTCTGGATGACATTGTTTCGGTAACCTGCACCGATACGGACAAGACCGAACAAGGCAAGGTGGTCCGTCTCGGACGTGACCGCGCCGACATCATGATCGGCCCGGCCGTTATCCAGTTCAGGATGACCAAGCCCGGTTTTTATATCGGCAATATGCACGGGCTTGAATTCACCATGAAGAGCGGGTGAAGCTCCACTCTCGAATCATTTCGAGAGGTCCAACGCCGATGAGCATGATCAGGCTCTCTGCGCCATCCGCAAGAAAACTCCGGCCCCTTCGGTATGGCCAGCGCTTGATATTCACCCGCATGCTTGCGGTATTGCTGATATTATTCTCTTTCAGCATCCCCACCGTCACCGGTGCGCAAACCATGTCACCAGACACAATCTTGAGAACACTTTTCGAGACAGACGAGCCGGATGAGACACGGTTCTCTCCAGCTTTTCTTGCCCAGGTGCCCGCCTCAAGCATCGCACAGCTTCTTTCCCGGCTGCGGCAGAGTTACGGGGCGCTCCAGGAAATCGAAGCGGATGGAGACGGATACCAGCTGCACTTCGAAGGTGCGGATATCCCCGCACAGATCGTTCTCGATCAGGAAGGCCGTATTACCGGTCTCTGGTTCGGCGCTCCGGTGCCGTCTGGATCGATCGAGGAGCATGCGGCAGCCATCACCGGGTTGCCGGGAGCCGTCTCGCTACTTGTTCTCGAAGACGGAGAGCCGTTGATCTCCCATAATGCGAGCGAGCCTCTGGCTGTCGGCTCCGCGGCGAAACTGGCGATACTGAAAGCCCTCGCCCTGGCCGTCGATAATGGCGACAAACAATGGCCCGATGTTGTGGCGCTGCGGCCTGAATGGAAATCCCTGCCCAGCGGATCGCTTCAGGACTGGCCTGACGGCACGCCCCTTACGCTCGGCTCGCTGGCGCACTTCATGATATCGATCAGCGACAATACCGCGACCGATGCCCTGATCCGTCTGGTCGGACGGGATGCGGTGGAGGCCGTCTCGCCACGCAACAGCCCATTCCTGACCACGCGGGAGCTGTTCACCATGAAGAGCCGAGAGCATGCCGGTCTGCGCCTTGAATGGGCAAAGGCGGACGAAACGACACGCAGGCACATTCTGGAGCGCATCGCGGGTATGCCCCTGCCCTCACCCCAGGCACTGGCGCCGGAGCCGACCTACGAGGCCGCTGAATGGTTCTTCACCGCCACCGAACTCTGTGCGCTCTTGGAGGAAACCTCCGCGCTGCCGAGTGGAAGCATCAATCCCGGCCCGGTCGATCCCGGCCAATGGCGGGCATTTTCCTACAAGGGCGGCTCGGAGACCGGGGTGCTTAATCTGTCCAGCCGGGTGGTCGGGGCGGACGGGATCGCACGCTGCGTGGTCGCGACCTGGAACCATCCCTCAGCTCTCGACGAGAACAGCTTGCTGCTGCCCTACCGTGGCATTCTCGACGCCCTGGCCGGTCACAGCCAGTAAGCCTTCTCCATAAAGAAAAGGCCGGATCAGAAACTGACCCGGCCCATTCCTCAAAGATATTTCCAAGCCATCATGACCGATGGCGGGAGATCACCAGTTCGCGGTCAGCGTCAGCTTGATCTCACGGCCGGAGCCGTAGGAGCAGACATATTCCGTCTGACAGCCCGTGACGTAGCGCTTGTCGGCGATGTTCGTCGCCGCAAGGTTCAGAGCCAGGCCTTCGCGAATTTCATACCCGCCATAAAGATCGAAAACCGTCGAGGACTTCACTTTCAGCGTGTTGGTGCTGTTAGCGAAGCTCTCGCCCCTGTGCCGGACACCGGCACCGACGGTCAGGCCGTCGACGAAGTCCTGCAGCTCATATTCGGCCCGCACCGCAACTTCATGCTCAGGTACCAGTGTCGGTGTCTTACCGACGAGAGAGGCGTCGGCATCTTCGGTGACTTCGACATCAAGCACCGTCGCCGCACCGGCAACGGACAGGCCGTTACCGAAATCATAGGCACCTTCCAGCTCGAACCCGCGCGACCGCGTTTCGCCAAACTGATCGAAGTTCGGGAACGCACCCGTCACGGCATTTTCCTGGTCGATCTGGAACACGGCCGCCGTCACATAGAAGTTGCCGCCATGCGGCGCCCATTTCAGGCCCAGCTCGACCTGCTCGCCACTTTCCGGCTTCGTCACGCCGTTAGCAGGCGAGGTGATCAGCGGGTTGAAGAAAGTCGAGTAGGTGACATAGGGCGTGACGCCGTTAGCGAACTCATAGGCGACCGCGCCGCGATAGGATGTCTCGCTGTCATTGCGGGAGAAGCCGGCGGCCCCGTCCTGCTCCGTATCGGCGAAATCATGACGCAGGTTGCCGGTCAGGATCCAGCCGTCGCCAAAGCGGAGCTGATCCTGGAAATAGAGGCCGAGCTGCGCCTGGGTGGTGGTGGAATCCTGATATGGCGGGTTCAGCGTCGGCGTGCCCGGGTTGGACGGGTTCACCACCTGGTTGGTGCCATAGCCAACAGCCTGGGTCTCGTCGAGCCAGTAATGCCGCGCATCGAGACCGAACAGCAGATCGTGGCTGACCTCACCGGTTTCGACGACGCCGTAATACCGCACATCGGTCTGGGCCGTCCGGACCAGCGTGTCATGTTCGAAAGCCAGCATGCTGAGCGTGCCGTTGGAGTCGCTCGGCGTGGTCGCGTAGCCGGAATATCCGAACGGGTACCAGTAGCGCTCCTCGACACTGGCGACACCGCCCCGGCCGATGCCGGTCAGTGTGAAGCCGTTGTCGAACGTGTGCTCGACGATCCCGGAGGCAGAGAATTGCTCGCGGGAATACTTGTCCCAGTCGGAGTCGGAGAAGTTGGCGTCAGGGTCGATATAGCCGAATTCCGCCGTCGGCTGAACCGTACCGGCATAAGGCAGGAACGTGCTGCCGTTGTGCTGTTCCTCGGCGATATGCGCATTGGCCAGCAGCGTCACTTCGGTGCCGGAAGTCGTCGTGAACTTGTAGGACGGGGCCAGCGTACCGCGCAGGCCTGAGTTGAAATCGTCATACATGTCACCGCCCTTGAAGCGGCCGACCACGCGATAGGCCTGCCCGTCTCCGAGCGGATCGCCATAATCGAAGGCGACGGAGCCGGCGGGCGCGTCATCGATACCGAGAATGACTTCCCGGACCCGGTCGCCCGGACGCTTCGAGACATAGTTCAGGATGCCGCCCGGGTTGGAACCGCCGTAAAGCGCCGAGGACGGCCCCCGCAGCACTTCGATGCGCTCTAGAGCATACGGGTCCGTGTAGAAGGAGCCGAAGGCGAAGGCCAGGTTCTGTGCGTTATCGAGGAAAATGCCGGTCTGATCGGCCTGGAAACCACGGATGCGCAGCCAGTCGTAATCATTATCGTCGCCGAACACGTCGCTGGTGACGCCGGCCGTATAGCGGAGCGTTTCACTGACGCGGTCCGCGTTGAAGCGCTTCAGATCGTCTTCGCCCAGGATCGACAGGGACTGGGGAACCTCGGTTGCAAAAACCGGAACCTTGGAGCCGGTAACGGTTGGCGGGTTGTTCGTGTCCGCTGCGGAACCGGTCGTGTCCTCCTGATTCTCAAGGACGACAATGGGTTTGAGGACCGTTGCGCTGGAGTTGTCCTGCGCAATGGCAACCCCGCTGAGCGAAAGACTGAGAAGAGCCGGCAAGATAACGATCTTGCCCGTGCCCCTTGAAGAAAAAATTCGAATCATGGCCTGTCCCCAAACCTGACAAAATGACTGTATGGCTTGCCCCCTCAGGAAGCTGCTTACCTACTAGTTTTGCAGGGACAGGCTGTCTTGAACGTTCGCTCTGCTTTTTGAAGAATTGTATCGCTTGCACCACTGACCGGGCGGCAGGCCGGTTGCGCGCCGGAAACAGCGGCTGAAATGGGCCTGATCGGCAAAGCCGGTATCGTGCGCCACCTGGGAAAGATAAACGCCGTCACAGAGCAGACGCTGCGCATGCTGGATCCGCGCTTCCATCACCCACTGATGGGGTGGCTGCCCCGCCGTTTCCCGGAAGCATTTCGAGAATTGCGACCGTGACATGCCAGCCACCGCGGCAAGCTCTTCGATGCTCAGCCGCCGGTCGAGACTTTCCATCACATGGTCCGTGACGTCATCGAACCAGGCTGGCGCGGCGTCATGTCTCCGGCTTTGGGTATTCAGATGAAAAATCTCGTGGATCACGCTGGCCGCCAACGCCTCGCCATAGCCCGACGGCCGCCGGGGCTTCCGGCATTCATCCGCCAGAAGTCCGGAGAGTTGCTGCAACTCTATGCTGGCTGAGAGAAAAGCCGCCGACTGCATATCCAGGGACTGGCCGACGATCCGGCACAACTGCGCCTGTTCGATATGGATATCGATATGTTCAAGATATCCCGCCGTGAGGATCTTGCTGCAGACGGGCAGGCCCGCCGGAATGTAACAAGCGCCACAGACGATTCCCGCTTCCGCACCGCCATGCTCAAGTGCCACTGTCGCACCGTCAAAAAACACGACGAAGCGCGGATCGGGGGAAACATACTCCCCTGTCGCGCCCGATTTTGCTTCAACCTGCCAATGGTCGATGACCATGTGATCGAACTGCAGATAGTTGACGTCATGGACCGGGACGATGCTCCTGACGGAGGATTTCATGCGCGGCCGATATGACATTTCACATCCTGCGGGTGATACTAAGAATGATTCTCATTTATTAATTAATGTGAAGAGTACTTATGACAGGCCAACTGTCAATGAATCCGAGGCGCGCGCGCTAAATTAATGTGCGGACAGGCCACGGCCCATCTTTCGCACAGGGGGAAGATCAGAGCCTAGAACAGGGAGAAATATTCCCGCTCTTCCCATTCCGAGACAGCTTGGGCGTAGCGATCCCATTCCGCCTGTTTGATGTGGCTGTAATAATCCACATAGGCATCGCCGAGCGTTTTCCGGAAGAAGCTGCTTTGCCGGAACAGCCCGATCGCGTGCTCCAGGCTTGATGGCAGTTTTTCCGCATCGCTGTCATAGGGCCGTTCGACCGGTGCCGGGGCCGCAAGGCTGCGCTCGATTCCGTCGAGGCCAGCAAGGATCTGCGACGCCATATAGAGATAGGGGTTCGCCGTCGGCTCGCCGACCCTATTCTCCACCCGGCTGGCCTTGTCGCCCGGCTTCGCCAGCGCGCGAATCATGGCGCCCTTGTTGTCCCGCCCCCACTGCACCCGGTCAGGTGCCAGCGTGAAGGGCCGGTAGCGTTTGTAACCGTTCACCGTTGGCGTCGAGAGCAGGCAGCTTTCGGCTGCATGCTCCAGCAAGCCCGCAACCCAGTTCCCGCACAACGCAGAGAGCGCTTGCCCCTCTTCCGGGATAAACAGGTTCTCGCCGCTCTCCAGATCAACAATAGACTGATGCAGGTGCCAGCCGCTGGCCATCGCATCCTTGAATTTCGGCCGACACATGAAGGTCGCGTGTAGCCCGGCACGGCGGCAGACCTGCTTCACCATGGAGCGGAACAGGATCATGTTGTCCGCATGTTCCATGGCGGGCGCCGGATGGAATGTCACCTCGCACTGGCTCGGCCCGAATTCGGCCTCAAAGGACCGCACCGGCAGACCGAGCGCCACCGCATTGCGCCGGACCAGATCGAAGACGTCTTCCAGTTGGTCGTACCTGTCCTCGGTCAGATATTGATAACCGTGAGAGACCAGAGCGGTCTCCGGCACCGCTTCCGGCTGCCCGGTATCTGCATGACCGAGCTTCGGATCGGTTACTTCCAGAACATGAAACTCGACCTCGAGCCCCGTGATCAGCTCGTAACCCTGTGCATTCAGCCGCTCCACCGCACGACGCAGAATCCCGCGCGAGCAGACCTCAAGCGGCACTCCATCGGCATCCGTCAGATCCGCCTGCATCCAGCCGGAATGCGGTGACCATGGCAGCACCTTGAAGGTTGCGGGGTCCGGATGCATCAGCACATCCCCGGCCCCCGTCAAGCGCCCTTCACCGAACCCCGCATCTTCCTGCCAGACCGGGAAGACGGTCCGGTGCGAGGTGTCTTTCAGCAGCAGGGTTGATGTCATGGCAATGCCGGAGCGGAAAGCGCTCTCCAGATCGGCCGCCATCACCGTCTTGCCGCGCAAGATCCCGTGCTGGTCCGCGAAGGAAATCCGGACGACTTCAAGACCTTCTTCCGCCACCCGCGCCAGTACGGCGTCGATTGCACCCTGATCCACAGTCAGCTCACTCACGAGAGTGCCGCGTCCCAGGAGCAGGAAGCGCGCCGGCCGGCATCCCGGTCGGTCCAGACGGACTCCCATTCCTCGGTCGGCCCGATGGCATCGATTGAGATCGGCCCCTGAATGTCTTTCGCCGTAGCCTCGTCGATCACCAGCGGCAGCTCCCCCTCGCCCAGCTTCACGCTCTTGATCGCGGCCCGCAGCATGCGCCGGTAGCGCACGATGGCGGCGTCGGAGGAGGCAAGATGCTCCCGGGTGCGGTCCTGGATCATGCCCATGGATTCCACCGCCCACTGGTCATGCACATTGATGTCCAGCCCCATGCCCGTATAGGTCAGCGTCTTCTGCTCTTCCGGGTCGTAGCCATACTCGTTCGACTTGTTCCGGAGCGGCGCATAATCCGGCAGCCGGTGCTCCTTCAGGCGCTGCTCGCGCATCTTTTCCTTGTCCACCGGCGCGCCAAAGCTGGTGAACATCGAGTACCAGTAGCAATGCGTGTCATCCACCGGCACATGCCACTGGGTGATGGTCATCTCGTTCGACATCGGAATGGTGATGGCACAGGGAAACACCTGATTGGTCACCCGGACATGGCGCTGGCCGTTGCCAAGATCGCGCAGCGCGATGATCCGCAGCCCGTAATCGGTCTCCTCGACCTTCAATTCCGGATTATCGAACTCACGCAGCACCTTGGTCATCGGCATGTCGCTCTGGGCCGCCTTGTCCCGGAACTGCTTGCCATAGCCGTCCGCCGGGTCCTCGTCCTGCAGGAAACGGTGCAGGAAGGAGGCGTGCGCGGGATCGATGCCGATCTCCAGCGCCTGCAACCAGTTGCATTCCCACAAGCCCTTGAAGGCGAAGACATGGGTATCGGGCGCGCGGAAACAGTCGAGCGCCGGAAAGGCCGGCGGTTCGCCCGGCCCCATATAGGCCCAGATCACACCGTTCTTCTCCACAGCGGGATAGCTGGAAATCTTGACCCGCTCATGCATGCGAGACCCATCGGGTTCCGCCGGTTGCTCGGTGCATTGTCCACTCTGGTCGAAGTGCCAGCCATGGAAGGAGCAGCGGATACCGCCGCCCTCAAGCCGTCCGTAGCAGAGGTCAACCCCGCGATGCGGGCAGAACCGGCTCATCAGGCCGAGCGTGCTGTCTTCCCGGCGGAACAGCACCAGATCTTCCCCCATCAGCCGGACCGGAGCGACCGGACGCGGGCCGTCAAGCTCGACCGCGAGTGCCGCCGGCATCCAGTAATGCCGCAGCAACTGGCCGGCCGGCTGACCGGCGCCGACCAGCGTGATCTCGTCGTTCTTTTCCTGGCTCATCATGGCTGGGGATTCCTCCGCGTTGAAACGCTTCGACCTGGTATTTTGCTACGGCTACTCAGTACTGACGATCCGGAATTTGAATCCTGATCCCGTCCATTTCAGGCGTGAGTTTGATCTGACAGGACAGACGGCTGGTCGGGCGCACTTCGGCAGCCGCGTCCTCCAGCATCACCGTCTCCTCTTCCTCGGCCTCTGGCAGAAGACTGGAAACCGCATCGTCGAAATAGACATGGCAGGTCGCGCACATGCAGCTTCCGCCGCATTCAGCCTCGATCCCTTCAACATCGTTGAAAACTGCGGCTTGCATGACGGATTCACCCGTCTCCGCCTCAACGGTTTCAACAGATCCTTCCGGCCGAACGAAATGAACGGTGATCTTGCTACCCACGACATGTCTCTCCTTGTCAGCACCCGCCAAGGATTGGCGAAGCTGACATATAGATTTGACCGATTATCGAACATTCGGTCTATTATTGATCAAGTGCAAAAATACACCGCAAACCGATGGTGCGGTCAAGACCCGGGAGCTTCATGATCGCCGACAAGGATATCTCGCTCACCTTCATGAAGGGCATGGAAGTGCTCGAAGCGTTCGAGCACGCAGCACACCCACTGACGATTCCGGAGCTCTCGCGGGTAACCGGCATCAATCGGTCGGTCACGCGCAGACTGGTCCTGACACTGGTCCAGCTCGGCTACCTCCTGGAGGCGAACCGTGCCTACACGCCAAGCCCGCGCGTGCTCCGGCTGGCCAGCGGCTATTTGAAGGAGCGGCAATTCGGCCGCACCGTACAGCCGGTGATGGCCTCCTATTCGAAACGCCTCGGCGATGCGATCTCGCTCGCCGTCAGGGACGGGGTGGACGCAATCTATGTTGCCTATTCCCCCGGCGATCCGGCCCTGATCACCTCCGGCTTCAATATCGGCTCAAGATTACCGCTGACCGCGACGGCAATTGGCCGCGTGCTGCTCGCGTTCGAGGAACCCGCCGAAGTCGACCGCATCCTTGCCGCGCCGTCCGCCGTCTTTACGCCCGCAACCAAAACAGACCCGGCCGCAATCCTGAAAGACCTTGCAGAGATCCGTGTTCGCGGGTTCGCACATGTCACGGGAGAGTACGAGCCCGGCGTCGCCTCCATCGCGGTTGCCGTCACGGGGGCAAACAATATCGCCAAAGCCGCTCTTGGCATCGTCGGGCCAGCGGCGCGTTTCGAAAAGCCGGAGATTTGTGCCGAAAAAGCGGAACTGCTCGCGGAATGCGCGGATACGCTCTCAAGTTTCGTTTAGCGGGATTTCAGGCCGACCCGGACCATACAAGAGTCCATAGAGGAGCCAAGATGCGGCGGACCGCAAACAGAGCTGGTCCGCCGCCCCTGAGCCGATCCCAACGGCCGCAGGAAATCCTTTGGCGCCTCGTCGTCGAGAATGTCGAGGGGCCCTTGCCATAATCTGGCAATTTTAAGATGTGTATTCCGACACCAAAAAAACCATACATCAGTATGCAAATACAAAGCAAGGGTTTAGCCGGGACCTTATCTGAAGCCGTCAGCCTTCCTTGCCGCCACTGAACAGCGCCGACGACAAAACCTGATTTACAACAAATTTTTAAAGAATACCGGCAACATCAGGGCGTCCCCAAACACGAGGGACCAAAAATCAAGCCGTCTAAAAAAACCTCAAAAGTGACCTGAGATTACCTGTCAGATGAAAAGACCAGATCCACTTGCATCGAGTATCTGAAGGTGGATGGGAGTGAGACCTTCAGAAATAACAGGAAACACAGGAAATCCGATAATCCTGGCTCCCTCGGCCTCAGGAATCCGGAAACCCGAGCCAGGGTTCGAGAACCTCAAACGTCTCGTCCATGGCAAATGCTCCCGCGAAGGGAATGGAAACATGGCCATAGCGCAAGGATATCTGTTCTTCCGCAGCCTCTTCGCCATGCTTGGAAACAGCAGCCAGATACAGTGCCGCCGCAAGGCCGCTCCGGTCGGCACCGGCCTTGCAATGAATCAGCAACGGCCTTTGTGCCCGCTCGAAAATCGACAAAAGCTCTTCGGCTTGCGCCTGCGACAATTCAAGTGATGCGGACATGTAAAAATCGACATGGTCGATTCCAAGACGCCCTGCCTCGGCGACTTCCGCCTCATACCAATCTTTTCCGGGATGCTCCCCGCGCAGATTTACGACTGTCTTGATGCCGTAAGCCTGATGGTATCCGGATATATCCGCAGCACTTGGCTGGGCGGACCGGTAAAGCGTTCCGGGAATAACGGTGTGAAAATTACCGGTGAGCTGGAGGCCGCCAAGGTAAAGACCGGCAGCAAGAAGACAGGCGAAGATGCCCCCACCGATAACCCGTAATGCTTTCCTGTATCGCTTTTGCGGCACGGTAAATATCCCACACACTCTTCAGCAGCTTAAGGCCCCTCACGCGGAACCGGCCGAAAATATCAAAAAAACAGCGCAGCATATAGCGCCGCGAAATGGCCGAGAATAAGGCCATGCGACCTTTTCCAGGATACCGCATGTGCCGGAGCCTCACCAAACTCCCCGGACAGTGCGTCAGGCGGCTTTTTTTCCGAAAACCGTTAAGCCCTAACCGTCATCCCGCAAAGTCGTAAGGCCGATCCCTGTCGCTTCGAACCCACCATCGACGGCAAGATGCTGACCGTTGATATAGCTCGCCTTGTCGCTGCAGAGAAAGAAGATCGCTTCGGCCAGTTCCGACTCCAGCCCATAGCGGTTCATCGGGATGGCGGCATGGTAATCCGCGCGGATTTCCGGCGTATGTACCTTCTTCGCCATTGCCGTATCCACCGGCCCCGGGCACACCGCGTTGACCCTGATGCCGATATTGCCAAGCTCGGCTGCCTGCTGCTTGGTCAGATGCAGAACCCCGGCCTTGCTGGTGCCATAAGCAACGCGGAGCGTGCTGGCCCGGAAACCGGAAATGGAGGCGATGTTCACCACCGCGCCGCCACCGGTTTTCAGCATCACCGGCGCGGCGGCGTTGGTGCAGAGGAAAGGCCCGTTGAGATTGGTCGCCATGATCTCGGACCATTCCTCGAAGCTGGTTTCCAGAACCGGCTTGAAATTCGCAATCCCGGCATTGTTGACCAGCGCATCGAGACGCCCGAATGCGGCTTCCACCTCGGCGACAGCACGGCTCACATCTTCCGGTTTGGAAACATCGGCGAAGACCGGCATTGCGGCGTTGCGGTGACCGAGGGCTTCCATGGCGCCCGTCAGCAGGTCCCGTTCCCTGTCGAGCATGGCGACATGCCAGCCCTCTTCGAGAAACTTCTTCGCGGTGGCAAGGCCGATGCCGCGCGCAGCGCCGGTGATCAAGGCGACCTTTGTCGCCTCAAGGGCAGATTCCTGATTCTCCGTCATTCCCGAACGTCCCATCCCTGTTGAGCTTTCGTCGGCGCGGGCCATGACCCGGTCGATCTTCTTGATGAGATCGTTCTAGCGCGGAAAAGCCCCATGCCACAGAGGCGATTTCATCTCGCCTGCAGCATGGGGCTCCACAGTATCAGTCCCGTATCTGTTCCGGGATCAGGCCGCGTCGAGCCTGGCCCTCCGGGGGACGAGCGCGCGCATGATATCCGGCATCTCGATCACGCCTACCGCCTTCCCCGCGCGCATGACGCGGAACCGCTTGTCGATCGCGCCCTCGGCGGCCGCTATAACGCTTTCGAGATTGTCGTTATGGAGCACTTCTCCGGCGATATCGCCCGCAACGTCTCCCTCCCGCATCACCGAGCGGACGCGCAGCACGCGTGCCCGATTGATATCGGAGACAAATTCCTCGATATAGGGATCCGCCGGGTTCAGCAGGATGTGCTGCGGCTCGCCCTGCTGCACAATGGCGCCGTCATTGAGGATCACCAGATGGTCCGCCAGCTTCAGCGCCTCGTCCAGATCGTGGGTGATGAAGACGATGGTCTTGTGCAATTCCTCTTGCAGCTCCAGTAGCAGGCCCTGCATGTCCGTGCGGATCAGCGGATCAAGGGCCGAGAACGCCTCGTCCATCAGCATGATGTCGGAATTAGAGGTCAGTGCCCGGGCGATCCCGACCCGTTGCTGCATCCCGCCCGAAAGCTGGTGCGGATACTGACCGCCATAGCCAAAGAGTCCGACCCGGTCGAGCCACTTGTTGGCTTCTGCCTCGTATTCTTCCCTCTTCTCGCCCTGGGTCGCCAGCGCCGTGCCGGCATTTTCCAGCACCGTACGATGCGGCAGCAGGGCAAACTTCTGGAACACCATGGACATGCCCTTGCGGCGCAATTGCCGCAGCCGGGCCTCGTTCCAGCCGAGAATGTCCTCACCATCGACAAGCACCTCCCCCGCCGTCGGCTCGATCAGCCGGTTGAGGTGCCGGATGAGGGTCGATTTGCCGGAGCCCGAAAGCCCCATGATCACGGTGATCTCACCTTCGCGCATATCGACATTGATGTCGTTGAGGCCCAGCACGTGCTCGTGTTTTTCCAGCAGGTCCGGCTTGGTCATCCCCGCCTTCACCTCGGCCAGCGCCATGTCAGGATCCGCACCGAAGATCTTGTAGAGATTGCGGATCGAGATTTTCACGTTGTTATTCATGTCCGTCTCCTCAGCGCGAAGCCTGGCTTGAATCAATGCGGGCGAGCGAGGCTTTCGTCACCCGGTCAAGCGCGATGGCGAGCACAACAATCCCGAAACCGGCAACAAGACCGACGCCGAGTTCCAGGTTGCGGATACCCCGCAGCACCAGAACGCCGAGCCCCGGCGCGGAGACCAGCGAAGCGATCACGACCATGGCGAGGCTCATCATGATGGTCTGGTTCACACCAGCCATGATGTTCGGCAGCGCCAGCGGGATCTGCACCCCGAAGAGCTTTTGCCGCTCGGTCATGCCGAAGGCGTCCGCCGCCTCGATCACATCCTTGTCCACCAGCCGGATGCCGAGATCAGTCAGACGCACGACGGGCACGATCGCATAAAGGATGATCGCGATGCCGTAGAGCTTCGGCTCGGTCACCGAGAAGAGGAAAATCAGCGGGATCAGATAGACGAAAGGCGGCAGGGTCTGCAGCATATCCAGGACCGGGATCGCACTCTTCTGCATCCGGTCCGAGCGTGACATGGCGATGCCGATGGGAACACCGAAGAGCACGCAGATGAAAGCACAGACGAAGATGATCGCCAGCGTCTCCATTGCCGCGTCATAATGATTGATGAAGGCCAGAAGCCCGATCATCGCGGCGATAAACCCGACCAGTTTGCCTGAGCGGGAGACCATCCAGGTCACCGCCAGCAGCAACGGGATCATGATCCACCAGGGCGTCGAGGTCATCGCCCAGAGCGCGTCCTCAAGCAGCCAGCTGAGTGGTTGGGTCAAAGGATCGACAACGAGCCGGAGCCCGTCACGGATGAAGAGAAAACCCTGCTCCAGCCCCTGCGTCAGATCCCGGGACTGCGGGATCGCTCCGCAGGCATCATGCAGGGCGTCGAGCGAGGGAAAGGGAAGGTCCCAAAGGGACGCGGCCGTATCGGAGCCGCCACTGGTCTGCGCCAACAGATCCGCCATGGACATCGGTCCATCCTTGGCTCCGGCGTCGCACCAGTCTCTGAGGCCAAGCGTGTCGAACACGCCGTCATAGGTAGCCATCTGTCATCCGGACCAGAACGGCCCGCCTCTTATACGGAAAAAGACGGAGCCGGAAACCGGCTCCGTCCTGCAAAGTCTGTACGCGGTGCGAAAATCAGTTCAACAGCTTGACGAGCTTTTTGCGCGCGCCGTCGTTGATCCAGCCCGACCATTCGTCCTTGTAGGCGGTCAGATAATGAACAGCCGTCTCTTCGGCGGACGCATTGTTCTCGTCCTGCCAGGCGAGCAAAGCGCTCATGGTCTGGGTCTTGAAGGTCATCTTCGAGAAGAACGCGGTCACGTCCGGATTCTCTTCAGCGAACTTCGTGGTCACGGAGGTCAGGATCGGCGCGGCCGGGAAGTCGGAAACCTGCGGGTTCGCGGTGTCCTTGTTCTGCAGCTTCGGGAAAGCAGCTTCGTCATACTTACCGAGGGAAACACGGGTCATGTCGTATTTACCCATCGGCACGGTGGGGCCCCAGTAATAGCCGAACCAGGGCTCCTTGTCGGTGACCGCCGCTCCCATGGAGGAGGCAAGCGTCTCGCCTGAGCCGTGGTTGAAGACCTTTATGCCGGAATCCTCAAGCTTCAGCGCGCGGACGAGATTGTCGCTCACGACGCGACAGCCCCAGCCGTCCGGGCAATTGTTGAAGCGGTTGCCGACCCATTCCGGATGCGCCATCACGCCTTCGATGGTCTTCAGTTCCGGATGTTCTTCTGCAAGATAGGTCGGGATCCACCAGCCTTCGACGCCGCCCGGCTCAAGCACCTTGGCAACACGCTTCATGGTGCCGCCGGCCTCAAGTTTCTTGTAGGCGTCGCCTGCGGAGTTCAGCCACAGATTCGTGACCACATCCGGCTCACCATTTTCGGCGACGGAGGTAATGGCGGGAATCGTGTCGGACTTCACCAGCGCGACCTCACAGCCATAGCCCTGCTCAAGCAGGAACTTGGCGACATTGGTCGTCACCTCGGCCGCGGCCCAGTTCATCTGAGCGATCGACACTTCACCACACTGCTCGGCTGCCCTGGCATCGCTCTGGGGTGCAAACGCCATAAAGCACCCGACCACTGCGGCGGCAGCCGTCATCGTCAGCTTCTGCATCAAAATCTCCTGTTTTTTTCGGTATGTCGCGACGCGTCAGACACAGCAAACCAAGCGGTCTCAAATAGAGAAACCACCTATGGTCAGATCACATCTAAAGAATATTGCGACGAACGCCGCACGACATCTGAGGTGTGTCTAGCACATACCAGGAAAAACCTCAAATTAACGCCCTGGAAACAGTCAGTAAATACAGATCAATGGAGAGTACAATACTTAGCCAACTGGATCTTTTTTATAATCAAGTCCAAATTCAGTTCCACTAACGAAACCCATCACTACAAGCGAAAAAAATTTTTAACATCGATATTTATTTTCTTTCCCTTCCCTCCCCCGGTCTCCATCTGAAACCGGGGCCTTCCCGCATGGCGCATCCGGCAGCATTACCCCGTCGATTCCGGATCGCTCTCCGCTCCGATCAGTGACAGGTCGAACGGCGTCGTCTGATAGATCTCGTTGATCCAGTTCGCGAAAAGCAGATGCGCATGGCTGCGCCAGCGATTGAGCGGACGCCGCTCCGGATTGTTCTCCGGGAAATAGTCGTGCGGCACCGCAGGCCTCTCTCCACGCTCGAGATCGCGGAAATATTCCTCACCGAGCGTGTCCGAATCATATTCCAGGTGATTGAACATATAGAGCCCGTTATGGGTTCGGTCTTCGATCAGGCTCGGCCCCATTTCCGGCGAGTCCATCAGTACCGTCAGCCCGGCGCCTTCAGGAAGATCCGCCCCGCGCACCTCCGTCCAGCGGGAAACCGGGACCGAGAAATCGTCGGAAAAGCCGCGCAGAAATGGCGATGCCGGTGCGAGATTGCGATGCCGGTAGACCCCGAATGCCTTCTTCGGCAGCAGATATTTCGGCACGCCGTGGAAATAATTGATCGCCGCCTGCGCGCCCCAGCAGATCATGAAGCTGGAATGCACATGAGTCCTGGTCCAGTCGAAGATACGGCACAGCTCGTCCCAGTAGGACACCTCGGCGAAATCCATCTGCTCTACAGGCGCGCCGGTGACGACGAGCCCGTCAAACTTCTCCGCGCTGACCTCGCTCCAGGGCTGGTAGAAGGAAATCATGTGTTCCTGCGAGGTGTTGCGGGAGACATGATCCGTCATTTTGATCAGGGTCAGCTCCACCTGCAGCGGACTGGCGCCAAGCAGACGGGCGATCTGGGTCTCGGTCCGGATCTTGTCCGGCATCAGATTCAACAAACCGATCTTGAGAGGCCGCACGTCCTGGCGGATGGCGTCCGCCTCGCGCATGACCATAACGCCCTCGGCTTCAAGCGCGGCGAAGGCTGGAAGATCGTTCGGAATCTTGATCGGCATTTAAACGTCCCCTGCTATTTCAACGCATCGAGCAGAGTAGAGCAGACGTTATGGCGAGACCCGTTTAGTTGCCGGTTCGGCCACATCTTCCAGAAGCGGAGCGCCACCTTGCTCGGGGAGCAGGTTGGCGTTGAGCGTCGGCTCAACTCTTGATGCAGAGTGTTTTTTAATCGAACCGGGCGCGTTTGGCAATCTGTCGCCGCGCGCCAAACCACGGCGCACTGCGGAAGGCGGGGCAACCCGCTTCACCTGACGAGAGCGCGGACGGACAAGAAGTCCGAAAATCAAACCCCGGGGGCAAGCCGTGCCGGACGGCGCAGCGCGATAACCAGGCCCAGCGTGGCGAACCCGAGCCCGGCCCATTGCAGAGCACTCGGCAATTCACCGAGCACCGGTATGGCGATCAGGATTGCCATGGAGGGCGCCATTGCCGGAAAGAACGACGCCCGGCCAGGTCCGAGATGATGGACCGCACGGGCAAAGGCAAAAAGAGCAACCACGGCAGACAGAATTCCCTGCACGACGATTTGCTCGATGATTGCCGTGAGCGGTGTTTCCAGCAGGCGTTCCGGCCCCCAGATCAAAAGATAAAGCGGCCCGAAAAGAAAACCGGAGAGAACGGCGACAATGGCGGTCGAGGTCCAGGCGCTGATCCGCCAGCGCCGCACCAGGATCGTAAACCCGGCAAACATCGTGCCTGCGGTGGCGAACAGGATATCGCCCTTCCATGCTTCTGACTGTCCCGAGAACAGACCAGGCCCGGCAATTGCCGCCAAGCCGATGACGAGCAGCGCGAGGCCAGCCAGCTTGGCCGGGGTCAGCCGTTCACCGAACAGAATCGCGGCAAAGCAGACACTGGTCACCGTCATGCCGCCCGGCTGGATAACCGCCGCATGTGCCGCCGGCGCGAAATAAAACCCGCTGGCACCAACGATCAGAAAGAGTGGCCCCGCAAGCATGGCAAGCATCAACGGCTTGAACCAGCCAAGCCCTATCAACTCCCCCCGCCCCGGCTGGCGCAGCAAGATCGGCAACATCACCAGCGCTGCCGATACATAGCGGAGAAAAGCGATGTCCACCGCTTCCAGGCCAAGCACGACCCCATGCCTCGACACCACAAGAAAGCCGCCCCAAATGACGGCCGCCAGCATGCCGAAAGCGATGCCTATATGCGGATGCTCGGCATCGCTGGAGGGGTTGGCAGGGCTTGTGACCATCATGCACTCAATGTCCGGGCTGCTCGAGAGGAAGCACACGGAATTTACGTTGGTTAGGAAAAATGCCGGAATCAGGAAGATACCGGACAAGCAGCGAAGGAAGTCCCCTCGTATAACCGCCGCGGCTCCTCAAGTGCCAACGCAATCGCTTGTGGCTCATGTATATTTGATCGGCATTATGCGACCAATCGGATCGTACAGGCGGCTGGTTACCCGATCTCCAGCCGTTCCGTCCGAACACCGCCGAGCAGCCGCTCCACATCCGCTCTGTGGCAAAGATCCGTGCCCGGCGTCAGCAGCGCGGCCGAGCCGGCCGCGACGGCATATCTGAACGCCACTTCCGGCGCGTCGCCCGATGCCAGCCGCCAGATCATCGCGGCCAGGAAGCTGTCCCCGGCGCCCACGGCGCTGGCGGCTTTCACCGGCACCGCATCCGCGCGCATGCGAAGGTCGCGGGATGCCAGGAACGCGCCCGCCTCTCCCAGGGTCAGCAGAGCGATCTCGGCTCCGCCCGACCGGACCAACTCGGTCGCGGCCTCCTCCCAGTCCGGACGCCGTTCCAGCGGTGCGCCGGTCAGATAGCGCAATTCCTGCAGGTTGGGTTTGGCCAGATAGATGCCATGGCGGAGTGCCTCTTCCAACGCGGGGCCCGAACTATCGACCGCAAGCCGGACGCCACGGCCGGCGAGGCTTTCAGAGAGGATTGCGTAAAAATCATCCGGTACGCCCAGCGGCAGGCTGCCACTCGCGACGACGTAATGCTGCGGTTTGACATGAGCCACGACCGCATCGACACAGGCCCGCCACTCCGCTTGTGTGAGTGCCTCGCCCGGGAGAACGAAGCGATATTGCCCGCCGCTGCGCGCCTCCGTCACGGAAAAGCTCTCCCGCGTTTCGGTGGCAACGTCGATGGCGATCGTCTCGACAGACTGCGCCCGCAGTAATTCCCGGAGCTGCTGTCCGATCGCGCCCCCGGCCGGATAGACTGCCCGGCAGGCGCCGCCTAAACGGTCAACGACACGGGCGACATTGATTCCGCCGCCACCGGGACTGCGGCTGGCATCGCGGCAACGGAGCTTATCGGTCGGCACCACAGTGTCGGTCACGGCCGATACATCAACCGCGGGGTTCATGGTCAGAGTAAGTATGCCGTCCGTCACGAAAACACTCCCGGATCCATCACATGCTGACGTTATTCCGCCAGCATAGCGCGGGCTCCGGCAGGACGGTCGAATTCACTCTCCGGATGGCGCAAGAACGAAGTCAAAGCGGGACCGCCAGGCAACCCCTCCATCCATCCGTTCGAAAGACGCCAAAAGGCTCTGCTTCACGCCGAACACCGCATCGGACGACAGATAGGAATCCCCGTCGACGAATGTGTGGGTCACCAGCTTGCGGTATCCCGGTGCCGTCACCAGGAAATGCATGTGCGCGGGCCGGAAAGGATGCCGTCCCAGCGCATCGAGCATTTTTCCGACGGGACCATCATCCGGAATCGGGTAGGAGACAGGCTTTATACCGACGAAGCTGTAGGCGCCGTCCTCACCGGTGATGAAAATCCCTCTGTTGTTCCATTGGGGTTGCTGCTCCGGCTGCTGCACATCGTAGAAACCATCCGCATTGTCCGACCAGACATCGAGTTTCGCGCCCGCAATCGGCCGCCCCTCAAGATCGAGAACGCGCCCCTCGAACAGGCATTGCTCCCCTTTACCATCAAGACAGATGCTCTCCCCCATCTGCCGGACCGGTGCGCCATCCACATGGAACGGCCCGAAGACCGTACTCTCCGTCGCCCCGGCCGGACGGCGGTTGTTAATCGCATCAACGAGCATGGAAAATCCGAGCGTGTCGGACAGCAGGATGAATTCCTGCCGTTCACCGGAGCAGAGCTGGCCCGTCCGGGTCAGGAAATCGATGCCGAACTCCCATTCTTCCTGCGTGAGATCCACTTCCTTTGCGAAAGCGTGCAGATGCTTCACCAGACACCCCATGACCTCGGCGAGCCTGGGATTGATATCCTCGCCCATGCGATCATTCACCGCCTCGGCGGAAGCCTGTTCGGTAAAATAGCCGGTCATACCCTCTTCCTCCCGTCTCACGGCGCCGTCTTGCGAAAGCCTGCGATCGCGCGATACCCGGCGGCCACCTCTTCCAGCTCTTCCGCCGAAATCAGATCCTCGATCCTGTCATCAGGACCCGTTACCCGTGCGGCGGCAATATCCAGCACTCTTTCGGGGCCCGAGCGGCGGTTGGTCAGAACCAGTTTCGAGGTTACGGGGCACCGCAGTTCCTCATAGACGAGCAGACCGTCCGGGCCAGGTTGTTGAGCCACTATATCCGCGAGAGTACGCGCGTCGATTATCGCCTGGGAGGCGCCATTGGCGCCGATCGGATACATCGGATGCGCTGCATCGCCCAGCAAGGAAACCCGCCCAACAGTCCAGAAACCGACCGGATCACGGTCGACCATCGGAAACTCGGTTACCTGTTCCGTCGCCTCCATGACGGCGGCGACATTCATGTCCGCCAGCGCAAATTCCCTGAATGCCTCGATGAATTCCCGTGTTCCCTGCCGGGTCCAGTCCGCATCCTGAACATGGCGTGGCTGGTCGCGGCGCAACTCCGCCACCCAATTGGTGAGGGATTTCCCCTGCCGCCGGGCCTGCTCGCTGATCGGATAGGAGACGAACTTCACGTTATGATCCCCGGCGATCATCATCGTCCGGCCATCGCCGATCATGTCCGTGTCCACCGCCCCGCGCCACATCATCGTTCCCTCGTAATGCAGCGGCCCTTCATCCGGATGTATCTGTGCCCGGATCGCCGAATGCAGACCATCGGCCCCGATCAGCAGATCGCATTCGGCGCTGTCACCATCCGCGAAATGCACCGTCACCACCGCCTCATCCTGCGAGAAGCCAGACACCTTCTTTCCGGTGATCACGGCATTGCCGCCCAGGCGCTCTTTCACCGCATCCAGCAGCAGGAATTGCAGCTCGCCCCGATGGACAGAATATTGCGGGGCGGCAAAACCCGCCGCCATGTTGCGCGGGTCTGACTGGATCAGATGGCCGTATCTGGTCCGGTATTCGATGCAGCGGGTTTGAATGGCGGTTGCATCCAGCACCTCCGCCAGCCCCAAATCCCGCAAGATTGCCGAGGCGTGCGGCATGACATTGATGCCGACGCCCAGGGGACTTATCGCGTCAACCGCCTCATAGACACGGACAGAGAAGCCCCGTTCGTGCAGACAAAGGGCGGCGGTCAAACCGCCAATCCCTGCTCCCGCAATGCCAATATGCATCACATCCTCCCCTCTCTATTTTCATTATTCAATTTCACCGGATTCTTCGCCGAGATAAATTTCTTCGAGAATCAGGCTCACCCCGGACAGGATCAAGCCACTCTCGTGACAATAAATTGCACTATCTCAATATTTCAGGCGCGCCATGAATGATGCCCCTCTCGACCGGCACCAATATGTCCTGGGCTCCGCGTCCGCTCATGTCGGCCTGCTGAATTGCGAGAGGATCGCCGAGCGCCGCCATATCCACAACTGGAGCGTCGCCCCGCATTATCACGAGGGACTATCTCAACTCTTCCTGTTTGGCAGGGGACATGTCACGGGGCAGATCGATGACCGTCACGCCTCACTGCCCAGCCCCGCGCTGGTCTGGGCCCCGGCTCTGTGCCGTCACGGCTTCGATTACGAGCCGGAAATGCTGGGATGGGTGATTACGATACCGGGCACCGACGTCGCCCGGCTGACGGAAGGGCGGCCATGGCTGCGGGAAAAAGTCCAGAAACCGCAGGTCTTACTGGGAGAAGAACACGCGCCCCTCCTGGCCGAAATGCAGCGTCTGGTGCGCAGGATCGAAGAGGAACACCAGCGCCACGGCATGGATCGCGGCCTGGCTCTGGAAGCTCTGTTCCAGTTGCTTTTACTCGGCCTCTACCGGGGACTTTCAGACGCTCCGGACACCGAGCCCACCGGAGCCAGCCGGGGCAGCCGTCTGGTGCAGTGCTTTCAGGAATTACTCGATCAGCACATGCCCGCCGCCAGATCGGTTACCGCATACGCCGCCATGATGTCCGTCACCCCGACGCATCTCTCCCGCACCGTGAAAGCCGTGACCGGATGCACCGCGGGCGAAATCATTCAGGACAGGATCCTTCTGGAAGCCAAACGCCGGCTGGTCTTCAGCGATCACCCGGTCGCCGAAATCGCCTATGCACTGGATTTCTCCTCACCGTCGTACTTTTCCCGCTTCTTCACGGTACGTACCGGCGAGACACCGGCAGGCTTCCGGCGCCGTGCACGCCATGCGCTCGGCGACAACGAAACCGCATGACCCGGCGCGGATCCTTATGTCCGTGAATGGCTTTCATGCACATAGTGCGAGGAGCGCCTCAGGAATTTTCTCTCGACGAAAATCCAGGACACATATGCCAGACCAAGCGTGATGAAAGCACCTGCGATCAGGGTGCCGTACGGATACAGCTCAAACAGTCCGAAATACTTTAGAAGCTGCAATGTCGGAAAATGGAACAGGTACACCCCGTAGGATAAATCCCCGATCCTGCCAACCCCGACACTCAGCACGCCGATTTGCGACAGGCCTATGACGAACAGCGGATACATAACCATGTTCGCATAATCGGAAATCCCCGGCGGCACATCGAGCAGCAGATAAACCGCGCTCACCAGAAACAACGCATACCGAACCCCGGGCCGGAACTCCTTCGCGGCAAGAAAGCTCCCCATCACAAAGTACGGAAGCTGCCCGGGAAACTGCCGCGCCAGAACCACCCCCATCGGATGGTCGAAGCCATAAGTGAAACAGGTAAACCACAACACCCCGCCCGCGAACATCAGGCAGAACCCAGTGAACATTCCGATCTTTCGATAGAGAAAGACGATCAGGGGAATCAGCAGGTAGAGCATGATCTCTATCTTGATCGTCCAGAGAGCCCCATTGACCGCACTGATAGTCCACCCCTCGAAAACTCCGGGAATGGTCGGCTGCAAAAAATTCAGGAAGATCAAATTGAAGAACAGATATTTGTAGGTGGAGGAGGACGTGAAAAACTCCCCGAAACTCAGGGACGTAATGGCAAGACCGATCAGGAACCCATATCCAATCACGGCACTATATGCCGGATAAATCCGCCTTACTCTTTTTTCAAAAAAGTCATAAACGGACGCGCTGGAAAAATAGCTTTTCGTGACCAGATACCCGCTTATTGCGAAGAAGCCTTTTATTGCGAAATTAAAATCGAAAATATCAGGCCACATGAACGCGCCGGATATTTCCTGCGCATGACTGAAGAAAACGATAATGGCTAAGGTAAGTCTGATTTCGTCAAAGCAGTTTTTCTTCACTGACAAAATCTGCCTCACGTCTTAAGCGACATAAAAATAATAAGGAAACCGCGCGGCGATCTCAGAGACAAGCTATTTGCGTGCCTGTTCAGGAAGCCCGGTGAAGCCTCATTCAGTCATTAGTGCTCCAGTCAGGCGCAACCGCGCCTGACAAATGCCCATATAACCTAAGCCGTTAGAACCTCATTCCCACTCGATCGTCCCCGGAGGCTTCGAGGTGATGTCGTAGGTCACCCGGTTGATGCCTTTGCACTCATTGATGATGCGGGTGGAGACCCGGCTGAGGAAGTCGTGGTCGAAATGGTAGTAGTCCGCCGTCATGCCGTCGGTCGAGGTGACGGCGCGGAGGGCGCAGGCGAAGTCGTAGGTCCGGCCATCGCCCATGACGCCGACGGTGCGGACCGGGAGCAGCACGGCGAAGGCCTGCCAGATGGCGTCGTAAAGGCCGGCATTGCGGATCTCTTCCAGATAGACCGCGTCAGCCTTGCGCAGGATATCGAGCTTCTCGCGGGTAATGTCGCTGCCCGGAATGCGGATGGCGAGGCCCGGGCCGGGGAACGGGTGGCGGCCGACCAGGGTTTCCGGCAGGCCGAGTTCGCGGCCGAGATCGCGGACCTCGTCCTTGAACAGCTCGCGCAGCGGCTCGACCAGCTTCAGGTTCATCCGTTCCGGCAGGCCGCCGACATTGTGATGGCTCTTGATGGTGACGCTCGGGCCGCCGATGAAGGAAACGCTCTCAATCACATCAGGATACAGCGTACCCTGGGCCAGGAACGCGGCGCCCTCGATCTTGTTCGCCTCTTCCTGGAATACGTCGATGAAAAGCGAGCCGATGGTCTTGCGCTTCTTCTCCGGATCGGTCTCGCCAGCCAGCGCGCCGAGGAACAGATCGCTCGCATCCTTGTGGATCAGCGGGATGTTGTAATTGTCGCCAAACAGCCGCACGACCTCTTCCGCTTCACCCTGGCGCAGCATGCCGTGGTCGACAAAGACGCAGGTGAGCTGATCGCCGATGGCCTCGTGGATCAGCACGGCGGCGACGGAGCTGTCGACCCCGCCGGACAGGCCGCAGATGACCTTGCCATCGCCGACCTGATCGCGGATCTGCTGGATCGCCTGGTCCTTGAACGACGCCATGGTCCAGTCGCCGGCGCAGCCCGCCACCTTGTGCACGAAGTTGGAGAGCAGTGCGGCGCCGTGCGGCGTATGCACCACTTCCGGATGGAACATGGTGGCGTAGTAGCGGCGCTCATCATCGGCCACGACAGCGAAGGGAGCACCCTCGCTGGAAGCGACAACCCGGAAGCCTTCCGGCAGCGCGATCACCCGGTCGCCATGGCTCATCCAGACCTGCTCGCTGGCGCCGATCTCCCATACCCCGTCGAACAGGATGCAATTGTCCTTCACGTCGACAAAGGCGCGTCCGAACTCGCGATGGTCGGAGGTCTCGACACGCCCGCCAAGCTGGTGGCACATGGTCTGCTGGCCGTAGCAAATGCCCAGAACCGGAAGGCCCGAGTCGAAAACGAGCTGCGGCGCCCTTGGCGTTTCCTCGGCGACCACGGAGGCCGGTCCGCCCGAGAGGATATAGGCCTTGGCCCCGAACGCCTCGATCTTCTCGACCGGTGTGTTGAAGGGCATGATTTCGCAATAGACACCAGCTTCGCGGACACGGCGCGCGATCAGCTGTGTGACCTGACTGCCGAAATCGAGAATGAGAATACGATCGGTCATCGGGCACCATTTGGCTGGGCGGGAATGAAGCGCAGGAAACTACCCGAACTGTTGCATTGCGGCAAGGCTGCTTGGCACGGCAGCGGCCAGCCTGAAGGGGCGCGGTCTCCGGCTTGAAATTCACGCCCTGTCAGCGGAAGGGATTAAGCCGATTCCTGACCGGCCCATCTTATCAATAACAGGTGCGGCTACCCTTCCGCACTCGCGAGCCGTTCCTGAAGGACGCGTATATCCGGCCAGCGATAGACCGTCTCTTCGGTCTTCGCCCCCATCACACTGCATTCGACGGGAGCATCGGCGATACCGCCCAGCTTCTCGTAAAACGCAACACCGCCCCGGTTTTCACTCAGGACCGTCAGGACGAGAGAGCCAAAACCGGCAGCGGCCAGTCCGTGCACGACCCGTCCCATCAGGGCCGTCCCGACACCAAGTCCCTGAAAGCTCGGATCCACATAGAGGACATAGATCTCGGCAATGTCGCCGGCTTCGTCCCCTAAGGCGACAATATCCTGCCGGCGTGCACCGCCCTGGCAGAAACCCACGACCTCACCATTCCAGTCGGCGACCTGGAACAGCTCGGCATGCCGGTTCTTGGCGATGGCATTCGACCATTGCCCCGCCGAGCGGACCGCGCGCAACTCCAGCAAAACCCGGTCCGGCAGGATCCCGACATAGGCATCCTGCCAGGTATCGACCTGCACTCTGGCAATCGGGGACGCGTCCTTGGGCTGGACAGGACGTATCTTGATATCTCTCGGATCCGGCATTGCTTTCCTCTCAACGGAATGCATCCGGATCATGATAATGGAGAGACTGCGCCGTTTAAACGCTGAAACGGCGCAGCGGGAACATCCGGGCTTTACTCAGCCGTATCCTTGCCCGTTTCCGTATCTGCTTCTTCCAGCGCACGGCGCTCCAGGACCTGCACGAAGAAACCGTCCGTATCGTGCTTGTGCGGATAGAGCCGCAGTGCGGTGCCTTCACCCGGACAGTCGCCGCCGCCAAGCTCGGAGACCGTCGCGGCCCAGACCGTCGCGATATCCAGTGCCTGGAACTCGCCTTCCCGCGCTTCGAGGAAAGCGTCAACAATTGCCTCGTTCTCTTCCGGCAACAGCGAGCAGGTCACATAGGCAAGCCGTCCGCCCGGCTTCACCAGACGGGCCGCACGCTGCAGGATCACGGCCTGCAACGCGTTCAGTTCGGCAAGGTCCGTCTCGTTATAGCGCCAGCGGGCATCCGGATTGCGGCGCCAGGTTCCCGTGCCGGAACAGGGCGCATCCACCATCACCCGGTCAAACTTCCCGGCGAGCCGTTTCACCCGTCGGTCACTGCCCTCGGCCAGAACATGCCGTTCGATATTGTGCAGACCGGCGCGGCGGGTGCGGACGCCACAGCGTTCCAGCCGGCCTTCCGAGATGTCGAGCGCAAGCACACGGCCCTTGTTCTCCATCAGCCCGCCGATCACCAGGCTCTTGCCACCGGCACCGGCGCAATAATCCGCCACCTGCATGCCCGGCTTCGCGCCGAGCAGCAGGGCCGCGATCTGCGCGCCTTCGTCCTGCACCTCGATCAGGCCTTCCTTGAACAGTTTCAGCCCGTCAATCGGCTTGCGATCCGCGGAGCGCAGGCCGAAGGGCGAAAAAGGTGTCGGAGTGCATTCGATATCCTGCTTGTAGAGTGACTCCCGGACCGAGTCCCTGTCCGCCTTTTGCAGCGGGTTGATCCTGAGATCGAATGGCGCTTCGGTTCCCATGGCGGCAAGCGCGGCTTCCCGCTCGTCGCCAAGCACCGGCTCAAGCCGGCGGTAGACCCAGTCGGGTGTTTCCAGACGCACGGCCGCCGGCATGTCCGGAGCACTGTTCAGGATCTGCCCCTTCAGCTTCGACAGCAGCCGCAGTTCCAGCTCGTCCATCACATAGGGCGCGTGATTTTCACCGGAAAACAGCTCCGCGATCGCGGCACTCGTCAATTCGTCGACGAGAACCAGATCGGCCAGAACCCGCATGCGCGCAGTCGGATGTTCGGAGACTCCGGTCCGGCCAAGATGCCAGTCGACCCGCGACCGGCGCCGGAGCAATCCATACACCCGGTTGCGGACCGCATGCCGGTCCTTCGACCCCGCATAACGCCGTTGCCGGAAATAGCCTTCAAGAACACGATCGACCGGACGCGGATCCGCGTCGGCTTCTTCCATGATCTCGATTGCGGCAAGGAGACGGGCCGCTGGGGTCATAATGCTGCTTTCGTTAGCCGGCTGTTGGGCCGGGCTTGCTTACATGCTCGGGCGATAGTTGGGCGCCTCGCGGGTGATGGTCACGTCATGGACGTGGCTTTCCCGAAGACCGGCATTGCTGATTTTCAGGAACTTGCAGTTCTCCTGCATCGCCTTGACCGTTCCGTTGCCAGTATAGCCCATCGCGGCCCGAAGCCCGCCGATCAGCTGATGGACAACAGCGGAAACAGGCCCCTTATACGGCACCTGGCCCTCGATCCCTTCCGGAACCAGCTTCAGATTGTCCGATACTTCTTCCTGGAAATACCGGTCAGCCGAGCCGCGCGCCATGGCGCCGAGGGAGCCCATGCCGCGGTAGGCTTTATAGGAACGGCCCTGATAAAGATAGACTTCTCCCGGGCTTTCATCGGTCCCGGCAAAGAGCGAGCCGATCATGGCGCAATCGGCACCGGCCGCGATGGCCTTGGCCAGATCGCCGGAATATTTGATCCCGCCATCGGAGATGACCGGAACACCGGCCTTGTGGCAGGCTTCCAGCGCGCCGGTGATCGCGGTCAGCTGCGGAACGCCGACGCCAGCCACCATGCGCGTGGTGCAGATCGAGCCCGGACCGATGCCGACTTTCACAGCGTCGGCGCCGGCGTCGATCAGGGCCTGCGCCCCGTCCCGCGTGGCGACGTTGCCGGCAATGATCTGGGTCTTGTTGCTGAGATTACGGATCTCTTCGACGGAAGCGAGCACGCCCTGGGAATGGCCGTGCGCCGTATCGACAACGATGATGTCCACCTCGGCATCGATCAAGGCCTCGGCCCGCGCGATGCCATCCTTGCCCGTGCCGGTCGCGGCAGCGACCCGGAGGCGGCCCTGCTCGTCCTTGCAGGCATTCGGATGGGTTTGTGCCTTGTCCATGTCCTTGACGGTGATCAGGCCGATGCACTTGTGATCGCCATCCACCACCAGCAGCTTTTCGATCCGGTGCGTGTGCAGCAGCGCCCGCGCCTGTTCCGGCGTCACATCCTCGCGCACCGTGATGACCTCCTTGGTCATCAGATCCTTGACCGGCTGGCTCATGTCCGTCGCGAAGCGCACGTCACGGTGGGTCAGGATACCGACCAGCTTGCCGGTCCTGGACTTCACCACGGGAATGCCGCTGATCTTGAAGCGGCTCATCACACCCATGGCGTCGGCCAGGCTTTGTTCCGGCGAGATGGTAACCGGGTTCACCACCATTCCGGCCTCGAATTTCTTCACGGTCCGGACTTCATTGGCCTGGGCCGCCGCGTCCATATTCTTGTGAATGACGCCGAGGCCGCCGAGCTGTGCCATGCCGATGGCAAGGCCGCTTTCGGTGACGGTATCCATGGCTGCGGAGATCACTGGGATCCCGAGACGGATCGAACGGGTGAGTTGTGTGGACGTATCGACCTGTGCCGGGAGAACCGACGAAAGGGCCGGTTCAAGAAGGACGTCGTCGAAGGTCAATGCTTCGCGGATATCCATGGTGCCTCCGTTTGCTGCGGTGGCACGGCGCTATAACACCAGCCCTGCCACCTGCCAAGCACGAAGTGCCGGCGCTTCCGTTACGTTTTAGCAAAGCTGCCATGCAAGGTAGCCCGCAACGCCCTATCCGGCAGCCTGAACGAGCCGGGAAGCAAGCGCATCCAGCCCTTTTTGGCCGGCTTCATCCGCCAGATTTCCGTCAGCCGCAAAAGCACTGCCCGCGCCCGGCACTGTCACGAAACCCTGAACCGGGACGCAGCCGAGTTCGCACAGGCAATCCCGCAGCCGCGGTACAACGCGCACGCCACCGAGTCGGCCCGGGGACGCCGCCATCACCGCGACATGTTTGGACATCAGGACATTGTCCGCCCCGCCATCCTTTTTCGGACGGGAAACCCAGCTGAAGGTATTGACCAGAAGCGGTGGCACGAAGCCGTTATATTCCGGTGTCGCGATCATCAATCCGTCATGCTCGGAAATCAGCTTCTTGAGGGCAAGAATGTTCTCGGGAACACCGTGAGCGTCTTCGTCGTCACCATGATAGATCGGCGCCGGATAATCGTTGAGATCGATCAGGGTAGCCTCGCCCCCCGCCCTGCGCACGGCAGCGGCACCAGCCGCCGCCAGTTTCTTGTTCAGGGATTCCGCACGCGCGCTGCCGGAGAAAACGAGGATCTTCGAATTGCTCATGTGATGATTTCCGTAATGAGGTGTTTGACGTGAAGGAGATGGAGCGAACGGCGCATCACTCAAGAGGCGCCTTACAGGTCCCGGACCAAATAGTAACGGCTGTTACCCGTCGGATAGTCCAGTGTCCCGAACACATGAAACCCCAGGGCTTCATAAAAGGACCGAGCCTGAAAATCATAGGTATCGAGAAGGATTCTGGATGCCTTGAGACGGCGGCCTTCCTTCGCGATCGCTTCAACGATGTTCCTGCCCCAGCCAGTGCCGCGCAAATCCTCGTCGAGCCAGAGCACGGAAACTTCTATGACACCAAGATTGTTCCGCGCACCGGCACCACCCCTGATCGCTCCGGCCGCGTCCCGAAGCTCCACCGTGAAATACCGGCTGTTCCAGTCTGACCGCTCCCGATTGAAGGCAACCAGCCGCCCGTCGATTTCATCGAGGCCGTCGGTCAGGCCTTCCTCGACCTTAAGTGTCAGATCCTGCGTCATCGGCCTCATCCCGGCTATCCTCGGCCAGCCCCCTGAAACCGGTGCAAACCACATAGGCTTCCGGTGATTCAGGCCTGCTGGCCGCCGGTTTCGCGTGCCTGACAACCCGGAAGGCCAGCTTCATTCGCCGCAGCATTTCCTGTTCGCTGCCGCCCTTGAAGACCTTGGCGACAAAACTACCGCCCTCGGCCAGCACCTCAAGTGCAAACTCGAACGCCGCTTCGCAGAGCGCGGCGGTGCGCAGATGGTCCGTCGGCGCATGCCCCGTGGTGGAAGCGGCCATATCGCTCAGCACGACATCGACCTGCTCCGGCATCCGCTGCCGCAGGGCCGCCAGACCTTCATCGGTCATGAAGTCGCCCTGGAACAGGTCCGCGCCCGGCACAGGCTCCATCTCCAGCAGATCAATGCCGATGACGGTACCCTTACCCTTCCCGGCCCCGACGATATCAACCGCGATCTGGGTCCATCCACCCGGCGCCGCGCCGAGATCGACGACTTTCTGGCCCGACTTCAGGAAACGGAACTTTTCGTCGAGCTGCTGCAACTTGAAAGCCGCGCGGGAGCGATAGCCAAGCTTCTGCGCCTCAACCACATAAGGGTCGTTAAGTTGCCGGCGCAGCCAGCGTTGAGATGATGGTTTATGCCGGCGCGCATTCTTGAGCTCGACGCTGGTCATCCGTGACCCAGAGCCTCGCCCGCCGCGCCGTCCGCCGCGATTGGTTGTCATGGCCGCTTAAGTGCGCCGGAAGCGGTTGTCCCGTCAACCCATCCCGCCTATTCCGCAGGCAAAACACGCTGAAGAAGATCGACCAGAATACCTTCGCGCAATCCCCTGTCTGCGACCCGCAGCCGCCCCACGGGCCAGCGCTCGCAGATGCCCTGCAGGATCGCGCATCCGGCCACGACGAGATCAGCCCGCTCCGAGCCGATGCATGGCATCGCGGCCCGTTCCCGGTAACCGACCGAGGCCAGATGCTCGGCAATCCCTTCCATCTCCGAGAAATCAAGATAGGTGCCATCGACCCGGTTCCGCTCATAGCGGCGCAGCTTCATGTGCAATCCTGCAAGCGTCGTCACCGTCCCCGAGGTTCCGACCATCTGCACCAGACCATCCCGGATCGCGGCACCGATACCGAAGCGGGTTTCGAAATCATCCAGCGCGGCACGGGATTCCTCGACCATCTTGCGATAGGTGGCGGGGTCAAACCGGTCTCCGCCATAACGCTCCGACAGGGTGACAACGCCAAACGGCAGGGAAATCGAGTCGAGTGCGCCATTTCCATTGCGGTGGGTGTCATGGTTCCGCGCACGGTGCCAGACCAGCTCGGTACTGCCGCCGCCAATATCGAAGACCAGCGCATTGGGGATCTCCGGATTGAGCAAGGGCAGACAGCCGGCCAACGCCAGCGAAGCCTCCTCATCCGTCGAAATGATCTCGATCTCAAGATCCGTCTCGACGGATACCCGCTCCAGAAAGGCGTCGCAATTACGGGCCCTGCGGCAGGCTTCCGTCGCCACAATGCGGGAGAGCGTGACGTTCCGTTTCGCCATCTTGCGGGCACAGACTTTCAGTGCCTGAAGCGTCCGCTCCATGGCATCTTCCGAAAGTTCCTGACTTTTCTGAAGACCTTGTCCAAGCCGGACGATGCGGGAAAAGGCGTCGACGACACGAAAGCCGGAGCCGTACGGGACCGCGATCAGCAAACGGCAATTGTTCGTGCCCAAATCCACAGCCGCCAGAACCGGCGATTGGCCTGGCTTTTGGGTTGCGTGGACGGCATCGCTCGACGACTTCGGAACCTCGCGCCTTTCAGACGGCCGCAACCGTTCAAGGCGCCCTTTTTCCCGATCACCCTCCGTCGAACGTCCTCCCCGCCGCGTCGAAAGCGAACGGCCGGTGGACATGCATACTCATTTCAAAAAGCCTGTCTCCGGCATCCGGAGACTATTTCACCGGAGAGTGTAATCGGATTATCTAAAATTTCATACAGTATGGGGGACGAACCACCGTATTTTGTGCAGGCTGAACCGGACCCGGCCTGTCCGGCCCGCACTCAGTCACGCGCGCTCCCCGGGTTCGGCATTCCGGAACTCAGAGATAAAAGTGAACGATGGAGCGCCCGTCCACGCTCTCAACCCGCGCTTCAAGATCAAAAATCTCGTGAATATTGGCCGTGGTCACAATCTCGGCAGGCGCGCCCTGCCGGACCAGATGGCCATCCCGCATGGCAATGATCAGATCGGAATAGCAGGACGCGAAATTGATGTCGTGCAGCACCAGAACGATGCTCTTGGAGAGCTCGTCGGCAGCACGCCGGAAGAGCTGCATCATGGCGACGGCATGCTTCATGTCGAGATTGTTCAGCGGCTCGTCCAGCAGCACATATTTCGTGTCCTGACACAGCACCATGGCAATGAAGGCCCGCTGGCGCTGCCCGCCGGAGAGTTCATCGAGAAAACGGTGCGTGAGATCCTCAAGACCGAGATAGAAAATCGACCGTTCGACATGCGCGAGGTCATCCGAGGTCGGCCGCCCCTTCGAATGCGGGTAACGCCCGAAAGCCACCAGGTCCCGCACGGTCAGCCGGGCCGTCAGATGATTGTCCTGGCGCAGGATGGACAGCTTTTTCGCCATCGCGTCGCCATCCGCCGTCAGGATATCCATGCCATCGACCGTGACCTGGCCAGAAGACATCGGCAGCAGCCGGCTGATCATGGACAGGAAGGTTGATTTCCCGGCACCGTTCGGCCCGATGATCGAGGTCACCCCGCTGGCCGGAAGGCTGGACGTCACGCCGCGCACGACCTCCGCGCCACCATAGGATTTCGTGACATTGCTGACTTCGATCATCGTGTCCCCCTCATGACGATCATCGCGATGAACACGATCCCGCCGGCAAATTCGATCACGATCGACAGAGCGCTGTCATAGGACAGGACCCGCTCCAGGAACAACTGCCCGCCGACCAGACAGGTCACCGCCAAAAACGCGGCTCCGGGCAAAACAAGGATATGGCGGTGACTTGGAACCAGCATGTAGGCGAGGTTCGCAACGAGCAGTCCGAAGAAGGTTACCGGGCCGACAAGCGCCGTTGAGACCGACACCAAAATAGTGACCATGGCGAGCGTCACCGTCACCATGCGGCGGTGGTTCACGCCAAGATTGATCGCGGTCTCGCGCCCGAGCGCCATCACGTCGAAAACATTCCGCAGCCGCCAAGCGGCCAGGGAGACCAGCAGGACAAGGATCAGGGCAACCGACAGGAGCTCCGGGTTCGCCCTGTTGAAACTCGCGAACAGGGTATCCTGAAGAATGAGAAACTCGTCCGGATCAATCACCCGGCGGAAGAAGGCCGACAGGCTCCGGAACAGGAGGCCGAAGATGATCCCGCTCAACAGCATCAGGTGCAGCTCACGCACCCCGCCCCGGAACAGCCAGCTGAACAGAAGACCGGCAAAGAGTGTCATCGCGGCGGTCTGGATCAGAAACAGGCCGCTCGGCGGCAAACCGGTCAGGAATGTCGCCCCGAAGAAGAAGGCGATGCTCGTCTGAATCAGGATGAAAAGCGCATCGAAGCCCATGATCGAGGGCGTCAGGATGCGATTTCCCGTGATCGTGTGGAACAGCACGGTGGAAACCGCGATCGCGTAGCCGACCAGCGCCATGGTCGCGACTTTCATGCCCCGGAAGGGCAGAATAAAGCCCCAGTTCCCCTTCACGCCCACCGTCATGAAAAAGACCACCGACAGACACGCAAGCCCCGCCAGGAGCGTCAGCGCGAAGGCCAGTGTCCACAGCTTCCTTGCCTCATTCCCCATGCCCGCGCCTCCGCAGCAGGAAATAGAGGAACAGACCGCTGCCGATCACGCCCATGATCGTGCCGATCGGAATTTCATACGGCGCAATGACAAGCCGGGCGACAATATCGCAGGAAATGACAAGCGCCGCTCCGAGCAGCGCGACCCAGGGCAGCGTGCGCCGCAGGTGATCCCCGATGACGAGCCGGACGATGTTCGGCACGACGAGGCCGAGGAACGGAATGACGCCGCACGTCACAACCACGGTGGCCGTCACCAGGGATACGATCACCATCCCGAGGGCCATCACCTTGCGGTAATCGAGGCCCAGATTGGTCGTGAAATCCTGCCCCAGCCCGGCGACGGTAAACCTGTCCGCCGCAATATAGGCGACGCAGGTCAGGCCGAATGAAATCCAGAGCAGCTCGTACCGCCCGCGCAAAATCGCCGAGAAATCACCGATCATATAGGCGTTGAGGGATTGAAGCAGGTCATATCGGTACGCGACGAAGTTTGTTCCGGCTTCGATCACACCGCCCAGCATGATCCCGATCAGCGGCACGATGAATTCGCTTCTCAGCGGCACCCGCCGGAGGATGCCCAGAAAGACAGCCGTACCGGCCAAGGCAAAGGCGGCGGCCACGAGCATTTTCAGGATGACCGGCAAACCGGGCGCCAGCAACATCACCACGAGCAGGCCAAGGCTCGCGGATTCGACGGTTCCCGCCGTCGACGGCTCGACGAAACGATTGCGCACCAGCATCTGCATGATCAGTCCGGCAACCGAAAGTGCCGCCCCGGCGAGCACCAGCGCCAGCGTGCGCGGCACACGGCTGACCATCAGCATCTCGAAGGCATGCGCCGATGTCGCCGGATCCAGAAGCGTCGCCGGCGTCACATCACTGACACCGATGAAGAGACTGAGAACGCCCAGAGCAACCACGCAGAGGCAGGCTAAAACAAAATACTTCAAGGCACTCTTCGGCTCGATGCAAAGGTCACGGACGCAGATAGGCCGTCCCAGGACGGCCTATCTACCCGATTTAACCAAGATGTCGGAGAGACTATTTGGCTTTCAGAGCCGCTGCAATCTCATCGACATTCATCTGCAAAGCCTGAAGACCTGTACCGGCCAGATACCAGTTCCCCGAATCCACATAGACAATATGCCCTGCTTTCCAGGCCTTGGTCTTGTGGATGATCTCGTTATCCAGCATTGCCGCCGCCGACTGTCCCTCACGGCCGATAGCCGCATCCCGGTCCACCACGAACAGCCAGTCCGGATCCGTTTCGAGAAGGAATTCGAACGAAATCGGCTGACCATGCAGCCCCGTGCCCAGATCCTCGACCGCCGGCTTGAAGCCGTAGACATCATAGAGAACCGTGAAGCGCGATCCCTTGCCATGCGCGCTCATCTTGCCGCCGGTCGTGATCATCGCAAGCGCGGTGCCCGCCTTGCCGGCAAGCGCCTGCAACTCCGCCGTGGAGCTTTCAAGCTTGTCCACCAGGGCCTGCACCTCGGCTTCCTTGTCGAAGATCTTCCCGACAGTCAGGGCGTTTTTCTTGGCATCGCCAATATGATTCTCCCAACTGGCGGAGAGATCGATCGTCGGCGCAATTTTCGCCAGGTCGTCATAATTTCTGGAAGAGCGCCCGCCGACGATCACCAGATCAGGCTCGGCGGCAACAATGGCTTCGTAATCCGGCTCGAACAGGGAGCCGACATTCAGGTAGCTGCCGGATGCATATTTGGCCAGATGCTTCGGCTTTGGCCCGCCGGGAACGCCAGCGACCTCGACGCCAATTGCGTCCAGCACGTCCAGCACACCGAGATTGAAGACCAGGACCTTTTTCGGGATCCCCGGCAGCGTTGTCGTGCCCTTTGTGTGCTCGATGACAATGTCTTCGGCAAAGGCGGCGGGGGCAAAGGCGACGGGCGCCCCGACTGTCACGGCCAGAATGGTTGCGCAGGCAAGGACGCTGCGGCGCATGGTTGAAAACAAGGGATATCTCCTTTGCGGCTGAACAATCGGGAGAACCAACAATGGTTCTCCCTCCCCTTTATCAAAAGAGGCAAATTTGGAAATCAGAACTTTGCCGTCATGCTGAACCAGACACGGCGCCCATCCTCGACATAGCCGTACTCGTCATAGGTTATCCGCTTGTCGGTCAGGTTATAGCCAGCGAGATTGACCTGAACATTCTCGCTCAGATCGTAGCTCACACCGATATCGAGGAAGGTGTAGGACGGCGCAACGGTCGAACTGCTGGAGGGACCCGTGGTCGGCTGGCTTTCCTCGCCACGGAAGGTCACCCGCGCCCAGGGCCGCAATTGCGGCGTTGCCCGCCAATCGACCTGAGCCGTCGCCTGATGCTTCGGCAACTGGGTCAGGGGCTCCCCCTTATAGTCGCCGCTGAGCTGCTCGGACTGCGTGAAGGTGTAGCTCCCGGACAGCGAGACCGTATCGGTCAGGTCGCCTGCGAGGGACACTTCGATGCCCTGCGTCTCCGCCTCGTCGATATTGATCCGGTAGGTTGGATCGGATCCGAATTGGTTTGGGCCATCCGCGCAGATCGTCGTCGGACAGGCGATCCGGGTGATCTTGTCCTTGAAGGCATTATGGAAGACCGTGACACTCGCCTCGATTCCCGAACGCCCCGAATAGATGACACCGATCTCCTTGCTGAGAGAGGTTTCCGGCTCGAGATCAGGGTTGCCGTAGACATTGCCGCCACGGCTGACCTGTCCCCAGTCCGGCGTGATTTCCCGGAGGTTCGGCGACCTGTAGCCGCTGGAAACACCACCTTTCAGCGTCCAGTTTTCAGAGATGTTCCAATTGCCATAGAGACGCGGACTCAGATTGGCGCCGTAATCCTCGTTGAAATCCAGACGCACGCCACCGGTCAGGGAGACATCCGGCAGAACCAGCCATTCGTCTTCCGCAAAGGCTGCGTACTGGACCATATCCACCTGCGTCCGGTCGGAAATCTGATTGGTCGTGGCATCGTCCAGCTCTTCCAGGCCGTAATTACCGCCAACCGTGACCAGGTGATCGCCGAACGGCATCCACAGACTGGTCTTCGCCGTCGTGTTGGTGATCTCGATATCCCGGCCCTGATTGTCGGAAATCTCCCGCTTGATGTGGCTGTCGACATTGCCGAAAGACAGCCGCCCGGCATGCGCGAGAGAGAAGTGCGTCTCAGTGTAGGTATTGTCGCTGTCCACACAACCGCCCCGGCAGCCGGATGACGCAACAGTCTTACCGACCGTCCCCTCACGATGCTGCTCGGATACACCCGCCTCAAGCGTCAGATCGTGATCCGGGGTCGGCGTCAGCGTCAGGCGCGCCGTGACGGTCTTGTGCTCCCGGTCCTCATACCCGTTGAGAATGTCGTCCTCTTCTCGCGTACTGTACTGGCCGTAAAGTTGCAGCCCCAGAAGGTCCTCGCTCAGCGGACTCGCGAGGTAGAAATTGCTCTGGTAGGCATTTCCAGAGGCACTGTCCTGCTGCAGAAGCGCATCGGCCTGGATCGCTCCTTCGAGCTTCTGCGGCACCTTGCGCGTGATCACGTTGATGACGCCGCCGATTGCGTCGGATCCGTAGAGTGTCGACATCGGCCCGCGGACGACTTCGATGCGCTCGATCGCCTGCAGGGGCGGCAGCCAGTTCTGTTCGAACCCCGCACTGCCGTTCGGCCGGCTTTCCCGCGTGTCCACCCGCTGCCCGTTGACCAGAATCAGCGTGTAGGAAGAAGACATGCCGCGAATGCTGATATCCGCTCCATTATCGCCCGACCCGCCGCCGGTCACGATCACACCGGGAACGTCCCGCAGGGCATCCGTGATGTTCTTGTACTGGTGGCTTTCCAAGGTCTCCCGGGTGATAACGCTGATCGACGCCGGCGCGTCTTTCACTTCCTGTTCGTGCCCGGATGCCGTGACAACAATCGGCTCGATCTTGACTTTTTCCTGGGCCAAGGCCGATGTCGTTACAATTGCAGCAACAGTCCCGGCGACAAGTGGTAGTGTGCTCCCCAGGCGCACGCCCCGGTTCAGGCGCAAAAGCTCGCTCCCCAACATGCAATTACTCCAGCCAATGCAAGACATTTGAAATCAATATTGCTAATGTAAATCATTCGCAATTTTATCATTCAACCAAGAACCGTGGCACGGCGCGTTGCAAAAAATGGAACATCCCTCCTCGCCCTTCCTGCACAGGCAGGGCCGGTCAAAAATCACGCATGGGGATCAGCTCGCCACGAAAGACGCCGCAAGCGAGCCAAGCGATGTATGACCTGAAAGCACTCGATATCTTCAATTCCGTCATCCGGCACGGCAGCCAGACCGCAACGGCACGGGAATTCGGCTTGCCCAAATCGACCGTGAGCCGGCGCCTGAAGGATCTGGAAGGTCAGGTCGGCCATCAGTTGCTGCGCCGGGACGCCAACCGCATGGTTCCGACCGAAGCCGGACTCGTCTTCGAGAAATATTCCCGGGCGATCCTGAAACTCACCGAGGACAGCCGCGAGACCCTGAGCGATCTCAGGAAAGAAGTCAGCGGGGACCTGACGCTGCATGTCCATGAAGGCCTGATCAGGGGCTGGTTCGCAAAACAGATGGAACGCTTCATCGCGCGGTATCCGCATGTGCGAATCGCTCTGCGGACCAATACCGAGTTGCCGGCGATGGATGGCAAGGACACCGTCTGCATCTGGCTTGGTCCCGTGCCGGAAGAGATTCGCCTGCGTCAGGAGACGCTCGGCCGGCTCACCCGGGGACTGTTCGCCCATCCCGATTATCTGGCCCGCCAGGGTGCGCCCCGGCACCCGAGGGAACTTTCCCACCATAAATGGGTCGATCTTCTCGGCGACAGCGGCGACGGCCTGACCCTGCGCCACTCCCGGGAAGGGAAATACTCCGTGACGCTGCCCGTCTCCCAGATACAGGTGGACCGCATGGCACTACAGGGGGATGCCATCGTCAGCGGGCATGGTATCGGGTTGTTGCCGCACTGGATGGTCAAGAAGCGCAGCCACTATCACCCGGGCACACTGGTTCCCTGCCTGCCGGACTGGCACGCGGCACCGCTCGCGGTCCGTCTGCTTTATCCGGATACCCAGCTTCCCCGCCGGTCGCTTGCCTTCATCGAGCATATCCGCGCGGCAATTCCCGGGGACTGGGCACCCCATTCACCGGCGCACAACATCACCGGGGCGGAAACAGAAACAGCAGGGAATAATGGCAGCCTTCATGTGCCCGTCATGCGCAGCAAAATCGCCTAGCAGGCAGCTCTAGAGCGGGTCGGCCTCCTGCCGTGCCACTTTGTCCGCCACCCATTCATAGGTTTTCTCCAGCCCCTCTCGCAAAGCCGCGCTCGGCGCCCATCCCAGCTCCGCCCGGATCATGCTGTTGTCGGAATTCCGGCCACGCACGCCAAGCGGCCCCGGCACGTGGCGCTTCGTCAGTTTCTTGCCCGCAATGTCGCAAACCATGTCGACCAGCCGGTTGATGCTGACCATCTCGTCCGAGCCGATATTGACCGGTCCCGCGAATCCGGAGCGGGTCAGCCGCAGCACCCCCTCCAGACATTCGTCGATATAGAGGAAGGACCGGGTCTGCTCGCCGTCGCCCCAGATTTCGATCTCGCCGCCATCCGGCGCCTCGGCGACTTTCCGGCAGATCGCCGCCGGTGCCTTCTCCCGGCCATCGCTCCAGGAGCCTTCCGGGCCGAAGATATTGTGAAAACGGGCAATCCGGCATTCCAGACCGTGATTGCGCTTGTAGGAGAGATAGAGCCGCTCGCTGAAAAGCTTCTCCCAGCCATATTCGCTGTCCGGATTGGCCGGATAGGCGCTGTCCTCGCGGCAGTTCGGGTTGTCCGGATCCTGCTGGTTTTCCTGCGGGTAAATGCAGGCCGAGGAGGAATAGAACACCCGCTTGATGCCGTGCCTGTTGCAGATATCGACGACATTCAGGTTGATCGCCGCCGAATTGTGCATGACGTCGGCATCATGATCGCCGGTGAAAATATACCCGGCGCCGCCCATATCCGCCGCAAGCTGGTAGACTTCATCGAACTTCCGGTCGATCACCGCCCGGACATTGGCCGGCTCTCGCAGATCCGCGACGACGAAATCGTCGGCTTCGGTCCTGGCGTAACGCGGATGCTTCAGGTCAACACCCCGCACCCAGCTTCCCTCGGCTTTAAGGCGATGCACCAGATGGCTGCCGATAAAGCCGCCCGCCCCGAGCACGAGAACCTGTTTCATACGGAGATTTCCACTTTCATCGACTCCAAGCGCACGGCAGAAAGCCATGCGGAAAAACATCCATCATACGGATTCTATGGCGTGAAAGTGTAGAAAGTGTGACCACCCTGGCAAAGCACGGATGCCCGGTTCCAGCGGCTTTCAGGGTATTTGAACAATGCATATCGCCAGGGGCAATTTTGGCACTTGCCATCCGCAAGCAAGCTCGCTAATTTCCGCCCCCTGCCGCGAACGCACTCGATGCGACGGTCCCGTTGGGGGATAGTTTAACGGTAGAACTGCGGACTCTGACTCCGTCAGTCCTGGTTCGAATCCAGGTCCCCCAGCCACTCTTCCGACCTCATTGATTTTTCGACCGTGCTATCCGGCAGGCGAAGTGATTACTCCGCTCAGCGTTGCCGGACGCTGCGGAATTTCACTACCCGATAGGTGCGCAGGTGGAAGCTTTCCTGCCAAAGTGCGGGTTCCTCAACGCTTTGAAGAATCTACGAACCGATAGTTCGCGCCTCAAGCCGGACTGGTCTAACAACGCCGTCGCGGCCCCTTTATCTGCTTTCACAAGGTCACCAGACCCTGTAAGCATCGCAATCTTCGAAGATTTGGGGCAAATCATGGCGCAAAATGCCACCATTTACAAAGTTGAGCTTTCGGTCTCCGACATGGATCGTCATTATTATGAGACCCATAAATTGACCGTGGCAAAACATCCATCTGAGACGGATGAACGGCTGATGGTGCGCATTGTCGCCTTTGCGCTAAATGCCCATGAGAATCTGGAAATGACAAAGGGGCTGTCAACGGATGACGAGCCCGACATTTGGCAGAAAAGCTTGAATGGCGCGCTTGATGTGTGGGTGGCCCTGGGGCTTCCCAGCGAGAAGGTGGTGCGTCAATCCTGTGGCAAGGCCGGCAAGGTGATTATCTATCCTTATGGCAGAACGGCCGAGATCTGGTGGGACAAGATAAAAAAGAGCACCACCCGTTTTGAGAACCTTCAAGTGATAAATTTTTCCGAGAAAGACACAGGCGAACTGGCAAAACTGGCAAGCCGCGCGATGAGGCTCCAGATCAATATTCAGGACGGCGATGTGATGGTCAGTGTAGCTGACAGCATCGTCTACATGACCCCGCTCAAATGGAAGAGTGCTGCGTAATCCACGCGGGCTCGCCGCAAAGCCGGACTTTAGCTGGTCAGTACTGTTTGCAGGGAATTTTGGCATATACCTCTGAAATTGCGCAAAATATGCCGAAGCCTTGCGCAGGATCTCGTTGGCGCGGCGAAGCTCCTTCACCTCGCGTTCCAGAGCCTTCACCCGGTCCCGGTCACTGGCGGCCTGCGCCGCTTGCCCGGATTCATGAAGCAGGGCAAGGCGACCCGATCCTCAAGCGTAAACTGATGATACCTTTGCGCGTTGACGCTATTCGTTCAACACGGCGGCCCGGTTGCGGCTGAAAGTTTTGCTGCGGCAGCTTGAAGGCTGCCGCAGCAAGAAGCCGTCGAGCAGTTCAGCTCGCGACAACCCAGATCTTTCGAACCGTCTCCAGGGTTTGCCAGTTGCCGGAGAAACCGGGCTTCATGACGAAACTGTCCCCGGCCGCGAATTCCCGAGTTTCGCCGTCATCTTCGGTCAGTTGCAGGCGTCCCGAGAGAATATAGCAGAACTCGTAACTGTCGCCCTTGATCGCGCGGTACGTCCCCGGCGTGCACTCCCAGATACCAGTGCGGATCTGCCCCCATTTGGCGGCTTCGGCGAGCGCGGAATCGAGCTCCCAGGTACGGAAGACAGGATTGCCCTCGACAAGACGCTCGGGCAGTGGGCCGTTCTCGCTCGGCGCGAAAGAAGGAGAGAGTGTAAGTGACACAAGATTGGTCATTGGATATTCCGTCGATTGGGGACACATAAAATCACAGGCTAAGCATCGCTCAAGCGGCCTGGAAATAGCCACAGAAAGCGTGTCCGGTATTTGCATTCATCACCGACCGCCATCCGGGGCAAAATCACCGACTTATTGTGTTAATGGCACCCCGAAATCTGCTAGGTAGATACGCTTGGCAAAAATCAGGACGTGGTCCATCAGCGATGAAGTTCAAACACAAGATCATGGGCGCATTGCTGGCAGCGGGCATCCTGCCCATGTTCGTAAGTTCCGTGTTCGATATCTCCCGCATGTACAACGTGGCCGAAGAAGCGGCCCGGGCAGAAATCGCCTCCGTCATCGACCTGAAAGGCGAGATGGTCGAAACCTATTTTGGCACTCTTCTCAGCATTGCCAGGACGCTTGCAATAAACCCCGTCGTCACTGACGCGGTACGGGATTTTACCGCCGCTGTTGAGCAGCTGGACACGTCTGAAGATGATGCCATGCGCCCCCAAAGTCTGAGGGAGCGCTATGTCTATCAACAGGAAAACACGACAGGGGCAACGTCAGCCGATCTGGACCGATGGATGAAGATCGACCCGGTCGCGGAGAAGCTTCAACACCTTTACATTTCGGACAATCCCCGAAAAATTGGTGAAAAACACCTCCTTATGACGGCTGGCGACACGAGCAGATACTCAAGCCTGCACGAGACCTATCACCCATTTTTTAAAGAATATCTGGAAGAATTCGCGTTCTACGACATCTTCCTGTTCGAACCCAAAGAAGGCCGTATCGTCTATTCTGTCTTCAAAGAACTCGATTACGGGACGTCCTTCGTTGACGGCCCTTACAGCGATTCAGCCTTTGGACATGCTGTTCAACAAATTATTCAAAATAATTCGGATGACCTCGTCTTTGTAGATTTTGAACCCTACGAGCCATCATACAATCAGGATGCCTCATTCCTGCTTGCTCCTCTCAAGGACAAGGGCCAATTGGTCGGTATTATTGCTTTCCAGATGCCGGTTGATCGCATCAACACCATCGTAAACAAGGCAATTGCCGGCTTCGAGACCGCCGAAACTTTCCTTATCGGGTCAAACGGGCAACTCCGGTCCGTCCCGGAGAACGCCGCCAATCTGGAGATTGGCTCATCTTTGTCCAGCGAAGTTATCACGAGGGCCCTTGGCAGCTCGCAAGGGCTTATTGCCGCGAAAAATCACAGAGATGTACCGGTAATCGCCGGGTTTGAGCAGGTGAGCCTTCCCGGACTTGACTGGAAAATCATCCTCTCTGTCTCGGATGAAGAGGCCTTGGCGGATGCCTATGCCTCGGTCCGCGACGCTCTTATCAGACTTGGTGCGTTCAGCCTGCTCATCCTGGCATGCGGTTATGGATTGAGTGTTTATCTCCTGCGCCCTGTTCAGGCGCTCGGCAGGGATTTTCATGAAATCGTCGTCGGCGCGATGAATGCCCTGCACAAAGCGTCCAAGCAGTCCAAGATTGCAGCGGAATCGATGGTCACAACGGCCGAAGCGACAAGCCGCCAGGGCTCCGTTGTCAAAGAAAACTCGGTTGCAGCAGCTCAAAACGTCACCCTCGTCGCGGCCGCGATGGACCAGATGGCATCCTCTATTCAAGAGGTTGTCAAAGGCGTGACGAAAACCTCAAGCCTTACCGATGATGCGTCCGAAAGGGCGAACCTGGCATCGTCTTCGCTCCAGCATCTGGAAACCGCGACACAACGCATCACCGGTGTGGTCACCTTAATCAAGGACATTGCCAACAAAACGGACCTGCTTGCCCTGAACGCCTCTATTGAGGCGGCCCGGGCAGGTGATGCCGGGCGCGGGTTTGCTGTTGTCGCGGAAGAGGTCAGAAAACTTGCAACCCAGACAACCAGTTCCACCGAGGAAATAAGCACAGAAGTCGACAATGTCACCATGGCTGTGCAGGCTAATGTTTCCGCCATTCGCGGTATCACTCATGCCATCGGGCTTGTCCGTGATCAGGCAACGTCCATGTCAACCGTCGCCGAAGAGCAAGGCGCCGTCACGTCGGAGATTACCGGCAACATGTCGGACACGGCCCAGCGCGTATCCGCTGTAGATGAAAATATCGGGGGCGTTGAAACAGCATCAGCCGGTGCGGCCGTTGCGGCAAGAGACGTGATGCAACAGATGCAAAGCGTCGATGATGCCGAAAAGAAAGTCACGGAAGCGATCGATGCTTTCCTCAAGAAATTCAAAGACATTTAGCTTCCCGGCTCACATCGACGCAGGCCATCCCCACCAGTCACGCACCCCACCCCCCATGACCCGGGTGAGGTCATCACCGCGCAGCCAGGGCAGCTCCTCCGTGAACAGGGTGACGCACTGCCTCCAGGAGCAGGGCATTTTGGAAATGTCGGTGCCCCAGAACATGCGGTCTGGCCCGAATGCATCGAAGATTTGCCGCAGGTAGGTCTGCATTGCCGGGAACGGATAGGCCTCGGCTGTATAGCCCGGCGCGCCGGTCGCCTTGACCGCGACATTCGGCAGGTTGGCAAGCTTCAGAAGCGCCGGCATGTGGGTCATGGCGGCGGCATCCTTGAGGGTCGTGTTACCGCCCATGCCGCCCAGATGGTCGATGGTCAGCCGCAGCCCCGGGTGACGGTCGGCGACGTCCCCCAACAGGTCGAGCGATCCCGTAGCCAGAGTCGTCACCGGAATGCCGAACCTCTCGGCGGCGGCCCAGAACCAGTCAAGCTCGCCCGCATGGAGGCGGCGGCGGTCCTCACCTTCCAGAAACATGCAGCGCAGGCCGAGCATACCGGTCTGGCCGCGCCAGGTTTCCATCGCGGTCCGGCTTTGCTCCGGCTGGCCGAGATCGACAGCGCCGATGATGGCGAACCGGCCAGGATAGCTGCGGGTTGCGGCCATCGCCAGGTCGGTCGCCCCCGGGTCCCAGGACGGCGGATGGATCACGGCGGCATCGACACCAGCCTCGTCCATCATCGCAATCGCTTCGGCTGCTGAGAAGGACGTGATTTGCCAATGCGCCATGTTACTCGGCAAGCCGGTCGCCCAGAGATGAATTTGCGCGTCGACGATTTCCACAGTTCCCCCCTCCGGTCGTTTTCTGCCAGATGATCATCACCCTGGCTCACACTACCTCGACAGCCGGCCTTACAATACAGGCGGGTCGGTCAGGCCAGTGCTGCTGCGATGCGCTCAATCCCCTCCGCGATGCGTGCGGACGGGATTGAGGAATAGGCCAGGCGGTAATATTGGACATTGCCTTCCGCGGCATCAAAGAAGGTCTGCCCCGGCTCGATCAGGACGCCCTGTTCACGCAGGGAGAGTGCCAGCTCCGCTGTATCGACACCATCCGGCGCCTTCATCCAGAAACTGGAGCCGCCGAAACCGCCGGTTCCAGCCACCTCGAGACCACACTCACTGATCGCCTTTTCCATCACGGCGCGGCGGCGGCCATAGGCCTTGCCGATGCGATTGACCATGCTGTCGTGATAGCCGCGGGAGAGGAAATACGTGGTCGTGCGCTGCACGCTTCCGGGCGGATGCCGCAGCACCATCGCCCGAAGCGCCCGCGCCTCCCGGATAAAGCTCGGCGAGGCGACGAGGTAGCCAAGCCGCAGACCGGGAAACAGGGATTTTGAAAAGGATCCGATATAGACCACGGAACCGGCGCGATCGAGCGACTTGAGCGCCGGTGTCGGCTGCTGGGCGAAGGACATCTCGAACTCATAATCGTCCTCGACGATGATGAAATTCCGCTCGGATGACCGCCGCAACAACTCCAGCCGGCGGCTCATCGGCATCGTTGTGTTTGTCGGGCACTGATGGCTTGCCGTCGTGAAAACAACGCTGAGCTGCTCGGGCAGCCGTTCCGGCGGCAGGCCATTCTCGTCGACATCGACCGGGACAGTCCGACAAGAACTGTGCTGCAGCACTTTTCTGAGACCGGGATAACAGGGATTCTCGATGACCGCTGTGCGCCCCTCTGTGAGCAGCAACTGTGTGCAGATCCAGATGGCGTTCTGGGCGCCGAGCGTGAGCAGGACTTCCTCGGGCCGGGCCGAGATGCCCCGCCGCGGCAGCACGTTCCGCACGATATATTCGATCAGCTTCGGATCGTCCTGCTCGTACCTGTCCGCCGTGACCTCTTCGAAATCCTTGCGGCCATGCGCTTCCAGCGCGCACCGCCGCCAATTGTCATGATCGAACAGGCTTGGGTCCGGCTGACCGTAAATGAAGGGGAACTCGTAACCACGCCAGTCCGGCGGCCGAAGCAGGTTCGTCTGATCGGAATATCGGGCTCCAAGAGCCTGTTGCCAGTCGACTGTCTCGACCCGATCTCTATCGCCGAGCTTGTAATCGGGCGGACGCGGCGCATTCTCGGAAATGAAATGCCCCGACCGGCCACGGGATGTCAGATATTCGCTCGCCACCAGTTCGGCATAGGCCAGCGTCACCGTCACCCGGCTCACGCCGAGCTGCTGCGCCAGCATGCGGCTCGACGGCATTCTTTCTCCCGGAAGAAAACGGCCAGCCAGGATTCCCTGGCTGACCATCTGCTGGATCTGCTTCTGCAATGTTCCGCCGAACTGCGGATCAAGGTGAAACTGTGTCGCCTTGATACCCATTCGCGGAACACCGGCAGGCAAGAGCGCTTATTTTCCGGAACCGAACACGGCCGTCAGGGCATTGTCGATGGCGCCCGTGATCTGGTCGATATCCGACTTGCTGGCAATCAGCGCCGGGGACAGGCAGAGCGTGTTATTGAAGCCCGGCAGCGACCGGTTGGTAACGCCGATCAGCACGCCCTCGGCATTGCAGTGACCGACCACGGCCTGAGCCTTGATCTCGTCCACCGGCTGCTTGGTCTCCCGGTCGGCAACCAGCTCGGCGCCCCAGAAGAGCCCCTTGCCGCGCACGTCGCCGATCACCGGATGCTTGTCCATCAGCGCGAGAAGGTTCTGCTCCAGACGGGCGCCCATGGCGGTCGTGTTCTCGAGCAGCTTCTCGTCCTCGATGATGCGCATGTTCTCGAGCGCCGCCGCCGGGCCGGAGGTGCAGCCGCCGAAGGTCGAGATATCGCGGAAATAGCTCAGGGGATCGGACGCATCTGCCTTGAAGAGATCGAAGACCGCTTCGGTGGTCACGGTGCAGGAAATCGCCGCATAACCAGAGGCAACGCCCTTCGCCATGGTGACGATATCCGGCTTGATGCCGTAATGCTGGTAGCCGAACCATTCGCCGGTCCGGCCGACGCCGCAGACCACTTCGTCGAGGATCAGCAGGATGCCGTATTTGGTACAGATTTCCTGGACCCGCTCCCAATAACCTTCCGGCGGGGTGATGACGCCACCACCGGCGGTGATGGTCTCAAGGCAAAGGCCGCCAACCGTATCCGGACCTTCACGCAGGATAACTTCCTCAATCGCATCGGCGGCGCGCTCACCGTAATTTTCGACCGCGCCATACTGGTTACGGTATTCGAGGCAATGCGGCACCTCCACGAAGCCCGGCGTGAACGGGCCGTAATGGGCCTGACGCTCCGGCTGACCGGCGGCCGAGAGGGTGGTGATGGTGGTGCCGTGATAGTCCCGCTCCCGGTAAAGGATCTTGGACTTCTTGCCGCCATGGTGCAGCGCGGAGATCTGGCGCACCATCTTGAAGGCCTTCTCGTTCGCTTCCGAGCCGGAATTCGAATAATAGACCCGGGTCATGCCCGGCATCTTGGAGATCAGGCGCTCGGAGAAGCGGGCGGCCGGAACGGAGCCGAGAGCGCCGGCGAAATAGTTCATCTTCACGAGCTGATCGCGCACCGCATCGGCGATGCTTTCCCGGCCATAGCCGACATTCACCGTCCAGACACCGCCGGACACCGCGTCGAGATGCTCCTTGCCGGTGATATCCCAGACGCGCATCCCCTTGCCTTCGACGATGATCTTCGGATCATTCGTCTCGAACGCCTTGTGCTGCATCAGATGATGCCAGACATGCGCCTTGTCGGAGGCGACGACATCGGAAAGGTCGTTTTCGAATTTCATACTGCTCATGGCGCAAAGTCTCCCGGGTCCGGCCGCAGCGAAATGCCGGCCAAATGAAATCGTCAGCTCGCAGGATTACATAATCGTGGCGCGAACCATAAGTCCAGATCGCACCTGCGGATAAGACCAGAATATCCGGACCTGGCACGGAGCTAGAACAAAACAAGCGCCGGACATCCCGTCCGGCGCTTGCCTCATCTTGTCATACCCGCTGTTGGTGCGCTCAGAAGGCGACTTTCATCGTCAGCATCGCGTTCAGAGGCTCGCCGACCTGAACACCGCGATTGCTTCCGATCGTCGAGGTGTAATAGGTCTTATCCAGCGCGTTCTTCACGTTCAATTGCAGCGTCACGGGACGAACCGCATCCAGGCTATAGCTCGCAAAAAGATCCACCGCACCATAACCGGGCAGGAAGAAGCTGTTCGCGGCATCGCCAGCGCGCTTGCTTACCGCTCTTACGCCACCGCCGAACCTGACCTCGCGCGCAAAGGGCAGCACCGGACCCAGATTATAGGAGAGGAAGAGCGAACCGGTATGCCGGGCGACACTCACCGGCCGATTGCCCTTGTAGTCGGGATCGTCTTTCACCCGCGCGTCGGTCAGCCCGTAGCTGGCGATCACGTCCAGGTTTTCGGTCAGCGAGCCCGCAACATCGACTTCGAGACCGCGTGCCCGGACGAGACCGGCCGCCTTGGTCACGGTCTCGCCATCGACTTCCTCGCTATAGGTGACGTTCTTCTTGTCCGAGGTATAGACGGCAACATTCGCGGTCAGTCCGTCGAGCAGTTCCATCTTCACGCCAGCCTCATAGGAAATGCCCTCTTCCGGCTTCAGGTCGCCGATGAAGCTACCGATCGAGGATTGCGGCCGGAAGGTTTCCGCCACATTGCTATAGAGGGAGATGGAGGGCGTGACCTTGTAAACGACCCCCGCGCTCGACACCACGGCATGGCCTTGGCTGTCCGTGTTCGTGTTGAAGGGGCGTCCCTTACCAGCGATGATGTCGTAATATTGGTAGCGCAAGCCTCCGATGAGAATCCATTGCTCGTCCAGATACAGTGAGTCCTGAGCATAGAGGGAATAGGTCTCCAGCTGCTCTGTCTGATCGCTGTCTTTCGCGGAGACATTCGTGCAGGTGTCCAGGTTCCCGTAGCTCGGACTGTAGATATTGAAGTCCTGAACATTGGAGCAGCGGATCATGTCCGTCCGCAGGATGTCGCTATAATCGTAACCGGCACCGAACACCACATCATTGCGCTTTCCTGCCAGCTCGACGTCCCCCATCACGTCCGCGCGCAGGGCGTGCTTGTACATCGTGGAGCCCTGGGTGGCGTCCGCCCGGCGCGTCAAGTCTCCAGTATCGGGATCGTAGCCCTGAACGCGGGCCTGATTGTCCGTATAGGCGTTGCGGCTGAAACTGTAATCGACGCCGACATTCCAATGGCTGTTGATCTCCTGGTCCAGTTCGAGCTGGACCAGATCGGTTTCGCCATCGCTGATGTTATAGGCTTCGTCGAAGCGCACATCGGCTCCGACGGGAACCGCTTTGCCGGTGTTCGGATCAAAGATCGTGCCGCGATCGAATGGGATTTCGTATTCCTCATGCAGATAGGTAGCGGTGAATTTCGTCTTCTCGCCCGTCCAGCTCACCGACGGGGCGATCTGAGTCCGCTTTGTTTCACCGAAACTGCGCCAGTAATCGATGTTCTGATACTCGCCGCTCAGACGCGCGGTGAGATTGGTGCCCTCGATCGGGCCCGTTACATCGAATCCGGTCTTGCCACCGCCAAAGCTCGACAGGCTGCCATAAACCTCGCCCTGAAACGTGTCCTTCGGCTTTTTGGTGACGACATTGATCAATCCGCCCGGATCGAGAATGCCGTAGAGCGTCGAGGCCGGGCCTTTAAGAACCTCGACCCGTTCGGTCAAGACAGAGAAGCTGCGCGGCTGCGCCGTCTTCATGCCGTTGGTGGTGATGGAATCGTCCCGATTGTAGCCGAAGCCTCGGCGGATGATTGCGTCCTGAGTCCCGCCGAGGGTGTTAATCTGCGAGATGCCGCTGACATTCTGCAGCGCCTCGTCCATGGAACTGGAGGCCTGGTCCTCGAGTACCTGCTCGCTGACCACATTGACCGATTGCGGAACGTCGAGCAGCGACATGTTGCGGCGCGTTACCGAACTGGTGGAAAGCGGCTGATAGCCGTCGGTCTGCACGGCCTCGACATCCCCGACGCCACCGGACGTGACCGTGATCGGCGCAAGTTCGACGGAGCTGCCGCTTTCGGTTGCCTCCGTACTGCTCGCCGTGCCGCTCGCGGAACTGTCTTGCGCCATCACGGGCATCGCAATACAGGTCGATGCAAGCAACGTGGCCAGAATTGCCCCAACTCCGGCTCTGTTGCTGCAGCCAATCCTTTGGCTTCGGCTATTTCCGCCGCTTCGGAAAATGTTGATCATGACCCCCAGGTCCACTTCAAGAGATGCATTGATTTGATATAATAATGCGTATCAGTCGCAAAATTGTAGTAGTCAAACCCAGCCAGGGCCGCACCAGCCCATTACGGCACCACACACGGTGAAAAACCGCCTGAGAACGGAGTTTTCGAGGGGATCGAACGCCTCTAGCAGGACCAAAAGCTCATCTGGATCAAAAAAATTAGCTCCCATTACTTGACTACTACAAGTGAGAATGCCTCTCGTTTTCAACATTTTACAGGCCAACCAAAATCCAACCAGAACGAAACCCCGGCGAAGAGATGACGCAAGAACCCGATCCCGGCCAGTTCCCTCTGGAAGCAAAGCGGATCGTCGCCGGTTATGGCGGCCAGTCCGTGCTCCGCGATGTCTTCCTGAGCGTACCCGCGAAGAGCCTGACCGTGCTCGTCGGCCCGAACGGATCCGGAAAATCGACCCTGTTGGCCCTACTCTCCCGCTTGCTGAAGCCATCCGACGGATCTGTGCTGCTCGATGGCCGCGCGCTTTCCGCGCTTCCGACCCGCGAGATCGCCCGCAAACTCGGGATACTCCCGCAAAGCCCGCTCGTGCCGGAGGGAATCACCGTCTACGATCTGGTCTCTCGCGGGCGATATCCCCATCAGGGCTTTCTCAAACAATGGACGGAGACGGACGAGGCTGCGGTCGAGAGTGCGCTTGCCGTCACCGACACGCAGGATTTCGCCGACCGGCCGGTAGACAGCCTGTCGGGCGGCCAACGACAACGCTGCTTCATCGCCCTGACGCTCGCGCAGGAAACCGGCATCATCCTTTTCGACGAACCGACGAGCTATCTCGATCTCCGCTATCAGGTGGAGGTGATGGAACTGATTGCCCGGCTGCCGAAAGAGCATGGCCGCACCGTGGTCACGGTCCTGCACGATCTGAACTTCGCGATGCAATATGCCGACCGCCTCGTCTTCCTCAAGTCCGGCGCCATCCATCGGCTGGTGGAAGACCCCGAAGAGTGCTCGGCGGAACTGGTGCGCGAGGTCTTCGAGACCCCCGTCATCCGCCTGCACCATCCGGAAACCGGCAAACCCATCTTCCTGCCCGCGCAAGCCGCCGCATGCCCCGCCCCAACGCCATTGGCGGAGCCTGCTTCGTGAGCCTCACCATGCTACGCGCGGGCGTGCGGTATCGCCCGTCTGCCCTGCTCGTTCTTCCGGGGCTGGCGCTGCTCGTCGGCTTGCTCGCGCTCTTGGACGGGCTCTACGGCGCGCGCACCATTTCTCCCGTCGCGCTCTGGGGCGCGCTCACCTCTTTCGATCCGGCGAATTTCGATCATCAGATCCTGGTCCGCATCCGATTGCCAAGGGTCGCCGCGGCACTGCTGGTCGGCGCCGGACTGGGAATGTCGGGTCTGATCTTGCAATCTTTGCTCCGCAACCCCTTGGGCGAGCCGCAGATTCTCGGCCTCAATGCGGGCGCCAGCCTCGCCGTGGTACTCACGACGGCCCTACCGCTCGGCGCCACTTTCGCGGGGCCTTTGCGTCCGCTTGTGGCGGCGGGTGGCGGCGGGCTGCTTTTCCTTCTGGTGATCGCTATGGCGTCGGCCGGACGCACCGGCATGACCGCGACCAAGGCGGCCTTCTGCGGCATCGCCCTCTCCGCTCTCGCCTCGACCCTGACCTCAGGCATCCTGCTGCTGGACGAGGAAACCCTGAATACGATTCGAGTCTGGCTGGTGGGGGATCTCAGCGTCGCCGCTCTTTCGGACATCCAGGCCGCACTACCCGTCTTCCTGCTCGCGCTGCTCGCCATCGTGCCCATTACCCAGCGGCTTAATATCCTCGCGCTCGGCGATGCCGCCGCGACCGGGCTGGGTGTCCCAGTCGCCCGCACACGGCTGCTCGGCCTCACCGCTGCCGCCCTCCTCTGCGGCGCGGCGGTTTCCGTCGCCGGGCCGATCGGTTTCGTCGGTCTCGTTGTGCCTGCACTGTCACACCGGCTCACAGGTGGGGACCATCGCCTTTCCATGCCCACGGCCGCCCTGCTCGGCACGGCCCTGCTGCTGCTCGCCGATTTTGCCGGCAGGGCCGCCTTCCAGCCGAACGAGCTGGCCACCGGCCTGATGACAGCTTTCGTCGGCGCACCGGTCTTCATCTCGGTGGTCCTCAGGAGGATCAAATGAGCGATCTCGCTGAAGCCAGGAATGCGGGCCTGAGTGCGCCCCGGCATGGCTACAGAACGCTTCGCCTTGGCCCGTTCTCGCGCCGCCTGCATCTGCGGCGCGGGCTCCTGCTGCTTCTGCTTGTGATAGCGACCTTCGCGCTGGCACTTTATGCCCTGGGGGCCGGGAGCCAGGACGTGCGACTCGGCCAGGCGCTGGCCGCACTCACCAACCCGGAGGCGAATGTGCCCGCGCTCCACCGGATCGTCTCCGACCTGCGGTTGCCGCGCATCCTGCTGGCGCTCGCCTGCGGGGCAATGCTTGGCCTCTCCGGCGCCTCGCTTCAATCTCTGACCCGTAACGGCCTCGCCGATCCCGGCTTGCTCGGGGTCCGGGAGGGCGCCAGCCTCGCGATCCTGCTGCTGCTCTATAACCTGCCGGGCCTGCCGCTCTTCGCGCGCCCCGTTGCCGGGATCGCCGGAGGCGTTGCCGCCGCCGCCGTGACCATCGTGCTCTGCGGGAGCGTCTCGCGCCTGCGCTTCATCCTGACGGGGATCGGCGTTTCCTGGTTTCTCTCTGCGATTGTCGCCATGGTCCTGCTCGCCGCGGACGCGGACAAGATGCAGACGGCCATGGTCTGGCTGGCGGGCAATCTCGCGGCAAGCTCCTGGGATATTGTCGCGCTTGCCTGCGCATTCCTCGTCGCCGGCGCCATTCTGCTCTTCCTCAGCGCAGCGGCAGGGGATGCGGCCCAGCTTGGCGACGGCCTCGCTTCGGGGCTCGGCGTCAATCTGAAGATCCTGGCCGGTATCCGGCTCCTCGCCCCGATCCTGCTGACCGCCGCATGCGTTTCGGTGGCGGGATCGCTTGGCTTTGTCGGGCTGATCGCGCCGCACCTGGCCCGGCTTTCCATCGGCGGGGGTCAGATTCCCCTGCTCGCCGCGAGCGGGCTTTGGGGCGCGATACTGGTTCTTGCTGCCGACACACTCGGCCGTACTCTCTTCGCGCCGCTCCAGCTTCCGGCCGGGATCGTGCTCGCCGCCATCGGCGTCCCGGCGCTCCTCCTCCTGCTCTGGCGCCGCCGGCACCAGCTCTGAAACGGAACCCGCAAGACATGCAAAGATCCGCCGCACTCATCCTGACCCTCCTCATCGCCTGCAGCGCGACGTTCGCACCGGCCGCCGCCCGGGAGATCACCGATGACACCGGCCGCTCGGTCGAGATCCCCGACCGGCCCGCGCGCATTGTCGCGCTGCATGATATCGACCTGACCATTCCGCTGATCGAGCTTGGCGTCTTTCCGGTGGGCAGTCATGGCCGCATGGGGCTCGACGGCCATCCATATATCCGCTCTGGCGCCTTGTTGACCGGCGTCGATTTCGACAATTCGGACATCGCCTATGTCGGCTCGGTGGATATCGACATGGAAGCAGTCGCCGCCGCCCGTCCGGACCTGATCGTGACCACGGTCACCCGCTCTGCCCCGGTCGAGACCCTGCAATCGATCGCGCCGACCCTTGTGTTCGATCCGGCGCAGTTCGGCGCACCGCACGTTTACAGGCAGCTCGCAGCGATCACCGACAGCGAGACGCGTCTCGCCTATCTCGAAAACCGCTATGCAAGCGCGATCGAGCAACTGAAGAAGATGACACATCCAGAGACGATCACGGTCACCGTGATGCAGCCGAACCGGGGGAAAATCGACCTCTATCATACCTACAGGGCGCTTGGTCAGGTGCTGCGGGACGCGGGCTTCCGCTTTCCCCCGATCATCGAAGCAATCGAGGATGGCGGCCGCATCCAGGTGGGCATCGAGTACCTGCCCGACCTCGATGCGGATTATATCTTCAACCCGTTCCGCTCAGACCAGGGCGAAGGCGCGGAGGCGGATGTTGCCGCCATGGAAGCGATCATGCCGAATTTTTGCAGCTTCCTGAGCGCCTGCCGGGAAGGGCGTTACATCATGGTTGCGCGCGAGGAAGCGATCTCGAATTCCTACGCCGCCCTCACCCTGATGATCAGCATGATCCAGTCGCATGTCGTGAAAGGACCGCAGCCGCATGACTGACGGGATGGAAGTCTTTGCAAATCGGCCATGCCGGTACATTCTGTCGCGGCTTCGCATTCGCAACTGCGGAATTTCGCTGACGTGACAACCAATCCCGCCCTGCCCTCCACACGAACGGCCGACCGTTTCAGCGAACGGCTGGCCACGCGGCGGGAGAGTCTGTCTCCCAGCCTTCTCAAGGTCGCCGATTACCTGAACGATAACCGGCACCGGGTGCTGACGGAGTCCGCACTGGACATCGCCCTGAAAACGGGCACCTCCGACGCCACGGTTATCCGCGCAGTACAGGCTCTCGGCTTCGGAGGGCTGCTCGACCTGAAGGAAGCCTTCCGCGATTATTTGCTGATTACCGCCTCACCGTCGCAAAAAATGGCGGCCACGGTCGGCGGGTTCGCCGACGGTGTCGATTCCGCGATCGATTTCATGCTGGCCGATCTTGAAAGTACGAAAACCGCCCTCGGCAGCCCTGAGAACCGGCACGGAATGGCGGAAATTTCGCGCTTGCTCGCATCCGCCAACCGGATTGGCGTGTTCGGCATCGGTGCGTCCGGCATTATCGCCGAATACGCGGCACGCCTCTTCACCCGGTGCGGTTATCCTGCTTTCTCGCTGAACCGGACAGGCATCGGCCTGGCGGAACAGCTTATCCAGCTCGCTTCCGGCGATGTCGTACTGATGATGGCGCATGGCCGGGCCCATCGGGAAGCCCAGGCTCTCATCGCCGAAACCGGCCGGCTTGAAATTCCGATCGCGATGATCCTGACGAGCTCTGAATCCGTCCTGCTCAAGCATGCCGCCGCATCGATGATCCTGCCGCGCAGGAAAAGTCAGCATGTCGCCATGCATGCACCGATGCTCTATGGCATCGAAACCATCATGCTTGGTCTTGCCAGCACGAACCCCGACAGGGCGGTCGAAACCCTGGACCGGCTGATCGAGATCAGAGACATCATCCGCCCCGCACGGTAAGTAAGCCTCAATCGTGTGCTTGGCGGAAAGCAGCAGATTTATTGCGTTCTGGCGCCACCGTTAACCCGCACCCGTCCGATCCGGTTGCTGGCTGTCTGGTGGATCAGCAGGGACTGCCCGTCCCGGCTGACGCGCATGTGCCGCAGGATCCCGGCATACAGATCGCCGGAGGAAATCGGCCAGCTCTGGAAGCTTTCGCTTGCAGGATCGAACCGCACCAGCATGTCCGGACGGACACCGGACTCGTTATACCAGACCGCACCATCGAACCAGGCAATCGCATAGGGATGGGAAGCGGGGCCGCTCGGCGATGGCCATTCGCGGATTTCCGCCGTCTCCGGATCATAGACACCAAGCCGCCCGAGACCGGAATTCACCCACCAGATCCGTCCGTCCGGCGCGATATCGAGCCGCCGCACAGTCGTGCCCTGTTCCGGCAATTTGATTTCGGCGACCTCCATCGTCACCGGGTCCAGCTTCAGCAGACAGTTGGAGCCGTTACAGGCAACCCAGACATCGCCGTTGGCCGCGATCTTCACACCATAGGGTTTGGAGCCGGGTGACGGTGCCGCCACCAGCTTTGTCTCTCCGGTTTGCGGATCGAGACGGCCGATCATGTTGCTCTGCTGCAGGCTGAACCAGAGCATGCCATTGGCGTCGAACACATGCGTGTGGGGATCTCGCGCCGCCGGGTCCGGCATGCTGAATTCGGTGACAGTGCCGGAGACCGGATCGAGACGGCCCATCGTGGCGTTCTTGTTGCCGGTATACCAGACTGATCCGTCCGGCCCGACATCGACTGAATGGGGTTTGGCGCCAGCCGGCAGATCGTATTCGGTCATCGTGCCGGTGGCAGGATCAATCCGGCCCAGAATGTCCGCCCATTGGCCGGCCCACCAGATCGCACCATCGGGTCCCTCGACCGGATCCCGCGCCCGCTGGCCCAATGTCGGCACCAGCCATTCCTCGAAGGACAGCGTGAGATTGCCGGGGACTGGCGTCGCCCGTCTGTTGTCGCTGGGTGGATAGGCGGCAGCGAGATAATCGAGGATAGCCGCATGCGTCTCCGGATCTCCCGAGAGATCTATCATCGCCGCGGTAAGGAGGTTCCAGTGCGCCCGTGTATAGCCACTGCTGCGCTGGATTTCCCGCACATTGTGGCATCCCGTACAAACCGCCTCGACCAGATCGCGGCCATTTCCTTCCGCGAGGGTTTGGGCTCCGGCCCGGCTTTGCAGCCCGAACAGGGAAACAACACCGCAAACAAAAGCAAACATGAACCTGCGCATCGGAACACCCCCACCGTCATTGCCGGATTGGCCGGCAATTCTACGATAGGACGAAGGGCTCAACAATCAGCTGTCGATAGCCCCCGATGCACGATTGCGTGCGCAGGTTCAGGCAGGGTTCAGACGCTTTCGCGGCGCGTTAGTCGACCCACGGAGCCTTCGGCTTGGTCACGCCCTTGCGGTGCGGTTTCTTGGTGCCGGCGCTGGCCTTGGATTTACCGGGTCTGGCAGGTTTGCCAGGCTTGCCGTCGGCCGTTCTGGGTTTGCCGGGCCTGCTGTCCGCGGATGCGGATTTCGGCTTATCGAATTTGGGTTTGCCGACTTTGGGCTTGCTGAATTTCGCCCCTGCCTTGGCAACGCCCTCTTTCGGCTTTCGCGGCTTCTTCGGCTTGCGGTCAGGGGCCGTGTCCGCGTCCGGCTTGCGCTCATAAGCTGGCGCCGGGCTTTCTGGTGTGGAATCCACGCTGTGCGTGACAACGTCCCGTTCCGCTTCAATTCTGGCGGAACGCGGCGCACGCGCGGGGCGGGTTTCCGCATCGGCTCTGGGCTTGCGGGGCGCACGCGGGGCACGCGGCTCCGGGGCCGATGACGTCTCGGAGGGAGCATTGGCCATCCGGTCGACCGTGATGCTCTTCTCGACCTTGCGGCTCGGACCGACCGCCGCCAGGAACTTGTCGACGGCCTTCGGATGCAGCTCGACGTGGGTCTCCGTCTCCTGGATCTTGATTGCGCCCACATCGGACTTGGTGATGTCACCGGTGCGGCACAGCATTGGCAACAACCAGCGCGCTTCGGCTTTATGGTTCCGGCCGACCGAAAGGCGGATCCAGACACCGTCCTCGAAATCCTGCCGGCGCTTGCGGGGCTCGCCGCGATCGCCACGGTCCCCCCTGTCGCCGCGGTCTCCCCGGTCACCGCGCTCGTAGCGCTCACCGCCCGAGGGATCGTTCATCAGCTCTTCCGGCGCCGCCAGCCCGGCCATGCGCTTGCGCAGGAAGGCGATAGCGACGGCCTCGGCGTCATGGCGGGACAGAAGCTCCGCCGCGAAGGCGCGTTCTTCCTCTGTCGTCTCGCCGCTCAAATCCGCATCTTCGAGAATGCGCTTGCGGTCCAGCGCCAGGATCTCTTCGGCCGAAGGCGGCTTGCCCCAGGTCGCTTTGATATTCGCGTTTGCCAGCATCCGCTCGGTCTGGCGCCGCCGCGAATAAGGCACGATCAGGGTGGAGACACCCTTGCGCCCTGCCCGGCCGGTTCGCCCGCTCCGATGCAGCAGGGATTCCTGATTTTTCGGCAAGTCCGCGTGGATCACCAGTTCCAGGTTCGGCAAATCGATCCCGCGAGCGGCAACGTCGGTCGCAACACAAACCTGCGCGCGGCCGTCCCGCAGAGCCTGCAAGGCCTGGGTCCGCGCGCTCTGGCTGAGTTCACCCGACAGGGCGACCACGGAAATTCCCCGGTTGTTAAACCGGTTGGTCAGATGGTTCACCGTTGCGCGGGTGCTGCAAAAGACGATGGTCGTGACCGCATCCGAATGCCGCAGCACGTTGATGATGGCGTTTTCCCGGTCGTTCGGCGCACAGGCCAGAGCCCGGTATTCGATATCGACATGCTGGTTCTTTTCCCCGGCTGTCGAAATGCGAACCGCATCTTTCTGGTAACGCTTGGCAAGCGCCGCGATGGTCCGGGGCACGGTGGCCGAGAACATCAGGGTGCGGCGGGTTTCCGGAGCGGCCTTCAGGATGAATTCCAGATCTTCCCGGAAGCCGAGATCGAGCATCTCGTCCGCCTCGTCCAGCACGATGACCTTCATGTCCGACATGTCGAGCGACCGGCGCTCGACATGGTCCCGCAGACGTCCCGGCGTGCCGACGACAATATGCGCGCCACGCTGCAGCGCCATGCGTTCGGTCCGCATGTCCATACCGCCGACGCAGGAGACCACAGAGGCACCGGTGAATTCATAGAGCCATTCCAGCTCCCGCTTCACCTGCAAGGCGAGCTCGCGGGTCGGGGCCACGGCGAGGGCAATCGGCCGGGACACACGCTCGAAATGATCCGCGCCGTCCAGCAGGGTCGGCGCCATGGACAGCCCGAAAGCCACCGTCTTTCCCGACCCGGTCTGAGCCGAGACCAGACCGTCCGCGTCACGCATCTCGGTCGCAATGACCGCTTGCTGGACCGGGGTCAGCGTTTCATATCCGCGCTTTGCCAATGCCTTACCGAGCGCGGGGACAACGCCTTCAAATTCAGTCATGTCATATCTTTCGGAATGTCTGCGATCGACCGTTCGGGAACCATGTTTCCCCCGGTGGGATCAGCAGTGCGGCGCCTTGCGCGCGTGATCGATTAAAGTGGCGCGGAACATAGGCGTGAAAGCGTCAAATGTACAGCACTCCGGTGCGCATACCTGCCACCAGTTCTGGTATTCTTGCACTTGGGCAGGCTGCTCTTTGTTATCCCTGAATGCGCCCGGTTATCCCCGAATGCGCTCCGCGATGGCGAGAATGCGGTGCATGTCCCGCAGGACGGGTTTCTCGATCAGCTTGCCGTCGATCACGACCAGGCCGGTATCCGCTTCCTCGAAGGTCCGCACGACGCGCCGTGCGTGCGCGATGGTCTCCGCGCTTGGCGTGAACACCTCATTCAGGGCCGGGATCTGCTTCGGATGGATCGAGCCCTTGCCACTGAAGCCGAGATCGCGGGCGAGTTCGGCTTCGCGGCGCATACCGTCCGGGTCCTGCAGATCCAGATACGGCACGTCGATCACATCGAGCCCGGCGCTGGCCGCTGCATGCACAACGCGCGAGCGAGCATAAAGCAGTGGCTCCCACGCATTCCTGCAGCGCAGTTCCGCCGCCATGTCGACACCGCCGAAAAACAGGGCATCGATCCGCGGGCTTGACCGGGCGATGTCGTGCACCGCTTCAAGTCCGGCGTTGGTTTCGATGATGATATGCAGGCGGGTGTCGTGCCCGCGTTCGGTCAGGAGATTGTCGAGCCAGACCACTTCATCCGGTGTGCGCACCTTCGGCAGCATCAGCGCCGGTGGCGGTGTATCGGTCGCCAGCACCGCCTGCACATCCGCCAGGCCGAATGCCTCACGCAGGCAATTGATCCGGACAATCCGTTCAACCCCGTCATCGGCCTGTGGCTGGGCAAACAGTCCCATCGCGTTGCGGCGCGCCTCATCCTTGTCTTTCGGCGCGATACCATCTTCCAGCTCGACGCAGACGATATCGGTTCCGCAGGCAAGGGCCTTCGGGAACATGTCCGGCTTCAGGCCCGGCGAGAAAATAAAGCTGCGGCGCGGGCGGAGGATGCGTTCGGTCGTCATGGAGCGGGCTCGACTTCTTCCTGATGGCAAGACTGGTGCGGCACAGGACGGCCACATCCGGATAGGCACGGGTTCCTGCATAGCATTTCCCCTTATCCATTGTACGGATCATCCTCTGCGGGCACACTGAAACCTGATTCGAGAAGGTGAAAAACGTGGTTTCAGAAGAAAATTCACAGCCCGAAAGCGCGACCGGCGGACTCAAGCTCAATCTTGGATGCGGCAAGGTGATCCGGGACGGCTGGGTCAACCACGACATCATGCCGGGACCGGGCGTCGATGTGATTTACGATCTCGAGACATGCGGGCTGGAGCCGTTTCCGCTGCCGGACGATTCGGTCGACGAGATCCATGCCGCACATCTGATCGAGCATATCGACCGCGTCCTGCCCTTCATGCAGGAAATGTGGCGGATCGCGAAAAACGGCTGCCGGTTCGAGTTAAAGCTGCCCTTCGGCGCGACCGACATGGCCTGGGCCGACCCGACCCACAAACGGCCCTTCTTCATCCGCAGCTTCGATTATTTTCAGCAGCCGTTCTACAATTTCGCCGATTACGGCTATCGCGGCGACTGGGGCACTGACGAAGTCACCTTCCTCATCCCGAAAAGCGTTGCCGGTTCGAACACCGCCGAAGAGCTGATGCACCGTATCAATACCGAGCGCAATCTGGTCGCGGAGATGCAGGTGAACCTGCTTGCGTTCAAGCCGATGCGGCCGAACGACCGGGCGCAGATGACCATTCCCAAGGTCAATTTGAACATCGTTTGAGCACCGAGACGCGGACCTAAAGAGACGCGGAAACAAGGATTAAGCAGATGCATCGCGTTGGAATCATCCCGTTCGACTTCAGAGACGATCTGGTCGCCATTCTCTTCGTTACCTCCCAGACACGCGGCAGATGGATTCTGCCGAAAGGAAAGCGGAAGAAGGGCGAGAAGCACGCGGATGCATGTTTGCGGGAAGGTTTCGAGGAAGCCGGTATTCGCGGTGTCGTTCTGGAAGATTTTCCGATGACCCATGTTGTGACCAAGCTGACCAGCGCGGGCACGCTACAGATTCCGGTCACCTATTTTCCGTTTCTGGTTACGGAACAGACCGATGACTGGCCGGAAAAAGAGTCCCGCCAACGGCACTGGGCTCTGTTAGAGGATGCGCCGCGTGTTGCCTATCGGGAAGATTTTCATCCCGTCCTCGAGCAGTTCGAGGCGCTTGGCCGCTGGATCAAAGAAGCTGCAAGAGAGCATAAACCGCTGCCGCAACCAGAGCTGATGCCGGCACAGTAACGATCCAGGCCGCCGCGATCGACAGCACAAAGCGGCGGCGAACCAGCCGCCTCACCGATTTGTAATCCCGGCTGTTGAAGGCATCCTCGGCGGTTGCGTTCAACTTGTGACCGGGGCGGACCCGGCGCTTGTTCGGGTTTTCCAGAAACTCGCGCAGAAAGCCCACGCCAAACACCGCACCGACCGCGATATGGGTCGAGCTGACCGGCAGCCCCAGCGTGGTCGCGATCAGCACTGTGACGGCGGCAGACAGTGCCACGCAATAAGACCTTGGCGAATTCAGCCTTGTGATCTTCTCGCCCACGACGGCAATCAGCTTGGGGCCGAACAGGCCAAGCCCCAACGCAATGCCAAAGGCTCCGATCGCCATCACCCAGACCGGGATCGTCACCTTGCTTGCAATCCCGCTGCCCTCGCCCACCGTGGAAACGATGGCCGCGAGAGGGCCGACGGCATTGGCGACATCATTCGCGCCATGCGCAAAGGACAGCAGCGCCGCACCGGCGATCAGCGGCAGGTCGAACAGCGAGTTCACGTCCTTGCGGGTATTCTCGAGAGAGGCAACGCGGCGGCGGATATAAGGCCGGGAGAGCAGATAGGACGCGACGAACGCCAGCACGGAATAGACAAAGATCTCGATAACGGACGGATGCCAGATCTTTTTCAGGCCCTTCATCGCCATGTAGGCGGCGAATGCCGCCGCCATCAGACCGATCAGGACCGGAACCCATACTTTCGCCGCCGCCAGACGATCTTCGACAGTGAGGATCTTTTTCTTGATCACAAACAGCATCGCGGCGGCGAAAAGCGCCCCGAACACGGGCGAAATCACCCAGCTCGCGGCAATCGCCGCCATGGTCGGCCAGTTCACCAGACCGAACCCTGCCGCCGCGATACCGGCGCCGAGCACACCGCCGACGATTGAATGCGTGGTCGATACCGGCGCGTTCAGGATGGTCGCGAAATTGATCCAGAGGGCGGCGGCAAACAATGCGCTCAGCATGAGATTGCGGAATTCGGCGACCCCGACATCTCCGCCGGGCGAAATGATCCCCTTGGAGACGGTCTTCACCACATCTCCACCGGCAAGCAACGCGCCTGCGCTCTCGCAGACGGCGGCGATCAGGACTGCGCTGAAAACAGTCAGCACCCTGCCGCCGACAGCCGGCCCCATATTGTTCGCGACATCGTTGGCGCCGATATTGAGCGCCATGTAGCCCCCGACAATCGCGGCGATCACAACGATCAGCCAGTCTTCGCCAAGGGCGTTCTGGGTGCTCGCCACGTACAGACCTACCAGGGCCAGGAAGACGACGGACAATCCCAGAGGAACGGTTACGCCCTTGAGATCGAAAAACTGGGACTGGAAAAAGCTGAACCGGCGAAGGTCATTAACGTAGCGGTTTTCGATTTTTTTGGGATTCGAAGACACTAAAATGACTGCCTATACGTCTGTCTAAGCGCGATTGTGAATCTTCATAACAGCCTGTTCCGGCCGGCTCGCGGGAGGCCTAACAGAGTTCACCGCGCTTCACCATCAAATTGGCTTTCGAATGGTGAATTTTTGACGGCCTGAAATTTCAATCGAACGCTCAAATCGTGTTCATACAGCCCTCACCGGCACGCGCCACGGGGGGCCGCAGCGCACTTTTATGGCGTTATCAAATTCGAAATCTTTTTCAGCGACAGTGCCCTCTCTGACGAATAACACGCCACTCACGCCGTTCCAGGCATCAAGTTGATCATGACAAACAGCATGGTAAATGAAGCCCTTTCTTATTGGGGCCGCCTTGGCGGCGACACGCGCACGCCAAGGCGCGAGGCATTCGACCCCTGTCATATTCCGAAACTCCTGCCTCATGTGATTTTCATGGATGTCATTGACGGAGGTCAGGATTTCCGTTTCAGGGTCATTGGCGACGTTGTCCGGTCGTTCTTCTTCGAGAACTACACGGGCCGCCGGATGCGGGAACTCCCCCATATAGAGCCGGACGGTCCACTGATCAGAAACTTCCGCGAAGCCGTCCAGTCCGGACGGCCCGTGCGCCGTCCTGTGGAATATGTCGGCCCGCAGACCCAATTCCGAAAATTCGATGAAGTCATTCTGCCCTTTTCCGGCCCGGACAACTCCGTCACGCATGTTCTTACTGTTGTCGAGCTGGCCGGCATCAAAGACATTTGACGGCACACAGAATAGACCCGCGCACAGAATGGTCCGTGCGATTGCGTTGTATCAGACCGTTTCCAGGTCAGTCCTCCGCCGCGCCGAAGACCATTGCTCCGACAAAGTGGTTTACGTTCACTGCATCGTCCGAAAGCGGAAGAATGACACTCTCGTAAGAGAGAAATTCCTTTTGCCGCCATTCCACGAAGCCATGAACCCTGATCGGCCGCCGCTCGTCCCGAACCGAACGATACAGCTCAAGGCCGGGCTTGCCGAATACGTCACCAACGGTTCTGCCGGTATTATCGATACCGACGTGATCGGTAATCTTCGTGCCAATCAGGCTATAGCGAAAATCATCCGCCCCTTTTTCCGGAACAACCAGAAAAAGGTTCCCCAGAAAGCGTTTCATTTCCACCGGGTCAAAATCGCTCCGCGCTGGCAGGCCTTCTGGTCCAGCCTTGCCGCGCCAATAGGAGAGAAACGCGCGCAAGAGCGGACTTTCAAGCTTAAGTCCGGTATCCCAGATTCCCCGAAATTCTTCGCTCATAGCCTGATGTTCTATCCAAGCTTCACCCAGTTTCAAACATGGCCACCTATTGATGGCGGAGATTCCATACAATCTAGAATACCGTGTGAATCTCCTGTCCGCTGAAAATTGTTTCCCTGAATTTCACCGCTGTCCAAGAATAAAATTTACTTAAAAAACCCGCCTAAAAATCAAATTCGCGCAATCGGCCCCTCTTCAGGCCGTCTCGCCTCAAGGAAAGCCTCGGCATCACGCGTGACTTGAGGTAATTTTCACAAATGGCCGCGCATGATACCCGCCTTCCCCCCTTTCGCTCGCTGCTCGCATTCCGGGCCGCGGCGTCACATAACCGGCTTGTGGATGCCGCCGCCGCACTTGGCGTCACGGAATCGGCAATCAGTCACCAGATCCGGCAACTGGAAACCCTGCTGCGGGCACAATTGTTCGACCGCTCGAGCCGGCGCCTTGTCCTGACGGAAACCGGGGCCCGGTATCTCGCCCGGATAGATCCCGCGCTCCGGGAGCTCGAAGCTGCGACCGAAGCTGTTCTGCCGTCCGACGGCCGGGCCATTGTCCGGCTGACATTACCAACCTCGATGGCCGCGACATGGCTGCTTCCCCGCCTCGGGGCATTCGAAGCCACGAACCCCGATCTCGACATACAGCTGGTGCCGACAACACGGGTCATCGACCTTGAACGCGACCAGGTGGACATTGCCATCAGATATGGTCGCGGAAACTGGCAGAATGTCGATAAAACCTTCCTCTTCGACGATCACGCCACCCCCGTCGCCGCGCCGGGATACGTGCCGGATGGCGCGGGGAACATCGAAGACGTGCTGAAGCGATCGCGCTTGATCGTCATCCGCAGCATTCCCGACGAATGGCAGGAATGGGCCAAGGCACGCGGCCTTGCCCCACCGGATCTGAGAGGCGCGCTGGAACTCGACGCGATAGAGCAGGGATTGCAGGTCGCCGAAGCCGGGCATGGCATCACCATCGGGCGCTCCCCCTATATCGAGGAACGCCTCGCCAGGGGCACTCTGGTTACACCTTTCGGCGCAACAGCCTCTTCCGGAGCCGCCTTCTATCTTTGCCTGCCGGCAAACATCCCTCCTCCCGCACGCACATTGCGGGTGAAGCGCTGGCTGCAGGAACAGGCAAAGACGAGCCATCCAGCCCCCATGTCCACGCCCGACGCATCCTGACTTCACTCTCTTGAATTTTTCTCAAGTCATCTTGAATTCTTCTCTTTTGTGTCCTGCGCCTTTCAGGCCTATCTGAATTGCCATCACAACGGGCCGCATGCGGCGGCCAAGAGGAGACGAATGATGGCGAATGTTGTTCAGGACCACATCAGTAAACCAGCTTCGGAAAATGCCGTGAATGTCGTGGCCCCGCTGACATTCATCGTGCCGCAGGCGGAGAAGCCAGCCCTTTATCACACGGCATACACGGGCGGCGCGCCGGACTTCCGGTTCGCAGTCGAGGAGCATGAGGTACTGGTTGCAGATCTGCGGCCGCATGCCGACGCGTTCACCCTCGACAAGGAAGGCTTCGCATTCAGAACCGCCCCCACGGACGTCGCCGATCTGTACGACGACAATGCGGTTGAAACGGCCTATTACGATGAAATCCGCAGCCTGCTCACACGGGAATACGGTGCCAGTCATGTTGCCGTTTTCGACGCCACCCGCCGTTCGGATAGCGGGAACGGTGCCAGCAACAAGGACGGCAATCGTGGCCCGGCATCGCGCATCCATGTCGATTACACGGCAAAGAGCGGCCCGCAACGCGCCCGCGATGTACTGGGCGCCGAGGAATTCGATCGTCTGCTGAAGTCCGGCGCACGCATCGTCCAGGTAAATGTCTGGCGGCCGATCCGGGGACCTGTGCAGCGCTCCCCCCTCGCCCTTGCCGATGCGACCAGCGTCGAAGCGGCGGACATGATAGCGACCGATCAGGTCTTCCCCGACCGGGTCGGGGAGATTTACCACCTGTCCCATAACAAGGATCAGCGCTGGTATTATGTGCCGGAGATGACCCGGGACGAGGCCCTGCTGATCAAGGGCTGGGACAGTCTTGAGGACGGCCGCGCGCAATTCACGCCGCACAGTGCCTTCCCCCTGCCGACCCAGACCGACGATACACCAGCGAGGGAAAGCATCGAGGTCCGCACCTTCGTGGTGATCGAATAAGCGTAATCGAACAAGATCAGGCGTGTGGCGCGTGCAGCTCCGGCAGGGCACGCGTTACGGTCTGCTTGCCCCCCTTGAACACAAACATCGGCTGGGCCAGTTCAGCCACCACCATGGCCGGGTCCGTGCCGTCGACCACGACGAGATCGGCGGTCTTGCCGACCTCAATGCCGTAATCCTTCAGGTTCATCAGTGCGGCGGACCGGGTCGAGATCATGTTCAGACACTCCGCCAGAAGATCCATCTGCCCGATCTGCGCGATGTTGGCATAGAGATTGGCCATCCGGATCAGCGAGCAATCGCCATAGGGCGTGAACGGGTTCAGCACATTGTTTGTGGAGAGCGAGCAATTCACCCCGTGGCCGAGCATCCGGTGCAGCGGCGTGACCCCGCGCGGGACAGAGTGATCGTGATCCCGGTGCATGAGAAACAAATCCGTCGATGGCAGGACCGTCACCGCAACGCCCGCCCCGGCAAGCCGCCGGGCCAGCGCGTCGAAACTCTCCGGCGGCATGGCGGCAAATTTCGTGATGTGGCCGATGGCAACCCTGCCGCCCCAGCCATATTCATCAGCCTTGCGCGCGACATACTCCGCATCGAGTTCCGTCGGGTCGGCGGCAAGATCGAGATGCATGTCGATATCGACATCGAAGTCGCGCGCCAGCTCGAAGACCCGGTCAATCTGCCCGTGCGGATCGCTGTCTGTGTAAGGCGCTGCCCCGATACATCCGGCACCGTCCTTCAGGGCCGCGACCATCAGCTCTTCGGTTCCCGGATTGTTCAGTAATCCTTCCTGCGGAAAAACGCATATCTCAACGTCGATCGCCCAAGCAAAGGCGGCAATCGCCTGTTTCACACCCTCCAGCCCACGCAGGCCGATAACCGGATCGACTTCCACATGGGTCCGCATCCGGGTGGTGCCATTGACCACGCATTTACGGAGCGTCCGCTGCGCCCTTTCGGATACGTCCTCTTCGGTGAAACCCGATTTCAGCCGGGCGACTTCGCTGATGGCCTCCGCCAGATCGCCTTTTTCGGAGGAGCAGCGGTGCAGGATGCAGGATTTGTCGAGATGCATGTGGGTCTCGACGAACCCCGGCAGCAGCAGACGCCCTTCAAGATCGAGCGTGCGGGCGCCATCCGGCAACTCGCCGCCAATCGCAGCCACTTTTCCGCCATGCACGCCAACATCGAGCAGGTGACCGGGTTCCGCCGCGAGACGAACGTTGCGAAGCGTGAGTTCCACGAATTGAGTCTCCCCTCAGAGCCGAAAAATGCCCTTAGGCATTATGCTGTAATCCCGCCCCCGCTTGCGATGCTCTTGTCAGAAAGCAAGCACATGCTCAAAGCCCTTATTCGCTGTATAACAAACCCACAGTTTTTCCCAAGGCGCGCTTGACGGCACTCGGCCTTCATCCGCACAATCCAGTGGTTATTCCTATACAAAAATCAGAACTATGGTCTGGGGGGCCGAATGACGCGATTTTTGACAGGTTTTTTCGTATTTTTCCTGTTGATGAGCACGGCTTCCGCCCAGGAGACCGGCCCGGCTATCGGCACAATCAAAGTTGCCAGCGGCGACGCCTCGGTACAACGCGGAACGACGGTAACACCCGCCAGCGAAGGGTTGGACGTCCAGCGTGAAGATACCTTGCTGACAGGCCCCAGCGGCGCACTCGGCGTCACCCTGAATGACGGCACATTGATTTCCCTCGGCCCGAATTCCCGTTTCGAGCTCGCGGAGTTCGAGTTCGCTCCGCAGCGCAACAGTTTCAGCTTTTTCGGGAAAATTCTGGAAGGCACAATGGTCTATCAGTCCGGCCGTATCGGCCATATCGCACCCGAGAAAACCCGTATAGAGACACCGCTGTCCGTTATCGCCGTTCGCGGAACCCGCTTCGCGGTCCGCGTTCCGGCCGGCGCGGGGGAATAGAACATGACCGTGCAGACTCTTATTTCAAAACATAGCGCCCCGATCAAGTCCGGCTTTGCCGCATTGCTGCTGGCCACCTCCGTCAGCGCCTGCGCCATCGGCCCGTATGACACGGATGAGCTGGCGGGCATGGCGCCCCCTGATTCCCAATTCCTGCAAAGCCTCAGCGGAGAATATGTGGCACTCGGCGATCTTGAACGCGCCGAATATGACTGGCCCGATACAGCCCGGTTCTATGACCGGGCGATCCGGGCCGGCAAAGGCGAGTTGATCGAGCCCGAGATGATGGACCAGCGCGATCTGGACCCGGCGGGCCAGCAAGAACTCAAACAGGCTCGTGACCGGCTGATCGCCCTGTTCTCCGCAGGCGCACGCTCGGTTGCCGGGTCAAGCAGTGCCCGCGCCCAGGGTGGTTTCGACTGCTGGATGCAGGAACTCGAAGAAGGTCATCAGCCGGACGACATCGCACGGTGCCGGGAGATGTTCCTCGCCGCCCTCTCCGATGTGGAAGCCAGCGTCAAAGGCGCTCTGGTTGTCCTGCTGCCGGAAGAAGACGGAAAGCTCGGCGTCATCCGGGTTGAGAACCAGCAGGGCTCCGTCACGCTCGACACATCCCGGGCCAGTGCCCTTGTCGCCCGGGCGGATGCTTCCCCCCAGGCCACCGGTACTTTCGCGCCGGATGATGTCCGCGTGGTTTTCGGCGCCGCAATTGCCGCTGGCCCAACCCCGCCGGTGACTTTCATGCTCCATTTCGAGCAGGGGACCAATGTTCTCACCCCCGAATCCCGGGTTCTGCTCGACACGGTGCTGGAGGCCATCCGTCAGCGGAAGTTACCGCAGGTAGAGGTTTCCGGACATACAGACCGCTCCGGCTCGGCGAACTTCAATGACCAGCTCGCCCTGGATCGCGCCAGTATCGTCGCGCAGGAGGTCCTGGATCTCGGCGTGCCGGAAGATGTGCTGACGGTGGAATCCTACGGCGAGCGGGCGCCCATCGTCCCCACGGCTGACGGCGTGTCCGAGCCCCGCAACCGGCGCGTTGAAATCGTCATTCGATAGGGGAACCGGGACAGGACTATTCCAGCAAAGCCCCAACGAAAACGCGGCAACCACTTCACCCCTGCTATTCTGGTTCACGCGCGCCTTGCTTGGCGCTAGGGTCCGGGCGGGAATCTGACGGATCAACAACAGAGAGTACGCACAGAGGCAACCGCAATACCGGTCGTCAATGGCGCCCTCCATGAGGCATGAATGGAAGGCAGCAGACGCAGCACCGCAGGCTTCCCGAAGCCTGAAGAACAAAGCGAGTTTCCCTGGCTTGACGGCCCGGAAGACGGGCAGCTGCGCCGACTTCTCCGCCAAAGCCGGCTGATCGCCAGCGGATTGCTCGTCCTGCTGATCCTGATGCGCGTACTGGACGTCACTCCAGTCCAGATCCTGCGCTTATCCGATTTCGATCTGTTGCTTCAACTGGACAGCGCTCACACCGAGCCCTCCCCTGTCATCGTTGTTGACGTCGATGATGAAAGCCTCGCCCATCTCGGCCAATGGCCCTGGCCGCGCAGATATTTTGTAGAGCTTATGGACCGGCTGCGCGAGGCCGGGGCGGCGATGGTCGTCTTCAATATCCTGTTCTCAGAGCCTGACCGCATGTCGCCGGAAGCCCTGGCAGTCACGCTTCCCGGACTGGAGCCGGACCTTCGCCGCAGTCTGTCGGATCTTGGCAGTTACGACAGTGCGCTTGCAGCCGTCATGCAGACCATCCCGACCGTCACCGCCTCGGCAGCCCAAACACCGGGACGCTCCACCGCAGCGGTGCATTCCCGCCCGGGACGCTTTGCTGTCCGAGGCAATCCGGAAACCATGGCCCTTCCAGGCATCGATGCCGTGATGGAAAGCGTGGCTCCTATCGGGCCGGCGAGTGTCGGCGAGGGAATTGTCAATCTGCTGCCCGAACCCGACGGTGCGGCCCGGCGCGTTCCCGGCGCCTTCGCCGTCGGCGACACAATCGTTCCGGGCCTGGCCCTTGAAACCGCACGGATCGCGCTCGGTCAGAGCAGCATGTTGCTGGAGATCCCGTCTCCATTGGGGGTATCGGGAATATCGATTGGGCCATTGTTCGTACCCACGGATCATATGGGCCGGATCTGGATCGACACCGCCTCCCCCGAACGGGTCAGCACACTTTCAGCCTATGAGATCCTGCAGAATAGCGCACCGAACGAGGAACTTGCCGGGCGGATCGTCGTCATCGGAACATCAGCCTCCGGCATCGGCGAGAAAGTCCGCACCGGCATGGGCAACACCATGTCGGGACTGCATCTTCAGGCCCTCGCCATCGACACCCTTGTCACCGGCCGGACACCGTTGCGTGACCGGAGCTTCACCGCGGCGGAAGTCGCCACGGCACTCGCCCTCGGGCTTCTTCTGATCTGGCTGCTGCCTCGCATTTCCCTGACCTGGAAACCACCAATAGCGCTTGCCCTTGTTGTGCTCCTGATCACGGCTTCGGTTATCGCCTATGGCACCGGCGGAGCCCTGATCGATGCCAGCTTCCCCGGCATTACCGTGCTTCTGCTGACCGGGAATTTCGCGCTGGCCGATTTTCGCGGCGAGATTATCCGGCGCCGGCGCAACGAAACCGCGCTGAAGCAGCATGACGCCTACTTTCGGGAAGTCGTCGATGCCAGTTTCGATGCCATTGTAACGATCGACGAAAACGCCAGGATCCGGACGGCAAACCGGGCCGCCGGCCATATATTCGGTCTCCCCGCGCCAGAACTCGTCGGACAACCCATCGCCGGGCGCCTGTCCGGGGACTGGGCCCGGGGGCTTGCGGCGGCACCGGCGGACGTGCTCCGGCAAACAGCGGCCGCCCCCACCACGATTGAGGCGGAAATCCTGGATCACGAGACGTCCTCCGTCACTCGTCCGACGGAGATCACGCTGGCTGAATCCATTGCCGGCCGGGACCGCGTTTTTGTTCTGGTGCTGCGGGATATCAGTGACCGCAAGGCCGCCGAAGAGTCCGCCAGACGGTCCTCGCAGCGCCTGCGCGAAGGCATTGATGCCATCTCCGACGGCTTTGTTCTCTACTCACCCGACCGTAAACTGATCCTGTGCAACGATCATTTTCGCAAGATGCTCGGCGATGCCGGGGATGCCGCCGTCCAGGGCGTGGGCTATGCGGACTTGCTGAAGCACTACCTCATGTGCCGAGGCCAGACCCTTGAAGGAAGCCCGAAAGCGAAAGCCTGGTTCGATGATCGTCAGCGCCATTTCGCCGCCGCCCTCGAACCCTATGAGCTGAGAACGGATGACGGCCAGTGGTTCAGGATAGACAAACGCCCGACGGCCGAAGGCGGCATGGTTTGCGTCTATTCGAACATCACGGAGCTCAAGCATCGGGAAATCGAACTTCAGGCAGCAAAGGAGCAGGCCGAGCTGGCCAGCCTCGCCAAGTCCGAGTTCCTCGCCAATATGAGCCACGAATTGCGCACACCTCTCAATGCGATCATCGGCTTTTCCGATATGATGCGCGGCGAGCCGTTCGGCCCGCTCGGGAACCCGCGCTATGTCGAATATGCCAATGATATTTCGGACAGTGGCTCGCGGCTTCTCAGGATGATCGAGCAGATCCTCGAATTCGCCCGCCTGGAAAAACTGCAGTCCCGGATCGAGAATGCCGAGACCAGCCTGACCGACACAATCCATGCGGCCGTTACAGATCTGACACCGACGGCGCAGGAACACGAAACAACCATCAAGCTCGAGCTGTCCGACACACTGCCCACTCTTCGGGCCGATCCGCAGATGCTCTATCAGATCGTTCAGAACCTGCTGACAAACGCCGTGAAATACTCAGCGTCCGGATCGGAAATCACAATCCGGAGCTGGCTCGATGATGAGCGGCAGGTCGTGTTCTTGGTCCGGGATCATGGCATCGGCATTCCGCAGGAACTGCTCGCGAGCATCACCCAGCCTTTCTGGCAACGCCCCGGAGCGATGACCAGTTCACGCGAGGGGGTCGGCCTCGGCCTCGCCATCGTCAAGGCGCATGTGGAGGCACACGAGGCACGCATGGATGTGGACAGCGCGCCGGGCAAGGGCACGACGGTGACGATCACCTTCCCCGCATCGCGCACCGCGTGAGCCTGTAACGAGCCTCCGGTTAAGCCGGGCGGCCTTCGACTTCGGCCGACGACGGCGCCGCATCCGGATCAATCGCCCGGAGCCGGTAGGCCGCGGCCTTCGGAGCCCAGTCCAGCCAAAGCGTTCGAAGGTCCTTCAACGGATCGGTCGAGAAATCGACGCGGATATCCGCATCCATCAAACCTTCGCTGCCAAGAACCTTGAGCGCGGCCGACTGCAGCGGTTCACGCTCGCTCCCCGCCGCCTCTCCGGCCAGCATTCCCGCCTGCAAACGCTCTTCAAGCGAACCCGTGGCCTCTTCGAAACCCCGGACCATTTCCGGCAGGACATCGGCTGAGCCGAGAAAATTGCCGAGCGCCAGGCTGTTCGCACCCTCAAGCCCGCCGCAATGATCGAGACAGGATGCTCCGGTATGATACAGCGGCGCGCCTTTCGCGGTCAGTATGCCGAGCTGGCGCCAGTGTCCGGACGTTGCCGCCTCGCGCATGGCCTTGAGTGTCTCGGCCGCATCCTTGGTCCGCTGCCAGGCCGCGATACCGACTGCGTGCAGCCGCGGATCCGTACGGGCCTGGGAAAATACGACGCACCCTTCGGCGATGGCACCGACACGGGCACCGACGCAGACGGACGAGGTGGCGACGGCGAAACCGATACGGCCGGTTTCCGTGCAGCGTCCTGCGAGTGAAAAGGTCATTCCGTCACCTCAATCCCTGTTTGCGCGGTAATCGGTCCATAATGCTCGATCCGGCGATGCCGCGCGAAATCGAAGACGGACCGGCGGATATAGGCTCCCAGATCAAGGTCGCAATTATAAGCAATGACCTCGTCATCCTCGGAAACGGCGCGGGCCACGACCTCGCCGGTCGGCGCCATGATGGCGGAGCCGCCGATCATCGCGAAGCCGTCCTCGGAGCCGCATTTCGCCGCCGCCATGACCCAGGCACCGTTCTGATAGGCCGCCGCTTCAAGGCTGAGCCGGTTATGGAATTCCCGCAGATGGGCCGGTTCCGGATGATGGATGTTCCGCGTCGGCGTGTTGTAGCCGAGCATGAAGACCTCTGCCCCGCGCAACGCCATCACCCGGAACGTTTCCGGCCAGCGCCGGTCATTGCAGATGCACATGCCGAAACGGCCGGACGGGGTCTTGAATGCCGGGAAACCGAGATCGCCGACTTCGAAATAGCGCTTTTCCAGATGCTCGAACTCAAGATCCCCGATCGGGTCCTTCGTTCCGGGCAGGTGGATCTTGCGATATTTGCCGAGGATGGTGCCATCCGGGCCGACCAGTACCGAGGTATTGAAACGCCGGGTCTGACCGCCCTCTTCGACCTTTTCCGCATAACCGAGATAAAAGCCGATGCCGAATGATCTGGCTTCTTCGAACAGCGGCAGCATCGCCGGAGAGGGCAGCCCCTCTTCGAAGAAGACATCGTATTCTTCCGGGCTGTCGTAGATATAACGCGGGAAGAACGTGGTCAGGGCCAGTTCCGGAAAGGTCACCCACCGGGCACCGTGTGAATGGGCTTCGCGCAGCATTTCGATAAGGCGCGCAACCACTTGTGCCTTCGTATCCTGAAGGTGAACCGGACCCATCTGGGCAACGGCGAATACTTCTTTCCGGCTCATGTAAGCCCTCCTTTTCATCTCCGACACATGAAGTGCTAGACGAGCCAAGTATCACCGTGAAATAAATTTAGGACCCCGATAAATAAGGTGAGATTATTGAGATGATCAATCCACGCCAGCTAGAAGTGCTCTGCGCCGTCATCGAAGTAGGCACCACGGCGCGGGCGGCGGACCTGTTGAATGTCAGCCAGCCGGCAGTCAGCAACATGATTCGCCATACCGAGGATCTGGTCGGGTTTCCGCTGTTCGTTCGGGAACGGGGCCGTCTGGTACCAACCCGCGAAGCCCAGCATATCGCGCAGGAAGCGCAATATCTTTTCATGCAGCAGAAACGGGTTGAAAACATCATCAACGAGCTGCGCGGCGGCACGGTCGGCAGGCTGCATCTGGTTGTAACCCCGTCCATCGGCCATGGCATATTGCCCCGTGTGATCGCCGAGTTCGTCAAGAACAAGCCGAAACTGAAACTCTCCATCGAACTTGGCAGCATCGACGAGATCATCGAGAAGCTGGTCAGCGGGCGGGCGGATCTCGCTCTCTCGATCACCCAGCCACGTCACTCCATGCTTTCCGTCCGCCCTGTTGCCGAAGGACGGATGATGTGCGTCTGCCCCACGGACCATGAAATGGCCTTGTCGGAACGGGTGAACGTCACCGACCTGAACCATGTGAAGCATATTTCCTATGCCGCCGGCACACCGCTCGGTCAGATCATCGATACGGTTTTCTCCAGGCAGGGACTGGAACGGCGCTATTTTTGCGAGGTGCGGCATACAGCAACCGCCCTGGAAATGGCGATCTCCGGTCTGGGGGTCGCTCTTGTCGACAGCTTCGCCCTGATTGGCCGGGACCTGACCACTCTCGCGGCCCGGCCGACACATCCGGTATTGCCTCTCAGCATTCACTGCATTTCCTGCAACCTGTTCCCCACCTCGAATCTGGCGCTCCAGTTCCAGGGGTTCTTCAGCGACTTTCTGAAAAACCACGACATTCCAGCAGCCAAACCATTACCTATAATCTGACGTTATAAAATCTGAGCAAATTATTATTTTCAGGTTTTAGACTCACATGGTCTGCTCAGTCCCGATCCTGGCCGAACCGCTCCCGGCCACCCATATAGACGGGACGCCTGCACTCTATGAGCAATCCGATTCTTTCCATCCGAAACTCGGTCAAACGCTACGGCCCGGTCCATGCCTTGGATCATGTCGATCTGGACGTCGCGGAGGGTGAGTTTCTGACCCTGCTGGGCCCGTCGGGCTCGGGAAAGACGACGCTCCTGACCGCGATTGCCGGTTTCACGGACCTGACCGAGGGCAATGTTTCCCTGCGCGGCCGCGACATCACGAAAGAGCCGCCGGAACATCGCGATTTCGGCATGGTTTTCCAGGGCTACGCCCTGTTCCCGACCATGACCGTGCGGCAGAATGTCGGCTTTCCGCTGAAAGTCCGCAAACGCCCGGCGAGCGAGATCAACGAGCGGGTCGACGAGTGCCTCGAGCTGGTACAGATGGGCGCCTACGCGGACCGCATGCCGAGCCAGCTTTCCGGCGGCCAGCAACAGCGTATCGCCCTCGCCCGCGCGCTTTCCTTCAAACCCCAGGTCCTGCTGCTGGACGAGCCGCTTTCCGCGCTCGACAAGAAGCTGCGTGCGGACCTGCAGTGGGAACTGAAGGCCCTGCATGACCAGCTCGGCGTCACCTTCATCTACGTGACGCACGATCAGGACGAAGCCCTGTCCATGTCCGACCGGATCGTCATCCTGAAGGACGGCAAGATCCAGCAGGCCGGCGTCCCGGACATGCTTTACAACAAGCCGCGCACGCGTTTTGTCGCGGACTTCCTTGGCAAATCGAACTTCCTCAACGTGAAGATCAAGGGCCGCCAAGGCGACCATATCGAATGCGTTGCCGGTGACGAAGCCTTCCCCGTGGACGCAACCGGCCATGCCGGAACGGTTAAGGACAGCGCCGAGATCGCGCTCCGTCCCGAGCGGATCCGGCTGGCTGAACCCGGCAAGGAACTCCTGACCGGCACGGTCAAGCAGGTGAGCTATCTCGGCGAACGCTGCCAGGTGCTCCTGACACATTCGGTTCTGGGTCAGATCCTGGTTTCCTGCCCGACCTGGAAATCCGGCATCGACCCCACTCCAGGCCTCCAACTCAGCTTCGGCTGGGATACGGATGCCTGCGTCATTCTCGAGGCCGAATAAAAGAGCCTCGCAATAGCAAGAAACAGGGTTTCATCACATGGAGAAAGACATGACCGAGATCACCGAAACAACCGACATTGAAGCCAAGGCCGATATCGTCGATATCGCCGTCGAGCGGTACAAACAGGGCCTGCTGACCCGCCGTGGCTTCATTGCCGCAATGGGCGCGCTGGGCATCCTGCCGGCACTCAGCGGCAAGACCATGGCTGCGACGAAGGAAATCATCGTCGTGAACTGGGGGGGTAAACCCAAGGAAATCCTCCAGGAAGTCATGTGCGATACCTACACCAAGGAAACCGGTATCAAGGTTACCGTTGACGGCTCCGGCCCCTCCGCCGGCAAGATCCGCGCGATGGTCGAAAGCGGCGCGGTGGTCTGGGATCTCTGCGACAGCGGCGCCGGCTCGGCGCTGATCCTGGAACAGCAGGGCGTGACCCAGCCGATCGACTACAACATCGTCGACAAGTCCAAGGTTCTCGAAGGCGGCGTCTACAACAACGGCGTTGCCAACTACGTCTATTCCTATGTTCTCGCCTCGAACCCGAAACTGCTCGGCGGCAACACCCCGCAGAGCTGGGAAGATGTCTGGAACGTCAAGGACTTCCCGGGCATGCGGACCTTCCGCAAGTCGGTCCGCGGCATGCTGGAAAGCGCCACGATGTCCATGGGCGTCGCTCCGAAGGACGTTTATGACGTTCTCGGCACCGATGACGGCATCAAGGCCTCCATCGACCGTTTCCGTCAGCTCCGCGAGCACGTCATTGTCTGGGGTTCGGGCAGCGACAGTCAGAACCTGTTCCTGCAGGAAGAGGTCTCCATCGGTAACATCTGGTCGACCCGCGCTCACCTGCTGAAAGACCAGATGGAAGAAGGCAGCTTCACCGTCACCTTCAACGGCGGCGTCGTCGCTCCTGGCATCTGGGTCGTCCCGAAGAACAACCCGGCCGGTACGGAAGAAGTGATGAAGTTCATCGCCCACGCCCAGAACCCGGAACTGCAGGCCCAGTGGCTTCAGCTCGTCGGTTGCGGTCCGGCAAACCCGGCGGCAGCGGCTCTGGTGCCGGATGATTTCCAGAAATGGAACCCGTCCAGCCCGGCAAATCTGGCCACCCAGATCATGTACAACGACACCTGGTACGCGAAGAACCAGATCTCGGCCGAAGAACTCTACGTGGACGCGCTTATCAACTAAGCCCGTCCGAGCGGGCGGGGCGGTTCCTCCCTCCAGGAGCCGCCCCGTTCCTTTATGCCCCTTCCCCGACCGGAGCCGACATGCCGCGTCTGAACGACCAGACCCGCTATTGGATGCTAGTGCTGCCCGCGCTGGCCATCATGGTAATCTTCTACATCCTGCCCGTACTGGGCATCTGGGAGATTTCCTTCACCGAACCGGCGACCGGTTTTGGCAACTACGTCAAGATGACGGAGTCGAACGCGGTCAAGACCAGCTTCATCCTGACCTTCCGCGTGGCCGCCATCACCACCGTCGGCTGCCTGCTGCTCGGCTATATCGTCGCCTATGCGATCTCGAATTTCGTCACCCGGCTAACGCCGCTCATGCTCGCACTGGTGCTTTTGCCGTTCTGGGTTTCCGTGCTGATCCGCTCTTTCAGCTGGATCATCCTGCTTGGCCGGTCCGGCCTGGTGAACGATACCCTGCGCGATATCGGCCTGATCACCAGCCCATTGCGCCTGATGCATAATGAACTTGGCGTTCTGATCGCCGTGATCCACGTCATGCTGCCCTTCGCGGTGCTGCCGATGCTGGCCAACATGCGCGGTATTTCCCGTTCCTATACGGATGCGGCCCGCGGCCTCGGCGCCAGCGAATGGACGGCCTTCCGCGCGGTCTATTTCCCGCAGACGCTGCCCGGTGTGTTCTCCGGCGCGCTGCTGGTCTTCGTGCTCTCGCTCGGCTTCTTCGTCACCCCGGCGCTGCTCGGCGGCGGCCGCGTGCTGATGATCTCCGAATACATCACCTATCAGATCCAGGAATTCCTGGCCTGGGGCCTCGGCTCGGCGCTCTCCGTCGCGCTGCTGGTCGCGACGGCGCTTGTGCTGCTCATCGCGGCGCGCTTCGTGAACCTGAAATCCGCCCTGCTGGAGCGCAACTGATGAAGACCTCGCCGTTCCGCATCTTCTTCAATACCGGCGCCTGGGCCGTCCTTGCGTTCCTGCTGTTGCCGCTGCTCGTGGTGATTCCGATCTCGTTGACCGACACCAGCTATATCGGTCTGCCGAAAGAGCATCTGTCGTTGCAGCATTACGAGAACTATTTCAGCTCCGCCGAATGGCTCGGCGCGACCTGGACCAGTATCTGGATCGGTGTCGCCGTCGCCCTTGCCGCCACCGTGCTCGGCACGGCTTTCTCCATCGGCTGCTGGCTGATTTCCAGCCGGGCTTCGACCATTGCCCGCTGGGTGCTGATCGTGCCGATCCTGGTACCGCCCGTGGTTCAGTCCCTCGGTTTCTACCGGTTCTGGGTAAAGCTCGACCTGATCGACACCTATTTCGGCGTCATTCTGGCCCACACCCTGCTGGCACTGCCCTATGTCTCGATCTCGGTCTTCACCGCGTTGGCCAATCTTGACCGCCGCATCACCCAGGCTGCACGCAGCCTCGGCGCCTCGGTCTGGCAGACGGTGGTCTCCGTCATCGTTCCGGCGATCCGCCCCGGCATGCTGACCGGCGGCATCTTCGCCTTCATCGTCAGCTTCGATGAAATCGTCGGCGTGCTGTTTCTCACCGTCCGTAACGTGAACACCCTGCCGAAGCAGATCTGGGAAGGCATTCAGGAGAGTATCGATCCGACCATCGCGGCGGTCGCCACCTTCCTCGTTGTCCTCTCCCTGATTGCCACCGTCGCCGTTTCCCTGCGCAAGAAGACCGCATGACATGACCCGATTGCTGCTGCGTGACGCGCGCTATGTCCATCATGGCGCAGATGGAAAGCCCGAAATCCGCCGGGGCCATATCGCCACCGACGGCAGCCGGATCGCCGCCATAACCGAGAGTCTGAACGGCACCGACTTCGCGGATTTCGAACCCGTCGACATGAGCGACCGGCTGGTCACCCCCGGCCTGATCAATGCCCACACCCACGCGGTGTTGCTGGTGCTGCGGGGGACGGTCGAGGATATCGAGGGTAATCTCGTCTATCAATACATGGTTCCGGCCTCCTATCTGCTTGAGCCGCAAGAACGCGCGGCCATCGCCCGCCTTGCCTGCGCCGAGGCAATCCGTTCCGGCACCACGACCATGGTCGACCCGCTGCGCCACGTGGCCGACTACGCACCCGCCATGATCGATACCGGCATGCGGCTCTGGCTTGCGGAAAGCTGCGCCGATGCGGTGACAACCGAAGTCGGCAGCGGCACCTACCGGTTCGACCGGGACTTCGGCGAGACGTTCCTCACCCGCACCCGCGCTCTGATCGAACGCTTCCACGGCACCGAGGATGATCGCGTCCGGGTGATGATCTCCGCACACGCCCCGGACAATTGCAGTCCCTGGATGCTGGCGGAACTGAAGAAGCTCGCCGGACAGCACGGTCTGCGCCGCACGGTGCATCTCAGCCAGATCATCAGCGAGAAAAAACAGGTCGAGAGCCTGCATGGCTGCACCTCGACGGAATATCTCCAACGCAATGATTTCCTCGGCGACGATCTGCTGGCCGTGCACTGGACCTTCTGCACCGAACAGGATGTCCAGATACTGGCAGAGACCGGCACGCATTTCGCCCACTGCCCCGCCTCGATGTCCGCCAAGGGGCCGCACAGCCTGCCGATCAAGGCGATCCTCGAATCTGGCGTGAATATCGCCCTCGGCACCGACAACATGACCGAGGACATGTTCCATGCCATGAAGCTCGGCCTGACCGTGCATCGCGGCGCCTATGGCCGCTCGGTGACGCCGACGCCGAACGATGTCTTCAATTACGCCACCGTGAATGCCGCCCGCGCGCTGGACCATCCGGGCATCGGTCACATCGCGCCCGGTATGAAGGCCGACCTGGCAATGATCGACCTGATGACCCCCGCCATGACACCTCGGCTTTCCGCGATCTCCAATCTGGTGCATTACGGACACCCGGGCCTTGTCACCGATACCATGGTCGACGGCCGGTTCCTGATGCGGGACCGGGAGCTGCTGACCATCGACGAGAAAGCCGCCGTAATGGAAGCGCAGGCCGCGACCGAGGCGATGTGGGAAAAATTCGAAGCAGAGGACAGGGGCGTGCCGCTTCCGGCAACCGACCCCGTCTGAGAAAATAATCCCGCCCGACGGGAGCCAAGGGGGACTACATGACCTTTTCGATTATCGGACGCTGCGAGCGCACGGGATGCTATGGCGCGGCCATCACCACATCCGATCTCGCCGTCGGATCCCGCTGCGTGCGCCTGTCCCACGGACGTGGCGCCATGCTGTCCCAGCACCGCACCGACAGCCGCCTCGGCGATCTCGGCATCTCCCTGCTGGCCAAGGGCACCGCGGCGGATGCCGTGGTCTCGGAGGTCTGCGCCTCCACCGCCGATATCGAATGGCGCCAGATCGGCGCGCTCGATGCCGACGGAAGGGCTGCCGCCTATCACGGCCGCCGGATGTATTCGATCTACTCCCACACGGTTGGCCGGAACTGCCTCGCACTCGGCAATATCCTCGCCAATCCGCAAGTCCCCCAGAAGATGGCGGACGCGTTCACCCGGGATCCCTCCCTGCCGCTTGCCGAGAGGCTGATGAAAGCTCTGGAAGCCGGGCGCGACAGCGGCGGCGAGATCCTCGGCCCGCTCCGCTCGGCGGCCCTGCGCGTCACCGGAGAGCACGGCATCGATACCTACGATCTCCGGATCGACGTCTCCCACACCGATGCCGTTGCCGATCTGCGGGCCTTGTACGAAGCCTATCAGGGACGCGAGGACACCATCCGCCGTGTTGCGCTGGAGCCGGAAACCATGCCCATCATGCGCAATCTTTTCGAGGCAAGCATCGAACGGATCGCGGAACTTGGGCTTGAGGACCGCTTCCCCACCGCCAGGCACAAGGACAGCTGGACCGTTAAGGACTAGAGACCATGGCAAGCAACAGTATCTACTGGAACGCAAGCGCCGACCCGGCCCGGACCACAGCCGAAAGCGCGCTGCCGGAGCGGGTTGACGTCGCCATCGTCGGCGCCGGATATACCGGGCTTGCCTCGGCCATCCATCTCGCACGGGCGGGACGCTCCGTCGCCGTTTTCGACGCGGAGGAGATCGGCCATGGCTGCTCGTCCCGCAATGGCGGCATGGTCGGCCCCAGCTTTCATCAGCTTGGCATTGCCGGACTGACCTCCGAGTATGGCGAGAAGAAAGCCCACGCGATCATGCAGGAAGGCATGAACGCGCTCGATTATTTCGAACGCTTCGTCGCGGAAGAAAAGCTCGAGTGCGACCTGCAGATGACCGGCCGTTTCCGTGGCGCCCGCAGCGTTGCCGCCTATGATGCGACAGCACGGGAATGCGAGCGGCTGAACAAGGCCGTTGGCCTGCCCTTCGAGATGGTAGCCAAGGAAAACCAGCGGGCCGAGATCGGCACGGATTTCTTCGATGGCGGGGTGGTCTATCACCGCGATGGCGGCATCCATCCGCGCAAGCTGGCCAACGCCCTGGCCGAGAAAGCCATCGAAGCCGGCGCCATGCTGTTTCCCTCGACCCCCGTCCGGGGCATGCGCCGCAACGGCACCGAAACGGAAATTTTCTGCAGCGGTAAAGTGGTCACGGCACGAGACGTTCTGGTCGCGACCAACGGTTATGCCGACCGCCGCTCAAACGCGATGCATCAGCGTGTTGTACAGATCCGCACCGGTGCCATTGCCACTGAGGAAATCCCGGCGGAGCTGATGGCCGAGCTGACACCGAAAAGCCGCATGTTCGGGGAGTCCGCCCGGATCTTCATGTGGTTCCGGCCCACTCCCGATGGAAAGCGCTTCATCTTCGGCGGCCGCATGGGAGAGCCGGGCTGCACGCCAGAGCAACGCGCCGCCGCTATCCAGGCCGCGTCCCTCCGGATTTTTCCGCAGCTTGAAGGCATCGGGACCGCCCATGTCTGGTACGGCGACGTTGCCTACACTCCCGACCATTCCCCGCATCTCGGCTTCGAGGATGGAGTCTGGCTTGCCGGCGGATATTGCGGCTCCGGTGTCACCCGCAGCCTCTATTTCGCGATGAAGCTGTCCCGCCGGATCCTCGGCGAGAAAGGCGCGGAGACCGCCTTCGACGATCTGCCCTTCAAGAAAGTCCCCTTCAAACCGTTCTCCCGGAAGGTGGCGGACCTGCTGTCCCGCTGGTGGGCATGGCGGGACGAACGGGATCTGATAAATCGCGCCTGAGCATTAATCTCTCTGGTCGTGACGCCTGGGAATAAAGCCCTGCACTTTCCCGCCGGTGACCGCCCGCCCCGTGGCGTGGTAATTCTTCTTCCATCGATAGCGGCGGAACTCTCCGGCGCACTCAATCACGTGCATGAAGACCGGCAAGGCTGATCAGCCGCACGGTCTCGGCATCTTCTGGGAGGAAGAAACCAAATGAATGTCGGTTTTATCGGACTTGGCCGCATGGGACGCCCGATGGCGTCCAACCTTTGCCGCAAGGGCTTCCGGCTTGTCGTCAACGACATCAATCAGGATGCGGTAAAGGAACTGGAACTGTTGCAGGCGTCGAGCGCGGCGACCGTTGCCGAAGTCGCCAGCAAGTCCGACGTGATCGTGACCATGCTGCCGGACTCGCCCGTTGTCCGCGAGGTTGTCGCCGGACCGGACGGAATCATCGCGAATGCCCCTAAAGGCGCTCTCATCCTCGACATGAGCACGGTCGATCCGGAAACGACGGACGAGCTCGCCGCTATGGCAAAAGCGAAAGGCCTGAGCTTTGTCGACGCACCGGTCGGCCGTCTTGCCCAGCATGCGGATAGGGGTGAATCCCTCTTCATGGTCGGTGCCGAGCCGGAAGATTTCGAGCGCGTGAAGCCGATGCTCGAAGCCATGGGAACCACCGTCTATCACTGCGGCGGAGTGGGCACCGGAACCCGCACGAAGCTCGTGAACAACTTCCTTGCCGTCGCTTCCTGCCAGTTCAACGCCGAGGCGCTGGCCCTGTCGCAGGGCTTCGGGCTCGATCTCGAACGGACTCTGGACGTGATCTACGGCACGACAGCGGTGAACGGTCAGCTCAAGGTGAACTGGCCGGACAAGGTACTGAAAGGCGATACCGCGCCGGGCTTCACCATCGATCTGGCTCATAAGGATCTGTCACTGATCATCCAGGCCGCGAACGCCGCCAAGGTGCCGATGCCGATGGCCGCCGCCGCGCGGGAAATGTTCACCGCCGCCCGCGCCCGGGGCTTCGGCAAGCAGGATTTCTCCGCCATGGCGGACGCGCATTGCGATCTCGCGAACATCGAAAAACCGCGCCTGAAAAAATAGGCGTATCTGAACAACAGATAAACAAAAGCCGCCGCCGGATCACTCCGGCGGCGGCTTCGTATCAAATGGATCAGGCAGCGGCCGCGAACGCTCCATCCAGTGCCTTGCGGGCACCGGTGAGGGATTCCTCCCGGGCCTCGTCACCAAAGGCGAGCTTCTCGGCCCGGACGAAGGTCACGTCGGAAATGCCGATGAAGCCGAGCATGCCGCGCAGGTGTGGTTCCTGCGCATCCATCACCTGGGCCGGACCCTCGCTATAGAGACCGCCCCGGGTCTCGACGACGATCGCACGCTTGCCGTTCAGCAGACCTTCCGGGCCGTTCTCGGTATAGCGGAACGTCACGCCGGCCTGCAGCACATGGTCGAACCATGTCTTCAGGGTCGAGGTAATGCCGAAATTATACATCGGCGCGCCGATCAGTACGGTGTCGGCCGCCTGCAATTCACCAACGAGTTCGGCTGCCAGCTTTTTCGCGGCCACCTGCTCGTCATTCGTCGCCTCGGCGCCGCGAATGATGCCGACTGTGTTTTCGTTAAGGTGCGGCAGCGGGGAGCCACCGACATCGCGGCGGATAATCGTCGCGCCCGGTTGTTGCGCCTGAAGTTTCGCAACCGCTTCGTCGATAAGCAGTCCGGAAGTGGAAGCATCGCCGAGGGCGCTGCTGGTGAGAACGAGAATGGTCGGCATGATCTGTGTCCAATGTCTGCTGGTCAGGGCGTTTGCATTAAGGTAGTGGTCCAGAAGACGGATCGGAATGGGCGCAAAATGCGCCACCCTGTTGCTCTGAGAGGAACACCTGATGATCGAGATCGAGGATATGCGTTGCTTCCTTGAAGTGGTTAAAAGCGGCGGTTTCAACCGGGCTGCGGCTTATCTCGGCATATCAAAATCCATCGTCAGCCGCCGTATCGCCCGGATCGAGGCGGATCTCGGCACCGTATTGCTGAACCGGACCACGCGCGGGGTCAGCCCGACCGAGCCCGGGCTTGAATTCACCATGCGCTGCGAACGCATTCTCGCGGAATATGACGATGCCCGGGAAGCCGTTGCCCAGCATAGCGGGGACGTGGTCGGCTGCCTGCGCCTGTCAGCCCCGCTGTCTTTCGGCACGCGGCATGTCGTGCCTGTCCTCTCCGAGCTGGCAAAGCGTCATCCCCGGCTCGAAATAGATGTCTCCTTCAGCGACCGGAAGGTCGATCTGATCGCCGAGCGGTTCGATGCCGCGATCCGCATCGGCACATTGCAGGATTCCAGCCTGATCGCCCGCCGGATCGGTCCCGCCCGCTCTGTTCTGGTCGCCAGTCCCGATTATCTCGACCGCCGGGGCCGGCCGGAAAAACCGGCGGATCTGACGAGCCATGACTGCCTGATCTATACCGGCAGCTCCGATCCGGACATCACCCTCCGCAACGGCGACCGGTGGGTTTCCGTCCGCCCGTCAGGCCGGTTGAGATCGGATAATGGAGATGCCCTGCTCGCCTGGGCCATTGAGGGGCTGGGCATTACGGGCGGTCCCACCTTCATGCTGTCCAACGCCCTCGAAAGCGGCGCCGTCGAGCCGGTGCTGGCGGACTTCCCCCTCGCGGAGCACGGCATCTACGTGATCCGGCCGCCGGGAGCGAATGTGCCCGGCAAGGTACGCGTGCTGATCGATATCCTGGTCGAGCATTTCGGCGGCGCGCCGCACTGGGACCGCTGCCTGATGCATCCGGAGCAGAGCGGGATCAGCCTCTAGTCAGCCGGCCGGTACTGCATAACGGCCAAGCTGACGCTGCAACCGCCGCATCAGGAAGAAACCGAGTTGCAGGGTCAGTCCGAAGCAGAGAATACCAATGGCGAACAGGACCATCTTGTCCGCAAGCGAGGTCATCGGCGCCGCGGCCCTCAGGATGACGGCAATCCCCTCGTTCACACCAATGGCGGCACCGGTGCTGGAAGACATGACCAGCACGAAGAAGGCCCGGGTGATGTTCGGCAGGAACAGCAGTGCCCCCAGCATCGAGCCCCGGCGCAACTGCATCACCGCCTCGATCCCATTATCCACCACATAAGACGCGGAATAGGGCACGAGGGAAAGCGCCACCGCCATCAGAGGCGACGGCGCCAGGCCGAAGCTCATCTCCCCGATGGTGATCGCTGTCCCGCTCGGGATGGCATTCAGCAGGAAGAACATGACGACAAAGGTCGGTGCTGCCCGCATCACCCCGACCAGAGTGGCGACAATCACCTTGAGAATACCGCCCGAGAGGCTGAGCAGGCAGAGCAAACCGCCAAGAACGAGGCCAACGACCAGCGCGATGAAGGCTATCTCGAAATTGACCACCATGCCGGCGAGCAACTGCGGCAGGAACTGGGACAGATCCGGAAACTGGCTCATCACGCGTGCCTCCTTTCAAGAACCACCCGCAACCGGCCACACAGCCAGACCACGACCATGACGACGAGAACGTAGAAGATCAGCAGCATCGTATAGGTCGTCGCCCTGCCGCTTGCGAAGGAGGTGATGTCCGTCAGGGCACTCAGCAGCTCCGGCGCACCAATGAAAGCAGCGACAGGCGTGCCTTTTGCCGCATTGATCAGGAAGGAGACGATCTGGGTGGCCGACCGGCTCACCGCACGGCCGAACAGCTGGGTTTCGGGAATATCCTTGCCCGCGTTCTCCGCATGCAGCGTGTGCATCGCCTCGCCGATGGCCTGTCCCGCATTACTGCCGTTCATCAGGCCAAGCGCCACGATCGCGGCGCCAATCGCAACCACGGAGGAATAGGTGAAGAATTCCTGCGCCACAGCCGCCGCAATCACCACGGTGAGCACCACAGGAGAGGATTGCAGGATCACTGTCAGGGCATGAAAGACCCATTGAACGACGGGATTTTCCGAGCTTTGCAACGCGCCCAGAAGGAGGGCAAAAAACAGCGTCGCGCCGAGCGCGCCAACAACCAGATAAAGCGAATTGACGACGCCGCTCTGGAACAGGGTCCATGCCGGCATTGTCTTGAACATCGGCAGGGACACGGACAGCCCGGTATTGTCGGTTATCCATTGTTCCACCGCGACGATATTACCGATAAACGGTGTCGGCTCCAGAGCCGCATCGAGCGGCGGCAGGATGCATGCCGGGTCCGTGTTGCCTTCGACTGTATTGCATTCCGGCCTGGCCCAGACCTCTTTCTGGCTTTCCAGAAAACCGGCCGCAATCTTGTTCTTCCGGCCATTCTCCAGAAAGACGCCCGTGCGGTGGAAGGTCTGGCTCATCAGGTCGAGCACCTGTGCCAGCCTGTCACTGCCGGTGCGCGCCACCGCCATGCCCCACGGCACTTGCGCGAAACCGAATTTAGGCTCGAAACGGCGGGCGAAATCCTCATCCGTGAAGTAGGAGGCGAAGAAACTGTTGTCCTGTGCCGCCAGCATGCAGGTCTCATCCGCGAGGCGCACAGGAAGCACGGTCGCCTCCTCGAACAGCATGAGGCGGGCCTGGTGGGAGATCATCTGGGCGTTGGAGCCATTGCCTATCGTCACGCAGATACTGTGCCCGGCAATATCCTTCCAGCCTGCCACCTTCAGCTCTTTCGGCCCGATCAGAACGGTCTCGGACTGGTAATAATGCGGACGGATGAAGCGGGCCTGACCGTCGCGCTGGGTGTTGTGGCCCATGGTCGCCAGAACCACATCGATCTTGTCTTCATCCAGCAGGACGATACGGGTCGCCGCCTTCACCCGGATGAAGACCGGCTCGACCCCCAGCCTTGATGCAACAGCGCGGGCAACGTCCACGTCATAGCCAAAACGCTCATCACCTTTGCGCGTGCCGAACAACGGATATTTTTCGCGAATGCCCGCCCGGATCTGGCCGTCACAGAAGATCCGTATCAGACGATCGATTTCGGGCTTCTCACAGGTCCCGGGCGTTTCAGCCTCGATACGGGCCTCACCGATCAGGCGCGTCAGTGCCGCATCAGGTGTTTCCACCAATGCCGGAACCATCATGGCCGTCAGAAACCCGGCGACCAGCCCCAGTAAGCGCCAATCATGCATCATTCGAGACCTGCCCTTTGCCGGCAATTTCAACGACATGCATATCGGCAAATGTGTAGGGGCCATAACGGTGCACTGATTTCCCCTTCTCCGCCAACAGGATCTGCGGGGTCATCAGGGCGAGCTTTTCAGGCGGTATCGACACGAGAACCGTCGCGACGACTTGAAGAGAGAGACCATATTCAGCGGCAATCGCCTGCGAGGCATCGAGGCCGACAAAACCATTATGGGTGATGATCGCCCGGCCGCCCTCGGCCAGATGTCCGCTCAAGCCGTGCAGAAAGGGGTCGAGCAGCCTGCGGCCGTTCGGACCACCGGCGCTCCAGGTGGTGTGCCGCCCCGGCACTTCGTGGTCTTCCATCGCAAAATGCGGCAAGTTGGCCGCGATAAGATCGAAGCGGCGGCCTGTCACCGGCTGCCACATGTTGCCCTGATGGATCTTGCCCAGCTTGCCATGCCCCAGTTCCTGAAGCAGGAACGTGCCGGCGGCAACGGCGTCATCCTCAACATCGATTCCGCACAGGGATGCAGCACCAAGGTCGGCCAGTGCGGCAAGTATCACGCCGCTTCCGGATCCCATTTCCAGCACGTTCTTACCGCGGACCCGGTCCCTGTCACATTGCAGGGCATGGATCAGGGCCGCCGTATATTCACTCGGTCGAAGCGCAGGCGGCGCCACGGTAAACTCTTTGTATTCAGGCATAGTTCAATCCGAAATTTCTTTGGATTCACTCAATTTTGGTGCCGCGGGGGCGAGCCTCCGCGCCATTTCACGTGCCACTGTATCATCCGGATATTCGGCCAGGATTGCCTCGTAGCGTTCCAGTGCGAGCTCCAGATCCTCCGCGACCAGCGCCACATAGGCGTCGCGCGTCATCTCGCAAAGCCGCACAAGCTGCGCATCGGGCTCGAACGCGGCTTCCAGATCGTAAGCGCCGACCAGCTCGTAGATCGGCACCTTGGACCGGCGTCCCTTGACAGCGACCTCGTCGATCGGCCGGACGCACAGCCGGTCACCGGCTTCCTTGAACACTGTGTGGCTGATGCAGATCCGTGTTCCGTAATCCTTGTTGATACCTTCCAGCCGGGAAGCAATGTTCACGCCATCGCCCATGACCGTGTAGTTCATCCGGTCCGAGGACCCGATATTGCCGACCAGAACCGCATCGCTGTGAATGCCGATGCGGATGTTCAGCGGCAACATCCCCTGGGCTTTCCACTCCGCGTTCATACGGGCCATTTCATGCTGAATTCTGAGGGCTGCGAAACAGGCATGCATGGCATGATCGTCCAGCCGGTTCGGCGCGCCCCAGAACGCCATCACGCCGTCACCGATGAACTTGTCGATGGTTCCCTGTTCCTGCTTGATCGCCCGGGTCACGGTCTCGAGATAGACCGAAACCCGCTGCAGGAGCTGTTTCGACGGTGTGGATTCCGACAGTGTCGAGAAGCCCTCGATATCGGAGAAAAATATGGTGAGGAATTTGTTGTAGCCGCCAAGCGCCAGTTTCTGATCGGTGTCGAGAAGCTGCCGCACCAGATCGACCGGCACGAAGGACGCGAAGGATTTAACCGTCGTATCGAGCGTGTCAATCGCACGCCCTAGCAGGGCGACCTCCCGGATCGGGGTTTGCAGCGCCAGCGGGCTCTCTACGTCCAGATCCTTGATCCGCGTCACCTTCACCGCGAGCCTCTCAAGCGGTGCAGAGATCACGCCCGAGAGGAAGTAGATGATGATGATCTGCACCAGGATGGCGATCAGACCGAAGATGAAAAGCTGCCTGTTCCGCTCTTCCAGTGTGCCGGTGAAGTCGGAGAACGGCGTGACGACGAACAATTGCCATGCCTTGCCGAAAGACGGCGGGAATGTCGTCAGGCTGGCAACATAGTCCCTGCCATCATGCTCAAAGACATACATCCCCTCGCTGTCGCGCGGCCTCAAGCTGAAGGCAATCGCCGGCAGATCGTCATCGAGCGATGTCACATGCATCAGCTCGGGGCGGCCGCTTCGGCTGCCATAGGTCTTTTGCTGACGCGAATTGGCGATCACACCGCCCTGATGATCCAGAATGAAGGAGATTGTCCCCGCGCTAATCTTGCTCTCGGCCAGATAGTCCGACAGGCCGTCCAGGGTGATGTCAGCGGCGGCAACGCCGCGCAGATTACCATCCGCTCCGTAAAAAGGCGCGCCGACGGTGAAGCCGACAAGATCCAGCACGGCGAAAACATCGACATCACTGACGGATAGCCCGCCCGACGCCAGTGCCGTCTCATACCAGAGCCGGCCGCGCGGATCGTAGGAGGTGCCTTTGTCGGACCGGCCAATCTCCCGGCGTTCCTTATCAAGGAAAATATAATGATCGGTCGGCTCCTGACCGGGGGCGCGCGTGATCCAGCGATCGGCATATCGCGTCTCCGGAGGCGGCAGCTTGCCTTGCACCTCGACGGCCGGATCGATCTGTCGGGCCTGCCGGAAAGAGCCGTCTTCCAGCCCGATATAGGCGCTGATGATCACGTCGCTATGCTGGAGGATGCTGTGAAGATAGGTGATCGACCCGTTATCTTCGTAGAATGAAGGCAACTCGCCGCCCAGTGTCGCGGCACTGCGCACCAGCGACTTAATCGGCTCGAACAATTGCTCCATATTGTCGATAGCTTCGTTGTTGAAGCGGAGCAGCAGCTTCTCCGCATAGGCGTGCGCCGCTTCCTGATTGGAAACGTAATTCACCGCAACGATGCTCAGGAACACCGGCAATGTCAGGATGATGAACAGCGTCAGAATGACTGGCCGCAGGCGCAAATTCATTGTCGAGAGGCTCATTTAAAGCTCGCAAGTTGGCCCGGCAATGCGATCTAACGCATGACAGTTCAATAGTTTTTCCTAACGGAAGGACTATTCACGAAAGCCTTCGGAGCGTCAACGCGGGTACGGCAGCCCCGCTCCTGCATGGATATTGCCCTCAGCCTTCCCGTGTGGACGTTCCCTGTTTCCCCAGACTCGGGCTCTGACGCTGGACCTTTAAAATAACCGCCGGGAGACAGTCCGGCGTTCCTGAACAGCGACGACCAGACCAACAATGACATCGACGTTCTGATGGTCACTGGCAAACGGGGCCATCAGCCGGGCAATCTTCATGAACTCCCGATCCGGCAGCTTGATGCTGGAGACTTCATAGCGCGGCAGCTTGTCCTGCATGATCTCGTGATAAAGCACGCCAAGCTGCTCTGCCTGCTCTTTCGAATAGATATCCCGGTACAGACAATTTTTCAGAAAGCGGCCTGCAAGCTCCGAAACATTGGCGCCGACAAGCCGGTACCAGGGATCAAAAACGCCGTCTCTATAGAGCTCCGCGATCGCAATTTTACCGATATGCGGCCAGATCTCGACCGGATCAATCTGGCGCCGCGCCGGAAGCGCGCCATTTTCTCCGGCAAGGCGCAGCCAATATTCATAAAAGTCGCGGATAGCCGGATCGGTGCCATCCAGATCCTCTCGTCCCCTGACAATTTGAAGTGTCATTCAGTTCCGCCCACGGCCGCTGGCCCATGATTTACAATGCAGTTTTGAGATCTTCCCGATATTGCTCCCTCTCTTACTTCGTTACCCCTTGTCTTCGCATCGCGCGCCGTCTCTACAAGAGCAGGAACCGGCTCTATCCATACCACGCTTTATTCCAGACAAAACACACAGGGGTAATCATTACATTCGGTGATGCCCCACAGGATGGACGATATGCTCCGGCAAACAAAAAGCGATGTGTATACAGAAAAGGAAAAAATACCCTCGAAACATGGAAACAAGGCACTAAAATTAAGCATTCTGTATACAGGTGCTAATTGAACGAATATCATCCCGCATAGTTCAAACTACCCGGCGCACCCCGATGATGCAGAGCGAAGGCCAGGAACGGACGCAAAGTCAGTCTGAGCGCGCGCTCTTCGGAATCCGTGAACTTCTGTTTTCCGGGGTGTTCGAGCCCGGCGCCCGATTGAGCGAGCCCGCCATTGCCGAGCGGCTGCAGCTTTCCCGCACTCCGGTCCGTGCCGCCCTTGCCCGGCTGGAGCAGGAAGGCGCGGTCGACGCCATTCCGTCCGGCGGCTTTGCCGTCCGCAAATTCGCGACCGACGACATTCTGGATGCCATAGAACTGCGCGGCGTGCTTGAGGGCACCGCTGCCCGTCTTGCCGCCGAACGCGGCATCTCCCCGGCACAGATCATGGCTTTCAGGACATTGCTGTCGGAGATCGACGCGCTGCTTCAGGCCACAGGCAACGATCTCGATCATGATGCCTATACCGCCTGCAATGCTGCATTCCATGCTCTGGTGAGAGAAAGCTGCGGCAGTTCGGTGATTGCCCGGGAAATAGACCGGCTGACGGCTCTGCCTTTCGCCAGCCCGAACGCGCTTCTCATGGTGCAGCGTGACCTGCCGGAATTTCATGGCTCTCTGGTGCTCGCCCAATCGCAGCACCGGGCCATCGTGAACGCTATCGAATTGCGGGAGGGCAGCCGGGCCGAGGCCCTCGCCCGCGAGCATGCCCGCCTTGCCCGGCGCAATCTCGAAGTCGCCATGAATGACGACCGCATCAAGGCCCGCTATCCCGCCCTCACCCTGGTGACGGCGTGAGCAAACAAAACAGAAACCATCACATCGGGAAGAGACGACGCTATGAGTGAACGCTTTGACAATGGCATGAAAATCCGCCGTTCGGTGCTGGGCGACGCCCATGTGGACCGGGCGGAAGCGGCGAAGACGGCATTCGACGAGCCGTTCCAGAGCTTCATCACCGAAGGTGCCTGGGGCACGGTCTGGGCCAGCGACAAGCTGACAAAGCGCGAACGCTCGATGATCACGCTCGCCCTGCTGGCAGCCCTCGGCCAGTGGGACGAGGTTGCCATGCATGTCCGCGCCTCCGCCAATACCGGGGCCAGCCCGGAAGATCTCCGGGAAGCGATGATGCATGTCGCCGTCTATGCCGGCGTTCCGGCGGCGAACCACGCGCTGAAAATCATCAAGAAGACGTATGGAGAGATGGGAGTGGAAATATGAGCCTCAGCAACCAGAAGCCGGCCGGCGGGTTCTTCGCCCGTGACCGGGCCTGGCAGCCGGAAGCGCTGACCCCGCAATACAAGACATCGGTCGTACGCTCGCCAAGCCGGGCGCTGCTGTCCATGCCGCAGACCCTGAGCGAAGTGACCGGCCCTGTCTTCGGCCAGAACATGATCGGGCCACTGGATAACGACCTGATCCTGAATTTTGCCAAGTCGGGGGAAAGCGCCATTGGCCCGCGCATCATCGTCTATGGCCGCGTGCTGGACGAGAGCGGACGCGGCGTGCCGAACGTGCTGGTGGAATTCTGGCAAGCCAATGCCGGCGGCCGCTACCGGCACGCCAAGGAAGGCTATATCGCGCCGCTGGATCCGAATTTCGGCGGCTGCGGACGTACCATCACCGGCGAGGATGGCTCTTATGAATTCCGCACCGTGCAGCCTGGTCCCTACCCCTGGCCAAACGGGGGCAATGACTGGCGACCGGCGCATATCCATTTCTCGCTGTTCGGGCAGGGCTTTGCCCAGCGGCTGATCACGCAGATGTATTTCGAGGGCGACCCGATGATCTGGAAATGCCCGATCGTCGATACCGTGCCGCACCGCGAGGGTATCGAGAGTCTGATTGCCTTGCTCGACATGGAAAACACGGTGCCGATGGATGCCCGTGCCTACAAATTCGACATGGTGCTGCGCGGCAAGCGCTCGACCCTGTTCGAGAACAAGCTGGAGGGGAACTGATGCAGTCGCTCAACCGTCTGAAGGAAAGCCCGAGCCAGACCGCGGGCCCCTATGTTCATATCGGCTGCGTGCCGAACTTCTGCGACATCAAGGGCGTCTACCCCGAAGATCTCGGCAGCTCCATGGTCAACGAGAACACCAGGGGCGAACGGATCAGCATTTCCGGCATCGTCTATGACGGCACCGGCACGCCGCTGAAAGACGCCATGATCGAGATCTGGCAGGCCGACGCGGACGGGCTGTATCCCAGCCCGGAGGAACATCGCGGCACGGCCGATTCGAATTTCACCGGCTGGGGTCGCAAGGCAGGCGATTACGCGACCGGCGAGTGGGTGTTCGAGACCATCAAGCCCGGTGCCGTACCCTTCCCCGACGGCCGCATGATGGCACCGCATATCAGTCTTTGGATCGTCGCGCGCGGCATCAATATCGGTCTGCAGACCCGGCTGTATTTCGAGGACGAGGCGGACGCCAACGCGAAAGACCCGATCCTGACACGGCTGGAACACCAGAACCGGGTACCCACCCTGATCGCCAGGAAGACCGGAGACGGCGCCTACCGGTTCGATATCCATCTGCAGGGCGATAAAGAAACGGTGTTTTTCGACTTCTGAGCCACACGCGCCCCTCCGGATATGGGGCAAAAACATTGGACACAGGCGGGCAGGACAGACTCTTGCCCGCCGTGCACAGGACTGGTCCCGCGCGTCGGGGTTGTTCAGAGCCCCTCCTGCCGTGTAGCCTTCCTGAATACGCGCATCGGAAGAAAACGCCCCCGGCCAATGTGGTGGCGGAACCGGCATGCGGAACGGGAACGACGCTGGGAACATCTTTATGACAGATATCCAATATATGGCGCCGTCGACGCTTGATGAAGCGATCGGCGCTTACGCTGCGGCGAATGGCGCCGCGCGCATTCTGGCTGGCGGCACCGACCTGCTGGTGCAGATGCGGGCAGGCATGGTCAAGCCGGGTCTGATCGTCGACATCAAGAAGGTCGCGGAACTGAACGCAATCGAACAGACGCCGGAGGGTGGCTTCAGGATCGGCGCCGCTGTACCCGGCGCCGTTCTGGAAGAGCATCCGACTTTCGGCAAAGTCTGGCCCGGTGTGCTTGAAGGTCTCAACCTGATCGGATCGACGCAGGTTCAGGGCCGCGCTTCCGCCGGCGGCAATCTCTGCAATGGCTCGCCCGCCGCCGACAGCATTCCCGGCCTGGTCGCCGCCGGTGCGATTGCCACGGTGCAGGGCCCGAACGGCCGCCGCGACATTCCGGTCGAGCAGGTCCCGACCGGCCCGGGCAAAACCAGCCTCGCCCCCGGCGAAATTCTGGTCAGCTTCACGCTGCCGCCGCGCCCCGCACATTCCAGCGACGCCTATCTGCGGATGATCCCGCGCACGGAAATGGATATCGCCGTCGTCGGCTGCGGTGTCAGCCTGACGATGGATGGCGATACCTGCATCGCCGCCCGTGTCGGCCTCGGCGCCGTCGCCCCGACCGTGCTGCTGGTCGAGGATGCCGCCAAGGCCCTGATCCTCACCAAGCTGGATGATGCCGCACTGGAGAAGGCCGCTGCCGCATGCAGCGCCGCCTGTAATCCGATCGACGACAAACGCGGCACCATTGCCTATCGCACAAAAGTAGCGGGCGTGCTGCTGAAGCGCACCACCGCCATCGCCGCCGAACGCGCCAAGAGAGGCTGAGAACATGGCCAAGATGCATGTCACCACCACCATCAATGGCGAGCCGACGGAATTCCTCTGCGAGCCTAACGAAACCATGCTGGACGTGCTCCGGGACAATCTCGGCATGACCGGTTCCAAGGAAGGTTGCGGCTCCGGCGATTGCGGCGCCTGCAGCGTCACCCTGGACGACCGTCTGGTCTGCTCCTGCCTGATGCTGGCCGCCGAGGCCGAAGGCCATGAGATCCGCACCATCGAAGGGCTGTCCCAGGGCGAGAAGCTTCATCCGCTCCAGGAGAAATTCCTGGAGATGGCCGCCCTGCAATGCGGCATCTGCACACCGGGTGTTCTGGTGGCAACGGACGCCCTGCTGAAGAAAAACCCGAACCCGAGCGAGACCGAAGTCCGGTACTGGCTCGCGGGTAATCTCTGCCGCTGCACCGGCTACGACAAGATCGTCCGCGCCGTTCTGGAAACTGCCGCAGAGATGCGCGGCGCGGCCGAATAAAGACCTGAATGGCACAGCCGCCGCGGGCGCGAAAAGACGCTCCGCGGCGGCTACCTTAAAACATTTTTCGAATGTTTATTTTGCGACGCAGCAATGTCGTTCAGATGACGAATGCTGCCCTCTTTCCCGTGCTCTAATTCCATCGTTCAAGGTGCGAGGATGAGAGATGAGCGCGCGGAATTATATGCTGGCCCTGCTGGCCCAGCAACGAAGCGGCCACAGTCTGGCCCAGCCATTCTACGGCGACCCGGACATCTTCCGGCTCGACATGGAGCAGATCTGGTACCGCGAGTGGTTGTTCGCGATCCCGGCCTGTGAGCTGGCGAAGCCCGGCAGCTACGTCACCCACAAGGTCGGCGATTACCGTGTCATCATCGTGCGCGGCGCGGACAACGTCATCCGGGCCTTCCACAATACCTGCCGGCATCGCGGATCGATCATCTGCAAGGCCGCCAAGGGCAATATTCCCAAGCTGGTCTGTCCCTATCATCAATGGACCTACGAGCTTGACGGCAAGCTGCTCTGGGCACGCGATATGGGGCCTGATTTCGATGCCTCGCAACACGGCCTCAAGCCGGTACATTGCCGCGACCTCGCCGGTCTTATCTATATCTGCCTCGCCGAGGATGCGCCGGATTTCGCCCCGTTCGCCGATCTCGTCACGCCTTATCTCGCCCCGCATGATCTGAGCAACGCCAAGGTCGCGCATGAGAGCAGCATCATCGAGAACGGCAACTGGAAGCTGGTCTGGGAGAATAACCGCGAGTGCTATCACTGCAGCGGAAACCATCCGAGCCTGTGCCGCACCTTCCCGGAAGATCCGACACTGTTCGGCTCTGACGGGGCCTCCCTGCAATTGCAAGAGCATGTGGCGCGCATGGAGGCTCAGGGAATCCCCTCCCGCTTCGAGATGTCCGCCAATATGCAATACCGGATGTCCCGGATGCCGCTGATTGAAGGGGCCGAGAGTTACACCATGGACGGAAAGGTCGCGGTCAGCCGCTTCCTCGGCCGGGTCTCGGACAAAACGGCGGGCACGCTGCTGAAATTCCACTATCCGACGACCTGGAACCATTTCCTCGCCGATCATTCCATCGTCTTCCGGGTGACCCCGATCAGCCCGACCGAAACAGAGGTCACCACCAAGTGGCTGGTCAACAAGGACGCGGTCGAGGGTCAGGATTACGATCTGCAGCGCCTGACCGAAGTCTGGACTGCCACGAATGACGAAGACCGCCGCGTAGTCGAGGACAACCAGCAGGGCATCAACTCGCCGGCTTATGAACCGGGCCCCTACTCCCCCACTCAGGAAGGCGGCGTGATTTCCTTTGTGGACTGGTACCGCAACACCATGGGTGACCGGCTGCGTCCGACCATGATGGCGGCGGAATAATCATGGCCGTGCCATCCCCCATTCTGGATGCCGGTGTGTGGCATGACAGCGAGCCGCTGGAATGCGTCTCCGTGCTGCCGGAAGCGCCGCATACCGCGACCTTCACCTTCCGGGCCCCGTCCGGAGCCCTGTTCGACTTTCAGGCCGGTCAGTTCCTGACGCTTGAGATTCCGACTCCCGGCGGCCCGATCCACCGGACCTACACGATCTCTTCCTCGCCCTCCCGGCCACGGTCGATCTGCATCACCGCCAAGGCACAGGACAACAGCGTTGGCACCCGCTGGATGATCGACAATCTCGGCCCCGGCGAGAGAATCAAGGCCATCGGCCCCGCCGGCCTGTTCTGCATGTCCCAGCATCCGGCGAAGAAATATCTCTTCATCTCCGCCGGCTCGGGCATCACGCCGATGATGTCCATGACGACCTATATGTACGATCTCGGCACCGAGCCGGATGTGGTGCTGATCAACTGCGCCCGCCGTCCGTCGGAGATCATCTTCCGCGAACGGCTGGAGCATATGGCCAGCCGGGTGCCGGGCATCGACCTGAAATTCGTCGTCAAGGAGCCGGACCGCTACCGGCCCTGGACCGGCTATCAGGGCATGTTCAACCAGCTCATGCTCGGCCTGATGACGCCGGATTATCTTGAGCGCGAGGTGTTCTGCTGCGGTCCTGAATCCTTCATGCAGTCGGTGCGCGACGCGCTCGCGGGCTTCGGCTTCGACATGGAGCATTACCATCAGGAAAGCTTCCAGGCGCCCGTCGCCAAGGAAGAGGACATCCCGGAGCACGACGACACCGTCCCCGAGGAAGGCGCCAAAGCGGAGATCGTCTTCGCCAGCTCCGGCGTCACCGGACATTGCGCGGAGACAGACACCGTGCTCGCCGCCGCCAAGGCTTCCGGGCTCAACATCCCCTCGGGCTGTACCTTCGGCGTTTGCGGCACATGCCGGATCAAGAAGCTCTCCGGCGAGGTGCACATGGTGCATAACGGCGGTATCTCGGAAGACGATATCGAAGCCGGTTACATCCTTGCCTGCTGCTCAAATCCGATCGGCCGGATCGAGGTGGAAGTCTAGGGCTTCCAGGGGCCGGGGCGCCTTTATCCCGGGCATCCATCCAGCCATTGCGTAAATCGGCACATTCCCTTCGCGCTCCCGACCTTGTTCAGGAGCGCGAAGAGCGTGTACGCTTTCTCCAGTGAAAAATGAATTGCGGCAGGATTGCCCGCCAGCCATTGGCCGGGCGGTCCGCCAGCCGGGAAAACAGCCGGGACGAACGGGGCGGCAGAAAGCTCCGGACGGCAGGGAGAGCCAGCATGAACGAGATGACAAACAAATGGATCGGCAAGAGCACGATCCGTCCGGACGGTGCCGAAAAGGTGACCGGAAAGGCCGCCTACGCGGCGGACACCAGCATGCCCGGGATGATCTGGGGCAAGGTGCTGCGCAGCCCGCACCCGCATGCGATCATCCGCTCGATCGACACTTCCAAAGCCGAGGCGCTGCCCGGTGTGAAAGCCGTGGTGACAGCAGCCGACATGGTCGAATTTCCGGTCGACACGCCCGTGCCGCTCGGCATTCAGGACATGCGCTGGATGGCCCGCAATATCCTGGCCCACGAAAAAGCCCTGTTCCATGGCCATCCGGTAGCCGCCGTTGCCGCAACCTCCGGCGCCATCGCCGAGGAAGCCTGCAAGCTGATCGAGGTGGATTACGAGGTCCTGCCCTGGGCCATCGAAATCGACGACGCCATCGCCGACGATGCGCCGATCCTGCATGATTTCGTCGAGTTCGAGGGCAAGCCGTCCAACATCGCCGGCACGCTGGAGCACAAGCTCGGCGATCTCGACGCCGGTTTTGCCGAAGCGGACGTGGTGATCGAGCGCAGCTTCGAGACCCGCCCGGTTCACCAGGGCTATATCGAGCCTCACGCCTGTCTGGTCAGCGTTGCCGCCGACGGCAAGGCGACGATCTGGAGTTCCAGCCAGGGCCAGTTCATGGTTCGCGCCATGACCGCCTTCCTCACCGGTATTCCGCAGAGCAGTATCCGGGCGATCCCGGCGGAAATCGGCGGCGGTTTCGGCGGCAAGACCATCGTCTATCTGGAGCCGGTCGCCACCATACTGGCGAAGAAATCCGGCCGTCCGGTGAAGATCGTCATGAGCCGCGAGGACGTGATGCGGGCAACCGGCCCGACCTCCGGCTCCAAGAGCATTGTGAAGATCGGCGCCAAGAAGGACGGCACCATCGTCGCCGGACAGGGCACCTACTGGCTCCAGGCAGGCGCCTTCCCGGGCTCCCCGATCCGGGGCGCGGCGGGTTGCGCCTTCGCACCGTACGACATTCCGAACGTGCATACCTTCGGCTATGACGTCGTCTCCAACCGCTCCAAGGTCGCGGCCTACCGCGCACCGGGCGCCCCGATCGGCGCCTATGCGGTCGAATGCGTGCTGGACGAGGTCGCGGAAGCCATCGGCATGGACCCGCTGAAATTGCGCCTGAAAAACGCCGCCAAACAGGGCACCAAGGCAGCCCATGGCCCGGTTTATCCGGTGATCGGCTATGCCGAAACCGTGCGCGCCGCGATCGACCATCCGCATTACAAGGCCCCGCTCGGCAAGTTTCAGGGCCGGGGTGTTGCCAGCGGCTACTGGTTCAATGCCGGCGGTGAATCCAGTGCCCAGGTGAACATCACCGAGGACGGCAATGTCGTCGTCACGACGGGGCATCCGGATATCGGCGGCTCCCGTGCGTCCATCGCCAACATCACGGCGGAACTGCTCGGCATCGACTACAAGCAGGTCAACGTGCTGATCGGCGACACAGCCACCATCGGCTACAGCAACCTGACCGGCGGCAGCCGTGTGCTGTTCGCCTCCGCCATGGTGGTCACCCAGTCGGCGGAAAAGGTGATCGAGGATCTGAAGAGCCGGGCCGCGAAACTCTGGGGCATCGATCCGGAAGCGGTCATCTGGGAAGGCGGCGAAGCACGCCCCGCCGGCCCGAATGCAGGCAAGTTCCCGGCGTTGACGCTGAAAGAACTGGCCGACAAAGCCACGGCGACCGGCGGTCCGATCGGTGCGGGCACCCAGCTCAACACCACCGGGGCCGAAGGCGGTTTCGCCACCCATGTCTGCGATGTCGAAGTCGATGTGGAGCTCGGGATCGTCCGTGTCGTCCGCTACACCTCGTTCCAGGATGCCGGCCGTGCGATCCACCCGGCCTATGTCGAGGGCCAGATGCAGGGCGGCGCCGCCCAGGGCATCGGCTGGGCCCTGAATGAGGAATACATCTACAACAAGGACGGCAAGGTCGATAACGCGGGCTTCCTCGACTACCGGATGCCGGTCTGCTCCGACCTGCCGATGCTGGACAACGTGATCATCGAAGTGCCGAACCCGGCACATCCGCAAGGCGTGCGCGGCGTCGGTGAAGTCCCGCTGGTGCCGCCGCTCGCGGCCATCGCCAACGCGGTTCACAACGCCCTCGGCCAGCGCTTCTACAGCCTGCCGATGTCCCCGCCGAAGGTCCTTGCACAGCTCGACGCGACGAAGCTCGCGGCTGAGTAAGCAATCACGACAAACCGAGAAAGCCCCGCATCAATGATGCGGGGCTTTTTCTATGTGTACCGAGGCGTAACGGGCCTTCAAGAAGACTGAAATCAGATTTTTTGCTGTGCGTCCCGCACCAGTGCCGCCAGCCTGAAGAAGCCGTGCACCATCTTTGAGTAGGGGGCCAGTAGGAAGAAAGTCAGCACGGCACCGAGATGCAGTGGCAGCAGCACGGAGACCGCAGCCGTGCCGGTCGCGGCATAGAGGGCGAGACCACTGCCGCCAGTGAAGCTCAGCAGCAGCACGAAGGCCATCTCGCCACCCCAGAGCGCGGGTGCACCGAGGTCCTTCTCGCCGCGCGTCTTCAGCACCGCCATGCCGAGGCCGCCGAGGGTCAGCAGCAGACCGCCCGGGATACCAAGCAGCTTGGGCAGGGAGAACAGCCCGTAAGGTGCAGGCATATCGAGGAGATAATGCATCAGAGTGGCCGAACCGGTTGAGGCGAAGCAGAGCAGGAAGCCGTACATCACTGCCTGATGGTGCCAGCGGCGAACATTGGTGAAGCGGTCGCCCTTCTCGAAATTGCAGCCTTCCGCCGCACCTCCGGAAAGGTTCTTCAGCTTGGCCGCGTCGGCGAAAGCCGCCTTAAGATGTGCCAGGCTGACCGGTTTTCCGCCAACTTCCTTCCAGTAGGCACGCAAGCCGACGAAAATCGCCAGCAACGGCAGCAGGAAGGCCGGGGTGAAAATCGACACCATGATGGTGTGGGACATCACGGCGTAGAAGCCTTCCCCACCGGCGGGCTTCAGTGCCTGCGCCGCCCAGAACAGTGCCGCCAATCCAACGATAAGCGCCGCCGCTATGGCAACGCCACTGCGATGGAACGGCCCCGCCAGGAAGCCCGGCCAGGCAAACCGTTCCCAGCTATCGGCTCGCGCCTCGGCCAGAGCTTTCGGCAAGTTAATCGCGAATTCATGCGGCTCGGTATATTGGCAGGCGTAATAGCAGCCCCGGCAATTGTGGCAGAGATTGGCGAGCTGCGTGATGTCTCCATCGGCAAAGGCCCGCTGCCGGGTGATCGCGGGGAAGACCGAGCAATAGCCCTCGCAATAACGGCAGGCATTACAGATCTCGATCTGGCGGCGGGCCTCGTCGATCAGGGAGTTTTCGGCAGGCGTCTGTGTCACGTGATCAAGCGGCATTGCTGTTCACTCCCCGGGCCGCGCCCCTGGCGGCTTCCTGCCCAGCGATCCGGCCGAACACGGTCCCGATGGTCATGCCGAAACCGGCGAGATAGCCTTCGCCCAGAATGCTTCCGGCCATGATTTCCCCCGCCGCCCAGACATTTTCGAGTTTCTTTCCAGCCATGGTCACCCGTGCCGTCTCGTCCACCTTGAGGCCGAGATAGGTGAAGGTGACGCCGGGACGCAGCGAATAGCCGTAGAACGGCGGCTCCGTGATCGGTCTTGCCCAGTTGGTTTTCTGCGGCTCGACACCGTCCGTCGCCAGTCCGTCCAGCTCCGTCGGATGGAAATCGCCTTCCCGGCAGGCCGCGTTGAAAGCGTCGACCGTCTCCCGCAGCTTGGCGGCAGGAAGGCCCATCTGTTCCGCCAGCCCCTCCAGCGTGTCCGATTGCACCGCCGGGAAGACCGAAGGCATGAAGAGCGTGCTGCTCTTGCTATCGATGATCGAATAGGCGACCTGATCGGGCTGCGCGGCGACAAGACGGCCCCAGATGGCATAGCGCTTCGGCCAGACATCCTCCCCCTCGTCATAGAAACGCTCGCCGTTCTTGTTCACGACAACGGAGAACGGCACGCAATCGAGCCGGGTGACGATGCCGCCGTCGAATTTCGGTGCCCGCCCGTCGATGGCGACGGCGTGACACTGGGTCGGGTCGCCGACAGAGTCCGCGCCCTGATCCAGCATGTCCTTCAGCACGACGCCGCGGTTATACGGCGTGCCCCGGATCAGGAAGTTCCGGGCCGCCGGCCCCCAGGCACGGGCCAGCCAGTCGATATCGCCCTGGAAGCCCCCGGAGGCGAGCACGATGGCGCGGCCGACCACCCGGCTGGGCACGGCCCCCGCGATCTCCACCTCGACCGCCTGAAACCGCCCGTCCTGGATTTCGACATGTTTCACCTGCGCCTCGTAGACCACCTCGACACCGAGATCGGCCGCCGTGTTGTAATAGGCATTCACCAGAGCCTTGCCACCGCCGAGGAAAAACGCGTTGGTTCGTCCCAGCGACAGGGTGCCGGATAGCGACGGCTGGAACCGGACGCCATGGGCTTCCATCCAGGGCAGGCATTTCTCCGATGTGCGGATTGCCAGCCGGGCCAGCCCCTCGTCCGTGTTGCCCTTGGTCACCCTCAGCAGATCGTCGAAATATTCATCTTCTGCATAAGTATCCGTCAGAACCGACAGCGGCCCTTGATGCATACAGCGGAAATTCCGTGTGTGGCGCGAATTGCCGCCGCGATAGGTTTTCGGGGCGCCTTCCAGGATGATCACCCGGCAACCGGCTTCGGCCGCTTCGATGGCCGCGCACAGGGCTGCGTTTCCACCGCCGACAACGACGACATCCCACACTTTATTGGTAATTTCAGACAGGGCTTCTCTCCTTCGGCGGGCCGTTCGCCAAGCATCAAGCGATGCCGGTCAGCGGCCTTCTTGGAAGGATTGTATACAATGTTCTTTCGTACAGTCAATCGGCCCGAGTGCTCACCATCAACACGCCCGGTTTACCGCCATCCAGGCCGCGGCCGGCGCCGCGGAAACCGGAACCGTTCAGCCGCCCTCAGCGCTTCGCCGCGTAATAGGAGACCCGTCGCTCAAGATAGGAGAGGCATTCCGAGATCGTGAAGGCGAGTGCGAAGAGCACGATCAGGACGGCCCAGAAATGCGCCATCAGGAAATTGTTCGCATAAAGCTCGAACAGCGCCCCAAAGCCGACGATGGAGATCAGCAACTGGCCGATGATCACGCCCTTGACCGCCCGGATCACGCCGATCCGCACGCCGCCCAGAATTTCCGGCAGGGCGGCCCAGAAATAGATCTTGAAAAAGGCGTCCAGCGGCGACGCCCCGAAAGAGCGGGCCATCTCCACCAGGGACCGGTTGATCTGCAACACGCCGGCGCGGGAATTCAGAATGATGATCCAGATCGCGAAGAGCGTGGTGGTGATGATGATCGCCTTCATGCCGAAGCCGAAAAGAACCATCAGCACCGGCACCAATGCCGTCAGGGGCGCGCTCAGGAACATATTCACCCAGGGCAGCAGGAGTTCATCGAGCAGACGGCTCTTGCCCATCAGGATGCCGGTCGGAATCCCGATGAAAACGGCAAAGAAAACACCGGCAAAGAACGCATAGGCCGTCTCGGACAGAGCCTTCAGAAATGCCGGGGTTCCGATGACCGAAATCAGGGTGCTCACCACCTCGGAAAGCGGCGGCACGAAGAAGGTCACATCGAGCCTGCCGACGATCTCCCAGAGCAATCCCCAGAGGATCAGAGACGACATGCCGGGAAGCCTATAGCCGAAAAGTGTCATCTCAGCCCTTACTCCACATAACTGCGCAGGGAAGCCCAGATCCGGTCGACGATATCGAGATATTCCGGATCGCGCCGGATGCTGTCGGCGCCCTTGCCGCGGATCCCGGATGGCCGGATGATTTCCGACACCCGGCTTGGACGGGGCAGCAGGATCGCGATCTGGTCGGAGACATAGACCGCCTCCTCGATCGAGTGGGTCACGAAGATGAAGGTCTTGTTCTCGTTCGCCACCAGATTGAGCAGATCTTCCTGGAACTTGCGCCTCGTCTGCTCATCGACGGCCGAAAACGGCTCATCCATCAGCAGGACCTGCGCATCGACGGAGAGCGCCCGCGCAAGGCCCACGCGCTGGCGCATGCCACCAGAAAGTTCATGCGGATAACTGTTCTCGAAACCGGCAAGACCGACATCCCGAATATAGCGTTCGGCAATCCCTTCCCGTTCCGACTTGGCAACCCCTCTGAGTTCCAGACCGAAAGCAACGTTCCGGATCACGCTGGCCCAGGGCAAAAGGGCGAAGTCCTGAAAGACGAAGGCCCGGTCCGGTCCGGGTCCGTCAACCTGCTCGCCATTGACAAGGATCTCGCCCGACGACGGCTCAAGGAGTCCCGCGATGATCTTCAGCAGGGTTGTCTTGCCGCAGCCGGACGGGCCAAGCAGGGACGTGAGCTGACCACGCGGAAAATCGAGCGACAGATCGCGCAATGCCTCAACGTCACCGTAATTCTTCGAGATGTTGCGCGCGGTAACCGCGTTCTCCGGTGCCGGAGCTGAGGGAGTGTCCGGCCTATCGCTAATCTGAGACATAGCCACGGTCGTTTCCTTTGAAGAGTATGTTTTCAAGCCGTTCAACCAGGTTCAGGAACAGCACGGCGAAAAGGATGATCGAGAAGATGGCCGCATACATGCTGGGATAATCGGCAATCGAGCGGCTGTAGGTGATGATGTCGCCAACCCCGGTCGGCGTGATCTTCAGCTCCGCCAGAATGGCGCCAATGAAACCCGCCGAAATGCCGAGACGCAGGCCCGAGAAGATGACCGGCGATGCCGCCGGGATGATCACCTTCAGGAGGATCTGGTCTTCACGGGCGAGGAAGGAGCGTCCCATTTCCTGCAGGGACGACGGCGTATTGCGGACCGCACCCCCTGTATTCAGCACGATCACGGGCATTGCCATGATGCAGACCACGAACACTTTCGAGGTCAGGCCAACCCCGTAGGCCATCACGAGCAGAGGAATCAACGCCGCCAGTGGCGCCGCCTGCATGACGATAAAGATCGGCGAGAAGAGCCAGTCGAAGCGCGCGCTCAACCCGACCCAAAGTCCGATCCCGACACCGAACACGGCGGAAATCGAAATCCCGACAGCAAGCGGCTGAAGCGTCTCCGCATAGGCGCGGAGCATGCTGCCGTCGAGTGTCAGGGCAACCAGCGCCGACATGGTGTCGAGGAATGTCGGAAAGGAATAACTGACCGGAATCCGGCCCGCGATTTCCCAGGCGCCGAAGACAAGCACGGCGGACAGCACTTTCAGATAGAGTGAGCGATAGCCGGTCATCGACCGCTCCATGTGATTTGAGCAAAAAGCGCGGCCACCGGGATCACTGCCCGGCGGCCGCAGGCAGAGGCTAGTTTGACGCGTCGTCGAGCGGCTTCAGGTACCAGAAGTCCTCGATCTTCAATGACGCGAGATCGCCGGTCAGCTGCCCCGCAGCCGAGTACCATTCCATGTCCGCCTGTGCGGCTTTGCGGCCGCCGCCATTCGGGTCGTAAAGACCACCCGCCACGGCATCCGTGTAGAATCCGTCAAGACTGTCCAGAATCTCTTTCGGCAGCTGTCCGATAGGCCCGTCCGGATTGGTTTCCCGGCTGATGACGGTCGGGTCCTTGTGCATGTCCCGCCAGACGCTGAGCAGCGCCTTCACGAAGATATCGACGTCCTTCTCGTTTGCCTTGATCCAGTCGAGATTGCCGAACAGGGCCTCGTCACTGGCGTCGACCTCGAACATCGGCAGCACGTTGAACTTGTCGCCCTGCAGTTTCATCAGCTTGTTCTTGTTCGAGAGATCGACGATCGTCGCATCCGTCTGACCGGCGATCAGCGCCGCAATCCGGTTCGACGAGCCGGGCACGTAGGAGCGCTTGCCGAATTTGATGTCCAGCTTGTCCTCGATGACATTTGCAATCGAATCCGTCCCGCCGCCACGGGAGTGCAGCATGATCGGCTCGCCATTCAGATCCTCAAGCGTGCTGTATTTCTTCGAGGTGACCGGGAAGAATTTCAGCTTGGAGAGCTGGAAGACGATGCGGATCGGCGCCCGCGAGCGCTGCATGGCGGCGTAGGGCGTTCCGAAGCCGATATCCATCTGGCCGCTGAGAACGGCCTGGATCGCCAGCTCCTCGTCCGAGAAGGCTGTCCACTCGTAGTCGAGACCGTTTGCCTTGGCCCGCTCGAGGGCGACGAAGAATGCCGCGAGCTCATCCGAGGGCGTTTCGGCAAGGGCGATACGGATCTTGTCCGCCCGGGCAGACGAGACCGTCATCATGGTGATGAACGGAACGGCGAGGCAGAACGCAATCGCCGCTTTCAGAATTTTATTCATTGTTTCCTCCCTTTGTTCACTTTCGGGCCTTTAGTCACTTTCGGACGCGGTTCCCGTGGCTGGGGGTTTTCCCCTCTTTGCCGCAAACAGACCTTCTTAATTAAGCGGTCAGTCCTCCCCGAAAAGACGCGCGGAAACGGAGGCGATATGCTGCCGCATCGCCGCTTCCGCGCCAGATGGATCCCGCGACTCTATGGCCGCGGTAATCCGCTCATGTTCCGTGAAACTGGAATGGTTTTCAGGCGGACGCTCCGAGCCGCGCACGACATTGCCGAGCGCCACGGCCCGGCGCACCTGATTGAGCTGATCAAACATGCCGATCAGCAATGGGTTATCCGTACATTCCACGATGGCCCGATGCAGGTGATCGTCTTCCGCCTCATAGTCAGCCCAGTTTGAAGCCTGCCGCGCCCGCTCTTTTGCCGTATTGATCATCAGGATCGACTCTCGCGACGCATTGATCGCCGCCTCGCGGGCAATCGCGGGCTCGATACAAAGCCGCGCCCGGATCATCTTCACCGGCGTCATCTGACGCCCGAGTTCGAGAAGACTGCCGGGGCCGCCCGGGCCACCCTGACTGGCGATGAACGTGCCCTTGCCGACATGCCGCCAGATGGTTCCGTCACGTTCCAGCACGTCCAGGGCCTTGCGCAAAGTCGCCCGACTCACATCGAGGCTCACGATCAGTTCGCGCTCGGCCGGGAGCCGGTCACCGGGGACATAGCCGCCATCAGAGATAAAGTTCCGCAGGGCCGATACCGGGCTTTCCCGCTCAGGAGACTCAACTCTTTTCAGCACGCCAACACCTCAAATTGGTTGACCAATTTACGCATATTGGTTCGAATATGGCAGAACATTGTATTAAACGGAAGAAAATTGGCCTTACTTTTAGATTGGTTGAGATTGATTTTTCTCCGAGACCAGCTTAAGTCAGCCTTTATCCCGACAGCACAACGGAGGTTTGCGTGCCCGATTACGTCATAGAAACACCCCGGCAGGTCGCCATACCGGTCGCCGGCTCAAGCGCGCTTTTCCCCGTGCGCCGCGTTTATTGCATTGGCCGCAATTATGCGGCACACGCGGTCGAGATGGGGCATGACCCCGACCGCGAGCCGCCCTTTTTCTTCCAGAAAAACCCGGACAATCTCGATCCCTCTGGCGAATTTCCCTACCCGCCGGAATCGTCCGACGTTCATCACGAGATGGAAATGCTCGTGGCGCTGAAATCAGGCGGCACGGATATCGCCATCGAAGACGCGCTTGATCATGTCTATGGCTACGGCCTGTCCCTCGACATGACGCGCCGGGACCTGCAGGGCGAGCAGAAGAAAATGGGCCGCCCCTGGGAAATCGGCAAGGCGTTCGAACGCTCCGCTCCGGTTGGCCCGGTGCATCCGGTGGAGAAGGTCGGGCACCTCGACCAGGGCCGTGTGGCATTGAGCATCAATGGAGAATTGCGCCAGGAAGGCGACCTCAACCAGATGATCTGGAAGGTCCCCGAAATGATCTCCTACCTGTCGCGCTTCTTCGAGCTCGCCGCCGGAGACGTCATCCTGTCCGGAACACCGTCGGGCGTTGGCCCGGTTTCCAAAGGAGACGTGATGGAAGCCAGCGTGGACGGGCTCGGCAACATGACCGTAAAGGTCGTCTAACCAAAATCAATCACGGAGCCGTGTCAAAACACGGCTCCGCTCTTCCCGAACTTCCGGCATTCCAGCCAGCACGATAATGCGATCTCCGCCCGGCGCGTGGCAGGTCCCTGCTGTAGTTTGCTTGACGAAATTGTATACAATTCAATAAGATTCAAACAACACGACCGAGATGCGCGGCGATCCAACAGCGCGACACTTGGCACAGCATCATGCCGGCCCGGGGGAAACACCAAGATGACCGCTAAAAAAACCTACCAGATCCTGGCGGAAGCCTTCCATCAGGAAGAGGTGGATACCTGCTTTGCCCTGCTCGGCGATGCGAACATGAACTGGGCCACGTATTTTGCCGAGCTGGGGGCGGATTTCGTCTATGTCCGGCACGAGCATTGCGCGGTCGCGGCGGCCATGTCCTATGCCCGCGCGCTGGACAAGGTCGGGGTCGCCACGGTCACTTGCGGGCCGGGCCTGACGCAGATCATGACCGCCCTGCCCGCCGCCGTGCGGGCGCATATCCCGCTGGTGGTCTTCGCCGGCGAGTCCCCCTTGCGCAACAACTGGTACAATCAGGAGCTGGATCAGGCCCCCTTTGTCACCGCCTGCGGGGCTGCCTATCATGCGCTGCATCACCCGGACCGCATGCTGCGTCAGGTCCGGGACGCCTTCGTGCAGGCCCGGGAAGAAATGCGCCCGGTGGTACTTGGCGTGCCGTTCGATCTGCAGAACAGGGACTGGGCCGGCGCAAGCGAGCTGCCTGCCCCTTCCCGCGACATCCTGCCGAAAATGCGTCCGATGCCGCCGCATCCCGACGATGTTGCGGAAGCGGCAACATTGATCGCCGGCGCCAGGAAGCCGATCATCATGGCCGGGCTCGGCGCCGTCCGCTCGGCTGGGGCGGGAGAGGCCTGCCGGGCTCTCGCCGAGAAATGCGGGGGCCTGCTTGCCACCACCCTGCCGGCGCGCGGCCTATTCCACGACGACCCGTTCAATCTCAGTATCGCCGGAGGGTTTTCGAGCGACTTCACGCGGGAATGCTTTGCAGAAGCCGATCTGATCATTGCGGTCGGCGCCAGCCTGGCGCACCACAATGCCGATGGCGGCAAGCTCTACGGTCACGCGCATGTCCTGCAGATCGACACCAATCCCATCGCCCTCAGCCAGGGCCGGGTGCCGGCGGACACATATCTGCGCGGTGACGCCGCCCTCGCCGTCAGGGCACTGGCCGATGCGCTGGAGCCGCGCGCGGAAGATGCAGGTAACTGGCGCAGCGCCGCCCTTGCCAAACGCATCAAGGACACACCGCCGGACAGCTCCGACTTCCAGGCCGAGCAGGGTCTGCTCGACCCGCGCGACGTGGCCTCGTCCCTGGACGATGCCCTGCCACTGGACTGGGAAGCCGTGAACTCTTCCGGCCATTGTTCCTATTTCTTCGCCCAGATGCCGCAACGGCCGGTCGAACGCTTCCACACCATCCGCGAGTTCGGCGCGATCGGAAACGGCATCTCCTTCGCCATCGGCGTCGCCGCGGCCAAGCCTGACGAGACCGTCGTGATGTTCGATGGCGACGGCAGTCTGCTGATGCATATCCAGGAGCTGGAAACCATCCGCAGACACGGCATGAAGGTGCTGATCTGCGTGCTGAACGACGGCGCCTATGGCTCCGAGATCCACAAATTACGCTCGGAAGGTCTGTCGGATGCCGGAGCGGTCTTTGGCCGGCCGGATCTGGCGGGGATCGCAAAAGGCTTCGGGCTGGACGGCGAGACCGTCAGCGATCTCTCCCAACTGCCCGATCTGGTCAAAAGATTCAGCGCATCGGACCGCAGCGCCGTCTGGGATTTTCACATCTCGGACCAGATACTCTCTCCCGTGATGCAGAGAGCCCACCCCCGCACCTAGCAGGTTACGACACCCGCCCCTCCAAGATATATTGATTTTACAGGTAAATTCTTATTTCCTTGATTTAAGTGCCTAATTTCTACGGATTTTGGGCGGCTTTGATTGCTCTCCCCGGCAGTCTCAGTTAAAATGCATTTACCTTAAAGGTAGTAAATTCGACTGCCGTGCTCAGAAGAGCACGAACATAGGCGCGTCACTGCACAAAGCCAGAATGGGGATAAGTGATGAGCAAGGGATCGTTGCACGATTCAGATTCCTGTTTGCGTACAGAGACTACGCCTGCAGAACCAAGCTCCGGCGATAGGCCGGACGAGCGATTGACGGATTCTCGTCAGGAACCCAGAGTTTCGTCAGGCCAAGGTTTCGACACCCTGACCACTGCCCTGAAAGACTGGGCAGAAGGTCCCTTTCACCTTGACGAACAACGCCTGCTGCCAGCCAACAAGACACCAACCTCGCAAGCGCTCAACACCATCGAATTCGAGATATTCAAAATCACCGAGATGGCCCGGCGATGGATCGTCGAGAATGGCCTCTCGCCCTATAAACTTGCCCTGACCACGGGAACCTCCCCGAGCCAGGTCCATCGCATCATGGAGCCCGGCTGGACACCCTCGTTGAAGCTTGCGCGGCGCATCGCCTCGTCCCTGCCCGATGACTGGGTCAGCATGTTCGAGCGCGACTGCAATGCCTGCTTGCCGCGTATTTTCCATCTGCACCCTTCACCAGACAACTCCTCCGATCCGGTCACGCGTCTGCTTCATGCCATGAACGGCACCGATACAGCGCACATCCTGGACACTCTGGTGGAGGACAAATGGAGCGTTCGTCATCACGCGTATGTTTCTCGCGCGGAGACGGAAATGTTCATGGCGAATCACACAACGTCCGGCCTTATCGAGACCGGTTATGCGCCACCGCTTCCGCGCATGAGCTGGTCCGCCGATGCAAAGGAGCCGAAATCGCCGAACTGCGCGTTACTCCTTCACCGGATTCCACTCAAGGTCGGTGAGAAGCTCAAGCTCTACACAATCCATATCGCCGAATATTCCGGGAAGAACTGGGCGACCCAATTCTGGAAAGTCGATGCCAGCAAGGATCTGACCAGCCTGCGCCAGCTGGACATTCTGAAAGCCTATCTGGCCGAGAAAGCCTGATCCGGCCCCTGTTTTGCCGGACGGCCAGCGATATAGGTCTCCGCGACAGCACGATCGTCTCCGAGAGTCTGCAGGACAAATAACTCTTCCTGCAGACTTTTCACCGTTTCCATACGCAACGCCATCACGTCCGTCGCGCGGCTGTTCAGCACTGTGATATCGGCGTCCGTGCCCGGCTCCAGCGTGCCGATCCGGTCTTCCAGCGTGAGCGCCCGGGCATTGCCGAGGCTGGCCCAGTAGAAGCTGCGCAACGGGTCGATATTCTGCCCGCGCAATTGCAGCGCCTTGTAGCCTTCATCGAGTGTCCGCAGCATGGAATAGTTCGTGCCGCCGCCGACATCCGTGGCGATGGCCCGCCGCACACCCGCTTCCTTCAGCCCCGCCTCGTCATAGAGACCGCTGCCCAGGAACAGGTTGGAGGTCGGGCAATAGACGGCGACCGAGCCGGTCTCCGCCATCCGGTCCCGCTCCCGGTGTGTCAGGTGAATGGAATGCCCGAACAGGCTGCGCTCGCCGAGCAAGCCGTACTTCTCATAAACATCGAAATAATCCCGCGCCTGCGGATAAAGCTCCCTGGTCAGTTCGATCTCGGCCTTGTTCTCCGAGAGATGGGTCTGCAGGTAGCAATCGGGATTCTCGCGGACCAGCGCCTCTGCCATCTCCATCTGTTCCGGCGTGGAGGTGATGGCGAAGCGCGGCGTGATCGCGTAGTGCGCCCGGCCCTTGCCGTGCCATTTCCCGATCAGCGCCGTGGTATCGTCGTAAGAGGATTGCGGTGTGTCACAAAGAGCCTCCGGCGCGTGCCGGTCCATCATCACCTTGCCGGCGATTATCGCCATGTTGCGCTCTTCCGCCGCTGCGAAGAACGCCTCAGCCGATTGAGGATGCACGGTGCAATAAACGGCAGCCGTGGTCGTGCCATGCGCCGTCAACGTGTCGAGAAAATGCCCCGCGATGCGGCGGCAATGCTCCGGATCGGAGAATTTGGTCTCCTCCGGAAAGGTGTATTTCTCCAGCCAGTCGAGCAGCTTGGCGCCCCAGGAGGCAATGACCTGCATCTGCGGGTAATGCGTATGCGCATCGATGAAGCCGGGCACAATCAGATGCGGGCGATGATCGACGATCTCCGCCCCGTCTGTTTCCAGCGTCGAGAAATCCGTACATTCGGCGATCCTGCCGTCCCGGATCCGAATACCGCCATCCTCGATATAGCGGAACGAAGCTGTGTCATCGTAGCCGGCCGGCTCGTCCCGGAAGCTGAGAACCCGGCCTCTCAGGATGAGATCGGGCATCACTGCACCACCGGGCTGTCACCCTCAAACCAACGCACGATCTGCGCCCTCTCGGCCGGCTCCATATAGGAGACATTGGCGGGCGGCATGGCGTGACTGCGGCCCGCCTGCAGATAGATCTCCCGGGCATGGGCTGCAATCTGCGCCTCGGTTTCCAGCAGCACGCCTTTCGGCGCCACGGCGATGCCATCCCAGGCAGGCTCGCTCGCATGACACATGGAGCAACGGCCGAGCACGGCCTCATAAACCGCTTCGAAATGCGGCGAGGCGGCAAGCCGGGTTGCCTCCGGCGTCATCACTTCGGCGGCCTCTTCCTCCGTCTGCCTCGGCCCGGCGGTCGAGAGCAGGACAATGGCGAGGAACAGGGCTACCGTCACCGCCCATGTCCACCAGGGTTGCCCCTTGCGGGAATGCATCGAGTTGAAGAAATGCCGGATGGTGACGCCCATCAGGAACACCAGGCTGGCGATCACCCAGTTATATTCCGTCGCGAAGGCGAGCGGATAATGGTTCGACAGCATCAGAAACAGGACCGGAAGCGTCAGGTAGTTGTTATGGGTCGAGCGCAGCTTGGCGATGGCACCGTATTTCGCATCCGGCACCCGGCCCGCCTTCAGATCAGCGACAACGATCTTCTGGTTCGGGATGATCACCATGAAAACATTGGCGGACATGATGGTCGCCGTGATCGCCCCCAGATGCAGGAAAGCAGCGCGTCCGGTGAAGATCTGCGTGAATCCCCAGGCCAGCGCCACCAGCGCGCAATAGAGCAGCACCATCAGCAGCGTCGGGTTCTTCGCCAGCGGTGAGCGGCAAGCGAAGGTGTAGACCGTCCAGCCCAATGCCAGCGAGGCGACGGAGGCCGCGATCGCCATCCAGGGCTCCGCGTCCCAGACGGCGGGATCGATCAGGAACAGCCCCGCCCCGCCGTAATAGACGATGCACATCAGTGCGAAACCGGACACCCAGGTCCAGTAGCTCTCCCACTTGAACCAGGTCAGATGCTCCGGCAGGGCCGCAGGGGCCACCAGATATTTCTGGATATGATAGAAGCCGCCGCCATGCACCTGCCATTCCTCGCCATGGGCGCCTTCCGGCAGACCAGCCGCCTTGCGCAGCCCGAGGTCGAGGGCGATGAAATAGAAAGATGAGCCGATCCAGGCGATGGCGGTGATGACATGCAGCCAGCGCGCCGCGAAAGCCAGCCAGTCCCAGATAATCGCCGAATTCGGCAGCTGCTCAAGCATTGACACCCCCATCAGATCGGCACGCCATCACTCTGGCAAATCCGCCGCCCTTTCAAAACCTCTATATCTCCTGTTTACTTTATACGTTTTATTGAAAATCAGAGGCACCCATGCCCTATCTGGACAGTATCCGGGTCTTCGTTCGCACCGTCGAGCTCGGCAGCATTACAGCGGGCGGGCGGGATCTTCGGCTGACCCCAGCGGTTGCCAGCAATCGTATACGAGATCTTGAAAACCGGCTCGGAATCCGGCTGTTCAACCGGACCACCCGGAAGATCGCGCCGACCGAGGCCGGGCGACTCTATTACGATCATGCCAAGGAAATCATCGAGGCGCTGGACCGGGCGGAAGCGGCTGTGGCGAACTATTCCCAGCATCCGCGCGGCGCGATCAAAGTGCTCTCGCCCCTTGGCCTTGCCCGACGCGTGGTGGCCCCGCTGGTGCCGGAATTCAACGACCTCTATCCTGATCTCGCCATCCAGCTCCGTCTGTCGGACCGCAAGGTGGACATCTTCGACGAGCGGGTCGATGTCGCCATCGTGCTCGGCACGCCGGAGGATTCCAGCCTGAAGGCGCGCAAGATCATGGACTGCCCGCGCGTGCTCTGCGCCGCGCCTGTCTATCTCGACCATTTCGGTACACCGCAAAGGCCGGAAGAGCTGACCGAACAGAACCACCGCTGCCTGCTGCTGCGCTTCCCCGGCACACAGGAATATTTCTGGACGCTGGAAACCGAAAATGGCCCGACCCGCTTCAACGTCCGCGGCCCCTACGATGCGGATGAAGGAGACGTTTTGACCGAATGGGCACTGGCCGGGCGCGGCATCGTCAACAAGCCCTGGTTCGAGGTCGCAAGTCATATCCAGAGCGGCGCTCTGGTGCCGATCCTGACGGAAACCCCGCCGCCGCCTTCGTCCCTCGCCTGCCTCTACCCCCACCGCCGCCTGCTCGACCCGAAGATCAGGCTCTTCGTCGATTTCATGACGAAGAAATGCAAGGCCCGGGTGGAGGGGATGATGAGAGGGCTGCCCCGATCCCCGGTCTGACCTGTCCGGACAAAGCTCTAGTTTCCCGCAGGAACCAGAGCGATCTGGCGTCCTGTCGCCCTTGCATAGCGGGCCACCATTTCGAAGCTGGGCAAGCGGCCGCCATTTTCCATCCGGGCAATCACGGACTGTTGCGTTCCCATGCGCTCGGCCAGGCTCGCCTGGGTGAGACCGGCAGCTTTTCGCGCCGAAATCAACTGCCGGACCATCTCGTAAACCGGACCGAGGCGATCATACTCCGCTCTGAGCTCCGGATTGGCAGCCAACTGTTTATCACGCAGTTCCAGGGCGGATTTCATCAGTCCAGCTCCTTCGCTCGTTTCTCTGCCAGCACCAAAGCCGCCGCCGGTGTTTTTTGGCTCTTCTTGACGAATGCATGCAAGATGACGACGCGGCGCCCGGAAGCGGTCACGTAAAGCGTCCTGCCGATACCATCACGCCCGTCCAACCGCAGCTCCCAGAGTTTTCCGCGCAAATGCCTGGATCTTTTGCGCCCGATATTTTCCAACCCCACCGCATGGATGAGTTCTACAAGGCGGTAGAAGTCAGCCTGAATGTCATTGGGCAACGCGGCAATTTCAGCTTCAACCAAATCATTGAGGATCACCACCGACCAACTCATGAGCCTCGCTCCATAAATATATCCAAACGGTTATATTTATCAATACAAATAACTTTCCTGCTTCCCGTTTATGAAAGGTGGAGGCTGGTTTTTCTGGGGAATGGTTCTTGCGTGTGCTCATGTCTTGGCCGTTAGCTTAAGCGATCCTGTCCGCAATCATCTCACCGAACAAAAGGCCCGGCCAATGCCCGCAACCCCAATTTCCATCCGCCCCCTGCATCACGACGATTACGCGGTTTGGCAAGATCTATGGGCGCAATACAATGCCTTCTACGGACGTGAAGGTGACACAGCCCTCAACGATGAGATTGCCGCCACCACCTGGAAGCGCCTGATGTCCGATGAGGAACCGGTGTACGGATTGGTCGCCGATCTCGATGGCACGCTGGTGGGGCTGACCCATTTCATCTTCCACCGGAACCTGATCCGGATCGCGGATACCTGCTATATGCAGGATCTGTTCACGGCGGAAGCCGCGCGCGGCCATGGCGTTGGGCGAAAGCTCATCGACGGTGTCGCCGATGCCTGCCGGGCACGCGGTATTGGCGATATCTACTGGCACACGCAGGCAAGCAACAAAACGGCGCGAGGCCTTTACGACCGCCTCGCACGGAACACCGATTTCCTGGTGTACCGGACCGACGTGGCGTGAGCTGGCCGTCTAGGTCGACGGCTTGAACGGCTTCCCCAGACAGGCTGGCGCCTGTGCGCCGACGGATTTGCGCAGGGAGATCAGCGCCAGCACGACGATGGTCGCGAGGTACGGCATGGCGGCCAGGAATTCCGGCGGAATATATTCGAAACCTGCCGCCTTGGCATGCAGCTCCAGCGTCATCACCACACCGAAGAGATAGGCGCCAGCCAAAAGACGCATAGGACGCCAGGCGGCGAAGACCACCAGCGCCAATGCGATCCAGCCGCGTCCGGCCGTCAGCCGCTCCGCCCACATCGGAGTCAGGAACAGCGAGTAATAACAGCCGCCGATCCCCGCCATGGCCCCGCCGAAAGCAACGGCCATATAGCGCACGCCGATCACCGAATAGCCGATGGAATGGGCGGAGGCATCGTTCTCGCCAACCGCCCGCAGGATCAGCCCGGCTCGTGTCCGGCGCAGGAACCAAGCGACAACGAGGGTCATGGCGAAGGAAAAATAGACCACCGGATCGTAGCCGAACAGAACACGCAGATGTTCATGCTCGGCAAGCGCGGCGGGGAAAACCGGGCCGAGCATTGTCACCGTCTGGCCAACGAACCCGGCACCGATCAGCGAGGACAAACCAACACCGAAGATCGTCAGCGCGAGGCCGGTCGCGACCTGGTTGGCGGCCAACGTCAAGGTCAGAAAGCCGAAGATCATCGACGCCGCCGCCCCCGCCAACCCTGCCGACACAATGCCGAGAAAGGTGGCGCCGGTCATGGTGGTGACGGCGAAACCGGTGACGGCGCCGACCAGCATCATGCCCTCGACGCCGAGATTGAGCACGCCCGCCTTCTCCACCACCAGCTCGCCGAGACCGGCAAGCAGGATTGGTGTTGCCGCACCAACGACCGTGACGAGGATCGATATCAGAATGGCTTCGTTCATGCCGCGTCCCCGCTCCGCAGACCGCTGAAGCGGATGCGGTAGTTCACCAGAATGTCGGTCGCCAGCAGGAAGAACAGCATCATCGCCTGAAACAGACCGCTAGCCGCGTTCGGCAGACCGATGGAGGATTGCGCGATCTCGCCGCCCACATAGGAAATGGCGAGGATGATCGCCGCCAGCATGATGCCGACCGGATGCAGCCGGCCGAGAAAGGCGACGATGATCGCAGTGAAGCCGTACCCGGTCGGGAATTGCGGCACCATCTGCCCGTAAGGCCCCGCCGCTTCCAGAATGCCCGCGAACCCGGCGAGCCCCCCGGCCGTCAGCAGAGACGTCCAGATCGTCCGGGTTCGGTTGAAACCGCCATACCGGGCCGCGTTCGGCGCCGCGCCAACCACCCTGATCTCGAACCCGAACACAGTCCTGGACAGAATGAACCAGGCCAGCAGCGCGACAATGAAAGCGATCGGCACGCCGTAATGCACGAAACTATTGCCGATCTCCGGCAGCATCTGGCTGTCGGTGAACATCCGGCTCTGCGGGAAGTTGAAGCCTTCCGGGTCCTTCCAGGGACCGCGCATCAGGTAGTAGAGCAACTGGATCGAGACATAGGTCAGCATCAGGCTGGTCAGGATCTCGTTCACGTTCAGCTTTGTCTTGAGAAATGCCGGGATGGCCGCATAAAGCATGCCGCCCGCCACACCCGCGAGGCACATCAGCGGCAGAATCCACCAGCCTTCCATCTGCCAGGTGGCCAGCGCCACGCCGGTCCCGGCCAGCCCGCCGATGACATACTGCCCCTCCGCCCCGATATTCCAGACATTGGCCCGGAAGCCGACGGAAAGCCCGATGGCGATCAGGATCAGCGGCGCCGCCTTGATGCCCAGATCCTGCCATTTGTTCGGGTCGAGCGCCGGTACAAAGAAGATGTTCCAGACAGCCCCCGGCCCGTCATAGCCGAGCAGCGAGAAGATCGTGGCCCCGACAACCATGGTCAGCAGCACCGAGAAGACCGGTGTGAGATAGAGCATGGCGCGGCTTGGCTGTTTCCGTTTGACCAGCTCAAGCCGCATGGGAGGCTCCCGTATAATCCGCTGTTGCTTCCGGGTCGCCATGCACCCCGCCCATCAGGAGGCCAATCTCCTCGATCGAGGCCTCACCGACCGCGAGCGTGCGCGAGAGCCGCCCCTCGTTCATCACCGCCATTGTGTCGGAGATCGCCATCAGCTCATCCAGATCCTGGCTTATGACGACGATGGCCGATCCGCGTGCAGCCAGATCGACGAGTTCCTGGTGGATCGCCGCCGCCGCGCCCGCATCCACGCCCCATGTCGGCTGCGAGACCACCAGCACGTCCGGTGCCTGCATGATCTCCCGCCCCATGATGAATTTCTGCAGATTGCCGCCCGAAAGAGAACTTGCTGCTGCCTTCGCACCGGTTGTCCGGACGGCAAAACCGTCGATCACCTGGTTCGTATAGCTCTCGGCCACGCCTGTATCGATGACGCCCATGCGCACCATGTTCTTGCGGGTCCGGGCCGTCAGGATTGCGTTGTCGGCGAGCGAAAAGACGGGCACGGCGCCATGGCCGTTGCGCTCTTCCGGCACGGCGCAGAGCCCGAACCGGCGGCGTTTCTCCGCATCGAATGTTCCGACGCCATTGCCGTCGATACTGATCGCATCGGCGCTTTCCACCGGCCGCTCGCCGCTCAGCGCCAGCATTAATTCGTTCTGTCCGTTCCCGGCAACACCGGCGACACCGAAGATCTCGCCAGCCCGGACGGAGAAAGTGATGTCTTTCAGCGAGGTGCCGAACGCATCGTCCGCCTCCAGGGACAGACCGCCGACGACGAACCTCTCGGCGCCGAAGCTCCGGTCCGCCGCCTTTTCGATTTCCTTGAGCGAGCCGCCGATCATCATCTCCGCCATGCTGCGGGAGGATTCGTCGCGTGGATCGCATTCCGCCACGACCTTGCCGCCGCGCAGGATGGTCGCCGAATGGCAAAGCTCCACGATCTCGTGCAGCTTGTGGCTGATATAGAGGATGGAGCAGCCCCGCGCGGCCAGCGCCCGCAGCGTGTCGAACAATTGAGCGACTTCCTGCGGTGTCAGCACCGAGGTCGGCTCGTCCATGATCAGCAGCCGGGGCTCCAGCAGCAGCGCGCGGACAATTTCGATCCGCTGACGCTCGCCGACGCTGAGCGTGGCGACGGTGCGGTGTGGGTCGAGCGCGAGATGATAGGTTTCCAGCACTTCGCGAATACGGGCTTCGAGATCGGCATAGGAGATCGCTTCGTCCAGACCGAGGGCGATGTTTTCCAGAACGGTCATCGGCTCGAACAGCGAGAAATGCTGAAAAACCATGCCAACGCCCATGGCCCGGGCGGCTTTCGGGCTGGCGACATGGACCGGCTCACCGTCGAATCGGATCTCGCCGGCATCGGGTTGCATGATGCCGTAGATCATCTTCACCAGCGTCGACTTGCCCGCGCCATTCTCCCCGAGCAGCGCGTGAATTTCCCCCGGCGCCACGGAAAAGCTGACATCGTCATTGGCAAGCACGCCCGGAAAGGCCTTGGTGATGCCTTTCAGATCCAGACGGCGCGTCGTCCCGTCACTCATGCAAGTCCCCCGCTCCCCAGCAGTTCCAGTTGAGGGTCAACCGGACCGGCTACCGCCGTCAATCGTGCGATCACCTCAGCGGTAACGAAGGCGGCGATCACTTCCGGCCGCTTGTCTCCGCTTCCCTGTGCGCCGATCGGACAGATCAGCGGCTCCGTCCGTCCCACCGGCGCGTTGCTTTTGCGGCACCAGCGCTCGAACGAGGCTCGCTTTGTAGCCGATCCGATCATTCCGACATAGGCCGCATCGCCGCGCATCAGGGCCTCCGCCGTAATGATGAAATCCAGCGCGTGATCGTGGGTCAGCACGATGAAGGCGCTGCCCGCAGGTGCCGCCCGCACTTCGGCTTCCGGCAACGGCGTCAGACACTGGCGGACGGGAGCCCGACACAATGCCAGCTCCTCCTCCCGCTCATCCACCAGCGTGATCTGCACCGGCAGCAGGCTGAAACTGTCTGCCAGTGCCCGTCCGACATGACCGGCGCCGAAGATATAGACCGACGGTAGCGTGCCGCGCTCTGCCGCATGACGCGCCTCTTCCGCCCCAAGGGCTGCAGCATCCAGAAAATCCATGGCGATGGCGACATAGCCGCCGCAGCACTGGCCGATCTCCGGGCCAAGCGGGACTTCAAGCCGCCGCTCGAATGACCCTGCCTCCAGCATGTCCCGCGCCGCTTCGATGGCGATGAATTCGAGCCGCCCGCCGCCGATGCTGCCCTCAATCCGTTCGGCGGAGACATACATCACCGTGCCTTCCGCGCGCGGAGCGGAGCCCCTGACCGTGACCAGCTCCAGCCGGATGGCCGCCGGAGTGCTCGTGAAGAAAGAAATCGGCGTATTCATGCCCCGGCTCCTTCGCCTGCACGCAGCCGCTCAACCGCCATCAACACCCGCTCCGGTGTCGCCGGCGTGTCGAGGCGCGGGCATTCCCGGTAATCGGCAACGCTCGCCACCGCCATGGAGATCGCCTCCAGCACGGAGATGCCGAGCATCAGTGGCGGCTCTCCCACCGCCTTGGAGCGGCGGATAGTACGTTCCTTGTTCTCCGACCATTCGGCCAGCGCGACATTGAAAATCCGTGGCCGGTCGGAGGCGAGCGGGATCTTGTAGGTCGAAGGCGCGTGCGTACGCAGCCTCCCCTTGTCGTCCCACCAAAGCTCTTCCGTGGTCAGCCAGCCGACGCCCTGCACGAAACCGCCCTCAACCTGCCCCTTGTCGATGGCCGGATTCAGGGATTTTCCGACATCATGCAGGATATCTGTGCGCTCGACCCGGTATTCGCCGGTCAGCGTGTCGATGGAAACCTCGGAGACCGCCGCGCCATAGGCGAAGTAATAGAACGGCCGGCCCTTGCCCGCCTCACGGTCCCAGTGGATATCGGGGGTCTTGTAGAACCCGGCAGCGGAGAGGTGCACCCGCGCCATATAGGCCTCGGCGATCAGTGCATCGAACGGAACCGTCTCCCCCCCGACGCGCACGCCGCCTGCCTCGAACCGCACCTCTTCCGCTGGAACCGACCATTTCTCCGAAGCGAAATCGACCAGCCGCTGCTTGATCTGCTCCGCCGCGCTCTGGGCTGCCATCCCGTTCAGATCGGAGCCGGAAGAGGCGGCCGTTGCGGAGGTGTTCGGCACTTTCTCCGTTGAGGTCGCGCTGACCCGGATGCGGCCAAGATCCACCTGAAAGCAGTCAGCGACAATCTGCGCGACCTTGGTGAATAGCCCCTGCCCCATCTCCGTGCCGCCATGGTTCAGATGGATGGAACCATCCTTGTAGACATGCAGCAGGGCGCCTGCCTGATTGAACCAGGTCGCCGTGAAGGAGATGCCGAACTTCACCGGCGTCAGCGAGATGCCCTTGCGGATCACCCCACCCTGCCGGTTGAAGTCGAGGATGGCCTCGCGCCGCGCCTGATAATCCGAGCTCTCTTCCAGCTCGCTCACCAGCCGGTCGAGGATCGAGTCCGTCACCGTCTGGTGATAGGGCGTCACATCCCGCCCGGGCGGACCGTAGAAATTCGCCTTTCGGATTTCCAGCGGGTCCTTGCCGAGCGCGTAGGCGATTTCCTCGACAATCCGCTCCGCCCCGAGCACGCCCTGCGGCCCGCCAAAACCGCGAAAGGCCGTGTTGGAAACCGTGTTGGTCCTGAGAGGTAGGGATTTCAGCCGGACATGCGGGAAGTAATAGGCGTTATCCGCATGGAACAACGCCCGGTCGGTCACCGGGCCGGAGAGATCTGCCGAAAAACCACAGCGCGCGGCATATGTCCCCTCGACGGCGAGAATGCGGCCTTCGTCATCGAAGCCGACATCATAGGCAACCTTGAAATCGTGCCGCTTGCCGGTGGCGATCATGTCGTCATCCCGATCCGGGCGGAGTTTGACGGGACGATTCAGACGCTTGGCCGCTAAAGCAGCAACGGCAGCGAACAGCGCCGGTTGGGATTCCTTACCTCCGAAGCCGCCACCCATCCGCCGGACCTGCACTGAGATCGCATTCGCGGCCACACCAAGCACCTGCGAGACGAGAGTCTGCGCTTCGCTCGGATGCTGGGTCGAGGAATGGATGGTAACGATTTCATCCTCGCCCGGGATGGCGAAAGCGATATGGCCTTCCAGATAGAAGTGATCCTGGCCGCCGATTTCCATATTGCCGGTAATCCGGTTTGGTGCCTCAGCCAGCGCCTTGTCGACGGAACCGCGCTCCAGCCTCAGAGGCTTGGTAACGAGATCGCTTCCCGCCGCAATGGCCGCGTCGATATCGATGGCGGCATCAAGCGGGCGATACTCGATCCGGGCCAGCGCCGCCGCGCGGCGGGCCTGCTCCCGGCTCTCCGCGATCACGGCGAAGACCGGCTGCCCCCAGAACATCACATTGTCCTCGGCAAAGACAGGATCGTCATGGGCATGAACCGGGCTGACATCGTTCACCGCCGGGATATCCGCCGCTGTCAGCACGTCCACAACACCCGGTGCCGCCCGCACGGCTGAGAGGTCGATGGACGCGATTTCCGCATGGGCCACCTCGGAAAGACCGAGATAGGCATGCAGGGTGCCGACCGGCTCCGCCATGTCGTCGATATAGTCAGCTGCACCGGTGACATGTTTATGGGCGGAGTCGTGCCGCTCGGCGCTATGGACACCGCCCCGCACCGTAATCGCCCCACGCTGCCGGTCGCCGTCCATCAGGCGCTCAGCCGGACCGGCGCGGTGCCGGTCGTCTCAAGATAAAACCGCAGCAGAAGATTCGCCGCGACCCGGCTGCGGTACTCGGCGGAAGCACGCCAGTCGGACAGCGGCGTGAAATCGTCGCTCAAAGCCGCCATCGCCGCCCGAACGCTTGCTTCGCTCCAGGGCTGGCCTGTCAGAGCGGCCTCAGCGTTGGCCGCCCGTTTCGGCGTTGCCGCCATGCCGCCGAAGGCCAATCGGGCACTCGACACCCTCCCGTCGTGCACAGCGACGGAAAAGGCGGCACAAACAGCCGAAATATCCTCGTCCCGGCGTTTGGAAATCTTGTAGGCGGCATGCAATGTTCCGGCGGCAGGCAGCGGAATATGCACCGCCTCGACAAACTCGTCCGGCGCCCGGTCCTGCTTGCCATAGTCGATGAAGAAATCTTCCAGCGGAATGCGCCGGCTGCCCTCTATCCGCCGCAGTGTCAGCTCCGCCCCGAGCGCAATCAGCGCAGGCGGCGTATCGCCGATGGGGGAGCCGTTGGCGATATTGCCGCCGATTGTGCCCATGTTGCGCACCTGCCAGCCGCCAATCCGGTTCCAGAATTCAGACAGATGTGGGAAATGTTTCGCGATAACAGACGCCGCGTCGGAATAGCTGACACCGGCGCCCAGCGTCACTGCACCCTCTTCCACCGAGATCCGCTTCAGTTCTTCCAGATGGCCGATGAAAATCGCGGGCGAGATATCCCGCATATGTTTGGTGATCCAGAGTCCGACATCGGTGGAGCCGGCAACGATTGTCGCGTGTCTGTACTCATCAAGGATCAGCGCCAGATCTGCGACCGTCGACGGCAGGATCGCGGTGCTGCCATCGCGGGACACCATGACCCGCGCACCGTCATTCATCGTCCCCAACCGATTGAGCACTTGCGCCCGCTCCGCCATGAGGGGGTCCCCATCCGGCGCGATATTACCCGCAGCGAGTGCCGCGCGGATGATCGGCTCATAGCCTGTGCAACGGCAGAGATTTCCCTGCAGTGCCGTTTCCACCGCCTCCGTGGATGTACAGCCATGCTCCATCCAGAGAGCGTAGAGCGACATCACGACGCCCGGCGTGCAAAAGCCGCACTGGCTGCCATGATGATCGACCATGGCCTGCTGCACCGGATGAAGCGCGCCTTCCGCGCCGCGCAGATATTCCACTGTCACCACATGACAGAGATCGACGGACGCGAGTAACCGGATGCAGGCATTGACGGTCTCGTAGCGGATCGTGCCACCGGCGAGCCTGCCAACCAGTACCGTGCAGGCTCCGCAATCGCCTTCGGCACAGCCTTCCTTGGTGCCGCGCAGGCGCTGGTCGAGGCGCAAATGGTCCAGCAGAGTGTCACCGGCCCCGACCGACCCAAGACGTATCTCGCGATCGTTCAACAGAAACCGGATTTCACCCCGCGCCATGGTCACCGGTCAGCTCCCCCTGTAGGTCGCATAGCCGTAGGGGGAGAGCAGCAGCGGCACATGGAAATGCTGGTCCACATCGGCGATACCGAAGCGCAGCGGAATGGTGTCGAGGAACAGGATGCCGTCGCCGACATGGCCCGCCGCTTTCAGATAATCCCCGGCATGGAACAGCAGCTCGTAGGTGCCAGGCGTGAAACTTTCGCCATCGGCCATAGGCCCATCCGTGCGTCCATCGAGATTGGTGACCGCGTTGGAGATGAGCTGCGGAGTGCTATCGATCAGTCTAAAAAGCTCGATCTTGAGCCCCGCCGCCGGTCTTCCGGCCGCCTGATCCAGCACATGAGTCGTCAATCGTCCTGACGCCATAGCAAGTCTGCCCCTGTTTTCCCGGGTTGTTCCCGGTTGCAGTCTTTGCAAGACCGCGTTCTTTGACTGAATTAGATTGTCTAGGAATTGTATATGAAAGGGGCCTTGTCATAAGACTCTTTCAAAATTTTGTTGAATGTCCGCCGCGCGGTTCTCTGGAACGATGACGCCCGCAGGCATGAAGAGGATGAAATATGGGGACCTATCCGCGCGACCTGGAAGGCTACGGCCAGACCGTTCCGAATGCCGATTGGCCGGGCGGTGCGAAGGTCGCGGTGCAGTTCGTCCTGAATTACGAGGAAGGTGGCGAGAACAACCTGCTGCACGGGGACGAAGCCTCTGAAGCCTTCCTGTCGGAGATCGTCGGCGCCGCCGCCTGGCCGGGCCAGCGGCACTGGAACATGGAATCGATCTATGAATATGGCGCCCGGGCCGGTTTCTGGCGCCTGCACCGGCTGTTCACCGAGGCGGGCATCCCGATCACCGTGTACGGCGTTGCCACGGCACTGGCGCGTAGCCCGTCGCAGGTGAAGGCCATGCAGGAGGCCAACTGGGAAATTGCCTCGCACGGGCTGAAATGGATCGAGCACAAGGACATGAGCGAGGCGGAGGAGCTGGCCCAGATCGTGGAAGCGATCCGCCTGCACGCCGAAGTCACCGGAGAGGCGCCGCGCGGCTGGTATACCGGCCGCTGCTCGATGAACACGGTCGGTCTCGTCGCTGCGCGCGGTGACTTCGACTATATCTCCGACAGCTATGCCGATGACCTGCCCTACTGGATGGAAGCAGGCGAGCGCGACCAGCTGATCATCCCCTACACGCTCGACGCCAACGACATGCGCTTCGCCACGCCACAGGGCTTCAATACGGGTGAGCAGTTCTTTCAATATCTGAAAGACAGCTTCGACGGTCTTTACGCGGAAGGCGCCGCAGGGCGCCCGGCCATGATGTCCGTTGGCCTGCATTGCCGCCTTACCGGACGGCCGGGACGTGCGGCCGGATTGAAGCGGTTCATCGAGTATGCACAGTCCCATAGCGATGTCTGGTTCGCCCGCCGGATCGAGATTGCGGAGCACTGGAAAGCCAACTTCCCGCACACACGTCGGGAGCGGCCCGGCGCCATGTCCCGGGAGCGGTTCGTGGAATGCTTCGGCGGTATCTTCGAGAACTCACCCTGGATCGCCGAGCAGGCCTTCGACCTTGAACGCGGCCCGGCGCACGACACGGCGACCGGTCTGCACAGCGCCCTTACCCGGATTTTCCGCTCGGCCAGTGAGGCGGAGCGGCTCGAAGTGCTGAACGCGCATCCGGATCTCGCGGGCAAACTGGCGCAGGCCAAGCGCCTGACCGAAAACTCGACCGCAGAGCAGGCCAGCGCCGGCCTCGATGCCTTGACCGACGCCGAGCGCGCCAGTTTCGAGGATCTGAACGCGCAGTATGTGGCGAAGCACGGCTTCCCCTTCATCATCGCCGTCCGCGATCATGACAAGGCAGGCATCCTTGCCGCCTTCCAGCGCCGCATCGGCAATGACCGGGAGGCGGAAATGGCTGAGGCCTGCCGTCAGGTCGAACGCATCACCGAGTTGAGATTGAAGGATCTGCTGCCATGAGCACCGGAAACAAGAACGGCGGGTCCTACTTCGCCATTGAGGGCGGCCTGCCGGGCCAGCGCGAGTTGATGACCGGCCGGGCGGTCTTCACCGATGCCTATGCGGTGATCCCGAAAGGCGTGATGACCGATATCGTCGCCAGCCTGTTTCCCTTCTGGGAGAAATCGCGCGGCTGGATCATCGCCCGGCCGCTTTCCGGCTTCAGCGAGACCTTCTCGCACTATGTGATGGAAGTCGCTCCCGGCGGCGGCTCGGACAAGCCGGAGCCGGAAGCGGGTGCCGAAGGCGCGCTGTTCGTTGTCTCCGGCTCTGTCACCGTTACCGTCGGTGGGGCAGAGCATGTGCTTGAGACGGGAAGTTTCGGCTTCCTGCCGCCCTCCTCCGGCTGGACCCTGCGGAACAATGGCAGCGAGACGGCGAAGTTTCACTGGATCCGCAAGATGTACGAGGCTGTCGAAGGGATCGACACGCCCGAACCTCTGTTCGCGAATGATCGAGACATTACCCCCAACGCCATGCCGGACACGGAAGGCCGCTGGGCGACGAGCCGGTTCGTCGATCCGGAAGACCTGCGGCACGACATGCATATCACCGTCGTCACTTTCCAGCCGGGCGGCACCATTCCGTTCGAGGAAACCCACGTCATGGAGCACGGCCTCTACGTGCTGCAGGGCAAGGGTGTCTATAAGCTGAACCAGGACTGGGTGGAGGTCGAGGCGGGCGATTACATGTGGCTGCGCGCCTTCTGCCCGCAGGCCTGCTACGCTGCCGGGCCGGAGCCGTTCCGCTATCTGCTCTACAAGGACATGCACCGGCATCCGAAACTGACCGGCGTCGGCGGATTCGGGCGATGAGACGGACGATCAGGGCGGAGCCGCTGACGGCGGAAGGTTTCGCACCTTTCGGTGATGTGCTGGAAGCGACGGGTACACCTGACTTCATGATCAATGCCGGGCTCTGCGGCCGTCATCACGATCTCGCCCGCCCGGAGACGGATACTGACGGCACCCTCAGTCTCAGTGTCGGACGCAGCGAGGCCATCACCCTGCCGCTCTCCCTCGGCATGATGGAGCGGCATCCCCATGGCAGTCAGGCTTTCGTGCCGATGGCGGGAACACAGTTCCTGGTTATCGTCGCGGGGGATGAGGATGGCACACCCGGCACACCGCGCGCGTTCCTGACGAACGGTAGTCAGGGTATCCAGTACAGGATGAATTGCTGGCATGGCGTTCTGGCGCCATTGGCAGGCCCCGCAGATTTCCTGATCGTGGACCGGGTTGGTCCCGGTGACAATCTGGAAGAGCATCATCTGGCCGAACCCTACACAATCGTGACGGATTGAGCCGGCAAACGGATACATCCCCCCCGGAAACAAAAATTGCCGCCGAGGCGGCAATTTATTCAGAATGTCTGTTATTCAAAATGCCGGTCCGGCCTGAAGCCAGAGGTCAGCTCCGGTCGTTATCCTGGCCCGGATCAGCCAGTTCCGACATTGTCCGCACCAGATCGACGATGCGGGTCCGGGCATGTTCCGGCAGATCGCACCAGAGCCGGACAAGCTCACTGGCCTGACGGCGTGCCAGCGGCGAGTCAATCTCGACATCATGGGTGCTGACCATTGGCGGCGCCATACCTTCGCCACCCAGCAGGCGCGCCGGAGACTGGGCAATCGTCTGCTCGTCCATCTCGTCGAAGAAGAAAGAAACCGGCGTATTCAGGACCGAGGCCACGTCGAACAGGCGCGATGCACTGATCCGGTTATCGCCGCGCTCATATTTCATATATTGCTGGGAGGTGACGCCGATCTTCTGCGCGACAATGCGCTGGGTCATCCCCATTTCCTTCCGGCGGCGGCGCAGACGGGCACCGACAAACACATCGACCGGATTGTTCGAGGTAGATGACTTGCCCCGATCCGCGACATCCTTATCCGTCGCCAACGTTGAGTCCTCAGACAGATCGTCAACCAGACGATTAGCCGCGTTCTTCATATCCTCACCCCCATGCCGTTTAGACGTCCCTGAATCAAAAGTCTGTATAGCTATAGCGACTATGCGGATCGGGGATGGCCCCTCTCAAGCTGAATCGCAGCGTCTAAAAGCGTTCTGCTGCGCCCGATCAGGCGCCGCCATTATGCGCATTGCCTTGCCGAAGCTTAGCGACACTGCCTTTATTGATTTGGGCAATTGGCGTTCAGATGCATAACCATACAATATTGCGCCGAAACATTCAATTTTTACGTGGTCGTCATAGGTGAATTTTTATTAATATGCGCTATATTGTATTTTGCCGCCAAGCGGCTCTCAGAGCTGGTTTCTGAGCTTCACACAGATAAAATACGACATAAAAAACCACCGCCTACATCAACCATTGCGGGTCCACATAAGCCGCACGGTGAAAACTTGCAGATTACCAACGCCCGGCCGACACTGAAGAGCGCCATTAAGGAACCGTCATGCTCGTCGATATCGCCGTCATAGGAAATGGTCCGACCGCCCGTCTCGCCGCCCACGCATTCTGCGCTTGCGGGGAGAGTGTGGTGATGATCGGACCCGATGCCAACCGGTCCGCCGACCCGCGCACCACGGCCCTGATGCCATCGAGCGTTGAATCACTGGATGCCCTCGGCATCGATGTCCGCACGAGGGCAACCCCGCTTCTGGATCTTCGGATTGAGACAACCGGTCCGTTCGGGATTGTCTCGGAACTGTTCACGGCGGAAGATGCCGGTGAGGATTTTCTGGCCCAGAACCTGTTCATCCGGGATCTGATGGATGTCATGCCCGATGTCCCGCAGCACAAAGCCACGGTCACCGGCGTTCTGCCCTCGGCGGACAGCGTCCGGATCGCAACGGATGACGGCAAGACGATAGAAGCCCGTCTGGTTATTGCCGCCGACGGCTTGCAATCCCTGGCCCGGGAAGCAGCCGGTATCAGAATGCGCAAGAAACCGCTCGGCCGGAGCGCACTGTGCGTGCCGGTCCGGCTTGAGCACCCGCACGAACGGCTCTGTATCGAACGGTATGACGATACCGGCACGCTGACCCTGATCCCCGTCGCGGAGCATGACGCCTCCCTGATCACCATTGCTTCCCCGGATGAGATCGCCGCCCTCTCCGCGCATCCGGACGAAACCATCGAACGCAAGCTGACACGCCGACAGGACACTTTCGGGCATATCGCCTTCACCGGTCCGAAAGCCGTCTTCCCGCTGGCACTCGGCTTCACGCCGCAACCCGCGCGGGACCGGATCGTGGTCATCGGCGAGAGCGCGCATATCGCGCCCCCCATCGCCGCCCAGGGCTGGAACATGTCCGTGCGGGACATCATGACCTTGCGATCGCTGCTGACAGAGGCCGCCACCAAAGGCGAGGATATCGGCAGCCAGCAGGTGCTCGGCGCCTATGCCCCCCGCCGTCAGCCCGACGTCGCCGGGCGGCTGTCCGCCATAGGCGCCCTTGCCGGCGTCGCCACCCGCCCGTCCGGGCCGCAGAAACTGATCCGCCAGGCGGGGCTTGCCGCGATAGGCCGGTTCAGCGGATTGAAACGCGGCCTGATGCGCGCCGGCCTCAGATAAGAATGCGAACGGCTCCCGCCGCTATACTGATACTGATCTATCTGCTGATGGCATCGACGGGCCCTGCCGTCGCCACAACGCAGCAGGACACACTCCCGCCGCCACCATTCTCACATCTTGAATTCGGCATGAGTGTGCGCGCGGCCTCAAATGCCCTGCCACAGGCAAAGCGCCTGACACCCGGTATCAATTTCGGCCATCTGAAAGCGCTGCTGGTCATTCCTGAAATGAAAGCGTTTGGATCCGGCTTCCGCGTCTATCTGCAATTCGATCCTGCGGATACGCTGCGGCAGATCCTGCTTGAACGGCGGCACGCGGCGGCAACAAGAAGAAGCGCCGGAAATATCCAGCAACACCTGACCGATGATCTGGGAGAGCCTGACGAGAGCTGTCTGCCGCCCGTGGCCACACCAGCGGCGGCCCGGGTCACCTGGCGGAAGAAAAACTGGTCACTGCATCTGATCGGCTTCGACGATCTCGGCCTCGGCATCCGGACGCAAGATGCCGACCGGGACGACCCGCTGGAGATAAAGCCTCTCGGTCGCAGCCGTGCCGAACGGTTGCGCAGCCGGCAGCAAAGCAGCCTGCCGCGCCGGATCCTTATCCGGATCCATGACGCGGATGACCAGACGCTAGAGCCGCCAGCCTGCGGCTAACGCCCAGACTGCGACGACGCCAGGGAATCCCGGAGAATGACAGTGCGCTGCCGGACTTCGAGTCCGTCAGCGGCGCCGCACGCCGAGATATGCTCCCGCAAGGAAAGGTGAGCTTAACATTGTTCCAACGCCTGCCGTGCCAAGACATGCCAATAACAACGCCATGAATCAAACATTCATCCACGGACATAAACAATATAACTGATAATTATTTATAATTTACTACCGTTGCTCAATAAAAACGCACGATCATGAGATTTAATTTGAAAGTTTTGCTTTAAAAATATGACTATTCAGCGTCATATTTATGACAGTCATTTCATCACATCGCCGTGCATCGACTTGACAGTCTTGATGCCGGCAGTATGTCTTCGACCGAGCACAGCAGCAAAAGCAGAGGAAATTCAAAAGGATGCCAATCAGGACGTGGGGTCATCTGACCACAGTTGATGTCGCAGCGCTCGATCCGGCGCGCGCCATTGCGGTGCTTCCCGTTGGTGCCATCGAGCAGCACGGCCCGCACCTGCCGCTGGCGACCGACATCCTGATCAGCGAAGGCATTCTCGCGGCCGCGGCCGAACGGGTCGCGCCGGATATCGACCTGATCCGGCTCCCCTCCCAGTCCGTTGGCCTCAGCCCCGAGCATATGAATTTCGCCGGCACGCTCTCCCATGAAGCCGAAACCCTGCTCGCTTCCTGGACCGAGATCGGCCTGTCCATCGCTGCGGCCGGGCTGCGCAAAATGATCATCCTGAACAGCCATGGCGGCCAACCCCAGATCGTCGATCTGGCGGTACAGCGGCTGCGCAGCGAGGCAGGCATGCTGGCCGTGCGGGCGAACAGCTTCCGCTTCGACCTGCCGCCGAACCTGGTTGCCGAGGACGAACGGTCCTTCGGCCTGCATGGCGGCCAGATCGAAACCGCCCTGATGCTGACGCTTCACCCGGATCTGGTACGCCGGGACAAGATCGCGAACTTTCCGAACAAGGCGGCAGACCGTGCGCACACGGCAAAGCGCCTGGGGCTTTCCGGGGCCGGGGGCTATGCCTGGAATGCGGAGGATCTGAACCCGGAAGGGGCGACCGGCAATGCAAGTCTGGCGACGGCGGAACAGGGTACAACCCTGCTCACCGCCTACGCAGCCCAGTTTGCGGAGCTGATCTCCGATGTTGCCGACTGGCCGGTCAAAGACGGCAAAATAGTCGGGCACGGCCATGACTGATGAATGGCCCGATATTCTGGCCGCACTCGGGAAAGACTGCGGGAAAGGGATAACCTCGTCCCGGGACACAGCCGGCATCCCCTGGCAGCTCTACCGCGATCTTGTCCGGGATTGTGTGGAACGGCCGATCGTTATCGCCCAGATCGGGCAAAGTCTTGATGGACGGATCGCCACAGCCAGCGGTCATTCCCACTACATCAACGGTCCAGAAAGCCTCGACCATCTGCACCGGCTCCGGGCCATCGCCGATGCCGTGATTGTTGGCGCCAACACGGCTGTGCTGGACAATCCCCGTCTGACGACACGGCGCGTCTCCGGGCCGAACCCGGTCCGTGTGGTGATCGATCCGAAAAGGCGTGTCCCGGCAGAGCATGCCCTGCTGGCGGAACCCGACGCCGAAACCCTGCTGGTAACCGGCCGCGATATTTCCGGCCTGCCGCCACACTGTTCCGCCATTGCTCCGGCAGACGATACCGAACAGGTCTCGCCGGACAGGCTTCTGGAACAGCTTCATAGCAGGGGCCTGCGCACCATCCTGATCGAAGGCGGCGGGAATACGATTTCACGCTTCCTGAGCGCCGGGCGGATCGACCGGCTGCATATCGCCGTTGCCCCCATGCTGATCGGCTCCGGCCGCCCGGGCCTTGAGCTGCCGGAGATCGAAACCCTCGCCGACGCACGGCGTTTCGAGGCCGGCACCTACAGGCTGGGGCAGGATATTCTGTTCGATTGCCGACTCAACTGATCCGGGGAACGGCGAAATGATCGCCATGGCCAACGCGGATCGTGGCTTCCGGCGCCGCGTATAAGGCTTCGGCCCAGGCCTCGACATCACCGCTCCGCTCCGGTGCCATCTCGGACGCAGCCTCCACCCAGCCGCCGACAAGCTCGGACGCGCCCGGATCGACCACTCCGACGATCCAGTCGCTCTCCCCGTCCCGCACATCATACGCACGCGCGGCAAGACCGGCGGACAGTGCGCCAGAGGCATCAGGGCCCAGCGCCGGGCCGAACCCCTTGTCCGTCCGTTGATGCCGGTTGACCAGCTCCCTGACGGCCGCCAACGCCTCCTGGTTGGCGGCCGTCTCCATCCGCCCGTCATAGGTCAAAACGGCAAGCAGGGCCGCCCCCTCGCCCTTCAGGGCATCAAGCAGAGTGTCGAGCCAGTCCTGCGAGACCAGATCGAACAGCGCGGAGGCGGTAACGAGATCAGCTCCGGCGATCAATTTTGCCAGATCGGCATGCGCCAGATCCGTCATTTCGCGAACCAGCGTATCTCCCGGCTTCAGACTGGCGGCCCGCTCCGCACGGGTCAGCAATGCCCGATCGTTATCGACCAGCATCCAGTCCACCGGCACCGACAGAAGCGGCGCGAGGTAACGCTGGTTGTTCCCGTTCCCGGCCCCGAGATCGACGATCCGGAGGCGTTTTCCGTTCGATGCGCGTTTGCCGGCCCAGTCGATCAGCGCATCCTGCACGGCCCTGTTCCGGGCCGGGGTATCCCAGGCCGCGCGGGCACTGAGCCAGGCGTCGGAAAATCCGCTCACTGCAGGATCACCCCGTCCACCGCCCTCTGGAATGCCGCCTTGGCCCTGCCCCAGTCGGACAGCGTGCCCGCCGCCGCGACAGAGCGTCCGGCCATCTGCACCCGCTGCTCACTCTTGCCGAGCACATCCCGCAAGGCTTCCGTCAACGCGGACACATCACCGGCGGGCACCAGCCGGGAAGCCTCCCGCACGGCACTCGCAACCGCACCCTCATGGGTCGTCAGAACCGGCAGCCCGGCGGCAACGGCATCGGCAAGGGCCATGCCGAACCCTTCATGATGCGTTGCCGACAAGAACAGCCCGGCCGCGCCATGTATCCGGGCCAATTCTTCATCGGGTACTTCCCCATGCAAGGTTACCCGCCCCGCCAGACCGAGCTCTCCGATCAGGCTGTTCAGTTCAGCCGCATGGGCCGCATCGCGGGCCGCGCCGACAATATCGAGCTTCCAGTCGAGATCGCGGCAATTGGCCAGCGCCCGCACTGCACTGTCATGCCCCTTGCGCCGCGTCAGCGTGCCGACCGAGAGAATGCGCAGCGGCCCCTCCGCCGGACGCCTTTCGACCGACGGCACCCAATCGGCAATACCGGGCTCGACCACATGAACGGTTGAGGGATGCACATCGAAATCAGCCAGCCTCTCCGCCGTGCGGCGGCTGGAGACGACGACCCGCGCGACCTCTTTCAGCATGGCTTTCTCCGCCTGGAAGAAGGCCTCCGTCTCCCGCTCGGAGAGTCCGGTTTCATCCGCCAGCGGATGATGGATCATGGCCACCACGTCGAGCCGGGGCGCATGCTGGGAGACAGCCTGGCCCAGCGCGGTCAGCGCCAGACCGTCGATCACGCAGCGCGCGCGGTCCGGCAATCCGGCCAGCACCGCCGCACCGGCGGCAATGTCGTAGGGCCGGGCCCTCGGGAAATCTCCTTCAATCTCATGCACGCCGCCCAGCCTGCCGGAGGCACGGAGACCGTCGACCATATGCCGGTCATAGATGAACCCGCCCGTCAGGGTATCGAGCGCGCCCGGAACGATGAAATGGACGGGCGGCTCCGAGCCTTTGAATGGATCGGCGCTCACAGCATCCCCTCATAGGAAGCCCAGGCGATGTGGGATTCGTGCAGCGTTACCTTCATGGAAGCGAGTTCCTTCGCCCCTTCTCCAAGCTCTCCGGCCGCAACCGCACCCGCCATCCGGTCGAAGATATGCCGGGCCAGGAATTCGGTTGTCGTGTTCTCTCCGGCGAATTCCGGCAACTCGTCCAGATTGCGGTAGCCGAGCGGCTCCAGCACCGCCTTGAGCCGCTCCGAGGCGGCGCCGATATCGACAACCAGATTGTCAGCATCCAGCTCCGCCCGGCGGAATTCCACGTCGATCACGTATGTCGCGCCGTGCAGCCGCTGGGCCGGGCCGAATGTTTCGGAATTGAAGCTGTGCGCGATCATGACATGGTCGCGGACGGTGAGTGCGTACATTGAAATACTCCGGTCAGTCAGAATAACGGATGCGGTGACAAAGGGTTTCCGGCGCCCCGGCGACAAGCCCGGCCAGAACGTCCGGCAGAGCCTCGAAGGAACTCTCGTCGGTGATGAGAATGTCGAGCGCGGGATCGTCCAGCAGGGTCAGCGCCTCGGCCAGCCGTTCGGCGTGCCGCGCCTGGTCCCGCCGGGATGGCGCCACGGCACCAACCTGGGAGGCCTGGATTGTCAGGCGCTGGGAATGGAAGGCGCCGCCCAATGGCAGGGAAACTTCGCGGTCCCCGAACCAGCTCAGCTCAAGGATGGTCGCCTCGAAGGCCGCGAGATCAAGCGCGGTGCGCAATCCGGCCTCGGTCGCGCTGGCATGAAAGATCAGGCTGAATTTTTCCGGGTGCGCGCCAGCTTCCGCATAATGGAGGCCAAGCTGCCCGGCTACCGTTCTCCGGCTTTCCACCGGATCGAACACCCAGACTTCCGCCCCCCAGAACCGGCGGGCGAGATATCCGGTCAGCAAACCGACCATGCCGCCCCCGACCACGGCGATCTGCCCGGTACGCGCAGCTTCCGCATCCCAGACCGCATTCAGCGCCGTTTCCATATTGGCGGCCAGCACGGCCCGCTCCGGCGTCACGCCTTCCGGCACCGGAATAGCGGCGGCGGCGGGCAGCACGAAACGGGTCTGATGCGGGTAGAGCGCGAAGATCAGGGAGCCAGGCTTCAGCGCGGTGCCTCCGGTCACACGGGCAACAGCGGCATAGCCATATTTCACCGGTCCCGGAAACTGCCCTTCCTGAAACGGACAGGCCATGCGTTCCCATTCGGATTCCGGCACACCGCCCCGGAAAACAAGGCTCTCCGTGCCCTTGCTGACGGCGGAATAGACGGTTTCCGCCAGCACCTCATCCGGCCCCGGCGCGGCAAGCGCCACCGCCCGGATCTCGCCCCGGCCATCGCCGAGCGACCAGAACGCCCGCGCGCCGTCCTTCACTGCCATATCCTGTCCCATCATCTCCGCCTTATTGGAAGACGCACAAACCCCTACAGGGGAGGCCTAATCCCTTGTGCCTCCGCGCGCAGCAAAAACTATCGTGAGCGGAATGTTTCCATGCCCCCGCCCCTCCTCCAGGATCGTCATCCCGGAGGAGGGGCGGGACCTAGAAGATCATAAGGCTGCGCTTGCCTTCCCTGGGTTCCCGCGTGCGCGGGAATGACGAGTTTGGGAAGGGAAGGAGAAAGCCAAGCCTACTCCTCCGAAACTTCAGGCAGACGCGCCTCAACGCCGGTCAGTTTCTCGTACGCCTTGATCACCGCCGTGCAGCTTTCATCCTTGAAGCCCATGATGGAAGCCAGCGCATAGGTCTGGTGCACAGATTCCGCCATGAAGCCCGGCAGGCCGGCCTGCTCCAGCCATTCGGCGTAATAGCGGACATCCTTCTGCGCGTTGGCGAGGGACATCAGCGGTGTGAAGTCGCGCTTCAGAGTGGCTTCACCGTAGAGATCCATCATGCCGGACTTGCCTCCCGCAGCGGAGATGATGCCGATCACCTTGTCCATGTCGAGCCCTTCCCGGGCCGCGAGCGCGAAGCCTTCGCACCAGGAGGCGACATTGGCGAAGGCGATGTAATTGTGGATCAGCTTCAGGCGGATCGCATGGCCTGCCGGGCCGACATGGAAGATGTTCTCGGCATAGGTCTCGAACAGCGGGCGCAACCGTTCCAGCAATGCCTCCGTGCCGCCGAACAGGATATTCACCTCGCCCCGGTCCGCATGCACCGGCGTCCGGGTCATCGGCGCCTCGCAATACTCGATGCCGCACGCGGCGCAGGCCTCACGCATCCTGTCCACATGATCCGGGGAGACCGTGGTGTGATCGAGGAAGACCGCCCCCTTGCGCATATGGGAGAGCAGACCGTCCGGCCCGAGCGCGAGTTTCTGGACCGCCTCAGCCGTGGTGATGCAGATACCAAGAACGTCAACATTAGCCGCCATCGCCGCCAGATCCGGCTCAGCCACCGCCCCCTGCGAGACAGCCAGCGCCACCGCCTCCGGGGCAAGATCGTGAACCGCGACGGAGACACCATGCTTCGCCATGTTCTTCACCACCCCGCGCCCCATGCCGCCGAGGCCGATGAAGCCGACGGAGAAACCCTCTGCCTTCCGGATAGGCTGGTTCATTTGGCTCATAATCCTTCTCCTCGCCTAGACCTATTCGATCGTCATACCGGCGGAGGCCGGTATCCAGAGAACATGCGCCCCGCCTTATGATCCCTTGGCCCCGGCCTTCGCCGGGGTGACGGCACCGTCATCATGCAAAAACAAAAAGGGCCGGATGAACCGGCCCTTTTCCCGAAATGCTCCGTGCTTACGCGCCCGGCTGATCAACCACCCGGAGATAGGGGCGCTGCTCGTCCCAGCCACCCGGGAACAGCTTCTTCGCATCGTCGTTCGACAGAGCCGGGACGATGATGCACTTGTCGCCGCTGGTCCAGTTCACCGGCGTCGCCACCTTGTGCTTGTCGGTAAGCTGCAGGGAATCGACCACGCGCAGGATTTCGTCGAAATTCCGTCCGGTGCTGGCCGGATAGGTCAGGATCAGACGGACTTTCTTGTTGCCGTCGATGACGAAGACCGAGCGCACCGTCAGCGTGTCATTCGCGTTCGGGTGGATCATGTCGTAGAGACCGGCGACCGTCTTGTCGTGATCCGCCACCAGCGGGAAGTTCAGACTGTTGCCCTGGGTCTGCTTGATGTCGTCGGCCCATTTTTCGTGGTCGCCGAGACCGTCGACAGAAAGGCCGAGCACCTTGACGCCGCGCTTGTCGAATTCCGGCTTCAGACCGGCCATATAGCCGAGCTCGGTGGTGCAGACCGGGGTGAAATCTTTCGGATGCGAGAACAGGATGACCCAGTTATCGCCCGCATAATCATAGAAGTTGATCTTGCCGTCCGTGGAATCCTGCGTGAAATCAGGCGCTATATCGCCAAGCCGGATGGTCATGGCCTTCTCCTCCTGGTTTGATCTTTTGAATCCGTCCGCCTCCCTCCCGGGGAATGCGCGAGCGACGGCACTATAAGCGCAAGCGGGGCCGGGCGAAACCGCCACGACCCCGCTTTTAACCTTAAACCCGATACCGGATCAGGGCAGTTCCATACCCCGGCTCAGGGCCGGACGCGCCATCATGGCGTCGAACCAGCGCTTCACGTTCGGGAACTGGGCCAGATCCACTTCCTGCCACTCATGCCGGAAGACCCAGGGCAGGGTCGCGAAGTCGGCGATGGAAACCTCGTCATTGGCGAGATAGTCCCGGCCTTCGAGGCGGCTGTTCAGCACGCCATAGAGACGCAGGCATTCCTTGCCGTACCGCTCGATGCCATAGGGCACCTTCTCCTTGGCGGCGCGCTTGAAATGGTGCACCTGACCGAAGATCGGGCCGATACCACCCATCTGGAACATCAGCCACTGGATGACCTCATAGCGTTTCGCCATATCGGTCGGCATGAACTTGCCGGTTTTCTCCGCCAGATACATCAGGATCGCGCCGGATTCGATGACCGTGTAGGGCTTTCCGTCCGGGCCGTCCGGATCGATGATCGCCGGGATCTTCGAGTTCGGGTTGATGGCGATGAATTCAGGCGTGAACTGGTCGTCCTCACCGATATTGATCGGATGCAGGTTGTACGGAATCCCGCACTCTTCCAGCATGATCGTGATCTTGCGTCCGTTCGACGTTTTCCACGTGTAGCAATCTATCGGTGCCGTCATGGCTTCCCCCTTTTGAATTCTTGAACTGTCATACAAGAAAAGACGGGTACGTTTCCGCAACCGTCTTTTCAGAACGAGACTTATTCGGCCGCCGCGAGTTTGCCCTCGTTGGCCACCGCCCAGATTTTCTCCGGCGTTGCCGGCATGTCGATATTGGTGACGCCGAGCGCATCGCAGACCGCGCTGATCGCGGCCGGCGGGGCACCGATGGCACCGGCCTCGCCGGAGCCCTTGATGCCGAGCGGGTTGGTCGTGCACCAGACATTGTGGGTCTCGAAATCGACCCACGGCACATGATCCGCGCGCGGCAGGGTGTAATCCATGTAGGAGCCGGTCACGAGCTGGCCGCTCTCGTCGTCATAGATCGTGTGCTCGTAAAGCGCCTGGCCGAGACCCTGACCGACGCCGCCATGCACCTGGCCCGCCAGAAGGTTCGGGTTGATGACCGAACCAAAATCGTCGACCACGCTGTATCTCTGGATCTCGACGATGCCGGTATCCGGGTCGATCTCCAGCTCGCAGACATGGCAGCCGTTCGGGAAGGTCGCCGCTTCCGGCGTGCGCTTGTGAACAGTGTCGAGACCAGCTTCTTCCTCGCTCTTCGCCTCGCGATGAACATCGAAGATCGACATGGTCTTGTCCGTCCCGGCGACGGTGAAGGTGCCGTCGGCAAACTCGATATCCTCGATCGCGGATTCCATCACCCGGGCCGCGACCTTCTTGCCCTTCTCGACAATCTCCCGGCCGCCCAGCAGCACGGCGACACCGCCCACCGGCAGAGCGCGGGAGCCACCGGTCATGCCCGGAGGCGTGCGGTCCGTGTCGCCCTGGATGATCCGGATATCCTCGCCCTCGACCCCGAGCACGTCGCCCAGCACCTGGGCATAGGCAGTCTCGTGCCCCTGCCCGTTCGACTGGTTGCCGATATAGATCTCGATCTTGTTGTCCTCGGTGAAGCGGATATCCGCCGTCTCCGGATTGCCGCCGCCACATTTCTCGACGTAATAGCCAAGACCAATGCCGCGCAGCTTGCCCGCCTTCACGGACTCCGCCTTGCGGGCGGCGAAACCGTTCCAGTCCGCCTTCGCCATGCATTTCTCCATGACGGTCTGAAACTCGCCGGTGTCATAGACATTGCCGAGCGTCGTGCTGTAGGGCATCTGCTCCGGCGTGATGAAGTTGCGACGCCGGATCTCATCCCGGCCAAGGCCGGTTTCCGCCGCGCAATTGTCGATCACCCGCTCGATCAGATAGGCCGCTTCCGGCCGGCCCGCGCCGCGATAAGCGTCCACCGGCGTGGTGTTGGTCAGGACGCCCTTCACATTCACATAGATCACCGGAATGTCGTACACGCCGGAGAGCATATGCGTGCCCGCCTCGGTCGGGATGAAGGGGCCGAAATTCGAGAGATAGCCGCCGAGATTGGCGAAGGTCTCGACCTTCATGCCGATGATCTTGCCGTTCTCGTCGAGCGCGGCATCGACATAGCTGACATTGTCCCGGCCCTGGGTGTCGCTCATGAAGGCTTCGGAGCGTTCCGGGGTGTATTTCACCGCCCTCTTGAGACGGCGTGAGGCCCAGGCGAGCAGGCACTGTTCGGGATAGAGGAAAATCTTCATGCCGAAGCCGCCACCGACATCGGTGGTGATGCAGCGCAGCTTGTCCTTGTCGATCTTCAGCACTGCCTCCGCCAGATGCGGATGGATGAAGGACGGGCCCTGGGTCGAGCTGTAGAGCGTCGTGCGGTCTGTCTCCGCGTCATAGAGGCCGATGGCGCCGCGCGGCTCCATCGAGTTCACGATGATGCGGTTATTCACGACCTTGGTGCGGACGACCTGCTTGGCCCGGGTGAAGGCGGCCTCGGCCATCTCAAGGTCGCCCTTGTGCCAATCGAAGCAGACATTGTGCGGGATGTGGTCATAGAGCTGTGCAGCCCCCGGCCTGGTCGCGCCCTCGGTATCGGTGGCGGCCTCCAGCGGCTCGTACTCGATATCGACCAGCTCCGACGCGTCCCGTGCCTGGTCCAGCGTCTCCGCGATGATCATGGCAACCGGCGTGCCGACATGGCGCACCCGGTCGCCTTCGAGAATCGGACGCGGGGTATCGGCCCGCGCGCTGCCATCCTTGTTCGGCGCCGGCGCGAGGCAAGGCAGATCGCCCAGCCCGTCTTCCTTCACGTGTTTGTTGGTCAGCACGGCGATAACACCGGGGGCCGCTTCCGCGTCCGCCGTGTCGATCCCCTTGATCCGCGCATGGGCATAGGGAGACCGCAGGATAAAGGCCCGGGCCGTGCCGTCGGGCGTAACGTCATCCGTATAAGTGCCCTGGCCGGTCAGCAACCGCTGATCCTCAACGCGTTTGATCGCCTGGCCAATGCCGAATTTTACCATGAAGTCCCTCCTGGTCGGGCCACTACGGACGCAGCGGCCGAAATCTCTTGCGCGGATGTTAGGGTTTTAGAAGTCTGGCACTCAAGCAACAAATGGGTTAGCAAACTTTACTCTTCATACACCCTTCACAGAGTTAGGGGCTCTTCGCCCGTGAACCAACCCTTGTCGCAAAAAACGGCAGAGATCCCGCCTTTCGCGATCTTCCTGCTGGCCATGCTCGCCTTGCTCTGGGGCCTCAACTGGCCGGTGATGAAACTGTCTCTCGCCGAATATCCGCCCTTTGTGTTCCGGGCCATCGCCGGAATTTCGGCCGGGCTGGGCCTGTTTGCGATGGCGAAAGCCAATGGACAGACGCTCCGCGTTCCGCGCGCCGAGTGGAAGGGGCTGCTCATAGTTTCCCTACTCAATATGTCTGTTTGGAACATTGCGGTGCTCTACGGCATTGACCTTATGGAATCCGGCCGGGCCGCAATTCTCGCATACACCATGCCGCTCTGGGCAACCTTGACCGGCGCATGGTTGGTCAAGGAGCCCTTGCGCGCCCGGTCGGTTCTAGCACTGGGCCTGGGCCTTGTCGGCATGGGCCTGCTGTTCTTCGGTGACGACCGCGCCGTGTCGGGCGATCCGCTCGGCCCGGCGCTGGTCGTCATTGCAGCGATGAGCTGGGGCGCCGGAACGGCCGCGGTGAAATATTTCCGCTTTTCCATGTCGGTCACCGTGCTGACCGGATGGCAACAGATGCTCGGCGCGCTGCCGGTCGCCCTGATTGCTGTTTTCTGGGACTACCAGCACATGCCCGACAGCGTCAGCCTGATCCCGACGCTCGGCCTCGTCTACAACATGACGATTACCGGCATCTTCTGTTACTGGGCCTATTTCAGCGTGGTGAACATGCTGCCGGTCGTTGTCTCCACCGTCGGCACGCTGATGGTTCCGGTTGTCGGCGTGATCACGGATGCCATGATCTTCGGCACCGTTCCGGGGCTGGTCGATTATGCCGCCCTCACCGCCGTGGTTTCCGCTGTCTTCCTGGTGATGACCCGCCGGGCGAAATAACCTCAGATAAGGGCGTAGTGCAGGATGCTGAGGATCGGCACCAGCACGGCCCAGACCACGAACACATAAGCGAGATTCGGGCCGATCGCGACGCGGGTCGGCGGCACATCGAACATCGATCCGGCCGTGACCACGGACAGGGAAGCGATGGAAATCATGGCGCCGAGCCCCCATCCCGCGAGCATGGCTTCATAGAGGGCCAGCGGCAGAACCCCGTGATCGAGGCTGGTCAGCGCGGCGAGAAAGATCGTCCCGGTGATGATCGGATGAATGCCGACAATGGCCGGAATGAGCTGAATACCGATCATCAGGGCCAGCAGGACAGGCGCCGGTAATCCGCCTTCAAGCAGCGGGGCGACATGGACAATAATCGCATCCGCCTCCCCGGCGACGGTGCCGACCACAATGGCAACGGCGACAAGCGCAAGATCGTCCCCGAGATCCTTCATTCCCTCCGCCGTTTTCTCCAGCACCGGCCGTAACGCGTCCGGTCTGCGGAAAAACTGCAACATGCAGAGCAACGGCATCACCACCAGGATGGAGCCAAGTGTCGAAAGCGGCGTGAAGGTCCCGACCAGAATGACCGCTCCGGCGGCGATCCCCAGCCTCGACGCGATCGGCCGGAGGCAGGCAAGCGCGGCACCGACGGCCCGGAAGCTGAACGGCCGGGCAAACATGGCAAGCCCGATAGCGATGGCGATGCAGACGCAGATGAAGCCGAACGGAATGATCTCCCAGAGCTCGACCATCGGCAGATAGGTGCCGGCTACGGCAAATCCGACAAAGAAGGGCGACCAGAGCACCGCGATGCTCATGCCCCGCATCGACGCGCAGGCAGCCGAACGGCGGCGTTCGTCGCTTGCATCGGCGGGCACCACGGCGGAAACCAGAGCGAAAGAGCCCGTATTCAGAACCGAGCCGAACACCGTCGCGCCAATGGTGATACCGACATCCGCCGCGCTGTCGGGAAGTGCCGCCAGTCTGTCCTGGCTCTTCCGCACGGACGGCATCAGCCGGGCGACTTCCCGTGTCATCTTCAGTGTCGGCAGCAGCCCGGCGAAAATCAGCGTGCGCTCAAGGCCCCGCCAGACATCCGCCGGAGCGGCAATGGTGAAGATCAATACAAGCGTCACGACCGTGCCAATGGCGACGAGAACCTTCGTCTCCAGCCGCGCCTGCGGCAACGTGCCGAGCACGAAAAGCAACAGACCACCGGCAACGATATGATCGAGCATCGGAACGGAAAGGAAGAGCCCGGCAACGGAACCGGCCCATACGGACGTCAAAAGCAGGACGCGCCAGTCCAGAAAAGACTGCGGAAGAATGGGATTTCTCCAAGGCGGGGGACAGAGCAGTCAGGATAAGCCAGAGTCTGCGCCGCACCGCAACATTTGGCAATCCTTATGGAAATAACTCCGGGCCGCCCGAACGATCTTCCGCCAACGGTGGCAACGTGTTATCGGTATTAGATCGAATTTGGCACAAAATTATGTCGGGCGGACTTCAATGAGCGACACTTCAAATACCAACACCGGGGGTCAGGCGGCCGGACAGCAGCCGAACATCGTGATCGCCCCGGAATGCCAGGATATTTTCGTCGACGGTGTCATCGGCGCCATGGTGCGGGACGGTGTTGTTCGGATCAATCTGGTGAACACCCGCTTCAATATCGACGGCTCACAGGTCGAGCATGCCGTGGTTTCCCGCATGATCATGTCCCGCTCGGGCGTGCGCAACCTGCATGCCGCCCTGGAACAGCTCATGGGCCGCCTCACCCGCTCGGCCGACGGCCGCCGCGAGGACGATCCCGCCGAGGACGAGAGCTGATCCCATCAGCCTAGATAGTTGCGTGCTGCAGAACCGTCAGGTTTGAATGACGAATCATGACGGCCAGATTGTGCAGGACCAGAACCAGCACCGAGGGGTATTCCGACAGCATATTTCGGAAATCGCTCGGTGCCATTGCCGCAACGATGCAATTGTCCGTTGCCAGAACCTCGGCGGACCGGGGGCCGCCATCCAGTGCTGAAAGCTCGCCGAAATAAGCTCCGGCTCCCAACTGATCAAGCTTCAGCGCATCGCCGATAATCGTGTGGTTCTGGACGTCGGCGGAACCTTCCAGCATGAAATAGACGTCGTGGTCGGCTTCCTGGTCGGAGATAATAAGTTGCCCGGCCGCGAACCGGCGTTTACGGCAGACCGAGGCGATCGCCGCGCGCTCTTCTTCCCCGAGGTCCAGAAACAGCCCGATCCGGCCAATCTCGTCCGCACTGACGGGCCCACCGTCCATATCCAGATTATCCGCACTCATCGCCTGCCCCAATCAGCCTTATGTACAGGCTTCCATATAACATGCGCCTGCGGCCCAGAGATAACTATTCAGGGCAAGGTCAGAGATGCCCCCGGGCCCTCAGTTCCCGCACCGCGAAGGCAATGGCGCGCGCATCACCGAGCCCCGTATGGGCGTCCGGCATCGCCGTATGGCCAAGATGCTGAGGCAGGGTTGAACTCACGGTTTGGTTCTCCGGTAGCCCCAACGCTTCGGCAAGCCGGGGGCGCATATTGGCGAACAAGCCATTCGCGAAAGGCCATTTCATACCGGCCCATTCCACATTGAGAACGAGATCGCACCAGTCGTTTCCATTGGACACAACGAGACCGGCATCGCCGATAAAACCGGCAAAACGGCTCACAGCCTCATCGAGCGGCATGCCATCGCGGCCGAGATCCTCATTGGTGATCCCCGTCAGGTCGATGAAATAGTCGGAAAGGACAGGATTTTTCTCCGGCTTCACCAACACTTCGAAACTCGCCAGCTCTGCCATCGGCATGCTGGCGTCGAGCTTTACCGCCCCGATCTGGACGATCTCCATGAATTCGCCTGGACCGCTCCAGTTCCGGGCGAGAGAGCCTTCCCAGGCTGTGATCTCCAGATCGAAAACAACCACCGCTCCCCGGGAGGGGAAATCACGGAACGGGCTTGCGGCGGAACTCTCGCTGACGCGATCTGCGCGTCCCGGCATGGCCGCTCTCCCCGCACTGGTTGATTTGAAGGCTGGTAAAAATCCTCGCGCAGACGCTACAGTCTGCCCCTCACCCTGCCAAGCGAAAGACTGATGACCAAAGATCTCGTCCATATCGGCTGTGGCGCCGGCTTCGCCGGTGACCGGAAGGATGCCGGCGGTCCCGTGGTTGATACACTCGCCACCCGTGACGGCCCGAAATACCTTATTTTCGAGACACTTGCGGAACGCACACTGGCGCTCGCCCAGAAGCAGAAGCAACGCGATCCGGAGCGTGGATACTCACCGTTTCTCGAAGCCTATGTGCGACCTGTTCTGAAGCGCTGTCTCGATAACAACATTCGCATCGTCTCCAATTTCGGTGCAGCAAACCCGGCGGGCGGTGCAAGGCGCATTCTGGAAATTGCCAGGGAAATCGGGTGCCGCACCCCGCGTATCGCTGTCGTTTCCGGCGACGATCTGCTGACGGTGATGGACGAGAAAGAGATCCGCGCGCACAAGACCATCGAAGGCTTGCCCATCGGTGACGGCATTGTTGCCGCCAACACCTATATCGGTGCCCGCCCGATTGCCGAGGCACTGGCCGGCGGCGCCGATATCGTAGTGGTCGGGCGAACCACGGACCCGGCTCTGGTGCTCGGCCCGCTGATCCATGAATTCGGCTGGACGGAAGAGGACTGGGATGCGCTCGCGGCGGGAACGCTGGCCGGGCATCTGCTGGAATGCGGCGCCCAGGTCACCGGCGCCTATTTCGCCGACCCCGGCTTCAAGGACGTGCCCGACCTTGCTCATGTCGGCTTTCCCATCGCCACCATCTCCCGCGAGGGCGCGATCCGGATCGGCAAGGCAGACAATACCGGCGGCTGCGTGACGCCGGCGACCGTCAAGGAACAGATCCTCTATGAGATGCACGATCCCTCCGCCTATCTGACGGCGGACGTGGTGCTCGACATCACCGGCGTGTCCGTCCAGCAAGCGACCGAAAACGTTGTTGCTGTCTCCGGCGCGCGCGGTAAGGCCCGGCCGGATACGCTGAAAACCACGATCAGCTTCGATGGCGGCTGGCTTGGCGAGGCCGAGATCAGTTACGCGGGGCCTAATGCCCTTGCCCGTGCCGAACTCGCAAAGGAGGTCCTGAGCGAACGGGCCCGCGAGCGCGGCAGCAACGCCGAGTACCGGTTCGACATCATTGGCACCTCCAGCACGTTCGATGGCGGCACGGCGCCTTATCCCGGCGCGGGACGGCATGCTCCGAACGGCGATTATCGCGTCCGGGCCGCTGTCTCCTGCCATTCCCGGGAGGTTGCCGAGGATCTCGCCGACGAGGTGTTGAGCCTCTATTGCTCCGGCCCGGCCGGCGGCGGCGGCTTCCGGCGCAACATCACGGCACAGATCCACACGGCCTCGATCCTGGTCGACAGAAACAAACTGTCTCCCAGCGTTCAGTATCTCGGAGCAGAAGCATGAGTGTGGTTCTCGACACGGTCCGCCTGCGCCTGCACGACATCGCGCACGGCCGCAGCGGCGACAAGGGAAACCGCTCCAACATCAGCGTCATTCCCTATGCGGACACCGCCTATGACCTGCTGCTGGAACAGGTTACCGAAGAGCGGGTTCTGAAGCTGTTTGGCCATAAGGGCGCAAGCGCAGTCATACGCTACGAGCTGCCCAACCTCCCGGCGCTGAATTTCGTCATCGACGATGCGCTGGAAGGCGGTGTCAACAGCACGCTCAATCTGGACCTGCACGGCAAGACATTGTCGTTCATGCTGCTGGATCTTCCGGTTGAAGTCCCTCTCGAACGGGTTGAGGAATTCACCAAGGGCCGGATGCAGAATCAGTAAGAAGTGCTGCGCTTGGCCCTGGCTTCTGCTTCAAGGGCCTCTCTCTGTGCTTCGAAGATGGCTTCACGCATCTTCGCCGGCAGCGCCTTCAATCGCTCGGCGGCATCTGCCGACGAAAGCCTTGAGACATCCTCTTCCGGCATGGATTTGGCGTCGATTTCGAGCTGTGCCTGAAATTTCTTCAGCACCACATCAACGGCGGCCAGGGCCTTCCGGCACATTTCAATCTCGTGCTGGATCTTTTCATAGCGCTCTTCGACATTAAGCCGCTTTAGCTTCAGATAATCCCCTTGATCCGGGATTATTTTTTCGAGAGCCGGAAGCAGGCTCTTTTCAAAGGTATTCTCAGCCAGGCGGCGATTCTCGCTCTTGATGCCCAGCAAATCGAAACCGAGCGGTTTTGAGAGACGCCAGACACCGAGGCGGATGACATCGATCACATACTGGCTGTCATATTTTGCGCAAAGCTGGTCCAGCGACTCGCGCGCCTTTCCGGGATTCGCATAGCAATTGAAGAATCCCGAGGCGAGAGCATCAAGCTTCGTTTCATGCTTGGTGACGAACCGTTTTTCCGCCTCCAGGAAGCTCTCGGATTTTTGCTCTTCCTTCAGGGTCTTGCCCACCTTCGACTGCAGGTGCCGCGCATCCTCCACAAGCTCCACCAGATTACGGAAGCGCTTTACCGCATCCGGCTCGGACATAACCTGATCGAAATCCGCCCGCAGGGCTTCAAGTGCCCCTGAATTATTGCCGGAATCATCCATTTGATAAGTCGCCAATATTCTCTGTGTTCACAGCCAAGCCTATTATAGAGGGGTTAAGAAATACTGGATCGCGTGTATATTTGCGTGCGAGGTAATTACAGTCCAGCCACGAATTAACGAGATCAAAAGCATGTTGCGACGCGAAGATGACCGGTTGCTCACCGGCCACGGCTGTTATGTGGACGATTTGTTCCCGGAGGGTGCCGCGCATGCAGTCGTGGTGCGCTCGGCCATGGCACATGCCCGGCTTCTCTCCGTTGCGGTGGACGACGCAAAGGCAGTACCCGGCGTTTTGAGCGTTCTGACCGGCGATGATCTGATCCGTGAAGGCGTCGGGCCGATGCGGTCCCGCATGCCGATGATTGGGCATGACGGCAAGCCGATGATCGAGCCGGAACGGCCGGCGCTGGCGCAAGGTGTTGCAAAATACGCGGGTCAGCCGGTTGCCTTCATCGTCGCAGAAACAGTATCCGCCGCCCTCGAAGCGGCCGAACTGGTCGATATCGATTATGAGGATCTGGAGCCGGTCACCGATCTCGCCCATGCCGTCTCCGATGGCGCGCCCCAGCTCTGGGACGAGGCACCGCGCAATGTCAGCCTGGACTGGCGGATCGGCAATGGCAGCGATGTCGATGCAGCGATTGCTGCGGCCGACCATGTGGTGGAGCTGACCGTCAACCATCCCCGTGCCGTGGTCGCACCAGTAGAGCCGCGCGGCTGCGTTGGCGCATTCGACAGTGAAACCGGGAAATACACACTCCACACGCCGAGTCAGGGCGTCGTCATGCTGCGCGCAGCCATGTCCGAGGCGCTTGGCGTCGACGAGACGGACATGCGGGTCATCACCAACGATGTCGGCGGCAGCTTCGCCGTGAAGATCTGGCCCTACCCGGAACAGATCCTTTGCCTGCTCGCCGCCCGTCTGACCGGACGTCCGGTGAAATGGATCGCGGACCGCACCGAAAGCTTCGTAGCCGATGCGCCGGGCCGTGGCCGCCTCGACCGGGCGACTCTTGCGCTGACCAAAGACGGTATGATTACCGCCTTCCGGATCGATGCGCTGGCCGATATGGGCGCGTTCCTCAATGCCGTGAACCCGTCCATCGTCACCAAAGGGGCCGTCCGGGTCTTCACCAGTTGCTACAAGATCACCGCCGCCGAGTACCGGGTGCAGGCCGTGTTCACCAATGCCACACCAACGGACGCCTATCGCGGCGCCGGAAAGCCCGAGAGCGCGGGCACGCTGGAACGGCTGATCGACTATGCCTGCGACAAGCTTGGCTTCGACCGGGCCGAAATTCGCGCCAAAAACCTGATGCAGCCGTCAGACCTGCCGTTTCATACCCCGATGGGCGAGGATTATGACGGCGGTGACTATCCGGAAATCTTCAAGAAAGCCCTCGCCAAGGCAGACTATCAGAACTACGCGGAGCGCCGCACAGCGAGCGAGGCTGCCGGCAAGAAGCGCGGCATCGGCTTCGGCATCCACGTGCACGCAACCGGCGGCTCCACCGCCGAGCGCAGCAAGGTGGAGCTGACCGACGATGGCAAGGTTCGGGTCCGCACCGGCACCCAGGATTCCGGCCAAGGCCACCAGACCACGCTGGCGCAGGTCGCCGCCGAAACTCTCGGCATCGATCCGTCGCAGGTGATCGTCGAGCAGGGTGACAGTGCGGAGCTTCAGGTCGGCGGCGGCACCGGCGGGTCCTGCCTGATGCCGATCGCGGCCAACACCGTACATCGCGCGGCCATCGAGATGGTCGAGAACGGCAAGAAACTGGCCGGGCACATCATGGAAACCGCGGCTCAGGACATCGAATATGACGCCGGGTCCTTCAAGGTGGCCGGCACAGACAAGGCAATCTCCTTCCCCGAGCTGATGGCCCGCATGGGCGATATTCCGCCGGAGACGCTGGAGCCGGGCCTGCGCGGCGGCTGCGTCGGCGAAATGGATTTCGAAGGCAAGCACACCACCTTCCCGAACGGCGCCTATGTGGTCGAGGTCGAGGTCGATCCGGAAACCGGCCGTGTCGCCGTCGACCGTTTCGTCGGTGTCGATGATCTCGGGCGGATCGTGAACGAGCCCCTGGCCTTCGGACAGGTGACCGGCGGTATCGCCCAGGCCATCGGCGAAGTCTTGATGGAAGGCAGTGTCTATGATCCGGACTCGGGACAGCTACTGACCGGCTCTCTCATGGATTACGCCTTCCCGCGCGCCGACGACGTACCGTTCATCGATCATGCCTGGGCGGCCACACCGTCTCCGAACAGCCTGCTCGGTGTGAAAGGTGTGGGCGAGGTGCCGTCCATCGGCGGGCCGGGTCCGATCATGAACGCTGTGATCGATGCGATTGCGGGATACGGCGTCAAACACATCGATATTCCGATGACACCACAGAAAGTCTGGACGGCGATCCACACCGGAGGCTGATCCGCAACAAGCTGTCGGATGCTGGCACAAGACCGGCACCGGCGAAGGGAGAAAACATGACGGCATCCAGTTCCATGACCGGCGGCACGGCACTCGTCCGCGCCCTGACGGAAAACGGCATCGATACGGTGTTCGGCCTTCCGGGCATCCAGCTCGACGGATTGTTCAACGCCTTCTACGACGCCCGGAACAGCTTGCGCGTGATCAATGCCCGGCATGAGCAGGGCACCGCCTACATGGCCTTCGGCTATGCCCAGTCGACCGGCAAGGTCGGCGCCTATGCGGTTGTCCCCGGCCCCGGCCTCATGAACACCTTTGCCGCGCTCTCCACCGCCTACGGCTGTAACGCCCGCGTTCTCGCACTGACCGGACAGATCCCCAGCAACACCATCGGACGTGGTCTCGGCATGCTGCACGAGGTCCCGGATCAGCTCGGCCAGATGGAGCGGCTGACGAAATGGTCCCGCCGGATCAACCATCCCTCCGAAGTTCCCCCCGTCATGGATCAGGCCTTCCGGGAGCTCTGGAGCGGACGCCCGCGCCCGGTCGGCATCGAAATGCCGCTCGATCAATTGCATCTGAAAAGCCCGGTCGGCCCGATCACGCCGACCACGGCACCGGAACCGCCGGAGCCCGATCCGGACCTGATCGCAAAGGCCGCCCGGATGCTCGGCGAGGCCAGCAACCCGATGATTTTCGTCGGCGGCGGTGCCTATGAAGCGGCGGAGGAAATCCGCGCGCTGGCGGAAATGCTGCAGGCGCCTGTCGTGTCCTACATGAATGGCAAGGGTGTGCTGGATGACCGGCACCCGCTTTCCCTGCACCATCCGGCGGGTAACCGGCTCTGGGGCGATGCCGACGTGGTGATTTCCATCGGCTGCCGCCTGCAGCATGAGCGGATGACATGGGGCACGGATGACCGTCTCGGCATTATCCATCTCGATATCGATCCCACCGAGCTGGCGCGGGTCGCGAAGCCGGATGTCGGCATTGTCGCCGACGCGGCAGGCGGCACCCGGGCATTGCTCGACAAGATCCCCGCCCATAATCGCGCGCGGCCCTCTCGTACCGACGAGATGGAAGCTCTCAAGGCGGAGTTTCAGGCACAGTTCGAGGCCAAGATCGGCCCGCAGATGGAATGGGCGGCCACCCTGCGCGACGCGCTGCCCGAAGATGGCTTCCTGGTCGATGAATTCACCCAGGTCGCCTATGCCTGCCGCATCGGTTTTCCGACCTACGCCCCGCGCACGCTGATCTCGCCCGGTTATCAGGGCACCCTCGGCTACGGCTATGCCACCGCGCTCGGCGTGCAGGTTGCGCATCCGGACAAGCAGGTGCTGTCGATCAATGGCGATGGCGGCTTCATGTACACCATGCCGGAGCTCGCGACCGCCGTGCATCACGGCATCAATGTTGTCGCCGTGGTCTTCGCGGACGGTGCCTACGGCAATGTGATGCGGATGCAGAAAGAGCTTTATGACAACCGGGTGATCGGCAGCGAATTCACCAATCCCGATTTCGTGAAGCTGGCCGAGAGCTGTGGTGCGCTAGGTTTGCGCGCAACCACACCCACCGAGCTTCGGAAAAAGATCGAGGAAGGTTTCGCCGCCGGGCGGCCGACCCTGATCGAGGTTCCGGTCGGTGAATTCCCGGAACCCTGGCCGGTGATCAGGCCCGGACCGTCGCGACCGAAGCGGTAACGGCGTTCCGGCCCGGCACTGTCCGAACCTTTGGATGAGCTATGAGCGAAACAGCCCTGATCGTGGGAGCCGGCGCCGGTCTCAGCGCCTCCCTCTCCCGTCTTTTTTCGGCAAACGGCATGAAGGTCGCGCTGGCGGCCCGTGACACGGAGAAGCTGGCAGACCTGGCCACGGAGACCGGTGCCCTGACGCAGGCTTGCGATGTTGCCGACAAGACCAGTGTCGCCAGCCTGTTCACCTGGCTGGATGACGCGCTCGGCAGCCCGGACATTGTCGTCTTCAATGCCTCGAAACGGGCACGCGGTCCGATTGCCGAGCTTGACCCCGATGAAGTCCTGGCCGCCACGACCGTTACCTGCCACGGGGCTTTTCTGGTGGCGCAACAGGCGGCAAAACGCATGCTGAAGACCGGTCATGGCAGCATCCTGCTGACCGGCGCGTCGGCCGGGGTAAAGGGCTATCCTCAGTCGGCACCTTTCGCGATGGGCAAGTTCGGACTGCGCGGCCTTGCGCAATCCATGGCCCGCGAGCTGCACCCGCAAAATATCCATATCGGTCATTTCGTGATCGATGGCGGCATCCGGACGGCGGACGATCAGCGGGAAGCCCCGGGCGAGGACAAGCTGCTCGATCCGGATGCGATCGCCGAGAGCTATCTGCATTTTCACCGGCAACCGCGCTCAAGCTGGGCCTGGGAGATCGAACTCCGGCCCTGGAAAGAGACATTCTGACGCCGGAATTTGTTGCTCGGACCTGTTGCCCGATAGTCACAAAATGCGGGCAATCGCACACCATAAAGCGTCACTGATTTTTTTCTCTTCCATTTCTGGATGCATGCCCCATATATCGGCCCGTTATATATCGGACCGATATAAGCAGGCTCGTTCATGGATGTAAAAACACTCTGCCTCGCAGTGCTCAGCCGCCGGGATGCGACAGGCTACGAAATCCGCAAGCAATTCGCGGAAGGACCATTTGCGCATTTCCAGAAGGCGTCGCTCGGCGCCATCTATCCCGCCCTGACACGCGCTGCCGAGGACGGGCTGGTAACAGTCACCGAAGAAGCCCAGGACGGCCGCCCGGACAAGAAGGTCTATTCCCTGACAGAGGCGGGTAAAGCCGCCCTGCGCCGCGCCTGCGATACCGAACCGGAACCGGATCAGGTTCGGTCCGACTTGTTCTTCCTGCTTTTCTTTGCCCGTTATCAGACGCCCGAAAAAATCGCGCGTCTGATCGATGAGCGGATTGCGTTCTACGATTCCCAGCAATGCGAGCTGGACGAATTCGGTCCGAACTGTGCCGGCGAGCCCGGCATGAATTTCGTCCGTGGCCTTGGCGGCACCATCTACCGCGCGGCCGCCGATTATATGCGGGCCAACCGTGACGCCTTCCTGGCGGAACTGAATGACGAGGCACGCCATGCCGCTGAATAAAGTGCCGCACGAAACATTCGGGACGCGCGCCTGCGCTCCAAAACCATACAGCCCTGCCGAGGTCCTATGAGAATCAACTATTCCATCCTGCTGGCCACCGTCATTGCCGTCGGGACTGCTGCATGGATTCTGTCTGGCCAGTTCGCGAACGGGAGCCACACGGAAGGCGAAGACGCCGCGGATGCAAAAGCCGCGGCTCCCGCTCAGGCAATGTCTGCCGTGCGTATCCGCGAAAGTGTCGCGGAGCCGTACCGCTCGGCCGTGATCATCACCGGCCGGACAGCCCCTTCCCGGCAGATCGAGCTGAAAGCACAGATCCTCGGCAAGGTCGTAGCGCTCGAGGCAAAAGACGGCGATCTGGTGAAGAAAGGCGCGCCCATCATCCGCTTTGATCCGGAAGACAGGGAAGCCAGACGGCAGATGGCGAAAGCCCGGATCGCGCAGCGCGAAACGCAGTTCAACGCCGCCGACAAGCTTGCCGACAAAGGCTTTCAGGCACAGACCACCCGCGCGGAATCCTTTGCCAATCTTCAGGAAGCCAAGGCCGAGCTCGCCATCATCGAAGAAGAAATCCGGCGCCTCACCATTTCAGTGCCGTTCGATGCCGTGCTCGACGATGTGCATGTGGAAATTGGCGACGTCTTGCAGAGCGGCGATCCTGTAGCGACTCTTTACGATCTCGACCCGATTCTCGTCGTCGCCCAGGTCTCCGAGCAGGAGCGCATCAAACTCGGCGTCGGGCAGCCGGGTAAAGCCAAATTGCTCGATGGCACCGATCTGACGGGAACCATCCGCTACATCTCCGCTGCCGCCGATTCCGAAACAAGGACATTCCGGGTCGAACTCGAAGTGCCCAATCCGGACATGAATCTGGAGCTTGGCATTACTGCCGGCGTCATCCTGCCGCTTCCGGAGGTCACTGCCCACAAGCTCACGGCCGGTGTCTTCACACTGAACGACGATGGCCAGCTCGGGGTGATGACCGTCGATGCTTCCAGCACCGTCCGCTTCAACAAGGTGGACGTGCTCGACAGCGATGCGGACTGGGCCTACGTCACCGGCCTGCCGGAGCGTGCACAATTGATCACGGTCGGCCAGGAATTCGTCTCCGACGGCGAGACCGTACGGGCCGTTCCTGAATCCGCCGTCGGCACCGACGCCGCCAAAGCAAGCTGAGGATCGCCCGATGCATGCGCTGATCGACGCCGCCCTGCACCGCAGCCGCACCACCCTGATGGTGCTGGCCCTGATCCTGATTTCCGGAGCGGTCGCCTATGTGACGATCCCGAAAGAGGCGGATCCGGACGTCAATATCCCGATCATCTACGTCTCGATGAAGCATGACGGCATCTCGCCGGAGGATGCCGAACGGCTTCTGCTGAAGCCGATGGAGTCCGAGCTGCGCGGTATCGAGGGCGTGAAGGAAATGCGCGCCACCGCCTACGAAGGCGGCGCGAACGTCACCCTGGAATTCACCGCCGGTTTCGATGCCGATCAGGCAATGCTGGATGTCCGTGAGAAAGTCGATCTCGCCAAGCCGGAGCTGCCCGAGGAAACGGATGAGCCGACGGTTCACGAAGTCAATGTGAGCCTGTTCCCCATCCTGGTCGTGACCCTTTCCGGCGAGCTGCCCGAACGCACCATGCTGCACCTCGCCCGCAATCTCCGCGACGAGATCGAGGGCATCACCTCCGTGCTCGAGGCGAAACTCACGGGCGAACGCGAGGAGCTGGTCGAGATCGTCATCGATCCGCTGCGCCTCGACAGCTACAACATCGACGCGACGGCGGTCCTCAACACCGTCGCCCGCTCGAACCAGCTGGTTGCCGCCGGTACACTCGACACCGGCAACGGCCGGTTTCCGATCAAGGTGCCCGGCCTTTACGAAAACCTGCAGGACATCCTCGACCAGCCAATCAAGACGAACGGCGATGCCGTGGTCCGGGTGCGCGACATCGCCTATGTCGAGCGTGGCTTTAAGGACCGGGACACCCATGCCCGGCTTGATGGCAGGCCTGCGATTGGCATCGAAATCACCAAGCGGATCGGCACAAACGTCATCGAGACGGTCGAGAATGTCCGCGCCATCGTCGCCGAGACCCAGAAAGCCTGGCCCGCCGGCGTGACCGCGACCTTCAGCCAGGACAAGTCCGGCCAGATCCGGACCATGCTGACCGACCTCAGGAACAACGTTCTGAGTGCGGTCCTGCTGGTCATGATCGTGATTGTCGGTGCCCTCGGTTACCGCTCCGCCGGACTGGTCGGTATCGCCATCCCCGGCTCCTTCCTGCTCGGCATCCTGACCCTGTCCTCACTCGGACTGACGGTGAATATCGTCGTGCTGTTCAGCCTGATCCTCGCGGTCGGCATGCTGGTCGACGGCGCCATCGTGGTGACGGAATATGCGGACCGGAAATTGTCGGAAGGGCTCGACCGCCGCACCGCTTATGCGGAAGCCGCCAAGCGCATGGCCTGGCCGATCATCGCCTCGACGGCGACGACCCTTGCCGCCTTCCTGCCGCTGCTGTTCTGGCCCGGTGTGGTTGGCGAGTTCATGAAGTTCCTGCCGATCACGCTGATCGCGACCCTCACCGCCTCTCTTTTCATGGCTTTGCTGTTCGTCCCGGCTCTCGGTTCTATCTTCGGCAAGTCCGGCGCCCAGAGCGAGGAAAGCCGGGAGTCTCTCGCGGCCATGGAAAATGGCGACCTGAACAAGGTCAGGGGCTTTACCGGCGGCTATCTGAAGGTTCTGAAACTCGCGCTGACCAATCCCGGCAAGGTGATACTGGCCGCGGCCGCACTGCTGGTCGGTGTGCAGTATTATTACGCCAATCACGGCAACGGCGTGGAGTTCTTCCCCGAGGTCGAACCCGACAACGCGATGGTCCATGTGCATGCCCGTGGCAACATGTCGACGGCGGAAAAGGCGCGGCTGGTCTTCCAGATAGAGAAGGAAGTTCTCGATATCGGCGGTTTCAAGTCCGTCTACACCTTCGTTGGCGAAAAGGAAGGCGGCGGACAGGATCTGGCCGAGGACGTCATCGGCACCATTCAGGTAGAGTTCGATGACTGGCAGAACCGTGCGCCCGCGGATGAAATCCTGGCCGAGATCTCCGAACGCGGAAAAGCCTATCCCGGTATTTTCGTCGAAACGGCCAAGGAAGAAGGCGGCCCGCCCACCGGCAAGGCCGTGCAGGTTCAGCTCCGCTCCAACTATCCGGATCGTCTGATCGAAGCAACAGCAATGGTGCGCGCACAATTCGACAAGATGACTGGATTGCAGAATATCGAGGATGACCGGCACATTCCCGGCATCGAGTGGCAGATCGCCGTCGACCGGGCGCAGGCGGCAAAATTCGGAGCCGACATCGCCCTGATCGGCAGCTACGTGCAGCTCGTCACCCGCGGCCTCAAGATCAGTGACTTCCGGCCGAACGACAGCGACGAGGAAATCGACATTGTCGTCCGCTATCCCCGTCCGTCCCGCCGTCTCGACCAGTTCCTCGCGATCCGGATGATGACGGACAAGGGGCTGGTGCCCTTGCGCAACTTCGTCTCCTGGTCGCCACAAGCCAAAGTCGGAACCATCAAGCGGTCAGACGCCCGTCAGGTCATGGCGGTGAAGGCGGACGTGCTCCCCGGTGTGCTGGCCGACGAAAAGGTCCAGGAGCTGACCGCCTGGCTTGGGAAGACCAAACTGCCGGACGGCGTGAGCTACAAGTTCAAGGGGGAGGACGAGGAGCAGAAGGCCGCCCAGGACTTCCTCGGCAAGGCTTTCGGCGTTGCGCTGTTCATCATGGCCATCATCCTGGTCACCCAGTTCAACAGCTTCTACAGCGCCTTCCTGATCCTGAGCGCCGTGATCATGTCCACCATCGGCGTGATGATCGGCCTGATGATCACGGGTCAGCCCTTCGGCATCGTGATGAGCGGCATCGGCGTGATCGCGCTGGCCGGTATCGTGGTGAACAACAATATCGTGCTGATCGACACGTTCGATGCGCTGAAGACGACCACGGGCAGCACCATGGAGGCGATCCTGCGAACCGGCGCCCAGCGGCTTCGTCCGGTGATGCTGACCACGATCACGACCATGCTCGGCCTGCTGCCGATGGTCTTCCAGCTCAATATCGATCTGTTCACGCGGGAAGTCTCGGTCGGAGCGCCATCGACCCAGTGGTGGGTCGCGCTTGCCTCCGCCATCGTCTTCGGCATGGGATTCGCCACGATCCTGACCCTGATCGTCACCCCGTCAGCGCTTCAGCTCCGGGGCAATTATCAGGACTGGCGCGCCGCCCGGCGGGCCCGCAAGGCCGGACGCGATCAGGATAGCGGCTTTCCGGTTGGGGGCGGCAGTGCTCCCAATGCCGCGGAATAAAGATACGGCGGACGAGAGAAAGGTCAGCGCTTCAGCCAGCTCTTGAGCCGGCTGCTTGCCTCGACCATGTCCGCCGTGCTTCCGGCAAAGGAAAACCGTAACGAGCGGTGGCCACGTGCAGGGTCGAAATCCATGCCCGGCGTGGCCGCGACGCCGATCTCGTTCAGCATGTGCTTGCAGAAATCGACGCTGTCATTGGTGAAGCGGCTGACATCCGCGTAGATGTAGAACGAGCCATCCGCCGGGGCGAGTTCATCCAGACCGGCCGCCGGTAGCTCGTTCAGCAAAACCTCGCGGTTCCGGGCATAGCGTGCCACGTTGGCCCGTAGTTCTTCCTCGCAGTCGAAAGCCGCCATCCCCGCGAACTGGGAGAGCGTCGGCGGCGAGATGAACAGGTTCTGGGCCAGCCGCTCCATGGAGAGCGCCAGATCATCCGGCACAACCATCCAGCCGAGCCGCCAGCCGGTCATGCAGAAATATTTCGAGAAACTGTTGATGACGATTGCCTGATCGTCGCTTTCGAGCGCCGACACGGAACGGATACCGAAATCGATCCCGTTATAGATTTCGTCCGAGACCAGCCGGATGCCCTTTTCCCGGCAATAGCGGGTCAGCGCCGCCATTTCCTCTTCCCCCAGCATCGTGCCGGTCGGGTTGGAGGGGCTGGCAATGATCAGGCCGTCCAGCTCTCCCTCGACCGCATCCAGCAATGCCGGTGTCGGCTGGTAACGATGCTCGCGCTCCGTCTCCAGCAGCACGGGCTCGACACCAAGGGCGGACAGGATATTGCGATAGGCCGGATATCCCGGCGACGCCATGGCGACCCGATCGCCAACATCGAAAGCCGCGAGAAAGGCGATCTGGAAAGCACCGGAAGAACCGGTCGTCACCATGATCCGTGACGGGTCCAGCGAAACGCCGTACCAGCTTTTATAGTGCTGTGCGATCCGCTCCCGCAGCGGGGGCAGGCCCGCCGCGAGCGTGTAGCCGATCCGGTCGTCATCCAGCGCTTTTCGCGCCGCTTCCAGAACGCCCTTCGGGGCCGGCGTGGATGGTTGGCCGACTTCAAGATGCAGCACATCCTTACCGGCATTCTCCAGACGTCCGGCTTCTTCCATCACATCCATGACGATGAAGGCGGGGACATCTCCCCGCCGGGATATTTTCAGGGTCACGGGCTTGCCTTTCAGCTTGTTATTTGGCGCCTTCGAAGAGGATCATGCCGCGTCCACGCGGATCGTCGGCAATGCCGCAATCCTTGTCGCTGCGCGGGATTCCCTCCTTGCAACGGAACAGACGCACGGCACCTATCGGCTGGGAGGCTGGCTGCACCGGATAGCCCGCACTGGCGGCGAGTGCTCCGGCTGCCGGTGTGATACCGGACTCGACTGCAATCACGCCCGCCGCCGGATCGAAATGGGAGCGCGGCGCAGCCACGGCGGCGGCCATATCCTGTTTGCCGAGATAGTGCCGGGCAATCGACGGGATCAGGGCGGAAATCGCTTGCCTGCCACCGGTCGCCATCGCGGTCATATGGACCTGCCAGGCATTGGTGTTGCCTGCGATCACCGCAGCGGCCAGCGGAGGATTAGGAGCGGGCAGCGCCGGTGCCGGAATAAACCCGAGATCCGGAAGCGCCTGCCCCGTACCGAAGGGGGTGTTCATGGTCAACGCGCAGCCAACCGACATACCGGTGCGGTCGGTAATGGCAAAGCTCGTCGCCCCGGACCGCGAATCCCCGCCGAACAAAGAGACCGCGCCGGGAGTTGGCGTGGTGCGGGCGGCTCCGGGATGGAAATTGTCAAACAATCGAGCGGCCGCGTCGGCGCTCGAATCGACATCACCGTTCGCCACTGCGTTGGCGGAGCGGACTTCCATCTCAGCCAGCATCAACGGGTCCATGTCCTGCGGCGCGGACGACCAGTCGGCTTCATGAAGAGCAAGAGAAAGCGTCTTTTCGATCAAGGCGCTATCGGCGACGCGGCTGGCTGCGACAGCCCAGACATGATTGTCGAAACCGACACCTTCGGCATCGGTCCAGACTGGAACGGTACTGCGCAGGCGGGCCTGATCGACCCTGTAGCCTGCGGCTTCGGCGCCGGCAATGAAGCGGCGGGAGAGTTGACCTGAATAGAGATCACCGATCCCGGCAACCCGCAACCGGCCAAAAGTGGAGGCGAGATCCAGCTGTACCAGGGAGCTTCCCGCCTGCAATACCGCGCCATTCGGCGCGAGGACATTCGGACGTCCCGGCCCCGACGGCCGTAATACGGATCCGTCACGCACCAGATCCTCCGCGAGGCGGCGGGAGACGGGCTCGCCAAACCGGGCAAGCTGCTCCGACACGCCGATCAGCTGTGTGATCGGCAGGCGGCCATAACGGGCATGCAGGGCGAATATCGCGCGCGGGCCAAGCGGGGCGGCAATTGCATTCTGCTCATCCGACACGGCCTGAGGCAGGAATGAGAGGCGTTCGAAACGCTTGCTCTCCGGATCGAAAGCAATACAGGAACCACCCGCCCCAAGTCCGGCGGAAGACGGCAATGTCACGGCCAGGGTGAAATAGGCGGAGACGGCGGCGTCGGCGGCAGTGCCGCCCTGGACCAGTACATCCTGGGCGATAACGGCTGCCCGCGGCTCATCCACGGCGACGGATCCGAAGAAACCTTCAGTAACCTCGATGGCCTCGTCGCTCGCACAGCCCGCAAGCAATCCGGCGCAAAGCGCCAATGCCACGGGCACGGTCCTCTTAAACATAACGTCCTCTCAAATCGCCGCTGGCTATTGAATGCAGCCCCGGACTCGCGCACATTACAAGACCATGCACGGTACCAATAGGCTCGGACCCAAATCCATGAAGTGCAAAGCCCTAGTTGGCAAGCATCTAATTATGTTCGTTTTTGCGCTGACCATTCTTGCCGGATGGTCCCGGCCCGCGGATGCGCGATCCTATATTACCGATACGGAGATCGAACTTTATATCCGCGAACTTGCAACCCCGGTCTTCCAGAGCGCAGGCCTGTCACCTTCGGCCATCGATCTCTATTTCATCAATGACGATACGCTGAATGCCTTCGTCGCCGGCGGTCAGAACATCTTCTTCCATACCGGCCTGCTGATGGCGACGGAGACACCGGAACAGCTGCTCGGCGTGATCGCGCACGAAACCGGCCATATTGCCGGCGGTCATCTGGCGCGGAGCGGAGAGATCCTCCGCAATGCCAGCCAGAACGCCCTGCTCGGTATTATCCTTGGAGCCGGCGCCGCCCTGGCAACCGGCCGCGGCGATGCCGCGACTGCAATTATCCAGGGCAGCCAGGCTGCTGTTCAAGGCTCGTTGCTGCAATATAGCCGGGCACAGGAATCCTCCGCCGACCAGGCCGGTATCCGGTTCCTCGAAAGCAATCGCGAATCCTCCAGGGGCATGCTGGAATTCCTCTCGACTCTGAGCGGTCAGGAATTGCTGAGCGGCCGCAGCCGTTCGCCCTATGCCAGCACCCACCCGCTGACCCGGGACCGGATTGCCTTTGTCGAGGAGCAGGTTAAAAACTCCCGCTACAGCGACGAAAAACTGCCGGAGGACCTGCAGCAAAAGCATCGCCGCATGGTCGCCAAGCTGCATGGTTTCATCCGCTCCCCGGCCCGCACATTCAAGGCCTATCCCGACACGGACACATCGGTGGAAGCCCGCTATGCCCGCGCCGTGGCCACCTACCGGCTGCCGGATGCCGAGAAAGCCGTCAGCCTGGTCGACGATTTGCTGGCGGACTATCCGGACGATCCGTATTTCTACGAGCTGAAGGGCCAGATCCAGTTCGAAGACGCCAAACCGGCCGAGGCGGAAGTCGCCTATCGAAAGGCGCATGAGGCATTGCCCGACGCTCCCAGGATCGAGCTGGAGCTGTCACGGGTCCTGCTCGCCCTCGATACGCCGGAAAAGGATCAGGAGGCACAGACGCATCTCGAGCATGTCGTGCAACTCATTCCGAATTCGACCTTTGCATGGCGGCAGCTTGCCATTGCCTATGGACGAAACGGAGAACATGGCATGTCCGCCCTTGCCCTTGCCGAAGAAGCCTTCCGCGCTGGCCAGGAACATGACGCGGCGCTGCAGGCAAACCGGGCAAAGCAGAAGCTCAAGCCGCATACGGAAGCCTGGCTGCGGGCCTCCGACATCGAGGAACTTTCGACTCCGCGCGACCGGGAGCGGAAGAAGAAAAACTAGCTCCAACCTTCCCATGCTCAATACGCAATAACGATAACGTGGCTTGTCAGCGCTGGCGGGCCGCATCACATTTGCGCACTCACATGCGTCAATGAAGAAAGCATGACCGGAAAGGTACGCACGATGACCGCCAGGACGACCCTCACGACATTCCGCAGAGCGTTGATACCGGCGCTGGCCCTTGCCGCCAGCCTGACGGTTTTCCCGGCCAGCCAGCCGGCTGTTGCCGCGGAGCCCTTTTCAGCGGACCAGAAGTCGGCGCTCGACAGCGCCATCCGCGATTACATCATGGCGCATCCGGAAGTGATCGTTGAATCCCTGAACGCCATGCAAGCGCGCCAGGAACTGGCACAGAAGGAAAGCCAGCGCGACGCGCTCACAAAGCTTCAGGACCAGATCGTGGGTAACCCGAAAGACCCGGTGATCGGAAATCCGGATGGCGATGTCACAGTCGTCGAGTTTTTCGACTACCAGTGCGGTTACTGCAAACGCATGGTCGACCCGGTGATGCAACTGCTGAAACAGGATCCGAATGTCCGCTGGGTCATGAAGGAGTTCCCGATCCTCGGCCCGGCATCGGTTACCGCGGCACAGGCCTCCATCGCGGCCCGGAATCAGGGCGCCTACCAGGAATTTCACATCGCGCTCATGGCCTATCGCGGACGGCTCAGCGATGCCGTTGTGCTTCAGACAGCACGTGAAGTCGGCCTCGACCTGGATAAACTGAAGGCCGATATGGCGTCCGCCGAGACGCAGAGCACCATCCAGGAAGCCGTTGTACTTGCCCGGTCTCTCGGCGTGAATGGAACACCGGCCTTTATCGTCGGCGAGGAGCTGCTGCCCGGCGCCGTCAGCCTCGACACACTGGTCGAGCAGATCGAAGCCGCCCGTAAAAGCTAGGCTGGAGGAGCCGGGTTAAGGACCGCTTGCAGGATCGGACGGCGGAATATCCCGGACCCGGCTGTAGAATGCAGCTGCAACCACGATCAACCCGGCGACACAGGCAAAGACCAGCCTGTACGCCAGGTCGGAGCCGCCACCGGCAATATCCACGACCAGCCCTGTGATCCATTGCGCGAAGAAGATCGTGCCGACGCCGACAAGGCTCATGGCGGTAATCGCCCGGCCCGCCAGATGATTTGGCACGAACCCCCGGCAATGCGCGGCCAGAACAACGAAGAACGGTGAGACAAAGCCGAAGGCAATCAGCAGCAACATGGCGCCCCAGAGCGGCGGCTGCGGGATCACCGTCATGACGCCGAGCAAAAGCACCATGAGCACACAACTGCCCAGCACCACACGCTTGCGGGAGTTCAGAATCCGGTCCAGCGGACCGAAGCCCAGGGTCCCGGCATTCTGCGCCAGAACCATGGCGAGCAGCGCATAGCCGGCCTCGGTTTGCCCAAGGCCGTGAACCTCCTTGAGGTATGGTCCGGCCCAGAGGCCGCCAACGGTGGCAAAGGGCGCGGCAAAACAGCTTGCCATGATCAGGGTCCCGCGAAGATCGCGATCACGCAGCATTGTCAGGATTGCCGAAAAAGCCTGGCCGAGACTTTCCGGCGGCCGTTCCGGGCGGGCGACACCGGGCGGGTGATCCTGGCCCCAGAGAAAGATCAGGATCGTCACCAGGAGGATCGCCGAGGCGAGAAGCAGGAACGTCACCGTGAACCCGGCTTGCTGCAGCATGATGGCGAGCGGGGCCGTTGCGAGCAGGCCGCTTGTCGCCCCGGAAAGAGCGATAAGCCGCGCTGAAACCGTGGCCACACGGTCCGGGGTGACCCAGCCAAGCACGATCAGATAAACGGTTGTCACGGCACCTGCATGACCGAAGCCGAGAAGCACCCGCCCTCCAACCAATCCCGCCGCGTTATCAGAGACCGCGAAGAGCACCATACCGCACACGGCGATCAGGCTCAGTGCCGACGTGGTGAGGCGCGCACCATAGCGATCGAACAGCACCCCCATCGGGATCTGCACGAAAGCCGCCGCAAGCGACATGATGCCGATGACCACACCGATCTCTGCCGGGGAAATGCCGCGCTGCTCAATCAGAGCATTGGCGATCACACCGCCACCAAGGCGGTTGATCTGCACCAGTGTCAGAAACGCGCACAGAATAAAGAAAACCCGCGCGGCACCGCTGCGCACGGCATGTCCGGTAGCGCCTGTCATAAAACGCCCCCGGACCTGCCGGCACCGCGGAGTGCCCGGAACTGCAACAGCGGAACCATGAATACTCCGTTCAAATATGCGACAGCCCGCCAGCATCGGCCGGCGGGCTGCATATAGAAGCGAAGAGCGAATTCACCGTCCGGTCAAGCGCCTTCTGTCAGGCGTCGAGAACCCCGCGCTTGACCTGGTCCTGTTCAATGGATTCGAAAAGCGCCTTGAAATTGCCCTCGCCGAAACCTTCATCTCCCTTGCGCTGGATCAGCTCGAAGAAAATCGGTCCGATCACCGTCTCGGTGAAGATCTGCAGCAGCAGGCCGCCATCCTCGGTTGGCGCACCATCGATAAGAATACCGTGCTGCTTCAGGTCCGCGACATTCTCGCCATGCCCGGGCAGCCTTTCGTCCAGCATTTCATAATATGTGTCGGGCGGAGGAGCCATGAACCTGGAGCCTGCCGCCTTGAGCGCTTCGACACTGGCGAAAATATCGTCGGTTGCCATCGCGATATGCTGGATGCCCTCGCCCTTATAGGCGTTGAGATATTCCTCGATCTGCGATTTGTCGTCGGCGGATTCGTTGATCGGGATCCGGATCTTGCCGCACGGGCTGGTCATCGCCTTGGACCTGAGGCCGGTCAACTTGCCCTCAATATCGAAATACCGGATCTCGCGAAAATTGAAGAGCTTCTCGTAAAAGTTGGCCCATACATCCATCCGCCCGCGATGCACGTTGTGGGTCAGGTGATCGACCATCGTAAAACCGGCTCCGGCAGGCACCTGCTCCACACCATCCAGTGGCACGAAATCCACGTCATAGATGGTCGGCCCGCCATACCGGTCAACCAGATAGATCAGGCTGTCGCCGATACCGTGGATCGCCGGAATATTGAGTTCCATCGGCCCGACCTTGCCTTCGAACGGCCGGGCGCCGAGTTTCAGGGCACGGTCATACGCCGCCGCCGCATTCTTAACGCGGAACGCAATGGCGCAACAGGACGGGCCATGCACCCGGGCGAAAGACTGGGCGAAACTGTCCGGCTCCCCGTTGACGATGAAGTTCACGCCGCCCTGCCGGAAAAGCGTCACGTCCTTGGACCGGTGCCTGGCAACAGCTGTAAAGCCGAGAGTCCGGAACAGCGTCTTCAGGTTTTCCGGGTCCGGCGCTGTATATTCAACAAACTCGAAACCATCGGTCGCCATCGGATTGTCGATGGTGCCGCCTGGAATTGGGGGAAGTGTTTCCGATGCCATGAACGTCTCCTCCGGTCTGCCTCCGGCTTCGGCTCCCGCTTGACAGTGCAGCGGCGAGAACGGAACGTCAGGGCAGATCACATTTAGTTACATATGAAACTAATTAAGGATTGCGCGTGCAGAGTCAAGACACCGACGTCGATACCTCCGGCAATGCGATGCCAGCCAAACAGGGCTTTGCTCTCGATAATTTTCTGCCCTATCGGCTGGCGCTGCTTTCATCACTGGTCTCGCGCAGCATCCAGAAGCTGTATGCATCGGAATTCGATATCAGCATCCCCGAATGGCGGCTCGTGGCCATTCTCGGCAGTGATGGCCCCATGACGTCGAACGATATCCGGCAGCGAGCCGCGATGGATAAGGTTCAGGTCAGCCGCGCCGCGGCAAAATTGCTGGAAGGGGGGCATATCCGGAAACAGGTTCACCCTGATGATCGGCGCCGGGCAATATTATCTCTCTCCGAAAGCGGCCAGACAATTTACAACCAAATCGTGCCGATCGCACTCGAAAGGGAAGAGCATCTTGCCTCAATCCTCACCCCGGAAGAGAAAGACACGTTAATTCAATTATTGGAAAAATTGACAAAAATGGCTCAAAATATGACAACCACTCCGTAAAGGTGGTTGTCAGGACGTCCAGGTTTCAGAATAACTCTCTTCCACACGCAGTTTATTGCCTCAACCATTGCGGCATGATATCCGGATTCCCATCGAGGTTCGCGCATTCGCGCTTTGGACCGCGTCCAAGCTCTTGGAAAGAGTTCAGGCAATGAGCCAGATAATCGAAAACATCGAAGACCCGACATTAGGGAAATTGGTGGAACGATGGTTCGCGTGGCGCACCGGCGATGCCTATCCGGCGCGCAAGTCGATTGAACCGCTTGAGCTTGGACCGGCACTTCCATTTGTCTGGATTTGCCAGCGGGAGCCGGATCACGACTGTTATCGCTATCACCTCGTCGGTGAAGCGGTGAACACACTTTACGGCCAGGGCCTCAGAGGCCGTTCCCTGAAGGATTTCCTGTCCGCCAGAACCGCCGCTCTCTTGAAAGAGCGTCTCAACCAGTGCCTGGAATCCGGATTTCTTGTCCATACCGTGGCGCCACAGACCTTGCACGACAAACGCCATGTCATTGTCCAGCGGCTGTTTCTTCCTATGACTGGTCCTTCCGGCGATCTGGATACCATTCTCGGCTGCACAAAAGTCACCGACACCATCCCGGACAATGCCCGCCAGAACACGCAATCCCATGAAGGCACGTATGCGAGTGACGGCACCTGCCTGAAAAAAGGCAGCTCCATTCTCACCATGTACTCCTCGGATCAGTTATATTAGATGATTCGCGGGGCCGGTTCCGATTGCGTCACCCGGACCGCGTGATATAACCCTCGAAACTGAGATGCAGGCGAGCATAGTGTCTGAACGCCCGGAAATTCTTATCCTGAACGGTCCAAATCTGAACATGCTTGGAACCCGGGAGCCTGAGCTCTATGGGGCCGAGACATTGGATGATGTCGATGCCATGTGTGCCGACCATGCGGCGACACTCGGGCTGGCGACCGATTTCCGGCAATCGAACTTCGAAGGCGAAATGGTAACGATCATCCAGCAGGCGCGCGGCAGCGCGTCGGGGATTATCATCAATGCCGGTGCTTATACGCACACCTCCGTCGCCATTCACGACGCTTTACGCGTGGCCGACCTGCCGGTGATCGAAGTGCATATTTCGAACATTCACCGGCGCGAAGCCTTCCGCCACACCTCTTATATTTCATCCGTTGCCGAAGGAATCATCGTCGGCCTTGGAACCCAGGGCTATGTCCTGGCCCTTGATGGTATGGCGCGGATACTCGATCGCACCTGAACGAACCCGGAGACCCCTTTGTCGCACGACATTGACAGCAAACTCGTAAGAAAGCTCGCCGCCCTCCTGGAAGAGACCGGCCTCGGCGAACTCGAATACGCGACGGACGATTGGCGGATCCGCGTGGCCCGCCCCGCAGTGCAACAGGTTGCCAGTGTAGCGGCGGCACCGGTTTCGGCACCGATCGCGCCCTCTGCGGACGCAGCGCCGGCTGATATTGCAGGCGCCGTGAATTCCCCGATGGTCGGCACTGCCTATCTCGGCCCCGATCCCGACTCGGCCCCGTTCGTTTCGGTCGGCACCAGGGTCACCGAAGGCCAGACCCTGATGATTATCGAAGCCATGAAGGTCATGAACCCGATTCCCGCGCCCCGCGCCGGAACGGTGAAGGACATACTGGTTCAGAACGGGCAGCCGATCGAGTTCGGCCAGCCGCTGATCGTTATCGAGTAGCGGGCTGGAGCCGAAATGTTCGAGAAAGTCCTAATCGCCAATCGCGGCGACGTGGCCCTGCGCATTCACCGGGCCTGCCGGGAAATGGGCATACGGACCGTTGCCGTGCATTCGACCGCCGACGCGGACGCGATGCATGTGCGCCTGGCCGATGAGAGTGTCTGTATCGGCCCGCCTGCCGCGAAGGACAGCTATCTCAACATCCCGGCCATCCTTACCGCCGCGACCGTGACCGGCGCCGACGCCATCCATCCCGGTGTCGGTTTTCTGTCCGAAAACGCGGATTTCGCCGAAATCGTCGAAGCGCACGGCTTCGTCTTCATCGGCCCCTCGCCGCAGCATATCCGTGACATGGGCGACAAGATCATCGCCAAGCGGACGGTGAAGGCGCTGGGCATTCCTTGCGTGCCCGGCTCTGACGGACCGGTCACCTCGGTCGAGGGCGCCATAGCGGCAGCCGAAGAGATCGGCTTTCCGGTCCTGATCAAGGCCACCGCCGGCGGTGGCGGGCGCGGTATGAAGATCGCCCAGAACAGGGACGAGGTCAGCGACGCCTACAACATGGCCCGCCGGGAAGCGGCGGCGGCGTTCGGCAATGACGAAGTCTATATGGAGCGCTATCTCTCCAAACCGCGCCATATCGAGGTTCAGATCGTCGGTGACGGCCATGGCCACGTGGTGCATCTGGGCGAGCGCGACTGCTCCCTGCAACGGCGCCACCAGAAGGTCCTGGAAGAAGCCCCCTCGCCTGCCCTGAATGCGGAAGCACGCGCGAAGATCGGCGCCATTGCCGCCAGCGCCACCGCGAAGATGAATTACCGCAGCCTCGGTACGCTGGAATTCCTGTACGAGGATGGCGAGTTCTTCTTCATCGAGATGAATACCCGTCTGCAGGTCGAACATCCGATCACCGAAATGATCACCGGTATCGATCTTGTGCGCGAGCAGATCCAGATCGCATCCGGCGCGCCCCTGTCCTTCACCCAGGACGATGTCGTGCTGAACGGCCATTCGATCGAGTGCCGGATCAATGCGGAAAACCCTCGCACCTTTATGCCGTCACCCGGCCGCGTGACCGACTATCACGCACCGGGAGGCCTCGGGGTCAGGGTCGATTCGGCGCTCTATGCCGGCTATCAGATACCGCCTTACTATGACAGCCTGGTCGCCAAGCTGATCGTTCACGGTGCGAACCGGAACGAGTGTTTGTTGCGGCTACGCCGGGCTTTGGACGAGATCGTCATCAGCAATGTCGAGACCACCGTGCCTCTGCATCAGGATCTTTCCCAGGCACCTGATTTCATCAACGGCGAATACGACATACACTGGCTTGAGAAAACTTTCCTCGCTGAACCGGTCTGACCGGTTCGGCCCCTCGCTCGTCAGAGCGTAGAGGAGGCGCCGGCACGATGTCGCAATTGCGGCCCGAACTGTTGCTGCAGGCCTATGCCATCGGTGTCTTTCCGATGGCGGAAAGACACGACGATGCCCGCACCTTCTTTGTTGATCCGGAAAAACGGGGCGTCCTGCCCCTTGCCGATTTTCATATATCGCGCAGCCTCCGCAAGGAGGTAAAGCGGCGGCGTTTCGATGTCCGCTGCGATACGGATTTCCGTGGCGTCCTGGAAGGATGCGCGGAAACCCGGGACGAGCGTCCCGATACCTGGATCAACGAAGAGATCTTCGGGCTCTACATGTCGTTATACGAGATGGGCTACGGGCACAGCGTTGAATGCTGGCGCGACGGAAAGCTCGTCGGCGGGCTATATGGAGTTTCCCTGGGAGCCGCGTTCTTTGGCGAGAGCATGTTCAGCCGGGAGCCGAACGCAAGCAAAGTGGCGCTTGTCCATCTGGTGGCCCGGCTCAAGGCGTCCGGCTTCATGCTGCTGGACAGCCAATTCATCACCGAGCATCTGGCGCAGTTCGGAGCGATCGAAATTCCGCGTCAGAGCTATCGCGACCAGCTCGCGGAGGCACTCAAGCTCCCGGCCGAATTCTATTCGGCGCCGGATGACTGGCCATTCGTTGAAGAGCTTTTGCAATCGAGAAGCCAGACATCATAGACCGGATGTTCCACCGCGTTCAGCGCCGGGCTTGAAGAGAACATCCAGCCCGTGAACAGGCGGATCTGCTCTTCGTCGGGCTTTTGCTCGTCGATTTCGAGAAAGGCGGCGTTTTCCGGTGTTTCGGTCGGCGGACGCTTGCGGCACGCACGCGGCGTAATGGAAAACGTCCCGAAGCTGGCCGTCTCCCCCACCTGCGCCTCGAAGGTGGAGATCCGCGCCGTGATCTTGTCCAGCCCCTGCATGACGGCCACGGGAAGCTCGATCCAGCCCGGATCTGGCGCCGCGGTCTGAGCACCGGCACCGCCAGACTGGGCGATCAGGAGTAAACCCGCCGCCCAGATGGACACACTCTTAGACAGTTTCATGGGATGGATCCCGACCTGTTTCGCCTGACTATTCTTTCTTGGCGGAAGAACTGGCCGAAAATATGAACTTGCCGAGAAGCTGAACGATATCCACGGGGTCCTGCGTATATTCGATTGCCCCGCCATTCTTGATGATATCCGGATCGCCCCCCGGAATGATCTCAAGGAAACTCCCGCCGAGCAGGCTTTCATTCGAGATCGCCGCCGCGCTATCGGCCGGCAGTTCGATATCGTCGCGGATATTCATCGTCACCTTCGCCAGGAAGGATTTCGGGTCAAGCTCCTGGCTGACGATGGAGCCAATCTTGATCCCGCTCATCCGGACGTCACCGCCAACGGCAAGCCCGGCGACCTTGTTGAAGTTCGCCGTCACGGTATAGCCGCCGCGCGTATTAAGGTCGGCAGAGACATAGGCGAATGCCATGAATATGCCGGCAACAACCAGCACTACGGCGCCGATAACCGTTTCGATCGTATTCCGCTTCATGAGACCTCAACAGGTTGAATCAGACAGCGCCAAAGCACTCCCTTCTCACGGCCGGAAACCGTCAGTTCGGAGTCCAGGCTTCATAGTCCCCGGTAGCAGCATCACGCTTGCCGCCTTCGAGAACATGCCCCGGCGGACGATAGGCGTAGCGGGTGCCCGTCAGGTTCGGCAGATGCTCTTTCTGCCACTCGAAATCGTTATCGGCCGGCAGCGGCGCCTCGGCCGTGTAATGCAACCAGGCATGCCATTCCGCCGGCACCTTCGAGGCTTCGACGATACCGTTATAAATCACCCAGCGTTTCCGCTTGTAGCCAGCGGCCGGTGCGGACTTGTGCTCGTAATAGCGATTACCGAACTGGTCCTGACCGATCTCGCGGCCGTTGAGCCATGTATAAATTGACGTGCCGATGTTCATCGACGAACCACCCTGTCACCTGCATCAAGACGTTGGCGGAATATGTCATTCCCGCGCCGCGCCGTCCAGTCGGACGCGCAAAACCTTATTCCGCGTTGACCTCCGGGATTTCGATCCCGAGCATCTCCGCCGTGGTCTTGCCCGCCGCGAGTTGTGCCAGCATGTCAGTCTCCTTGCGGACATGCGCCTCTCCGGCCTCCAGAATCGCGGCCGCCTGCGCAAGCGGCACGACGGTGACCCCGTCCGCGTCGCCGAGGATAAGATCACCGGTATGAACCGGGACACCGCCGCAGGAGATCGGGCCGTCGATCGAGCCGCCGAAGCCTTTGTGCGGGCCGGCCGGAACCGAGGCAGAGGCAAAAACCGGCACATCGCCCGACCGGAGCTCGGCCACATCCCGCGCGGCACCGTCAATGACAAACCCGGCCACGCCCTTGTGCTTTGCCGCCGTCACCAGAATTTCCCCGATGATTGCCACATCCGGATTGCCCCCGGCATCGATCACGATGATCTCCCCCGGCCGCATCAGCGGGATCGCCGCATGAACGCAGGCATTGTCGCCGGCCATAACCCGAATGGTGCGGGCATGCCCGATAATGCGCATATCCGGATGTAGGGGAGAGACCCGGCCCGCCATGCTTGCCGTCCGGTTCAGACAATCCCCGGCAACCGCTGGAGGGACACCTTTCCAGCGTTCGAGTGCCGCCGCGTCGAGCGCCACATACTCGCCCTTGTGTCTGATGATCGCCATTCGTCCACTCCCTGATTCTTATGCGTTTATTATTTAGTCTCAGCCGGCGCGGCGCGCCAGAGCCGTCAGAAGCCCCGCGCCGATCATGGCGCTTCCGCCAAGGCGGTTGACGAGACGAAGTGCTCGCGGACTGGAAAACCGGTGCCGCATGGTCCCCGCCGTCACAGCCCAGAATGCCGCGTTAAGTGCGCCCAGGATCACGAAGGTCGCAATCAGCACCGCGCATTGCGCAACGACAGGACGTGCCGGATCGATGAATTGCGGCACGAAGGCCACGAAGAAAACGATTCCCTTGGGATTGAGCGCCGTCACCACAAAGGCGTTGCTGAACATCCGGACCTTGTCCCGGCGCTGATCGCCGCCAGGCAGGGCCGCCAGTTCGGGCTTGCTTCGCCAAAGCTGGATGCCAAGCCAGACGAGATACCCTGCCCCGGCCAGTTTCAGCAGTGTAAAGAGCTCCGCGGACGCCGCCAGAACCGCACCGGCGCCAAGCAGGGAAACCGTCATTGCCAACAGATCGCCGAGCGCCACTCCCGGAACAGTCGCCCAGCCGGTATCCCGCCCACGCGTCATCGCATAGCTCGCGACCAGCATGACCGTCGGGCCGGGGATCGCGAGCATGACGGACGAAGCCGCCGTGAATGCAAGCCAGAGCGTCAGGTCCATCGCAATCCCCCTAGGTTTATTGATCTGGCGGAACCGCCAGCCCGTGAGTGAGCCACAGATCCGGACCGCCGGGCAAGAGCTGCTTCCCGCAGCATATAGCCGAACAAGGCTCTCACCGTGCCGGAGCGCCAAAAAACACCAGATGTAGATTTAATGACACTTCCGCGCACAAAATATGTTGCTTCGGAAAACCGAAAACGGCATTATTTGCGTCGACGGCTTGGCACGGGCCCTCTAATAGAAATTTGAATCTTGGTCATACGATCAAGACTTCAGCTCGCCGGTTTGTGATACGCACTCCGCAACTGTTCCCTCACCCTTAATTCTCCTAAATGAATTGGTGAATTTATTTCTATTTTACTTCCTTTTTATTTGATCCGTGCGCGCCATCAGTCAAATTTCCCGGAATTCTGCGCGTAACGATCCTGCATTCATTTTTTCTGCCCTTTCGGTTCATTAATCATTGCTTCCAGGGCGCCAAATCCAGTATCGTCTCAACCTTCGGCCACAAGATCTTGTGGCCTCCGCGTTAAAGCCATTGACTGAACGGAACGGGGGGTTCCAGGTATGAGAATCGAGCGCCGGTTTACGGATTCCAAGACGGGTCCCTACGCAGGTATTGAATTTCGGAAAACCAGCAGCGAAATCCGCAACCCGGATGGGTCTGTGGTCTTCCAGAATGCAGATATTGAAGTCCCGGCCGATTGGTCGCAGGTGGCTTGCGACATCCTCGCACAGAAATATTTCCGCAAGGCGGGCATCCCGGCACGCCTGAAGCCGTTCGAAGAGAACGACGTTCCTTCATGGCTGTGGCGCATGACCCCGGACAAGGACGCCATCGCGGCCCTTCCGGAAGATGAGCGCACGGTCGGCGAAAGCAGCGCCAAGCAGGTTTTCAACCGGCTGGCCGGCACCTGGACATACTGGGGCTGGAAAGGCGGCTACTTCGACACCGAAGCCGATGCCAAGACCTATTACGAAGAAATGTGCCATATGCTTTGCCGGCAGATGGCTGCCCCGAACTCCCCCCAATGGTTCAATACCGGCCTGCACTGGGCTTATGGCGTCGACGGTCCCGCACAGGGCCACCATTATGTCGACTACAAGACCGGCAAACTGACCCGCTCCAAGTCGGCATACGAGCATCCCCAGCCCCATGCCTGCTTCATCCAGGGCGTCAGCGACGATCTGGTGAATGACGGCGGCATCATGGACCTCTGGGTCCGTGAAGCGCGGCTCTTCAAATATGGCTCCGGCACCGGCTCCAACTTCTCCCGCCTGCGCGGCGAGGGCGAGTCCCTGTCCGGTGGCGGCAAGTCCTCCGGCCTGATGAGCTTTCTGAAGATCGGCGACCGGGCTGCCGGCGCGATCAAGTCCGGCGGCACCACCCGCCGTGCGGCGAAGATGGTCACCGTCGACATCGACCATCCGGACATCGAGAAATATATCGACTGGAAGGTTCGGGAAGAGCAGAAGGTCGCGGCCCTGGTCTCCGGCTCCAAGCTGGCCCAGAAGCATCTGAAAGAAGTCATGGCCGCCTGCCGCGAGGCCGACGGCGTCGAGGGTTCCGCCCGCTTCGACCCGAAGCAGAACCGTGCCCTGAAGAAAGCCATCATTGGCGGCCGCAAGGCGATGATCCCGGAAAACTACATCCAGCGGGTCATCCAGTTCGCCGAGCAGGGCTTCACCGAAATCGACTTCCCGACCTACGACACCGACTGGGACAGCGAAGCCTACCTCACCGTCTCCGGGCAGAACTCGAACAACTCCATCCGGGTCAGCAATGACTTCCTGGAAGCGGTTGCCGAGGGCAAGAACTGGGACCTGATCCGCCGTACCGACGGCAAGGTCGCCGAATCCGTCAATGCCGCCGAACTGTGGGACAAGGTCTCCAACGCGGCCTGGGCCTGCGCCGATCCGGGCATCCAGTACGACACCACGATCAACGAATGGCACACCTGCCCGGCTTCGGGACGGATCAATGCATCCAACCCGTGCTCCGAGTACATGTTCCTCGACGATACGGCCTGTAACCTCGCATCGATGAACCTGATGCAGTTCCGGCATGAGGATGGCAGCTTCGACATCGACGCGTTCGAGCACGCCACCCGGATCTGGACCATCACGCTGGAAATCTCCGTGCTGATGGCGCAGTTCCCGTCCAAGGAAATCGCCAAACTGTCTTACGACTTCCGTACCCTCGGCCTCGGCTTCGCCAATATCGGCGGCCTGCTGATGGCCAGCGGCTTTTCCTATGACAGCGACGAAGGCCGTGAGCTGTGCGGTGGCATCAGTGCTCTGATGACCGGCATTGCCTACAAGACCTCCGCCGAAATGGCGGGCGAGCTGGGCACGTTCCCGGAATACAAGCCGAACGCCGAACACATGCTGCGGGTTATCCGCAACCATCGCCGCGCCGCCTATGGCGAGGACGAGGGTTATGAGGATCTGTCGATCCCGCCCGTACCGCTGAACGCCCTGAACAGCCCGAACCGTGAGCTGAACGCGGCGGCCATCGCGGCCTGGGACGCGGCTCTGGAACTCGGCCAGCAGCACGGCTACCGCAATGCCCAGACCACGGTGATCGCACCGACCGGCACCATCGGTCTGGTCATGGATTGCGACACTACCGGCATCGAGCCTGACTTCGCCCTGGTGAAGTTCAAGAAGCTGGCCGGCGGCGGGTATTTCAAGATCATCAACCGGATCGTTCCGGAAGCCCTGAGCAACCTTGGTTACTCGGAAGCGCAGATCGAAGAGATCATCCGCTATGCCGTCGGCCACGGCACGCTCGAAGGCGCAACGGGTATCAATCCGGAAAGCCTGAAGGCAAAAGGCTTCGGCGATGCCCAGGTGAAGGTGATCCAGGATGCGGTGGCCAGCGCCTTCGACATCAAGTTCGCTTTCAACAAGTGGACCCTCGGCGAGGGTTTCTGCCGCGACACGCTCGGCTTCACCGATGCGCAGCTGAACGACCTCTCCTTCGACATGCTGCTCTCCCTCGGCTTCAGCAAGAAGCAGGTTGAGGAAGCCAACACCTATGTCTGCGGTGCGATGACGCTGGAAGGCGCACCGTATCTGAAGGACGAGCATCTGCCGGTGTTCGATTGCGCCAATCCGTGCGGCCGGACCGGCAAGCGGTTCCTTTCCACCGAAAGCCATATCCGCATGATGGCGGCCTCCCAGCCGTTCATCACCGGTGCGATCTCCAAGACCATCAACATGCCGAACGCGGCGACGATCCAGGATTGCTCCGACGCCTACATCCTCTCCTGGAAGCTCGGCATCAAGGCCAACGCGCTCTATCGCGACGGCTCCAAACTGAGCCAGCCGCTCTCCTCCTCCCTCGTTGACGATGAGGACGAGGACGAAATGGAAGATCTGCTGGAAGCACCGATCGCCGCCAAGGCGCCGGTTGTCGCCGAGCGGATCGTCGAGCGCATCATCGAGCGGGCAGCGGAACGCCAGCGTCTGCCGCATCGCCGCAAGGGCTACACCCAGAAAGCCAATGTCGGCGGCCACAAGGTGTATCTCCGGACCGGCGAGTACGAGGAAGGCAAGCTGGGCGAGATCTTCATCGACATGCACAAGGAAGGCGCCGCCTTCCGCTCGCTGATGAACAACTTCGCCATCGCTGTTTCCATCGGCCTGCAATATGGCGTGCCGCTTGAGGAATATGTCGACGCCTTCACCTTCACGCGGTTCGAGCCGCAGGGCATGGTGACCGGCAACGACGCCATCAAGATGGCGACATCGATCCTCGACTACATCTTCCGGGAGCTGGCGATCTCCTATCTCGACCGCCACGATCTCAGCCATGTCGACACCAGCGACCTGATGCCGGATGCGATGGGTGGCGGCGACGACGAGAACGCCGTCGACAAAGCCAAGGCCCAGCTCATGGAGCAGGTCGGCACCATCACCAGCCGCGGTTATGTCCGCAAGAATCTGGTGGTGTTGCAGGGTGGTCAATCGAACCAGATGAAGGCCACCGGAACGGACAATGCCCAGCCGGTCATGGCAACGACGGCCGCGCATGCGGCGACCGTGACGACAACGGTGCAGAAGAGCGCATCGGTCACCGTCTCCGAAAGCGTGATGGACGCGACCGACGCCAAGCTGAACCGGATCCGTGAGGCCCGCATCAAGGGCTATGAGGGCGAAAGCTGCGGCGAATGCGGCAACTTCACCCTGGTCCGCAACGGCACCTGCCTGAAATGCGACACCTGCGGCGGGACGTCCGGCTGCAGCTAAAGGCTAACCCCCTCCATTCTCCGGCACGACCGGGGGATGGAGGGATATCAAAGTGCTCAATAAAAATGGCCGCCACGGAAACCGTGGCGGCCATTTGAGTGCCTGACGTCAGCCAGCCCCCTCGGGCTATAAAGGATCAGCCTTGGAAAGCGACCTTGTGCCCCGGGCCGACAGCGCGAAGCTGATAGGCATCCGCATGGATATCAGCGTCGAAGAATGCTCCGAGATCGGCCGGGGGCAGACGCTCTATGTCCTTCAGGCCGTAGCCGTCCTGCCCCGCTTCCAGCATCGGCGCCGCATTCATCAAGCGGCAGGTATAGGGGTGGCTCGGCCGTGCGAAGAGAGCTGCGGCCCCCGCCTCCTCCATCACCCGTCCCTTGTACATCACCAGCACCCGGTCACAGATGCTCTCGACCACGCCGAGATCATGGCTGATGAAGAGGCAGGCGAAGTCGAACCGGTTTTTCAGATCGCGCAGCAGGTCGAGGATCTGAGCCTGAATGGTGATATCGAGCGCGGAGACCGGCTCGTCCGCCACCACCAGGCGCGGCCGGGATACCAGAGCACGGGCAATGGCGACGCGCTGACGCTGTCCACCGGACATCTCGTGCGGAAACCGGTCCGCATAGCCGCGTCCGAGACCGACCGCATCCAGCATGTCGAGCACCCGCTCACGCGCCTTGGTCGGGCTGATATCGTCGATATGGCGCAATCCTTCGCCGACCAATGCACCAATACGCATCCTCGGGTTAAGCGAGGAATACGGGTCCTGGAAGATGATCTGAAGCTGGCGGCGGACATCCCGGAGTGCGGTGCCCGAAAGCGACAGAATATCCTGTCCGTCGAGTGTGACCGATCCCGCGCTGGGATCCTTCAGCCGGATCAGGGCACGGCCAAGCGTGCTCTTGCCGCTACCGGACTCGCCAACCAGCCCGACCATTTCATCCGCATGAATGTCGAGGGACATACCGGCAACGGCGCGATGCAGGCGCGGTTTACCGAAAGGCCAGCGGGAGGGCGTCTCGTAATGCACTTCGATATCACGGGCACTGAGCAGGGGCTGGCGTACCTCCGTGCTCGCGCGGGAGCTTGTCGGCGGCTTCGGCAGAGAGCTCAACAGCTTCTGGGTGTAAGGATGCGATGGCTGCGCGAGCAGTTTGCCCGAGGCGCCCTGCTCGACGACCACACCCTTTTCCATCACCGTCGCCTCGTCGGCATAGCGGGCGACCACACCAAGGTCATGGCTCACCAGCATGATGGAGGTGCCAAATTCCTTGACGATATCCGCCATGATGTCGAGCACCTCGCGCTGCACGACGGCATCGAGCGCGGTGGTCGGCTCGTCCGCCAGCAACAGGGCCGGACGCATCATCATGACCGATGCGATCATGATGCGCTGACGCATCCCGCCGGAGAATTCATGCGGGTACCGCGAGAGGCAGCCTTCCGGATCCGGCATGCGCACGGCCCGCAGCATCTCGACAGCCTTTGCCCGGATCTCTTCCATCGGAAGGTCCGTATGCAGGCGCATGGCCTCGGCCATCTGCCGGCCGATCCGCAATGCCGGATTGAGAGAAACCAGCGGCTCCTGGAAAATCATGCCGATACGCGCACCGCGCACCTTCCGCATCTCCAGTTCCGACGCCTCGACAAGATCGCGGCCCTCGAAGTGGATCGAGCCGGCGGTGATCAGCGCCGGCGGCGGCAACAGCCGCAGGGTGGAGCGCGCGAGCATGGTCTTGCCACTGCCCGACTCGCCAACCACGGCATGGATTTGCCCCGGTGCGATCGCCAGATCGACATTCTGGCAGGCCCGCACCTCACGGCCGGGGATTGGGAAGGTCACCTCGAGTCCGCGGACCTCGAGCAGATTGGTCTCGGCGGTCATTTCGGCTCCCGTTTCACGAAGGTATCACGCGGGTCGAGTTCATCGCGCAGCGCGTCCCCGAACAGATTGACCCCGACAAGGGCAACGGAGACACACAGCCCCGGCAGGATGCCGAGCCAGGGGTCACGCATCAGATGGGCGCGGGCCTCGGCCAGCATGTTGCCCCAGGTCGGCGCCGGCGGCGGAACCCCGAGGCCAAGGAAACTGAGCGCGCTTTCCGCCAGCAGTACCCAGCCGAACATCGTCGTGCACAGCACGATCAGCGGCGCTATACAATTCGGCAGGATATGGCGAGCAAGGGTGTAGACCGGTCCATTGCCAAGCGCGATCGAGGCCTCGACATATTCCTTTTCCCGCACCGAAAGCACGGCGCCTCGGATCAGCCGGGTGACGGACGGCAGATAGGCCAGCGACAGGGCCAGCACCACGCCATATTTGTTCGGGCCGATCACCACCATCAGCGACAGGGCAAGCAGGATACCGGGAAAGGCCATCAGCGCTTCGATGACCATCATCACCAGGCGGTCGAACGTCCCCTGAATGAAGCCACAGAGCGCGCCGATCACCACACCGCCCGATGCGGCCAGCAATACCGTCAGCACACTGATGGTGACCGATACGCTGGCCCCCGCCAGGATGCGGGAAAGCTGGTCCCGGCCAAACATATCGGTGCCAAAAAGGTGCTCCGCCGATGCCGGCGCGAAGCGCAGCATGAAGTCCGTGCCCTCCGGATCGTAGGGTGTGTAGATCACACCGGTCAGCGCGGCCAGAAGCACAAGGCCGATCATCGTGCCGCCAATCAGGCCATTGGGGCGCGAAAGCAGCGATTTCAGTCGTCTCATTGCAAGCGAACCTTGGGGTCAAGCGCGGCGTAAAGAAGATCAATGATGAGGTTGACCACGACGTAGATACCGGCGATCAGCAGCAGGGCGCCCTGCAATGTCGGATAGTCGCGGGCGTAAATGCTGTCGACCACCAGCTTGCCGATACCGGGCAGGCTGAAAACGGTTTCGGTCACCGCCGCGCCGCCCAACAGCGAGGCCAGAATCAGGCCAAGCATGGTGAGTGTCGGGCCAGCGGCGTTCTTCAGGACGTGCCGCAGCATCACGGCGCCTTCGGACAGGCCCTTGGCCCGGGCGTGGGTGACATATTCCTGACGCAGCACTTCCAGCGTGCTGGAACGCATCATCCGGGTCAGCACGGCAACTTCGGTCAGGGCGAGCGAGCTGACCGGCAGGATCAGATAGATCATGCCAAGGCCGAAATCCTCGCTCAGTGTGACGAAGCCGATTGTTGGCAGCCATTTCAGATAGACACCAAACAACAGCAGCAACATCAACCCGACCCAGAAGCTCGGCATGGAAAGTTTCACGATGGCCGCCAGAACGATGGCGAAATCGATGCCGGTATTCTGGAATCTGGCAGCGATCAGTCCGGCAGGGATCGCAATCAGGGTGGCGAAGACCACCGCGATGGAAACCACCGTGGCCGTCACCGAGAGACGATCAAGCAATGCATCAAGCACCGGCTCGTGCGTGCGGATCGATACCCCGAAATCTCCTGTCGCGAGATTCTTGAGCCAAATTCCGAACTGTACCGGGATCGGCTTGT